>ERZ1066137.22-NODE-22-length-222113-cov-41.042764_pt1 | contig 222113 bp, 187 predicted proteins | sample MGYA00382784_ERZ1066137 | MGnify/ENA primary metagenome ERZ1066137 (study PRJEB33369, sample SAMEA5778367) | biofilm metagenome | biome: Industrial cooling water; feature: Water cooling tower basin; material: Biofilm | place: United Arab Emirates | collected... | reverse complement strand
TAGCCTTAGTTTGCAGTTCTTCGTCTTCCTGACGCTGGATAGCCTTAGTTTGCAGTTCTTCGTCTTCCTGACGCTGGATAGCCTTAGTTTGCAGGGGTTCTTCGTCTTCTTTTTTGGGTGGCTGACCGGATGTTTGCGGCATTCCCTGGCGCTGTACCAGGGGGGTAATGGTGGCTGCGATCGGTTTTGTTTGAACCTCTTCTTCTGCCGCTTCCTGGCGTTGTACTGCCGGTTGGGGAGCGGCGTTGGGCATACTCACCACCTGGCTGGCGACCCGATCGGCTTCCTGCTCGTACTGGTCATTGGCCTGGCCGATCGTCAACTTCGCCTGTACGGTAGGCCGCTGGGGAGCATAGGAAAACAGGTCAACCTGAGAGAAGTCGGACCCGCCAGTCTGGGGCTGGTCATACTCGGGTTGATTGAAGGGACGCTTTTGAATCTTTGCTGTGAAAGACTCCGCTGGCTCACCAGTACGACGCTGGAGGTGAGAACGAGTTTTCATAAGAGTTACCCGATAAAAGGAGGTTACGAACCAATCAATACCGTCGGACACCCCATCGTAATTTTATTTGGTGGACCCACCGCTTCTACAATCGTATTTCCCATAAAACAGGCTGGCAAGTTATTGATCAACACTGTTTTACTACCGTCTATTACCACTCCAGGGCCATGGGGGGGAATGGGTAGGGGAGTGGCGCATTGATGAATATCTGCCCCCGCAGCACTGGCAGTAATCATACTACCCATCGTGGTGGCGGCGGTGGCTTTTGTTGTTTCTTCGGCGGTCTTGGCAGCTGGTGCCCCGGGAGTGCCAGAGGCCGCTACGGTGGCAGCTTCAGCGGTTTTAATGGCAGCGTCAGAAGCCTGTTTGGCTGACTGAATGCCCATGGCAGCGGCTGCCATTATGCCTCGCCAGGCAGGCTTTCCACCAATCAAGACGTTTAGACTGCCGGGGCCACCGGTCAGAATGGGGGGCAGGGGATGGGCGACGGGGTCGCCGACACGGGCAGCAAATTGTCCCATAGGTTGTTCCTGATACAGCAAAACGAAAGTTTTGTAAGGGGTTTTGGGGGGGAACCCCTTCTTGGGGGCGAAGCCCCCAAACCCCATGGTGCAAAGTTTGGTGTTTGCAACACTAGTTGAGTTTGATCATGGCACCCTTGACGGTGGTCACCCCGGAGGCTTTTAGATCCAGGGTGCCTGTAGCTTCGACTGAAATGGTTGTAGCTTTGATGGAAAGGGAATTGGTGGATGTTAAGGAAACGCTCTTGGTCATATCGTTCATTTCCAGCAGATGCCCTCCGGCGGTGCGGATTTTGATGATCTTGTCAGTTTCGTTGAGATAGATTTCATGGCCGGAACTGGTCTTAATGTGAACTCCTTTTTTACTGGTGGTCTTGTCTTCATCAATCAGTTGGATGGTATGGCCAACCCGACTCTTGAAGGTGCGAAGCCGTACTTTACTGCTGCTGACGGAGTCACCGATCGCCGTTGGAGGTTTGTCTTTGCCATTCCACAGGCCTCCGATCACAAAGGGGCGATGGATATCTCCATGTTCAAACCCCACCAGCACTTCATCGTTGATTTCGGGTAAACAATCAAACCCCCGATCGGTTCCTGCTCCGATCGCCACAACTCTGGCCCACTGGCTTTCATGGTCTATTGTCAGGGTCGGGAACTTGACCCGCACCCGACCCAGACCATCAGGATCGTTATTATTGGTGACTAGCCCAATCATCAGGGTTTGCCCCGCCTGTAACTGGTTATGGGGCGAGAGTACCGACAACAGATCGCCCCCCCGCAACCCCCGGATACTGAAGGCGGTGGTATATACTCCCTCATTGATCTGATGATGGGTATCGGTGATGTAATACTTGCCGGCATACTTGCCCAGCATGGCATCCTGGTTATCGCTGTCTTTTAAGGTGACGACTCGACCGGGGCGGATGGTTGGGTTGCCGATCGCCTGGGCATCGGCCCGCACAAAACTGTCACTCAGTTCGTGGAAGAGGGCTTTCGCCAGTTTGTCTGCTTCCTGGGTTGTGGCGACTGGTTGATTGGACAGAATTAGTTTTGGGGTAGGTGGTTTTCCGGCAAAGGCCGTACTACTGTTGGCGCCTTTACCGAATTGGGTTGAGGTTAGAATGCTCTCCCGACTGGAGGTGCTGACGATCTCTTTTTTTTGTTTAAAATCCCAACCTCGGACTTCGACGGACTGCACCTGCTCGGCACTGGAAACACGAACTTGAAAACTGGTCAGTTCCTTCAGCCACTTCAGGGTCAGAGCCTGGTCTTGTTTGGGGGCACGAAAGTTGAGTTTGCCGTCTTGAATGAAGAGTTCAAACCCGTTGCGGGCTGCCCGTTCCCGCAGGAATTCCATGTTGGTTTGATTTTCCTGAAACACATACTCATGGGCCTGCCCGCTATCATCGATCGTGCCGGGAGAAATGCCAACTTCGCCAGCAATCTTTTTGACAATATCGCTGTCGGTCATGTTCTGGAAGGAGCGATTGTAGTGCCCCCGGTGCAGCCGGTGGGAGGCATCATAGCCCCGCACGATGAGCGGAGCCTGGGCTCCAGCCGTAAAATGGGTTTCGATCGCCGTAATCTCACCTTCCAGCACATAGCCGGTGTTTTGCTGCTGGAAATCCTGGTTTTTGGTGGTGGCGTTGGTAAAGCCAATTTTCATCTTTTTCCCAATGGCAAACCAGGACTCGTGTTGCCAAATACTTTCCCCCCGACGACCGGGTTTGGCGGAGTTCCTGACCACGATCGTAAACATGCCCGGCAGGTGCAGGCTCTCTTCTACAGAGACTTGCAAGATATCGCCCAGGAGCTCTTTGGAGGCATCTTTTCCGTCGATCTGTAACAGGAGTTCAGGAGTATAGGTGGCAGGCATGATTTGCTTCCAAAAATTATTCTAAAAGGGTTCTACCGTTGCTCTGACGCTGGGACTGGCTGACGCTGGGAGTACCCTGGCCGGGTTGGGCCGTAGTGTTATCGACCTGTTCCAGGGTTAAATCGACAACGGCCCGAACCGGTGTACCATTGGGCAGGAACATGGTCAACCGGAAGTTGCAGCTTTTGATAAAGCAACGCAGGTATTGGTTTTTGCCCCAGGTGAAGATGAATACCGGGGGACGTTTGGCTTCCCCGTCTCCAGAGCCTTTGGCATAGGCGATCGCGTCGGTAAAGGGCTTGAGCGGATTGAGAACGCTCTGCTGACCTTCTGGTTTTTCGTAGGTGTCCAGAATGATATTGCTGATGGTCAAACTGTAGGGATTCGGATGTTTGAAGCTGGAGCGGTTCTGGCCTGAAGGGGTTTGGGAGCCCTCTGACTGTTCAATACTGATGGTACGGCTAAATTTTAGCTCGGTCGGATTGAACATGAAGTCAATTTGCTTGACCCCATTTGCTTCTCCCGGTGCCGGGATTAATGCTGCCTTTTCTAACTGCATAATTGCCACCTCCTGACTTTTAAAGTATTCGCCCTGAATAATATTTCCCCGATCGTTCCCGCTCTACCACCAGTCGATGGCGCACTAACCGGTAAATCTCCTGGGCCAGTTGTTCTAGTTTTTCTGGGGAAGCTTTGCCACCCGCCGGTGCTTCCATTGCTGACTCCCCTGCATTGGCAGCGCTGGTGGTAGCTGTTGCGGTGGTCGTCTCGGTTGCTGCTACCTCCCGTTGAATCTGGGCCGGGGGAGAGCTGGTTTCCCGCTGTAGCTGGAGATCGGGATAGCCATTCAGAGGGGCAATCTCCCTTGATGGAGATGGGGCAGAGGCAGGGGCCGTTCCTCCCTCAAGCAGTTCGGCAAGACTTGACCATTCCGCCGGAGCTTCCTGGTGGGTGGCCCCGGTGGCAGATCCATTATTCTGACTGGCCGCTGCTATTGGTAGGGGCGATCGGTCAATCCGGGAAGCAGGCTCTAACAGGGGTTCTGGAGGCTGCAGGGGCTGAATCGTCTGGGCCGGGGGTGGTTCTGCTGTCACCAGGGACTTGGGCTGAACCAGGGGTTCCCAAACCGACAACCGCTGGATTGCCACGGGTAATTCTGGCAGCTCCGTTGCCGGGAGGGCGGGGGCTTCAGGGCCAGGGGGCACCGGGGAAGGCGGATTTTCTACTGGAGAGACTGGCTCGACGATGGAACTGGTGTAATCGGAGACTGGCTGCTGGGAGGGGAGGGCCTCTAAGGTCGGTGGGGCCGGTGAGGGAGTCGGGGCAGGAGCCTGATCGGGGCTGGTTGGGCTTTCGCTTGTCTTTCTGGCGATGGCTGACGGCTCCACCGGAGCTTGATCGAGCAGTTCGGAGGCGATCGTCGGGTTTGCCCCATGGCTGGAAGCATGGAAATCTTCAGAGGGAGAGGGTTCCTGGGTTTTGGCCTGAATACTGGGAATAGTCGGGGCGATCGGTAAGTCTGACGATGGTTCTGGTGCTGTTTCTGTTGAAGGGAACGTTGCGGTCTGACCCTGTAAATCATGGCCATTCGCCAGCAAATTGGGCTCTGCCAGGGGGGTGATGGCTTCAGATCGGTTAGGTGGTTCCGCCACAGCGGGGTCTGCTCCGAACTCTCCGATCTCTGCGGTTTCTAGAGCTGCCCGACGAATAACGGCATCCTTGACGGTGCTTATTTCTGGCTCTGAGGTGGGAATGGCCGGAGCCTGGAGGCGATCCTGCGGTTTGGTCTGAACGGTCTCGTTGCTGGATTCGGCCACGGGAGCCAGATTATTCCCGACGGATGAGGAATCCGTAGATGAGTGAACCGTGGACTGACTACCGGTTGATGCAGCTTCCATGGGTGAGCGGTCGATCGACTGGGTGCTGACCGATGGGATTTCTGTTACTGGGTTGTCGGCGGGCTGCCTACTAACGGATGGAATTTCCGATGATGAGATTTCAGTAGATTGACTGCTAGTCGATGGAATTTCTGATGATGAGGCTTCAGTAGATTGATTGCTGACCGATGGGATTTCTGTTACTGGGTTGTCGGCAGGCTGCCTGCTAATGGATGGAATTTCTGATGATGAGATTTCAGTGGATTGGCTACTAATGGATGGAATTTCTGATGATGAGGTTTCAGTAGATTGACTACTGACCGATGGGATTTCTGTTACTGGGTTGTCGGCGAGCTGCCTACTAATGGATGGAGTTTCCGATGATGAGATTTCAGTAGATTGACTGCTGACCGATGGTGAATTTGTAGATGAGCTGTCGCCAGGCTGTCTGCTACTTGATGGAATTTCTGCCGCTAGACTGTTAGATGATTGATGGCTGGTCGCTTGATTGGGTATTTCTCCTGAACCGCCAGAGCTGGCAGGTTGAGCTAATTCTGGAGCTGGAGCCGACTGGGAAGCTGGGCCGTTGTCTGTCTGGGTTTGTATCTGATCGATGGAAGTTTGCCCAACATTAATCGCCGTCTCTGGAGTAGTCTCCCCATTGGCTAGAGGTTCCTCTGCGATTTCTGCAGCTAGAGGTTCCCTGGTGGGCGATCGCTGGAGGGTTTCCATCGCCGAGAGCGCTGCTGCTGTCTCATTAACTGGTATCGCTGTCGCAGGAATTTCTGGCTGCCGTTGAACCGTTTCCGCCGGGATATTGGGGGCCGCAGGGGTAGTTGGCGGCGGGGTTTCGCCGGGGGTTATCGCTTCCGGGGTGAAAGGCTCGGTCGGATCGGTAAAGCGGGCGATCGCCGGTTCGGCCCCAGGTGTAATCTCCGGGGTCACTGGGGTAGCTTCTGACCTGGGTTGCCCTGGGGCAGGCAACTCTGGGGCAGGGCTGGCTGGCTGGACGACTGTTGTCTGGGAGGGCACTTCATCCCGCTGCAGGGTAGGAGATTCTGCCGGATCTGCCGATGGCCCGAATTCCTCAGAAGTAGGAAGGGAAGGGGGCGGTTCTGAATTGGGGGCAATCTCGGGCAGGGCAGAACGGGCGATCGTCGGTTCACTCTCACCGATCGTCTCAAGGGGTGTGGCCGGAGCTGTGGCCTGGGGAATTGCGGTTGGGACTTCGGTTGTGGGAGCTGATAGCGGGGTTTCCCTGGCCGGTTGTAGCAACGGTTCAGGGATAGAATTGACTGCTGGCTCAGGGCTGGGGGCCGGGTCGGTGGCCGATCGGTCGATGGCTGTCGGGTTGGCTGTGGTTTCCGCTTCCGCGGAACGGGCGATCGTCGGTTCTGGGCCTGTGGTAATTTCTGGAGCCGGAGGCTGGCTGGTAAAGGCTGAGTCTGCCGCCCCAATCGCAGATGGTTCTCCCCGGGTTTGCAGGGCTGGGGGCTGGGTTGCTTCAGGAGCTTGTCGGGCGGGCTCTGGCGGGGAATCTGATGGCGACACTCGATCGCTGGGTTCCAGGGAACCAGGGACCGCTGGAACCAGTTCCGATCGGGCCACAATTGGCTCTGGGGTGGGGGTAAGTGGGCCGGGACTGAACTGAGGTCGGATGATTTCCGCAGGGCTGATTGGCTCACTGGTTGGGGCGGTACCGACGGCTGCCGCCGGGGGAGGCTGGAGGTCTGGGAACCCATTTTGCCCTGGTTCTGGGGCTGATTCTGGCGCTGGCCCAGGGTTGGGTTGTCCAGCACTACTGGTAGCCCCAGAAATTTCCCCACTCAAAAAGGCTTCCCAGGGGGCTACCTGGGGCGGAATGACCGCCGGTCGGGAGGGGGTTGCCGTTTCCGGCGATCGCTGGATCGGAGGGGGATTGTTTGCTGTGGCTGGCTCGGGTGGCGCTGCTGCCGGAGGAGCTTCGGGCGCTACAGGGTCGGCAGCGCTGGGAGGCTGAAACGATCCTGGTTCTGGGGCTGCCTCGGCTGGAGCAACCTCCGGGAAATCGACCGGCTCCGTTGGAAAGGGGGCGCTGGCCATTTCCTGCGGGGCAGGGCGGCGATCGAAGCCGTCGCTACTAATAGAAGGGGCTTCCAGGGGGCGCCGCTGCAGGGCTGGTTGGCTGGTTGGGGTGGGCGTGGGGCTGGCTGGGGTGGGCGTGGGGCTGGCTGGGGGAGGATCAAAAAAAGGTGAGTCCTGGAAGGGCGATTGCCAGTCTTCCTGGGTTGAGAGTTGCCCTGGAGCAAATACCTCGGGTTCCAGGACGCTGAGAGACTGGACACCCAGGGGAGTAATAAATTTGGGTTGCAGGGCCGATTGTCCCAGGGGCGTGGGAGGCAGCAGGGGTTGCCGGATGCCAAGGGGAACTTCCTCGGGGGGAAGGGTAAATTCAGACGCAGTCTCTGGGGCGATCGGCATACTTCCCTAACTCCTACTCCGATTCCGGGAAGTAGCCCTTTTGATCCCGCTGGACTTGCTGATCCTTAACGCCTCCGCTCTTTTGCTTATGCTTCACCTTTAGCCCTTCGTAGGCCAGTACCAGTTCTTCCAGGGCGACGGTATTGGATTCGGCTTTCAGGGAGGGGGTTTTCCAGGCCACCGGTACGGCTCCAATCAGGCTCCAGACCTGCATGGTTTCGCCGGCCTGGTTAAAAACCAGAATGTTGATGTTGCGTCGTCTTGATTCTCCCGCCGTAATGCTCTGGTTGACCCAATTCCAGAACACCGGGTCGTCCGTAATGCCTCGTTTCAGGGTAAGGTCCCCAAACTTGGCATGCTTCAGGAAGATGCGTTGCTGATTATTAACGCCTCCTTCCTGGTAGACTTCTTTCTCAATCTGTACATCCAGGCCCGAGCATTCACTGAAGGCTGCGGTGACCTGGCTTTCGATCTCCACATAAAACCGATTGGTAGTGACGTAGTTCAGTACGTTTAAGTCAGCCATTACCAGCGTCTCCCATAGCCGTGGTGTCGTTCCCGTTGTTGTTCCAGATCCCGTTGCAGTAGTTCCAGCACCCGTGCGCTTAACCGTTGCACCGCCAGGGGGTCTTCCAGGAGTTCTGCCGCCAACTGGCAGAGGGTTTCCAGCTCATCAGCCTTGGTAGTGCTGAGAAATTGAACGGGTGCTGTGTACTCCCCCGGACTGCTGGTTGGGAGAGGGATATAGCGATCGCTGGGGGCTTCTGAACCCAGGGAAGGGAGCGAACGACTTGAACCCATCTCACTCATGGGGCACCTCCGGTGAATTTCCTGCCACCCTGCTGGCTGGTTTGGCTGGAGTCTCAGACCGAGAACGCTGGGCCCGATTTAACAGAGCCTGCATCCGGTTGGCTTTGTTTCCTCCCCGTCTGGTCATCGCTGCCATCTGGGCCGATTGTTCTGCCACCATATCCTGTTTCACGCGGGCGGTAATTTGCTCGTAGAGGGCCTTCATTTCTGGGCTGGCTGTGGGGTCAAGCTGTCCACCCTGGGAAGCCAGTTCGGCAGCGGCCTGTCCCTGTCTGGTCGCTCTGGCTCTTAACACCAGGCTTTCTAGATAGTCACCCCGTCGATCGCGGTCATTGCCGCCCCGCTGCCACTGATCCCGCAGCTGGTCGTAAATGGCCTGGGCATAGCCACTGCGGGTGGCCAGATCCAGTAACCGTACCCCGAAGGCGGTCAGTAACAGCGCCGTCAGAGCCGGGGATAAAGGAATCCACAATCCCTGGTAGACAAACAACCAGTAGCAGAGGCCAATCAGGGCTGAAGACGAGCCTACAACCACTAATAGAAACAATCCGAGGCGCCGACTATAGAATGCCAGTATTCCCCCACCTAAGGCCCAACCTACAATCCAGGCCATTTCACTCAGGTCTGACCAGCTTCTAATTAAGGGCCGTTGATCAAGAACGGCACTGAGAATCTGACTGACCGCGTGGGCGTGAACTACGACACCGTACATCAATCGGGAACCACTCTGAGTCTCACGGTAAGGGGTTGAGAGGGAATCCTTCGAGACTTCTGAGGTGTAACCGATTAAAACAACCCGATCGCGAATCTGGTCGGGCCTGACCTTATTTTTTAAGACATCCAGCAGGGAAATTTCTTTGAACACCTGATGGCTACCGCGATAGTTCAGCATCATCTGGTAGTCGTTCACTTCGGCATGGCGGTAGCCACCAAACTGGGGGTCAATTTTGTGGAGGATCTGTTTGCCAAACTGCACTTCATTGCGGGCAGCGGCATCGGGGTTAATGTTAGAACCCGCCAGGTACATCAGGGCCAGCTGAAAACTCAGGGAGGGGATTTCATTGTCTGGGCTGGCATCGTTGCAGGTGTGGTTGGTACGGGGCTTTTTGTTGGGCTTGCCCGGTACTGAAATCAAACGGGCACGGCGTACCGATTTATCCACATCCGTCGGGAAGTCAGCGAAGGCAGCGCCACCCTCGGGGGTGCCGGGGGCGGGGGGAGAGCCGGGATGGTTTTCGGTGCTGAGCAGACAGCCCGATACAATCACCTGGCTTTTGCCTATCACATCGGCCAATTGCTTGCGCCCGGCCGGTGGCCCCTGGGGCACATCTCTGGCAATGTCCAGCCCGATCGCCCAGGGCTGATAACTTTCTAGTTTGGCCAGAGCCGTCGCCAGGGTGCCGTCATGGATCGGGAACTGCTGCAACTCTTCAATATCTTCGTCACTGATGGTCACTACCACTACCCGATCGTCCGGTGTTTCTTTGGGACGACGCTCGATGAAGTTATCGTAGGTGGCCAATTCAGAACTCTCAAACCAGCCCAGGGTTCTTGCCCCAATAATTGGCACCAGCAACACCAGACTCGTCAGTAGAACGGTCTTCAGCATTGATCTCAGGGTTCCCTTGCCAATTTGAGCCATGATTCAGTTTCTTGAGTTGCTTTAAGGTGAGGTGGCGGCCTGGATTTCTTGAACCCAGCGACGGCGATCGGGATGCTCCAGATTCAAAATGTCTTCCAGGGACCAGTGAAAATGTAAAGCGATGAATGCTACCTCCTGATGGAGCTGTTCCAGGGGGTAGCTTACGACTCCCCCGAAAGTACCAGTTCCGTCTGAAACTGATGGTTACACTGGGGGCACTGAATCGGTAGTTTGGCCGATCCTGTCTGGTTCACCCGATTATAAAATTCGCGCAAATAGGCCAGGTCAGGGGTAAACAGGTTTTCCAGGTCTTCCGGAGAAACGCTGTCGAGGCTACCAATCTGGGTAATTACCTGAGACAACAGAACCAGCATCAGGTACTCCGGATAGGCCTGAACATGGCGATGCTTGTGGGCGACTAACTCGTCCCTGGCCGTGGCCAGTCGCATGACTCCATGGCGATGCACAACCCCGTTACTATCCACCAGTCCACGGGGCAAGGTAAAGCTAAATTCTGTCATTAATGGGCTGATAACCATTCTGCTTAGCCTACTCCTACAGATTCCGGCGGTGTTCCCCCTGGTGAGATCGTCGGATCTTCTAATTCGTTGATCTGACGGTAGAACTTTTGTAGATAGCTCAGATCGCAGGCAAAAAACCCTTCTACCACCTGGGGAGATACTTCCTCCAGGGCCCCCAGGGTTGTAATCACCCGCGACAAAATAATCACGGTCGCATAGGCAGGATTAGATTTAACCCTTGGATCCCGCAGCGGTACGATCTCGTCCATGGCTGTAGCCAGCCGCATGACTCCTTTACGATGCAGGTTGCCGTTTTCATCGAGATACCCCTTTGGCAGGGTAAATTCAAACTCCGTTTGTAGCACGCAACCCTGCCCTCCTTATACCTGAATCTCTTTGCCGTCGGGCTGCACCCGGATAAACTCCTCAACAGCCAGTTCCAGTTCTTCCAGTTCAAACTCCGAGCCTGCTGCTTTGACATCAGTGATTTTGTAGCTGACGGGCCAGGCTCTAAAGAAGCGAAAGCGAGCCTGAACGTTGGCCGCCTGGTCGTAGATGGTCAGGTCCCCATCCCGCCGTTGCTTATGCCAGTTACCCACTTCCACAGCTTTGAACCACTTCCAGAGCGTATCGGAAATACAAAGTCCACGCTTCAGGGTAATATTTTCGCATTTGCTATTGCCCGGTAGCTTGGTTCGCTGCACCCGTCCGTACTTGGCATTGGCGCTGCCCCACTTCTGCGGTACTACTTCGCAGACCGCAATCAATTCCTGGGAACGTTTGAATCCCAGGCATTCCATGAAGTAGCCGTCAATGCCATCCTGGGAACCTTCCAGGGTAATTTCCAGGTAGTATTTGGAGTTGGTTAAAAGCTCGTATTTTTTTTCAGCCACGTAATCCACCTCCCGCTGTGGGTGACGATCGGGTCTGGGTCAGGACTTACTTAATCCGGTGGCAGGTTTCGTAGACGAACTCCACCTTTTCAGTAAACAGTTCCGTTGCCCCTGGTTCCATCTTGGAGGTTTTGTAGGACTTGGGAAACACCCCGGAAAAGTTCCATTGGGCTGCTTCTTCCCCGGCCTGGTTGTAGACAAACAGGGTGGCACTTTTGCGTTCTCCTTTGGCGGTAGAACCACCCCCGGCCAGAGGGCCACCAACGGAATGGGAGGCCCGATACCAGTCATGCATCGATTGATCCTCTACCGTTGCTACGAACTCAACCGTAATGGTGCCACTGGTGACTCCGCTCACGGTTGCCTGCATAAAGCTGGCTGCGCCTTTGCGTACCCCGAAGGATTTCATATCCCCGGCCCCTTCCAGCTTAATTGAGAGGCCGCTGACCTTTTTAGTGATTAAGTCTTCAATGCCGTCAAACTTGAGGGCAAATTTAGAGGTTGCCAGTATTTCGCCTTGGGCCATGGTTCACTCCAGTTTAGTACCAGTTAGAAATGTGTAATGTCAGGTTAGTTGGGTTACTCTTACCGCTATCAACCACTGGGCTGGACACGACGAATGTCTTCGCAGACAATTTCAAAGGTTTCAAAGGCCAGGTCTGCTCCATCGGCGGCCATATCAGAGACTTTGTAGCTCTTGATCCAGGCGTTCTTGATATTCCAGCGCAGGACTTCTTTGTCCTGGGGGTCGTAGGCGACGATCGAGCCATTTTTGCGGTTTTCCGCCCACTTGCCATCCCCCGTTGCCGAGGAACCGGCGGAATAACTGGTGGGCATGGTGCCTTTCATCCAGTTATAAAAATCCATGTCGCCTTCTCGCAGGTAAACCTCGATCGTGAAGTTGGGGTTTTCTTCAAAGCCAGCGGAGGTACTCTGACGAATGGTTTTACCGCCCTTGGTGGAAGCCAGCGCTTTCTCAAAGCCCTTCACCTGTCCCTGAAAGGCTACTTCCTGAACACTTTTGATTAATTTGTCGGTCATGCCGTCAAATTCAACGTAAAAGCGGCTAGTTGTAATTGGTTTAACTGGAAGCTCGGACATATTCAATTCCCCTTATGGCGTGGCTTCTAAACTGTAATCTGGGAGAAGTCAAGAAATCGGCTAAACCCTTCCGACCCCCATGGGGGTCGGAAGGGAAGCTTCAGGCTTACTGGTTCGGAGCCCACTGGCTGATCCGGAAGATGACAAATTCTGCCGGACGAACTGGGCAAACACCGATTTCTACATAGAGGCGACCCAGCATCATTGTGTCATGGGTATTCATTTCCCCATCACACTTGACGTAAAAGGCTTCTGCAGGGCTGGAACCAAACAGAGCCCCATCCCGCCAGAGGCGGGCCAGGAACCCTTCTACGGTGCGGGTGACCCGGGCCCAGAGGTCTTCGTCGTTGGGTTCAAACACCACCCACTGAGTCCCCAGTTCGATCGACTTCTCGATGTAGCTGATCAGGCGACGCACACTGATATAGCGCCACTGGATATTGTCGGGTTCAACCAGGGTACGGGCACCCCAGACTTTGTAACCCCGGTTGTAGTTGGCAAAGTTACGGATACAGTTGATGCCCAGGGGGTTGAGCAGTTCTTGCTCCCGCATGTTGGTTTCGTAGGCCAGACCCAGAACACCCCGGGGAGTTTCGTTGGCCGGAGCTTTGAATACGCCCCGAGTTTCATCGGTGCGGCACCAGATCCCCATCATGTGGCCACAGGGAGGCACCATAATTGGGCGGTTATTATTGCGGGGGTTGGCAACCTTGATCCAGGGATAGTAGAGGGCTCCAAACATCGATCGACGGTTGAAGTAGCTGAGCCATTGGGCAACATCCTGGGGCTTTTGCTCCTCCGGTGCCACTGGTTCTTCCCCACGGCGCAGTTTGACGGGCGGTGGATCAAGAACGACCATGCGGTAAGCCGGCCCGGGGAAGGAGTTTTCACAGGCGCTCACCATGCTTTCCATGACGGCATGGATCTGGTCTAGATCCAGCAACCGACTCTGGTAAGCCCGCATCAGGTCGGGGCAGGCAATCATGGCCACTTCATCGATTTCAAATAAGCCTTGAATCCCCTGCCGTTCATCGCGAACCCCGTGAATATCCCGGGAAAGTCGCTCAACCGGAGCGATATAGGGAGGAGGAGCAACTTCGTAACGACCATTGGCAGGCCGTCGGGTCAGGGGATGGCCCCGTTCTCCGGCAATATCCTGCACAATCAGGTATTCCGAGTCTTGCAGGGCGGTGACGACGTAATCGGCTACGGCGGTTTCCACCTGGGGATTCATCGATAGATGGGGGAAGGTTTCTAAAATCCGATCGCCACTCCGGACTACAACCTTAAAGAATTCTCCGGTGTTGAAGGGAGGTTCTGCATCGGGGTCGGCATTTTCCACCGGCTTTGGTTCGCTCTCTTCCACCGTCACCACAATCCGATCGGCGGCGGGCAGAGCGGGCAGGTTGCCTTCTGCTTCTGGTAGCCGCAGGTTGATGCTGAGGGAAGGTTTTTTGGCCGAAGTTAGCAGTCTGGTTGCCGTTTCTTCCGGGGCCGGGGCCGGGGTGCCGGGTAACTTGGTACCAATGCTGACTACCCAGCAGCGGCCCCCACCATTCTGGAACCAGCCCTGCACCGCAAAGGGCAGGTAGGCATCAAAGTCGGTGAAGCCGTCGGAACCAGGTTTAGCGAAACATTCTAGATACTGATTCCAGTTGGTGATCAGGATGGGTTTAAACAGATCTGCGTCGCCCCGAACATCTTCGGTGAAGCCGACGAAGCCGGCCACACTCATACTGATACCCTCGATCGGGCGACTACCTCGATCTACCTCCTCAACGTACACCCCTGGAGCAAAATAATCCAATGCCATAACTCACACTCCGTTGCTGGATTAGGATTGGTGATTTGTAAAACTGTCGCCTCAAGGTGGTGAGGGACGGTGAACTTTAGGGCACAAGCACAACCTGATTTGGGATTTGGCAGGGAACTGTCAACGTGACATGCAACGCCAACTGTAACGGCGCACTCAGCACCGCCCAGAACAAAACACTTTCTGCCGGAGCCTGGGTAAACACGCGCATCCGGACTGCTCCCTGGCCCCGCAGGGCCCGGTCTAAAACCATATCGGGTAACAGCTGGTATTGAGAAAGCATGATTAGTGCATTAGAGAACAGGGTTTGTTCTCCCAGACTGGTGTAATCAGTCACACTGACTAAAAAAGTCAGGTCAAACCAACGACAACCAGAGCCCTCATCGAGGTCTGATTCCTGAACGTGATAACAATACAGGTTCAACCCTGGCTGGTTTCGCTGCCACAGACGGGGATGGACAAAGGAAATTTGCTCGGGTGTAATTTGAGCTAATCCCTGAGCAAGCAACCCGGCTAATGTCTGTGAGGCGGCAGCAATCATAGGTCAGGAATCGTGAATCCGATCTTTCCATACTCTATGGAACGGTTTTGCCAAACGGCACTTGACTTTAGTTAGGAATTACCGCTCAGGGTAGAGACGCGATCGTGGCGTTGGTTGGCTCGCTGTCAGGGCGGGGAGCAGACCCTGGGGTTGAGGCCTGCCGACCAGAAGGGCCGGATTAAGAATTGTCTGCAAGTAAGGGCTGTCCTGCGGTGGTGTCCCCGATTGGCAGAAAGGGTGGACCGGACGATCCCGAAAATAATTAGAAACTCTGGCTGGATAAGGTTACAACTTCTTTCTAAAGTCACCCTTACGAGTGAGGTGATTTTCTATCTTTTGGCAGTGTCCCCAGAAAAAATTAAGAAATCTAACATTCGTTAAACAGCTTATGGAAATTTACTGAGGAAAGGCTGTAGGTGTGTAAGTCTGGGTATAATCTGGTTGCAAATTCAGAGGTGAGATTCTACCAAGTATGTAAAGAATTGCCACTCCTTATTTCGATAGATTTCGGCGGGGAGAAATCTCAGTGTTTATGCAAGTCTCGGAATTTTCTAAGCCTGCCCCCTTAGAAAATCAAATTCAAACTTCCACTCTACAAGCTTCTTTAAAACGCTTCGTTAATCAATTTTCCCTGGTTGGGGGGTGCGTTTTGCGGTTCTGTGCAGGGCAACAGAAACCTCATTCCTTCGCCTATTGGAGTAATGCGGCCATTCCTGAAGTTCTGTTTCAGTTAGAAGCGGCGATCGCAGTTCCAGACAGGTTGGCAGCCCAGCCCTTTGAAATTTTTCCAATTCAAGCAAACGTTGATTCCCTTTATCAGGTCTATGCCTGTCTCTGTCAGACCTCGCCGCAAGGGCGGGATTATTTGGTCTGTTGGCAGGACGCTGCCCTGTCAGATCATCAGCAGTATGGGATTGGCCTCTATGCCCAGACCCTGAGTTCTCAGATCCCTGCCCCCACCCCCGAGCGCCAACAGATACAGGAAGCGTTACATCGTACCCGACATCAACTCCGCACTCCTCTGGCCCTGATCTTGCTGTATGTTGATTTGTTAAAAGCGACAGCGGTTGACCGCAAAGCCCAGGAATGGCTGACCAATTTGCGCTCAACAGCGGAAGAGATGCATGTCAGCTTAGATCACCTGACTGAGTCGGATGCTGTCCCGGTGCATGAGCCCTCGAACCATGACCTGCGGCGGCTCCTGGAAGATTGCTACCAGGGGATGAAACCCTGGATCGAGCAGAAACAGTTGACGTTTGTCTATGGCAACCAGCCCCTCTGGTTACAGGTAGATGGCTGGAAACTGAAGCAGGTGTTTCAGAACTTAATTAGTAATGCCATCGCCTTTAGTCCGACCGCGGGCCAGGTCACCTGTGAATGGCAGGCGTTTCAATCGGAAGTCTTAATCAAAATTAGCGACAACGGGCCGGGGCTATCAACGGAAGATCTGCGTCTGCTGGGAACTCCCTTTTATTCCCGCCGGCCTGGCGGCACCGGGCTGGGTCTGTCTATTGCTCGCCAGATCGTGCTAGAGCATCGGGGCAGTCTCTGGGCAAATAATCTGCCTGAGGGGGGTGCCCAGTTTTGCATTATGCTGCCAAGAAATAATTGACCCCCCTTGGCAGGATAGGCCGATCTGGATTAGAAAGATGGGGTGATGGGGTTTATAACAATCGATTTTTGCCAAGGAGCGACTATTATGTACTCTCTGCTCTCCACTGCTCCCCAGCTTACCCATCCCGTTTCAACGCTGCTGGTGGACGATTGTCCGGGGTTTCGTCAGGGCTTAAAAAGTTTGCTTGATTTTCACAGCTCCACAAGTTCCTGGCAATTTCAAGTGGTAGGGCAGGCCGCTTCTTTGCAACAGGCGATCGACCTGGCGTTACAACAGTCTCCCATGCTGATTTTGCTGGACATGGAACTGGCCCAGGGCAATGGGGTAGAGGTTTTACAAAAGTTGCAATCCCAGACCAAAGTTAGCAAAGTGCTGGTGCTATCGGGTCATCAAGAAGAAGAATGGGTGTTCAGGGCAATGCAGGCCGGGGCTAAGGGCTATGTCTTCAAGCATCATCTGTCTTCCCAATTGTTAGAAGCAATTCAGGTGGTGTTACAGAATCAGATTTACCTGCCGCCAGAAGTTGCCACCCGGTTTTTTCAGTTATTTCATTTTTCGGCAGGGCGATCGATGGCCGGTACGGATACGGTGCATTTGACCGAGCGAGAGCGGGAAGTGTTGTACTGGCTGGTACAGGGGGCTTCCAACGAAGTGATTTCCCAGCAACTGAATATTACGGTGGGCACCGTCAAGGCCTACCTGACCACCATTTTTGAAAAGTTGAATGTTAATAGCCGCACCCAGGCTGCTCTCCAGGCGTTGAAACTGGGTCTGGTTGCCGCTTAAGTGCGATTAAATCCCGCTTCCACCTCGCTGTAATTTTGCGGCTACAGGGAGTTGCAGGGGGAGGGATTGGCGACTACCCGATTCTTCCCGTCCTGTTCTGGTTCTTAAGACATCGTTTCTGCTCTGCATCAAGGGTTTCATGAGTAATTATCTTGCTGTCGCGACGGTCACTGCCACCCTCCAACGGACTCTCCAGGCAGCAGTGCAAACCGATATTGAAGGAGCACGGGTGACCACGGTGCGGCCCAGTGATATCGGGAATGGCACCCCCGAAACCGGTGTTAACCTGTTTCTCTATCAGGTAATTAGTAATCCGGCCCTGAACAATATTGACTCTACGCCCATGCGATCGCGGGGTATGCCAACCAAGCGTCAGGCAGCCCTGGATCTCTACTACATGTTTACGTTTTACGGTAACGAAACCGAACTGGAACCCCAACGGTTGCTGGGTAGTGTCATGCGGACTCTGAACGATAAACGGATGATTACCCAGGACATGATCCGGGCCGCCTGTCGGGACGCAACCCTGCCCTTTTTGCAGGAGTCGAACCTGGCCAATCAGGTGCAGCAGATGAATATTATTCCTCTGGATCTAAATCTGGATGATCTGTCTAAAGCCTGGTCGGTGTTTTATCAGACTCCCTACCTGCTTTCGGTAGCCTACAAGATTCTGGTCGTCATGGTCGAAGGGGAAGATGCTCCTCCCCGGGCGTTGCCCGTTCGCGATCGGCGCACCAGTGGCCTGTCTCCTTACTACAATCAACCCCAGGTAGAGCAGGTGTTGTCCCAGGCCGGGATCACGGAACCGATCGTGGCTACCAGTATTTTGGTGATCAATGGCAAACAATTAAAAGGGGACTGGGGTACCTCAGTGCGGCTGTGTGGCGTAGAAGTGATTCCGTCAGAAGTCAGCCCGACGCGCATTATTCTGCCCCTGTCCCTGGTGCCTGAGACGGCTCTGCGGGCTGGTGTTCAGAGTCTACAGGTGGTTCATCCTCCCCAGATCAGCGATGGTTCCCGGCGACGGGGTAAAGAATCTAATGCCGCCCCCTTCGTGCTGCGGCCCCGTCTGGTAGAGGTGACCCTGGCCGGGGTTACCAGCGATGACGAAGACCTGCGATCGGGAGAATTGCGGCTGCAACTGAACCTCACCCTGGGCGCCAAACAACGGGTGGTGGCGGCCTTAAACGAGTGGGGGGCTGAAGCTCCGACTTCTTACCTGTTTGATGCTGCTGTGCGGGAGCAGGATGACCTGACGGTGACCGTTCCGTTTCAGGCGGTGAAACCGGCAGAATACCTGGTCCGGCTGATGATTGATGGGGCAGAAACCCAACTCCAGGTGGACGATAATCCTGATAGTCCTACCTACGAGTGGTATATCGGACCCAGGGTGTCAATTCAGTAATCGAGGCCAGTAATAGTTGGCCAGTAACTAAAGGAGGTTGCCATGGATGAGATCGATGAGTTTGAGCAAGACCTGGAACCTGAAGTTGATGATTTTGGCTATAACCAGTTGAATGAACTGGGCAACCGGGCGATCGCCCTGAAGTTAATTGCTGGTCATGGTTACCACCAGGGCAAGTACGAGTTACTGCACCGGGGAGAGGCAGTGCTGTTATCTCCCAAGGAAGCGATGGCCTATTTGCAGGCTTTGATTCAAGAAGCGGAGCAACCGGATGGTTAAAGCGGCGGTTTCCCAGCCCCAGGCAAACTGGAGCCAGTTAAATCATCAGTACCTGATGGCGGCGATCGCCCAGGTTGCTGCCTATTTGCAGCCCGAGCCCAACCCGATTACTGCTCCCCCACCTATCCAACCCATGGCGGCGATCGACCAGCTCTGTCGGTTGTTTGGGTTGTCTAGCTTTGAGCGATCGATTCTGTTGCTCTGTGCCGGTCTGGAGTTACAGGGCAACCTGGCTACCCTGATCGCCGCCGCTACGGGGCAGACCCAGGCCGGTAGCCCCACCTTTGGTCTGGCCCTCAACCGGTTGCCCCAGGGCCACTGGAGTGCCTTTACGGCCGAGTCTCCCCTGCGCCGCTGGCAGTTGATCGAATTGGGGGGGGCACCGACCCTGATTCACAGCCCCCTGCGGATCAACGAACGGATTCTTCACTTTTTGTTGGGAGATTCCCAGTTAGACCCGCAATTGGTCGGGATTGTGTCCGTTGTATCGACTGCCAGTTCCCTGGTTCTGCCTCCTTCCCAGCAACAACTGATCGATGAAATTATCAGTCTGATTCGGCAGGCCGAGACTCCTCCGATCATTCAACTCTGTGGCTACGACAGTGCGAGCAAACGGGCGATCGCAGCGGCGGTCTGTGCCCAACTTGGGTCTAGCCTGCTGAATCTGACGGCGGATATTGTGCCGACGGATTTGCAACAGTTGTACCTGATCCAGACCCTCTGGGAACGGGAAGCAATTTTACAGGGTAGTCTGCTGCTGCTTGACTGTGATGGAGCCCCGGACCTGGCCGAAGGGGGCAGCCCACCGCCTCAGTTGAGTGCGATTTCCAGGGTGATGGAAACCTGCAATCAGCCGTTGTTTGTGTTCAGTCGCGATCGGCGGGCGGTGCGGCAGCGGTTGGTCTTTAGTTTTGAAGTAACTCAACCAACGGCGACGGAGCAACGACAGATCTGGTTGCAGACCCTGGCTCCCGCCGTTGAGGCCAGTGATGGGGTGATCGCGACCTACATTGACAAACTGGTAAGCCACTTCAGCCTCTCTCCCCTGGCGATTCAAACCGTCTGTACGCAAGCTCTCACGGGCCAGGATGAAGCCGATCCCCATCTTTTGCCAGAACGGCTGTGGCGGGCCTGTCTCAGCCATTCTCGCCCTCGCTTAGAAGAACTGGCCCAACCGATTCGTACCCAGGTCACCTGGGCGGATCTGGTGTTGCCCGAAAAAGAAAAGGTGATTTTACAGACAATCTCTTCCCAGGTCAGACAACGGGCCAGGGTTTACGAACAGTGGGGATTCGCCAATAAGGGACAACGGGGCCTGGGTATCAGCGCCCTGTTTGCCGGAGCCAGTGGGACGGGTAAAACCCTGGCAGCGGAGGTATTGGCCAACGAACTGCATCTAGATCTCTATCGGATTGACCTGAGTTCCGTTGTCAGTAAGTATATTGGTGAAACCGAGAAGAACCTGCGCCGCATCTTTGATGCCGCCGAAATGGGGGGGGCGATTTTGCTGTTTGATGAAGCCGATGCCCTGTTTGGCAAACGCAGTGAGGTAAAAGATTCCCACGATCGCTATGCCAACATGGAGGTGGCCTATCTGCTGCAACGGATGGAAGCCTACCGGGGGCTGGCGATTCTCACCACCAACCTGAAAAGTTCCCTGGATCAGGCCTTTTTACGCCGGTTGCGGTTTGTGGTGCAGTTTCCCTTTCCCGATGCCACCCAGCGGGCCGAGATCTGGCAGCGGGTTTTTCCCAAAAACACGCCGACGGAAAACCTGTCTTACTCCAAGCTGGCAAAACTCAACGTCCCCGGTGGCAACATTCGCAACATTGCCCTGAATGCTGCCTTTATTGCCGCCGATGCCGGAGAACCCGTCCAGATGCAGCACATCTTTCAGTCGGCCCAGAGTGAATATATCAAGCTGGAACGGCCCCTGACGGAAGCAGAGGTGAAGGGCTGGGCCTGAGGTTATCCCAGGTTGTAGGTTGCCGCTGCTCCGTAATTGACATTCCAGCCGATGTCCCGCAAGGAAGCGATGGTCATCTGACTCAGGGGCATGGCGGTACCGGGGTATTCTGCCTGATAGGTCATCAACTCGCTGTTAAATACCGACTCACTCCAGTGACTGAAGTCCGAGCCCCCACCCACTCCGGAGGTCAGGGGAATGGCTGTCTGAACATAGGTATTTTTTAATTCTCCGTAGACCCAACCGGCGTAGGTATTAGCGTTGTAGGTCACCGTGGTGCGATCGATCAGGTTGGTTCCGCTGTAGGTGATAGCGCCATTACTCCAGTGCCACTCGGTTTGTTCCCAGAGAGTGCCAAGTCCCAGGACATGGCCAAACTCATGGATCATGATGTCCCGCAGATAGCTGGTATTGCTATTCATCTGACTCAGCATGTAGGTATTGATTGTTGCCTCGCCGGAAGTGATATAGACATTGGTACGACCATCCGTCGTGCCCAGGTAGGGGCCAGCCTGGGCCAGGGTACTGGTATTGGCACTGCCATCACTGTAGGTGAGGGCCTCTCCGGTAACGCTGATCACCAGGGTGTTGGAGTTGGTGATAGCGCTGCGATGGGTAATCACACTTTCCCAGTACCGGGCTGCTTCCTGAATGGCATTCAGGGAAGCGGCGGTTAAACCACTGAGTCCCTGGCCGAGATTGACCTGAATAGAAAACTTCTGGTCGTCACTGGCCGCTGCCGTGAAGCCAGTGGTGACGGAGTAGCTGGCGGTCTGGTTGTTGTAGCTCATCACCTGCAGATAGTAAGTGCCCGCATTCAGAAACCGACGAATTGATTCGCTGACGGTGCTGCGTTCCCACTGCCAGGCGATAATTTCTCCCTGGTCAATCAGGCCGTTGCTGTTACTATCCTGAATCAGCCGCACATCCGCATCGCCGCTAAGACCGGAGAGGGTTGCTGTAAAGATCCCCGATTGTCCAATCGTAAACCGGTAAAAGTCATGCAGGTCTAAACTACTCACCTGTTCACTGCGGGTAAAGCTGACGGAACTGAGCAGTTCGGCGCTGCTGAGGGTGTTGCCCGGTTCGGCGGGGGCTGGCAAGTTGATCAGAACATCATCCAGATCCAGGGCTATGCCCCGGTTGGAGTTATTAGTTTCCAGGCTTTCAGCAATGGCATTCGCTGCATCTACGATTATGCCGATGTAGTAAGTCTTACTGCCGCTCCAGAAAGCATCTGTAGCTCCCGGTAAGCCGAAGGAAGTGGTCAGGGTGGTGGTGGTTGTGCTGGCCGCCAGGGAGGAGAAGTTATAGGAACCAAGCAGGCGATCGGCAGTACTGATAGTATTGTCACCGGACAGGTAAAAGGCCACCTGGAATGCTCCAGCGACGACAGTTCCCAAATTTTGGACCTGGAAGTTGACAGTGATGCTGCTACCAGCATTGATCGGTTCAGGGGTGGCATCAAAGAATGCACCCCGCAGATCGATAAAGTCATCATCGGCGATGGTGACAATCGCCGTACTGTTGCTACCCAGGCTGTAGGCGCTACTGCTGGAGAGGGTCAAAATGACGGTCTCATTCCCTTCTATCAGAGCATCATTCAGGATTGACAGGTTCAGGTTCAGGCTGGATTGGCCCGCCAGGAAGGTTGCACTACTGCTGAGAGTGCTGTAGTCTACGCCATTGGTGGCGCTACCCCCGATCGTGTAATAAACGGTCAGGGCAGAGGCCGTACTGCCCGTCCGGGTCAGGGTAAACTGTCCCGGGTTGGCGGTTTGGCTGGTCAGGGTTTCGGCTGCGCTGCTGTCCGTAGCGCTCAAACTCACCGTTGGCAGGTCGTTATCTGCGATCGTCACCGTACCCATAGTGCTGCCCAGGCTATAGCTGCTACTGGAGAGCAAAGTCAGGACAACGGTTTCATTGCTTTCGAATAGAGCATCTTCCAGTACTGTGATCGGCAGGGTAACGGTGGCCTGACCCGTCTGGAAGGTGATGTTGCCACTCAGCCATTGGTAGTCAGTGCCATTGGTGGCGGTTCCGCCGATCGTGTAGTTGACCGTCAAGGTCGAAGCTGTGCTGCCATTGCGGGAAAAGGTAAACTGCCCCGGATTGCTGGTCTGTCCTGTAGTCGTTTCAGCAGCACTGGCATCCGTCACACTTAAATTGACCGTTGGGAGGTCGTTGTCAGTGATCGTGACCGTTCCACTACTGTTGCCCAGACTGTAGGTACTGCCGCTCACCAGGGTGAGAATCAGGGTTTCTGTCCCTTCAATCAACCCATCATCCACGATGGTAATGGGCAGGGTGGCGATAGACTGGCCCGCCAGGAAGGTGACATTACCCGAAAGCGTGTTGTAGTCCAGACCGTTGGTGGCTGTGCCCCCGATCGTATAGGTGACGGTGAGAGCGTTAGCCGTACTGCCGGAACGGCTGAAGGTAAACTGGCCCGGATTGCTGATCTGGCCGACGCTGGTTTCGGCGGCGGTGCTGTCGGTGGCAGAGAGACTGACCAGAGGCAGATCATTGTCAAAAATGGTGACGCTACCGGTGCTGTTGCCCAGGTTGTAGGTTGCCCCCCCTACAAGGGTCAAAATTACGGTTTCATTGGTTTCCAGAATGGCATCATCCAGGACATTGACGCTCAGGACCAGGCTCGATTGCCCCGGCTGAAAGGTGATGCTGCTGCCCAGATCGCCGTAGTCGATACCACTGCTGGCCGTACCGCCGATCGTATAGTTGACGGTAAGAGTCGTAGCCGTGTTGCCGCTACGGGTGAGGGTAAACTGACCGGGATTAGCCAGCTGGCCGGTTACGGTTTCTGCCGCACTGCTATCGGTAACAGTGACACTGACGGTGGGTAACGTACCAGCACCATTGGTGGCCGTCAGGCGGTAGGAGGTGTCTCCACTCCCCTGGTAGACCCGGATATAGTAGGTACCAGCATCCAGTGTCCGACTGAGAGATTCACTGCTGCTGCCACTGAGATTACTGGTTTGCAGCAGGGTACCCCCGGAGTTAAACAGTTGCAGATTGGCATCGGCAGTCAACTCACTCAACCCCAGGGTGACCGTACCCTGGCTGGTCAGGTTGAACTGATAGTAGTCGTTGCTATCACTACTGCCCACAGCATCACTAAAACTGCCACTGCTATTCAGAATTCCAAGGTTCAGGGCGGTCGTTAGCGTATTTCCCACCCCATCGCTCGGGGTTTCGAGGTAGCGGGTGTAGGGTAGGGGTTTCCAGGTGGTTGCTACGGGAGCCAGCGTACTGCCTCCCACGATCGTGGTGCTATTGGTGCCGCCCATGAACCAGACGACATTGGTTCCCGTAGCGTAATCTCGCCAGAGGATATCAGGACGGCTGTCACCGTTAAAGTCCGTAACCCCACTCAGGGTCCAACCCAGACCCACCGATGTCAGTGCACTGCCTCCCACGATCGTGGTGCTATTGGTGCTGCCCATGAACCAGACTGCATTGGCTCCCGTAGCAGAGTCGCGCCAGAGGATGTCAGGACGGTTATCGCCGTTGAAGTCAGCAAGGCCGCCAATGCTCCAGTTTGACCCGACGGAGGTAAGCATGCTGCCGCCGAGAATCGTGGTGTTATGGGTGCCGCCCATGAACCAGACGACATTGGCTCCCGTAGCAGAGTCGCGCCAGAGGATGTCAGGACGGTTATCGCCATTGAAGTCAGCAATTCCGCCGACGGTCCAATTGGGAGACAGACTGAGCAGGCTGCTGCCTCCCAGAATGGTAGTGCGATCGCTGCCCATAAACCAGATGGCATTGGTTCCACTGGCATAATCTCGCCAGAAGATGTCTACCTGGTTGTCTCCGTTAAAATCAGCGGCAGCTTCCATCCGCCAGTTCCCTCCTACGGAGGTCAGACTGGCTCCACTCTGAATGCCAGTGTTACTGGTATTGGTCATCTGCCAGATGGCATTGGCCCCACTGGTGTAGTCGCGCCAGAGTAAATCTACCTGGCCACTGCCAGTGTTAAACCGCAGATTGTAGCTGGTGCTGGCGCTGCCACTGCTGGAGGAGACGCGCAGGTAATAGGTTCCGGCGGCCAGGACGGTGTTAATTGACTCTGCCAGATTGTCTCCATTATCTGAGGTTTGAAGGACGGCACCACTGCTACTGAGTAGTTGTAAGTTGGCATTTGCTGTCAGACCATTGAGGCTGAGACTGAGACTACTGCGACCGGCAAAACAGAGCCGATAGTAATCCGCCGGGTTCAAGCTATCAATCTGATCACTAAAGGTTTGTAGTCCCGGAGTGACAAATATTTCTTTAGCAGTTGTTAGGCTGGTGCCGGCAGGATCAAGTGGCATGATGACAGGACTCTCAGGTGAGGCGATATGTTGTCAAAGTGCCCAATTTGACAGGTGACCGCGCGAATTTGAAATTAAAATTCGCAAACAATTTATTTGAATTGATCCGTCTGTAATTCCTCTAAAATTCATTCAAAAAATGCTCTCGAACTAGCTCCGTAGACTACGAAAAATCCCTGATTATTTTGGATAGATTATGCTGGATTGTTAGTATCACTACTGGGAAAATTGACCCCCTTGCCTAAATTTTCTACGCTAATAGCTCGCCCGTTACCTTTTTGGCATCGTAATCCTACGGGCTGACCAGTCCGCAAGCTGTTAATTATTCAGAGGTGGCTGTGACCAATAAAGTGAACCCTCAAACCGAGTTTGGCCTGGCTATATCCATATTTTTCTACTGATTTCTACGGAGCGAAAGAGTCTATTTTCTAACAGTTTTCTGCTCCCGCTGTAGGCAATCCTGGGGATGAGAGGGACAGGCCTGTTGAGGGTATTTGGAGCTGTCTGGATGCTAAACTGTTTGGCAAAAGTTGATCACGGCTTCGCCGATCGTTTGATTGCCATTGCTAATAGTTGCCTGGGGTTGCCGGGGGGGGTGCAGAGGCTGGTGCAAAAACTCCCAATCTCCCTGAAAAAACTCTGTTGGAGTCAATATTTGATGGGCTGCCCAATCTTGAATTCCGGCAAGTAAGACGGGGGCTTCAGCAAATCCCTCCCGGGTAATCGAGACGATCGGGGTGCCCATGCGACAGGCTTCCGAAAAGGTGCTGTAGCCCGGCTTCGACACCATGCGATCGCAAAAGGGCATGAAATCCACCGGACGATGGCGATGGCTTGTGACTTTGATCAGATTCGGGTAGTTGGGGGCGTTGCGATCGAAGGTAATAAACTGCCAGTCGGGAAACCGGGCCACGTTGTGATACGGGATTTGCTCCAGGCCCAGGCCTCCAAAAGTGAGCAGAATAGTCCGCTGCTTCGGGGCGGTTAAGCCAAATTCCTGCTGTAACTCGGCCCGGGAATAGCGGGGAGAACCACCGGTAAAGCCGACATCGGTAATCACCGGAAAAGCACTCATTGCCTCATGCAATGGTGGCCGAAACAGGCGATCGCAGTGGCCAAAGCAGTCGCTGATCCAGTCTGCCAAGGGGATAAAATCCCCACCCCAATCTCGATAGATAAAGTCCCAGCCAAAGTTGCCAATCATCCAGCAGGGCAGGCCCGCCGCCCGGGCAATCAGGGTGGCCAGGGGGGGAATATCGGCCAGGACCAGGCTGACTCGATTCTGACGCAGAAAGTTGACCTCCGAGGCAATCAGCCGCTTCTGGTCGGCTCGCAATTGCTGCAACTTCTCTAAGGTGGCATTTTTATCCATAAACAGGCTGTCTCGCTGCACCACTCCAATATCAAAGGCCCGGGGCCGATGGATAAAATCTCCCTGCATGTAAGACTCCAGCAACCAGCGGGGAGCCGTCGTCGTCAAAATCAACGTTATGTCAGGGCACAACTGCTGAATCGTGGCGGCGATCGCGGCAGCTCGGGTGGCATGGCCAAACCCGTGATTGGTAATGGCAAGGTAAACGATAGGATAAGCCATGGATTTAAGCCAGAAATTTTTGAATAGCGGCCACTAACTGGTCAATCTCTGTTTCCAGGGTCAGGTAATGGACGCAGGCCCGCAGACAATCCGGGTTGAGAATGGTGCGTACCAGGATCTGGTTCTGTTCTAAAAATTGCACCAGGTTTTTGTGAGACTGCCCGGGCAGCCGAAAGGACACCAATCCGGCTTCGGGGGCGGAGGTTCGCAGGCAGGTAATCTCGGGAATCTGTTGTAGTTGCTGCCAGAGATAGTGACTCAGGCTTTGAATTCGCTGCAGGCGTTCGCCGACGGAACCAATCTGGTGCTGGCAGGCGATCGCCGCCCGTAATCCGGCGAACAGAGGATAGGCGGAGGTGGCGATTTCGTAACGTTTACTATCCGCCTTCCAGCCCGTGGGATGACCCGTTGCATCGGTGACAATGCCGCGCCAACCAATAAAAGTGGGAGATAATTCCTGTCTGGCTTCCGGTCGGACATATAACCCACCTACCCCCTCCGGCCCGCACCACCACTTATGGCCGGTAAAGGCATAGAAGTCTGCCTGAATCTGCGCCAGGTTGAGGGGTAACACCCCCACGGACTGGGCCGCATCTACCAGCACCAGCACCGGCAGGGGGCGATCGTGACAGACCCGGACGATCGCTTCCAGGGGTAAGACCTGACCGGTGTTCCAGAGAATATGGCTGACCACAAACAGCCGGGTGTTGGGTTGTAAGTGTTGCGCCACCACTGCCACCGGATCTCCCCCATTCAGGGTGGCCTGCAACGGACAGGTAGACAGTTCTACGCCAAACCGCCGTTGAATTTCCTGAGCGGCGGCGATAATACCGGGATGTTCGCAATCCGATAGCAGCAGGTGATCGCCTGCCTGCCAATCAATCCCCCAGAGGGCAATGTTGCAACCTACAGAGACATCTTCTGTGAGACTGATGGTGTCTCCTGTTACTCCCAGTTCCGCCGCGATCGCGGCTCGGGTTAATTCGGCCTCCTGGGTGATCCAGGCGTTGGACTGGCCAGAAAAGGGACCGATTTCCTGAACCTGGCGAAAACTGGCTTGAATCGCGGCGATCGCCGCCTCGGGCATGGGCCCCTGGCCTCCGTAGTTAAAGTAGGCTTTGCCCTGTAAGGCGGGAAACTGACGGCGGTGAGTCAGCAGGGAGGATTGCAAGTCGGAGATGCCTGCCATTTTACTTAAGTCAAAGAAAGCCCTTGCATTTTATCAGGCTCGTCTCGGCTACTGGTGATTCTGCATCGCTGGCAACAAAACGCCGTATCTGTTCGATTAGCTGCTAGGATTTAGCTAATAGTTAGACTTCTGTAACAGAATGTGGTAAATCGAGTTACAACGGTTAACTTCTTTAATTTTGGGGTGAAGGTTTCTGGCTAATACGACTGACTAACGGTTCCTTACTCTCTTTCCTGTTAGTTTGAACGCATGATCATCGATGCCGATCTATTACTGAACTACCAGCGCTGTAACCGACGGGCGTTCTTAGATCTTTACGGCGATGTCGATCGGCGTGACCCCCCCAACGACTATCTGCTAAAGCTGTTGCAAGATAGTTATGCCAATCATCAGGCCGTCCTGGCAGAGCAGGTGTTTCATCGGCCGGGCTATTCCCACCGCGATTGGCAGGCTGGGGCTACGGCAACCCTGGCTCTAATGCAGCAGGGAGTAGAGCGGATTTACCAGGGAGTGCTGTTAACCACTACGGTGGAAGGGGTGACCCTGGTCAGTAACCCCGACCTGTTAATTCGAGAACCGGGTCTGTCAGAATTTGGTGACTGGATCTACGTCCCCACCGAAATTAAGTTAGGTAAGCGGCCAAAACTGGAGTACCAGATTATTGCAGCCTTCCATACCTTTGTTCTGGCTGCAGTGCAGGGAGCCTGGGCCGAAACCGCCTGGTTGATCCTGCGAGAAAAGGGAGCCTACTCCGTTGACCTCTGGGAAGTATTACCTCGGATGCAAGAGATTCTGGAGGATTGCATCCGGGACCTGAGTGCGCCCTCAGAACCAGAGGTATTCATCACGCGCAACCGCTGTAGCCTCTGTCACTGGTTCGGTCATTGCTATGCAATCGCCAAGGAAGAAAATCATTTGTCGCTCTTACCGGGGGTTACACCGGTGCGCTACCAGCAGTTGCAGGCCCTTAATATGACCACGGTGCGCTCCCTGGCAGAAGCAAACCCGGCCCAACTGGAGCCCTTGCCTGGTTTTGGTGGCGAAGCAGCCCGCAAACTGGTGCGCCAGGCCCGGTCTACCCTCTACGATCGGGCCCTGTTAATTGAGACAGGCCAGAATCCGGCGACCATCGCTGAAACCGAAGTGCCAACGGCGGCGGTAGAACTCTACTTTGACATCGAAGCCGAACCGGCGTTGAATCTGGTCTATCTGCATGGGGTGTTAGTGGTCGATCGGGCCAGTAACACCCAGGTCTTTCATCCGTTGCTGGCCGAGCGCCCCGAAGAAGAAGAACAGGTCTGGCAGCAGTTTCTCGACCTGGTCTGGCAGTATCCCGCCGCCCCCATCTTTCATTTCTGTCCCTTTGAAGTGCAAACGGTCGAGCGTCTGGCTACCCTCTACGGCACTCCTTCCCACCGCATCCAACCCCTGGTAACCCGCTTCGTCGATCTGCACGAGCGGGTTACGCGTTTAGTCACCCTGCCCGTAGAAAGCTACGCCCTGAAGCAAATTGCCCGCTGGCTTGGGTTTGACTGGCGCGATCCGGCAGCTAATGGGGCCCAATCAATTTACTGGTACGCCCAGTGGTTAGCTACCGGAGATCGGGCCTACCTCGATTCCATCCTGACTTACAACGAAGACGACTGCCGTGCCACTTACCATGTCAAAGATTGGTTGGTCAACTTTTTGCAGACGGTCTATCAGGTAGAACTGGCCTGATTCAACCTGTGCAGGTTTTCTGATGCTTCTTCTGGTTTCCGTGATACCGGAGCGATCGCAATAGGCTAATCTTGAGTTTGTAACAATTGCGAAAACTCTAGGAGTCAACCTTGGAACGGACATTTTTGGCAATCAAGCCAGATGGCGTGCAGCGCAAACTCATTGGTGAAATCATCCGCCGCTTTGAAACCAAAGGTTTTACCCTGGTTGGCTTGAAACTAATGAATGTCAGCCGTGAACTGGCAGAAACCCACTACGGCGTTCACCGTGAACGTCCTTTCTTTGCCGGATTGGTCGAATTCATCACCTCTGGGCCAGTGGTGGCCATGGTCTGGGAAGGCGAAGGCGTGATTGCCTCTGCTCGTAAAATCATCGGTGCCACCAACCCTCTGAATGCCGAACCCGGCACTATTCGGGGTGACTTTGGGGTGAACGTGGGTCGCAACCTGATCCATGGTTCTGACGCACCAGAAACCGCTCAACAGGAAATTAGCCTGTGGTTTAAAGAAGAAGAACTGGTGAACTGGCAGCCCAGCATTATGGGCTGGATTCGCGAGTAACGGCAGGGGCCTCATAACGCTTGCCAGCGCAATACCCTGACTGTCAATGGCTAAACTTCAAAGGAAAAGAGGAGAAGATGGCATTAATCATCTTCTCCTCTTTTCCTTTATCTGAGTTGTCGAGCAACTAATCGGGCTTCTTGTCCTCCAGGGTTTCGGCTTCTGTCAATTTACGTTCTGAGAAACCCCAGAAAAAGATCAGGCCGATCGCCCCTACCATCACCCACTCGGACGGCACCAGCGCCGGATTGATCACCCTGGCTAATAACCGCAGACCCACCAGGGCCACCGTAATATAGCCAGCATCCTCCAGGTGGGAAAACTCATCCAACCAGCGAATAAATAACTCGGCCATAAATCGCAGGGTGATGATCCCGATCGTGGCTCCCAGGACGATTAACCAGATTTCCTGGGAAATGGCGATCGCCGTCGTCACACTATCTAAGGAAAAGGCCAGATCGGTCACCGCAATCATGGGGATCGCCTGCCAGAGGGAGGTAAACAGTGGCCCATGGTGGGAATCGCCATCTTCATCCGGTTTGGAGGTGAAGTACTGAAAGACCAACCACAACAGGTAAAGAGCCCCCGCCAGTTCAAACTGCCAGTATTTAATTACCCAGGTCGCCGTCAGAATCAGGGTCATCCGCAATACGTAGGCGAGAACCAGCCCGATATTGAGGGCTCGCCGCTGCAGGGTGCTGTCATGCAAACCCTGGGTCAGGGCAGCCAGGGCAATGGCGTTGTCTGCTGAGAGAACAGCCTCCAGGGCAATCAGGACTGGCAGCAGCAGCAAGGTTTCAAAACCGAAATTAGGCGAATCAAAAAGTTGGTCTAACATTAAGGATTTTTCAATCTGAACATTACTGCGACTGGCGACAGCTTACTACAAGAAGACGAATACTACCTTACCAAGCCTAGCCTCTTCCCGGAAACAGCGGATATTCCATCCAGAGTTCCCGTTCTATTGCATCTTGTAACAAAATGTTCCCGAAAGGTGCATTTTAGAGGAAATTGAGAACGATAAACCCCCACTAAAAGGAGTTTTGAAACAATGTCTTTATCGGATACCCAGGTCTTTGTTGCTCTTGTTGTTGCGTTGATCCCAGGTGTACTGGCTTTTCGTCTGGCAACTGAGCTTTACAAATAAACGCGTTTCGTAATGTTGCAAAGCTGGCCTGTTTTGCAGTTTGGCTCTACAATTTGCCGAGTGTTCTTCCCCGGAAGATAGATCTGGCTAGTGTTTAGAGTTATTCTGTAAGGCAGGCTATTTTATTTCCGACTGCTGGCGCGATCGTGGTGTTAAATGATTTAGTCAGAGTTAAATTGGCTTTAAAAGCTTGCCAGATTAGCCGACCTCTACTTTAATGGATCAGGTTTTACAGCCACGCTGCAGACAGGAGGTTAAAAAATCCTGCCTCTGAAGCTACAATTGCTCTCAAAATCCCACTTTTTGGGAATGATCAATAAAGCTGGCTGTAGTTAAAATCATTCTTTGATCGCTTCTAGACGGACTGATTACCATGCATGCATTAAAACCGTCCTACCAAGACTTGCAACCCGTTAGACGGACACGGACGGTTCCTCGTACCCAGGTTCGTAAGCAGCGAGATCCCCATCGGGTCATCGCTATTGAGGCCTCGATTAAGCTTTCTGTTAATCTTTTAGTATCTACCGCTGCGGTTTTTGCCCTGGTTCAGCTGATTCCCTACCGGGCTACCCAGGTGTCTAAGTTGCAAGAATTGGAAGTTGCCCTGCAATCTACTAAAGAGCGGTTGCAGCTTACCCAGAACAACTTTAGCCAATACTTTGATCCCTCCCAGACCAAGGCGGTGATGCAGCAGCAAAGTGTGCAGCTAGACCGCTCGCAACATAAAGTCGTCTGGAGAGAAGCATCTCCCGGACGACCGTAGCAACTGGTGCTGATTTATAGGGTTGAGATGGGTAGGGAGGGGGCAGATACCTTCCCTGCCTTTTTAAGGGGTATAGGTTAACAACTCATTTAACCAGTGATCCACCTGGAACCAGAGTTTGCAGGAAGGCTGGAAGCTTCTGTCGGCCTGGGGCAGGGCGGCCAGGGCCCGCTGGTAATCGGCTACGGCACAGTTCCAGTCTCCGGCTAAGTGATAGGTGCGACCCCGTTCGGCGTAGAGGTGGCCCTGGATATGGGTTGGGGTGTCAGAAGTAAGATTTAATAGCTGGCTGAATTGCAGAGCCAGGTCAAAGTTTTCGATCGCCTGCTCATACATTTCCAGATCCCGGTAGGTGATGCCCTGATTTAACCAGGCATGCAGGTTAGTCGGATTCAGATCGATGGCGGTTTCGTAATCAGCGAGGGCTTCAGCCAAACAGCCGATTGCCGCATAGCAGTTGGCCCGATTGTTATAAACCTGCGTTAGTTTAGGGTCTAACTGCAGGGCCTGATTATAATCGGCCAGGGCTCGTTCGGGCTGGCCTACTTGAAACAGCAGCAGTCCCCGGTTGTTGTAGTCACTGGCTTGAGCCCCCGATCGTTGAATCAATCGGCTGAATAGGGTAATTGCAGGGCTGTAGTTGCCCTGGCGAGCATAGTGCAGAGCCTGTCTCCGCCAGAGGCTAAGTTGCTCGGCTAAGGTTAAACAACTGCTGGAATCGGAGGAGAGATCCCGGCCTGAAACAGGAGTTGTTTCGGCAAAACAACTGGTAGCAGTTGGGATAGATTGTTCCACCTCGTCACTCTCGGCGTGATGACTGAAAATCGTGCGGCTATTCATGCCCCTGCTCACTGTTTAGTTGGATTTAAGAGTAAGAAATTTTGCGGGTCTACGTGGTCTATCTATGTGTCACTTGCTGATGTGTCTTTAAGTAGAGATTTTGGGTTGAATCTCTTTCTAAAAGATCTGTCTAAGCGTAGGCAATGCCTCCTGTTATTGCGATCTACAGAAGGTTTCCTACCTATTTCAGAACGAATCAAAAACTTAGTTGAGTATCTTTACTATTGAGCCGTCTGAGTTTAACTGAAATTTACAACAGTGCTGGCCCGGGACGATTTCCTGTTCCGGGTAATACGCTTTCTGCCTGGATTAGGGCCGGAATCAAAACACTCTTTACCGGAACTTGATAGAATGCAACTGATTAGCTCTGACTGTTCAAAATTCGCTTAAAAGCCTTAGGTACAATCGCTTATGACAACTGCAACCTTTGCTGCCACTCCCGATCTCACAGTCGATGACTATCTTGTTTTGGGGTTAGCAACTTGCTTTATCAAACAAGATGGGGAAGTGCATCAAGTTCAGATCGTCGAACCAATTCCTGCGGCGGCTTTAGAAGCGATCGTCAAAGGCATCCCTACTTCCTATCAACGGGCGATCGCAACTACCCTGGGGGCAGTCTTTTCTGGAGAAGAGCCGCAACTGCCAGCGGAGTTTCCGGCAGAGGCTCAGTTCTGTGATGATTTTAGGGAGCGAGCGATCTCGACTGCCCGTACCTTTAAGGCCCGTCCTGTCGCTCAAAACTTGATTTCTGCTGGGACGACTCGGAGCGACTTCAATTTTTCTACGGAGCGCAAACGGGTACTGAATTCCCAGCGGATCATTCGGGCAGAAGATAATGTGAAGCAGCACGAATACACCCATAAGGTCCTATAAAGAACCTGAAGCATTACCGTTCGCGCAGTCATGGATGGAGAAATCTAGATGTTGAAGTTATACGGTGGGGCCAGAAGTCGGGCCTCGATCGTCCAGTGGTACCTGGAAGAACTGGCCGTCCCCTACGAGTTTGTCCTGCTCGACATGCAGGCGGGAGAGCATTTACAGGCAGACTTTACTGCCATTAACCCGATCGGTAAAGTACCGGCCATCGTCGATGGAGATTTCAAACTGTGGGAATCGGGAGCGATACTGCAGTACTTGGCCGAAAAGTATGGCCCTGCTCCCCTATCCTTAGAGCAACGATCGCTGATTAACCAGTGGATTGACTATGCCAATGCCACCATGGGACCGGGTATTTTTCATGAAGTCAGCCGAGATCGCGAGTTTCCCCGTCACATGAAGATGTTGGATCAACTCTTGCAAAATCAGCCCTTTATTTTAGGGGAAGAGTTTAGTGCTGCCGATGCTGCCCTGGGAGCTTTGCTGGCTTACATTCCCCTGATGCTGAAGCTGGATTTTGCCGATTACCCTGCCATTAATGACTACCTGAAGCGAATTACCGAACGACCGGCGTTTCAGAAAACGATCGGAGCCCGTGCCTGACAACTGGCTTAAACCAGAGTGCTTCCTGCCCCCTGCACCAGCAAGGTTAAATTGGTGCAGGGGTTGTTTTTGGGGGCCTGGTACAGGGGCGACAGAACCGTGAGCTTTGGCTGGCTCCAACGAGAAACTTTGAGGGCTCTGAGCGATTCCTTTAAACCATGGAAGGTGTTAGGGCCTATACTGCTGACACTTGTTTATTCATGGTGTCGATTGCGTGGTCATGGGGTTGGACGGGCAAATTTCTCTTTCAGGGGCAAGTGACCTCAGGTATGCCCTGGTGCATGAATGGCTGACTCCAAAAGCTACGGGGGGGTCAGAACTGGTTGTCCAGGAAATTTTAAGTTGGATTGATGCCGACCTCTATGCCCTGATTGACTTTGAGTCGAGCAATCCAGACAGCTACCTGTACAAGCGTAAAATTGGCACCACCTTCCTGCAACATTTTCCCCTGGCCAGGAATGGGGTGCAGAAGTATTTGCCGTTTTTGCCCCTGGCGATCGAGCAACTTGACCTGCGACAGTATGATATCATTCTGTCTTCTTCCCACGCTGTTGCGAAAGGGGTTCTGACCTCTGCCCAACAGATGCATGTTTGTTACTGTCATGCCCCCATGCGTTATGCCTGGGACTTGACCTTTGACTATTTAAATAGCAGTCGCCTGGGACGAGGTATTCCCGGAGTATTGACCCGCTATCTGCTGCATCGTTTGCGGCAATGGGACACCCTTTCGGCCAACCGGGTTGATTATTTTGTAGCTAACTCTAAAAACACAGCCCGTCGAATCTGGCGCTGCTATCGTCGTCCGGCAAGGGTGATTTACCCTCCTGTAGATGTCGATCGATTTCAATTTCAGGCACAAAAGGAAGATTTCTATGTGACGGTTTCTCGTCTGGTTAGCTACAAAAAAATCGCTCTAATTGTGCAAGCATTTAATCAACTGGGTCGTCCGCTGATAGTAATTGGAAGTGGCCCAGAGTTGCAACAGATTCGCCAGATTGCTCGTCCTAATATTCAGATTTTAGGGTGGCAACCCGATAGTGTTGTAGAGCAATACATGGCACGGGCAAAAGCATTTGTTTATGCAGCTTATGAAGATTTTGGGATTGCTCCGGTAGAAGCCCAGGCCTGTGGCACTCCGGTGATTGCCTATGGGGCCGGAGGTACGCTGGAAACTGTTCGGGATGTGCGTCAGTATGGTGGGGCAGGCACCGGTTTATTGTTTCATCATCAAACAGAAACAGATCTCGCAGCGGCAGTTTTGGAGTTTGAAAAGTATCAAAAGCAACTTAATTCCGAAGTTGTCCGAACCCACTCCCTGACCTTTCATCCAAAAGTGTTTCGTGATCGCTATTTAACCTTTCTTGATCACTCTTACCAAAAGTTTCGGAGGCGAGTAATGACCTGACGGCTAAATCTTAATCCTTCTCCAGACCAGTTTTTTGCCTGAATCGGAACCAAAATCTGCGTAGAAGGGGTTAATGGCTTTATGATTAGGACTGTGTGTGTGTGGTGTGGATCTGAAGGAGTAAGATGACTGCTCAAAGCCAACTCGTCTCCGGAAAGTCAATTCGAGCATTGATTAAGCGGAGATTTCTGCCGCTGCTATTAAATGTTCTTGACGGAGATTTATCTAAACGGTTGTTCGATGTTTTTTTCTCTCTAGCAGTTTTGATTGGTTTTTCTCCCGTTTACTTACTGCTGATTTTGCTGATTGCCCTGAGTTCGCCGGGACCGGTCTTCTACGTGCAAGAGCGGGTTGGTAAGAACGGTAAAAAGTTTGGTTGCATCAAGTTTAGAACCATGGTTCACAATGCTGATGCTGTACTGCTAGAGATCATGGAAACCTCGCCCCATTTGCGGCAGGAGTTTGAGACGAACTTCAAATTGCGCTACGACCCTCGAATTACCTGGATTGGACGGTTTTTGCGGGTCACTAGCTTAGACGAGTTTCCCCAATTTCTGAATGTCTTAAAGGGTGATATGAGTGTGGTTGGGCCGCGTCCGGTAGTGGTCGAAGAACTTTCCCGGTACGGTCGCCATGTTGATAAGGTTTTGAGTATTCGCCCCGGGCTGACTGGTCTCTGGCAGGTATCAGGGCGAAACAACATTCCCTACCCCCGGCGAGTTCAGATTGATGTTTACTATGTCAACTTCCGGAGTTTCTTGATGGATCTCTGGATTGTGTTTAAGACGATCGGCATTGTTGTTTTTCCTAAAAACAATGGGGCTTATTAACAGGCTGGCCTGAGATGATTCTTAAATACAGGTAAGCAGGGGACGTTGCAATGTAGAACGTCCCACTTGTTTTGTTGGGGTTCGTGGCAAGACGACTTTCAGAGAGTAGATGGTAGGGCTTGGTCTTGAACCCCAATTCGGGTTGCTCAACCCCCTGACGCTCCAGGGAAATTACTTGATACTGACTTGCAGGTTATAGCTGGCATTGCCGCGAGTTGTACCAACACTGATCTCGTAGTTGCCAGAAGCAGGTAAGGTGCCGCTCCAGGAGACGACCCCCTGTTTCAAGGCATAGCGTTGGCCCTTAGGGTTGGGGGGAGTATTGACATCAAAGACGGCATTTTTTTCCAGGGAGTTAATCTTAACGGTCATCACCTGTCCTTTTCGGGCTCCCAGCAGGTAGTTGTCTCGGGTTCCCCGCACCACACTGTTTTTAACGATGGCAGAGGTCGCTCCAGGTTTGAACTTAATAGTTTGGGTGCGAGATTGCTGGGCCAGCAAAGTAGGTTGAGCTTTTGACTCTGAAAGGTTGGCAGCAGGACTCAGGCGGTTAGCGGCGATCGCGGTGCCTGCCAGAGGAAGACTGACCAGGGACAGGATCGACAGAGCTGATAGTGCTTTTTTGAGAGAAAAATCGATAGACATGGGTAGATCTAAAGAACGGTAAGCAGTCAGGATAGAGGGTACCCACAAAAATGAAATGAAAGATTGGAGCATCCTTCATTTCACTTCAAGGAGGGTTGGGATAATGCCGGATAACCGGTTAAACCAGTTCGGGCTTTTTCTGAGTGGGTGGTTCTTCGGCGGGTAGACCCAGGATGTCTCGATAGAGTTTGACATACTCCACCGCTGACTTATCCCAGCTAAAGTTTTGACTCATTCCCCGTTGTTGAAGTTTCCGCCAATCGTTTTTATAGCGGAAACCTTCCCAGGCTCTCACCATACAGGTATAAAGGTCGAGGGGTTCGTAGCGATCGAAGCAATACCCGGTGCCGGCCTCGTTCATCGGATCATGGTGAAACACCGTGTCTACCAGACCGCCGGTACGCCGCACGATGGGGACAGACCCGTAGCGCAGGGCTAACATCTGACTGATGCCACAGGGCTCAAACCGCGAAGGCATGAGGAAGGCATCGGTGCCAGCATAGATCCGGCGGGAGAGGGCATCGTTGTACAGCAGGTAAACCGACATCCGCCCCGGATAACGGGAAGCAATCTGCCACATCTGGGTTTCATAGTAGCGATCGCCGGTTCCCAGGAGGATAAATTGGGAGTCGGTGTAGGCCATAAACCGGTCTAACATTTGGAGTACCAGATCTAGCCCTTTCTGCTCAACCAGGCGGGTCACCATGCCGATGAGAAATGCTTTGGAATTGACTTCCAGGCCAATTTCTTCCTGCAGGGCAATTTTATTGGCCTGACGGTTGTCCAGGGTGTCTGCGGTGAAGGTACTGGCCAGGCTGCGATCGTTAGCCGGGTTAAACACCTCGGTGTCGATGCCATTCAAAATCCCGGACAACTTGCCGCTAATGAAGGACAGGAGCCCCTCTAAGGTTTCTCCATAGGCGGGAGTTTTAATTTGCTCGGCGTAGGTCGGCGATACGGTATTGACCCGATCGGCAAACTGCACCGCCGCCGCCATGGTATTGTGGCCCTGCATGTACCAGGGGCACCAGGTCATTTGCTCCAGCCGCCAGCGCCAGGGCCCCTGATAGGCCAGGTTGTGAATCGTAAAAACTGTCGAGATATCGGGGGACTGGTGCATCCAGACCGGAATCATACCGGTGTGCCAGTCGTGGCAATGAATGATGTTGGGCTTCCAGTAGTTCCAGGCAAACTCTGCGGCTCCATTGGAAAACAGGGTAAATCGCCAGTCTTCATCATCACCAAAGTAAACCCGTCGGGGTAGAAACGCCGGATGGCCAAACAGGTAAAGCGGCACATCGGTACCCGGCAGCACTGTCTCGTACACCGAGAAGGTCTGGAACATGGCTGACCCCTGCCAGACCGGTTCCTTGGGAATTTTCATTTTGTCGGGTAGAAAACCGTAATAAGGGAGGAACACCCGCACATCGTGCCCCATTGCTCTCAATACTTTGGGGAGTGCCCCGACTACATCCCCCATACCGCCGACTTTAGCGATTGGAGCCGCCTCTGCGGCAACGAACAGAATACGCATGCTAAGCTTTGATCCTGCTGATATATGGTGATCCGTTAACCCTTGCAGCACTCAGTTTACAGGTAAATGCAGTCAACGAACTGGCAGGCTTGAGCCAATCTAGGGGAGGGGAGCTACCTGTATTAAGTTGGAAATTCAAGAAAATATTTTTTCTACAAAATATCTATCAAATTCCGGTTAATTGTTTGCTAACTATTTAAGGATTAGGTAATATGTCTGGGTCAGGTGCCCCTCTCCTCTATTACTACGCCAATTCGTAGTCTGCAAATCATAGAGCTTTCTCAAAAAAACACGATTTGTCCGCATGGCATAAGAAGTCAGAGGTGCTGAATATGCGGTAGGGGTTGAGGCTTAGCGCTGGAAGCAAGTGCTGCCTTTGTCTACCAAAGCTTACTTGTCAGAGTTTTTGTCAGGCTGGGTAGGATTTGGATTTCCAGAACTGCTAGGTTTCTCACTGAAGGCGAGAACTTTAGTCTGGATGCGTCCCTCAATGCCTCGTTTGAATAGGTTTGCCCTCTGGAGGCTTAACTTACGTCACGATCGCCATCGTTTCCTGGTGCTTGCGGTCATTTCTGCTCTACTGTTTGTCTGGCTTGGTATGGCACCGGGAACCGTTGCCCAGGAAGTGACTTCCATTCCCAACACTGCAACGGCTAATTTCCGAGATCCAACTACGGGCTCGTTGATTAATGTGCGTTCTAACTCAACCGTGGTAACGGCAGCTTCCAGTTCCACCGGTTTAGAGATCGTCAAGACGGCCGATCGGGCCTCCGCTGAACCGGGGGATACGGTAGTCTTCCGGCTGTTGATTAAAAATACTGGTTCCCTTCCCTTACAAAATTTAGAAGTTACAGATACTCTGCCCCTGGGGCTGAAGCTGGTGGCAGGTTCGGCCCGGGGGGCTCTGGCTCCGGGTGGGGAGAATGTCCCTGGTCTGCCCGCTCCCACGATGAGTGGGGCGGTGGTCAAGTTCACCTATCCGACCCTGGCTCCCAACCAGACCCTGACGATCGTCTACGCCGCCCTGGTGAGTCCCGATGCGATTCGGGGTACCGGACGGAATGTGGCGATCGCGGCGGGCAGGACGACCCTTGGTACGACGGTTAATAGCTCTACGGCCAGCTATCAAGTGCGGATTCGTCCCGGTATTTTGTCCGATTGCGGTACGGTTTTGGGGCGGGTCTTTGTCGATAAAAACTTTGATGGGGAACAACAGCCAGGAGAGCCTGGGGTGCCGAATGCGGTGATTTATATGGATGACGGAAATCGGGTGACCACCGATGCTAATGGGTTGTTTTCCCTGGCCTACGTGATTGCTGGCTATCGCACTGGTACCCTCGACCTGACCAGTCTGCCCGGTTATACCCTGGCTCCGAACCTCTATCGGATTGAAGCCAACAGCTCTTCGCGACTGGTGCGGTTAGCTCCTGGGGGCATGGCCCGAATGAACTTTGCCGTTACGCCTAGCTTTGGGGAGGGGCAGAAGTAATGGGACGACCTGAATCAACCCTGGGGTTGGTAATCTTCTCCTCCCTGCTGGGAGCTGTTGCAGTGGTTTCTCCCGGCCGGTCTGAGGATACTGGTCTGGTGGTCAAGCTGCCAGGGGCTGTCAATCTGGAGGCGGCGATCGCCCCCAGTCCGAGTCCGTTACTGGCTCAAACCTCAACTCCTGCCCCGGTGGGTCAACCCCTGGTCAGTGGCTCTGCCCAGACAGATTTGAAACTCCTGCTGGTTCCTATCAGCAATCCTCAGGCACCTGCCGATGGCCGTTCTACCATCAAGCTGGAAGGGCAGATCACCGATCCGGCGGGGGCTCTGGTGGCGGAGGATTTAGTCGTTACGCTGACCGCCAGTGCCGGCAAATTTATTGGCGCTGACCAGGATTTTGATCGACCCGGTTTTCAGGTGATAGCCCGCAATGGGCGATTTACTGTCGAGCTGCAATCTACCCTGGCCGCTCAGAAAGTTCGGATTCGGGCCGGGGTTGATCTGCCTGCAGCAGCTCCCCTGGATCGGTCAACTCCGGCACCCTTACCGCCGGTACAGGTTGATAACAATGGGCAGTCCCGCTCCGGTGCGGTGGTTAGCCCGACTCCGCTCACCCCGATTCAGCCGATCGCCGATGGGCAGGCCTTAGCTCCCCTGACAATGCAGATTGAAGCCTACACCCAGGTTGAGTTTGTGCCCAATCTGCGGCCATTTATTGTTTCTGGCTCGATAAACCTCCGGATTGGAGCCGGAGGAACCGATTATTACAGCAGTTTCCGGGACTTTCTCAGCCCCAGTCGCATCGACGAGGATGTTCGGTTTGATGCAGCCATCTCCGCCTTTGCCACTGGCCGTCTGGGAGAGTGGTTGTTGACAGCGGCGGTGAATAATCAGCGATCGTTGAATCAAAACTGTGATGGTACGGCTCGCCTATTCCGGGATACCCAGTTCTGCGATCAGGTGTATCCGGTGTATGGAGACAGCTCCACCACTGATTTTCTGACTCCCTCCTTAGACAGTGTGTATGTCCGATTAGAGCGGACTTCCCCGGTGCCCGGAGCGGGCACGGACTTTGCGATGTGGGGAGACTATAGTACGCCGGAACTTGCCACGGCCTCCCAGCTCTTTACGGCAACAAATCGCCAGCTCCACGGCTTCAAAGGAAATTTCAACCTGGGCAACCTGCAAATTACCGCCTTCTATGGCAACAACCTGCAGGGCTTTCAGCGGGATACCATTGCCCCGAATGGCACCAGTGGGTACTATTTTCTCTCCCGGCGGCTGGTAGTAGGAGGCAGTGAGACGATCTATCTGGAAACCGAGGAGATCAACCGCCCCGGTACCGTGGTAGAGCGCAAGCAACTGGTACGTAGTGCCGACTACGAAATTGACTACGATCGCGGCAGTGTATTGTTCCGTCGCCCGATTCTGCAAACGGATTTTGACCTGTTTGGTCGGAGTCTGGTTCGACGTATTGTGGTGACCTACCAGTACGAAGGGGTAAACACCGGAGACACCCATCTCTATGCCGGACGCTTGCAGTACAACCTGTCCCGGGAACTGGGCCGGGAAAGCTGGGCCGGGGTTAACTACCTGACTGAGGATCAGGGCGATCGCAGCTACAAACTCTATGGGGCCGATGCCCTCATTTCCCTCGGGCGAGATGGCCGGATTGTGGCAGAATACGCCCGTTCTACCTATGACTCTATTTTTCGGGGAGAAATCAGTGGTTCGGCCTATCGCTTAGAGGTGAACAGTACCCTGCTGCCAGGAGTGATTGGGCGGGCTTACTACCGCTCTGTGGATGAAAATTTCACCAATAATGCTACCTTTAGCTTTGCCCCGGGGCAGACCCGCTACGGAGCCGATATTGCTGCCCGGGTCACCCCCACCACCCAGGTACAGTTCCAGGTAGACCGTGAGGTTAACTTTGGCATCGCTGCCAGCACTCTCAATGCCAGCCGCAGCCTGTTTGACCCGACCCCCGATCCGATTCCAGGCAGCAGAGTTGATAACCAGTTGACCACCCTGCGGGGGGGGATTTTGCAAAAACTGGGGGCAGCTGACCTGAGTATTGAATGGGTCAACCGCAATCGAGAAGATGATGTCGCCAGCACTCCCCTGGGCAGGGGCACCAGTAATCAGATTGTTTCCCGGCTGAATCTGCCCCTGACCGAAACCCTCACCTTCCGGGCCCAGAATGAACAAAACCTGGGTAGCAGCGGTGACCCCCTTTATCCCAGTCGAACCACGCTGGGGGTTGATTGGGCGGTCATGCCGGGGGTGACCATGCGTCTGGCCCAGCAGTTTATTTCCAGCACCAGCCTGCTACGCAACAACTCGATCACCAGTTTAGATACGCTGATCGATCAGAAAATTTCTGAGGATACCAATCTGACCGGGCGTTACTCAATCCTGAATGGGGTAAATGGTCTGACCAGCCAGGGGGCGATCGGTATCAATCGGCAATTTAAGCTGGCCCCCGGCCTGCGGATGAATGTCACCTACGAACGTATCTTTGGCGATATTTTTGCTTACACCGCTGCTGGACAACAGTTTGCCCAACCCTACGCCGTTGGTCAGAGTGCTGCCGCCTTAGGGGTGACGGAAGGGGATAGCTACAGTGTGGGCCTTGACTACACTGATAATCCCGACTTTAAGGCCAGTGCCCGGGCTGAATACCGCAATTCTGAAGCCGGCAATAATCTGGTTCTGGCCGCCGCCGCTGCCGGTAAGATCACGCCATCCCTCACCGCTCTGGTGCGCTATCAGCAGGCGAACTTTTCCAATCAGTTAATTACCGGGCTGAGCGATACGATCAATCTCAAGCTGGGCATGGCCTACCGCAACCCTAACGACGATAAGTTTAATGCCCTGGTGCGCTACGAGTTTCGCCAAAACCCGTCTACCACCCCCGATTCCCTGCTATTTGGTACGGGCACCGGGGCCAACGCCCATCTGGTGGCTCTGGAAGCCATCTACGCTCCCGATTGGCGCTGGGAGTTTTATGGCAAGTTTGGTCTGCGTAGCACTCGCTCCTACCTGGCCCGGGATTTGATAGGGACCAATGCCATTACCCTGGCGCAGTTTCGTACCAGCTATCGTCTGGGCTATCGCTGGGATTTAACCGGGGAAGTGCGCTGGCTGGGCCAGTCTCAAACGGGCTACGAGGAGCTTGGCTATTCCCTGGAGGCTGGTTATTATCTCACTCCCAACCTGCGAATTGGAGCGGGCTATAGCTTTGGCGGAGCCTACGATCGGGATCTGGGCGATCGTACCAAAGGGGGCTTTTTCGTCGGAATTAACCTGAAACTGAATGATTTGTTTGAAGGGTTTGGGTTGCAACGGGCAGTGCCCCAGGTTGCCCCTAAAGTTGCTCCACCCCAGCAGCAGGAATCTCTAGTGAAGCCGGTTGCCAGCGCCACCCCGGTTGATCAGACCCGGGTACCCCGAACCACGGGCGCGCTGCCAGGAGTTGCTCAGGGAGGGAGGGAGTAATGCAACGGTCACCCATGAACGCTAAACACCGATCGGAGTTGCTCTGGTTAGCCCTGATGCTACTTCCCGGGGCAGGGTTGCCCGCCGTTGGTCAACCGGTTCCGGCTTTAAACCTGACGGTTACCAGTGCTCAAGATAATGTCCAGGCTGATGAGGGGTTGACCCTGCGGGAAGCGATTCAACTGCTCAATGGCACTCTCGATTTAGAACAACTGTCTGCAACGGAGCGGACGCAGGTGGAGGTTTTGGCTCCTGGGGCTGATCCGCGAATTGAGTTCAAGCTTCCCCCAGACCAGACGACTATCCAGTTGACTGGTCTGCTGCCTGCTCTGGAACGCCCCGGTACGGTAATCGACGGGACTACCCAGCCCGGTTATCGGGTCGATCGCCCGGTGATCAACGAACTGCCCATTGTTGCCCCCATTGTCACCCTGACTCCGGCAGCGGGGGTTGAGGTCTTCCGGGGGCTGACCATCGCCGCCGATCGGGTGGTCGTGCGGGGACTGAGCCTCTATGGTTTTACCTCCAGCCATCGGGCCACCGCCAGCACTCCCCCGGCAGATATTTTTATCGCCCATCCCCTGGCTCCTCCCAATACCCAAAAGCAGCAGCCCCCGGCTAACTTCTCGCCGTTTTACAGCGACGATCGGCCCCCCAACAATGTGATTATCGAGCAGAACTGGCTTGGCTTTGCCCCCACGGATGTCGCTCTCAAATTATCTCCCCAGGCGGCAACTAACCCGGTCATGGTCAACCGCTCTGCGTTTGGGGTGTCGGTATTTAACGCCGAAAACACCGTCATTCGCCGCAACTGGATTGCCGACCATGATGGCAGTGGAATTATTACCTCGGTGCGGGCGATCGGCTTGCAGGTACGGGAAAATGTGATCACTGGCAATGGCCTGGCGGGAATGCCCGATGCGGTGCGCTTAGAAGGGGATGTGGCTCAGGCGCAGATCCGCTCTAATTTAATTTGTGGCAACGATGGCAGTGGAATTTATCTGTTCAAACCCACCGGAGCCGTGCAAATTCAAGACAATCAAATTATTTATAACGGCAGACGACTGCGCCGATCGGCCATCTACCTGATGGGTAGCGATCACCGGGTTTCCGGCAATCAAATTCGTTACCAGACTGGGCCAGGAGTGGTAGTGGCTGCCTATCCGTCCAGTACCCGAAATCAGATTGTCCAGAACCGGTTCTCTGGCCTAGAGGGGCTAAGTATTGACCTGGTTACCCTGCAGGGTAGTAACGGAACTAATCCCCAGGATTACCAGCGGGGGGATGGGGCCAATCCCCAGCGCAATAGCCCTCATCGGCGACAGTCTACAGGAAATGGGGCGATCGACGCGCCCCAATTTAGCCAGCGTCAGTTTACGGTGATCGAGCAAGCTGGGGTTGCTTCCCCGGCTCCGGCGACTCCGCTACTGGGGACAGCGGCTCCCCCAAGCGCCACTGAGGTTTCCGGCGTGGCTGATCCCAATACTCAGATTGAACTCTATCAGGTGGAAGCCCGGGGACAGGATTTTGGCCCTCTGACCGAGCCGATCGCGACGGTTTCTGCGGATAGTACTGGTAAATTTGCTACGATTTTGCCCAACTTGCGGCCTGGTACCCAACTCAGTGCGATCGCCACCGATCCGGTCTACGGCACCTCTGAACCGGCCCGCAATGTGATACTCGGTTCTGCCACTGCTGCTCAGACATCCCGGCTGGCTCAGGGGCCGTCCTCGATTCCCCGCTGTGTCACAGCCTTTGCTGAGGCTACGCCGCCCCCCCAGGAAGAACCTCCCACGCCCCTGCGAATTCGGGTGCCTCAAAATATTCATTTTGCTCTAGACCAGGCTACGATCAGTTCGGCCACAGCCGTAGTGCTGGATCAAATTGCCCAGGTGCTATTAGGCCATCCCTCCCTGCTCGTAGAAATCCAGGGGCACACCGATCCTCGGGCCAGCGATGCCTATAACCTGGAGTTGGGGCGCAGGCGGGCTCTGGCAGCCCGGGATTACCTGTTGCGTAAAGGAGTTGGGCCAGAGCGTATGACGATTCGTTCCTTTGGCGAACAGCGTCCAATTTCCCCGGGACGGACTCGGCTCGACTATGCCCGCGATCGGCGAGTTGAATTTATCTATAAAGATGCCCGCGATATTGACATCATCCTTCAAGAAGCAGACCTGCAACCCGAATTTTCAGGAGGACGCAGGTAGTGAACCCTAGCATGACAAGGTTACTTCGTCTTTCGGCCTCGGCCCTGGCAACCACCGCTTTTCTGGGTCTGCAATTGCCATCCCTGATGCTCCCGGTTTTCGCCCAGACCTCTCTACCCTGCGCCACTCCGGGTAAGGATGGTACCCCCAGCTCACCTCTAACTGGGGTTGTCAATACCTACTACCCGGGTCAGGGCGCTCCTGCCGCCGGGGCAACTTCCCTTACCGTGGGTGCCCCCGTGGGAGGAACTCCAATTCAGGCAGGCGATCTGCTGATTGTGGTGCAAATGCAGGGGGCAGATTTTGATTTCAGCAACACCAGTGCCTACGGAGATGGGGTGGGGGGAGATGTTACCCCGAACCCACCCCCACCCCTGTTAACTCAGCCGCCCCTGCCTCCCAGCACTGCGGCCAGTGGCTTTCTGGGCACTCCGATTGCTGGTAACTACGAATATGTGGTAGCGACTGGCCCCGTAACCGGTGCGACTCTACCAATCCAGGGAACGGGGCCAAATGGGGGATTGGTCAATAGCTATGCCAGTGCTCCAGCGACCGCTTCCCAGGGGCAGCGATCGTTCCAGGTGATCCGGGTTCCTCAGTATCAGACCGCAACCATTGCCAGTCTCACAGCCCTTCCCTGGAATGGCTCTACGGGAGGGATTGTGGCCCTCGATGTGGTCGAAAACTTAAACCTGACGGGGACGATCGAGGTCAGTGGCCAGGGATTTCGGGGAGGAGCCGGAATTGCCCTATCGGGAGCCGTTCCTCCTCCAGTGCTGACGAATAACGATTTTGTGACGGTTGCTCCGACCCCGGGGGCAACGGTTCCTTTCACGGGGCCAAATGCTGCCAATGGTTCCAAGGGAGAGGGGATTGCCGGTACCCCACGCTATATCGTCGATCGCTCTGGTGTTACGCCGATTCGGGTCGATAATGGCAATGAAGGATACCCGGGGGGGAGTTTTGGTCGAGGGGCACCGGGCACCGCAGGCGGAGGTAGCACCGATGGTACTCCTGCAGATCGAGATGGAGTAGCCAATACGGGGTTTCCCAATGATGGGAACTATGAAAACTCCGGCGGAGGTGGGGGTAGTAACGGTGGCAATGGGGGAGCCGGAGGCCGTGCCTGGAACCTGTTTGCTTCTCCGTTTATTCCTGGTTCTCCCAGTCCCAGCACGGCGATCGGCCAGCCTTCCGGGGGATTTGGGGGAGCGGTATTTCCGGCCTTGCCCAGCCGAGTTGTCCTGGGGGGTGGCGGCGGTGCTGGCACGACGAATGATGGCACCTCGGATCTGCCTGCTGTTCCCAGTAATGGCATTGGCAGCAGTGGTGCTCCGGGGGGGGGAATGGTTCTGGTGCGATCGGGTAGCCTCGGGGGCGGTGGCACGATTAATGCCAATGGAGCCAGTGCCTTTGCTGTCCGCCAGGATGGCGGGGGCGGGGGCGGGGCCGGTGGGAGTGTGGTGATCACGGCCCAAACTGGTACCCTGGCCGGTTTAACGATTAACGTCAATGGCGGTCGGGGGGGAGATGCAGTGTTTAATGCTCCCCATGGCCCGGGTGGTGGCGGTGGTGGTGGCGTGGTGTTTGCTACCCCCGGAGCCATCGTTAACCGTCTGGGAGGTGCCAATGGCCTGACCGGTACTCCACCTACCGACCCCAGGGATGCTCAGGCGGGTGCCGGGCTGTCTACGCCAATTCCTCCCGCCGATCCCATCCTCGGGATTAATTCGGGAGCCCGCTGTTTTACCCCCAATCTGGTTCTGGTCAAACGGGTGACGGCTTTGACGCGATCTGGCGTCACGACTCAATTTACTCAGTTCGTGGATGACCCCAACGACCAGAACGATACCCTGACCGGTTGGTCGCAATTCGCACCGGTTGGAATTCTTGGAATTACCCCTGCAGAACCCTTGCAGAGTGGAGATGAGGCCGAATATACGGTTTACTTTTTGTCCAACGGTCGTCGATCGGCCCTGGCGGTCAGCCTCTGTGATCAGATTCCGCCCAATACGGCTCTGATTGCCAATACCCCGCAAATTCAGCTAAATACTACACCGATCGCCCCTGGAGGGACGGTGTTTTCACCCCTGGCAGCCCTACCCCAGGGCAATGCCTGTTTGGAGCAGACTAACCCGAACGGGTCAATTATTTACGACCTGGGAGAGGTCTCTAATCTGGTGGGCAGCAACTTCGGGTTTGTCCGGTTTCGGGTGAGAGTCGATTAGGCTGACCCATTTCTGCTATCTGGGTTGGGATAGATGGCGTTCCAGAAACTGGTTTAGTACCTCGGTATAGGCCGTATCGCCCACCGCAGCAACATCGTTATGCATGGCTTGAGGTACCAGAAACAGGTGCTTTGGTTCGGGGGTGGCGGCATAGAGGTCTTGACTCATAGAGTAAGGAATTAGTTCATCTCTGGTGCCATGGATATAGAGCACCGGCATCTTTAACTGGGGCACCTTCTCGATCGACTCAAATCGCTGGGTCAACAGCAGCTGGGCCGGAAACAGCCGAAAGTAGCCGGCCCGTTCTACCATGGCCTGCATACGGGTAAAAGAACTCTGAACAATTAAGCCCGCTGCTTCTGGTTGGTCTTTGGCCAGGTCGATGGCGATCGCCCCTCCCAGGGAATGACCAAAAATCAGGATGCGATCGGCGGCAATCCCGCGGGTTTGGGTCAGGTAGTTCCAGGCCACTCTGGCATCCTGGTAAACACTGGCTTCCGTCGGAAATCCCCCTTCGCTCTGGCCGTAGCCCCGGTACTCGACCATCAAGACCGACAGACCCAGCTGATGAAACCGCAGGGCCTGCCCCAGATTGGCTCCTACGTTATGGCCATTGCCATGCAGGTGGAGTACTACCCCCCGCTCCACGCCTCTGGCCGGAATCCACCAGTTATGCATCCGTTCTGGTTTGCCGTTGGCCGGTGTTACCGAAATCCAGATGTCTTCGTAACTCAGATTCAGATCCCGCGGGGTTGCCTGCAAAACCGCCGTTGGGAAAAACATGAAGTGGTTCTGGCGCAGCAGTAGAAACAGACAGGCCAGCAGGTAAGCGATCGCGCCTGAGAGCAGCAACCGCACCAACCATTTGGGCACCAGAGCTAGCAGGGGTGGCATGGCATTTAAGGTAACGGTGACATCGCCACCGTACAGGTGTTACTGGCCTGGGTTCCGGCGGGTAACAATGCTACTACATGGGGCACAGGGCGGGGGGTATAACCTACTAGAGATGCACCCTTATAGGCCAGGGAGGTACTGGCTCCAGAGTCCAGCATCACCGCATCCCGGAAGCCTGCTTTAGCCAGGGCGATGCCCATATCGACGGAGCCGATCGGTTCCGTTGATACGCCAATCTTCGGTTGTCCCTGCTGATTAATTCCCCAGAAGGCCCGGTGTCGGGCTTCGTTCACATCGTAAAGGCGACCAAACCGTTCCAGGGGTTGGGGTTGACCATTCTCTACCAGCCAGCCCGCCGCGACAAAGGCATCCTTGACATCGGGCATTTCGGCCTGAATGCCTGCCAGGGTGTTGTGTCTGGTAGGGTCGAAGGGGACGAACCGCACCTGGCGATCGCTAATTAAAACTAGCGGGCGGTTGACCAGAAAGGGAATTTCTCCCCGCTTACCGGGGATAAACTCCCCATTCACCCGACTCATCACCGGCCCCAGCATGGCGTTAGAAGTCAGCAATTCCAGGGAAAAGAAACCCCCATCCACCGCTGCCACCGCCGGAGTGCCAGAACGGGCCATAATTTCCGGCACCTGATAGCGGCTGTCGGCATGGATCGTGATCGGCTGTCCGCCAGAAATAAAAATAAACGGAGTATTGTTGACCGTGGCATTGATCTGTTGGATTGGTGCCGAAAAGTCGAAGCTCTGGCTAAATCCCGGCAGGGGAGAGCCCCCCCAGGCTACCTCTACCATCTCCGCCAGACGAGATTGGCCAATCCGTCCGATCGCCATCAAACTCTCTGATTCTCCGGCCAACTGTTCGTCGGCATCGTTCATGGTGAGAGCGGCTGTGTAGCCAGCAGCCTGAACCTGATTGGCAATTTGGGAGTTATATTTACCTTCCGGGTAGGTAAAGTAGCGGATCGGGATGCCCAACTGTTCTTCCAGGATTCGTTTTGAATCGGTAATTTCTACCTGATTCTCGGCCTCCGACAGGGTAGGCATGACCCGGTGGGTGACGCTGTGGGCGGCGATCGTCACCAGAGGATCTCTGGCCATCTCCCGCAACTGCTCCCAGTTCAGGCTCGATCGCCCCATTTTCTTACCCACCTTGGCGGTGTAGATCGAGAAAACCGCCGGGTAGTTGTATTTTTTCAACAGCGGATAAACGTAGTCGTAGTGGCCCTGGTAGCCATCATCGAAGGTCAGGAGAATTGGCTTCTCTGGTAGGGGCAGGCCCGTCTGCAAGTGGGTCACCAGCTGATCCATGCTGATTGGGGTCAGGCCCTTTTGCCGGATCAGTTCTAAATGCTGCTCGAACTCCGCCGGGGTGACATCAAAAAATACCTGCTTTTCCGGCAGAATGTCGTGATACATCATCACCGGCACCCGAGCTAATTTGGCCCGCTCGTGAATGCTGGGAAAGGGGCTGGCATTGAGATAAGCCAGAATCTGAGGGGCAACGCTTCCCAGCAGGGTACTCATTCCGATCGCCGGTTGTTCAACCCAGGTCGCTTTTTGGGTCAGATCATTTACCAGTTGGGTTAACCCGGCTGTCTGATTTGTTGTTGCTGCCTGACAGGGGGCAACGGCTGATCCTGAAGTTGTGGTAATTGAACCGGCTGGATCTGGCGAAGCATCTGTTGATTCAGAGCTGTAGGCCCAAACCTGGGGAGACGATAACCCGGGGGTCAGAATTATGCCTGCCAGGAAAGCTACCCAGCGATCGCGGCATCTGCGGGCAGAAAAAGCTCTAACCATAAAATGTCCAAAGAGTGACCAAAATGAAATCCCTAGATAGATGTAACCTATTTCCGGCTGTTTGTCAGGTTATTTCGCCTACACTCGGGATCACGATCTATCAGGACAATTAACCTTTTAATTTGGTCAAAAAGTAGGATTCCAGATTGGCAGACTTGGTCAGCTTTGGGCTGCTGCCATACGCTGGCTGTTTCCCAAGAAGTTAGAGTTTTCTCGAACTGCGCTGGCTATAGTTAAAAATATCTTGAGACTATATAGTGGCCCAAAAATAAAAGCCCCCCGAGGGAGGCTCGTAGTTATGGTGATTTGACTCTAGGACATCCCTATTCTTTTCCGTATTGCTGCTAAAAAACTGTATAAATGATCGCTTCACACCAATAGAAACCCTCAGGATTACCCTCTCAGGTTAAGAATATCGAGATCTGTTGACATCGGGGCGTGATTTTAGCCGATATCAAGCAGAATTAAAAGTAACTGGTGTTTAACTCCAGCCAGTTTAATTAAGCTCTGGTAAAGCAGTTTCTTTATTGAGATTTTTTACAAAAGTTAGATCTCAGGTACCAAGGGAACATTAAATCTAGAGCAGTTCTGAAGTAGCAACTTTGTGCTATTTCCCGCCCCCTGGCGACTGATCCACCCCACTCAGACGTTGCTGTAGAGAAGACTATGGTGATTGCCACCCCCGAACAAAACCCCGCCAAGTTGAGAAATCCGAAGAAGCATAATCACTACGGTTTTCGTGATTTCTTCCAATTTGATCCCAGTAAAGGAACCATTCTCGACTGGAATGGTAGCCAGAATGTTCTCACCACCGAAGATTTTATTATTGGCCTGGTCGAGGGTCTGGAAGAAGAAGTCGGTGATGCTTCGGCTGCCACCATGTATACGATCGGCTGTGAATGGGGCCAGAAGGATGCCTTCTTCTTTGAAAAGTGGTTTGCCAAAGAGTTTGATCGCAACATTCGTCAGACCAATCTGCTGTTCCTGTTAGAAACCTGGTGGTGGCCCTTCACCTCCCAGGGCTGGGGCCGTTGGGAAGTAGACATGGGCGATCGCAAACAGGGTTTTATGTTTATCAACATCTTTGATTCGGCCATCGCCCGCACCCTGGGAGATGTCGGTAAGCCGGTGTGCTTCCTCTACGCCGGGTTGTTTGCCGGATTTTTTACCGAGATGGTGAAAAAGCAGCTGAGCTGCATCGAAATTCAGTGCTACTCCATGGGAGAAACCTATTGCAAGTTTCTGCTGGGTGGGCAGGATCGGATTGATGCTGCTTCCTTCTGGTTGAACGAAGGGGCAACCGCCAGAGACATTGAAAAACGTCTGCGTGCTGGAGAACTAATGCGATGAGTACTGTTGCTTTACCTCACAAAAATGGTTCTGCTGCCGTAGCTCCTGCTGATTCCTGGTTGCTCGCCTCTGTCCAGAAGTTTTTTACCGGCATCAACTGGGAAGACAACCCACCAGAGGTGCAAGAAATTCGCAGGGTGGCAGCCAGTGAAGCCGGGGCCACCTCCCTCAGTTTGACGATGAGTGTCTGCCAGTTTTTTGCAGCCGTTAACTGGGATGGTACCGCGATCGCCGCAGCCCCTGCCCCGGTGGTAGAACCCGTCAGCAAGCCGGACGACCTCACCCTCGACGATTTCTCTAGCCTGTTTTAGCTAAGGATAAAAGTCAGAAAATACCCCTTTCATCCTTCATCCTTTATCCTTTTCCTCTCCTATGCACTCCAACATTGAAGCTATTTTTGACGAAGCTGAAAACCGCTATCTCAAGACCGAAGAACTGGGCTTGATTAACCAGTACGTTGATTCGCTGCCCGCTCGCCTGGATACCTACCGCACCCTCCGCGATCGGGAACTGGAAGTCATGCAACAGGTTGCCGATCAACTGCAGGCTGCCCTGCCCCAGGAAAAGGTGGAAAACCTGGAGCGCTGTATTAAAACGGCTTTGCTCACCCTGCGCTACTGTGCTATGGCCATGTTGCTGAATGACGAATCCTTTGTGCGGGAACGACTGCTGAGTTGGGTCTGTGAAACCGCTGGGACTTACCAGACTCAGGCAATTGATGCTACCCTCTACCGTCTGCTGAATCAACACCTGGCTAAAACCCTGACCTCGGTGCAAATGGGTTTGTTTGCTCCAATGCTGAAACTGGCCGAAACTGCGATTTTACAGCCGACTGCGGCCAAAGTTTAGAGTTCCTTCAAGGTTTCCCCCTGATTCCAAAGCCGTCATTTTCCCTGGTATTGCCCTATGATTTCCGTTGCTGATCTGCTGACTAATAACCGGGTCCCCGGTAACTACTATGCCACCGATGCCTATGTCCGGAGTGATCTAGAAATGGGGTTGCTGGAAAACCGGCGCGGCGATCGGTTGCTGGCTCTGCCAGAAACCCTGATTCAAGCGATTTATTCAGGTTTAGACAAGGAAACGGGGCAGGCTTCCCGCCTGGTGCTATTTAATTGCGGACGCTGGTGGGGCAAAAATTTCTACATCCGGTTCCGCGAAGAACTTACTGATTATTACGGCGAATCCCTGGCTGATATGGCCATGGCCGAATTTTTACGCTGCTTGCAATCCTGCTGGGTGACCTATGGGTGGGGCAAAATCGAACTGGATCATGCTCTTCAACACCGGGGTTTCATGGTAATCAAAACGATGAATTCACCCTTTGCTACCCACGCCCCCAAAGGCAACCTGCCTGCCTGCTATCTGGAAGCAGGGGTGCTTAGCTCCTTCTTCAGCCAATTGACTGGAAAAGAACTACACTGTGTTCAGATTAGCTGCGAGACGCTAGGTTCTGATTGTAATCGTTTTGTGTTAGGACTCAATAAGCGAGTGCAGCCAGCGGAGGCTATGGTTGAAGCTGGGGTTGATCACGATACGATTTTGAAAAATTTGTGTGCCTAAACTTATTAGTGTGTTGAAAGTGTGTCAAACCTCCTTGTAAAAGAGCTTAAGCGATCGAAATATCGGCTTCTTGGGCTGGTTGGACAAGGACAGTTTGGCCGGGTTTACTGTGCCAGTCATCGCAAAACTGGGCGATTGTTTGCCCTCAAAGAACTGGATAAGCAGCGTTTCCCAACTAATAAATTTTTACGGGAACTGCGATTTCTGCTCAGTTTACAGCATGCCAATATTGTTACCTGTCACGCGTTAGAACATACTGCTACCGGGCGCTATCTGGTCATGGACTACTGCGAAGGGGGAACCCTGCGGAGTCTGATGGAAGATGATGTCCGTTTGCATCCGGCCCAATGCTTGAAGCTTGTAATCGATGTCTTAGCCGGGTTAACCCATGCCCATAGCCGGGAAATTGTGCATTGCGATATCAAGCCCGAGAATATTCTCTTAACTCTAGAACCGGAGGGGTGGACGGCCCGCATTTCAGATTTTGGGATTGCCCGCCTCAGTCAGGAAATGACCACAGATGGGTTGGGAAATACTGGTTCCCCTGCCTATATGGCTCCCGAGCGCTTCTACGGGCAGTACTCTAACTCTTCCGATATCTACGCCGTCGGAATTTTGTTGTTCGAGTTACTGGCGGGGCACCGACCGTTTTCTGGCGCTCCGGCTGAGTTGATGTCTGCTCATCTGAATCAACCGGTAAAAATCCCTGCCTCGATTCCCGAACCGTTACAACCTCTGATTCTGAAGGCGTTACAAAAATTACCCGCCCGACGGTTTCGTTCGGCCTCCGAGATGCTGGAAGCGGTCAGGACTGCCGCTAACTCCCTGAATTACGAAACGCTCCCTCCGGCCCAGCGATCGCAGCTTCTGCAGCCAACTCTCAACACCTCAGCCTGCGATTTTGTTCCTCTGCGTCAGGAAGTGTTAGTCGCGGCGGTGCAACAGTTATCGGGAATTTCTGCCTCAGAGGAGCTATTACCGGATCAGGGCCAACTATCCGTGCTATCTCCCGACCCTGACCAGGGAGAACGAATTTTACAAGTTTTTGGCAGTCGGATCGGTTGTCAGATGTATCCCCAGGGCGTTTTAAACTCAGAAACTGACTCGCAATTTAATCCAGACCTGCCCCCCGTCATTGTTCGATTACCCGAGCCGATCCGCCAGCTATGCCTGCGGCCCCAGGGGTGTTTTGCGATTACTCAGCACTCCATTTACCTGGTACCTCTGGGTTTATTTCAGCGGGGAATGGCCCAGCATGGACAAAAGCGGTTGCAACAGCCCGAGCAGGCACCTTCGCAGCATCTCGTACCCCAACTGGTGGCGGAGTTTCATCGAGAGTTTGGGGCCACGATCGCTCCTTCCGGGCGCTGGTTAGCCAGTGCAGAGCAGCAAACAAATCGCAAGAGTCAGGTGAGTATCTGGCATTTGCCGCTGACTCAGTCCTATAGTTACGGCATTTTACCGGGGGCTGTAGTTCATATCGAACGGCCCTCCAGCCACCTGTTGCAAATAGTGGCTCTAGATAATCGGCATTTCGCTACCTTTTCCCATCTGGTAGACACTCAGACCAATTCCTGCATTATTGGCGTGTCAATGGAGGTTTTTACCCGCAGAGGTGGAATAATCGGTTCCTTCACCTTGCCGTCACCCCTGCGATCGGTATTTTCGACTACCACGCCCTACCGCTTACTGGCTATGGAGCCGGGGCATCCTACTTCGGTGCTGTTAATTGACCTGAAACCCCTACGAACTCAGCGTTTGGGCACCAATATTAAGCCCAGTCTGATCGCAGAGGCTCCCTGGGGTCTGGTCTTGATGGCTAAGGATGGCAAAATTGCGCTGCTTGATCAGTATGGACAGGCTATGGGTCAGATTAATGGCCCGCCTCACCCCACCGCGATCGCCGTTGTAAATGGGTACGGCCTGTTGATTGCTACCTGGAATAATGGTGAGGGGATGCTCTACACGGTTGATCTGCGCCAGATGGAATTAGACATTTTGTTTTAGTCAGGTTTGGGACGAGCAATGGGGTCTGTTCAATAAATCGGTCCCGATCGAATTGCCAACCTTCTAGGGGACGATTCGGTGTTAGATTATCCATTGATCCCACCCTATTTCATCAACGTTCATGTCCTTTGAATGGTTAACTCCCAGTCACTTCATCATGCTGGGGCTGTTACTCTGTTTCGCGATCGCCCATAGCGGTCTGGCGGCCCTGCGTCCCTGGGCAGAGCAGCGGATTGGGGCGAGGCTCTACCGGGTGGTGTTTGCCCTGGTGAGCTTACCCCTGGCAACCAGCCTGATTATCTACTTTTTCAACCATCGCTATGATGGGCTGCAACTCTGGCAACTTCAGGGAGTACCGGGAATCGCTCCAATCATCTGGGTACTGTCAGCCATCTCCTTTTTGTTTCTCTATCCAGCGACCTTTAATCTGCTAGAAATCGCTGCGATTCAGAAGCCAGAAGTGCATCTTTATGAAACTGGAATTATTCGGATTAGCCGTCATCCCCAGATGGTGGGTCAAGTGATCTGGTGTGTGGCCCATGCCCTCTGGTTGGGTACCTCCTTCATGGTGGTCACCTGTATTGGGTTGGTTTTGCACCATCTATTTGGGGTCTGGCATGGCGATCGACGATTGCTGGCCCGTTACGGAGACGCCTTTGAGAAGGTAAAAGAACGAACATCGGTGATTCCTTTTCTGGCGATTTTAGACGGACGGCAGACCCTGAAGCTCTCTGAATTCCTGCGTCCTGCTTACCTGGGAGTAGCCGGATTTGTTTTACTGTTTTGGTGGGCTCATCCGCTTTTGATTCGTGCAACGGGGAGCATTGACTGGTAGGATGATCCCAACGCATTAATTAAGCCTTCGATAGCATTCAGTCAGTAATAGACGAGATATCAATGGTTGAACCAACATTTGACAAAAAAGTTTTAGATTCACCTATTCCCGTTGTTGTACATTTCGGTGCTCCCTGGTGCGGTCCCTGTCGCATGATTGAGCCTTTGCTAAATCGATTTCAGGCAGAGTGGGGCAAGCAATTTAAATTGGTTGGGGTAAATGCTGACGAAAATCTGAAGCTATCCAATCAATATCGTATTACCACCCTTCCTACAATTTTGTTTTTTCAGGGAGGAAAGCTGATCCACCGCTTAGAAGGTTTGTACAAGCGGGATGATCTCTGGGTTGAGCTGCAAAAGGTGTTTTTAGATTCGGCTCACTCTGCTTCGGCCAAAATGATGCCTCAGGCCGAACGAATTAACTAGGGATAAAGCTTTTTCTATCCTGGTCAGGCAAATCTTAAATAAAGTGAAAGCCCTTTCAGGGATAGCGGCAAATACTCCGCTAGAAGCCATGGGTTCTCTGGCCCATTCTTACTTGTTGAGAATCGGGCTATTTTTGTCTGGCGATCGGCGCAAGTTCTGGAGCTATCTGCTAGAGAAGCCAGCATTTTATCTGACGCTAGTTTACTTAACTTAACAAGCGTTTTGCTTCGTTTATGCATTCTCTACCTACCCTCCTATAGATGTTCTGGAGAGAGTTTTTGGGAATGCTTTGCCATAGAAGCTGAAATGTTGTGTTCGCTCTTGACAGTTTCCCGGGGAGCGTATGTCACAATGAAAGCGGTTTTCTGAACCATGTGAAGAACTCTAAATTTAGGCCTAAGCAATGGAAGCGATCTATCAGTATGCCTGGCTGATTCCGGTCTTGCCGCTTCTCGGCGCAATGATTGTTGGCATAGGGCTAATTGCCTTTAATCAGGCAACTAACCGCCTCAGGCAGGTTAACTCTATTTTCATCGTGTCCTTAACTGGCGCGGCAATGGTTCTATCCTTTGCCCTCCTCTGGAGCCAGTTTCATGGACATGCTCCTTACACTCAAATGCTTGAGTGGGCCGCAGCAGGAGACTTTCACCTGAACATGGGCTACACCGTTGACCATCTCACGGCGTTGATGCTGGTGATTGTAACAACAGTGGCCTTCCTGGTTATGGTTTATACCGATGGCTACATGGCCCATGATCCCAGTTATGTCAGGTTTTATGCCTATTTAAGCCTGTTCAGTTCCTCAATGCTGGGTCTGGTGGTTAGTCCCAACCTCGTACAGGTCTATATTTTTTGGGAACTGGTAGGGATGTGTTCCTATCTGTTGATCGGCTTCTGGTACGACCGAAAAGCTGCCGCCGATGCCTGTCAAAAAGCCTTTGTGACGAACCGGGTCGGCGATTTTGGCCTGCTCCTGGGGATTCTGGGGCTTTACTGGTCAACCCGTAGTTTTGACTTCACGGTCATTGGTGAGCGGTTGCAGGAACTGGTGCAGTCTGGGGGCCTGAGTGGCGGCCTGGCTGCTCTATTGGCGATTCTGGTTTTCCTGGGGCCCGTCGCCAAGTCGGCTCAGTTCCCTCTCCATGTCTGGTTACCCGATGCGATGGAGGGGCCGACTCCGATCTCTGCCCTCATCCATGCTGCAACGATGGTGGCGGCAGGAGTATTTTTGATTGCCCGGATGTTCCCCATGTTTGAGGGGATTCCCGTAGCGATGGATGTGATTGCCTGGACGGGGGCTTTCACCGCCTTTTTAGGAGCGACGATCGCCATCACCCAAAACGATATTAAAAAAGGGCTGGCTTACTCCACTATGTCCCAGTTGGGCTACATGGTAATGGGTATGGGAGTAGGCGCTTACTCCGCCGGGTTATTTCACCTGATGACCCACGCCTACTTTAAAGCCATGCTGTTTTTAGGGTCTGGTTCCGTGATTCACGGTATGGAAGGTGTGGTTGGCCATGATCCGGCCTATGCTCAGGATATGCGTCTGATGGGCGGGTTACGCAAGTACATGCCCCTGACGGCTCTTACCTTTCTGGTGGGCACCCTGGCGATTTCGGGGATTCCCCCCTTCGCTGGCTTCTGGTCTAAGGATGAAATTCTTGGTTCCACTTTTGCCGTAAATCCTACCCTCTGGTTGGTTGGCTGGTTGACCGCCGGGATCACGGCTTTCTATATGTTCCGAATGTATTTCTCAACCTTTGAAGGCGACTTCCGGGGCAACCTGGAATCGGCTCGGGAAACTATCAAGTTGGAGAAACTACAGGCCATGGGGCTTTCTATGGGGCCCGGGGCAATGAATTCCCAGGAGTTGACGATGGCCGCTGACAATCATGGTGCAGGCCATGATGACCACGACCACCATCACAGTGAGTTTCCCCACGAGTCGCCCCTGACGATGACGCTGCCTCTGCTGATTCTGGCCGTGCCTTCCCTCCTGATTGGTCTGGTCGGAACTCCCTTTGCCAACTACTTTGAGGAGTTTATCCATGCTCCCGGCGAAGTGGTTGAGCTGGCAGGCGAAGTCGATCTGCCGGAATTCCTGATCATGGGCGGTAGCTCCGTTGGGATTGCCCTGATTGGGATCACCCTGGCTTCCTTGATGTACCTGCGGGGTAAAATCAATCCCACTGCGATCGCCGCTAAGATTCCCAGTCTTTACCAGTTGTCGAAGAACAAGTGGTATATCGATGACATCTATAACGTTCTGTTTGTTCAGGGCAGTCGCCGTCTGGCCCGCCAGGTGTTAGAAGTCGATGCTAAGGTGGTCGATGGAGTGGTCAACCTGACTGGTCTGGTCACCCTCTTGACTGGGGAAGCTCTGAAATACTTTGAGAATGGTCGGGCTCAGTTCTATGCCCTGATCGTGTTTGCAGCGGTTCTAGGTCTGGTGATTTTCTCTGGCATTACTTAAGAAGTTGTTAGTTGTAGGTTGTTAGTTGTTAGGGATGGCTACAATTCTTTAACAACTGACACCTCGCCAGGTGTTGACCCTGAGCCATCGGCTATACAACATTCAGCCCTTCAGGTCATGCATGTCAAAGCAATGCTGCCTAACCTTTTAGAGCTTCTTGCTGCTATCGCCTGTGGTCTTCGCTCTCATTCTGGAAGCAATAGTGGCTATTTAATTAAAGCTTCTAACAACTAACGGCTAAAAGCTAACAACCCATTAACTGCAATGCTTACTGCTGATTTTCCCTGGCTGACGATTAGCATTTTGTTTCCGATCGCAGCCTCTTTATTAATCCCTTTCTTACCCGATAAAGATGGTAAGACGATTCGCTGGTATGCCCTGGTGGTAGGTCTGATTGACTTTGCTATCCTGGTCTATGCCTTTTATACAAATTACGATTTTGCCAGCTCTGACCTGCAACTGTTTGAGAGTTATACCTGGATCCCACAGCTTGACCTGAAGTGGTCCGTGGGGGCCGATGGGTTGTCCATGCCCCTGATTCTGCTGACCGGGTTTATTACCACCCTGGCTACTCTGGCGGCCTGGCCAGTGACTCTCAAGCCACGCCTTTTCTATTTTCTGTTGCTGGCAATGTACGGTGGACAGATCGCCGTGTTCGCCGTACAAGATATGTTGCTGTTTTTCCTGGCCTGGGAGTTAGAACTGATTCCGGTCTATCTGTTGCTGGCCATCTGGGGGGGTAAAAAGCGTCAGTATGCGGCGACTAAGTTCATCCTGTACACCGCTGGGGGATCGCTATTTATTTTGATCGCTGCTCTGGCCATGGCCTTTTATGGCGATACGGTCACCTTTGATATGCGATCGCTGGCGGCTAAAGACTTCCCCCTGATCACCCAACTCTGGCTCTATACGGCATTTTTGATTGCCTATGCAGTCAAGCTGCCGATCATTCCGCTGCATACCTGGTTGCCCGATGCCCATGGTGAGGCGACGGCTCCCGTTCACATGTTGCTGGCCGGGATTCTGTTGAAGATGGGAGGCTATGCCCTGATCCGGATGAACGCCGAGATGCTACCTGCGGCCCATGCCACGGTAGCTCCTACTCTGGTGATTCTCGGGGTAGTGAATATTATCTATGCGGCCCTGACTTCCTTTGCCCAGCGCAATCTAAAGCGCAAAATTGCTTATTCTTCCATCTCCCACATGGGCTTTGTCCTGATTGGGATTGCTTCGTTTACCGATCTGGGTTTGAGCGGGGCGGTCTTACAAATGGTTTCCCATGGCCTGATTGGGGCCAGTTTGTTCTTCCTGGTGGGGGCTACCTACGATCGTACCCATACATTGATGCTGGATGAGATGGGGGGCGTGGGCCAAAAGATGCCGAAGATTTTTTCCATGTTCACAGCCTGTTCCCTGGCTTCCCTGGCTCTGCCCGGGATGAGTGGTTTTGTGGCCGAGTTGATGGTTTTTGTCGGCTTTGCTACGAGTGATGCCTATTCCCTGCCTTTCCGGGTGCTGGTGGTGTTGCTGGCAGCGGTAGGTGTGATCCTGACTCCGATTTATCTGCTGTCTATGCTGCGGGAAATCTTCTATGGCCCCGAAAATAAAGAGTTAACTTCCCATGAAGTGCTGGTGGATGCTGAGCCGAGAGAAGTTTTCATTATTGGTGCTCTGCTTGTGCCCATTATTGGGATCGGGTTTTACCCCAAGTTGTTGACTCAGATCTACGATGCTAAAACCCTGCAACTGACTGCCAGGTTGAGGGAGCAGGTGCCTTCCCTGGCAACCGTTGCGCCGACTCAGACTGTGGCTGATTCCTTGAATTTCCAGGCTCTACGGGCTCCTCAATTGAGCGATCGCTAATTTAATAGGGCCTTACTGATACGGCTCAAAGATCTCTGGCTGTGATTTCTTTTCACTCGGTCAGAGATCTTTTTTTGGCGAAGCCGATTAGACTATGGACGGAACTTTTATTGGGCAGAAATTACTATGTCAGACTTATTGCTAGAAAACCGGGACTACACGATTATTATTGCCAAGACAGCAGAAAGCCCACTGGCTCCGCCTGTTCCGGGTTTTGCTAATCGCTGGGCCGCAGCCCATGATGCGATTTTGGCCCTGGCCAAGAAATGCGAAGAGTTTGACCCTGATGGAATTACTGTGTACATCTCCTCTACCGCTTCCGACCAGGGTTCCTTCCAGCAGTACAAGCAGGTCAAAATGGAGGAGTTGCCCAAAATTTTCAATGATAACTATCCTCCCCACACTTTAAATCTCCTGGAAGGATTGCAGACAGCCCTGGATGACTACTTCAACCGTAAGGCTGCCGGTAGGGCTAAAGCGAATGGAGCGACGATCGTTGTGGTGATTGATGGCGAACCCCGCGATCGGATGGCAATTGTCAAAACGATCGTCAGTGCGGCTGAAAAGCTCGATTCAGATCAGGAATTAGGGATTGGTTTTGCCCAGATCGGTGAAGATATTATCGCCCGTGGTTTTCTTGAATCCCTGGATGACGACTTACGAGCTAAAGCAGGGGCAAAATTTGATATTGTTGCTACCCGCGTTTTACAAGAAATCTCCCCCCATTGTTTGACAGATTTCCTGCAGGATATTATTTGTGACTAAATTAACTGTAATTGGTGTGAAAAGTTTGTTGGCTTCAGGTCATGAATTGAGTTGCTGAACGATCGGTTTGACGATTATTTTTTGTTATTTAATTAATTTTGTTGCACTTTCAAAAGCCTGAATTATAATTCCAGCAACTCTTCTAAGGATTTGGAGCTATGAATAAAGGCGAATTAATTGATCAGATTGCGGCCAAGGCCAGTGTCACCAAGAAAGATGCCGATCTGATTCTGACAGCCATGCTGGACGTGATTCTGGATACGGTTGCTGCTGGAGATAAGGTAACTCTGGTGGGATTTGGTACTTTTGAAGCCAGGGATCGGCAGGCCCGGGAAGGACGTAACCCTTCGACCGGTAAACCGATCAAGATTCCTGCCACCAGGGTTCCTGCTTTTAGCGCTGGAAAGCTATTTAAAGACCGGGTTTTAGGTAAGTAACGGTAGCTGAGATAGGTCAAGGTTTGCGCCTATCTAACCACCTGTCGTTCATCAAATAGAAAAACATAAATGAGTTGCTACCATTGCAGCCAAACTTTTGTCCAGAGAATTTATCTGGGGTTTGTCCTGAGTCTGGTGTAAAAAGATTTCACGCTTGTAAGATGACCGTGAAATAACTCGGGCCAGAGTGCTGGGAACTCATCTGCTTAATTGGTGGCAGTGGGAGTTTGGGGTGGAAAAGAAATATCTTTTACCTCTCCGAGTTCCCCTAAAACCTTGGCCTCGCCCTGATTGTAGGAGATAGATACAGCCCCAGCATTGCCAGATTGAATCGTCAGGCTTTTTTTGGCTGTCCAGGTTCTTTGATCTCCTTTTTTCAACGTTCCTTCAAACTCTGTTTTGCCGTCTGCTATGACTTGCAGCCATGATTCGGCACTCAGATTGATGGCTACCTGAATTGGCGTAAGATTGCCAGCTTGATCGCCAGTAGGGGACGGACTTGTCTGGGGCAGGGGAGCGGTTGTGGCTCCAGTTGAGGTAGTCTGGGATGACCCAGGGGTCTGAGACGATGGAACTGGCTCGATCGAGGGTTGGGTTTGGCTACTGGTAGGTGCAGTTTTGTTGGTATTGCTTGTTATTTGAGGCCGGTTCATCAGGTTGGTCGCAGCCCACAGGATACCACCGGAGAGGAGTAAGGCTCCCAGGGCGAGGGGGGCGATCGCTGCAAAAGGGGGAGTAGAACGGGTAGGTTGAGTTTGCTCTTGAGCAGCCTGAGGCACCGAAGTTGGAGGCTCTTCCTGGCTTTTAACCTGAGGAAGGGGGGGCGCAGCAGATAGGGGAGCAGGTTGGCTTGTTTCGGAGGGGGTGCCAGAGGTAAAGGTTTTAGAAACGGTCTGGCCATCTAAACCCAGCATATCGGCGTATCGCCGGATAAAACCCTGGACAAAGACGGGTTCTGGAAGTCGTTCGACCTGGCCCTGCTCCAGGGCTTGCAACAGTCGCAGGGGAATATAGGTTTTGACAGCAATTTCTTCTAGAGACATTGCTTTTTCCTGGCGTACCTGGGCCAGGTACTCACCAATATTTTTTAGCTGCTCAATTTGAGACAGATCCAACTCCTTCATTCCTCTTCCTGCTACCCCTTAGGCTTAACGTCACCCCAGTTCCATACTGGTCGTTTTAATCTGGTTCTCTGTTCCAGAACTCCAGACGTTTAATCATTCTGACACCGTCCATATGATAAGGAAAGCCGTAAAAAAATGTAAAGGAGTTTCCTTCCCGAGATTACGGTTCTGTTTTGCCGTTGCCTGATACAAAGTGGTTTGTAGCCCTCGATCGGCGATATTCTCTATAAGCAGGCAGTTGAAGATTCCGTAAAAGTGGGCCTGTACCTTTTGTGCTTACGGAGAAAATTGATTAAGTTTAGTGTAGTCGAGGATACGTCAACTGTCACGGGTACTGAGACTATCTCTTCTAACTCCTACCACGACTAGTAGCTGGTGCCTACCTTAAGAGTGTGTTCGGGCGATCGGGCCCATCGCCTGAACATGGCTCGGAAATTCTTTCTGCTATATTCTTTCTAGAGAAAGACCTGAAAGATTGCAGGCTCAGGGCACAATTGACACTCAGAAATGCACTTAGCTTGAGTTGTCCAGCTTTATGAAGTTTGATCATGTTTGCTTTTATGTGTCAGACATCGAAGCTGCAAGGAATTGGTTGGTTCAGAAGTTAGGGTTTCGCCTGACCGCTCGTAGTCAGGATGGGCTCAGCCAGAGTGAGGTTATTTGTGCCAATTCAATTACCTTTGTTTTGCGATCGCCCCTGGCTGCGGCCGGCCCCGTCGGGAAATTCCTCAAGCACCACCCCTCAGGAGTGGCGGATGTCGCTTTTCGCGTTGCTAATCTAAACCTGGTGCTTTCCGTCGCGCTTGCCCAGGGGGCTGAGCTATTGCAGCCAATACAGAGCGAAAGGCAACCCCGGGGGCTGCTGCGGTGGGCTACAATCGCAGCCTGGGGAGGAGAACTGAGACATACTTTAGTCGAGCGCCGGGGAGAAACGGCTCTGGTTCCAGAACGGTTATACGGGCAACTGTCGCCCCTTGCGGAAACCAATGCTGTCAACCCGCAGCCAACCACCTTTGAGCGGATTGACCATGTTGTCTTAAATGTGCCGGCAGGAGAGCTAACCTCGACTGTAGATTGGTACGCCAGGGTGCTGGGGTTCTCTCCGCAACAGACCTTTAAAATTCAAACAGATTATTCTGGTTTGTGTAGTCAGGTGATGGTGCATCCTCTGGGGACAGCCCAATTGCCGATTAACCAGCCGACCTCGCAAAATTCGCAGATTCAAGAATTCCTCGATTTAAACCGGGGCTCTGGAGTGCAGCATATTGCCCTGGAAACCAAACAAATTTTGCCAACGATCGCCCAACTCCGGGCTCGCCAGGTTCCCCTGTTGCAGGTACCCGCCAGTTACTACAGTGAGGTGCAGGAAATGCCCAACCTCCCGATTTCGCTGAGTCAGTTACAGGAAATTGCCGCCCAACAGGTACTGGTGGACTGGCAGGAAGAAACCTACCCTGCCATGCTGCTGCAAACCTTCAGCCAGCCAATTTTTGAACAGCCAACGTTTTTCTTTGAATTTATCGAGCGCCAGGTTTGTACAGTTCAGGGGCAAACTCGCCAGGCCCTGGGTTTTGGAGAAGGAAATTTTCGGGCTTTATTTGAAGCGATCGAGCGGGAGCAGATCCGCCGGGGCAGTCTCTGTCAGTAGTCCGGTTCAATCGGGTTGCTAGTCGGGATTACTGGGAGCTGTCCTGATTTCTAATCGCCTGCTCCGTCTGAACTGAATAACCCGGAGCCGCCTGAGGTTGTCCCCAGATCACCTGCTCATGCTTATAGACAATCATCCCGGGTTTGGCCCCTTTGGGTTTATAGACATGCCGGGGTTCGGTATAGATTACTGGGACTCGATCGCTCTGGCGGGCCCGACTGTGAAAGGCGGCCAGATCTGCGGCACATTGAAGATCCCGGGCTTCAGGCAGGGTGCCCGGTGCGAGGCGAAGCAGTACATGGCTCCCGGCGATCTCCTGGGTGTGAAACCAGAGGTCGTAATCGGTGGCCAGGCGAAAGGTCAACTGGTCGTTCTGACGGTTATTGCGTCCGACCAGCACCTCCACCCCCGTGGGCGTCTGGTAACGGTAAGGCTGGCTCTGGTGATCGGTTTTGCTATCGGCCTGGGGTCGGTAGTCCGGGTCATTCAGGTACTTTTGCTGGATCAGTTCTTCCCGAATTTCCTCCAGGGTTTCCAGATCCTCAGGGGTTTGGTACACCGCTAATTCCATCACCCCAGCTTCCACCTGTTCCAGATAATGAATTTCGGTTTCTACTTCCGCTAGCAGAGGTTCGATCGCCGCCCTGGCCCGTTTTAATTTCTGGTGTTGTTTGTAAAGAGCCTGGGCATTTTGAACCGCATTCTTTTCTGGATTCAACGGAATGTCTACGGGGTCGCCGGTGACAAAATCCGATAAGGAGATGGTCGTCATCCCCGGTTGCCACAGATGTAGATGGGCCATCAGTAAATCCGCCTGATCCTTGGCCTGATCCGCCCGATCGGACTGGTCTAACCGACTGCGAAACCCTTCTGCCTTGAGTCGCAATTTAGCCAGTAGCCCCGATAACTTCTGGTTCAACTGGTGGCGCAGCTGACTAAACTCCTGCTGGTTCAGTTGATCCCGGTAGTAGGTATTGATCAACTCCTGCACACTCCCGCTAGAGCGCAGGCTACCCCACCCCAGGACGGTATAACCCTGGGCTGTCCAGCCGGGAGAAAACCGTTGCTCGTTCAGGCGTTGTAACCAGTCTGTCCAGACCTGAAACAGGCTTTCCCATTCGGCGGGTTCTAAGGAATCCGTCGATCGCTCTCCGTCCAGGTTGGCAGCTCCTAACATCCCCAGCAGCAGGGCTGAACTGACTCCCCGGTAGTTTTTCAGCAGACTCCGCTTTAAGCTACTGGGCACCAGGGTAAGCCGCTCCCGCCAGCGTTCTAGAGGTTCTGCCAGGGAGGGAGTGGGGTTGGTCAGGGCGGGGGGAAACTCGTAGGGTTGACCGGTCTGGATCGGGCGCAGACTCGATTGTTGAGAACTGACCTGGTGGGCTGCCGTAACGATCTGATTTTCCTGGTTGGCCAGAATCACGTTACTATACTTACCCATCACCTCTATATAAAGATGCCAGAGAGCCGGTTCCCCAGGTCTGCGACCAAACTGAAAATCGAGAACCCGTTCCCAGGGAACGATCGTCTCAATCCCAATCAGGGCCAGATTACCGATCTGATGGCGGAGTTGCTGGCTGAAGGTGAAGGTATCAGGCCGGCGCGGAGGTGGATCGCTCAGGCAGATCCGGGCCGCCTGGGGATGCCAGGAAAGGATTAACCAGCCCCGCTGCTTGAGGGTGCGGAGGGCCAGGTAAAGGGTATGGCGATCGCGTTGATACACCTGTTCCAGACGGGCGGGGAGCCAATCTGCCTGGAGTTCGGCGCAGGCAGATGTGAGAGTTGTAAAATCAACGGGTTGCACAGTCGGCGGGGAGAATTTGCTTACAGTGGGCTGATCTCTCTAGAGTTAAAGATAGCCAGAGGCAGAGTTTTCGGAGTTGGCCTCGTCCCTCCTGGCTTTTTTAGATAGGATGGAAACCTGGTTTTTGTCTACGCCTAACCCTACTCAGGCAATCGCCCTATGGACATCAAGCTGATCAATATTGGCTTTGGTAATATTGTGTCCGCTAACCGGGTGATCGCGATCGTCAGCCCGGAGTCAGCCCCTATCAAGCGTATCATCACCGATGCTAGAGATAGCAAACAGTTAATTGATGCAACCTATGGGCGGCGCACCCGGGCTGTTATTATTACAGACTCAGGGCATGTGATTCTCTCGGCAATTCAGCCAGAAACCGTAGCGAACCGATTTATGGTCAGCAAGGACGGGGCGGCAGATGACTAGGAAAGATGTGCGATCTCAGGTAAATAGGGGATTATTGATCTAATAAATTACTACTGAGAGTTGGGAAGCGTATGGGTATGGGGCGGCTGATTGTATTAACCGGGCCTAGCGGGGTTGGTAAGGGAACGCTGTTGCAATCGCTGATGCAACGTCATCCCGAATTGTATCTGTCAGTTTCGGCTACCACCCGCAGTCCTCGTCCCGGTGAAATTGACGGTAAAAACTATTACTTTGTCAATCGCCCTACGTTTGAGCGGATGGTGGCCAATGGTGAACTGCTGGAATGGGCAGAATTTGCCGGTAACTGCTATGGCACTCCCCGGCAACCCGTAGAAGAGCAGATTCGGGCGGGTCAGCAGGTGATTCTGGAGATCGAACTGGAAGGGGCCAGACAGATCCGCAAAACCTTTCCCCATGCTCTCCGCATCTTTATTTTGCCTCCTTCCCTGCTAGAGCTGGAGTATCGGATTCGCAATCGGGGTCAGGATACGGAAGAGGCGATCGGTCGTCGGTTACAGCGGGCCCGGGAAGAAATTGACGCTGCCAGCGAATTTGATATTCAAATCGTCAACGATGATTTTGCCAGGGCCCTGGACAAAATCGAGATGGCTTTATTTGCCCCTACGGCTTCGGCAGCCTGCTAATACCAGCCCTTAATCTTCACAAGAAAGGGACAGGTACTTACCTGTCCCTTTCTTGTGGCCCATGCCAGCCACTTAATCCTTCTTAGGAGCGCAGATTAATTAAAGCCAAGTTTTTAGTTTTTGAAAGCGTGGCTCCACCGCGCTTTCAAAAACTAAGTTCTGGGTTTGATTCAATTCACGATGCTTAAATGTGCAGCAGTTCCTTAAACAAAGCGATGTTAGCCAGAACAAAGTAGGCAAAGGCCGCCCCGCCAATCCCCCCAATCAGGAAGCCACTGGCATATTCATTCCAGCCTTCGGAAGACTTGAAAGCCTCGGGAGGGTTGGGAGTGGTAATGGTAGTGGTGGGTGCCGGAGGATCGCTGGAGGCATAGAGGGAAATTGCGATCGTCGAAATGATCAGCAACCCGATCGTCGAAAGCAACCCTGCCAGATTGGCGATGGAGGTATCCCGCAGGGGTCCCAGTTTAGCAAAGGGGCCAAGTAACCAGTAACCGTGGGCCATGCCTACTTCCAGGCCCCGCCGCAGGGGGGAAAGGCCCCGTCGATAGGCCGGTAAATTATTGATGAAAGCCATTGTAAAGTCTGACGCATTGATCGGAGTGGCCAGGTTGCCATTCTGGGGGTCGCCCGCTGCATACACAACCTCACGGTTTCTCGGATCTCTGGGGCGGTCTTTAGATTCGTTAACAGCTTGCATAGCTTTAAAACTGGGGTAATTGGTTTGTCGCCATCTTAAGAACAGGGCGATCGGGGGATCATCATCCCAAAGGAACAGGGATTCAGTGGAAATTTTAACTTCTGTTGCAGGTAATTCTTTTAAAGAAGAGTAGCTAATTTGTTGCCTTTTCGCTCTGCCTTGCAGATAATGAAAGGAATATGAAAACCTCCTTAGGATGATCAGGTTGCCTGTGGACGCTTCCTCTCCAATCACGAGTCAATCCCTGACGGAACAATCTGGTTTTGGTTCGTCCCATCGAGTCGTCTTTGCCTCCGACCCGGCTGCTTCAACCGATCCGGAGCAGACAACCGTAACCCCTCCCTCAGAACTGGCCAATCCAGTCGTCGCTCTCACTGGAGAAGCTCCCTTAGAAACTGGTAGTTCGGCCCGATTGCAGTTTTGGCGGGTGGTGGGTTCTACCTTCATCACAATTTTTCTGGCCGAGTTGGGAGATAAGACCCAACTTTCTACTCTCCTGATGGCCGCAGAGTTTCATGCGCCCTGGACCGTGTTCGCCGGTGCTGGGGCAGCTCTTGTGGCCACCAGCTTTCTGGGAGTGTGGGTTGGTCACTGGTTGGCCCAGCGGCTCTCACCTAAAACCCTCGATACGGCGGCGGGAATCCTGATGGCGATCCTCTCCCTCGGATTATTCTGGGATGCCTGGCATAGTTAGCCAGGGCTCGGTTAGCTGTTCCTCTCTTCTGGCTGAAATATGGATTGGCACCTGTTAGGACTGAGCTTTGTTACGGTCTTTGTATCTGAGTTGGGAGATAAGAGCCAACTGGCGGCGATCGCCCTGAGTGGCAATTCTCGTACTCCCCGGGCCGTTTTCTTTGGAACGGCGGCGGCCTTGCTACTGGCCAGTCTGCTAGGAGTACTGGTAGGGGAAGGGAGTGCCCACCTGCTGCCCACCCGATGGGTCAAGCTGATCGCGGCGATCGGTTTTGCCTTTCTGGCGGTACGGTTGTTATTGCCCAAGACCGAAACTCCCTGAGATTTCCCTCCAAGGGACGTGAATTTAATCAACCCGGAACTTGAGGTTTGAGAGTGTAGCTCCGCTGCGCTTTCAAACCTCAGGATTTTGGGTTTAATTGGTGATCCTAATCAGGATTTTGTTTGCCCCGACGGGGATGGTTGCGATCGCCTGGACGGGCCTGAGCGACATACCAGCGACGCCACTCTTTTGAGCTGCGAATGGCTAACCAGAGTAATAACAGGGCAATCAATCCTCCCTGCCGGGGAGCGTCAAAGGCAAACAGGACGAGGGCGACGCAGAGAGTATCCTGGAAAAAAATCACCCAGAGTGGAATTTTCTTTAGCCGGTAAAACCACCCTACCTGAACCAGTTGTAAGACCAGGGCCAGTAAGCCTCCAGTTGCTCCCAGGAGCCAGACCAGCCAGGAATCTACCCCCGTTGCCTGAGCTACGGCCATACCCATAATGGTGCCTACCAGAGGACTGAATAGCAGCTGAACAAGCTGCAAAATTCGCTGGCCCAACCGATCTTTAGAGAAAATTACTTCTGTCAAAGACCAGCTCACCAATACTCCTACAACAACGGGGGGAGTGACTTTTGATAGGAGAGGTACCCGGGACCAGAGATTATCGCCATACAGGAGCCCGATCACCAGTAGAGGTAGGGCGATTCTCATGCCTGCGGCAGCGGATGCGGAGAGGGCAGCCAGTATCTCAATCATAAAAATCGTTCAACTCCATCCTGCAACCATTTCTGCATTCTGCAGAGGGGGCAAAGGTGCCGATTGGACAGGGCTCTACTGTCAGGTGAGCGTAAAATCCCTTAATTTTAGAGTAGATTCACAACTCCTTTTGCCTTTTCCGTTCAGAGGATAGATTAATTCTCTATCCGTTGGCCTTCCAGATCACTGGTTGCTTGGGGGTAAGCTATCAGCTTACCAACACCCTTAAAGTTAAGGTTTCCCAATTTATTCAGGGCTGATGAAACTTCCTTATCCATTCTGACGATCGAGGGACCCTTTGTCTGTATCTAGCACAACGAGGGGCTATGGTAACAGGAGCCAATCTGCCACCGGTTGCGTCGATAGAACCAGGTGCATACCAGCGGCAGCGAAGTTCTGAAAGGCTGCGTCAGCCTGGTCTGTAAAGTCTACAACGCCTGGGACTACAACGGCAGAAGTGCAGTCCTCTAATAGGTAGATCTTTTTTGCTAATTCTGGGTCAATGGCTTTAATTTCGGTCAATAAATCCTCGATCGTCCAGGCTACACAGTGGCTTTTGGCCTGACCAGCGATAATCACCGCATCAAAGCTCAGGAGTTTGTGAATCAGAGCGGTATTTTTGCTGGCGATGGTAGTTTTATCCTCCCCTTCCAGTACCTCCGCCCGCAGGACAGAGTAATTTTCGGTCAATGGGTTATTGCCCTTTAGTTCAAACCTGGTTTGACTGCCCCGGGCAATGCAGTGGAAAAACACAGCTTCCTCAACCGCTGACACCAGCGCATGGCCGATCCCTCCCAGCATGGAGTGGTAAGGCCACACGGTTAGAGGATACTTGCCATCGTCGGTCAGTTTGCGGGTGTAATGGAGGGCATGGCGTTGCAGGCGATCGTAAGCTTCTGGAGTCAGATTGTCGGCCACCACTGGATTGACTCGCCACACCCCCTGCTCTACATCCGCCAGGGAAATGAGAGTCGCTGCCGGAACAGGATGCTCATTTTTCTGATTAATCCAGAAGATGGGATGGAAAATTTGCATCGCCGTATGGGTATCCAGGGTCGGTATGATCTCAGTGATTAGACCGAGATTGCGGTAGATGAACTGGCACAGGCGAATATTGTCCTCTACGGCTCCCCGTCCCGATTGTCCCCCTACAAACAGCTCAAAGTCAGGGATACAGAAGGTGTTTTGAACATCAATCATCAGTAATCCTATCTTCAGAGTATCCCGGGCTCCAGGGGAAAGCCGGTGTTGTTCAGCCCAATTTGCTGCTGTTGTGGCTCGTTGGGCATAAGGTACACGCCACACCTCACCTACCTGGCCAGGATCAAAATGATCGGGTATGGGCAGTTGCCTAAACAAAGGGGAACTCATAAAACCTCAGCTGCAATCTGTTATGGTGAACTTTACCATAATATTTGGTTTGATTGGGCCCAGCTACTTAGCCAGGTGGGGCCCTCTGGCAAAATGAATCGTAGACCAGCAGAGAATAGAGCTATCTATCTTTGCCTAGAAAGCAAGAATTTCGACTCTGATGAATAGTAATCCTTGCTTCAAGATTTCTGGACGAAGGCTGTTTTATTTTTCTACTTAAAAATTAATTTCTTGAGTCTGGAGTTTTTACGGTAGAGCGTCTTATTTTCTACTGTCATAATATATTTCCGAGAGATGCAGAAAGATGGCTTTTCGAGATAGTTGGAATTGTTTTTATTCCTGGATAGGTGATTTCCACGAGATTTTAGGAAGGGGGTTAGGGCTTTAATCCAGGGAATTACTGTCTGTTAAGGTTCCGCTTCTGGAACGGGGTTCTGGTGAAGAGACAACTTCCCTAAATTCTTAAATATTTGTCTTTTCTCAATTAAGCTTTCAGAAGCAAGTAAAATAGAAGAGTATCTATCCCAAGGAAGATGAAATCTTTAGTTTTAGAAGATAAGCAAATCTTCCATCTTGCTTCAGCAACACAGCTGAAGCAAACCTTAACTTGGGTTTGCTAGGGTGAAAGAACAAAGGGGAAAAATAGGTTTAACCTATCTACTGTTGCTATTTAAGCGGCTATTCGAGGGGTTATGAAGGGTCTGGTTATCGCGATTGCACTACTACTTTCATTGGCCTCTCCTGGTTTAGCTGGCTATACCCCCTCTAAATCGGGTGGGCCTTCTACTACTCAAGGTAGTGGTACGAGGTGACCCAGTTTGCCTCTGTTTAACGATGAAAACAGGGCTCTGCTGCCGAACATACCGCAAAGACAGACGAATCTAGCCGAATTTTGAGATAGAGTGTTCACGAGGTTGTATAACTGTCCCCTGACACTGGGCAGTCAATTTATTGAGTTGTAAAGTGAGCATGGTTAAGTTTCGGTCTGTCATCATCGTTGTCCTGGCACTTGCTGTGGTTCTATGGCTAAATTTGGGTTCCGTGGCTGAAGCTAAGCCCAAGTCGCCCCAGACTTATACTGTTGAGCAAATTGCTCAGATTCAAGATTACGTCTCTCAGATCAACGCTACCCGCGATCGCTTCCCTGAACTGGCCAAGTTAATTCAGGAGCGGGATTGGACTTATGTTCGTAACTTTATTCATGGCCCCCTGGGAGATCTACGGGCCACAATGTCTAACCTGTCGCGCAGTCTTCTGCCCGAAGCCCAGCCGGTAGCCCGTAAGGCAGCCAAAGTGGTGTTCGATAACCTGGTGGCGATTGACCAGGCCGCTATGAAGGGAAGTTACGATATTGCCATTCGCAACTACGCAGAAACCCTGAGAGATCTGGATACATTCCTGAAATTGCTTCCCAACGCCTGAGTTTGATTACCCGAGCCATCACCATGAAGCAGGTCGTAGTTGTGGGGTGTGGAGTAGTCGGAGCGGCGATCGCCTACGAACTAAGCCAGGTTCCAGATTTAGCGATTACCGTTTTAGATAGTCACTCCCCAGCTCACGCCTCTACTGGTGCAGCTTTAGGAGTGCTAATGGGGGCAATCAGCCAGCGTCCTAAGGGCAATAATTTAAGAATGCGATTAATGGGGATCCAGTCTTACGAGCGCTGGATCCCTGAGTTGGAAAGGCTTACAGGTCAGGTAATTCCTTTCAATCGTCAGGGTATTCTTCGTCTTTGCTTTGAAGATGAAGACCTATCTGCCTGGGATCGCCTGATAAAACTGCGACAGCAGCAAGGGTGGCAATTAGAGCTTTACGATCGAACGCGTCTTGCCCAAACCTACCCCCAGCTCGGTTTGGAGCGGGTTAGTGGAGCAGTCTATTCCCCTCAAGATCGGCAGGTTGATCCTGCGGCACTGACTCTCGCTCTGGTGGCAGCTGCCCGGCAACGGGGGGTGCAATTTCACTTTGGCAGTCAGGCCCTGGGTATTGTTCCTTGTCCCCAGGGGGCCACCTCTCAGGCCGGAAATTGCTCTCTACGAACATCAACGGCAGAATATCGCTGCGATTGGTTAGTGATTGCGGCAGGGTTGGGATCCCGTGAATTGACAACCACCCTGGGGCAACCGCTAGAGGTTCGACCCGTATTGGGTCAGGCCCTGCATATTCACCTGAAATCCACCGCCGAGTTACCGCTAAAACCGGTAGTAACAGGCAACGACGTGCATATTGTTCCCCTCGGAGAAAACAACTACTGGGTGGGAGCAACCGTAGAATTCCCGGTGGGACTGGAGATACCAGCCCCAACTCCAGAGGCTTTAGATCTGGTATGGCAACAGGCAGTCAAACTCTGGCCAGCAATAGAGCAGGGAACCGTTGTGCGTTCCTGGTCTGGTTTGCGTCCTCGACCGTTCGGGCGATCGGCCCCCATTATTGAATTTCTCCCGGGCCATCCGCATGTTTTGCTGGCGACGGGTCATTATCGAAATGGAGTTTTACTGGCTCCTGCTACGGCCGCGAAAGTGAGAGAGATGATTACACCAACCTCTCCTAGCAGCCAATAATCAGTCGGCTATTTTTGTTGAAAAGTGCCTTGATCCCAAGGATTGTAATCAGGCTCATGCTTAAAGCTACACCGTAGCTGAGCAGGAAGTTAAAAAGGCTGGCCTGAGTGAAAAATGGTTGAACATTGAAAGCGTTTTCAATAATTCCCACGGCCTGAAGAAAATACCCATGCAGGAAGTAAATGCCAAAACTGTAGTTGGCCAAAGAACTTATAGGATGGTGAAATTGTTCTGGTAATCGTGGATCAATTACCCGTAGAAGATAAATCGTGAGTAGACAGAGAAGCAATTTGCTAAGAGAGTTGATTGCTACTAAATTCTGCTCAAATTGGAACTCTAAGAAAAATAAACTGGCAACGGCAATAATAACCAGTAGATAGTGCTGACGGAGGAACGGGAACAGCCTGTCTCGAAAATGACAGCAGTACATCCCAAAGATGTAAATAGATAGAAAGTGAACAAAAGCCTGGAAAGGGTTGTGATTGAATTCTGGCCGGGGAACTAAGAGGGTCAGCACAATCAGAGCAGGTAAGAAAGAGTAGAATTTGGGGTTCCTATCGAGCTTGATGAGAACAGGGGAAACGATATAAAAGATTGAAATCATAGGAATGAACCAGAATGGCGGAAGGTGGGCTCCCGTCAGGAAATACATAAAGATTTTGCCAGGCGTGGTCCATCCTGAAAATTGTTGATTAAACCAATCAGGAGCACTGAAACCGGCGGTTGTGGTGAGACAAAGAACGATCGCCGGAATCGAAAGAATAAGGTAAGGGGTAATAACCCACTTCAATTTCTTGGCAAGAAAAGATTTGAATTGATATTTGGGAGACAGGAATTGAAATAGGAAGCCAGCAATAAATACGAAGTATATAGAGCCATTGCCCAATAAAATCAGGACAGTTCTCTTCAGTTCTGAGTTGTCCCATTGCAGGCAGGCAACTACATGATGAGCCACGATCGCCAGGATAGCAATGCCACGAAAACTGTGAATGTAATTTAGAAAAGCTCCTGTCTTTGTTGTTTTCTGAGACACATCGGAGGCTGTGTTCGAGCTACCAACTTCAACTACCATAGTGCTACCCCTTCATGCAAAATTGGAGACAACTTTTATGCCCATAAAAGTTGTCTGATACTCTGACAAACAATATCGTTGCTTCAGGTTGGTGGAAACTTACTAATCAAAAATGCTATGCGCTAACAAAGCGACAGCCGATGTAAACTCTGTAAGCTCATCTTTTCTAGGGGTTAATGTCACAACCTACGGCTACAATCCCTACCTGACTGTAGAAAGGTATTAACCATTGACGCTGCAGGCCAAACCTATACTGGAACCCTGAGAGTTAATGTAAGCTTACAGAGAAGAGAAGCTCGAAACCAATTCGCTGGTTTGATTAGTTCGACAGAAGAATACAATGAAAGCCATCAAAATAGTGATGGTGTGGAAGCCAACTCCTACCGTGGAAAAAGTTCTATTCAAGGTTTCCTCAAGAAACTGACAATGGGATATTAACGGTCACGAGAGCTGACTAAATATTTCTATTGCATGTTTCTAGGTAAGTAACTGGGTGTAATTAAACTAAAGACAACTCTGGGGGTGGAGGGGTTGACACTCCCTATCTGGGGGCAACGTCTCCACTCTCCCCTTTCAACAAACAATTACGCCCACATACTTACATGCTTATAAAGTATAAAAATACTTTTCCAGAGAAAAAGCTTGATTCCGCCTCTTTATAAAGTCTTTATAGAAGAAACTCTATGATTTCCGATAATACTCGGAAACGTCCTTTTGCTAAGTTCTCTGCAAACAACAAGGTTTCCTCTTAGTAAAGTTTCTATAAAGTTGCCATTAAGAACTTTTCTGTTTTAGATTCTATGCGGCTTATTAATTCAGCCTCAGGGTTAGTGGCTATAGGAAAATCCCCGACGATTAGTTTGGGAGTTTGCGACCCGTACCTGAAATCTAACCCGAGTCGATTGGTCTCTGCTGGTTGCCTGTAAAGTCCAATCCCCGGGTTGGGGCGGCCAGAAAAGAGAAGGGGTGGTTTGCTCCAGGCGTTTGCCGTTTAATCGCCACTCAATTGGACTGGATGCAACTGTTGCTAGCTTAAATTCCAGACGTTGTATTGAGTTCTCTGCCACTTCGATCGGATCGATTAAATATAAATCGCCCTCCTGGGGAGATAAAATCCTCATGTCATCAAGACTGGCGAAAGGGGCCTGGGTTTCTAGCCAGCCACTATATTCGGGGGGTAGTTTCAAGCGGGTTTGCCCTTTACCCTCTCCAGTCACGATCGCCTGATAAAACGGTTCGGGCTGGTGATTGTAAGCAGCAAGGTCTTCTGCATAAAGATACTCCTGAACTAGGGTAGGGCAGGCTGGAGTTGGGCGAGCCCCCGATAGGGCACAGATGGGGCGTTTAATCAGACCGCCTGGTAAGGGAAAGGGTTGGGGTTCCTGCTGTTCGTGCAGGTGCAGCATAATCCGATTCCAGAGGGGAGCAGCACCGGTGACTCCCGATACTCGCCGCATGGCCGCACCGTCAAAGTTACCTACCCAGACGGCAACCGTGTAGTCTGTGGTGTAGCCGACGGTCCAGGTATCACGAAAGTCAGAAGAGGTACCCGTTTTGACTGCCGCCGGAAAAGGCAGGCTGAGTAAGGAGTCAACCCCAAAGGCCTTGGCCCTGGCATGGCGATCGCTGAGCATATCCGTAATCAGGGCGACCGTAGCAGGCTGTAGTTGCAAGATGCTTTTATGCTTGGATGTTGCGCTGCTTTCCGGCGTTTCTGCCAGAATTCTTAAGGAAACTGGGTTTCCCTGGCGAGCCAGGGTCAGGTAGGCCTGGGTTAGTTCCCAGAGGTTGACTTCTCCGCTCCCCAGGGTTAACCCCAGACCATAGTAGTCTGGAGTTTGAGTTAGGTGATGAAATCCCAATTCCTGTAATCTGGTCAGAAAGTTAGCAACTCCTACTTTCTCCAGCACCCGAACTGCGGGCACATTGAGGGAATTGGCCAGAGCTACACGTACCCTGACTGGCCCCTGAAAGGTTTCGCTGTAGTCGGAAGGGCTATAAAGTTTGGCTCCTGGAATGGCGTAGTGGGTCGGAACATCCGCCAGGATAGTATTTGGTCGAATTAGACGATTTTCCAGTGCCAGTTCATAGACGAAGGGTTTCAGGGTTGAACCGGGTTGGCGCAGGGCCTGTACCCCATCGTTGCGTCCCATAGTCGCCTCGGCAAAGTAGTCTGGAGAGCCGACGTAGGCCAATATATGACCTGTGTGGTTGTCTGCCACCAGGACGGCGGCGTGATGAACATTGTTTGGAGCCAGGGTGTGCAGAACTTGCTGAACCTGGGTTTCGACAAACTGTTGCAATGGCCGATCGAGGGTTGTTTTGACTTCTGCGGTCTGAGTGCGTAGCTGGTCAGCCAGCCAGAACTGGGCGTGGGGGGCGGCCACAATTCCCTGCTGGCGAGACTGCAGGGTGACTTCTTCCTGAAAAGCTCGATCGGCCTGATGAGCAGTCAAATAACCGTCCTTGACCATGCGATCGAGGACATATCGCTGGCGTTGCTTGAGGGACTCCCAGTGATCGTAGGGATTCAAGCGGTTGGGGTCGTTGGGAATGGCTGCCAGAAGGCTGGCCTGAGCCGCATTGAGTTCGCTGGCGGGGAGGCCAAAGTAAAGTCGAGCAGCCGCTTCTACTCCATAGACATTGCCGCCCATGGGTAACCGGTTGATGTAAGCCTGAAGGATATCGGCCCGGGTCATACCGGCAAATAGCCGCCAGGATGTCCAGATTTCTTTGAGTTTGCTGGATAGGTTGCGGGGGGCGGGATCCAGCATGCGAGCCAGTTGCATGGTGATTGTGGAAGCACCACTTCTGATCTCACCTGTCTGGATTGCTTCAAAGCTGGCCCGCAAAATTGCCCTGCCATCGATCGCACCATGCTGATAAAAGCGGCGATCCTCAGCGGCCACGATCGCCTGTAAGAAGTTTGGCGAAATGGCTGTCAGAGGCACAGCGATCGTATGTTCTTGATTACGGGTCAGGAGAGTGCCCAGGGGTAAGCCATGGCGATCTACAAAGGAAATAGCCTGCTGCTCCTGAAGTAATTCCTGGGCCTGGATGGGCACCAGGTAGGGGAGCGATCGCAGGCCCAGAAGAACCAGTAAAAATCCGACCAGAAGTTTGAACTGCCAGTTCCAGCCCCGCCAGTTCAACCACTTATTTTTCCTTGATCCTAAAATTTTTAGAAACTGGAGTCGAAGTCGGAATTGACGCTGGCTCATACTTCTTAGTTGACGGACTGAACCCACCTTCTAAAACTACAGAACCAGAAACCACCTTCCTCATCGGAACGCCATCCCTTTGCAAAATGCAACATTACTGCTCTCTACTGTCTAAGGCTGAACGGGATACCGATCGTTAGCAGTTGTCGCTTCTGGCGAGAAGAGCCTGTAACCAGCTTTCTAAGTATTCCTTGTAAAAAATGTTACTCAGTAATTGATCCTGGGCATCTTGAGACAGAACGTTACAGTTCTGAATCATCAGGGTGTTTTTTTATGAATATTTATCTCTTCTGGATCGCGCCGGAGCGATCGCGACTTCGATCGAGCAACCAGGGCTTAACACTTCTGGAACTGCTGATCAGTCTGGCTATTCTCGGTTTTTTAGCGGCTTTAATGGCTCCTGGTTTTAATGCCCTGACCAATACTCACCAGTTAAACCTGGCTCAGGCAGAAATCTATGCCGGGATTCGGGATGCCAGGAACAATGCCACTTACCATAAACATACCTGGCAGGCGAGTTTCCAGGAGGTAAACGGCATTGTGCAATGGGCGATTCATCCGGTGGGAGCGCTTCCTGCTGCCCTGCAATGGAACAGACTAAACCGGGCCATCAGACTTGATCCAGACAACACCACTTTACAGAGTAGTGGAGGAGTCCGGCGCATCCAATTTGGTTACGAGGGGCGTACCAGTGGCCAACTGGGCCGCATTACCCTGATGGGTCGGACAAGATCCCAGACCCGACGTTGTGTGATTGTCTCTACCCTGCTCGGTACTGTCCGTACCGGCAGGGAACAGGCCAAGAAAGACGACAGTGGCAGGAATTGTTACTGATTAGCCATTGCCTGCGAGGGCTGCTGCCGTTTTTTCCCGGTCAATTTTTAGCACCAGCGTTGCCAGGGGGGGCAGGCAGAGGTCGATCGAGTAAGGACGGTTGTGATAAGCCCAGTCATCCGTCCACTTGCCACCCAGGTTCCCCATGTTGCTACCACCGTACTCGCGGGAATCACTATTAAGTACTTCTTTGTAGAAGCCTTTCTCAGGTACCCCAACGCGATAATGGGAGTGGGGTTGGGGGGTGAAGTTGCAAACGACGACAACAAATTCATCCGAGTCCTTGGCTCGACGCACGAAGGCAACGACACTATGGCGGTTATCGCTGCAATCGATCCATTCAAACCCCGGTTCAGCGAAGTCCTGGGTATAGAGAGCCGGTTCGCTGCGGTACAGGGAATTGAGAGTTGAGATAAACTGCTTCAACTTCTGGTGAGGGTCATACTGGAGCAGGTGCCACTCCAGATCGCCCCAGACATTCCACTCGCTCCACTGGCCAAATTCCATGCTCATAAACAGGGTCTTCTTACCAGGGTGGGCAAACATATAAGAATACAGGCAGCGCAGGTTGGCAAATTTTTGCCACTCGTCTCCCGGCATTTTGCCAATCATATTGCTCTTGCCATGCACCACCTCGTCATGGGACAGGGCCAGCATGAAGTTTTCGCTATGGTTGTACCACATGCTGAAGGTGACATTGTTCTGATGGAACTGGCGGAACCAGGGATCCATGTGGAAGTAGTCGAGCATGTCGTGCATCCAACCCATGTTCCACTTCAGGTTAAAGCCCAGACCCCCTACGTAGGTTGGCCAGGACACCATTGGCCAGGAAGTTGATTCTTCGGCGATCGATAGAATGCCGGGGAAGTAGCTAAAGATGACGTGATTCATCTGGCGCAGAAAATCGGCAGCCTCGATATTTTCCCGCCCCCCATACTGGTTGGCGACCCATTCTCCGTCCTTGCGGCAGTAATCGAGGTAAAGCATGGAGGCCACTGCATCTACCCGGATGCCATCAATGTGATACTTGTCGAACCAGAACAGAGCATTGGCTACCAGGTAGTTGCGAACTTCGTTGCGGGAATAGTTGAACACCAGGGTGCCCCACTCCTTATGCTCGCCCTTACGGGAGTCGGCATGCTCATAAAGGTGGGTGCCATCAAAGAAGGCCAGACCATGGCCATCTTTAGGAAAGTGGCCGGGTACCCAATCGACGATGACGCCGATGCCATTTTGATGGCACTGATCGACGAAATACATGAAATCCTGGGGGGTGCCATAGCGGGAAGTGCAGGCATAATGACCAATCACCTGGTAACCCCAGGAGCCATCGAAGGGATGCTCGGCGATCGGCAGTAGCTCAATATGGGTAAATCCCAGTTCTTTGACATAGGGAATCAGCTTGGCTGCCAACTCCCGGTAGGTCAGGAAGCGGGCACCAGGTTTCAGTTCCGAGACGACGACAACGGGTTCTTCGGTGCCATCGGGTAAGCGAGAGGGTTCGGCGGAGGCCGCATGGAGCCAGGAACCTAGATGGCACTCATAAACGGAGATGGGCTTGGTTAAAGGCTCGGTGTGGCGACGTTGCTCCATCCAGTCGTTGTCTTGCCAACTGTAGGAGTCGAGGTCGGTCACGATGGACGCTGTTTTGGGGCGGGCTTCCTGCTGAAATCCGTAGGGATCAGACTTTTCGTAGATATGGCCCGCCGGGTTCTTAATTTCGTACTTGTAATGGGCTCCAATCCCCAGTTCGGGAATAAACAGTTCCCAGACCCCATTACCAATGCGGCGCATCTGGTGTTTACGGCCGTCCCAGTAGTTAAAGTCTCCCAATACGGAAACGTTACGGGCATTGGGAGCCCAGACTGCAAAGTAAACTCCCTTAACCCCATTCATCTCGGTCAGGTGGGCACCCAGTTTTTCGTAGATCCGATGATGGTTGCCTTCTGTAAATAGATGAATATCAAAATCGGTCATGTAAGGAGAACGGAAGGCGTAGGGATCGTAGATGACCCGTTCGTGTTCTCCTTCTTTAATCCGTAACTGATAGTTGGTCAGCTCTGGCCCAGAGATGACGCATTCGAAAAAGTGAGGATTATGAATGGTCTGCATGGGATATTCTGTCCGCTCTTCTGGACAGACGACCCAAACGGCTTCGGCATGGGGCTGATAAGCTCGCACTACCCAGGCTGGTTTGCCATCCTGTTCGATCGCATGGGGGCCCAGCACTTCAAACGGATCCTGGTGTTGGTTCCAAACAATCCGCTCTACCTGATCGGGGGTAATGGTCATCGTCATAAAGCTACCTGCCAAAAGGATCCTGTAAAACTTGTAAGTTTTGTAAAGACACGAAATTTACTGTAATAAACCGTAGCAAATCATTCCAAAAGACTCAAATATATTTGGGCAGATTAGCTCAGAGCAATAAATAAATCTCCTGCAACAAAATACGCCCTAACTTTACCACCTAAAGTTAGGGCGTTGTTACGATTCAGCAGGATTTGATGGGATTGTCTTCCCAATTAGTGAAGACCAATCAGGCCGTTAACATAGGTATTTCGGCCAAACACCACCTACCCCAACCTCAGGCGCTACCTGTAAAAGTGACTTCAGGGAATTTAGCCTGGGCTTCTGCCATCGGACGGCGCTTGCCTTCCTCTTGCCAGTAGTTGATGACTTCCGTTGCTTTGTTGAGTAATTCAACCCGATCAACTTCAGAGATCCAGTGTTTTGCTTCCAACTCGTTTTTCAATTGTTCCCAGGCATCATTTCGGGGCCAAAAAAAGTAAGACGTAAGAGGGCTGGTGCCTTTGCCTACTACCTGATCAACCGCTAGCGCAACGTTCTCGTCTAACCAGAGAACCTTCAAAATGAACTTAGACAAGCCAACCTCCAGCGCAATCCCAGATTTTCGATAATTGTACAGTCCCCTATTCTACCGTAGGATGGCAGGGTTTGTCAGAGGTGTGAGATACCTTAGAGGAGAAAGCCGGGTATGACAGAACAACGAGCAATCACAGAAGATACTGGGCGGGTAGATCCGACGGCAGCGATCGCCCCTGGGGGAATAATTGTTGCTTTTGACATAGATGGAGTCGTGCGGGATGTGGGGGGATCTTACCGACGGGCCCTGGCAGATACGGTCGAACACTTTACCAGGGGTGCTTATCGGCCTTCTCCGGAAGAGATTGATAGGCTTAAGGGGGAAGGGGTCTGGAATAATGATTGGGAAGCTTCGCGGGAACTGGTCTATCGTCACTTTGAGGCCCAGGGATTGGTCAGGGGCGTAAGCCCAGACCAGCCAACCCAATGTCTGGATAATTGTATCCTTGTCAACTACGAAGAGCTGGTTGCTTTTTTTCAACAGCGCTACCGGGGCACTGATCCAGTTCATTGGAATGGGTATATCTGTGAAGAACCCCTGCTGCTCAGTGCTGCCTATTTAGAAACGCTCACCCAGGCGGGGGTGCTCTGGGGCTTTTTTAGTGGAGCTACCACCGGATCGGCTCGTTATGTGCTGGAGAAGCGTTTGGGTCTGACAGCTCCGGTACTGGTGGCTATGGAAGATGCGCCGGGGAAGCCTGATCCCACGGGGCTATTTCAGACGATCGCCCTGTTGCAACCTCAATCCGACGAATCAACGCCTGTGATCTATGTAGGAGACACCGTAGCGGATATGTATACGGTCGTGAATGCCAAACAGCTCTATCCGCACCGTCCGTGGATTGGGGTGGGGGTCTTACCTCCCCATGTCCAGGAAAGCCCGGAACGTAAAACCAGTTATGGTGAAACCCTGACCCAGGCCGGTGCCGCGATCGTGCTGGAGAACGTCGAAGGGTTGACTCCCGATGTAATCAAGCAATTGGCGATCGCGGCCGCTTGAAGCAATCTGGCAGGACTGGGGAAGCTCAGCCTGAAGTTAGAGCCTAGTCGATGTTAATAGAGGTCGGCCCGGGCCCTGCGGGTTCTGCTGCAAAGGAAGATTTGCGGAAGTCGGCGTAGAGCTTATCTCGCCAGGTGAAGAAGGGCTCAAACACCCCGACATCTGCGATCCCGGGTACGCCTTTCCCTTTAAGGGAGGTGGGAATATTCAGGTAGCCGCCATCGGGAAACTTCAGGTACATGGTTAAACCGGCGACGGCAAAATCTGCCAGGGTGGGTTGATCGGTCACCAGGTAAGGCTGCTCCCGCAGAATGAAACAGAGGGAGGTCAGATCTCGCTTGATTGCATCGGTGGCCTCCTGAATCGTATCTGGGCCAAACCCAACTCCCTGACCCAGAATGCTTAAAAATTCACTGGGTACGGCACCCAGTAAGCTTTTTACAATATCAGGAGTGGAGCTGGGTAGAAAGGCTGTGCGAAAGGTTTGATTCTGGTTTAAGGCCCCAATCATGACCTTACGGGCGTTTAAACCGATCGACTCATCGGCCCATTGCTCCATTAACAGGCACAGTCCCCGCTGCTTGAGATCACTGGGGATCACCGGTTTTTCGGGATATTTGCGATCCAGGTACTCAGCGATCGCCGTCGAGTCGGCAATAATCTCGTTCCCATCTTTCAGGACGGGTACCTGGCGTTGCCCGGAGAGGCGGAATAGATCAATTTGCCCGATTCCGGGGGTAACTTCAATCTTGCGATAGGCCAATCCTTTGTAATCGAGGATGAGCCGCACCTTTTCAACGTAGTGAGATAGTTCAAATTGGTATAGCTCTAACATAGCGAATCTCCTAAAACGCAGCTGAAAGGCGCGATTGACAAGAAGTCAGCCGACAACTTCGTAAGACTAACGCAATCCTTTTGGAAAGACAAATATCAAACGATATAGCACCAGAGTTCTCACCAGAAGTATAGAGGGGAGATCTCACCCATGGCAGAGAAATAGTTGGGAAGGGCTTTCTAAACTGCAAGTGTATTGAAAGAAACACTTTCAAATTTTCAAAAATCTTGGGTGAACCCGTAATTTTCAACGCAGTTGAAGGAGATATTCATGACCTCGAAAATGAAGCGCAATTTAGCTAAAAAAGCGACAGCAGTTCTGAGTGCGATCGCTGCCAGTAGCTTTTTAGGCTTGCCTGCCCTGGCTCAACTCGATTCCAATAGTGGCAATAACCAGACTCCCTACAGTCAGGCTCCCTATCGCAGCGATTCTGGTGAATGTGTGCCCATTAGCGGTAATCAGGCCAGTAATTCTGTTAGCAACACCAACGTGACAAATCGGGATGCTCGCGTTAATGGTGCTGATGCCATTACTCGTGGTTCGGCCCAGTATGAGGGTAGTCAGATTAACCAGCTGGGTAATGATGCTTCCCAGACTGGCACCAGCGTTTTCCCCAACCAGTCCGATCCCCGTACCGGAAGTGGAATGACCCAAACTCCCGTAGAAGGTGTGGGTGGCCCAATCGACAGCAGCAACGCCAGAGAAATTCCTACCACTTCTACCAACAACAACCAGATCAACGATCGCTCCCAGGGTAACTATGAGAGCCAGAATCGAGATGGGGATCTGGCGGATTCCGTCACCTTTGGTAACGTTCTGGCTTCCGGTGGTGCGACAACTGGTGGTTTTGCTCGACAACTCGTTGAATCTGCCAGCGACACTGACAACTACCCGACCTTAAGCCAGCAATCTGGTTATACAACCAGCTACAACACTGGTTCTACCGTGGGTTCTAATCGGGATTCCAACAGTAGTTTCAGTCAGAACACCAGTTCTATGAGTTCTACTCGTAGCTCATCTACCATGAACTCTACCCCGGCCGGGATCACTGGTGGAGAAGCCAATCAATCCCTGGGCGCTGCCAGCACCTCTGATGCCGTCAATCCTTCCCTGCAAGGGGTAAATGCACCCAACAATTCTCCTACCATGGGTTCCCAATCCAGTATGGGGAATCAGGCCACCAATCCCTGTGGTCCTGGGATGATGCGTCGTTCTACCTCTGGTCAGGTTGATCAGTCTTCTCCTGAGAATACGACTGCTCCAGAGCGGTTTAATGCTCCAGATATTCGTCAGCCCGTTCCCGCAGGTAGCGATCGTCAGTAACCTTGCTCAGTTGCATCAGTTCTTTGCTTGACTTAATCGTTGCTTGAGTTATTTCCCCGTCCGGGTATTCCCCTGGCGGGGAATCTTATAATAGCCTGATTATACGGATTACCCTACCTGAGACTGTAGTTAGTTATGGGGAAACTTTTAGAGGCGTAAGTCTATCTAATTGAGGAGTTGGGTACGGGTTCATCTTTTGGAGATCAATGACTGAAACGATTACAGTGACCGTAAAACTGTTCGCAGCTTACCAGGAAGCCCAGGGGACTCCAGAAATTCAGATGGAGTTACCGGCCGGGACGACAGTTAAGATGGTGCGCGATCGTCTGATTGCCGACCATCCTCAGCTCGTGCAGTGGCAGGATTTAACCCGGTTTGGGATCAATTATCAATTTGTTGAACCCGATACTGTATTGGCTCAGGGTGATGAGGTGGTGTTAATTCCTCCTGTCAGTGGTGGAATTTAACGTGAGAATCCCCAGTGTTTAAATTCTCAATTCTTGAATAAATTTCAATTCTGTTAATACCTGGCTCAAATTAAAACCCTTTGAAAACCTAGATGAAAACAATTTTGGTCATTGAAGATAACGCAGCATTTCGGCGCAACATTCTGCGCTTCTTAGAGCTGGAGAACTTCCATGGGATTGCTGCGTCCGATGGTTTTGTGGGATTGCAACTCGCTCAGACAAAGCTTCCAGATTTGATTATTTGTGATTTAGAACTGCCGGAAATTGATGGATTTAGTATCTTAAATGCTCTGCGCGCTAATCCATCAATTGCAGCTACTCCATTCATTTTCCTTTGTGACAATATTGAAAACTGCCGCAATCAAAGGGATGGTGATTGTAGGGCAGATGTTTGCTTATCTAAACCTATTCAGCTAAAAAGCCTTTCCCAGGCTATCACTGAGCAGTTAAGCAGAAAAGCCCCGACGAATCAGTTAGTTACCCCCTAAAGATTAACGGGGCGTTGATAAAACGCCCCGTTAATCTTGAATGACTAATGACTGAGTTAGTTGCCAGAAATCATTTGACTGATTGCAACCAACTCAGAGTGTATTACTTGGATTGTTTGAAATCTGCTTTGCAGACGCTCAACATCCGCTGGTCATTTTCGCTTAATTGAGCCAGCTTATGAAACCCTTGTAAGCCCACCTTTTCTAAAACAGGATTGCCAACGGAAGCAACATTGCTGACACGTTCCAGGGCTATTTGAAAGGGATTACTGGAGCGATCGTAGCTATTGACAACCGTAAGGGCCAGCTGGTTTTCAGTAAAGGAACCCCTGGCGCAATCAAAGGAGGAACGGGGCATATAGAGGGCACCCACTACCTTGCCACTTGTTACTTCAAATACAAAATAGCCCTGACCCAGCTGGTCTGGCTTTTCGGATTGTCCGTAAAGATAAACGCCATCGGGAAGGCTGGGTAAGGGAACCGTTGCCGCAGCCTGGAGCTGTAAATCAAGAGGAGCCTGCGTAGACTCCACGGAGATAGCGGGAGCGGTAAGGGTTGCTCCGATCGCCAAAGAAACACCTGCTAATAAAGCACTGGTACGACCCAGGAGAGATGCCCACGAAGCACGAAGAATAGAATTTGAATAACCCATGGCACTCCTCACAAAATTAGCAATAAATAATGAAGTGACTTCGATAAGGCAAAAATAGACATAGGAATCCAGGATTCCTGAAACCTTAAAACCAGGCTCAGAAACTTAGTTGCTAGATATCTAATAAAATGACAAGCAGTTAGCTGATGGCTGGCCGGAAGGGAACCCGTTGGAAATTAACTACAAAAGCTTGTGAGTCAATTCCGGAGCTGATTTCAGAGTACGGTTACTGGAGATTTTTCGCCTCGTCCCTTAGACTCACCTGAGTGGGTGATTGTGTGGAAGTACGAAATCTAACCATCCAATTCAAGCTTTCGAGTTCGTGACGAACTCGCCGTCCAAACTTCAACTTCACGGAGAGTAAAAGTTTGACTTTGCTGAAACCCCTGAATCGGAGAGTTTCTGAACCAGTCCTGAAGAAATCTTTCTATAATCATCAAATCATTAATGGCAGACTGTTGCTATTACATTTGATGACAGTTTTTTGACTGGCTGGGAAGTTGCTAACAGCGGGCTGTTAACTCCCTCCCACAAATAAAACTGTATAGACATTTCCTGAGAGCAGGGATGATCTGGCTCACAAAGAACTGGTGTGTGCGATCGCCGATCCCCACTAAAATGCAAAAAGCCAGGGCCCTGAGAGCCCTGGCTTTAACGCTTGGGAGAAATCAGATTAACTGGCCAGATATTCACGCACGTTGGCTTTCCGCCGCCGCAGGTGGTCTAACGCCTGGCGCTCCAGTTGCCGCACTCGTTCCCGGCTGATATTCAACCGTTCACCGATCTTGGCTAAGGACAACTCATGCCCATCCTCTAACCCAAACCGGAGGGTAATCACCTCCCGTTGTTGGGGAGTCAGATCTGCCAGCAGTGCTTCTAGATCCTGGCGGAGAGATTCCTGAGCCATGTAATTTTCTGGAGATGGGCCATCATCTTCTAGCAAGTCCTGAAGTTCGGTGTCTTGATTGTCTCCTACCCGTAAATCGAGGGAAACAGGTTGCCGCGACATGGTCAAAAACTCGCGAATTTGAGCGGGTTCCAGATCAAGCGCTTCTCCAATTTCACTGGCCGTGGCGCTACGCCCTAATTTTTGGGCTAACTCCCGTTGAACTTTTTTGATCTTGTTTAGTTTCTCAGTGATATGGATAGGCAGGCGAATGGTTCGGGCCTGCTGAGCGATCGCTCGGGTAATGGCCTGACGAATCCACCAGTAGGCATAGGTGGAAAACTTGTAGCCCCGGGTGGGATCAAATTTTTCCACGCCCCGCTCCAGGCCCATGGTGCCTTCCTGAATTAAATCCAGAAATTCCAGGTTACGCTTCTGGTACTTCTTGGCGATCGAAACTACCAGGCGCAGATTCGCTTCAATCATTTTTTGCTTGGCTCGGCGACCCCGATGAAGCACAGCTTTCAACTCAGACTCACTAATTTGAACGTAGTCAGCCAGTTCCTGATCTGTGGGTTCGTGGCTAAGAGTTTCTGCAAGGGCTACTCGCTTCTCTTGCAGAGTCATCATTTGTTGTACTTGCTTGCCATAAACAATCTCCTGCTCATGGGTTAGCATGGGTACGCGCCCAATCTCGTGCAAATACGTACGAACCATATCTGCCGTAAATGTTGGTTTGGGGCTTTTGGATTTAGAATTGGCAGTGGTCATGGATGCGTATGGACTCCGTAGACAAAGACGAAAACGAAATGCTGGGGCGAAACAGCTAACGCCCATAGGTATAAATTTGTAAGAAATCTGACAGTGAACTCTGCTGGTAATCTGCCAGCGCTGGGCATCAGAGCACATCTAAAAAGTGAAGGCTGGTTCAGGTGGGCAATACCCTGCAACCTGGTAAATGCTATCGGGATGAACAACCTGGCGAGAGCATTTAGAACGGAATCGTTATGAGTTTGCTATTTCTAAAGATCCATATTATAGACGGAAGTTGAAGAATTTGGTTTCATCCTATGGGATGAGCCGATCGGTGGAGATAGAAGAAGGCCTGAGTGTCAGAGGAGTGCCGTTCAGGATAATGGTTTGAGGAATGGAACGGAATAATACAGGTGAAGAGACCGAAGATTCAGGGATCCCTGGAACCAGCACTCTTATCTAATAGTGCCCTGCTCTTTTAGTTCTGAACAGTCTCAAATGAGAGGGGATAACCGAACCAAACCGAGAGGAAACCGCAGAAGCTGGTAGAGCAATAAGAAACGCCAAGTTTAGCAGAGGTAATCTTGAATTAGCTTTAAGTTTATTGGCTGAATATTGAGATGAGGTGAAGTGGAGCAGACATTCTTGTGTCTTGAGATGCTGGGGGCATTGCTTAAAATCCTAAATCGGCTCGGGCGGCTTCTGCGGCTTTGAACAGGGCTGAGGTTGATAATTCCTCCCAGGCGGTATCCCCAATGTCGGCATAAAATTTTTCATCGTAGGGCCGGGTGCGAATCACGACGGGCATGGGAACTGCGTGACCAAGAATCAGGGCCTGTTGTTTGGAGTCGAGTTTCGCCAGTACCGATCGCAAACTCTGGGCTCCTGACACCCCTGTGAAAATTGCATCAATGTCTTTATCGTCGTTCAGTAGGGCTGTAATCCGGGTGCCGATTTGAGACATGACTTCGTTATCTATTCCCGATGGGCGCTGATCAACCACCAGTAGGGTGACAAAATATTTCCGCATTTCGCGGGCGATCGTACCAAAAATGGTCTGTCCGACGGTGGCGGGATCTAGAAACCGATGGGCCTCTTCGATCGTTATAACCAGTTGACGGGGCCGATCGCTGACCTTTTTGGTTTGCAGGAATTGCTCCGCTTTGCGGACGTAGGCCTGATGAATGCGACGGGCAATCACATTCGTCGCCAGCATGTAGGACAGCAAGTTGGACTGGGAACCAAACTCGATAACGACATGCTTGCCCGCTTCCAGAGCTTCTAATACCTGACCTACATAGTTGTGAGGGCAGGTATTGCGGATGTACTTCAACTCATCAAGACGATTTAATTTGCGTTGCAGGGCCATGATGGAAGATTTACTGCCCATTTTGGTTTCGCAAAACTCCTGAATTTCGCCGTTACTCATGGCCAGCAAGCGGTTAATCCACGACTTACCAAATTCGTTACGCAGGATGATGGCGTTTTCCAGGCTGGCTTCTGAAAGGTTTAACTCGCCTCGCACCAGCATTAAATCTTCTACTTCGATCTGGTCGTAACTGATATAGAGATCCTGGGCATCTCGCACGCCTCGCCGTTTTGTAGAATCGGGGTCGAGGGTAAAAATTTGAACCTGACCGGGAAACAACTGGCGCAACCCCTTGACCGTACTGAAGTGCTTGCCTTCCCGGGTGGCTTCCCAACCATATTCGGAGTGCATGTCAAAGATCAGATTGACCGCAGCCTGCTTGCGAATGATGCCGGAGAGCAGCAGGCGGGTGAGGAAGGATTTGCCTGTGCCAGATTTACCAAACACACCGTTGCTCCGCTCGACGAAGCGATCGAGATCAAGGCAGATGGGCACCTCCATGTCGATCGGTTGGCCGATGGTAAAGTTGCGGCGGTGGGGATCGTCTTCCCAGCCAAAGACAGCCCGAAAGTCACGTTCACTGGCATCATAAACCTGACTGAAGTGACTGGGAATGGTTTTAACTGGCAGTAACTCAATCTCGGAACTGCTCTGGGCCTGGTAAGAAGCGGCAGTCTGGGATGAATCTGAGACGACTGGGGCAACCCTGCCTGGGCGGGAACCTTCAGGCGTAATCATCAGCATGGGGGTCAGATTAATGGTTCCGTAGGTGCCCGTACCCGCCAGAACTTCTTGCAAAAAGGTGTTGCTGGGTTCGGGGGGGTTGGCCAGGATGCGGTTGCTGGCGGTTCCCAGAGACACATCGGTCAACATGCAGAAAAATCGCGATCGGGCACCCTGAATCACCAGGAACTTGCCGACCCGCATTTCTTCAACGGAAACATCAGCATGGAGACGAACTTCCAGCCCCTGGCTTAAAGAACCTTCGACAACGGAACCTAACGGCTGCTCTAGAGTCATGCCGAACCTGTAGCGGAGAACCAGCTCAACCAAGTTGAACCGAAGAATGCAACCTATAATACGTTAGTTCTAGTAAAAAGACAATACAACTGTTCTGCTGTCTGGGGCAGATAATTTATCGCAGGCTGCGGCCCGACTGGGTTTGGGTGAATTTCCAGACACCCCCAGCCAGCAGACTGAGAAACAGAAAACCCGCCAGACCCGCTAGAGGATTACGATCAATGCCGGTAATCCAGACGGGAACCTGATCGGTGTAGCGTACCAAATTCCCGACATTGACAATATAGTAGCCCCAGACCAGCCCGGCATGGAGCCCGATCGGTAACCCTAATCGTCCCCATTGTTCTCTGCCATAACGACTGCCGCGTGAACCTTTTGCCCAACCCAGAGTCCAACCCAGCAGAAATAGAGAAGGGAAGGCGGGTAGCATGCGGATAAGTTGATCCAGCGGTCGCAGAAAATGAACCGCGGCAAAAATACCCGCATTGATTAAAATCGCTACTCCTGACTTATAGTCCCGCTGTAGTTCGGTCAGCAGCCAACCCCGAAATAAAAGTTCTTCGGCACAACCGAGAGCCAGGGACATCAATAAACCTTCTGCCACTAAGCGGGGAAGGGCCATGGTTCCAGGTTGCCAGACTATCCAGCCCAGTAACCCTTCCGTCGTAAACAGAAGAAACAGGCTGATCAGGCCGATCGCTAACCCGCTCAACAGTTCGAGCCCATTGCGACGAGATATTTCTAGTCCATAACAGCGCAGTAGATCCGGTCGCTGATAGACCCATCTGCCCCAGAAAAATTGCAGGAGTAAAACAAACAGGGTGTAAAGAATAATCAGAGTCAAAATCGTAATCAGATTTTGGTCTGACAAAAAAATGTAAAAAGGCGCAGCCAGAGGTACCCAAAGAATCCCCAGTGTTAGCAGAAAAACTCCGATGCGAAGGGGAGCTGGATAGCGACTGAACCAGGATAGATTGGGTTTCAAAGGGCCTCGAAGGTGCTATTCATCTGGCTCGATCGTGCTACTTAACCCATGGCTCTTGAGGGTTTCGCAATAAAATTCGGCATGTTCTTGAGCACAGGTAATCACCAGCGCTAACCCATTAGTGTGGGCTTCCATCATGATATCCACCGCCTGGGGTTGGGTTAGACTGGGCACGGTTTGCATGAGCGTCTGAACGACGTACTCCATGGAGTTGTAGTCATCGTTGTGAAGCAAAACCCGATAACGGGGCGCAAGCTTGCGAACCGTTGAACGCTGTTCAATGGTTTCAACTGACACGGCTCTGTCCTCTCCGTAAACTACCTGGATGGAATGGGGTCACAACTCGATCAATAAAGATTCAATGAGTAGTGATCTTGAAACTGCACTATTTTACCTGCGAGGAAGCAAAGTAATCATACTTGAGGGCCGGGATGGCAACGATTGACCCCTATTCTACGAGAGTAACCGCTTTGCCTCCGGTTACAATGCTTAATACCTTTATATCACCCAACTTCCGTTTCGAGTATCCCCCCTAAGGTGACCACCCCTTCCCCTGAACCGCTTCTGCCTAATGATCGCAGAGACTTAGAGAGAAGCACTGATACGCTTTGCTGGCACGCCCTTTAAGATGGAGTTAGTTAACTTTTTTAAGCTATGGTCTATCCGCGAGCGATGAATGGGGAAGGGGCAGCACCGCATTTTCAACCCTTTCAGATCGTTTGTCTGGAGTGTGATAATCGCCGACTGTACGCAGAAGTTGTCCAAGTTATTGAAGAACGCCGGGTTTGTTGGGCCCGTCCATTAGTTCTGGTGGTGGGTGAGGCAACCGACTGGAGCCAGCAAGATTCACCGGAGTTAGAATTCCACGATCTGCGTCAGGGTTCCGATCTGCTCTGGCCCCTTGAACTATTTAGAGTAGCGATGGACACGGAAGTTATGCCCCTCCTTCCCTATCTTTGTGCCCCAGGCAATGGGGATGAAACGAGTAAATTTAACTACTCTGGCAGACAACAATTGCAGTTGTTCGTTCAACAGGTTTGGCGCGCTTTCCCTGAATTTTTTCAACGGCTCAATTAGCCTTTTTAGGGGCTGGGAACAAGTTGAACTCGACCTGCATCCATTTCAGCCATTAATAGCTCTAACGCTTCAAAATCCACATCTGAAATGTAGCCCATTCGTGTCAATTCATAGTTGATCTCATTCTCAATATCAGGAGTCAACTTTTTGATATAAAGGGCTTTCTCTACTAATTGTCGGATGATTTCTGTGCTTCTCATAGGGAGGGCAGGAACTCTTCGCTAATTCTCTGCTAATGGGCTAGTAATTTAAGTGATCCAAACTTGCAGGGAAAGTGATTTCAATCACTAAATAGGCAGTAAATTATGAATTCGGATTAGAGCAGACTCTATCTAAAAACGTCCAGATTAGTATCTTTCTTTAGAAAGATTTTATTTCCCTGTTTTTGCCGCTCCCTGACCTTTCTGTCTGGAGGGTGAACTGATCAAACTTAACCACAGGGGAGGCCGGTTTTGTAGTGTCAAACCGATAACTGCTGATGCTGCCATTGCCGGTATCTAAAATACTAAAGACCGTGATTTCATTGCTGGCAATAAAGGCCAGAGGTTGACCAGAAGCATCTTGTAGAGGCGCGATCGTGGGTATGACCGGGGCTAACCCGTTGGGATTTCCCGTGGCAGCGTAGGATTCCTGGTAAGTAGTGGGTACCTGTCGTTGCCTGGTGCCGACATAGGCACCGTAGGAATTTCCCACATTTGAGGTTTCCAGAAAATGCATGCCAGTTGGGCTGGTGAATCGATTCCAGAGATGGGAATGGCCGTAGAAAACCAGCTGGACTCCGGCTTGTTCCAGCAGCGGAACGATCGCCTGAGTAATGTAATCCTGAGATTGGGGATATTCGTATTTAATTGCCGTCACTTGACCACTAATGTCTGTTTCAATCTTCTGTACTGGGTCGGTGTAGGCCGGGACAATATTTTCCCCCAGGGAATGGGGTGGGTGGTGAAACATCACGATCTTGTATTTGGCCTGCTGAAAGGCCGAACTCTGCAATTCCTGCTCTAACCAGACATACTGGGGGCTTCCCGGGGCGATCGATTCAAAAATATGCTGGCCGTAACCCCAGTTGGCCGGGTTCTCTAAATCTGCTGCTGCTTCCCGATATTTGCCTCTGGTTCGGTCATCCAGGTAGGGGCTACGCCAGACATTCGTGATATAGAGGACTACCAGCCTGACATCGCCAAAGCTTTCAGCGTAGTAGGTGGCTTTCCCCTGGGGAGTTGGGGGCAGGGAAAAAATTTCTTCGTAGGTATCGGTATTAAACGAGTGATTTTTAATCCAGGTTGTTGGAGCAGGGGAGGTGCTGGCCGCAGAATCGGAGGGTGGTTGATAAAGAGCCTGGGCTACCTGACGGGGAATGGGATCGCCAAACTGAGAGTTGAGGCTGGCTTCTGAAGAAAATCGGCCCATGACTTCATGGTTGCCGATCGCCGGATAAAGGGGAGCATGCTGGATCACGGCTCCACCCTGATACCTGGTTTTAACGCCATTTTTCTCCAGTTCATAATTGGCCCTTCCCTGTAACACCGGAAAGAAGGCCCCTCCCTGACGATCGTCAAACCATTCTGAGGCCCGATCGGGAACATTCACCAGATCACCGGCAAAGAAAACCCCATCTACCTGGCCTACGGTTTCTACCACCTTTTGCAAATTGGCGGCGGCCATGGGTTTGAGTTGATGGTCGGAGGTCAGCAGAATTTTTAGAGGCTGACCCGGAGCAGGTTTGGCTGCCAGAGTGTAGATAGCACTGGTCACCGTCGCTCCATCTTCCCGCACACTGGTGACGCGATAGGGCAGACGGGTCTGGGCAGGCAGGGTCACCTCGGCTTCATGGCGCCAGATCCGGCGATCGGTAACGGCAGGATAGGAGCTGGAAAGTTTAGAATCGGCATCTTCGCGAGTCCGGCTGAGTTGGGTAGTGGTGGCCGAAGCTGTTTGATTGAGCGGTTGCCCATAGGTGACCTGATGCCGGATGCCAGCAAACTCCGTGAACCAGACGACCCGCACGGAGTGGGAGGAGGGAAACTGGAGAAATGGATCGGTGAGGAGTTGCGGGGGATGGGTCATGGTCGCGATCGCCGGGCCTAACCAGAGGTTGAGCAGGAGAGCCAGAGCAAGGGATACAAAAAAATGCCAGCGGAGTTGGGGCATAGAACGGGGTCAAGTTGCCTAACTTTCCTTTACATAGGAAATAATTGACATGAATCTTCTATGATTTCAGGCTGCAATCATCTGCTTCTGGGTACTTTACCAATACAGTTAAGGGAAATATACAGGTAAGAATCAAAACTCTCTTATTTGAGAGTAGCTTGACCTGTTAAAGAACGGATTAATTGAATTGTGTGAGGGTTAAGGTTGCAGTCCTACCCTGTGTTTACTGTCTTTTAGTGAGGTAACGGAAGCGTGCCACAAGATAAGCCAACCATTTTGGTGACTGGAGGTGCCGGTTATATTGGTTCCCATGCTGTGCTTTCTTTGCAGCAGGCTGGTTATCACGTTGTTGTTCTGGATAATCTGGTCTACGGACACCGAGAAATTGCCGAAGAGATACTAAAGGTTGAATTGATTGTTGGGGACACCACCGATCGAGCCTTACTGGACAATTTATTCGCCAGTCGGGATATTGCTGCTGTGATGCACTTTGCCGCCTATGCCTATGTTGGTGAGTCGGTGACCGATCCGGCCAAGTATTATCACAATAACTTTGTGGGTACTCTGACCCTGCTGGAGGCGATGCTGGCAGCCTCAATTAAAACCTTTGTGTTTTCCTCGACCTGTGCCACCTACGGCGTGCCAGAGATTGTGCCGATTCCAGAAAACCATGCTCAGAAGCCGATTAATCCCTATGGCATGAGCAAGTTAATGGTAGAGCGGGTTCTGGCCGACTTCAACCATGCCTATGACTTTAAGTCGGTGATTTTTCGCTACTTCAACGCTGCCGGAGCCGCCCCCGATGGTTCGTTGGGAGAAGATCATGATCCAGAAACCCATCTGATTCCGTTGGTGTTACTGACAGCTATGGGTAAACGAGAATCGGTTTCGATTTTTGGCACCGATTACCCCACCAATGATAGAACCTGTGTCCGAGATTATATCCATGTGACTGACCTGGCCCAGGCCCATGTACTGGGGCTGGAATACCTGCTCAAGGGGGGAGATTCTGCCATCTTCAACCTGGGGAATGGAAGTGGTTTTTCGGTCAAGGAGGTAATTGAAACCGCCCGGCAGGTGACCGGTCGGGAAATTCCGACGATCGAATGCCCCCGCCGCCCGGGAGATCCGCCTGCTCTGGTGGGTAGTAGCGATCGGGCCAGAAATATCCTTGGCTGGAAGCCGGAGTATGCTGACCTGAAGCAAATTCTCTCCCACGCCTGGAAGTGGCATCAACAGCGCCATCAGTAGTCAGAGGAAGACCTGTAGCAAACCTTACAAACTCCTCACCATAGCTTTACGCTGGCTTTACCCAGATGCCCGGGGCTGAAGGCTATGCTGAATACAGGTTGGGTAAGGTAATTCCCATCCGAATCTCAACAATAAGCGAACAGTGACGGGGGGCTTGTTACTGTTCGCTTTTGCTATGCAGGATTGTTTTTATACCAGCGATGCCCGGGTTCGGTTCAGGCTGTTTCAGCTGTAATCTTTAGGGTTTTGCTGTTCTCGTTGTTGCAATCCATTCAATGACCTGGTGACCCAGGCGGGTGTCAGCCAGTCGATCGATTTCCCGCACCCCCGTAGGACTGGTGACATTCACTTCTGTCAGATAGCCCCCAATAATGTCAATTCCGACAAAAAATAGACCGTCTCGCCGCAGGGTTGGGGCCAGTTGAGCGCAAATTTCCCGTTCTCTGGTTGTAATTTCTGTGGCGGCAACCCGACCTCCTACGGCCATATTGCCCCGGAACTCATTTCCTGTAGGAATTCGATTCACCGCCCCGATCGGCTCTCCATTCAGTAAAACAATCCGTTTATCGCCATCTTTAGCCGCAGGCAGGTAGGTCTGCACCATAACGGGTACCTGCCCCTGGTGGGTGCTGATTTCGATCAGGGAATTGATGTTGCGATCGCCGGGTTCCAGAAATAAAATACCCTCTCCGGCTTTCCCTCCCAGGGGTTTCATCACCGCTGCCCCCTGGCGCTCCAGAAATTGCCGGATCACCTGCTTATCCTGAGATACGATGGTTTCGGGAATCGCTTCGCCAAACTGGAGGGCGTACATCTTTTCGTTAGCTGCTCGAATTCCCTGGGGGGCATTTACTACCAGGGTTTTGCCTGGATCGATGTAGTCCAGAATGTAGGTGGCGTAGAGATAGGGAACGGTGACGGGAGGATCGGTACGCATGAAGACCGCATCCATTTCTTCCAGGGGGCGTAGCACCCGATCGCCCAGGTGAAACCAGGGATCGGCAGCGATCCAGCGGCCTTCTACCAGGTCTACCGGAGTCAGTTGAACTGGCTGTAACTGGGCAAAGGCCTTACCGCCCGATACTCCCAGGAGATTTGATTGGGTAATCCAGACCTCATGCCCCAGAATTTGAGCCGCCTCCATTAAGGCAACACTGGTGTCGTGACCGGGATCCAGGCGCTGGATCGGGTCAATAATGAATGCAAATTTCACAATAGTTCTCGATCGGTGGTGGGAAACTGTTAGCAAGTACTGCTAACAGATTGAGGCTAACTGGCCTGCAGTAACGGATCAAGTTTCCCCTGAGCATTTAGGGCGTGAATGTCGTCGCAACCCCCGACATGCTGACCGTTGATAAAAATTTGCGGAACCGATCGCCGCCCCTGGGAACGCTCTGCCATTTTGGAGCGGGCTGATTCGTCGCCATCAATGCAGTATTCGGTGTATTGCACCCCTTTGCTATCCAGCAAGCGCTTGGCCCGAATACAAAAGGGGCACATAGTCCAGGTATAGATCTCTACGTTTGCTGCCATGGTTTGACTCACTTCAATTCCTACAGTAGACCGATCGCGTGGAGCGGCCCGCGACCCAGAAATAGCTCTAGCAATACGGCCAGAATGCCCAGCATAGCTAACCGTCCGTTCCAGACTTCGGCGGAAACGGTCATCCCCCACTCCCACCGTTCGGGAGGATACATCTTTACTTTCGTCTGAGGATGCATCACCTCTGAAAGCTTCATGTTGGGGGCGTTCATCGCCTCGATTACCAGATCCGCCAGATCATTAATAAAGACGGGATGGGTATTGAGGGCCGGGACGCGCTGAAAATGTTCGATTCCGGCTTCTTCCGCCAGTTCCCGGTATTCCATATCAATTTCTTGCAGGGTTTCGATATGTTCGGAAACAAAGCTGATTGGCACCACCACCAGATCTTTAACCCCCTTTTCTCCCAGTTCGGTCAGGGCATCTTCGGTGTAGGGCTGCAGCCATTCTACCGGGCCTACCCGGCTCTGATAGGCCAAAACATGGGGATTGGGCCGATTCAGGGTTTCCATAATCAGCTCGACGCAGGCTTCAATCTCCCGTTGATAGGGATCTCCCGCTTCTTCTACATAGCTCACGGGGACACCATGGGCGCTGAAAAAGACATTGACCTGATCTGGGTTGGGGAACTGGTCTAACTCCTGGGCGATTAACTGGGCCATGGCCTGCAGGTAGCCGGGGCGATCGTACCAGGAGGTAATTACCGTGTAGTCAATTTGATCCAGGCTGGGGTCTTCCTGCCAAATTTTCTCAAGTAGACGGAAGCTGGAGCCACTGGTGCTGATCGAAAAGTGGGGATAGAGAGGCAGGATGACCAGTCGTTGAATGCGATCCCGCTTAATCCGAGCGATCGCTTCTTCGGTAAACGGGTGCCAGTAGCGCATACCGACGTATACCACCGCATCCTGGCCCTTATTTTGAAGCTGTACCTGGAGGGCCTGGGCCTGCTCATCGGTAATCCGGCGGAGGGGGGAGCCACCACCAATCTGCTTGTAGTTTTCCTGAGATTTTTTCGCACGTACTGTCGAAATGAACCAGGCTAAGGGCCGCTGCAACCAGGGGAAGGGCAGCCGAATAATTTCCGGGTCGGAAAATAAATTAAACAGAAACGGGCGCACATCCTCCAGTTGATCTGGCCCACCCAAATTGAGTAACAGAACTCCTACTCGACCCATAGCTGCTATCGCTTTCCAACGCTCTCAGGTTCGTAACTGATTTTAACAAACAATAAAATTATATTTGAATCTAACGTTCACAAGAATGATCGATTGTAACTAACCTTTACGGTCTTGATTGTTCTGGGAGAACTAAGACGGTAAAAAGCCCCTCCAGAGAGGGGCTTATCGGGTCAAACTAAGTTAAAGCGGGTTAGCCATTGACGGCAATCGCCCCGGCGATGGCAGCGGCGATGCCAGAAGTCAAAGCGGTGCCGAATAACCACCAGGCTGCGGTTTCGGCAGCTTTGCGGGTTTCCTTGACCTGCTTTTGAGCCTGGTATTTTACCTGCTCAACCCGTTGCTGGGCCTCCTGTTGCAAGCGTTCAGCTCGCCGCAAAACACTGGCCCGAGCCCCTTCTACCTGGTCGATGATCCGGTTGGCATCGGCCTCAGAAATATCCTCCCGGGAACTCATGAGGGCAACCAGGGTATCCCGGTTGAAACTGCTGAGCCGATCGCGGAGGGCATCAAACCCGGCTTTGGGGTCATAGAACAGGGTGCGAACATCCCGCTTCACCCCTTCGTAGTTGAGTTCAGGCCGATCCAGGGAGTTCAGGTAATCGCGAATTCTGGCCAGAATGTTGTCAATGACTGACTGAATGCGGCCCTGAAGTTTCTGGATCTGGGCGACAAACTGCTCTCGAACCGAGAGAACCTGGTCTACCACCCGATTGGCTTCCTCTTCGGTCATGTCCTGCCGCTGGGAGAGCAGGGCTACCAGGGTAGAGCGATCGATATGGGAGAGCCGATCACCCAGGTTACCCAGACCGGCCCTTGGGTTGGACAGCAGGAGTTGCAGGTCGCGCTTAATCCCGTCTGGATTGAGCTCTTGTTTATCGGTGTTACGCAGGTAGTTTTCCAGGTCAGACTGGAAGGTTTGTACCCGGGTTTGAGTCCGGGAAGCGAGGCGGCGAGGTGAACGGACAATACCGCGAATCGCGGACAAGACCCGATCGATCGACGCATTCACCTGTTCTTCGCTCAAGTCCTGGCGCTGGCTCAAAAGTTTTACCAGGGTTTCCCGATCAACTTGAGACAGACGGCGACGCAACGCCAGGGTGCCCTGTTTCGGGTCATGCAGGAGGGTGTTCAAATCCTGCTGGATGCCGTTGGGATCCAGTTCACTCAGGTTGGTGCGACGCAGGTAGTCGGCGATCGCTGTCACGACCTGGTCGTACTGTTCTCTGGTCTTGTCTGCAGCAATCTGGGGAGCATGAACAAGGTTGTGGCGGACATCTTCCAACTGGCTGACGACCCGATCGGCCTCGTCCGGGGTCATATCCTGCCGTTGGGACAGAATCGCCACCAGGGTATTGCGATCGAACTGGCTGAGGCGCTCACGCAGAGCCGATGCTCCCGTCTGGGGATCGTTAAGCAGCAGGCTGAAGTCCCGTTTGATTCCTTCCGGGCTGAGTTCGGCCTTGTTGGTGTTCCGCAGATAACCTTCTACCCGATCGCGCAGGGCGAGGGCCTGAGATCTGGCCTGTTCCTGCAGGGATTGAGCCGTACCCAACACCTTACCCCGGGTTGTTTCCAGTTGCTCGACGATGCGATCGGCCTCTTCCGGGCTGATGTCCTGGCGCTGGGCCAGGAGTTGCCGGAAGGTATCGCGATCGAACTGGCTGAGACGACCGTAAAGTGCGTCGTAACCGGCCTCGGGGTCTTCCAACAGCAAGCGGAATTCCCGCTCGATACCCTCCGGATTCAGTTCGGCCTTGCCCGTAGAGCGCAGGTAGGTTTCAACGCGACTGCGTAAATCCTGGGATTGCTCCTGGTTTTCGGCCGTTTGCACCTGACTCAGGATGGCGGTGCGAATCGTCTCCAGTTGATCGGCAATTTCACCAATCCGGGTGGGGGGCAGGTCGTTGCGACGGGTCAGGGCATCGACGAAGTCGCCCCGGTTGATTTGTTCTAATTGTCGCCGTACCGTTCCGGCGTCGGCCTCGGGATCGTAAATCACATCCCTGAATTCAGTGTCGAGGGTGGCCCGGTTCAGGTGCCAGGGATAGGCATTAAGCAGGTAGTTTTCTACATCTGCCTTAATTGTATTGAAGGGCAGACCCGGGGCTTTTTCGCTGATCTGGCCGGCCACCTGCTTGGTTTTATCGGTGATTTTGTCTTTAGCCCCCTGGAGTTGATTGAGAATTTTCTCCACATCCAGGTCAGACAGATCGGTACGGCCCATTACCGTACCCATCAGGGTAGAAAAGCCAAATTGCATGGCCCGATCGACCAGACTGGCTTCTTCTTTGACAGGCGCGGGTCGGTAGACCTGGGACAGTTGCATCATCTCCCGCTGTTGCTGGACTTCTTCTGTCAGGCGATCGAGACGGGCATTCAGATCGTTCGTGTTCAAAGCCTCGGGTTTGACGGAGCGCAGGTATTCCACCAGCTCAGTGGTTGGGTCGGGCTTATAAAACTGATTAACGACCTGTTTCCAGACTGATTCCAGTTGATCCACCAGGCGATTAACATCCCGTTTTGACAGGTCAGTACGACGGCTGACCAGATTGACGAAGGTATTGCGATCGATATGCCGCAGGCGATCGGCAACTTCTACGGGAGAGCCAGTGCCAGCAATGGCTTTCAATTCTGGGTCGTTAACCAGTCGCTCAAACTCACCCCGGATGCGCGACATATCCAGTTCGGGCGGACGCAGGGTATCCAGGTAATCTTCGATCGATTCCCGGATGCTGGCAGGATCTAAGCCACTGCCCAACTCCCGTCGGACGGCGACGGCAGCGGCTTCCGCGGTAGCAACCACCTGGTCATTGACGGCTTTTGCTCCCAGGGCCGCGGTGGCGGTACCAACCAGGGCCTGAAAGCCGGAGGTTGCTGTGTTGACCACGGAGCCGACCAGGGAGCCCACAGTAGAAGAACTGACCCAGACCAGCAGGGAAAAGTAAGCTCCCCAGATCACTACCCCAACGATCGCCCCCAGGACGGAACTACTGATCAGGCTGAGTTTGACTGCCAGCAGGCAGGCGACAAACAGGGCGATCGTAACCGTAATTAAGGTCCATAAACCAACGGCAAACCCAATTTTCTTAATCGTCCCGCCTAAACTTCCCGATTCGTGATCCTCCGAACTGTCATCGGAATCACGGCCTAAATAGGAAATGCCAGCAGCGACGGAAAGATTTGTTAGCAATAATTGGAAGGCAAATGCTAATACAAGCCCTGATATTAGAGCTACAAAAAATTGCGGCCCTGAAAAAACTAAGGCTGCTTTTTCAGGGGTATTGATAGTTTCATTAACCGGAACTTGCGCCATCCAGCGTTGCAGGCTGCCCAGTCCCAGCGCCAATCCCACATTCTGAAGCATAGGTATTTTCCTCTTGAAAGCCATGCCTACATGCAAAAATCCGCAGTAGATGGCAATTGTGTCTTATGACGAATATGACGAACCTCTGGAGTCAGAATCGCTGAATAGCAGGATTATCATCATCCCCCGCAAGTCTGAAGCGACGGTCATCAGAAGGGAGAACTCTACCGAGGGGCGGGTTTTTAAAAATAGATAGGGCCCTAGTTTAAGAGAAGTTTTGCAGGGAGAAAAATGAACTGAGAATTGTAGAGAGAACCAATGGCAATAGATAGAGCTGTATTGATTAAGAAAAGTAATGATTCGAGTTGTGGCTGCAAGGAAACGTTACCTGGAATTATCGTACATGCTTCAGCTGGCCTTGATCCCCGGTTGGGAAGGTGATTCAGGGGTTGGAAGATGCATAAATACTTTTTTAAGGTGACGATCGCAACAATTCTTCGTTTTCTGCTGAAACCCTAATGATTGCGGGCTTTCTTCCCCTGGGAAACCATCAAAAAACCTCTCACGGTAGCTTTTTAAGCCCATTAGGAATAATTATACGGTTGCGAAAAAAATATTCTTTGGGGTAGATTTCTAAAACTCTTGTGAAAGAGTAGCTTTATATACGGATTTTTATCTGTGCATCATACCCTCTCTATAAACAAACTATGCCCATCTTCGGACTTGTATGGGTTGCCTCATGGGTAGGCTGTTTTTTCCCATCCAGTCGGGATCTTTTAGAAGCACCCAGCTACATACCCTGTGCAACCTTTCAGGAGTCGTCTCATCGACTCAAGCCCTCCTGTACTAATACCTGTGCTTCACCAGTAGCGTCGCTGGTTGGCGATACTGGTTTTGTTAAGCTACGGCGCGGTCAATTAACCAGGCCCGTGGCTTTTGTGCCCCCCTTAATTTCAGGTTCTCGACGAGTTCAGTCTTCTGCTCAAGGGGGCGAGGCAGGGGGCAATTCCCTGGTTCAAGGCTGGAAAAACTTTCTCCTAGGTTTAGAGAATTTAACCCTTGCCCAAGACCGTCATCTGACGATTACTGAAGTGGGCTGGCAGCATTTCGCTAATCAAAAAGCAAGCCAAACTGGCTTTGAGAAACAGAGCCGGCGTTGTGTTTTGTGGTCAAATCCGAACCCGGCAGATAATCCGACAATATTCCAGGTGAAGTTGGGGGATTACGTGGTTGGTGAAGCCGCCGATCGCCGAACAGCCAGCAAAATTGCCAATCGACTTCAACGGGTACTGCGCCAGCCGTCTTTGCAGCCATCTAAACTGGTGCCAGGGATTTCCCAGGGACAACCAGCGGTCAAACTCGATAATCAGGTCTTATTTACCCTGGATGAAAAAGTAGTTGCCAGTCATGGTTGTAATGCCGAACTTCTGGTAATCAACTGGGTGAATAATCTGCGTTTAGCGTTGTCCAGTTCTCCTTTGACGTTGCCGGTAGCTCAAGAAACCATGCATGAGCTGCAAGAGACGACAGAAACCATCAGTGGAATTGCTTCCTGGTACGGTCCCTACTTCCATGGACGACTGACAGCCACGGGGGAAATTTTTGATCAGAATGATTTCACGGCCGCCCATCCGACGCTGCCGTTTAATACCTTCTTGAAGGTGACGAACCTGAATAACGGTAAGTCTCTGGTGGTGCGAGTCAACGATCGGGGGCCTTATATTGACAACCGTACCCTGGATCTGTCCCGGGAGGCTGCCCGCTTCCTGGGCAGTGAAGAAGAAGGCATTGTGCCGATCGAGGCCGTGGTGATGAAACCAGAGCAATCCGTAGTGGCGGTCAATTCTCCCGCTTCTGATCTAGAGGGTCGTACCGAAGGGGAGAATGATGTGACGGCTTTCGTCAATCAATAGTCGCCCTTCATCCCGCAGTTGCCCGAGTAATCGGGTAACTGTCACCCGGGTTGTCCCAATGGCACTGGCCAGGTGTTGGTGGGTGAGGCGAATACTTAGCCGGGTTCCCTGGGCAACGGGCTGGCCAATCTCCATTTGTAATAGCAGGAGCAGTTGTCGCAGGCGCTCTTCTACCCGGCGGCAACCTACCATGGCCAGCATGGCTTCGGTCTGGCGCAACCGACGGCTGAGCTGGTGAAACACTTCCCTGGCCAGGGTGGGAGATTGCTCGATTTCGGCGATCGTCAGACACCTCAGATCTACATCTGAGAGTGCGGTGGCCTGGTAGGGATAGATCAGGGTCAGGGGTAAACCAAAAGGCATGGAAGGCCCGGCCAATCCCAGGAGGGCCTCGTCCCCGCTGGGATAGAGGGTGCTGAGGTGAACTATCCCCCGACAAACCACCCAAATTTCCTGGGGTTTCATCAAAATTGATTGGCCTGAGCGAACCGTACAGAGGTCATTCCCCTGGTAAAGCTCCTCCAAAAGCTGACGCAGATCGGGTTGAACTGCCCTGGAAACCTGGGACTGGAGCATATTAGTGTGATGTATTGAAGCGATAGGGTCAGCCTACAACCTGAATTTCAAGGAAAGTTAATTAAAAGGTTGCCTCCAGGTTAAGTTTTAAACCTACTCATTGCCTTTCCAGAGGTTAACCAGTTCATCGACGGTGATACCCAGAATTCTTGCCAGGGGAACCAGCTGGTTACTTTCTAGCTCTTCTCCGTTGTAAATATTTTTCAATTCCTCCTGGGATAGACGGAAGGTGTTACAAAACCGGGCGAATTCTTCGTCACTAATATCCAGGTCTGCCTGCCGTTCCCGTAGCAATAGGGCGACTACTCCAGCCCCACTTTTGGGCCGTTCTGCTTTAGCCAGGTATTGTTCTACCAGGTCATTGACCGCTGACGTGCTTCCCCCCGATCGCGCAATCAGGTCATAACAGGCCAGTTGCAGGGCCTTACGCAGCTTGTCATCTTCGTTTAGCAATTCGACCAGATGGCTGGCATGCTCCGGTTGAAAGTAACCGACAGTTTTTCCCTGGTAAGACACCGGAATATAGGAGGACTGGGTATCTATTTCCCAGTCTGGCGGTTGATTGATTTTGGGCATAGGCACCTCATCTGGGGAAGAAACAAGGGTTGAATTGGGTAGAATCTCAACTCAGTCAGGTCGCTTTAGTTGCCTGACAATCGGAAATTAAATTACCCTAACAAGCCCCGGTTGTATAGATTTAGCCAGTCTAAAGCTTACCCCGCCTTGAAACTAATCAATTTCCATTGATTCAGTTTCTATCTCCAGGTTGGAATTTTAGACCACTGACCTGATGTAGCGCTAATCTTCCACAATGTCAAATAATACATGGGTCATGTAGTACTCTGCCCACTCGTTGCCAAAGGCCTTTTCTAACACCCGCCGGGTTTTGTCATTTTGTTGTTGCTTGGTGCAGTAGTAGCGTTGTCCGGCCATAATTGTGACCTGGGCGTCAGGGGTGGCGGAGGTGGCGATCGCCTGCTGGCAATGAATGTCTAAAAAGGCCGCCACCCGATCGACAAACTGCTGATTTTCTGCCTCTCCCTGGGGCCGAACGAAAAGACAAAATTCCGAGAAAATATCTCCCCAGGCAGGTAATTCTCGGGGTTCGGAGAAATTAGCTGCTGGTAAAGCCCTCAGGGCCTCTTGATAGGCAGGAGGCAAAGACCGATCAGTGCTGGTGGGAGACAGGTCAGCGATCGCCGCACTAATTTGCCCTCTGCCTCCGACTAAATCGGCCCCAAACATGGGTAAGGCATAGTCTGGCCGGGGGAACATGACACAGTGCAGAATATCTAGCCCGGTACCGACCTTGGCCAGTTCCAGGTGCAGTTTACGAAACTCTGGAGTCTGATAACAGCGGTTTTCGATGACTAGCTTCTCGCCTTCCAGACGACCTTCTACATATCCCAGATCCGCCGGTAAATGGTAAGGAGACAGGTTCAAATGACGATGCCAGACTGCCTCTATACAGTCTGCCAGCTGATGAATGGTGGGATGTTGCTGTTCGCGAATGGAAGTAGAGAGCATGACAGAAACAAAGAATAGGAACGGTTAGCCCGGTAGGATTGAGGGGAATTGCACACCAGGGACGTGTACTCCTACCCTGACTTCCGTTCCTACCGGTGTTACTTGCGCTCAACCTCGGTAACTCGCCAGCTCAGTTTGAGGTTGATCCAGAAGTTCCAGAAGGTGACAATTGCGATCGCAAGTAGATTGGCAATGTATTTGTTAATACCAAACACATTAAAGAACAAGTTCAACAGTAGCACGTTGAGGATTAACCCCATCAAACAGACAATATTGAACTTTACAAACCGTTTAATTCGGGCCTGCCAACCTTTTTGATGTCTGGAAATGTCAGAAAAGGTCCAGGCATCATTCCAGAGGAAATTGTTGAGGATAGCCAGTTCGGAGGCAATAATTTTGCTGCGGGTCAGGCCCATGCCCAGGGTGGAGGCATCGCTCAATAGATAAAGGATGGCCATATCGACAAATACGCCGCTTAAGCCAACTAATCCAAACCGCAAAAATCGTTGAACTGGCAGGGCAAACCGTCGTCGCAGTCTGCCAATTCTACCCCGAGAGCGTAACTTGGCCAGATGGAGAATGTATTCTACATACTGCTTCCAGGTGACCTTACTCTCTCCTTCTTGGCGTTCTTGAAAGACGTAACCAACTTCCGCTACCTCGTCAACATTGCCCCGACCCAGAACTTCCAACAAGATTTTGTAACCCAGGGGATCGAGTTCTACATTGGCAATGGCCGATCGCCGAATCATAAAGTAGCCGCTCATGGGATCGCTTACCCGTCCCACTACATTGGGCAGAATGATCAGGCCGAGCATCTGGGCACCTCGGGACAGGAACCGTCGAGCCATGCTCCAACTGCTCACACCTCCACCTTCCACATGGCGACTGGCGACGGCTACATCTGCACCCTGGCGTACCGCATCTAAGAGTTGCAGCAACGTCTCGGGGGGGTGTTGTAAGTCACCGTCAATAACTCCTAAAACCTGACCCTGACCAGCCTGCCAGCCTCGGATTACGGCGGTCGATAGCCCTCGTTCCGCTTCCCGTCGCATCACTCGCAAGTTGGGATAGCTGGACATCAACTGCTGGGCAATCTCCCAGGTGCCGTCGGGGCTGTTGTCATCTACGATGATTAACTCGTAGCCCTCTGGCACCGCCGAGTCGAGGAGTGCGCTGAGTTTGCTCACCAGTAACTCAACACTCTTACTCTCGTTGTAGGTAGGAACAATCAGAGACAGGAAGATTGGCGGTGCTCCCCTTAAAGGAGCTGATTGATAACCTATGGGCGTGGGGACAGCAACCTCATCAGAGATTCTTAGGGAGCCGGTTGGAACTGGTAGTAAAGATTTCACCTGGTACTTATACCTGCTAACTAATCAGTGAGTGCTACTTAATTGAACCCGACCCAACAGTGGGTGTTTTCCTTCTGCCTGGTCAAACCCATCAAGATAATAGACTTAAACTGCCAGTAGAAAACGGAAGTATAGATAGATCCCTGAAATCAGCCGTTACGAAAATCTAATCAATATTACGTTGCGGCAGCTAAGATGAGACCCGACAAAGGTGGTAGTGAACACTTTTAAGAAGCTAACTATAAATACGTAGCCTGACAATATTTGCTGCTAAGACTTTACTGTAACTTAACAGTTCTTACTACCTGTTCAGGTATTTCCACCTTTTAAAAAACTTTGAGTAGGTAGCTCTAATTAATTGTGAGAAGGGGATTCTGGGATTTCCTCCACTCCCAGAATCCCCTTCTGTTTAATCACGACCAGCTACTTAGAAAACAACTCTTTAATAGAGAAGATGTTTTTTTTTCAGAAACTGTCCTCTATCTAAAGAAAGAGAGTGAGTTCGGTTATATTTAGCTGTGCTCCAGCTTGTTTGGGAATCAAGAAATTTTCAACCTCAGGACAATCACGGGTAGTCCAGGTATTTTGATAAACCTGCTCCTAGCATTGCCAATTCTAAAAAATTAATGGCGACGAAATCTGCGAATTCTTGATTTTTCTACAAGAAAAAATGAGTCTACAAGGTAGACTTTCCGGCCATAACATTGACGGGTTCTGGTGTCCTGGTTGGAGCTGCCAGGCCACTGTAAGGAAATAATTGCTCTCCAAATAAAATAGCCAGGCTGGCCGGAACAACACTTAAAAAGGCAGTTGCCATGCCAAGTAAATTCTGGCCACTGCCCGTACCATAAATCAATGTAGGACTTAAACCAAATATCAGGGCTGCAACGGTGAATCGAGGCGCTTTAACTGTCAGCAAAAGCGCAATGGGAAACAGGATTGAGGAGTACCAGGGCATCAGCCAGGGAGTGGCAAACACCAAGAGAATCAGAGCCGTCCAGCCAATATCCCTGGTCAGCTCATCTTCCGTATAGCGATGGGAAAAAAAGAGGTTACCTAAACAAACGAAATAAGCCCCAAAGAAAATGCTATAGCCTGCTAGCTTTAAGCCCTGTACGATCGCAGAACGTTGTTCTGGAGTTATGCCTACAAACTTCTCGAGCCCAATGACCAGAATGTGATGAAACGAGCGAGCCGTGAGTTCTGCAGTGGATGGATTAAGCAAACCGCTCCAGGCGCTCCTGTCCGGCAGGATGCTTTGACTCAAAAATAGTCCGACCAGCAGAATGCTGCCGATCGCTACTCCCAATTCCTTCCAGCGGCGACGAACAAGCAAAAAGCTAAGGAGAAGAGGAATCCAGATAACGGGTAAGGTTTTTGTGAGAAACCCTGCAAAGGCAGCTAAGACAGCCCAGGTATAACGGTAGTAGTGCAGGCAACCGAGCATTAACAGAATACTGCTACATAAAAAGACATCAACATGAACATCGGCAATAAATGCACTGACGATCGCCGGATTCACCAGGTAAGCCAGGGTAAGTTTACTGCGGTTAGCAGATTGACCCAGTAAGCGCCAGATCAGGAAACCGTTGATGCCGTGAAACAGCAGACAAAAGAGTTTCAGGAGGTAAACTGCAACAAGGGGGTGAGCCAGAATTCCCACGGCCGAGAGCATAAATAGCCCCATGGCGAGTGGACCGTAGGTTGAAGTTTGGTCGGTCCAGCTGAAATAGGGACTCATGGCCGAAGGCAGGGAGTTGGCTACTTCCAGGTAGGGGTTGACCCCCTGTAAGACCATCCATCCGTAATGCAGGTAAAGATAGGAATCGGAGCTAACAGGATGGGCCAGGGTGGCCAGGAGTAAAAAGGGGGCCGAAACCTGAATGACTTCAGAAAACCTGGAAAGATTAGTGGTTTTTTGAGTCAGCCAAACCAGATAAACTACCAGACTTACAAGGTAGGAGAGATTCAGAATTAACCGGATAGGGGTGAATCCATTAAAGATCTGAGAACTGGTATTTCCCTGGCCGGCGGCAACGCTGAAAAAAGTCTGTACACCTACGATCGTCAGGATAGTGCAGAAAATCGCTGTTGCAGCTAAACCTGTTCTATATAAGCCTTTCTGAGATACCAGATCATTCCTGAACATTTGGTTCTCCTGCAGGGGGCAGTTGAATCTTGCAAGATTTCATAACTGAAGGGAACCCTCTTTTGGAGGAATAACAAAACCTTCCTGGCCCTTGGGTTAGCTCTTGCAGTCAAATATTGATGCTGTTAGGAATGCGAGATGGTAGTAAATAGGGATAATCTATGCCGTCCTTGGCCAGACGCTGCTGGTTGCGGGTGTTAATTTTGGCTTCGATCGCCGCCAGTTCGGCCTGAAATTGACTCAAAGCCTGACGATCGCCGGGGTCGATGAATTGTATCAGGTCAGAACTGCCCAGGCTGCCCCAACGGATACCACTTAAGGCAAAGGTGAGCTGCATTTGCGCCAGTTCCTGCTCGGCATTGGGTAAGAGGGTTTCCAGGTCAACTGGGGTATCGGGCCGACTGTATAGAGCGAGGGGAGCATTGGGGGTATAGCCAACATAATCAAACTGGCTGAAGTTGACCGCCGCATGCTGGGGGCCGCAGGTAAAAATTACCTGGGTGACGATCTGAATTAGCTGGTGCAGGCTACTTAAACTACCAGGGGTATGGGGGCTGGGAAAGTCTGGGACACGGGCGTAGGTTGGTAACTGTTCCAGATCCAGACCCACCTGCGCTTTCAAGTCCTGGGGCAGCCAGACGGGAGCCTGGGCAAATTCTTGTTGTGGGCGGGAAGCTAAGGGGGCTCCTAATTCTGCTGCCCAGGCCTGGAGGTAGGGATCCTGCTGTACTGCTTCATCGTCCTGATAGTAGCGGTGCAGGTACTGGGTCCCATAGCCTGCGATCGCCTCCCATAGCAGCAGGGCATCATCCCGGTAGGCTAACTCAGGCAAAAATTCTGGTTCAAGTCCGCGGTTCTGGATGTTTACCGGTAAAGCATAGTCAGAAAACGCCCGTTGCCGATAGGCTTTGTTAATTAAGCCGAGGGAGGTGGCGCGGGTGGGGGCCATCAACTGGTCGATCGCTGCCCCTTCGCCCAGGAGGATCGTATTGCCCCGGGTGTTAATCGCCAGCAGGTATTGAAAATGGGGGCGGAGCAACCGATAAACCGGGTGGCTGGCAGGCAACTGGCGGGGAGTGGCGATGGCAAAGGCCTCCATAGCCAGGTGAGTATCGGCCAGATGGGCGATCAGTTCATGGTGGGTGACATCCGCCGCCTGAACATAAAGTTTGGCCCTGGTCCAATCGTCGCCGGCAGCGGGGGTCAGTACTCTACCCGGTTCCACCTGAATTAAGAGGGGCTCCAGTCCGGCTTCTGTGCGGTAGAAAACGGCGATCGGGCTACCGACATAACGCCCGGGCTGCAGGTCCGTCGGAGTGAGGTCAGCCAGCAGGGGATAGTCGGCCAGGAACAGGCGATGGGCCTGGGCTGCCTGGGTCAGGTCGATCGCCCTACCGTCGCTCAGGCTATAGGAGTTGTTGGCCCAGGCCCCCAGAAGCACCTGATCTGCCGGTTGAACCCTGCGAATTACCATGGGATTTTGGCCGGCCAGCCGTTGACGGGCAAATTCTCGATCGCTCAGGCCACCGTCCCGTTGATGAATCAAGCTGACCAGGGGCCGTGCTTGACCGTGGGCTTCTAACCCTTGATAAAACCGTTCCCGTTGCTGACTGATACGTTCTGCTGGGGAGGTGAGGGAGTCAGACTTGCTCTGGCTGGCGGCTCGTTTGGCTGCCATTAAGGCGGTTGCCATTTCCCGCCGTTCGCGAACAAACGCCGCCCCAAACTGCTCGTCGGGCGGTAGGGTCAGGTTAAACCAGCCACTCTGGAAAACTTCCAGATCTACCAGGAGGGTTGAAAGCTGCGCCCAGGTTTCATCCAGAGTCTTGATTCCCTGCTCTACCTGCTGGAGTACCAGAGTCAGGGGTTGGGAGAGTTTGCCCCGGTCAATGAGATTTTGCTGAAGTTTGGTGAGAATGTAGTAGAGGGTGCCCTCTTCCCCGGCGTAGGGAAAAATTCGGGCCGGGCCCTGCTGGCTTAAGCTGGTCGGATCGTAGCGATAATGGCCTTGCTGTTCGATTGGGAACATCTGGAAACCCATTGCTGACTCCGATAGGTAACTAGGGGACTGGTAGTAAGGGGCTGATCGGGATTTTCAGGCAAGGAACGAGCCGGGGCCCCTGAATCTTCTCGCATCCATCCTAAACATTACAGGCTGGAATGCCCAGGGCCACCGCAAAATTTTGGCTATAGTGACCTGCCATAATTTTCGTTCAAGGAGAAAGTAGGGACGTTGCTCTCAGGCACTCAGAAAACAGCCATGCCTGAGTAGTAAAAGTTCTACTCAGGCATGGCTGTCAATTAAACCGATCTGTCAGAGAAATCCAATTCCTGGGATGGAGGAGTTTTACTTTCAGGAGCCGGAAGTCGCCTCGTCCTTATTTTCAGGAGAGTCGCCAGTCCCACTGGGAGCAGCAGCTTTGGCCTTCTCCCGTTCTTCCCGTTTCTTGCGCTCTGCTTTCAGGGCATCTTCCATCACAATCCTGGCCTGAGCCATTTTTTCCAGGTTGCTGCGGTACAGGTCAAGATCCTTCTGGAGTTTATCTTCTGTCAAATTGAGGGCTGCACATACCTGTTTTAGCGTCTCGATCCGTCTGGTTTCGTCTTTAACCAGTTCCGCATCGACGGTTTCTACCAGGGTAAACAGCCCAATGCCGAAGAGGCGACTGTATTTAAATTGCGGATTATGGGCGATCGCGCGAATTTGCTCCTGCAGGGGTGCCGTTTCAAAGGGGGTAGCAGAGGAGCTAAGAAAATTGATCAGATCATTGATAGACAGCCGTTGGGCCAGGGCCTGGAGCTGTTCTGCATCCTGTTTGTAGCGCTGCGGGTCATCTTCCAGGGCGCGACATAGCCCATCAAAGATAGAAGTAATATCGCCTTCGGGGCGGTATCCCTGCATGAAGCGGTGGAAGGAAGTAACCACACCCAGAGCATAGATTGGGTCGTAACGGAAACTGGTATTAACCGTTAACAAATGCATCTCAACCATCAATTCTTCGACGACCCGCCGATAAATTGAGTTAATCGGGCGAGTATGGATCGTGTAGAAACTGCGTTTGGTATCTGAGACGGTGCGGACGTTGTTCACAGCAAAACTCGAATGGGCAACATATCCCCATTCTCGCGCTTGACGGTAAGTTTGCCAAGTTTTGTCACGATAGAAGACTCCAGGGAGGGAGATGATAGAAAAACTTCTGGCTGGCAGACAATCTATTTACAGGTGGTGTTATGGCTCTCGCGACGGCACTTCAGACCCTGGCAGCTTACCTGTCTGGGGAGTTCGATAATCGGCAGCAGGCGATCGCGGATCCGGCCTGGTTTGTGCATCTCAAGCTCTGGCAGCGCCCAGTACCGCTGTTTCGTGAAGATAGTGTGACGCTGTTTGCCGAACAGGCCAATGTATTGCAACTGGAGCATCCCTATCGCCAGAGGGTGTTACGTCTTTACCAACCCGATCCCTCGGATGCCAGCCTGCTGCTAGGGCAGTATTACAGCCTGAAGCGACCCGATCGCTTTAAAGGGGCAGGCCAAAACCCGGAGCGGTTATTGACGTTAACCGAAGCAGAGATTGAGCAATTGCCTGGCTGCATTCTGCAGATTTCCCAACCCCAGGAGCAGCAGTTTGTGGCTACGCCACCCCCCGATTGTCGCTGTTTTTTCTCCTATCAGGGGGAACAACGGGAGGTGCGGTTGGGGTTTGTCGCCAGTCCTGAAGAATTTCTCAGCTATGACACCGGGATTGATATAGGAACGGGTAAGGCGATCTGGGGAGCTGTCATGGGGGCTTACCGTTACACTAAACGGCAAGAATTTAGCCTGGGTTGAGTAGATTGATCATCCGCTCCCAAATTAAATAGGGACGCTCTGGAGAACGTCCCTACGGTGAAACTGGGAGTTGAGCAGCCAGACTAGATGCAGAATCCTGGGGCAACGGGAGAAACCCTTGGCTTCCGAGAGTTCTGATTTTATCTGGTCAAATTTGGATGACCCTTATCTGGTCAGATCAGGCTAACTAGCTTGCAATGCCCCGGGGAACCCCTTCCAGGGCTTCCTGCTCTGTTTCAAAGATCTCAAACACCGAGTCCATCATGGTGACTTCAAACACCAGCTTGGCTTCGGGATGAACATTACAAATGCGAAAGCTACCTCTCACTTTGTCAGCATCCCGCATTCCGGCAACGAGAGAAGTCAGACCAGAACTGTCGATAAAGTTGACCTGGCCCAAATTCACTACAACATGGCGGCTCAACTTGGAGATGCACTCTTGGAGCTTCAGCCGAAACTGCCATGCAGTTGTAATGTCTAACCGTCCGCTGGGAGTTAAGACAATCACCGTAGTCCCATCCTGGGTGGTGTATGTCTTTTGCTCCATGTGAATTGACTTTTGCTCCATAGGGATCGCTTACCCTCTCATGAGAACTGTGGATGCTTAGGTGATTTTATACAAAGATCCGCAATGCGCCTCAACCATGAGAGCCTGCGACAGACAGCATTGAGATACTGCCACTTTACCAGGAATGGGTCTGAAGGCTCCTGTCTAGCTGAAGAAGACCGCATCTTCAAGAGTAGCCCGAAGATACGATCGTGACTTCATCTAGTTTTGACAAAAAACAGAAAATCACAACAGATTTGCTAACTATTCACCCCACCTGTAGTCTACCTCAGACTTCCGGGGTTGGTGGAGTCCAGTTTGCCCAATCTTGTGGTTTCAGGAAGGTTTCGTAGAGTTCGGCCTCTGGCGTATTGGGCTCGGGCTGGTAGCCGTATTCCCACCGAACCAGGGGGGGCAGGGACATCAGGATCGATTCGGTGCGGCCATTGGTCTGGAGGCCAAAGATGGTGCCCCGATCGTAAACCAGATTGAACTCGACATAACGGCCCCGCCGGTAAAGCTGGAAATTCCGTTCCCGTTCACCGTGGGCCAGCGATCGCCGCCGTTCGACGATGGGCAGATAGGCGGGCAGAAATGCGTTTCCGCAACTCTGGACAAAGGCAAACAGATCTTCCCAGGTGCGCCCTTCGACATTGCCTACCTGCTGGCTGTAGCGAGCTGCTGGCGTATCATTTTGGGAACCGGGGTAGGAAACCGGGTAAAGCACTCCTTTACCGTCCTGGTAGTCGAAGAAAATACCTCCGACTCCCCGGGTTTCATTCCGATGTTTCAGGTAGAAATATTCGTCGCACCAGAGCTTAAAGGCTGGATAGTACTCACTATGGTGCTGGTCACAGGCCTGTTTGATGGTTTTGTGGAAGTGGGCCGCGTCTTCGGCGAAGGGATAGTAGGGGGTCAGGTCAATGCCGCCCCCAAACCACCAGACCGGGCCGGCTTCAAAGTAACGATAATTTAAGTGAACGGTGGGAATGTAGGGGTTGCGGGGATGCAGCACCATGGAAGTGCCGGTGGCATAAAACCCATGGCCTGCGGCCTCTGGGCGTTGTACCAGAATCGAGGGGGGCAAATCTTTACCCCAGACTTCTGAGAAGTTGACACCGCCCTGCTCAAAAATGCCGCCTTCCCGAATTACCCGCGATCGGCCACCGCCGCCCTCCGGGCGCTCCCAGGAATCTTCCCGGAAGGTTGCCTGTCCATCTACCTGCTCCAAGCCCTGGCAGATTCGATCTTGAAGATCCTTCAAGAACTGACTGATGCGCTGGCGCGAATCTGCTGGGGGAACATTGTCTGATGTTTTTACCTGAGAAGTAGAAAATGCAGTCATAGTTAAAGTTCTGATGCCAAATTCTGTAACCGGTTGCTGCGCTCAGGTTGCCGTCAGTCCCAGAAAATCTTAGTTCAGAACCCATCAGTAGACTGGTTCAATAACTCTATAGACAAGCCCTATAAATAAGTTGACCTTAGGTACAGAGTGATTTTTGGGTTGAATGCTATCTTGGTGGCGCTTACCTAGACTAGCGTGAATTGTTGTCACAACTCACAGGAATTACGTTAACTAGTGTGAAATTGGCGGGCATAAATTCATCTACTGCCCGGGGCATTGCAGTAATGTAGAAACAATTTCTGGGCACCAGGGACTAGGCTAGTAGGTGGTTCGCTTGAACCAGGTTGTTGGGATTGGGTTTCACCTCATAACTCGGTTGGGTGTAGAAGGTGAATTACCTGCAGACTGTAGGAGGTCATGGTATGTTTGGCTTTTCATCCAGAGCTTTACGCCACAAACGCCGATCGCTGGAATGTTCTCTGGCCCGAACTTACCAGGCTCTCAGCTCAGCTTCCGTGGATGAACTATGGAAAAAAATTGTTGATCTGGCGGATGTTTCCTGGCATCCCCTGCTGGTCAGTACCAACGTGCCAGCCGGGCTGGTGGCCAAACCCGGCTTGATCTACGAAGCGGTCACCCGGTTGCTGCCGATTCCGATTCAAATTTTCGTCGAGCGGGTCAGACCAGGAGAACTTTTGAGTGTGCGGATTCTGGTGCTCCCTGGTCTGGAGGAACAGGTGACTTACCAGGTAACTTCGACGGTCTGTGGGGCCTGCGTTTCCTACTCCGTCAATCTGCGCGGCTGGTTGTCTCCCCTGCTGTGGTCTTTGATTCAACCCTACGCCGCCCAGGTTGCCGCCGCTCTGGCCAGTGCTGCCGAACAGACTGCCTGCATGCCGGAAGATTTGAAGCCGCATAAACAGAACTGTTTTGATTTTTAGGCCCGTCGCCCTCATCCACCTTAAGGATAGAATCGTTAAAGTAACTTTACCGATCCCTGTGACTGTTTCAGGGCAAGACAATGCCTGATCTCCTCGATACCCGTGCTGTACTGGAAGTGCTTCAGCCTGTTCAAGACCCTGAGTTGCGTAAGAGCCTGGTGGACTTGAACATGATTCGTAACGTCAAGATTGATGATGGTGCGGTCAGTTTTACCCTGGTGTTGACCACCCCGGCCTGCCCCTTGCGCCAATTTATCGTGGAAGACTGCGAACGAGCGGTAAAAACTCTGCCAGGGGTCAAAAGTATTAACGTTGAAGTGACCGCCGAGACTCCCCAACAAAAGTCCCTCCCCGATCGCACCGGCATCTCTGGGGTGAAAAATATTCTGGCAATTTCCAGTGGCAAGGGCGGTGTGGGTAAGAGCACGATCGCCGTCAATGTCGCCGTGGCTCTGGCCCAGGCAGGAGCGAAAGTCGGGATGATTGATGCCGATATCTATGGGCCTAATGTCCCAACCATGCTGGGGCTGGAACAGGCCAGTGTGACGGTACGTCAGGGAGCCCAGGGGGAAGAACTGGAACCGGCTTTTAACCATGGGGTCAAAATGGTATCCATGGGCTTCTTGATTGATAAAGACCAGCCGGTGATCTGGCGGGGCCCCATGTTAAATGGAGTCATCCGGCAGTTTCTCTACCAGGTGCAGTGGGGAGAGCTGGATTATCTGATCGTAGATATGCCCCCCGGCACCGGGGATGCCCAGCTTACCCTGACCCAGGCCGTACCCATGGCCGGTGCCGTGATTGTGACGACCCCCCAATCCGTTGCCTTGCTTGATTCCCGCCGTGGCCTCAAGATGTTCCAGCAACTCGGAGTTCCGGTGCTCGGTATCGTCGAGAATATGAGCTACTTTATCCCGCCAGATATGCCCGACAAAAAGTATGACATCTTTGGCTCCGCAGGCGGGGAGAAGACGGCTCAAGAATTACAGGTACCTCTATTAGGCTGTGTGCCGTTGGAGATTGCCCTGCGCCAGGGGGGCGATCGGGGCTTACCAATTGTTCTGGCAGAACCCGAATCTGCCTCTGCTAAAGCTCTGACTGAGATTGCTCAACGGATTGCCGGTCGTGTTTCCATGGTGGCCCTGGGATAGGAGGTAGGGCTGTAGATGCCCCCTGGCTACGATTCTGTCCTTGCTCCTAATTTTTCTTAATTTCCTATGCTTTCCAATCCCCTTTCCCAGATCAACTGGAAACGTATTCGCTGGCGGTCTTTGATTCAGCCCTGGCAGAACGTAGACTGGTGGTTGTTTGCGTTGCCGATCGGGTTGACCATTCTGGGTGGGGTGATGATCCGTAGCGTCGAGTTGAACCAGGGCTGGTCAGACTGGCGACAACACTGGATAACCGCCGGTGTAGGACTGGTAGGGGCGCTCTGGTTGGCGCGCTTCCGGTACGAAAAGCTATTGGAATGGCATTGGGTAATTTACGGCATCACCAATGTTTTGTTGCTGGCCGTCATGTTCCTGGGGCGGGAAGAACTGGGGGCTCAGCGGTGGATTAATGTTTTTGGCTTTAACCTGCAACCTTCGGAATTTGCCAAGCTGGGGATCATTATTACGATCGCCGCGCTGCTGCACGAACGACCGGCTTCAACGATTCCCATCGCCCTGCGTACCCTGGCGGTGACAGGCGTACCCTGGACCTTTGTCTTCCTGGAACCCAACCTGGGAACTTCCCTGGTGTTTGGTTCGATTACGATGGGGATGCTGTACTGGGGCAATGCCAATCCTGGTTGGCTGTTGTTGCTGCTGTCTCCCTTTCTATCGGCAATTCTGTTTAACATCTTTTTGCCGATCTGGTTTTTCTGGATTGGTTTAATTGGGGTGGTGGCCTGGCGTTGCCTGCCCTGGTATCGTGTCGGAACCCTCATAGCGGTTGTGATTAACCTGATTTCTGGAGCTCTGGGGCATTTTCTCTGGGGAATTCTCAAGGATTACCAGAAGGATCGGTTGATTCTATTCCTTGACCCCGATCGAGATCCCCTGGGGGGCGGCTATCACTTGATTCAATCCCGGATCGGCATCGGGGCCGGGGGGTTATTGGGACGAGGGTTGCAACAGGGAACTCAAACCCAGCTCAACTTCATTCCAGAACAGCATACGGACTTTATTTTTGCGGCGGTTGGTGAAGAGTTGGGGTTCATTGGTGGGTTTCTGGTGATGCTGGCCTTCTGGCTGGTCTGTCTGAGATTGGTGATTATTGCCCAGAATGCCAAGGACAACTTTGGTTCCCTGATTGCGATCGGGGTATTTTCGATGATTATCTTTCAGGTTGTCGTGAATGTGGGGATGACGATCGGATTGTCTCCGGTGACGGGAATTCCCTTGCCCTGGATGAGTTACGGTCGATCGGCCCTGCTGATGAATTTTTTGGCGATCGGGCTGGTGCAATCCGTGGCCAATTATCGGCAGCGCTTGAAGTTTTAATAAGCTGTGGCCTTAGCCTTGAAGGTATAGAGGAGACTCTAAGAATCCACTGACGATAACCAACCTTCCCATTGCTGGTTTTCCGCAGCCTTGGCTAGTAATCTATTAGTTGAAAGTCACTCGTTACAAAAAGCTATGATTTTGCCAGGAACCGCCGTTAAAGTAATTAATCCCCAGGACACTTACTACGCCTTTCAGGGTTTAGTGCAGCGTGTCAGTGATGGCAAAGCAGCGGTTTTGTTCGAGGGAGGCAATTGGGATAAGCTCGTCACGTTTCGCCTGTCAGAGTTGGCCGAAGTAGATGTGACGGCAGCTAAGAAAAAAGGAAAATAATTGATGCGTCTGCCCCTGCCCCAGTTTGCTGCCCAGGAACGACATCCGAACCATATTGCCGAAGTGATTGAGACGGCAACGACAGAGTTTTTGGCCCAATGTCTGGAGCCAGAGGATTTAAGTTTTCCGGTCATGCCTGCTTTTGGCAGTTGGGTTAAGGCAGGGGATGAGGAGGCAGGCAACCAGATTTTTGCCGTGGTCTACCATGCCACCACCAGTCCGATCGACTCGGTGCATCGAGCCCGGGCCCTGGGACTATCTCTGCAAGAATTGCGGGAGCAACAACCGCAAATTTTTTCGATGTTAAAGACGGAGTTTCGGGCGGCGATCGTGGGGTTTCAGCCTCCAGCGGAAGTTGAGAGAGGCCGGGTTGTGCAGTCGGCTCCGATCTATCAACATCTACCGCCCCGTCCGCCCCAGATTCACCAGGCGGTTTACCAGTGCGATCCAGAAGAAATTTTGCAGTTCAGTGAAAAGCTGGATTTTTTGAGAACCCTACTACAGATGCCCGGAGTGCCGGTTGATGCGCTGGCTGCTGCTACGATTCGAGAGATTTATCAACTGCGTCAGGCCGATCGCAGCTGGTTATTGCAGGCCGGTCGAATGTTGAGTTTACTGCTCAAAGACGACTATGACCGTCTGCGTCTGATCCTCAGTCAGATTCACCTCTAGGTAGATTCGACTCAGCCAAACTTGCGGGTATTTCTAGAGGCTCGGTGTTATTTTTTTCTCACCGTTCATTTTACCTACCCGAATTATGGAATCTCCTTTGCATGTGTTCCAGCAGGAGCCGATCGTACCGTTTGCGGTCTTGCTGGCGGTCATCCTGGTGGTGCCTCCTCTATTTGAACGACTGCGGCTGCCTGGGTTAGTAGGGTTGCTGGCAGCGGGAGTTGCGCTGGGGCCGAATGGATTGCATCTGCTCCAGGAAGATTCCCAGGCTATGAAACTACTGTCGGACATTGGGCTGGTCTACCTGATGTTTGTGGCAGGCTTAGAAGTTGACCTGGAACAGTTCAATCGCACCAAGCACCGTTCCATTGGTTTTGGTAGCTTTACCTTTTTGATCCCGTTAATTTTTGGCACGATCGTGGGTCGGGTGTTTGGGTTTGGCTGGAATCCCTCGATTTTGATCGGTTCTCTGTTTGCCTCCCATACCCTGCTGGCTTACCCGATCGTCAGCCGTCTGGGAGTTGTGACGAATGAAGCGGTGACCGTGACCATTGGTGCCACAATTTTTACGGATATCGGAGCCCTGCTGGTACTGGCTATCTGTGTGGCGGTGCATGCCGGAAAATTTTCGGCCCTGCAAATGGGGATTTTGATCGGCTCCCTGGTTCTCTACACGATTCTGATTTTGTTTGGCTTCAATTGGTTGGGGCGACAGTTCTTTCAGCGGACGGGGGATGAAGAGGGCAACCAGTTTTTGTTTATCTTGCTGGCGGTGTTTCTGGCTGCGGTGGGTGCCCAGTTGATTGGGGTGGAAAAAATTGTCGGAGCATTTCTGGCCGGTTTGGCGGTGAATGGGGTAGTCAGGGAAGGCCCGGTTAAAGAAAAGGTGATGTTTGTTGGGAGTGTATTGTTCATTCCCATCTTTTTTGTCGATATGGGGTTGCTGATCAAGATTCCGGCCTTTATCAGTAGTCTCACAACTCCTGCTCTCCTGAGTTTGACCCTGGCGATCGTGGTCGGGCTGATTGTCAGCAAATTCCTGGCTGCCCTGTTGGCCAAGCTGATCTATCGCTATCGCTGGCGCGAGATGCTGGTCATGTGGTCTCTTTCCTTACCCCAGGTGGCTGCTACCCTGGCCGCTACCCTGGTAGGCTATCGGGCTGGCCTGCTGACGGAAGGGGTGCTAAATGGAGTGATTGTTTTAATGCTGGTGACCGCTACCCTGGGGCCGGTAATCACAGCTCGTTATGCTCCCAGCCTGATTGTGCCTGAGGTTGAAGAGTCTGCCATGGCAACCCCCGTTGCAGTAGTTGCCATGGAAACTCCGACGGCAGTGGTAGTACCGGTCTATAATCCGCAAACGGAACGCTACTTGATCGAGTTGGCGGCCTTACTGGCCCGCCATCAAGAGGGCCGCATCATTCCCCTGGCGATTGCTCCGGCCCATGCCTATATGAATGATCCCCAGCTGGCAATGGCCATGAAGCGGGCTGAATCTTTGCTGGCAACGGCGGTGGAGCTGAGTCAGGAAATTGGCGTTACGGCGGCTCCCCTGATCCGAATTGATGACAGTATTGCCCGTGGGATCAGCCATGCCAGCCGCGAGCAGGCTGCTAACTTGATCGTGATGGGTTGGGGGCAGCGCACCGGTTTTCGGGCCAGATTGCTGGGAAATGTGATTGACCAGGTACTCTGGGCCTCCCATTGTCCAGTGGCCATTTCCCGTCTGGTCGCATCCCCGACGACGGTGAAGCGGGTACTGGTGCCGATCGAAAACCTGACTCCCCGATCGATTCGGGCCTTGCGGTTTGCCCAGATATTTGCGGCGGCAACCCAGGCTCAGGTGACCTTACTGCATATCTGCGATCGCAACTTTTCCCCCAGTCAGATCGCCTGGACGCGTTCCCAACTGGCCCTGGTAGCAGGCAAAGTCGTCTCGGACAATCCACCGGAAATTGTCGTGCGACCCCAGGATGATATCGTTCGTGCCATTCTTTTGGCCGCCCATGACTATGACCTGGTGATTTTGCAAACGGCTCCCCGTCGTACCAGTGCCGGAGGATTGGCCGTGAGCGATTTGACGGCCCAGGTGACTCAGCAGTTGCATTGTTCGGTGATTATGTTAGGAGAACCTCAGAGTGGCCCGATTCAGGGATTTACCGGAGGTAAAATGGAGCGCCATCTGAACCCACCTCTGACTCCTGGTTCTTCCGCCTGAAGTCCGTAGCTTCTCTGAAAATGGTGCCATGTAAGAGGGCTTGACTGAGATTAGCCCTGGTCAGTCTGGCCCCTCCCAGGTCAGCAAACAGGAGGGAAGCTCCGCTTAAATTGGCTCCGCTTAAATCGGTCCCACGCAGATTGCTTCCGCTCAGGTTGGCCATTTTTAGATTTGCCCTGGTCAGATTCCCCTGGCTCAGATCCCCCAGGCTCAGGTCTGCCCCTTCCAGGTTTGCCCCCTCCAGGTTACTGTCAGTCAGGGTGGCTTCACTCAAGTGGGCCTGCCGCAAATCGGCCCGTCGCAAATCTACCCGCTGCAAGTCGGCTCCGGCCAGCCTGACACCCCGCAGATCACAACCAGGGCAGGATCTGCCCCAGAGTAACCAGAAAACGCGCACCTCGGGCTGTTGCAACACAATACCGATGCTAAAGGCGATGATTCCGGTTAGAAGTAAGTGCTTGCGCTTCAAAATGTTCTCTGTCAGATAGCGACTCTGGAAAATTAACGGGTCTGATGACTGACCTGATCGACCGGATCTTTAGAGTATCGCTTGTTTCCCACCCCCGGCCCATCCTGGTATCTCTTAAAATCGAGGGTAGGGGGTGGTCGGACTGGTTCCTGAAAGATTTGTGCCTATGATTTTATGCCATCGTTTGCGATTGCTGCTGACCACTCTCCTGGTAACAGCCTGCCTCTGGTTGGCGATCGCTGGCTTCTCTCCTCTCCTGGCCGGGGAAGCCCCCCGCTCCGAAATGTTGTCTGTTCCCCCGACTGAGGATGGCTTATCAACCCGGTTTGGCCTTGATCCCAGCAGTATTCCCTCCGAAAAAGTCAGTCAGTTTGTCCATGCCTGTGTCCAGGTTGTGGCTTTGATTGAACGTCGGGAAGGAGAACTGCAGGGAGCGGAAACCGAATCGGAATCGGCCCGCATCGAGCAAGAAATTGAGGCAGAGGCTCTGGCCTTGATTCAGCAGGCGGGTTTGACCCGTCAGGAATACTTGCAATTGTTGGGGTTGGCTAACACCGATCCCGAGTTTGGGGAACGGGTGGCCGTGTTGTTGCAGGAGGCCAGTAGTTGACCCGGTAATTGACATAGAAACAATCCTCTCGATCGCAGGGCGAACATAAAAATTGGCCAAACCGAAAAATTGGCCGATCGATTTGACAAAAGTCGAGTATTTTAGGAAACTAATTCGTCCGCTGTGACAGAGGTGCTGACAAACTTGATGAATACTACGATCGTGTCTGTGTCACAAAATGAGTTGTCTCAACGCCGCCGCAAATTACGGCAACGGCGGCAGGTGCGGGTTATTCAGGCGGGTTGGCGGGTTCTGGCAATGATCGCCCTGGCCGGAGGGGTGACCTGGGCTGTGACCCTGCCTAATTGGGTATTACGTAACCCGGAACAGATTACGGTTGAGGGCAACCACTTGATTTCCCAGCCCATGGTTCGATCCCTGTTGCCGATCCGTTATCCTCAATCTTTACTGACCGTCGAACCGCAAACCATCGCTCAGGAACTCAAAGCAAAAGCACCGATCGCCGATGTGGTGGTCAGTCGGCGGTTGTTTCCACCGGGGTTAACTGTGCGGTTGAGTGAGCGGTTACCCGTGGCGATCGCCGTCCCGACGGGAACGGGTCGGAAGCAAACTGCCGCATCCGCTAATCCTCAGGCTTCTGCTGAATCAGGTTTGATAGACGAAAATGGCATCTGGATCTCATCGGAAAGCCTGACCTCCCTTGACCCTGGTTTCAATTTGCCAAAATTAAAGGTGATTGGAGATCCTGAACAATATAAATTTCAGTGGTCTGGAGTGTATCAAGCAATTCGTCAAAGTCCGGTTACTATTACTGAAATTGATTGGCAAGATCCAGCTAATTTGATTCTCAAGACCGAATTGGGAATTGTTCATCTGGGCCCCTATGGTGCTCAATTTGCTGCCCAACTCAGTACCTTAGACCGGATGCGTAAGCTCCGCAGTTATCCCAGTTTTAATCAAATTGGCTACATTGACCTGCGTAATCCCGAGGCTCCCAGCATCCAGATGGGAAAATCTAAAGACCTTCTAAAGACAACTGCGCCATAGCTTGCTAAGTGTGAGATTATGGGTAGCCAAAGGTTAAAATCTGTCTGATTTAATCAATAAATGTAAATCTCTGGTTCTATTGGAAATTTCTTTATAGTGTTGGTTCTGCAAATGACCTATCCTACAGTGATCAAATCGACTTAGAGTTAGAAAGAAGAGCATAAAGGGGTAGAAATGGCTATAACTGTCGGCTTCCCTGAAAGTTAATTTGAATGACATTTTGATACTAAAGCGATCAATATTCCAATGGCGTTAAATAATAATCTGGCACACACCCATGAGGGACCCACTCCCGAAGGGCAATCTAACTCCCCACTGGCGATGGATAACTCTAACCCCTTTAGCAACTCCGGTCTACACTTGAGTCAATCCTCTAACGCGAAAGGTATTCCAGGAGAAGAATCAAGGAGTGGTGATATCGTGCCAGGTAGCGTAGCCAAGATCAAAGTGATTGGGGTCGGTGGTGGCGGCGGCAATGCCGTTAACCGGATGATCGCCAGCGATGTGTCAGGGGTCGAATTTTGGTCAATTAATACGGATGCCCAGTCCTTAACCCAGGCTCTAGCTCCCCATCGATTACAGATGGGTCAGAAATTGACCCGTGGTTTGGGAGCCGGTGGAAATCCAGCGATCGGGCAAAAGGCTGCCGAAGAATCCCGGGATGAGATTGCCGCTGCTTTAGAAAATACTGACCTGGTATTTATTACCGCGGGTATGGGTGGTGGTACCGGTACTGGGGCTGCTCCGATCGTGGCCGAAGTCGCCAAAGAAATGGGCGCTCTCACGGTTGGGGTTGTCACCCGTCCCTTTACCTTTGAAGGACGGCGGCGCACTGGCCAGGCCGAAGAGGGTATTGCTGCTCTACAAAGCCGGGTCGATACCCTGATTATCATTCCCAATGACAAGCTGTTGTCAGTGATTTCTGAGCAAACTCCGGTGCAGGAAGCTTTCCGCGTTGCTGATGATATCCTGCGCCAGGGGGTTCAGGGGATTTCCGATATCATCACAATCCCCGGCCTGGTAAATGTAGACTTTGCCGATGTCAGAGCAGTCATGGCCGATGCGGGTTCTGCTCTCATGGGCATTGGTGTAGGTTCCGGTAAGTCCCGGGCCCGGGAAGCAGCCATTGCTTCGATTTCTTCTCCCCTGTTAGAGTCTTCCATTGAGGGAGCCCGGGGGGTTGTCTTCAATATCACTGGAGGCAGTGACCTGACCCTGCATGAGGTGAATGCGGCAGCTGAGATTATCTATGAAGTGGTGGATCCAGAAGCCAACATTATCTTTGGCGCGGTGATTGACGATCGGATGCAGGGAGAAGTCCGCATCACGGTGATTGCTACCGGGTTTACGGGGGATATTCGGCCCCAGTCTATTTCTAAGCCCACCGCCAGCCGCCGTCCGGCGGTAGCTCCCCCTCCCGTAGGGCCCTCCGCTTCCGGTACCGATGCCAAAAATAAACCAACGGGCGGTCTGGATATTCCCGAGTTCTTGCAAAAACGGCGGCCTACCCGTTAGGCCAGGATCAGGGCGGTGGCTTCAACCTACCGCTTCTGTATCCCTGGAAGATTTGCTACCGGTCAACTCCACCGTCTCTCCGGGGGCAGGAGTCAGGAACTGGGTCGGCAAATTGCTGGCCTTCAGCCGATCGCGAAATTCTTCCAGGCTGCCTACAGAGCGAATCAGGCGAGGCAGAATCCCTCCGGTTCGAATATCCCCCAGGGTGGTGGGTAAAAAGAACCGGGGTTTCAGGGTTTTGACCAATTCCAGGGCTTCCGCTGGCCCCATAATCACCTGACCTAATAGTGGAAAGATTTGGCCAATCACCGGGGCTATTACCGCATCGAGGGGGCCAATTTTTTCGGCCAGGGGTTGCTTGAAGGGGGCCAGGTGGGGTTCGTAGTAGAGGCTCTCGCCGCTCTGGCGATCACGCAGACGGTAACCATTTTCAATTTGACCAGGCTGGATCTCGGCTCCCAGAATCGCTGTAATCTCCAGTCTGTCTTCCAGAACATAGCTTTCCCAGGCAGCCAGGCCTGTCACCTGGTGATAACCCAGCTGCTTGACAATTTTAGCCGCCGGGGGCGAGGCAACTACAGGAATCTGCCGATCCAGGCATTCTAAGGTGGGCTTGTGACAGTGATCATCAACTCCCTGGGAAAGCAGGATCAGGTCGATCGGGGGCAGGGTTTGGGGAGTGTAGGCTAAGGGTGTATTGTGATAAGCAGTAAACAACCAGGGAAGGCCATAAAACTCCAGGGGATCGACCAGCCAGGGATCTACCAGCAGAGTTTTGCCAGCTATCTGAAAGATCCAGCTATTCAGGTCAATCCGAGTTAGTTTCATGGTTGTAATTTTTCTTTACAGCTTTCCTTCATCATAGTGAAAACCGATCGACTTCCCTAGCAATCTGGTGACAAGTAGTTAGGCAGAATCTTACTTAAAAGGAGGAATAGAGGAATTTACCCCCTCTATCCCCAAAATCATCTTGAGTTTAATTGCACCCAATTACTTATGACAGCGATTCCCGTAGCGATGACAATTGCAGGCTCTGACAGTGGTGGTGGGGCCGGCATCCAGGCAGACCTGCGAACCTTTGCCTTTCATAAAGTGCATGGCACCAGCGCCCTCACCTGTGTGACGGCCCAAAATACCCTGGGGGTAAGTCGGGTCGATGCTCTACCTGCGGCAGCAGTGACGGCTCAAATGGAAGCGGTTGTTCAAGACATTGGGGTGCAGGCGACGAAAACGGGAATGCTGTTGAACCAGGAGATTATCGCCACTGTTGCAACTCAGGTGGAAGCCCTTGGGTTACAAAGGCTGGTAGTTGACCCGGTAATGGTGTCGCGCACCGGGGCTCAGTTAATTGACGATGCCGCGATCGCCACCCTGCAAACTCGATTACTTCCCCTGGCTGCCATTCTCACCCCCAACCGCTACGAAGCTCAGATGCTGGCGGCTATGGAGATAACGACCCTGGAAGCGATGCAAACCGCCGCTGAAAAAATTTACCAGCTTGGCCCTAAAGCGGTGCTGGTTAAGGGAGGCGGGATGACGGGAGAATTGCGAGGGGTCGATGTCTGGTTTGACGGCCAGCAAATGACCACCCTGACCACCGCCACCATCGATACGCCCAACACCCACGGTACCGGTTGTACCCTGTCAGCGGCGATCGCGGCAAACCTGGCCCTGGGTTATACTCCTCTGGAGGCTACCCGGCAGGCAAAAGATTACGTCACGACCGCCCTCCGCCATGCTCTGGATATTGGCCAGGGTCAGGGGCCGGTGGGTCATTTCTTTCCCCTACTCCTGCCAGACTGATTGCCAGTCGGGGCATTTTTCTTCTTCCCAGCCGTAGGGGTGCATGCCACAGACCAGCATATTGCTCCCGTACATCTGACCATGGTAGTGGCGGCAACCGATGCAGGCAGGGTGATTATTCATCACCGGATCAACGGTGTGAATAATCGGTTGGGCCGTTTCTTCGACCACTACCTCAAACCCCAGGTAGGCCTCCAGAATGGGGTCGATGAACTCGGTTAAGCGGGGTTCGATCTCGGTGGAGAAGGTAGTCTGCATCTGCTCGGCGATCGCCTCTGATGCTTCTACAAAGTCATCAACCATGCGATCGACGTCCCTGGAGAGATCGGTAAAAAAGCGCTCTACATCCTTGGCCATGACTTCCAACATTTTCTCAAAATCCAGTGACCAGTCTTCCATACGCGTCTGAATTGAGCCTGAAAATCCACAGCCGATCAGGATAAGGGGAGAAGAGATCTCTGTGGGGATCAGATAAGTATACCTTAACTTTCTTCCCCCAATAGAAGGTTAAGTTCAGGGATTATCTTTCAGGCGACGCAATTCTGCCTGCAATTCCGTGACCTGGCGACGCATTTCATCGACCGGGGTGGTAGGAGGGGCCGCTTCTTCGTCGTCGGTGACAATTTCAATTTGTCGGGGTGGGCTGGCCGGGGTAGAAGCGGTTCCATCCACCGAAGCCGTCTGCGCCTTGCTGACCATGTCATCCACAAATTTGCGGGCTTCTTCGGTGGTCATCTCTCCCCGCTGTACCATCTCATCCGCCAGTTTTTGTACCTGCCCCCGCACTTCTGAGAGTGTTTCGGTAGCCTTTTCCCCGGCGTAGGACGCAAGCCCAATGCCGAGATACATTGCTTTTTGAACCAGATCCCCTAAACCCATAATTGGCAGACTCCTCGATCGGGAACTAACCCGGATTCACTAAATCCAGCATAGGCAGAAAGCCGGTGATACGCCAGCATTTTTGTCGGGGAAAACCGTACAAAAACCCACCCAAATTAAATTAATAAAATTCTGAGACGCAACCCGGTTTAACGGTAGCCGTAATCTCGAAGGAGGGCATTGAAGGGGAGTCGCTCAATCGAGAACGACCCGGAGTCCACGCCTATCACAAGCATCCTGTATTGCTGCTACCTTCCGGTCCTGACAAGGTTTAGGCGTTGTGATCGCATGGGTCCGGATCAACTTAAGCATAACATCGTTTGGTGACCCTTTACCCTCTGTCTTGGGGCTTTTTTCGATCGGGTTCATTCTACGACCACCCGCCATTCAAACAACTTGTAGCGGACGCAGTGGTTTTGTACCAGCGGGTCTTTTTCCACGATCGCCGTTGCTTCTGCCAGGGAGGGGGCCTGGAACAGTAGCATGCCGCCTCCGTAGCAACTCCAGTAGCCTGACTTGGCCTGGTGCCCCTGGGCAATCAATTCCTGGACATAGGCTTTGTGGGCTGAGACATGCCGATCAAAGGTGGCTTTATCAACAATGCCTTCTTCAATTTTGACGAACCAGGGCATAAGGGGATAGACAACGGGGTAACGAGGGCAAGATCCTTGCATTTAGTTTAATCGCCAGGAAGGTAGATTGGAGGTCAGAAGACGATCGTCCCGCTTGCCCAATCGGGAACTCTGAAACGCTAACCGGAAAGAACTTTGAGTCAACCCAAGAGCCGATTTTTTATTGCCCTGCTGCCGCCCCAGAGGATTCAGGCTGAGGTGAATCAGATTAAACAGGTATTTGCCGATCGCTACGAGAGCCAGGGGGCTTTGCGGTCACCGCCCCATGTCACCCTGCAGCCTCCGTTTGACTGGGAAACCGCACAACTCCCGGCCCTGACCGCGACGCTGCAGGATTTTGCCAGGAACAATCGACCCCTGCCGATCGAACTGGCTGGTTATGGTTGCTTTGCCCCCAGAGTGATTTACATTCATGTAGTTAAGACTCCCGCCCTGTTAGATCTGCAACAGACTCTCATGGCCCATCTGGAAACCCATCTGGGTTTAATCGATCCCCGCCTGCGATCGCGGCCCTTTTCTCCCCACATGACCGTTGCCTTTCGGGATCTGACCCGCCAGAATTTTCACCTGGCCTGGCCTGAGTTTAAGCAGCGGCCATTGAACTACGAGTTTGAAGCTACGGAGTTAACCCTGTTACGCCACAACGGCCGCCACTGGGAAACGGAGCAGGAGTTTACCCTGGGAACTGAAGCTGACTAATTCCTCCGGGAGAGCCTGGAGAAACAGAGGTTATCCAATCTTTAAACAAAATTGCTGGAATGTTTATTTTTCCCAAACTTATTTTTCCGGATGGAGAGTATTCGAGGTTTAAGGTAACAATTCATACAGGGTGTGCGCGACATTTAGGAATTTGGGGCCAGGATTGGAGCGGTTCAATCGTTCCTAAATGGGTTCAGGCTGTACGGAATACCTTTTAGATGGCTGATTCTACCACCATGACAATTGCAGTGACCACGACATCCCTGCTGGAGGGAAAAAAAGTACTATCCGATGCTGTTAATACTTCCTGCCTCTGGTACGAACGGGGTAAGCTTCTGGTCAGAAGAGGAGATTACAGTGCTGCCCTCCTGAGTTTTGATATCAGCCTTAAGCGACAGCCCAATTTCTTTCAGGCCTGGGTGTTTCGTGGGGTGGTGATGGCCCATCTGCGGCAATATGAAGCGGCCCTCACCAGTTTTAATCGGGCTTTAGCTCTCCAACCCGAGCATCGGGAAGCCTGGATTTTTCGGGGGGCGATTTTGACCTATCTCGATCGCCCCGCTGAAGCTGTGAGCAGTTACAGTACAGCCTTAAAGCTGCAACGACAGTCTACCGATATCTGTGCTGATTATCCTCTCTGGGTACCTTAAAAGGTAAAGCCAACTCTCGGTAAAAATTACTAAGCTAGCAGGAGAGCAACTGAACTTGGGGCGACTGTACAGGCCCCTAAGTCCTGAAGATTAGTTCGGGGGAACCGGGGTTGATCACACTGATACTGCTAGAAGTGCTAATTACGCTCCTGCTGGGAGGGCTGTTGTTTCGCTCGGGCATGCGGCTGGGCCATGTGCTGTTACGGCGGGGGGCGACGGCGAATGACCTGTTCAAGGGCAACGCTTTCCTCTCCCTGTTATTTCTGGGACTGTATATTGGCTTACTATTGCTGGCGCTGAATGTTCCCCAGATGCAGATCTTGCCCCTGGAGTGGCGGGTCTATGGCATGCAGATTAGCTGGACTCTGATGCGGGTCATGCTTCTGGGTTTTTGTGGCCTGGCTTTTACGGTCACCTGGCGAACGGCCAGGGTTCAGGTGTTTGCGATCGGCTTGATTGGGCTCCTGGGGCTGACCGGGTTCAGTGCGGCGGAAGCCTATTTTTTGGCTCCTATCCATGCCGAACTGCACAATAACCTGCAGCCCAATGGGGTTTACCGTCAGACTTCGATGAGTAGCTGTGCTCCTGCGGCACTGGCCACGGTACTGCGCCGTTGGGGCATTGAGTCTGCCACCGAGTCCAGTGTAGCAAGGTTGGCCGGAACCAGTCGCCTGGGCACATCCATGCCGCAATTAATTGTGGCAGCTCAGGGCTTTGACATGGATGGCGTAGAATTAGCACCATCCTGGGAGCAAATGCTGCGAATTAATCGCCCTGGGGTTCTCGGGGTGTGGCTGATTGATCGGGGGCGCAAACTTCCCCATGCGGTTGCCTTACTGGCGATGACCCAGGATCGGGTGGCGATCGGCGATCCGGCCAGAGGTAGAATTTATGCCCTGACCCAGGCCCAATTCGCCCGCATCTGGCGACAACAGTACGTACCAATTTTTCGCAGTGGTGAAGATATTTTGACTCCCGGCCAGGTGGACGAGTACCTGCGGCAGTTGGGCTACGGGGCAACGCAAAACCGCCAGCAGGCTTTGCGCCAATTTCAGGCAGCTGTTGGAGTCAAGCAGACTGGGGAATTGGACCGGCAAACCAGTTTGCTATTATCGGGGGCTTTTTTGCAGGGAGTGCCAACCCTCTCTAAAAATCTCTAAAATTGGGCTCTTTGGGGTGAGCGATCGCAGGATGTTATAGCAATCCTATTGGGATTGTGAGAGATCTTCCGCAGGAAAAGCCGCTTACAGCTTCATCCCAATCTCCCAGCGGTTTTAAGACTGTTACGGGACAGATATTGAAACTAAAAAATGGCTGAATTAAGAGGTATTACCTGATCATTAATTAATCAAAATATTGAAAATTTAAATAAAATTTTAATATTTGATTCTTACTCTCCCTACCACTTCTTTTGACCGCCTTTAGATCTCTCCCAGGTAGGAGCCTAAGGGCCTGAAAATACGGTTATATCTAAGTTATTCAGACCTGTTTACTTAAGACCTTTCTATTACAAGGCGGATATTGTGTTGTCTTCCGAAGGAAAATACATTCTCGTTGTTGATGACCTGGCGGATAATCTGTTGCTCCTGAAAACAGTGTTAGAAGCAGAAGGTTATGTCGTTGAAGTCGCCAGTAATGGCAGTTCTGCGTTAGAGAAGGTCGAGGCCATGCCACCAGACCTGTTACTGCTGGATGTCATGATGCCAGATATGACGGGCTATGAAGTGGCGCAACGGATTCGCCAGAGTGAGCGACTGGCTTCTATTCCGATCGTGCTGATTACAGCGTATGACGAGATCAAAAGCTCCCAGGGTAAGCTTGTTGGGGCCGATGATTTCATTCGCAAACCGATCGACTTTGATGAGCTGTTATCGCGGGTGCGTTCCTACGCTAAACAACCCGCCTGAACCAAAGGTTAGATCCAGATCACCGTCGCCAGAATGAAGCTTGCTATCTTAGAGAAAATCGTTTCGGGATAGCCAACGGTGCAGCCGCCCACCCATCAACTTCTCCTGGATAGACTCAAGGCAGCCTTCGGCCTGTTAGAACTGGAACCCCATCATCCTCTACGGCAGGAGGTTCTGGCGGTCTGCGACAATCTCGATCGACTGAATTTTCGGATTGCCGTGTTTGCCCCGTTTAACTACGGTAAATCTACCCTGCTAAATGCCCTGTTAGGAGAACGGGCCTTACCCATGGATTTGATTCCCACGACTGGAGCGGCGATCACAGTTCGCTACGCAGAGGCGCTCCAGACCAGGATTCAATTTACGGACGGGCGACAGGTGCAGGAACCCGGTACGGAGATACTGAAACAGTTTGCCGTTCTGGATGGAGATCGGCGGATGCGTCAGGATGTGGCAGCGGTTGAGGTTTGTTGTCCCCATCCCTTTTTACAGCGGGGGGTGGAACTGGTCGATCTGCCTGGTACCGACGATCGGGAAGCTCAGGATCTCCTGGTGAAAGACCAGTTGCTCACAGCGGACTTGATTGTGCAGGTGTTAGATGGTCGCAAGCTGATGACCCTGGGGGAGCGGGAGCATTTGCGGGACTGGCTCCAGGATCGGGGAATTGAAACCGTAGTATTTGTGGTCAACTTTTTGAATTTGCTGGAGCCCGAAGACCAGAAACAGGTTTATCAGCGGCTCCGGTTTGTGGCCGAGAGTTTTCGTTCCCGATTGCCTGCGGGAGTAAGCAACCTTTACCGTGTCGATGCTCTACCCGCCCTGCGGGCCCGCTTAAAGGGGGATGGGGCGGCGGCTCAGGCAACGGGTTTGCCAATCTTTGAGTCGGCCCTGCAGCAAATTGTCCAGACCGATCGGGAGAAACTGGAAGCCCGACTGCCCCGGATCCGGCAGCTGGCCGGTCAGGTGGAGCAGGCCTTAGTCGCCAAAACAGCCCAGGTGAGAGCCGAACTGGCAGCGGCGGCGGCCAAACGGGAGCAGAAAATTCAGATTAAACAACAAGCGACCCAGCTGATCCGGCAGGGATTCAGCAAGAGTGTGGCAGATTTTCAAGCCTGGCTATCCCTGGCGAACCTCCTCGATCGCTACCAGGAACCCCTGATCGCGGCTTTGCTGGAGGGCAATTTTCGGGCCTGGGAGACGGGGGAGTTCAAGAAAATGGCGATCGACCATCAGCAGGCCGTTGCCCGCTGGGTGCAGCAGGCCTGTGACTTTTTTGACCGTCCCCGTCCGGCCCAACTGCTGATCAAGTTTCCCCCCGCCCCTGCAGGGCCAGGACAACCGGAAACGACCGGGATGCCACCGTCTAAAGCGGCGGATCTCACCCCAACGGCGATCGCTACCACCCTGGGCTTGGTGCTGGGAGGGCCGGTCGGAGGAGCAATTCTGGGGGGGGCTTCTTTCCTGTTAAACAAAAGTCTGGATCCCAAACAACCCGCTCCCGCCGCCTCACGGGGGCCACAAGCCGACTACCTCTGCCTGGAAGCCGCCAGGGAATACCTGATTAACTTCAGTAGTCTGAATCTGGCGACTTTGCAACAGTACGAAACGGTGGCAGAACGGGTGATTCAGTTTCAACCGATGGATGAACCCGCTCAACCCATGCACCAACAGTACCAGGTGCAGCTCATAGAATCTGCCCTGGAAGAATTGCGGGCGGCCCTGAAACCATAACTAGAGGTAACGCATTACCAGAGACTCTAACTGGACAATCTCCAGGGGTTTACTGAGGTAGTCGTTGGCTCCGGCGGCCATGAAAGTTTCCCGATCGCCGGCCATGGCCATCGCCGTAATGATTACCACCGGTAGGTTTTTCAGATCTGCCTGCTGGCGCAGTTCTATCAACAGATCCAGACCTGTGACATGGCTGGCAAGCTGAACATCCAGCAGAATCAGATGGGGTTGCCATGCCCTCACCCGTTCCAGGAAATGGTAGCCCTCCGCCAGGTGTTCTACCTGATGCCCGGTGGCTTGAAGATAATCTTTTAGCAGCAGGGCACTGCACATATCGTCTTCTACCAGTAAGATGCGCCCCCTGGACCAGGGCCGGGGGGAGGTCAGTCTGTTCTCCGGTTTTAACCGCTCGGGTTCTCGATCGGGTTCCAGTTGGGGGTGGTGGGGCAGCGTCAGGGTAAATCGGCTGCCCTCCTGGGGGCTTGACTCGACGGTAATGTCTCCTCCATGCAGACGGGCCAGGTTGCGAGATAATACCAGTCCCAGGCCCGTTCCTGAATACTGCCGGTTGAGTTGGCTATCTACCTGGGAAAAGGGTTGAAACAGCAGGGGCAACTTGTCTGCTGGAATGCCAATGCCGGTATCAGCCACGGTAAAGCTAATGCCTGCGGGCTGGTGCTGCACAATCAGGGTGATGCTGCCAGTTGGGGTAAACTTGATGGCGTTTGATAGCAGATTCAGCAAAATTTGCTTGAGCCGACGTTCGTCAGCGATACAGGTGGTAGCGGCCGGATCAATCTGACTATGAAGCTGTAAACCATGCTCGTAGACCTGCTCTCGAATTAACGAGAGGCAGGTTTGACAAAAATCTGCGATCGTCAAAACGGTAGGAGTCAGGGTTTCCCGTCCGGCTTCAATTTTTGCCAGATCCAGAATGTCATTGATCAGGAGAAGCAGATGCTCGCCGCTGCTATGGATGTGATTGATATACTCGGTTTGTTTGACCGAAAGACTGCCAAAAATTTCCTGCTGGAGCAGCTGGGATAAGCCCAAAATTGCATTCAGAGGAGTCCGCAGTTCATGGCTCATGGTTGCTAAGAATTCACTTTTAGCGCGATTGGCTACTTCTGAAATCCGTTTTTCCCGCTCCAGTTCCTGGGTTCGTTCCCGCACAATTTTTTCCAGTTGTTCGTAGCTCTGGGCGTTATACAGGGCGATCGCGGCCTGGTCTGAGATCCGTTGCAGGAGTTGAATTTCTTCTGTCGTAAAGCTGCGGTAATAGGTGACGGTATGCAGGGCGATCGCGCCAAACAGGCGATCGTGAATAAAGATCGGGACAGACAGAACGGACCTGGTATGGGCTTGTTCAATTAGCTTCTGGTGCGACTCTGTAACAAAGGCAGCCTGGCCAAAGTACGGTCTGTGGAAGGGTTGACGATGGTAAAAATCGGAGTCAAGTTGCACCAGATCAGGCCAGGCCGATAGGGGTTCCTGATAACTCAATAGGGAAACAATCTGCGGGTTGATACGCCACTCATTGCGGGCCTGGATGCAGTCATCAATGGTAAAAAGAAGCACCCGATCGACGGCAAAACATTCTCCGGTCAGTTCTACGATGGTTTGCAAGATATGGTCTGGATCTAGACTGGAGTTGAGGGCATTGCTGATCTGGTTGAGCAGTTTTTCCCGCTGGGCCTGTAACTGCACCTGACTAAACAGTTGAGCCTGCTGAATTCCCAGGGCGACCTGAGTTGCCAGCTGTTTTAGAAAATCGACTTCAAAGGGTTGCCAGGGGTGTACCGAGCTACACTGATGGACCGTGACTACGCCCCACACCTGATCAGCCTGGACAATCGGTACAACCAGTTTGGCTTTTACCTGAAGTTGTTGAATGAATTCTAAATAATCAGTTTCCAGGTTCTGGGCCGTCATATCGTTGGCGATATAGACTTCACCTTTCTCGTAGCTGCTCTGGGCATCCTGGTACCAGACTTGATGGCTACTTAAGAAAGGCTGCAACTTCCATTCAGGGGCCGTTGACGCTGCCACCAGGGTGCCCGAATGGGCCTGATCAAAGCGATAGATCAACACCCGATCGGTGTGTAAAAATTGCCGCACTTCTGCTACGGTACGCTCCAGAATTTCCCGCAGATCGAGGGACTGGCGAATCCGGGAGGCAATCGCTGCCAGTAGTCGATCGCGCTCAGCCTGTTGTTCGATCAGCAGGGCGGCTCGCCGTCGTTCTTCCTGCAACAATTTGGCTTCTGTGATATCTCGCCCGGTGGCCTGAATTTCGACAATCTGCCCATGGCCATCCACGATCAGCCGGTTGTCCCATTCTTGCCAGCGAGATTCTCCGTCCGATCGGCTGACCGGGTGTTCAATTCTGACCACGGGATTATGCCGGTTCAATTTAGCCAATGCCGTTTGAATCTCTGCCTGATACCGGGAGGGAATCAGACAGAGAAAGGGCTGACCAATTAAGCTTTCTTTAGATCGACCAAAGTATCGACAGTAGGCTTCGTTGACAAAGGTGAGCGTGGTATTGGGAAGAAAACGGCAGATTAGTTCCGTTTGATCTTCGACGATGGCCCGATAACGGGTTTCACTGGCCTGCAAATCGACCACCGCCTGCTGGCGTTCCAGGGCCAGGGAGATGGCGGCGGTGGCGGCCTGTAAAAGAGCTAATTCCGAGTCGTGCCAGGGGCGGGCTTCGAGACAGTTGTCAAAGCCGACAAAGCCCCAAAACTGGCCATTTACCATGAGCGGCAGAACCAAAATTGAAAGAATGCCCTGGGGCTCTAAAATGGCCTGCTCCGAACTGTCAAAGGTGTTAACGATTCCTCCATAAACATCCCCCCGGCCGAGTACATCGGCCATGGTTGACGAAATCAGGTGGTAGGGGAGATTTTGTAAGGCTGGATTGGCTATCTGGGGCGTAATGCCCTGGTCACACCACTCTGCCAGTTGGCTCATGAGTAACTGTCCGGTGTCATCCCGGCTGTTCTTAAACATGTAGCTCCGACTCGCTCCCGCAGCCTGCCCCAGTAAGGTCAAAACCCTGGTGTAGGTTGCCTGCTGATCTGACCGCAGAAGATTTTGCTGAACTTCTACCAGGGCTGCCAGATAGCGTTCTCGTTGGGCCAGAACTTCTTCGCTATGGCGCAGTGCTTCTTGAGAATGCCGTCGTTCGGTGATGTCTTCAACCGTGCCCTCAAAGTAAAGAATCTTGCCAGTGGCATCGTAGACGGTACGGGCATTTTCGGCTACCCAGATGATGCTGCCATCCCGCCGATAAATGGCAGATTCAAAGTCAGAAACAACTCCCTGGGTCTGCATTAACTGGACAAACTCCTGGCGGCGCTGGGGTTCGACATACAACTGCTGTTGAATGTTGGTCACCTGCTGCATCAAGACAGTGGGTGAGTCATAGCCATAGATGCGGGCCAGGGCCGGATTGGCACTGAGATAGGTTCCCTCTAAGGTGGTTTGAAAAATACCTTCGATCGCATTCTCATAAATACTGCGATATTTTTCCTCAGCCTGTTGTAACGCCACCTCCGCCTGTTTTCGCTCCGCAATTTCAGCCTGCAGAGCCCTGTTGGCCCGAGCCAGTTCGATCGTGCGGGCTTCTACCCTGGCTTCAAGTTCATCCTTGGCAGCCTTGAGGGCTGCTTCCACCCGTTTGTGGTCGGTAATGTCGTTGTTGATTTCGAGAATGGCCTGGGGTTGGTTCTGTTCATCCCGTTGCAAGGCCCAGCGACTGGCGACAACGACCGGAATTCCGTCCTGACAGGTATGCACCAGTTCGCCTTCCCAGCGTCCTTCCCGCAGCAGCCGCAGTTCAATTTCTTCTAAAGGGTCTGAGAACTGGGTTTGTAGCAGTCGATGGACATTTTGACCCAGGGCTTCTGTCTGACTCCAACCGTAGAGCTCTTCCGCTCCCCGGTTCCAGAAGGTAATGGCTCCCTGCATGTCACAGACGAGAATCGAGTCATGGGCCAGGTCGAGCAGGGCACTCTGGGCCTGAAGCCGCTCTGCTTGAAGTTGCAGGGTGACTTGGGCCTGTTTGCGATCGGTAATATCGTTGACAATGCCGACAAACCCTATCAAAACACCGCTGCCATCCCGCAGGGCACTATTGGTTACATCGGCCCAAAAGCGGCTTCCGTCCTTGCGTCTGAGCCATAATTCCCCCTGCCAGGGATGGGAGCGGGCTGCACTGGCAAGAATACTGCGTACCAGTTTAGAACTGTTGCTTCGCACCAGAACCGTATAAATGTCCTGGCCCATGACTTCCAGGGCCGTCCATTGAAATAGGGCTTCAGCGCAGTGATTCCAGGAGCAGATACACCCGTTCAAGTCCGTGGCAATTACCGCACAGCCCACCTGACCTAAAAGCGAGGCTTGAAATACTATCTGACGGGCATTTTCCTGATTCTGTTTTTGAATTGCTGTTAACAGTGCTTCTACCTCAGAGTATTCCTGCGTCAACTCAGCGATCGTGTGTTGTAAAAGCTGAAAGGCTGCATCATCCCGACAATACTCTCGCAGATGGTTGATTCGCTCCATGTCCATCACAGTTTTCCAGAGTATTGACCTGAGTAGAAATGATCGGGCTCAAACCCCAGATAACGTTACTAAGAGTCACAAATTAATGAAAACCAAACTTTGAATTTTTAAAAGTGTGGCAAAACCAGGCTTTCAAAAATTAAGTTCCGGGTTTTATAAATTCACGATCCTAAGAGGCAGGGGTTTACGGTTGTAAAAGGTAGAAATAACCGATGCAAAACAAGTAATGCAAATCTAATTATTAAATGGCAATTAATCGCCACTAACCCGTGATTGCCTGCAAGGGAGTAGAGATTTGTTCAAACTCAGTATGCCCAGTGGGGCCGGGACAATTGCGATCTGAGGGGCTAAAAAGAACGGCCCACCATTAAATAGAGATTAAGTTTTGCCTGCAGGTTTTCGATAATTTTTACCAGGGATAATCTTTACCCGGATAGTTCTGATCGAGCCAAGGGGGGGGGTGACGCCAGTGAATTAGTAGTGAATTAACAAATGATTTAAGGACTGGCCTTTGCCAGCAAAATTCATTGCTCCAAGTATATAGCTATCTCAACTAAGATGGGAACCGGACTAAGATGGGAACCGGGGCCGGGGGCGACTCCCCTGGGAAGGCACTCCCACTGCTGAATCGAGCACCGGAGCACAGCCTAAAACTGAGTCTGCTGGTCTGGGTTAATTCCTGTTTTAATGTATTTCTCATAGTGTTATGCCCCAGGTTAAATTTGAGGAGTTTGTTGCCAAGGTTAGTTCCGGCGATTATTTATCCAGCTTTCCAACGGATACGGTGCCAGCTCTGGCGGTGCGGCCCGATCGGGCCGAGCTGATTTATCAGGTAAAACAGCGCAGCCTCGATAAACCCCTGATTTTGATGGCGGGCGAGATTGCAGACCTGTGGGACTATGTGGCCGGTAGTGTCAGGGAACGCCAGATCTGGCAGGAGGTTGCTACCACCTTTCTACCGGGGGCTTTAACCCTGGTCTTACCGGCCAGTCCGCTCGTACCCGCCGCTATGAATCCGAAAGATCCAACCACGATCGGAGTCCGGGTGCCTGACCACACCATTGCCCGCCAGATTCTTGCCGCCACCGGGCCTCTGGCTACTACCAGTGCTAACCGCTCCGGGCAACCGGCCCTGCAAACGCTGCCGCAGATCGAGGCGGAGTTTCCCCAGGTGTTGACCCTATTCCCGGGGGAGTTACAGCAGCTTGATCCCGGTTTTCAGATCGATCGGCCCGGGTCTGGCATTCCTTCTACGGTGGTTCGCTGGACGGGGCAGGGCTGGCAGGTATTGCGTCAGGGGGCGGTACAACTCGGGGATCTGGGTTAACTCCCGGGCCAATTTCGTAGCAGAATCGGGGACAGCACAGAAAATTTAACAAGCTGCCAACGGTGCAACCAGGTAGTTTAGGGTTGGGGTGACCGCTGACCGAGGGTAACGGTATGGATGGTAATGAGTGGATCTGGCTGGGTGTTGGGTTAGGGCTGGGGGCTGTTGGTTACCGTCTGTGGGGGCCACTACCCTCCAGGGCTCCCAGTCCTGATCCGTTGGCCTTGCAGCAGCTACGGGCTCAACTGCAACAGTTGCAACTGGCTTACCAGATGGTCACCGAAATGAACCAGTTTAAGGGGGGGTTTCTGGCTCGCATTTCCCACGAAATTCGATCGCCCCTGAATGGCTTGATTGGGATGCACCAATTGATCCTGACTGACCTGTGCGACAGCCCGGAAGAAGAGCGGCAGTTTCTGGAGCAGGCCAATCTGTCAGCCTTGAAGTTGAGCAAACTGCTGGATCAGATTTTGGACGTGGCCAAGCTGCAGTACGGTAGCCTGAAACTGCAACTGCAACCCGTAGAACTGGCCGGTCTGTTGCGGGAAGTCTATGACCTGACGCAGTTACAAGCCCGCGATCGCAATCTCCGGTTTGCTCAACCTGAGTGCGAACCCGGTCTTTACACCCTGATTGATCCACGCTGGCTGCGCCAGGTGTTGATCAGCCTGATCGACATGGCAATTAAGCAGATGCCAGAAGGGCACATCAGCCTCACCGCAGCCCGATCGCCGGATGCGGGACTTGTCATCTGGTTGGCAGATCAGCGTCCCGATAGCGCCTGGAGTGAAGCCCTCAGTCTGCTTGAGACAGAACCCCCCGACCCGGAAGCTTTTCCGTCTCCCGGCCTCAATCTGCTCAACAGTCAAATCCTGCTGGAAAAAATGGGAGGGCGCTTAGAGCTAATCGCCCCTGGGGCAACGGAAGCCGACTCCCGTTGCCGGTTGCAGATCACGATTCCGCTCTTAGACTCACAAGTTAATTAAAACCAAACTTTTAATTTTTGAAAGTGTGGCTCCGCCGCACTTTCAAAAATTAAGCTCTGGGGTTTATTAAATTCACAATGCTTAGACTCGCCCACCTGAAGCAGATGGGTTATTTCAGAATCTCAGCCGATAGCCGGGGGCAGGAGGCATCCAGGGGTTGGTTGTGTAAAACCATAGTCGTGCTGGAGTTAGGCTCAAACCCAATGCGCTCGTAAAATACCTGCTGATTGGTCGTCATCAGATAGACCCGCTCCACCCGGCAGATTTTGGGATGGCTGAGAACGGTCTGCACCAGTTTGCGGCCCAGGCCTGCTCCCTGGTAATCGGGATGGATCACCACATCCCAGATGGTGGCTCGATAAATGCCATCGGAGGTCGCCCTGGCAAAGCCAACTAAACATTCGTTATCCCAGACGGTAATCACGGGGTCACTGTTGGCAATGGCGATGGCTAAATCTTCTACCCGGCGATCCCTGGCCCAGAATGCTGCAATTTCAAATAAGGCCTGCAACTGCTCCAGATCGACCCGTTCCTGCTGATCACTAAACCGAATATGACGACAATCCATGTTCACCGCAAGATAAACATCTGCTTTTACAACATAATCCAAGGTAGAAATTCCCGGTTCCTGTTAACAGGTAAATTTATTCCGATTTTTATGATTTCAGGTGAGAACTGAAGTAAGAGGGGTCAGGGGCAGTCTGCATCGGGATAGCCAGTTTTGGGTCTGATCCCGGTGGGTAGACTCCTGACTCCCATTGATCGCTACAATACAATTCAAGTACCTGTTTTCCAGCATGCCCGATTTTTTAAAGCCACCTCGTCGTTACTTTAAGCGCCCCAGTGGGCGTGGGAGCCAACAACGCCGCTCTCACCAGGGGCGATCGGTGCTGGTATTGCTGGTTTTATTGCTGCTCTGGAGTCTCTGCTTAGGTTGGGGACTGGCCCAGGCGACGGAACCAAAACTTCCCCTGCTGGCCCAGACCCCAGGGGCCAATGAAACCGTGAGCGGTGACGCAGCATCGATCGGGACTGTAGATGTCGTCCCCGATCGGCTCCGTAAGGGGCAGGAACTCTACCTGGCCAGGTGTGCCACCTGCCACTTAGGCATTCCTCCCGCTGTCATGCCGACGGATACCTGGCGTGATCTGCTTCAGGATCCCGAGCATTATGGGGCCGAGATCCGTCCGTTTGTCGATCCAGACCTGCGGATTGTCTGGGAATACATGCGTACCTTCTCCCGTCCTGTTGCAGCGGAGGAAGAGGTTCCCTACCGAATTTATCAGTCCAACTACTTCAAGATTCTGCATCCTAAGGTCAAGCTGCCGACAAGAGCCGGTTTGAGTACCTGTATCTCCTGCCATCCGGGGGCTGATAAGTACGATTTTCGCCGTCTCAGCGCAGAATGGCAAAATGCCCCATAAATGGCAGATTCAACCCTGACGATGGCGGGTTAAATCATTACGGTTACCCACCTTCAACCTTTCTTCCTGCCCGGGAGCAAAATGATAGGATCGGTCTAACCGCCTCATTGAATCAGGGCATTTCTGTTCCTGGTTGAAGGTCATCCGAAGTCTTTGTAATTCTGCTCCCGCAAAATTTTCCCCTCACGCTTAGGAACTTATTGTTTTTCTGCCATGCTAAAGACCTTATTGGGTGATCCCAATGCCCGTAAATTGAGAAAGTATCAGCCGCTTGTCGCTGATGTTGCAGTTTTAGAAGACGAAATTCAGGCTCTGTCAGACCAGGAGTTGCGTGGTAAGACGGCAGAATTTAGGCAACGGATTGAGAAAGGTGAATCTCTAGATGATCTGCTGCCGGAAGCCTTTGCTGTGGTTCGGGAAGCAGGGCGACGGGTGCTGGGGATGCGCCACTTCGATGTGCAGGTACTGGGTGGCATTATTCTACATACCGGGCAAATTGCTGAAATGAAAACCGGGGAAGGTAAAACCTTGGTTTCAACCCTGCCTGCTTACCTGAATGCCCTGAGCGGTAAAGGGGTGCATGTGGTCACGGTGAACGACTACCTGGCCCGCCGGGATGCCGAGTGGATGGGGCAGGTGCACCGCTTTCTGGGGTTGTCGGTGGGGTTGATTCAGCAGAATATGACCCAGCCAGAGCGCCAGAAAAACTACGCCTGCGATATCACCTACGCTACCAACAGCGAACTTGGCTTCGATTATCTGCGCGATAATATGGCCACCTCCATGGTGGATGTGGTACAGCGGCCGTTTAACTACTGCATCATTGATGAAGTAGACTCCGTATTGATTGACGAGGCCCGCACTCCTCTGATCATTTCTGGTCAGGTCGATAAACCGGGGGAGAAGTATGTGCGGGCGGCCGAGATCGCCGCGATGCTGCAGCGCAAGGCCAACGAAGATGATCCCAACGGTCACTACGAAGTAGATGAGAAGCAGCGTAATGTCATCCTGGCCGATGAAGGCTTTATCGAGGCCGAACGCCTGCTTGGGGTGACTGACCTGTTCGATCCTCAAGATCCCTGGGCTCATTACATTTTCAATGCGATTAAGGCCAAAGAGCTGTTCATTAACGATGTCAACTACATTGTTCGGAGTGGCGAGATTGTCATCGTAGATGAGTTTACTGGTCGGGTCATGCCCGGTCGGCGCTGGAGCGATGGTCTGCACCAGGCGATCGAGGCCAAGGAAGGAGTCGAAATTCAACCGGAAACCCAGACCCTGGCTACCATCACCTATCAGAACTTCTTTCTGCTCTATCCCAAACTGGCCGGGATGACAGGGACGGCCAAAACCGAAGAGGCGGAATTCGGGAAGATCTACAACCTGGAAGTGACGGCAATTCCGACGAACCGTTCCACCGGGCGGAAAGATTTGTCCGATGTGGTTTATAAAACCGAGGAGGCCAAGTGGCGGGCCATTGCCGATGAATGTATGCAGATGCATGAAATGGGCCGACCCGTCCTGGTGGGTACTACCAGCGTCGAGAAGTCGGAGGTTCTGGCTCGCTTGCTGTCCGAGCGAAATATTCCCCTCAACCTGCTGAATGCGAAACCCGAAAACGTTGAGCGGGAGTCAGAAATCATCGCCCAGGCCGGGCGGCGGGGAGCGGTGACCATCGCTACTAACATGGCTGGTCGGGGGACGGACATCATTTTGGGCGGTAACGCTGAATATATGGCCCGTCTGAAGGTGCGGGAATATTTCATGCCGCGCATCGTTCAACCGGAGGATGAAGATCAGTTTGGGGTTACCGATGTCCCCGGTGCGGGGGGCAAGGGCGGTGGTCAGGGATTTGTTCCCGGTCGTAAGGTGAAAACCTGGAAAGCTTCCCCTCAAATCTATCCCACTCCTCTGTCTAAAGAGACGGAGCAGATGTTGAAAGCTGCCGTTGATTTTGCCGTGAAACAGTACGGTGAGCGATCGCTGCCCGAGCTGGAAGCTGAAGACATTGTGGCGGTGGCCTCCGAAAAAGCTCCCACGGAGGACCCCGTGATTCAAAAGTTGCGGGAGGTCTACAATCTGATCCGGAAGCAGTACGAAACCTTTACCAGTGCTGAGCACAATGATGTGATTCAACTGGGCGGGCTGCATGTGATCGGTACAGAACGCCACGAGTCTCGCAGAATTGACAACCAGTTGCGGGGTCGGGCCGGACGGCAGGGTGACCCCGGTTCTACCAAGTTCTTTTTGAGTCTGCAAGACAATCTGCTGCGGATTTTTGGCGGCGATCGGGTAGCCGGGTTAATGAACGCCTTCCGGGTAGAAGAAGACATGCCGATCGAGTCGGGAATGCTGACTCGTTCCTTAGAAGGGGCCCAGCGGAAGGTCGAAACCTACTACTACGACATCCGGAAACAGGTGTTCGAGTATGACGAGGTGATGAACAACCAGCGGCGGGCCATCTATGCCGAACGGCGACGGGTTTTGGAAGGCCAGGATCTGAAAGAACAGGTGGTCAAGTACGCCGAAATGACCATGGATGACATTGTGGAAGCCAAACTTAACCCCGACCTGCCGCCGGAAGAGTGGGATTTGAAGGGGCTGGTCAGCAAAGTACAGGAGTTTGTCTATCTGCTATCTGATCTGGAACCTGACCAACTGGCTGATATGTCGATCGGGGAGATCAAAACCTTTCTGCACGAACAGGTGCGGATCGCCTACGACATGAAGGAAGCGGAAGTCGATCAACTCCAACCAGGATTGATGCGGCAGGCCGAGCGTTTCTTTATCCTGCAACGGATTGATACCCTGTGGCGGGAACATTTGCAACAGATGGATGCCCTGCGGGAGTCCGTTGGATTGCGGGGTTACGGTCAAAAAGACCCGCTGATTGAATACAAGAGTGAAGGGTATGAGTTGTTCCTGGAAATGATGACCGAAATCCGGCGGGATGTGGTCTACTCTGTGTTCCAGTTTCAACCCCAGCCCCAACCGGTTGCTCCAGTCACATCCGAAGCCCTCTAGGGTTCTTTTAAGGAAGAAACTATAGCTTTTCCCATGTAAATAAGGTACGGGAAACGGGGTGCAGGGGTGGAACCCCTGGCTGGGGGCGCAGCCCCCATACCCCCCTGTATCTCACTAGCGTGAGAAACGCTGTAAGGATTGTGAATTCAATAAAACCCGGAACTTAATTTTTGAAAGCGCGGCAGGGCCGCGCTTTCAAAAATTAAAAGTTTGGTTTTAATTAATTTGTGATCTAAAAAAGGGGAGCAACTTGCTCCCCTTTTTTTTGAGAATGTTGATTCAGAACAGGCGAGTGGGTTTATCTCTCTCCCAGGGCCAATTAATAGACTGAGAAGGAATCAATCACACGCTTCAGTAAACCCTGTACCTTCTCCCAGCGATCTTCGGTGGTAGAGGCATTGAACGTATAGAGCTTGCCTCGACTGACGGCAACGGTGGCCAGGTTATGGCGCTCCCGGGAGCCAACCTTAACCAGGTATTCCAGCAGGTAGTAGGTTTTGTCGCCGATCTCGCGGGACTCTGCATTTACCAGTTCGGCTTCTCGGCCAGAACCGGGAGGGGCGATCGCGGTTTTACCCAGCTGGTAGCCCAGTTCGCCAGGGCTGCCCAGGTCGGCCAGGGTCTTTTTACCGGATACCGGTTTGATCACCACACTGACGTTTTCTGACTGCTGAATGATGTCATGCATGACAATGTCGGGCCCGTCACTGACCTTCACGGGGAGCCAACCGTTAGGATACAAGAATTGATACCCATCAATGCTATCTACATAGCTTTTAAGACCACTGGTCGCTGTGGTTACACAGCCCTGCAAACTCAGGCTGACCACCACCAGAAGCATGGCTAAAAGTCGCTTCACCATCAATCCTATTTTCCTTTTGACAGCGCTTAAATGAATCATACCCGTCGTTTCGCTGGCTGACTCCGGTAATTCTATTCTCCCACTTCTCTGGTAAATCTTTGTAACAATTCTGAAAACCTCTTCCCCGTTCTGCGAACGTAGGCCTTCCTCAGGGATCCTGTGAATACAAGGTCTATGAGTTATGGTTGGGATGGCTCCAGCATATTTTGCTGGCTGAACGGGTTGCTGGATCTACTGAAAAGCTTGATTTTGGAGGATGGTCAGGTTTCTCAACCTATCTGAGATGTACTTACAGCTCCTTATTGTTAAAATTCTTTTAACAGAGGTTGTGGTACTAGTGGTCTGCCACGCAGATTTTGTCAGGTTCCAACCTATCAAAATCTGATGGATTGGTTTTTCCAGGTTTTAGTAACCTGTCAAATTCCTTGTAGTGAAGTACTGGCGATTTGAGCGGTACGGAGTTGTAGCTTCCTGCCTGATAGTACCTGAGCCAGAATTCTCCTGACGAATTATGAACTCCCCAGAACAATTGAGTTCAAACCCAGAATCCATAACTCCGATGTTGACTGGGCGGGCTCAATTTTCAGAGCCGTTGGCTCCAGGGGAGATGAGATTCCCAGGTTCTGCCGTTCCGCCCGTTGCAGTGGCCGCAGAAACGATGATTCACCTGTTCCTGGATCCGCTTGGCGTTGTTCAAAGTATCGATCGGTCTGGGGTGGCCTGTCTTGGTTGGCCTGCGGCCGTTCTCAGTGGTCGTAGTTTTTATGATTTGCTGGTTCCTGAAGATCGGGTTGCTGTTCGGGCTGAGTTGAGTCAACTCCTGGAGCGAGATGAACCCTCATGGCGTTTAGAGATTCGGTTACTGGCTCAAAATGCCGCGCCGGTCAGGGTAAAAGCCAGGTTTCAGAGTCTTCTGGGAGCCAGCGGGGTAACGGGTATTCTGGTCGCCTGTCAGGTGCTGACCGCTTCTGGTCCTGCGGTTCAACTCTCGGCGGGGGCCGTTCAGTTTTCATCGCACCAGGTAGAATCTGAGATGCCCCAGCCCTCCCGGATTCTGCAAACAACCTTAGATTGCCTGCCCCTGGCTATCTTTGTGAAGGATGCCCGCCCAGAACACTTTGGCAAGTTTCGTCTGTGGAATCATACCAGTGAACAACTGTTTGGCTTCACGGCCGAACAGTTATTGGGTCATACCATTGACCAACTTTTACCAGAAGAACAGGTTAAGCTACTCACTGCCAGCGATCGTCTGGCCCTGACGCAACAGCAAGTAGAAATTCTCTCCCAGGCAGTTGTTGCCCATACCAGGTCTCCCGATCGCATCTGCCGTATCCGAAAAATTTTGATCCGAGATGCCAATCAACAACCCCTCTATATTCTGGGCATTGCCGAAGATGTAACCGAACATCGACGGATCGAAGAATCTTTAAGTCAGCAGGCCGAGCGAGAAAAACTAATTGCTGCGATTGTCCAGCGGATTCGCCAGTTTCTCGATCTGGACAAGATTTTAACCACGACGGTAGATGAGGTGCGGGCCTTTCTCCAGGTCGATCGGGTGCTGATTTTTCGGTTTGAACCAACCTGGGCCGGTACGGTTCTGGTCGAGTCGGTAGGTGAGCCGTGGCAGGCGATTTTAGGTCAGACCATTGAAGATCCCTGTTTTACCAGGGGGTATGTACCGAAGTATCAACAGGGCCATGTGCAGGTCGTAAATGATCTTGACCATGCTGGCCTCAGTCCCTGCTACAGAACCATGCTGGCAGCTTATCAGGTGAGAGCGGTTCTGGTCGTGCCAATTTTGCAAGCAGACCGGCTCTGGGGCCTGTTGATCGCCCACCATTGTAGTGAGACAAGGCAATGGCAAAGCCAGGAAGTTGAGTTGCTCAAGCAGCTAGCAACTCAGTTGAGTATTGCAATTCAGCAATCAGAACTGTATCAACAGGTGCAAAGTCTGAATATGGGGCTGGAAAAACAGGTACAGGCCCATGCTGCCCAACTCCAACTGGCCTTTGAGTTTGAAGCGACCCTGAAGCGAATCACCGATCGGGTGCGGGACAGCCTGGACGAAGAGCAGATTTTGCAGACGGCTGTCACAGAACTGGCTCTGGCGATCGGGGTGAGCAGTTGTAATGCGGCAATCTACGACCTGGAACAGCGGACTTCGATGGTGCGCTATGAGTACACCACCTCCCTGATGCCGTTTCAGGGGCGAATAGTGCAGATGAACAACTTCTGGGAAGGTTATCAACAGCTGTTGCAGGGTCAGTATTTTCAGTTTTGTTCCCTCCTACCCAATCCAGTGCGGGGTCGGGTGGCCATGCTGGCCTGTCCGATCGTGGATGACCAGGGCGTGTTAGGGGACCTCTGGCTGGTCAAGCAAAACGACCAGGTGTTTAATGACCAGGATATTCGTCTGGTACAGCAGGTTGCCAACCAGGGAGCGATCGCCCTGCGTCAGGCAAGACTCTATCAGGAAGCCCAGATCCAGGTGCAGGCCCTGGAAAAACTGAACCGCCTCAAGGATGATTTTCTCAGTACGGTGTCCCACGAGCTGAGAACGCCCATGACCAACATCAAGCTGGCAACTCAGATGTTAGAGATCATGCTGCGGCGGGAACAACTTCTGACGACTCCATCCAGCCCGATCAGCCAATACTTTCAAATTCTGCGGGACGAGTGTCAGCGGGAAATTGGTTTGATCAATGATCTGCTGGATCTATCCCGTTTAGAAGCCGGAACTGAACCACCAGTTTTAAGCCCGATCGCCCTGCAAGACTGGTTCCCTCGGGCCATTGCCCCGTTTAGAGAACGAATCCAGGAACAACAACAATTCCTCTCCCTGGAGATTCCTGCTGACCTGCCCCTCCTGACCACCGATGAGTCTTACCTGGAGCGAATTGTCAGTGAACTGCTGAACAATGCCTGCAAATATACTCCGGCCCAGGGGCAGATTCGAGTCAGGGCCGGGGTAGTTTCCGGGACGGCGAGTGCTGGTGTGCAACGGTGGCTGCAGTTCAGGGTAAGCAACTCTGGCATCGAAATTTCCGCCGAAGAACTGAGTCAGATTTTTAATAAGTTTTACCGAATTCCCAATAATGACCCCTGGAAACATGGCGGTACCGGGTTAGGACTGGCCCTGGTGAAAAGGCTAATAGAAATTTTGGGGGGGGCCATCCATGTCACCAGTCAGGCTGGAATTACTTGCTTTACGGTAGAGCTACCCCTGGAAACCTGAGCCAATCGGGTCGGGGAATTTTCCAGGAACTTTTGATCATTTTTGGGCGTGATGTAATAAAAGGTTGAGAAATCGTACACTATAAGGTTGCACGGCTTTAATGGTTTACCTGACCGGTCGTGACAGCGAGGGGACTATTGATTTCCATCAACGGTTCCGTTCGCCGACTAGCCAGCAACAATGGATGTTTCCTTGAGTCTAATGCAGTTGAATAGTCCAGCCGTCCCATCAACCCCCTTACTCTTAGAGAGCCTGCCAACTCCTCCATTGGCTGAAGAAGAATGCCCAAGAAGAGCACGACAACAGATTGATTTGATGTTGTTAGCGATCGAAGCCCTTGATCTGGGAGGGGCGGAAGCGATTTTGGTGATGGCACGGGAGCTAGAGCTTCACAGTATCATCAAGAATCGGGTCGTACTGTGGCGGTTACGCAGTACCAATCCTTCGCGGCGATTCAGTCAGCGGCGGCCCCTCACCCTGGCAGAAGCAAAATCCCTGGTGATTGTTGGTTGTTACCTGGCGCGGCGGCTGACCGTTCTGATTCGCCAGTTGTTGCTGGCCTATCAACAATTGAGTGAAAAAGGTTTGTCCATGGAACATCACTTTCGGCTGTACGAATATTTGGAGCGGTTCCGGGCTCATTTTCGCTCCCGGATGAACCCTCGACGGGCCGCCGTTGCGGTCTATAACTCAGACGAAAAGTTGAACGAACTGGCGCTCAGTCTATTAACTCAACTCTTGTTTTGTACGGGTACCTACGGCATGCAGAGGTTCTGGACAAGTTTGTTTGACGGAGAGGTGGTATGACCATCCAGCGGCAATATAGTTTACCCAATTGCACTTTGAAGCTAGAAGGCCTGGGCGATCTGGCAGTATCCAATACCTCTGAAACCAGACCCCTGATGTCAATTCTGGTCAATGCCGAGTGTCAAATTACTGGCCAGGATACCCCCCTGACCGGAGGTCGAGACTTTTTTGAAAGTTTTATCACCGCAGTCAGCCTATATACCCAGGAAGTCTTAAGTGGGATTCAAACCCTGGCCACCCAGGCCAATAGCCGCCTGGTGCAGCTGCGGCGGTTAGATGCCAACCATCATCGCCTGACGATTCTGCCAGAGGGGGCGGAACCGGGGTCGGGTATTGCTGCCCAACTGACCCGGGAAGTCGATCTGACAACGGTGCAATTGTTTGATCTGGTGGAGGCGATCGACCAGTTTTTTGCTGATAGCCAGACCTTGCCCGAACTGGGCTTGAAGATAGAGCCTCTCTCCAAACGACACCTGAGGAGTGCCGAGCCCGTTGCCAAACGGGCGATTCCGGTGACGATCGGAGCTTCCAGTGTGGCCCTGGCTACGGCAGCCCTGTTCTTTGTCCCCGTACCCCAGGTGCGTCAGCCAGAAGATTTGGTGCCCAAACCGGGAGCTGCTACTTCTGGGGCCAGTCCTACCACCCCGGCCTCCCCTGCCGGTGCTTCTCCCAACCCCAGTTCTGCTCAAGCTAACAATCTGACCAGCCCCAGCCCCAGCCCCGCTGGAGAGCCTGACCTGGCCAGGCTGGAAGCTGCCCTGACGGCCCCAGAAATTACCGACGCGGCCCAGCTCGAAGGCCTGGGTAAGAAACTCTACACCCAGATTGACCAGGCCTGGAAAGACCGGACTCCCTTTGTCCAGGATCTCGTCTATCGGGTCGGTGTGGCTAAAGACGGGGCGATCGTCGGTTACAAGCCGATCAATCCCGCAGCTCTTACCTACGCCAAACAAACCCCCCTGTTAAATCTGCTTTACCTGCCGACCGGCGGTAGCCAACCGGGAACCGAACCGATCGCCCAGTACAAGGTTGTGTTTACTTCCAGTGGAGTGTTAGAAGTGGCTCCCTGGCAGCAGGTGATGGTGACTCCTACCAATCAGGTGAGTGAGATTACCGATGTCGAAAAACTCAAGGAGTTACAGCCCAGGCTCTACGATCAGATTGATCAGGCCTGGAAGTCAACCCCTGAATTTAAGGAAGACCTGGTATTTCGCGTCCGGGTGAAGCAGGATGGCACCATTGCCGATTACAAACCAGAAAACAAAGCAGCGATCGACTCGGCCGAGAAAGTTCCGATTTCTCAGTTGGGTAAACCGGTTACCGATGGTGATAGTGGTGGTTCTCAAGAACCCCTGGCTTTGTTCAAGGTGGTATTTAAACCCGACGGCAAGCTAGAGGTCAGCCCCTGGCGGGGACGGCGAGAATAGCTTGTCTGCCGTAACTCATTGCCTCCCCTGGGGGCCCATCCAGACATTGCTAATGGTCTCGCCGTAGGTCACCGGTCGATCGTCGTCGATCAGGCTGGTGGTTCCCATCGCATCGACAGTCCACAGATCCCAATTACTCTGCCCCATCATACCGGCCCGAAACAACGCCCGTTCCGGGTGAGTTTCGCTCCAACCCAGAAGTACGGCATTGCTGTACTGGATGCCCCGGGGCGCTACGGTGGTGATCTGGTTGAAGCTGAAATCGACAATGACGGCGTAGTCGGAGGCCAGATCGGAACCAAACACCGATTCAAAAGCCCGGGCCAGCAAGCGATCGCCCCGCCTTGACCAGGACACCGGAATTACCATCGAGATCGCGCCGATCTGTTCCTGTTCCTGGGCCAGGAAGGGGTTGTTGGCCAGGGGAGAGGTGGGGATAATGGTTTGCAGGTTTCCCGATCGCAGATTCTCGACAAACAGGACACTATGCACCTGGCTTTCAAAGAACAGCGGTGAGGCCGTCATTTGAATCCGGCTGTAGGCCGCCTGCTCCTGGTTGGGAGAGATCAGGGAGGGGCTGCGGTAGTAGTGCCTGCTGGGGGAAGCATCGGGGGCAATGGCGGTGAGCGTGGCCATGACCCAATTCCAGGGTACCGGGTAGAGGCTATTCAGGGGATCAAACTGTACCGATGGTTGGAACATAGGACAAAATCAGAGAATTTTGGATAGACAAACCCAACCCTGCCGCGATCGTTGAGACAGGTGAATAAATCTGATTGAAGGACAATAATTCAGGGGACAGAGGACAAGACTCTCAGCCAACCCGAAAAAACCGGGGGCCAGATTCCTTGGAACTGGTATCCCCGACCTGTTAGAGTCGTTTGCCTGAGCCTGAGCCGAAACCGTGATTGGAAACTATCGATACAAGATGCTACGGGATGTAGCAACCCCCTTTAAAAAGGGCAGGGCTAATTCAATATCGGTTTCTGACCAACCGGGTCACCCACGAGAAATATCAGATTAGATTACTTCAATGTATAGCAGGCAAAACCGTTGAAGGTGAGGGAATCAGTTAAGATTCCAAGATATTTAATCTTTCCAGCGTTCTGGAGCGATAAAGTGCCCAATTCGTGAAATTACTTAAATTAAATTGTGCTGAAAAGGAAATGATCCAGGGAATATGAAGATAGTTTTTTTCGGTACACCGGAATTTGCAGTTCCCAGCCTGGAGCGGTTACTGGCCCATCCAGAGTTTGTCGTGCAGGCCGTAGTGACCCAGCCCGATAAACGGCGGGGGCGGGGTAATCAACTGCTCCCTTCTCCGGTCAAGGAATTGGCCCTGACCCATCACTTACCAGTCTGGCAACCCCGTCGGATCAAAAAGGATGAAGAAACCCTGGCCCAGTTGCAGGCAGTGCAGGCCGATGCCTTTGTGGTGGTGGCCTACGGTCAGATTCTCTCCCAGGAGATTTTAGATATGCCTCGCCTGGGTTGTGTGAATGGCCATGGCTCAATTTTGCCCCGCTATCGAGGGGCTGCCCCGATTCAGTGGAGCCTCTACCACGGTGAGGCTGAAACCGGCATGACAACGATGTTAATGGATGCAGGGATGGACACGGGGCCGATGCTGCTGGAAGCCCGTACTCCGATCGACCTGTTAGAAAACTTCTACGACCTGGCGGGTCGATTGGCCACGATTGGGGCCGATTTGCTGCTAGAAACCCTGCTTAGGCTAGACCAGCAGACGATTCAACCCCGGCCTCAGGATAATGACCAGGCCACCTATGCGCCGCTGATTCGTAAGGAAGATTATCAGTTGAACTGGTCTAGACCGGCGATCGCCCTGCATAACCAGGTACGGGGCTTTTTCCCCAACTGTGTCAGTGAGTTTCGCGGAGAGGGGTTGAAAGTGACGGCCACCGCCCCCCTGGAGGAGGCCTACTGGAGTCAATTGCCCCCAGAACTGACCCATCTCCGGGAGATGGTAGATGGCTTCAAACGGGATGCCAACCCGGGGGAAATTGTCGGGTTGCTGAAGGGGCTGGGGCCGGTGATACAAACCGGTAATGGCTTGCTGTTGTTGCGAGAAGTGCAACTGGCCGGAAAACGGCCCCAAACCGGGGGCGATTTTGCCAATGGGAGCCGCCTCACTTTAGGAGAATGCCTGGGGGCTTCGACCAGCTAAGGCTCGTGGGTCGATCGCTCGTAGGAGCGGCAGTTTTCGCAGGGACCTATGGGGTTGACAGCACAGCGAACCAGCTCTGAATGGGCATTAAACTGGCAGGTGGCATCTCCAATTACCCAGCGCCCCTGCACCCAGCTTTTTTCCTCGGGGCGTTGGGCTGCCTGTACATATAAAGAAATTTTGTAGAGGTGGTAACGTCCGGCTTTGAACTGGTAACGATGGCGACGCTCTAAAATCGCGTAGGTCTGACCCTGCCAATCTAGATAAGCGCCTGGCTGAGGTGTCCAATCGAGGTGAACCTGACCCAATATTTGATGAGGCTCGGACAGAATCACCTCCGTAGGCAGCAAAGGTTGCTCCATGACAACATAATCTGGTTGTTATTTAATTCTTCGATAGTATCGCACCAATCGAGGAGAACCCCGATCAGCTAGCTTGTCTGGATAGGCAACCGATCCCCAGTTGTGATATAAATGTTGAGGTTTGTGAATAAACCTCCCTCAAGAAAAGGATTTTCGTATTAAAGCGCCCCTTTCTATTGGCTCTCTCAAATTCTCTTAAAAAGTCCTGGGACTTCACCTGCTGGCCATTGGCTCTTAGCAGGTTTTTTATGTGGTTTAATTTTGCGACCTTGTACCTGGAGACGACTTACCCAGCATGACCGCATCGACAGTACCGCCTCAAATTTCTCCCACTTCCACCTTCGATTCTAATCTGCGTCTGAAAGACATCATTAAAACCTTACCAAAGGAATGTTTTCAGAAAGATCCTCGCAAAGCCTGGACTGCCGTTGCAGTTAACGTCTTAATGGTAGTTCTGGGCTATATCTCTATTGCTTATTCCCCCTGGTTTTTGCTGCCCATCGCCTGGATTTTTACGGGGACTGCCCTGACCGGTTTTTTTGTGATTGGTCATGATTGTGGCCATCGTTCCTTTGCCAAGCGGCGTTGGGTGAATGATCTGGTCGGGCATCTGTTTATGCTGCCCCTGATCTATCCCTTTCACAGCTGGCGGTTACTGCACGACAAGCACCACAACTACACCAATAAAATGGATGTAGACAACGCTTGGCAGCCTTTTCGGCCAGAAAACTATGCCAAGTTTCCGACCTGGTTAAAAAAGGCTTACCAGCTCATGCGCGGGCAACTCTGGTGGCTGGCATCGATCATTCACTGGGCTGGCCTGCACTTCAACCCGGCTCAGGTAGCTCCCCGCGATCGCAATAAGATTCGCTTTTCGGCCACGGTGGTCATTCTGTTTGCAGCGGTTCTCTTCCCGACCTTGATTGTGACTACCGGTGTTTGGGGGTTTGTCAAGTTCTGGCTGCTACCCTGGCTGGTGTACCACTTCTGGATGAGTACCTTCACCCTGGTGCACCATACTGCCCCGGATATTGACTTTCAGGAACCGGAGGTCTGGAATGCGGCCAAAGCCCAGCTTTCTGGCACCGTTCACTGTGAGTACCCGGCCTGGGTAGAGTTTCTCTGCCACCATATCAATGTCCATGTTCCCCATCACCTGTCCGTGGCGATTCCCTCCTACAATCTGCGGATGGCCCATGAGAGCCTGCGGCAAAACTGGGGTAGCTACCTCTATGAAAGCCGCTTCTCCTGGAAGTTGATGCAAGAAATTACGACCCAGTGTCATCTCTACGATCCCGAAAAATGCTACCTTTCCTTTAAAGAATACGAACGGCAGCAAAAGGCTTAAAGGTTTTCCAGTAAACGAAGTAGAGGGGTGGTCTGACCATCCCTCTACTTTTTTTTAGCCCAGTGCGTCATTTTAGAAAATCGGCGTTATCGTGGAGCATGGCTAAATCTAAGGTGAGGAAGTAGCAAGCATGAAGTGGCAGTTTTGGCTCACCAGTTTGGGTACCGCAAGTCTTTTGTTCAGTTGCGCCAGTTCCCCCGATCGTGACCAGGCGCAGGCTCCGAATCCTCCAGGTGCTCCAACTCAGCAGACTACCTCGGCGGGAACGACTCCGACCTTCGCTAACCCTGTGGTAAAGTCTGCTCCTCTTACTCAAGTACCCGTTGTACCGGGTTTGTTGACGGCAACCAATCCCAAAACCAGGCTGCCAGTAGTTGCTACGGGACGGCGAGATCCCTTCGCCTCTGTCTCTAAAGGGCCGATTTTACTGACTGCCCAGAAGAAATCTGCTCCAACGGGTTCCCGTTCCCAGGTCCCGGGTAACCCGCAAGCTCTCCCGGCAAGTGTGGCTCCGTTACCGACCCTGCCCTTACCTGCGGTGCCAACTTCTGGTTCTGTTACCTCGTTACCCCCCAGCAATTTGCCAGCTTTACCCACCACTCCTAATCTCTCAGGCCCTAGTGTGGCTTCGGTGACGGCTACTCCCACCGGACTGGCAGAGGCCATTCTAATTACTGGCGCGGTACAGGTGCGGGGTAAGTGGAACTTGATTGTTAAAGAGCCCAATTCTGAAACCAGTCGTTATGTCAGCCAGGGAGAACGGTTGGCCAACGGCAAGGTTCTGGTCAAGAAAATTATTGCTGGGGTAGGAGGCGAACCCAGGGTGGTTTTGCAGCAGAATGGGATTGAGGTGACAAAATATATCGGTAGCGCTACCGGGCCTCTGGCTCTTAACCAGTAAATTGCTCTATGACGGAACCCTTCCCAGGTTCGCCGTCTCCTAAGGAGGAGCGATCTGCTTCCTTAGAGCGACGATCGCTAAATTATCAAGAAACCTATCTCTGTCCCGTCTGTCGTCATGGGCAGATTCAGGCGATTACCCTGATGGATGCTTTCGCCTGTGAATTCTGCCGTCATATCTTTACGGCCAATCTGCCGGAACAATCGGTGCATGTGGAAGATAGTTCCCAACCCATGACCTGGCGCTGGAATGGGTTCACCTGGCAGGCTGCCAACCGCATAGACCTGGATCTGGCGATCGCCGTCTGGGCGATCGGAGCGGTTCTGGTATTTCTCCCGCCCGCCCTGATCTGGTTATCGTCCCATACTTTTCCGCCTATGCGGGGCAGTATCTGGTACTGGTTCCCCACCTTCTGGAGTGGGTTGGCCTTTGTCTCCCACTTTTTGTTTGTCGCCTGGTTGGTGGCCGAGTACTATCAGTTCCCCCCTTACGTTGCATCCAAGGTGCGACTGGCTCGAGTCTGGCAGCAGCGGTAAGGAATGGGATTTATGCAATGCATCCTCCTGAGAGTTGGGGCCGATCGCCCTGGCTATCAGGGGGTGGCCTGATCCAGCAATCGGTTAGCTCGTTGGATGGTTGTCGAGCCGGTTTTAGGCTGTTTTTTGAGCCAGTGGATAGCGGTAGCCCGATTTTTTTGACTGGCCAGGAGTAAGGCTCCCCAGAGTTTGGGAGCTTCCTGGCTGGGGTTGATCCGAATTGCTGCTTCGATCCGGCGTTGCAGGCGACCGGTATCGGCCTTCAAAATTGGCAGGGTTTCCAGACTGGTTTCTGGACTCATACTGAAGGTTTCCAGGGCGCGTTCCCAACGGCCATCAATCAAATTGACCAGAACCTGCTGGCCCGGATTAGCCCAGGTATTGGCTGACTGGGCTGCTGTGATACTGGCATGACGGCGTACCAGATCCATCTGGGCTTCTGCCTGGGCAGGCCAGGAACGACCCTGGTGGCGTTGTTTGAGGGAGCGAAACCAGGCCAGACTGCCAGACCACAGGCCACTGCGGGCCAGGAGGAGGGTTTTTCGGTAGGCATCGTTGGCGATCGCTGGTTCCAGCAGGGAAATTTCTGCCAGCTCCAGGGGATTGGGCAAAAAGTTGCGAGATTTAAGCTGATAAATCTTGATCTGGGGCTCCAGTCCGATCGTCTGGTCAACAATTAAAACTGGCTGCTTATCACCGCTCTGGTGCCAGACCGGTAGACCCTGGGTGCTGCTCCAGTCCAGCATGAAACTGAGGGAGAACCGCTCCGGATAGTAGTAGATGATTTTGCCGTAGGTCAGGTTGCTATCTCCCCTGGCCCACTGGCCGCTCAGACTAAACCAGATCCCCCGGGTTTTAGGCAGAGTGCCTTCAAACTGGCTGAAACTGGTAAAGGGTAACAGCCGGGTCGAACCCTGGGAATCGGAAGCACCATCAATTAACGGAGTCATCACAAAGGATTCATCCAGCCCGATCAGCCCTCGCTGACTGACCAGCTGAAAGTATTCGTCCTGGCTGGTCAATTTGTCTGGTTTGGGAACGGACTGGTATACCCGCAACTCTGCCAGTTGCTGACAGTTGCCCTGACAGTTAGAAGGCTGGATGGCGATGGGTAACAGCCAATCGGTGACTTGCGATCGCTGATCTAAAAAACTGCGGTTGCGCCCCAGACGAATCAGAGAACCGGGGATTTTACCCGATCGGCGAATTTCTGACTCAAGCTGCTGGCGGGTTTGGGGTGGTTTGAGGCCGGTTACAGAGACGGGTATCCAGTCTGGCATAAACTGGTTCATCCAGACTAACCGTTGGGGGTTAATCATCAACTGGATGCCAACCCAACTGCTGCCCACGACACAGCCCGCCGCCAGTACCAGCACCATTACCGCTCCTGCAAGGGACCAGGGTGCCTGAGCAGGAGCAGACCCTATGGTAGCCCTGGCGCTGGGGGCTGGGGTAGTTGGCGAGGCGGGTTTAACTACCCTGGAGGAACCGGCAGGCTGTTGGGGTGGAGAGCGACGACCAGGGGCCATAGGCAGGGCAATGAAAGGAATACTGGCAATTGCTATGCCCTACTTTAACCGCAATCTTTTGGCCGGGTAATTATCTGCGTAACTTGTAACTTTTTCCCATTCCTGGCGTACACTTTGGGCAACAGGTGAGCAAGCCTGCTACTGGAGATGTCTGGTTTCCCGGCAAAATCGCTGCCTGTCAGATAGCCTGTCTGTGGTTAATTGGCCTTACCTTGAAACCATCTTTAGTGGATTCTCAATTACAAAACCCCTGTGTCCATTCTTTAAAATCTCTCTATGATTAATCACCTGCTTCCGGCCATGTTAACTGGCATTTAGTTAAGGAAAATTACTCCAACAAATCCTGAGTGAGCCAGATCTAAGCAAATTTGTTAGAGTAATGTGTTCAGTCTCGTAGTGTTTGGCTGACTGCCCTCTAGAAGGCTCTCAAAGCAAGATCTAACGCGATCGGCTGAGATTCTCTAAATTTCCATTAAATCGTTACTCTCCCGTTATTTTCTGGGGAAACCTAAAGGTCAGTCAACCCGGCGAATTAACCAATCGCCTTTTTTCGCCCGCTTCTGTTGCGTACTAGTCAGGGGTTAAACTGTGACTTTTCAGAAGGATCAAATCCAAGCTTTAATCGCCGATATAGATGGAGTCTTGCAAAAAACGACTCCCCGGCTTCCCTGGGTGATGTCTGGCGAGGTCGCTCAGCAGCGTCAGGTGTTAGAGCGAGTACGGAACTATCTGGTAGCGCTGCAGCGACGGGCGATGACCGATGAAGGGTTTGGTCAACCCGGGGTTCGGACCGAGCTGCTGGCCCACGATATTTATTACCGTCCCTCTGGCTCCCAGGCAGCCGAACCGGTGGCGAGTTCCGGCCAGGAGTCAGCCCAGCAACTGCTCCAGGTCTTCATGCAGGAGATGGGCCAGCTGCGGGCCAGTGTGATGCAACCCCTGCAGGCCGATGTAGAAGGGCTGCGGCAACAGCGGGAGGCTCTCGTTCAGGAGTTACGACAGCTGGAGATGCAGCGCCAGAACTATCTGACGGGGTCATCCCAGAATCAGCAATTGACCGTGGAGTTAATGCAGATATTGCTGACCCGGTTGCAGGAAAATCTATCCCAGCAGATGGCCCAGGCCCTCGGCGGCAGCGCTTCGGGGCAGGCTCTACCCTATGGGGCTAATGCTTTCCTGGGCTCTGGTAATGCCCTGCCCGGTACTGCCTATCCCTCCCTGGAGCAATTGCGGTCAGCCCAGGCCCAATCTGATCAGATGCTGGTTAACTTCGATGCCAGCATTCGGCTGGTGTTTGAGGCTTTACAAAAGGATATTAAGGCATACCAGGAATCCCTGGCCCAGGGAATTGATAAGATGCACAACCTGGGGCAGCAGGGTGAAATGATGTTTACCGCCCTGGTGAACCATCTGGCCCAGCAGTTGGGGCGGGAGGCTTCTTCTTATATGCAGGCCGGAGGGCAGACCGGGGCGATCGCGGCGGAACCTGCCCGGGTAGAACCCATTTTGTCTGCGGCCAATCCAGCTCCCCTGTCTGGCATTGTCCCTTCCCAGACCGGTTCTTCCCCGGCGCAGGCTGGTTCTGCTACCAATGTCAGCGGTAATCTCCCGTTTCCCTTCCCTGGCATGGAGATGCCCAGTTCCTCCTCCGTTAGCTCCGAGCCATCTATCCCGGGGGTAGATCCAGAAATTGATTCCTGGTTGCAAACCCCTGATAATGCCGAACTAAATCTGGATGACCTGGATCTGGAGTCGGTTGCTGGAACGACAGACATGAGTCATCTGCTGGCGGCACCGGAGATGAATCTGGCGCTGGAGAGCAGCCCCGATGCTCTGCCTGACCTGTCAGGTTTAGACCTGTCCAGTGATGATCTGCTTCCCGCGACTTCAGAAGATACTGCCGACATTGATGCGGCCCTCAAACTACTGGAGCAATTAAGTTCGGAGTTGCAGACAGAACCCGCCCCGGCTTCCCTGGCCGATGCAGAAGCTCAATTGAACCGAGTTTTAGGTAGCTCTGCTGGGCTTGCTACGGAAGATGAAATTCCTGAAGAGGCAAGGGATGAACTGGATGAGTTCTACGAGAGCTTGTTTGGGGCCCAGGCCGTTGCTCCAGAGGTGGTAATGGAGGCCGACACTGCTCCGGCTGCGGCGATCTCTGAGGCTGCCGTTTCGCCCGTGGCCGATGTAACTCCTGTGGCCGATCTGACCCCCGTGGCTGAAGTCATGACTGATTCTGGGGTTGAGTTCGGAACCGGTGAGAGTTTGTCGGAGGATTCCCTGGATGACCTCACCCTGGGCTGGCAGTTGGCGGGCGACGAACCCTTACCCCCTGAGGCCAGAGTAATTCCACTGCCCGAAGACTTGTTTATCGATGGGGCACCCCTGGAGGTGGCAACGGCGAATGTTCCCGACCTGGATCTGGCCACCGGCTCTGCCACTATCCCTTCCGATGGGGCGGATGCTGGCGGTGAAATGGCGATCGCAGCTGGTGCTGAGTCCCCCGTGGCTCTGGAATTTGATCCTGCCGATGGCGACGAAGTCGAATCCCTGGCCGATCTGTTTGACGATCTGGTGCCAGAAGCCGAACCCATGACGGAGCCTGAGGCCGATTTTGTTGAAGTAGCTGGCTCCCCCTCGGAGGTGGTAACTGGTGCGCCAGCAACTCCCAGAACTCCATCGGAAGGGCTGATTCCCCCAGAACTGGGGTTGTCTGACGATCGCTATACACCAGCTTCGCCGGAAGAGGACCTGTTGCCCCTGGATGAAGCCCTGGATCTGGAAGAAAACCCCTCCCTCTGGATTAATGAATCTACCTTTACCCGGTTGAGTCAAGACCTGTTCAATCTGGAAGGGGGCGAACCGGCGGTTACGGCCGGGCTGGAAGAGCCATCCCTGGTAGAAGACTGGAATGACAGTTCCCTGGATGACTTTGCTGCGGCCCTACCTGAGGTAGAGGCCCCTGGGGCCGATCTGGGTCTGGGTTCTGAGATGGAGTCAGGTACAGCATCCGTAGAAAACGCCTTCACCCTGGAAGGGATGGATGATCTGTTCGTCGATACTCCGGCCCCGGCGGTTGACCCGACTCCGCCGCCAGCCATGGCTTCTCCCCCGACCGTGGCCTTCACCCTGGAAGGGATGGATGATCTATTCAGCGATATTCCGGCTCCACCGAGCATACCTGTACCACCGCCATCGGTGGCAGCAGCCTTGCCAGATGAATCTCTGGATCAAGCCCCAGGCGAACCTATGGATCTGATGCCCGGGTTGCTGGAGGGCATGGATGATTTGCTGGGAGAGGCCCAGCCAACGGAGGCGATCGCCGCTTCAGAGCCTGCTGTCACCTCCGAACCTGAGGCAGCTTCCAGCGCTGAACCGGCTACCTTTACCCTGGAAGGGATGGATGATTTATTTAGTGAGTTGACTGCTCCCACCCTGCCCGATCCGACCACAATTAGCCCTGCCAGTGAAACCACCTTCACCCTGGAAGGGATGGATGATCTGTTTATAGAAGCCCCCACTATGGCAGGGTCGATAGAGCCACCGGCGAGGGAACCTTCTCCCACCGGTAAGCAGGCCATACTGGACAACAGCCTGGAAGGCTTCGGGGACTTTTTTGGAGAGGTTCCCCCCGTTATTACCGATGCACCGGTTAGCGAGGAACCGGTGGCCGACCCGATCGCCGACCTCTCCGCCACCATGCCAACCGCCGCTACCATTTCCGGGGAACCCCCCGACTCGCCGGAGCCTGCGATCGCTCCGACGGGCGAGTTTACTCTGGAACAGGTAGGCGACCTGTTTATGGAAGTACCTGCCGGACAAATCCCTGCTCCCCCTGCCAGTCTGGAAATCGGGGGAGAGCCCGCTGTTGACCTGGATGCTTTTACCCTGGAACAGGTAGGCGACCTGTTTATGGAAGTGCCCGCCAGTCAGCCAATCAGTCAGCCAACCAGCCAGCCTGCAGAAACCCAGACAGCGATGGAAGGCTTTACCCTGGAGCAGGTAGAAGACCTGTTTGCGGATGTACCTGCTACGGAGATGACCCCACCCGGGGAACCTCCAGAAGTGTTTACGATGGAGCAGGTAGAAGACCTGTTTGCGGATGTACCTGCTACGGAGATGACCCCACCCGGGGAACCTCCAGAAGTGTTTACGATGGAGCAGGTAGAAGACCTGTTTGCGGATGTACCTGCTACGGAGACGACCCCACCCGGGGAACCTGCTCAGACCGAGCTATCCTCTTTAGATGACCTCTCTGGTATGACTTTAGATCAGGCCTTTGAGAGTTTGCTGGGTGCTTCTGGTATTGCTCCGGTAGAACCCTCTCCCTCTACTGAAAAAAAAAAGAATCCGGAGTAATCGAGCGACTCCCCGCGGATTTGGCCGGAGTCGCCCCTGAGCTTTCCCTGGGGGCACCTCTACCCCCCGAAAACGATACCTCCCCCGATCTGCCCCCAGCCTTCTGGTACCTGGGAATTGATCTGGGAACTACCGGAATTTCCGCTGCTCTGTTGAATGGGCGCACTGGCCATCGCTATCCCCTCCGCTGGAGTGGGATGGGACAGGCTACGGTGCAACGTCTGGCAGCGATCGTGTATCTGGCTTCTGAGCCTGCGGCGACCTCCCTGGGAGATACGGCCCAGGATCTGCTGACGACGATGGCCCAGGGGGCTCTATCAACCCCAACAGAAACTCCCGGGATTTTGCTGCACCATTTCAAGCCCTACCTGGGCATGGGGCTTCCCTACCTGTCGGCCCAGCAGACCTGGCAACCAGAGCTGCAATGGACGGATACTCAGGCTGCTTCCCTGAAATCAATTCGCCAGGGCTTGACGGTTTTGCTCCAGGCTTTCCTGGCCTCTCCGGCATCCAGTGACCTGACCTGCACGGTGGAAGGGTTGGATCGATCGACCTCCGAGGCAATTTTGCACCAGTTGACCGGGGTGATTGTGAATTGTCCGGCAGGCTGCTCAGACACCTATCGGTTCAACCTGCGGGAAGCCGTGTTAGAAGCGGGCCTGGTGCACCACCCCGAACAGATTTATTTGCTGGAAGACACGATCGCTGCCCTGCTGGCGGAACTCCCAGCCCTGGGGCAGGAGAATTCAACCTACGCGATTGCCCCCAACACCAGAGGTCAGTCGCTGACCGGCAATACCTTGATTATGAGTGCCGGTGCGACGACCACAGAACTGTTGCTGGTCAACCTGCCTCCAAACAATCAATCCTTTTTCCGCCAGGATCTCTACCTGCGTAGCTTTGCCTATGCCGGAGATGCGATTAACCAGGACTTAATTTGTCAGGTCTTATTACCGTCGGCCTGGGGCTGGGAAGAGTTAAATTTGCAAAACCTGGATCTGCCCCTTCCGGGCGAACCCGATTCCCTGGCCCGTTACCGACTGCAGCAACGACTGCGTAGCAGTGCCTTTGGCCTGAGTTTACTGGCAGCAGTCAATCAACTCAAACTGGCTTTACACCAGCAGCCTTCTGCCAGCTTTGAGTTGCAGGCCCAACAGTGGAATGTGACCCAGCAAGAGTTACATAGCCGGGTGATCTTACCTTACATTCAACGCCTCAACCGGGAAGTGAATACCCTGTTAACCCAGGCTGGTACAGCGATGGAAGGGGTGCGATCGGTACTCTGTGTCGGAGGAACGGCGACCATGCCCGCAATTTCCTACTGGCTGAAGCAGAAATTACCCAATGCCACGATCCTGTCCCATGCTGGAACCTCTCCCCTGACCTGTAGTCCGATCGCCCTGGGTTTGGCCACCCTACCCCTCTATGCCCAGGTGATCGATACGATTCAGCATCAGTACAGTGATTACTTTTTACTGCGCGAGCTGCTGCGAATTTTGCCCGCCGAACCCCTCCCCCTGGGGCGGATTTTGCAACTGTTAGAAAATCAGGGGATCAATACCCACACCTGCCAGCGAACCATTTTGCACCTGTTGGAAGGCCATTTGCCCGCCGGGTTAGTGCCCGATAAAGTAGACATGGCTCTGTTGACCGCCGCTTCCCGCCAGAACCCCGATTATCAGGGAATGGCTACTCCCTTCTCGCGCCAGGGCAATCAGGTTTACGAAGTCAAGCCAGAGATGCGCGATCGCCTGCAAGAGTATCTGTCCCGAGTGTTGGCCAGTAGCTATCAGGGTTTAGAAGATCCCTTGACCATGAATCTGCCCATCCGGATGGGCTAATTTCCAGTAGGGCAATTGAGGTAGTGGTAAGTTTGTAGCGAAAAGACTTCATCGCATTTAGGCTGTTATGTCTACTCTTCCTCCTGGCAGTATGGGGTTGCCGCTGATTGGCGAGACTCTGCAACTGATCTTTGATCCGAAGTTTGCCGAAAAGCGGTTTCACAAGTATGGCCCCGTTTTTAAGACCCGTGTGGTTGGGAAACCGGCGGTGTTTATGATGGGAGCCGATGCCGTGGAATTTATTTTGGCTTCCGGGTTTGATCACTTTACCTGGCGGGATGGCTGGCCCGAAACCTTCAAAATTTTGCTGGGTCGATCGCTGTTTTTGCAGGAAGGGGAAGAACACCGACGGAACCGCAAGCTGATCATGCCGGCTTTCCATGGGCCAGCCCTGGCCCGTTATGTTACGACCATGGAAACCATTACTCAAAAGTACCTGCAGCAGTGGCAGCAGAAGGGCCAGTTTATCTGGTACGACGAGTTCAAACAACTCACCTTCGATATTGCCAGTGATATTTTTCTCGGCAGTCCCCCGGGAGATCAGACGGTTCGCTTCAGTCAGCTATTTACCACCCTGACCAATGGTCTGTTTGGGCTGGGGTTACGACGGGCGATCGCCGCCCGGGATGAAATTCTGGCCCACCTGACCGAGGTAATTCAGGAACGCCAGCGCCAGCCTACCCACGATGCCCTGAGTCTGTTAATCCAGGCCCGGGATGAGGAGGGGAATCAACTGAGTCAGACCGAAATTCGGGATCAGGCGATGCTGTTGTTGTTTGCTGGCCATGAAACGACCACGGCCATGCTGACCTGGGTGTGCCTCGAACTGGCCCGGCATCCGGAGGTGCTGGAACGGGCCAGGGCCGAGCAACGGGAACTGGCAACCCAGGGCCAGTTGAGTCTGGAGCAACTGGGTAAAATGCCTTACCTGGAGCAGGTGTTGAACGAGATCGAGCGGTTTCATCCCCCGATCGCCGGTGGGTTTCGGGGAGTGGTCAAGCCCTTTGAAATCCGGGGCTATCAAATCCCGGTGGGGTGGATGGCCCAGTACTCAATTCTGATGACCCACCGGGATCCGCAGGTTTACAAAGACCCGGATCGCTTCGACCCCGATCGGTTTGGCCCCGATCGCCAGGAATCTAAACAGAAGCCCTACAGCCTGGTAGGGTTTGGCGGTGGTTCGCGGATTTGTATTGGGCTGGCCTTTGCCAAACTGGAGATGAAAATTGTCCTGGCCCACCTACTGCGGGACTACCAGTGGGAACTGTTGCCTGATCAAAACCTGGAACCAGTCATCGTTCCCACCCGACGACCCAAGGATCGGTTAAGGGTAAAATTTAGCCGCCTTGGCGAAAGTTTTGCTTAGGATCGTGAATTTAATAAAACCCGGAACTTAATTTTTGAAAGCACGGCTCTGCCCTGCTTTCAAAAATTAAAAATTTGGTTTTAATTAATTTGTGCTCCTTAAACAAATCGGGTGAGTTGTACCCGGTAACGGTCTTTTTTAGTGACGGCCACTTCCCCCACTTCCACTCGGCCCTTCCCCCGAATCGCAATCAAATCCCCCGACTTGACCGGAGAACTGGCGGAGGTAATTTCCTTCCAGTTGACCCGTACATCGCCGCCATTGATCAGGTCGGCCATCTTACTGCGCGACATGCCAAACCCGGCGGAGGCGATCGCATCTAATCGCAGGGATGCTTCTACCGTCGTCAGTTCCTTTTTCTTAGGTTCCCGGATTTTTAGTTCGTTTAGCTCGATGCGGCGGGTTTTAACCGGCACCGATCGCACCTGAGTCAGATTCAGTTCTAAAAATTCTGCCAGTTCTGGCACCACGATCGCCTGGGCTCCCCGTTCTCCTAAGACAATCATGTCTCCCACCTTCTCGCGAACGATGCCAGTCCCCAGCAGGGCACCGAGAAAGTCTCGATGGCTGGCCGGGTCGAATAGGAAGTTACCGGCAATTTCCAGGGCTGTCAGGTCTACCTGAGTCGGCTCCAGGGGTAATTCGGAGCGGGCGATGGCCAGTCGTTGCCGTTCGGCCTGAGGGTAGCCGCCCCAGGCTACCAGGTGAACTTCCGTCAGGCGGCCGAAGACCTGCTGGATCTCGACATACTCGGGGGGAGAAAGAAAATCCGTGAATTCGACTTCCCAGGTTTTAATCGCCTGGTCTGCCCGATCAATCACCCGGGCCAGCATTTCCCGGTTTTCTACACCCTTCAGTAGTTCTTCGCGCGGCAGCATAAATTCGGCTCTGACAAAACTTCATTTTAGCCAGGGAAAGGACTGAGGCAAAGCAATCTGCCCTTCCTGTCTTTCTTTCTGCCTATCTTCCTGTGTAGAGGGGGAAACGGGTGAAATTCGTTAGGGTTTTGCCATAGGGGGTAAAACTATGCCGTTGCGAGTGCCAAAACGATCGCTCAAGCGCCACCTGAAGGCCATCATCACCACCGACCCGATAGAATCCGCCGCCGCCGTTGGCCTGCGCTATGTGACCGATGATATTCCGGGGATTCGCCGTCAGAAAGTCGGTAAAAAAGGGTTCATTTACCTTACCCCCGAGGGCGATCGGCTGGACGACCCGGAAGAGATCCAACGGATTGAATCCCTGGCCATTCCCCCAGCCTACCGGGATGTCTGGATCTGCCCCTTTGCCAATGGTCATTTGCAGGCTACAGGACGGGATGACAGGGGCCGTAAACAGTACCGCTACCATGCCCTCTGGCGTTCGACTCGGGATCAAACCAAATTCGCCCGGATGATTGTTTTTAGCCAATCCTTGCCTGCGATTCGCCAGCGCTTAGAGCAAGATCTATCTCGCTCCGGCTTGCCAAAGGAAAAAGTGCTGGCGGCGATCGTCCGGTTGATGGAACTGACTCGTATTCGGGTTGGCAATGAAGAATACGCCCGCACCAATCAATCCTATGGCTTAACCACCCTGCAGGATGAGCATGTGAATATTGCCGGGGGCACGATTCAGTTTCAGTTTCGCGGCAAGAGTGGAGTCGATCACGAAATCGCCATCAACGATCGGCGGTTGGCCAGAATTGTCAAAAACTGTCAGGATATTCCCGGTCAGGATTTGTTTCAGTACCGGGATGAGCAGGGCAACTATCAGTCGATCGGCTCATCCGATGTGAATCAATACCTGCGCGAGATTTCTGGGCAAGACTTCACGGCTAAAGACTTTCGTACCTGGGCCGGCACTGTTCTGGCGGCGGCGGAACTGGCCGAAATTGGAGCCTTTACCTCAGAAACTGCTGCCAAGAAGAACATCGTCCAGGCGATCAAAACCGTAGCGTCCCACCTGGGCAACCGTCCTGCCACCTGTCGTAAATACTATGTGCATCCGGCAGTGCTGGCGGCCTATATGGATGCTTCCCTGCATCAGGTGATGCAGAGCCATGCGGATCTGGTCATTTCCGATGGCCATGCCCTGCGCCCCCAAGAACTGGCGGTGGTAGCGATGTTAGAACAACACCTGATCCAGGAGTTACAGCAGGCCGGGTAGGCGATCTGGGGAATCTTCCTTTATTCCATTGATCCCAAGCCATCAGGCCAGAATATCGCAACACAATGTAACGAAATCAGGGGCCAGACAGGGAACAGAAGGTTCTAGACTTTTAAGAAATGCAAGTTTTTTAGCAAACCTATGTTTCCTACCCATCGCCCTCGTCGTCTCCGCACCCATCCTCAGCTTCGCCGGATGGTGCGGGAAACTACCCTGACGACCAGCGACCTGATCTACCCATTGTTTGCTGTCCCCGGCGAGGCGATCGCCAACGAAGTTCGTTCCATGCCCGGAGTCTTCCAGCTTTCGATCGACAAAATTGTAGAAGAAGCGAAGGAAGTCTACGATCTGGGAATTCCGGCAATTATTTTGTTTGGCATTCCGGCTGATAAAGATACCGACGCTACCGGTGCCTGGCACGATTGTGGGATTGTCCAGAAGGCGGCAACTGCTGTAAAAGAGGCGGTTCCTGACCTGATCGTAATCGCCGATACCTGCCTCTGCGAATACACCTCCCACGGTCACTGTGGCTATCTGGAAGTAGGCGACCTGACCGGACGGGTGCTGAATGACCCCACCCTGGAACTGTTGAAAAAGGTGGCCGTTTCCCAGGCTAAAGCCGGAGCCGATATCATTGCTCCCTCCGGCATGATGGATGGCTTCGTCCAGGCGATCCGCGAGGGCTTAGATGCCGCTGGTTTCCAGGACACGCCAATTATGTCCTACGCTGCCAAGTATGCTTCCGCTTACTATGGGCCTTTCCGGGATGCGGCAGAATCAACTCCTCAGTTTGGCGATCGGCGTACCTATCAGATGGACCCCGGCAACAGTCGGGAAGCGATCAAAGAAATTGAGTTGGATATGGCTGAAGGGGCAGATATGTTAATGGTGAAGCCAGCCCTTTCCTATATGGATATTATCTGGCAGGTGAAGCAGGCTTCCAATCTACCCGTTGCCGCCTACAACGTGTCCGGCGAATACTCGATGGTCAAGGCTGCTGCCCTGAATGGTTGGGTAGATGAAGAACGGATCGTTTTAGAGACGCTGACCAGTTTTAAGCGGGCCGGAGCCGATATGATTTTGACCTATCACGCGAAGGATGCGGCTCGCTGGTTAGGAGCTTAACGTTAGCCGGTTGCAAAACCCGGAACTGGAGGTTATCCCCCCAGACCCCCGATTTATAGAGGCCTAACTCCCCCAAACCCCCCGAATAAGAGAATGGGGTGCCGCACTGAGAGGGAGACTGTAGGGTGTCGTGAGTGGGCGATCGTGCACGATCGCCCACTTCTGGTATTAGTATCTTTTTCAGGTGCTTTGACTTCCCCCGCTTCACCACCGGTGAAGCCAATCACCGGTGCACTTTCGCCTCTGCAACCCCAGCAATGCGAAGCGCTCCCCCCTGCTCACAGCCAACCCCTTCAGGAGGGGGGTCTGGGGGGACGCTGCCGTCCTCCCAGATTGGGGGGCCTGGGGGGCTACCCCCCAGATCCGGGTTTCTAACTAAAAAACTCAATTAAAAAAGGAGCAGGACTTTAAGCATCCCGCTCCTTTTTCGTAAGCTATATCAAACCCTTAAACCACCGCAGCCACCGCAGGTTCCACCATCCAGCGATTCATCGCCTTACCCACCACAGAAAGCTCCTGCATGAGGGAGTCAAACCGCTCAGGAGTAAGAGACTGAGGCCCATCGGAAAGGGCCTTCTTGGGATTGGGATGCACTTCAATCATCAGTGAATCGGCCCCCGCCGCGATCGACGCCATTGCCATGGAGGGTACATATTCTGCCCGTCCGGTGCCATGACTGGGATCAATCATGATCGGCAGGTGGGTGAGAGAGCGCAGTACCGGAATGGCTGACAGATCGAGGGTGTTACGAGCATACTGGCGATCGAAGGTACGAATTCCCCGTTCACAGAGAATGACATTCGGGTTGCCTGCAGCCAGAATATATTCCGCTGCCATCAACCAGTCTTCGATCGTGGCTGCCATCCCCCGCTTCAGCAAAATGGGCTTATCCTGAGCCCCAACCTTCTTCAAGAGCGAGAAGTTTTGCATATTTCTGGCTCCGATCTGAATCACATCGGCCACTTCTGCCAGAGGCTCCAGATCCGCCGCATCCATCAGTTCGGTGATAATACCCAGACCAGTGGCTTCCCGGGCTGCGGCCAGCAGACCCAGGGCACTTTCCCCATGGCCCTGGAAGGCGTAGGGAGAAGTCCGGGGTTTGAAGGCTCCACCCCGCAAGAAATGGGCCCCAGCAGCCTTAACTCGACGGGCCGTTTCTACGATCATTTCTTCGTTTTCAACGGAGCAGGGCCCGGCAACGAAGACAAGAGGATGGTGTTCACCAAAGGCAACCGGCCCATTGGGAGTCGGAACAATGACTTCACTGGCTTCGCCATGGCGGTATTCCCGGCTGGCCCGCTTAAAAGGTTGCTCTACCCGTAAAACCTGCTCAATCCAGGCGCTACTTTCCTGAATTTGCAGGGGATCCATCTCAACGGTATCGCCTACCAGACCGATCACAACTTTGTGCTTACCGACAATCTTTTCTGGATTTAGGCCCCAGCTAGAAAATTCATCGGTAAGGCGGTTAATTTCGGCTTCTGGTGAGCCAACTTTCATGACCACAATCATGGTTAAAGTCCCTGCTGATATGCGTATGGATGGTAGCTATAAAGATGGGAAAGCTATCCGAAGTCGTTATGACTACAAGTTGATTGTACCCGATGGATCGCCCTGAAAAACTAACGCTTCAAATAAATCTGGAAAGGCTTAAGATTTTTGTCTGGCCGATTTCCAGGAAGCGGTCAACCGCCCAAAATTGGTGGTGAATTCTTCCCAGCCAAGGCGAGTTCCCACCCGCTCTTCATCCCAGGAGGCGGAAAGAACTCCGTAGCTCAGGCCCAGTACCCCCAGACCAAAAAAGCCCATACTCACCAGAACAACGGCTACGTTGGGTAGCTTGAACCAATCCTGGGTGACCACGATGTAACTGATTACAAAGGTTGCCATGCCCAGGGCCGTTGGGATGCCACAAAAGAAGGCCATACGACGGGCCATACGACTGCTGACTACTGCCGGGATCGGCGCAGGTTTGGCCGAGCCTGCCTTTTCCTCTGGTAGGGAGGCAGACTCTGAACTGGCTTTTGCGATCGTAGCAGCTGGCTTCTTAGGAGTCTTTTTACGAGTCTGAACCGGCTCGAAGGGCAGACGTTCCCGAGGCGCTGTTTCGTCCTGGTTAGAAGTGGACTGGGAGTTAGACTCCGCTTCCTGGTTTCGCTTGGACTTGGGGGCCATGACCGGATCTCCCTAACCGCGAATTCCGAGGCGGGTAATCAGAGCCCGATAGCGATCTTTGTCTTGCTTCTGAATATAGGCCAGCAACCGCTTTCTCAGGCCAATCATACGAAGTAGGCCCTTGCGGGAAGCATGGTCTTTCTTGTTAATTTTGAGATGTTCACTGAGGCGATTGATCCGCTCGGTCAGCATGGCAACCTGAACGTCAGCCGAACCGGTATCTGTTTCGTGAACCTGATAGTCAGAGATAATTTCTTGTTTGCGCTGTTGCAGCAGAACCATGATGTGCGTACGTTCCTAGTCATTTTCAAGGCAGCAGTTCACTATTCTACCACAGGCAACCCAAATTGCTATAGAGAAGCTACTCATTCATGTTGCGATAGGTGGCTACGGCGGAGGGCGAAATCCGGTTGAGGTAGCGGAAAATCCAGTATTTGAAAATTGTGTCGAGGATGACCGGAAAGGTGGCAATAAACAAAAAGATAAAGTCTCGATTGGCGGGTAGACCCAAATGACGGGAAATTCCTTCTAGCAATACCTCCCAACCGTGGGGAGAGTGAAACCCGACAAACATATCGGTGAAGAGAATAATGATAAATGCCTTGGCACTGTCGCTCAGACCATAGACGGTTTCATCAATAAACGACTTCAAAACCGCGATTTCGGGTTGGTTTGTTACGACCACCAGGGCAAAGGCAACCAGGGACAGGAGATCGGAAAATACGTTTTTAACCGCATTATTCCCCTGCTGGGCGTAGTCTGCGGCTATTTCGCTGACTTTTCTCTGGAGTCGTTCATCCACCTCTGTTTCGCTTAGCCTCGGTGTTTTACCGAGAAAGCTATCGAAGCGCAGCCGTTCTTCAAATATCCTTAACTCCTGCAGGGCTTCTTCTTCTAGCTCAAAGTTGAGAAAAATGTCAGATTTTTCGGGATGTCTGAAATGATCAACGATCGGCCCAATCACGAAGGATTTGGAGAGTTGCTGGGTTAACAGCGGTACGATGATCAGCAGCAGAACGAACCGAATGGAGATCAGGGTTTTGACTTTTGTGCTGCGAAAATCCTGCACGACCTGCTGTTCGGAATTAGGGTTGAGATCCCGCTTGATCCGGTTCAGGGTGCCCAGGATGGAGCGGGGTAAAACCCCTGTTTTGTCGAGGACTCCATCCTTGTCTTTGCTATTGGCTACGGAAGAAGCATAGAACGCTGTGGTTTCTGAAGTCGAGAGGCCATTGTTTGAGGGAGGGGGTTGGGGTTGGTCGAGCGGGTCTGGTACAGCGGGTTGGATCGGAACCAGAGAGTAGGCGGCAGGTTGAGGGGCCCGGTAACGGGTTAGTACCTCATCAATAAATTGGAGTTTCTCCAGAACGATCGCCGATTGTTCCCGGTTTCTCACACTGTAGGGGTTGGGCGGAATGTTCAGACTGCTTTTGGCTGAGTTGGTTGTATCTACGATGGAACGACTGGCTTTAAACTCGGCCATGCGAACTTCAATAAACCGCAGGTATTTTTTTAAGTCAGCCAGCAGCAGGGAAAAGGCGGTGCCGTTGTACTTCTCGTTGGCAGAAATCTTTCTACCATCAAAGTATTCATCTTCAATCGCTTTGATCTGAAGTGCTGCATCGTAGGCCTCGTCTAACGCTCGTTCTGGGGTTTCATTCAACCACCGGTCGGCTCCACGAATGGCCTGTTTGAGCCTGGTGAAAAAGGGTGTTCTCATAATCGGAACCGTCGCGAAACTGGGGTTGAAAAACTGGGGCTGAAAGTCGATCGGTGAAGGGATACGGCTGAAGGGGATGCTTAATTCTAAGGCGTTAAACTTAGGGTACTAAGCGATTTTATCAAAATCATCGAGAGCGATTTGGTGACTCATCAACCAATCTGGATTAGTGGCGCAACCCGTACCGGCAAAACGACCCATCTGGTTAACCAGTTTTGTGATTGGGTGCAACAGAACCGCTATCTGACCCGCTCCCAACCTCTGGCCGAATTGCCGGGAGTGTTGCTGTTAGCGGCGATCGGCGATAACCGCCTGGAACTGGTCGATCGTCTGACCGCCGCAACTCAAGGAAAATATCCGTTTCGCTCTACGACCCCTCTGGGTTTTTTCCAGGATGAAGTGATGCTGTTTTACCCGTTATTGGTCGAGGCGCTTGACCTGCGGGCCCAGTTTCCTCTCCGGTTGGCCCCCGAAAATGAGCAGGAATTGGCCAGTCAACTGTGGCAACCCGTCCTTGACCGGGTGATCGCCCAACGTTCTCCTCTGACCGAAGCCCGACTGGTGCGCCGGTTATTGGATTTGCGTCAACTGGCTGCTTTAGCCGGAATGGCGATCGGAGATATTCCGACGATTTTGGAACAGGGATTGGCAGAACCGGGGGAGGAATTGCCCCTGCCCTACGACACCATCGGAGAGTTGCTGGAACTCTGGCAGACCTGGTGTCTGGAGCGGGGGTTTCTCACCTATAGCATTATTGCGGGGTTGTATTGGAAATATCTGCTGCCCCACCCGACTTACCAGCAACACCTGAGTCAGCGCTATCAAGTTTTGCTGGCGGACGATGTGGACGAGTATCCGGCGATCGCCCGGGCTTTGTTTGAAGTGATGCTGGATCGGGGTGTGACGGCTGTTTTTACCTGCAACCCGGATGGAGCCGTGAGGCAGGGTTTGGGGGCCGATCCTGTCTATCTTATGGGCCTGGCCGATCGCTGCCAGGTGAAAGAACTGACGGAGCGGCCCGTTGTCTGTCTGGGGAACGACTTGGGCGAAGCGACGGTGGAACTGGCGATCAATCCCGGCTTTTTTGCTGGCCTGCCCGCCGCCTTTCAGGTAGTACAGACGACTGCCCGGGCCCAATTGCTGCAACGGACGGGGGAAATTATCTTAGAGGCGGTGCAATCTGGCCAGATTCAGCCCCAGGAAATTGCGGTGATCGCCCCCGGGTTTGATCCGATCGCCCGCTATAGCCTGGGGGAACTTCTCACCAGTCACCAGATTCCGGTGGAGTCTCTGAATGACCAGCGACCCCTCACCAGTGCTCCGATCGTGCGGGCCTTACTCACCCTGCTGGCCCTGGTCTATCCCAATTTGGGCCGGCTGGTAGAGCGGGAAGGGGTGGCCGAGATGCTGGTGGTTTTGGCTGGCAGACAACCCCAGGCGATCGATCCGGTGCGGGCCGGGTTACTGGCCGATAGCTGTTTTCTTCCCCACCCCGATCTGCCCCAATTGTTGCCAGTGAGTACCTTTCCCCGCTGGGATCGGTTGGGTTACCAGGCCAGCAATGCCTACCAGGCGATCGTAGACTGGATCGCTACCCAGCAAGAGCAGTTAGAACAACGGCTCATTCCTAACCCGGTGGCCCTGCTCGATCGGGGAATTCAGCATTTTCTGGTGGGTGGGAATACCCTGCCCTTTGAGCAGTTGTCGGCCCTGCGGCAATTGCTGGAAACCGCTCAACATTACTGGGAAGTGGATGGCCGATTGCGCCGCAGCGAACGCCATGAAGCCCCGGCCTACATGACGGTGAGCCGCTTCATTCAACTATTACGGAGTGGCACCGTGACCGCTAACCCCTACCCGGTCAGACCGATCGGGCCTGCCAGTAAGGCGGTGACCCTGGCCAACGTGTTTCAGTATCGCTCCAGTCGGCGGGCCCACCGCTGGCAGTTCTGGTTAGATGCCGGCTCGCCCCGCTGGTTGAGTGGGGTGGATGCTCTGTTCGCCGCTCCCTTATTTTTACAGGAATGGTCAGGCCGACCCTGGACGGCAGCAGATACCCTGCAGGTTAACGAACGCCGCCTGCGCCGGATTTTGCTGGATTTATTGGGCCGCACCGGAGAACGGGTTTATCTTTGCCATAGTGAACTGGCTACCAGTGGACAGGAGCAGAATGGGGTGTTGCTCTCCCTGGTAAACGCAGCCATTCCCCTGGAACTCTGACCCGGTTTAGCGATCGCTGGGGTAGAGGGTGTAACCCGTTACCGGATCAAAGATAAACAGGTGAGCCAGGTCTAACCAGAGGGGCAACCGCTCGCCGGGGACAAAGGGTCGATTGGGTTGGGCCAGGATCGCCAGGTCGATCGCAGTGCCATAATCTACCGCTGGAACCGTTGCCCGAATTAGCGTTTCTCGGCCCAGGGGTTCGACGACCCGGATTTCCGTTTGCAGGTGGGTGGCCGCTTCTGTAATCTGCAGGTACTCAGGCCGAATTCCCAGGTCAAACCGTTGCCCTGGCGTAGGCTGTAGCTGCATTTTTACAGGGTCGGGGCAGGGCAGGGTTTGCCCATTCACCTGAAAGCACTGGCCATCAAAACTGGCCGGCAGGATGTTCATCGGAGGATTGCCCAAAAAAGTCGCCACCATCCGATTTGCTGGATGCTGATAAAGAGTTTCTGGGGGGGCGATTTGCTGAATTTGACCCTGATTTAAGATCACAATCTGGTCGGCCAGGGTCATCGCTTCTACCTGGTCATGGGTGACATAAATGGTGGTAATTCCTACCCGCTGGTGCAGTTGTTTCAGCTCTGCCCGGGTGTCATCCCGCAACTGGGCATCCAGATTAGATAGGGGTTCATCCAGCAAAAATACCTGGGGTTGCCGGGCGATCGCCCGTCCCAGGGCTACCCGTTGCTGTTGTCCCCCCGAGAGTTGGCGGGGCTTGCGCTCCAGCAGGTGGGCAATATCTAGCATACGGGCGATGGTTTGTACCCGTTCCTGAATCGTTTTGGCCTCAATCTGCCGCATCCGTAACCCAAAGGCCAGGTTTTCTGCGACGCTCAAATGGGGATACAGGGCGTAATTTTGAAACACCATAGCCACATCCCGTTGTCTGGCCGGAACCTGATTAACCCGCCGATCGCCAATATATAGATCGCCGGAAGTCGCTGACTCCAACCCGGCAATCGTGCGTAAAATCGTCGATTTACCACAGCCAGAAGGCCCCACCAGAACCCAGAACTCACCGTCTGGCACTTGAAAGGAAATATCAGCGATCGCGGCATGACTGCCGAAGCGCCGGGTAATGCGATCGAGGCGAACAGTGGCCATTTGCTGCTACAGGGGAGAACGATCGGGCGATAGAAGGGAAGAATAGATTCTGACGAGATACTCTGCTGGGAATTATCACTCAGGTTCAATTCTTCAAGGCAGATTAATAAAACTCAACCTTCTCTCAGCCTCCTGTGAAGACATTCTAGAATGCTTGACCGTTGCAGGGAAAAACTTTTAGAGTCGTGGAAAAGGTGCAGATCGCCAGATAAGGTGCAACATTGCCAGCAATGCATCAGGTTTGGTTGGTTGCTAACCTGCGTGTTCTGTTGATTACCTGACCCTGAGCGTTTGTTGAATTTAAATCCAGCGGATGCTTCTACCCTCCTGCATTGCAGGTATGTTTGTCTATCCTATCCCTGGAGTCATTTTATGTCAGATATTGATAACCTCAGAATTATTGAGCCCACTGGAATGCTGAGTGGGGCGACTTCCCATGTGCTCACCCAGGCTTTAAACGAATGTCTGGAAGCAAGAACCAAGCATGTCCTGGTAGATTTGAGCAATGTTGAATTTATTGATAGTTCTGGTTTAGGAACTCTGGTTTCGATGCACACCCGTCTCCGGCTGGCCGATGCCAAACTCTATCTCTGTTCTCCTAAGGATCAGGCCCGTAACCTGTTCGATATTTCCGATACCGATCGCATCTTTGATATCTACAACTCCCGCTCAGAGTTCATTGGCATTGTGATTAAGCGCAACCAGGCCGTTATCTTGCCGCAATAATCGGCCCTACCCGTGATAATCTGACACAGGGTTGCCTGTAGTGACCTTTCTTGCTTGTTGTCGGGGCAGATTTCATGGCTATTGTGGATTCTCAAGGTCGATTGTTTGGTAGGGTGAGCATCCTGGATCTGGGTGCGGCCCTGGTTATCTTGCTGGTGATCATTGGAGTTCTCATACCCGGTACGACTGGCGTTGCCCAACTGGGTTCGACCACGAAGCCCGTAGAGGTGGACGTGGTGATCAGGAGCGTTGGGGCCACCAATCTTTTGAAGCCGGGAGACAAGACCAATATCATTATTCGGAATCAACCTTACGGGGAAGTCAAAATTAAGGATGTGAGAGAACTACCCCGGAATGTTCCGGTTCCCCAACCCGATGGGGCGATCAAAGCGTTACCCGATCCTCGGCCTGAAGCAGGGCTGACTAAGGATTTTCTGGTGACGGTAGCAGGAACCGCCCGGATTACAAAGGATGGGCCGGTACTGGGTAACAACAAGATCAAGATCGGCACCAAAATTGAATTGGAGGGTTTTACCTACGATTTTGCCGATCTGAATGTGATTGATGTGAGACTGCAAGGCTAAGATACTCTTCTTGCCAATGCTGCTCTCCTCGGGGCGGGTTTTGCTGTAGAACTGGAATTCCACCTTTCCATGGCAGCAAAATCTGCCCCGACTGGTATTTATGATTTCAACTTGCCTGGATCAGGAGGTTTAAATAACGCCGGATCAGACCGATCGTGACAGCGGGAAGTTCTAACTGGGGAGTCAGACCAGCATCTTCCAAAATTTCTACGGCACGAATTGCAGTGGGGTTAAGGCTGGCCAGTTTCTGGCCGATTTCTGGCCCGGTAAATTGGGATTTTTTTCCCCAGATAATTGCCGTTGGCACCGTTAATTGGGGAACGTAAAGGGCCAGGTCAAAACAGAGATCTCCCCGGACAAAGGCCAGGGCGGCATACTCGGCGTTGGGCTGTTGGGCCGATTCTAAGTAGGCCTGCACGATTTCAGGGTAAACCCGATCGGCCTGGGCGAACTGGCGTTGTTCTAAAAAGCTGCGAATGCCCCCAGCAGTAGCGACTCCGGTGCTGTAGATGAATCGATCGAGAATGGGTGTACTGACCAGTTGGGCGAAGAAACTGCGGCGGTAATCTGTCCCAAAGTCAGACAGTCCGGCAGGGGTGGTCAAAATCAGGGATTGGAACAACTCCGGACGGGCGATCGCGGCCCTGATGGTGATAGCTGCGGTCAGGGATGAGGCGATCACCGGGACAGGGCCAGAGGTGGATTTCTCCAGGAACTCGATGATTGTCGTGATGTAGTCTTCTACCTGATAGTTGCGCTCGGGGTGGGCCGATCGACCCCAGCCAATCAGGTCAGGAGCCAGAATCTGGTATTCGCTGGCAAAGGCCGGATAAACTTTTGACCACTCATAGGCGGAAGAGCCGCCGCCAAAGCCATGGAGAAACACCAGGGAGGGTCGATCGAAAGGGCTGGCGCTCAACCAGAAGCTGTCATTGTTGCTGTAGTAGACGATCGAGCCCAGAGTCGTCTCAAGGGAACGCTGACTAAATCCGGTTGGAATCAACATGGCTCAGTTCCGAAGCGTGATTGTATTAACTATCTTATCCAGGTTCCTGAGTTTCCTGGCTTTGCCTTCCCGGGATGGTCTATGTTGATAGAGCAAAGGCATCGCGAAACTAATTTCAGGTTGTGGTATGCAGGAGATTTCTCAGCCAAATCTAGAGGTTTCAGACCTCCAGGAACCAGGCCCACAACTCACGCTTGAAGTCCTGTTAAAGATGTATGAAACCAGGTATATGCTGGCTAAGCAGGCTGAAGATCAAAGAGCGACGATGAGTAATTTTTTAATTACGATCGCTGCTGTGATGTTTGCTTTTATTTCTCAACAAGGTTTCTCTAAGAAAACGATTGTTATCAGCGTATTAACAGTTTTTCTCGGCCTGTTTGGACTTTTTATGTCAGCCAAGTATGCTCAACATTACGTCAAAAATTACAAGGTAGCTCAAGCGATTAGAAATCGAATTTCTTTGCTTTGTCCGGCGGCAAAACTCAGAGAAATTGAGAATCAGGCGTTAGATGAAATCGCCTATCGAAATCCATTTTTTAGTAAAGTTCCTACCCTATATTTGTGGTCTGCCCTGCACATCTCAATCTGCTTGATTGGCGGAGTCTGTATATTGCTAGCTCTGTTTTAACTAAATAATGAAGCGCCTGACCGTTAAAGTCAAACCAAACTCCAAACAACAACTGGTATGCCAGGAGGCCGATGGAAGCCTGACGGTACAACTAAAATCGGCTCCCGTGGCAGGCAAAGCCAATCGGGAGCTGATTGAGTTATTGGCAGAGAAGTTTGGGGTTCCTAAATCGGCAGTTCAGATCAAACTGGGTAGCAGTTCTAAACTCAAACTGGTTGAAATCGAGCTTTAGCTGCCGGATCTAGCTCTCTCGGGTTGAGAGTTCCTGTACTCTCAGGTCAGAACAGCGGATTTTATCTGTCAAAATTGCTCCCAGGGCTGTTCCACTATGGACTTCCAACTCTGCCTCGGGTAAGGCTTCAAACAGGAGTTGAGAATCTGGAAAGACAACTCGCTCAAAGTACCAGCCGGGAATATTGGCAATCCGGATGATTTGAATGCTGGGAGTCTCGTTTTTGTAAGCGCAGAGAATTTCGCACTGTGCCTGTAAATCTGGCATTTCTGAAATATTCAACATGGTCTGGTATTCCTTACAGGTGGCAGTGGCAAAGTCTAAAACCGAGTTTTCCAGAGCAATCGATTCTTCCAGATTGAGTTTGTAGCGCAGGCAGGCCTCGTTTAAAAACCGGGTCAGGCTCCAGCAAACTGCTTCCAGGTCGGCCCGCTTTCTGGCAACGGTGAGTGCCAGAGCTGCCGTGGGATAGATCTGGTGGTCACTTACCCCGATCCGCTCTGCAGCGGTCCAGCATTGAAACGAATAGCCCCCCAACTGTGGCAATAGCTCGATTAGCCAGCCATGATAATTCTCCCTGATTCCCATTTAGCGATCGTCCTTTTCCAACGCTCATGCATCTGAAAATAGCTGCCTGTTTCCCCATCCAGCTCAGCCCCAGCTATCTTCTGCAGCATAGGATTGGAGCCTGCAACTTCGATGCAGAAATTGTGCAGATTTCGTGCAGACTGCTTACTTCAGGCGGTAGCCCAGGCCATGGACGGTTTCGATGAAGTCTTCTGGGGCACCCAGGTGCTTGAGCTTATGGCGCAGCCCCCGAATATGAGAGGTGATGGTTTCTTCAGCGGGGGAGTTGTCGAGGGCCCAGACCCGTTCAATGATGCCCGATCGGCTCAAGACGCGGCGGCCACTGGTTACCAGTAGCTCTAGCAGGGCGTATTCCTTCGGGGTGAGGGCCAGGAGTTGTCCATCGTAGGTGGCTTCGTAGGTGCTGGAATTGAGCTTTAACCCACCCCAGCAGAGGGTTGTAGTGGTGGTAGAACTGCCTCGCCGTAACAGGGCTCGCACCCGGGCCATTAACTCTTCCAGGTCGAAGGGTTTGGCCACATAGTCATCGGCTCCGGCATCTAACCCGGTAATCTTATCGAGGGTGGTATCCCGGGCTGTCAACATTAAGACGGGAACCGTTGCATTCTGGTGAGCAGAGCTCCGGGGATCACCGGTGCGTAAACGCTGGCAGAACCGAATCCCATCTAACCGGGGCAGGGTTAAATCCAGCAAGACCAGGTCATACTTCATTACTTCTACCCAGGCCCAGGCAGCTTCTCCATCCCTGGCCAGGTCAACGGCATACTGGCGGCGAGCCAGAGCTTCCGTCAGGACTTCCGCCAGTTGGGTGTCATCTTCGACGACCAAAATTCGCATATCTACTCCCCGCAGGTTGTCTGAAGCTGCTGTGCTGGTGGGGAATAACGCTAACGCTAAATTGAATTTAGCATTTCTTCCACTCTTTGTAGTGCAATTTCCGTTAGGCTGACAGTTTTGGGTCTGCTCTGGGTTAAAGCGGTTTGGGTCATGAAATGGTCCCTGGAAGGTCGATGGATTGCGGGTGGTTTTGGCCTGGCTTTATTCATTATGGGGATGGTCAGTCTGGCTTCCCTGCGAAATGTCATGGCCAATCGGGAAAATGCCGATCGGGTGAGTCAGACCTACGAAATTTTGAATACCCTGACTAACTTTTATGCCGCAATGGCGATCGCCGAATCGGGGCGGCGGGGCTACATCTTTTGGGGAGATAACAGCGAAAAGATCCGCCATCAGGTGGCAACTCAAGACCTGGAGATAGAGCTGACTAATTTGAAACAACAAATTGGTCATGACCCAAAATTACAGCCTCAATTAAACCAGTTGATCAGCCTGACCAGACAGCGATTAAGCCTGTTCCAGCAGTCGATCGAACTGTATCAAAAGAACCCCGGATTGACGGAAAGGCAGGCTGCTATCACCGGTGATAGTGTGCAGTTGCGGGGCAAAATTCAAGCCCTATTAAAAACCCTGCGGGCCGAGGAGGAAGCAAGGCTGGATCAATCGATCAAAACCTCTCAGGCCAATAGTCAGTCCCGGCTGGTGCTGGAGTCGATTGGTACGTTGTTCAGCTTTCTGGTGGTATTAGCGGTGTGTATTGCCCTCTATCGCGGCCTGCAACAACGCCAGCAATTAGAGCAGTTAGAGCAACAATTGGCCCATGAGCAGGAGTTGGGAGATCTGAAATTACGCCTGTTTTCCATGGTGTCCCATGAGTTTCGCACTCCCTTAAGTGTGATTCTGGCGTCAGCCCAGTTACTCAGGGAAATTCTGCAAGATTTAGTTGATGCCGATAAGCTAAAAAACCTGCAACGGATTCAAACTTCGGCCCGCTTAATGAACCAATTGTTGACCGATATTTTGACCCTGACCCGGGCCGAAGCCGGCAAACTGGAATACAAACCAGAACCCCTGGATATTGAGGCGTTTTGCTTAAACCTGGTAGAAGATATTCAGTTCAGCAACTCGACTCCCCACCAGATTCAGTTCAGTAGCCAGGGCGTTTGTGGTCGGGTGAACTTAGATGAAAAATTGATGTATTCAATTGTGAGCAATTTGCTATTAAATGCGATCAAATATTCGCCCCAGGGCAGTACGGTTAGTCTCAGTCTCAACTGCCAGCCCGATCGCACGATTTTGCAAGTGACGGATACCGGGATTGGGATTGCCCTCATCGATCGAGAAAAGCTGTATGAACCTTTTTTCCGCGGGCAAAATGCCGCTGCATTTAGCGGTACGGGTCTGGGGTTGGCAGTGGTGAAAAAGTGTCTGGAGTTGCAGGGTGGGACGATCACGGTCAAGAGTCAAATGGGGACCGGAACCACCTTTACGGTGATGCTGCCCCGGTTGCCAGGGCCGCCTCCATTCATCTCTACGGATCAGCGATAATGAAGAGGCAAAAACTTTTCCTGGCGGGTAGTGCTTTGCTCTGCACGGCCTGCCTCCCCCGCTATCTTTCTCGATCTTCCCCAACACCTATGACAAGTACAAATAAGCCCTTTGAGATCACAAAAACCGAGGATGAATGGCGGCAGGTTTTAACCCCCGAACAATTCCATGTGTTGCGTAAACACGGAACTGAACGGGCAGGTACCAGTCCTTTAGACAAGCAGTACGACAAAGGCACCTATCACTGTGCCGGTTGCGATCTGCCCCTGTTTACCTCCGATACCAAATTCAATAGTGGCACTGGTTGGCCCAGTTTTTTCGCCCCCATCGAAGGGGCGATCGCAACCACCACCGATCGTTCTCTGTTTATGACCCGGACAGAAGTCCATTGCCGTCGCTGTGGCGGGCACCTGGGCCATGTTTTTCCAGATGGGCCCAGGCCTACGGGGCAGCGCTATTGCATGAATGGAGTTTCCCTCAAATTCATCCCTGAATAACGCGGGTAGGGTGCTCGTGCAACCAGTTTGCGATTTTCTCAGTCTGGCCCAGCCGATTCCTGCGGGTGCTCCAACCTACTGGTATGAGGGCTGCTGTCCGACTACGGGCAACTGGTTGCGCCTGCCCCGCACCGCCGAGGTAGAAGCGATCGCCCGGGGCTTGATGGCCTGGCTGGCCGACCAGGAACCCTACGGCCGGGAAGGCAAAATGTATGGGGTTCTGCTGGTGTTAGACCCCAGTGGCCAAAAAGGGGTGCTAAAAGCCTTTTCTGGGTTACTCCAGGGACAGAGCCTGGTAGCAGGCTGGGTGCCACCGATTCCGGGGCGCGATCGACTGGTGCTGGAAGAGACGCAAACCCTGGAACGGCTGGCCAGTCTGAAGCAGGAAATTATCGCCCTGCAACAACTGCCGCAGCGCCAGGAGTACCTGGCGGAGTCAGAAAAGGTGGCTCTCGACTGGCAGCAACTCCTCCAGCAGCAGGCGGAACGTAAGCAACAACGGGCCATGCTACGCCAAAAGTATGCTGGCAGTTTGAGCGGTGCGGCCCTGGAAACGGCGCTGGAAGCGTTGAACCAGGAGAGTCGGCGAGATGGCCGGGAGCGCCGCCAGTTTAAGGTCGATCGAGAGGCCCGGTTACAACCCCTGCGGGCTCAGGTACGGCAGGCCGACGATCGGATTCTGGCCTTGAAGCGGCAGCGGCGAGAACTGTCCCGGCGGCTGCAGGCCCAGATGCATCACCACTACTGGCTGACCAACTTCGCTGGAGACTCCCTGCCCCTCAAACAACTCCTGCCCAATACGGGTATTCCCACCGGGACGGGAGATTGCTGTGCCCCCAAGTTGCTCCATTACGCTGCCACCCATGGATTGAAGCCCCTGGCCCTGGCCGAATTTTGGTGGGGTAGCGATCGTCCGATGGCAGATCGAGTTGAAGGCAAATTTTATCCGGCCTGTGCCGATCGCTGTCAGCCCCTGATGGGTTTTTTATTATCTGGTTTAGGGGTGGTTGGTGCTGAAACCGTTGCTCCAGAGCTACCTTTGGGGGCGGGAGATTCTTGGCCAGTCCCGATTCTCTATGCCGATGACTGCTTGCTGGTGGTGAATAAACCGGCGGGTCTGCTGTCGGTTCCCGGGCGCTACCGCGATCGCCAGGATAGTGTCCTGTCTCGCCTGCAGGTTTGCCTGCCCCAGGGCAATGGGTTGAGAACTGTCCACCGGCTGGATCAGGATACCTCGGGGGTATTGCTGCTGGCCCGCACCCCAGCGGCTTACCGTCACCTCTGCCAGCAATTTCAGACCCGTCAGGTGAAAAAGATTTATGAAGCGATGCTCTCCGGCCCACTGGCTGTCTCCCAGGGAGTGATTGATCTGCCTCTGCGCCCGGACTGGCAAAATCGCCCGCTTCAGGTGGTCGATCGCCAGGCCGGTAAACCCAGTCTGACCCAGTTTCGCCGGTTGTCTGGGGCAGGAAATGCCAGGGTGGAATTTATCCCGATTACCGGCCGCACCCATCAGTTAAGAGTTCATGCGGCTGACCCCCAGGGGTTGGGAATACCCATTCTGGGCGATCGACTCTACGGCGATCAGACTGGCGGAGAGCGCCTCTATCTCCATGCCCGGGAACTGCACTGCACCCATCCCACTACGGGAGAAGCTCTGCAGTTTCAGGCAGAAACCCCCTTCTGAGTCGATCGCTGCCAGCCAGCCCAACCCAGAATTAGCAAACTGAGCAACAGCAACAGGGGGGTGAGCCAGTCGCCCCAGCGAACATAGGGGGTCTGGGTTTGACGGCGGTAAATCGTATCTCCGTGGATGGCGTAGGTGTGGGGTTGGGAGCGCCAGCGGATCTGGCCGTGGGGGTCAATCATGCCAGAGTAGCCGGTGTTGGTGGCTCGTACCGCCCAACGATCGGTTTCGATCGCCCGCATCAGGTCCTGGGCCTGGTGTTGGGCCATCAATACTTCGCTATAAGGATCAAGGTTAGAAGCGGTGAGAATAAACTGTCCCCCATCTGCCGCCTGAGCCCGGAACAACTCGGGAAAGGCCGATTCGTAACAGATACTGGCGATCGCCCGGCCAAAGGGGGTGTCAAACCGCTGGTCGCTACTACCGGGCACCATGTCAGCCTTGATCGGGGAGAGCCGATCGATCAGACCGCCAATCCATGCTTGAAACGGAATATATTCTCCCAGGGGTACCAGCTTAATTTTGTTGTAACGACTGAAACTGCGGCCTTCGGAGGTGAGAGTTAAAAGGCTCTGGGTAATCTGCTCCTGCTGGGAAACAAAGGTGCCTAACCAGGCCACCACGCCTCGGGCCACTACCACCTGGGCAAAGGGATGTTGTCCCCATTGTTCTTCCTGCCAGAGAAAGGGTAAAGCCCCTTCGGGGGTGAGAACGGCCTGCATTCCCTGGTCTACCAGCCGTTCGTAGCCCTGGGTATAGCCATTGACGGCCTGCCGGATGCCCTGGGGGGACAATTTGATCCGGGTGGGGACATTGCCCTGAATAATCCCGACGGGCAGAGCCAGGTTGGCTTGATCATTCAAAGGTTGCTGGGCCAGGGTTGCTCCCAGGAGATGCAGGCTGACCAGGAGGCCCATGCCCAGGGACAGCAGACCCGCTGGTCGAAACGATTGAAGTCCCTCCCTCCTCTGGTAAGCCAGGCAGGCTTCAGCAAAACAGCCATTCACCGCTACGATCGCCGCACTCACCATGCCTGGCCCCGAAATCTGACCCAGGTGGAGAATCGCCAGATTGCCCGGACTCTGGGTATAAGACAGGGCGGTCCAGTAGAGGGCACCCAGGCTCCACAGACCTTCTAAACCACACCAGAGGGCCGTACCGATCAGAACCCGGTAGAGCGGCAGTCTGGGGTTGGCCAGCAGCCAGCGATCGACTCGGGCCATTAACCCGGCCCACAGGATGACCAGTGCTGCCCCCCACCCCGTAATAAATAGCCAGCAAAAACCCGCAATGCCCACACTGGCCAGCCAGGGAACACCCATCCAGGTGAGGGGATGCAGGCCCAAAATCCAGGAGAGGGCGAACCCGTGGTAGCCCATCCCCCAGAGCCCAGCAAGCAGGAGGTGCGATCGGCCAGAAGCCTTTCCCCTGCCAAACAGCAGCACCCAGAGGGGAACCAGGGCAATCCAGGCCAGGGGGTAGAGGTTGAGTGGGGCGGTGGCCAGCCCCATCAGAATACCGCTGCTAAAGATGACCAGGGGGAGGAGAGGCTGCTTACCCCAGGGTAGGGTCGGCATAGGGAGTAAAGAAAAACGGGCATTTGGCATAATTTCCACTATACCCATCCCCCAGAAGCAAACGTTACCCTGGAAATGAGTGCCGGTGGCAGAACTGGGGGCATCCTGGTTTATAGTTCAGTTCTGATTGCTCCAATTGGTGGTGACCCGTGGGACATAAGTTTAAAGACTTAGGTTCAGACATTCTTCTGGTAGAAGACCTGTTAGAACCATTACTCTGTGACCATGTGATTCAGATTGCTGAGTGCTGCCAGTTTCAGCCCTCCAGCATCCTGGTTAACGTGGTTGATACCGACGTGCGGAGTGGTGGTATGTTGCCCCTGGGGAAGAATGAAAGTGCCCTGCAGGAGTCTACGAATCAACTGCTATTACAGAAGGTGCAGGTGATTCAGGATATGCTGTTCAAGCACTATGGGATCAGGTTTTCCCAGGCTGAAATGTGTTCGATTTTGCGCTATCAGCCCGGGCAGAACTATAAACGCCATGTCGATAATTTGCTTCTGGCCAGCCGCTTTGTAGAACTGGCCAACAATATCCCGACCCGGGATGTGAGTATTGTTGGCTACTTGAATGACAACTTTGAGGGCGGTGAAACCTTCTTCGATCGCCAGAACATCAAGATTAAGCCCCAGGCCGGTAGCGTTGTTGTATTTCCGGCCTACTACACCCACCCGCACCAGTCCTTACCGGTGATTCGGGGGCGCAAATATGCCTTTACAAGCTGGTTATTTTATTGACCCCGGCCGTGGGATTCTCAGGAAAAATTCATCCCGTCAGAATTCGATTCCGCTAAAGTTAAAGCAACCTGGAGACTAAATTTTCTAGTTTTCAGCCTGTTGCTCCTGGGAGGAAGCGGACTATGGCCCAATCTCTGTCACCCAAGGTCAGCCTGATTTTAAAGTTGCTCGTGGGCCTGGCCGTTCTCATCGGTTTAGGCTTCCTGGCTCGCCAGTTACAGCTGCAGAGCTTGTTGCAAAATGCCCTGCTCTGGGTGCAGAGTCTGGGGGTTGTGGGCCCGATTGCCTTTATTGGGCTGTATGTTCTGGCCACCGTACTCCTGATTCCCGGCTCTCTGCTGACCCTGGGTGGGGGGGTGCTGTTTGGGGTGGTTCTGGGGTCGGTTTACGTGTTTATCGCCGCAGCACTCGGAGCGACCCTGGCCTTTTTAATCGGGCGTTATCTGGCCAGGGGTTGGGTTGCCCGCCAGATTGAAGGAAATAGTAAGTTTCAGGCGATCGACCGGGCGATCGCCAGGGAAGGGCTGAAGATTGTGATTTTGACCCGGTTGTCGCCGGTGTTTCCGTTTAATCTGCTGAACTACGCCCTGGGCATTACCCAGGTTGCTTTAAAAGACTATATTCTGGGCTTCCTGGGGATGCTGCCTGGCACCCTGATGTATGTCTATATTGGTTCCCTGGCTGGCAATCTGGCTACAATTGGCACCAACCCAACGGCCAATCCCCAGGCGCAAACGATTCAATGGGTGATTCGGTTGGTGGGCTTCCTGGCCACGGTGGCGGTCACGGTGTATGTCACACGAATTGCCAGAAAAGCCCTGGATGAGAGGATTTGAAGCCGAGACACCGTACCTACTGCCCCCGACTCAATGCGGAGAGAACCCATGGCAAAGACTGCTGATCAACCATTGATCGCCCCCTTAGATGAATTCAACCGCCGGCTGATTTCCTACGTCCATCCGGCTGACTGGGTGAACCCGCAACCGGCAGCCTGCTATGACCTGGTGGTGATTGGGGCGGGTACCGCAGGTCTGGTGGTAGCGGCGGGGGCCGCCGGGTTGGGCCTGGGCTTGAAAGTGGCCCTGATTGAAAAACATTTAATGGGGGGAGATTGCCTGAATGTGGGCTGTGTGCCCTCTAAGTGTGTAATTCGTTCTTCCCGGGTGGTGGCCGATATGCGGGATGCCGATCGCTTTGGGATTCGTGCTCCAGAGTCGATCGATATCGATTTTCCGGCGGTGATGGCCCGGATGCGGCAACTGCGGGCGGGTATCAGTCACCACGACTCGGCGGAGCGGTTCCAGAAGTTAGGGGTCGATGTATTTCTAGGCCAGGGCCGGTTTACTTCCAGTAATACGGTAGAAGTAGAGGGCAAAACCCTGCGCTTTAAGAAAGCAGTAATTGCCACCGGAGCCAGGGCGGTGCGTCCCGATGTGCCGGGGCTGGCAGAGGCCGGATTTTTGACGAATGAGACGGTTTTTTCCCTCACTGATCGACCCCAACGGTTGGCGGTAATTGGCGGTGGGCCGATCGGCTGTGAACTGGCCCAGGCGTTTCTGCGGTTGGGTTGTGACGTAACCCTGCTGCACAAAAATCCCCATCTCCTCGATCGGGAAGATGCGGAAGCCGCCGAAATCGTGCAACAGACCTTTTTGCGGGAAGGGATGAACCTGGCCCTGGGAGCAACTCTGGAACGGGTGGAGTTAACCCCGGTGGGCAAGGTGTTGTACTTCACCAGCCAGGGGCAGACCCAGAATATTACCGTCGATGAGATTTTGGTCGGGGCAGGGCGGGCTCCCAATGTAGAAGGGTTGAACCTGGAACAGGTAGGGGTGGAATACAACCGGCGGGGGGTTGTGGTGAATGATTACCTGCAGACGACCAATCCTAAAATCTATGCAGCGGGGGATATCTGCATGGACTGGAAGTTTACCCACGCCGCCGATGCCGCTGCCCGTATTGTGATCAAAAATACTCTGTTTTCTCCCTTTGGCCTGGGTCGATCGCAACTCAGCAACCTGGTCATGCCCTGGGCCACCTATACTTCTCCCGAAATTGCCCATGTCGGGTTGTACGAGCGAGAAGCCCGGGAGCAGGGAATTAAGTTTGAAACGATTAAAATTCCCCTGGAAACCGTAGACCGGGCGATCACCGATGGCGAAACCGGGGGCTTTGTCAAAATTCACTATAAGCAGGGGTCTGATCAGATTCTGGGAGCCACGATCGTGGCCAGCCATGCTGGAGATTTAATTAGCGAACTGACCACGGCGATCGTTGGCAAGGTCGGTTTGAGTAAACTTTCGAGTGTGATCCATCCCTATCCAACCCAGGCAGAGGCGATTAAAAAAGCCGCCGATGCCTACCGACGTACCCTCTTAACTCCCCGGTCTAAGGCGCTTCTGGGAATTTTGACCAAATTTTCTTAGAAGCGTGATTTTAATCAAACCCGGAACTTAATGTTGGAAAAATTTGGTTTTAATTACCTGGTGATCTTGAGAAGCGGGGCATTGCTTAACCGCGATTCATTTCCCGGTAAACCTGGGCCAGGTTCCAGGCCCGGATCGGGTTGCCCTGCATCAGAGCGGCCACGGCATTCAGGGCCTGGAGTTCTGGCATTTTCGGGTTGAGGGCGAGGGCTTTATTAATCGCTTCCTGGGCTGCCCCAGAGCGGAAGTCGTACAGGTTGACAAAGGCCAGATAGGCATAGGCGTTAGGATTTTTGGGGTCAAGTTTGGTCACCCGCTGTAAGGCCGCGATCGCCGGATTCACCCGCCGCTTTAAGACATTGGCCAGGGCCACAATGTAGGCAAAATCAGGGTTGTTCGGCTCCTGCTGCAGGCGATATTCCATGGCCTGTCGGGTCTGGGTGACATAGTCCTGTTTGGGGTCATACTGATTGATCCGGCCGATCTCATCAAACACTGGGGTAAGCGCCTCCATACCCTGGGGCAGGGCCACGGCCATCGTCCGCAGTTGGGTGCCCAGATCCAGTTCGGGGGAGGGGAGGGGAAGAGCTTTGGGATTCAGTTGGAGTGTTACTGCAGGGGATTTCAAAACCCGGGTCTTACCGGTTTTGCGATCCAGGTAGGTGGCCTGCAAGACATAGTTGCCATCGGTGGCCGCCGCCGGGGGCAGCATGGCCAGCTGTTCTGTGACCCGATAACGGGTGTTGCCAGAACCTCGGGATGGCGGGAAATACAGTTCCCCCAGACCCAGCCCATGGTCATGGAACCAGCGATCGCTGCCCTGGGTGGGATTGCTGCCCTGCTTATACCAGGTCAGTAAAACTAAGCCAGACTGTAAAGCTGCGGGGTTTCCTGACCAGACATAGGTGACCGGGATGGGTTTACCCGCTGGCGACTGGCCTGGAACCGTCACCTGTTCCAGGCGAATCTCTGCCCCAGGGTTCCCGGTAGTCACGGGGGCCACGGTCACCTCAGGGTTGCGGCGGCGGTATAACTTCAACAAACTGCGGTCGGGTAACTTCCAGCTTTTGTGCAAGCTAAATTCATAGCTCTGTTCGACCGTCCGGACGATCGCCGCCTGGGCTTCCTTGCCTCGAATTGAACCCTGGTTGTCTGTTTTAGTGAGAAACCAGTCTAGAGAACGGCTGTCCTGATCGACAAATTGTCGCCGGGTGCCTACCTGCCGCCCGTAGACCTGAAAGTTGCGGAGATTGCCAAAGTAATTCAGATTGTGCTGGTTGATTTCAGAGGTAGAAGGCAATACCCCAATCGTCGAACGCAGGTAGGGAGCGGCCTTGATCACTTCTGCCACCACCTCCCTATGGGGATAGGGTGCTCCTACATAGGCCGGATGCCTGGGCTGCAGGGGTTTCACCGTAGCCCCCAGAGGCGACAGGTTAAAGAGCATTAAGGCGGCCGACAGGCCGATCGCTCCCCACTTGAGTAACCGCCAGCTTCTGGGTAAAAGGCTAATCCCGTAGGCCAGACCGATTGCCACCACCGGCAGGTAGGGCACCACGTAGCGCGTATCTTTATTAATGTTCAGGGTTGAGAGCAGATAGCCGCCCCAAAAAAACACCAGTAACCAGCTCAGGGAGCGACGGGAGGCCTCATACTGAAGCTGCTGGTATTCCTTGGGCTTCGGTTCAAAATCTGCTTTTCCGCCCCACTGGCTGCTGACCCGTGATCGCCGCCAGAAGCAGAAAAACCCGATCAGGGCGGTCAAGAGTAGGGGCAGGGAAACCATGTCCGGCAGGGCGGTCAGGTAATAGCTCCAGGCCCGGATCGTTAGCAGGGAGGGGTCTTGCTCGGCAATGGCGGAGTCGATCGTCGCCCGTTTTCCGGCGGTCAGCATCAACAGCCAGTTGGTGCGATACCAGAAGCCAAACACCAGCAGCGAGAGGCCCAGGCCCAGGGCGAGTTGGCCCAGCCGTTGCCATTCCTGTCGTTTTAAGGTTTCACAACCCACCCAGAGCGTCGGAACCAGTAAAAACAGCAGGGCCGGTTGTTTCACCATCAGGGCCAGCCCCAGGGTGAGGCCAAAGGCCACCGTCAGCAACCAGGCGCAGAGGTTAGCCGGCAGAATTCTGCTAAAAGGCAGGGCAACGGGTTCTTGCGGCGGCAGGTTTCTGATTTGTCGCCAGCCGGTAAGACAGGCAAAGCAGAGGGTCACCATGGCCGCCAGGGGGTAGTCGAGCAGGAAGTCGAGCCGGGCCTGATACAGCGCTGGCAATAGCAAACATAACCCGGCGGCCCAGAGCCCTACAGACACTGAGAACAGGCAGGTGCCCAGGGCGTAAACCGCTCCCAGCAGAATGGCACTGAACAGGAGATTGACCAGGGTTGACTGGTCAGGCCCCGGTCCAAACAGACTAAGAAAAGGGGTCGTGACCAGATAGACCAGGGGTGGAATTTTGGCCGAAAGTTGCCAGAGTTCGGTCCACCAGTCGCCGGATAACCACTGGGGTGACTGTAAGGCCCACCAGTAATTCAGGCTCCCCGTCAAATACTCCGCCTGATCCCAGGCAGGAACCCGGCGATCGAGGGTAAACCACAGCCGATCGCAAATCGCTCCGAGCAGCCAGAGCAACCCCAACCAGGGAAGTCCCAGAACCCAGGGGGGACTACCTTTCAACCATTGAACATGCAACCTCATTGTTAAGCGAGTCTCTCTACCGGGCGGAGGCGGAAAATGGAATTTTGCTATCAACGGAGTTCATGAAATGACAAACCCTTAGCACCCTTAACCTGAGGAGCAATCGATCGAAGTATCGTAAAATTGCCAGATTACTAGGTCTGGGAACCCCTGTAAAGGTCTACAACTCCGTCAGAAACCGGTATACATGCCTGTGCAGCGATTAACTTAACTGTTTTCGCATTTTGATATGCATAATCCCCGCTTCGTCAAAGGGTTTCCCCTCGGGCACAAAACCCATCCCCAGATAAAATTCTCGGACGGTTTCCTGGGCATGGATCAAGACTTCTGCCATCCCGGCCTGGTACAGAAACTCTAAAGCTTTTTCCATAATTTTCTTGCCAATTCCCAACCCGCGAAACTCTTGAAGTACGGCTACCCGCTCTACCTTGGCTGTCCGATCGTTAAGGGTACGAATGCGGGCCGTGCCGATTGGCTTCTCCCCGATATAGGCCAGAATATGCTGGGCCTGGTTATCGTACTCGTCAAACTCCAGGGTCGGGTCAACTCCCTGCTCAATTTGAAACACCAGATACCGCACCCTGTAGACTTGAGGAAGTTCTGCCGGGGCTTCTGCGACTTTGATTAATAACTTATTCATGGTCGAAGATAATCAGTTATCCACCGTGTACAGGACAGCCATTTAATTTCACTCTGGTAAAAGGGGAACACTGACAGATGGGAGATGGGGCAGTGAGGTTGCCTGAACGGCTTAATTTTCCACAAGTTTCATCTCCTGAGGATCACAAATTAATTAAAACCAAATTTTGAATTTTTGAAAGCACGACTCCGCCGTGCTTTCAAAAATTAAGTTACGGAATTTGTTAAATTCACGGTCCTGAGATTCTACAAAAAGGGTTCCCTGCGAGGAGATGGCATTGATAGAACGTGCATTTTGGCTGGCCTGGTCACAGATTCCTGGCGTTGGAGCCACTCTGCTCAGACGATTAGAAAAGCATTTCGGCAATTTGGCAACGGCCTGGGGGGCGACGGGCAGCGAGCTGGTGGAAGTGGAAGGGTTTGGGCCGCAGACCGCCGAACTGATTGTGGTTGAACGCCAGAAACTTAACCCCGATCGCCTGCTGCAGGACCATGAACAGCAGAACCCCCAATTTTGGACTCCCGCTGACCCAGAATATCCCCGATTATTACTCGAAATTCCCGATCCTCCTCCCCTGCTCTACTACCAGGGCCGTGTAGACCTGGCCGAAAACCAGGGTCTTACCCCCCTGGTAGCGATCGTCGGTACCCGTGACCCCTCAGATTACGGCAAACGCTGGACCCGGCGGATTGCCTCCACCCTGGCTCAGAATGGTTTCACCATTGTCTCAGGTCTGGCAGATGGCATCGACACGGAAGCCCATAGAAGTTGCCTGGAGGCAGGAGGGCGTACCCTGGCCGTCATGGGGACGGGGGTAGATATGGTCTATCCCTGGTCCAATCGTTTCCTCTACCAGCAGGTGATAGAGCATGGCCTGGTTTTGAGCGAGTATCCGGCGGGTACCCAGCCCGATCGGGGTCATTTCCCGCGACGCAATCGGATCATTGCCGGATTCAGTCGGGCCACCCTGGTAATGGAGGCTCCTAAAAAGTCGGGGGCTTTGATCACCGCCAGACTGGCCAACGATTATGGCCGGGATATTTACGCCCTCCCCGGCAGTCTTGACAACCCTAAGGCGATCGGGTGTTTGCGGCTGTTAAACCAGGGGGCCCATGTGATTTTGAGTGAGGCCGAACTGTTAGAAATGCTGGGAGCCCTGCCCCAACTCTATCTGGTGCCACCGCCCCAACAAACTTCCCTGCCTCTCAACCTGGAACCCACTTTAGAAAAGGTTTTGCTCACCCTGGCCGATCTATCGCAAGATGAGAATGCGATTCAGTTCGATCGGATTGTGCAGCACTCTGAGTTACCGGCCAGCGCAGTCTCCAGTGCCTTGCTTCAGTTAGAGTTACTCGGCCTGGTGGCTCAATTGCCGGGAATGCGCTACCGCAAGCAGTAGGGGGATGCAGTCGTTAACCTGGCTTCAGAAATAATTGCAGTGGTTAGACTGAAGGTAGGGCGTTGCCGGGGGGAAGAAGGACAATGGCAAAGATCACAGCACAGGAGAACCGCTCCCCCCATCCCACGAACCCCGGAGACTGGGCCTGGAACTTCTGGTTTCTGGTACCAATCTACCCCTACCGACGGCGACGCACCCTCTGCCGGGAAGTTGTTCCCGATACTATCTGGGTATTTGAGCAGGTACAGGGCATTCTTTACACAATCGTCCCGATTCGCATGACCATAATTCGGTTGGCGGCGGGAGGGTTGCTGGTTTACGCTCCGATCGCCCCGACAAAAGAATGTATTCGTCTGGTACGGCAACTGGAAACCGAGCATGGCGCAGTCAAGTACATTCTGCTGCCCACGGCTTCCGGGTTAGAGCATAAGGTGTTTGTCGGGGCTTTTGCCAGCTATTTTCCCCAGGCTCAGGTGTATGTCGCTCCCCACCAGTGGAGTTACCCCCTCAGTCTGCCCCTGGGCTGGTTAGGGTTTCCGGCGGCCCGCACCCAGGAACTGCCCCCCGATCCGGCCCAGTCTCCTCTGGGGGAAGAATTTGACTATGCCGTATTAGACATCAACCTGGGGAAAGGCTCCTTTGGCGAGGTGGCCCTGCTGCATCGGCCTTCCCAGACCCTGCTGCTGACCGATACCCTGCTTTCGGTGCCCGCCGACCCCCCACCGATCGTCCAGCTGGATCCCTATCCCCTGCTCTTCCATGCCCGGGAGAGTGCCCTGGAACCGGTTCAGGATACTCCTGCCAATCGCGCTAAGGGCTGGCAGCGAATTGCCCTGTTTGCCATCTACTTTCAACCCCAGGCCCTGCAAACCACTGGCCTGAAGCAGGCTCTGCAGGAAGCCTGGAAGGCTCCCGACCATTCTCCCAAAGCTTACTTTGGGTTGTTTCCCTTTCGCTGGCAGGCCGATTGGCAGCGATCGTTCCAGGCATTGCGGGGAGAGGGCCGCCCCTTTGTTGCCCCAATTCTCCAGACCTTCATTCTTGACCATGACCTGCAACAGTTAGGGGCCTGGGTTGATCGGATTGCTGGCTGGAAGTTTCAGCAGATTATTCCCTGCCATTTTGATGGGCCGATCGCCGCCAACCCGCAGCAGTTCCGACAGGCGTTTGCAGGGTTAACCCCGGGCGTAGACGAGCCAGTATTTGGGAGCGAGAACCAGCCCCTGCCTCTGCAGGATGTGCAATTTATTCAAAATTTAGAAAAAGTCCTGGATCAACGGGGAATTACCGCCCCACCTCGCTAAGCAGCAAGTCTGTCTGGTCTGTCTACCCTGGGGCTGTTTATCCTGAAACTTTCTATCCCAGAGCCAGTAGGCCAACTCAATTGATTAATTCCTTTAAAATCAGGAAGGACACCGACGACTGGCCGTGTTTCGTCTCGGTGCCCTTGCTGGTTCGCTCCTCACACTCCTAGAAGATAACCTACCCACCTCGATTTGTCACGGGTTTCTCAGATTAGAAAAAGTTATTAATCTAAAGCTGGTCGGGCGCAGGGCAGCCCAACCCCTGTTCCAGCAACAGGGCCAGAAGTCGTTGGGTGATCAGGGTCAGCCCCAGGAAAGCCTGCAGCTTTTCTGGGTGGGGGGCTATCGACCCCAGGGGAAAGGCCCGGTAACATCCATCAAAGCCCTGGCTCAAGCTTAACCCCAGGGTTAGCAGGCTATCCCTGGTTAATGCCTGGGTTGGTTCGGCGAGGGCATCCAGAAGCGTACAAAGGTGAGAAACCCATTGCCTGGCGATCGGGGCTTCCTCTAGCAGGGGCAACCAGGCCATCGGGGGTGAGCTTAACCATTGCCACGGTTGGGGGGACTGGTCGAGGGCATTGAAATAGTCAGACCTCTGCCGATGGCTCAGGCGCAGGATAGAACCGCAACGGGCATGGCTGTGCTGCAGCGTAAATAAGGGCCCAGCGACTCTGCTTACCCAACCGGGGTCGGGGGAAAACCGGGTTGTCGCCAAAATAGATGAATCGGGCCCCAGGCTTTCTAACAAATAATCTAACCAGGTTGCCAGCCCTACCGGCTCAATTTGAAATAGAAGTAAGCCCGATGCCAATACTTCGACTGTCACAGTCTCAGCTATCAGTTGCCAGGGGTTGCCATTATACTCTGGGTCTAAATCCACCAGTTGTTGAAGGATTAATTCTTTTAGCTGGGAGGCGATCGTAGTGGCAGGTTGACCTGATCGGGCAGCGATGCGGTGGGCGATCGCCGTTGAATAACGAATTTGGGTGAGGGGTTTCACCCGTTTGAGTGAAGCTTGATCCCAAAAATCTCTGTCAGCGGCAGAAAGATGTAACTTTACACCCTCGTTCAGGAAAAAATCTTTCTTTAGATAGAGCGTCTGGTTCAAATTAACTTTTAGAAATGTTGAAATTGCAAAAAACACTTGAATAACGGATTGAAATAGAACTTTTCTGGGTTGGTAGGGGAGCTATTCTGTTAGCCGTTACGGCCTGTATCCCCCTTGTCCATCAGTTTCTCGTCTCTGAAAAAGCCCTTTTTGTACTGGTTTGAGAGGTTTTGGGTTGCAATGAATGATCGGTGCGATCGACTTACCAATTGTTAGAAGATTCAGGCAGGTATGGTACTAATTTGTAAAATCGGGATACGCTGGTATCTAATGTTGCTCAAAATATTTTCTCAGTTATTCTTAATATATTGAATGTAAACGTAAAGACTATAAGAAAATAGATATAACGTTAAACTATTACCGCCCTGGTTGACCGGTTTGAAGAAGTAGAGCCTGAATTCTACGCTGAGTTATTTCAACTTTCTCTGGTGCCCTCTAGTCAATCTTCCCCAGCCTATGTATTCAGTTTCACCCAATTCAGAGGCTTCTCGTCCCTTCCTAACCTGGCAGCGGATCATTGATTGGTCACAGGAACATTACCGGGTTCGCTCCTTTGCCAAGGATGAAAAAATCCCGGCCCGTCCGGGGTTGCTTTATCTGGTGCAGCGGGGTGCCGTAAGGTTGGTAGGTAGCGCTCAGGTGAATACCACCAGCAATTCTAAGTTGCCTCGTATCAGTCCTGAAGAAGCTTTCCTTGGGTTTGTAGGAGCCGGACAACCATTTGAAATTGTGGCTCAGTCTCCCTTTACCCTCCAGAGTTATGCCCATGTCGATCAAACCTCCGTTTTGTGGATGTACTGGCATGACCTGGACAACTGGCCCCATTTTCGCAGGGAAGTACTGGATGCCTTCCGGTATCAGCACCAGCGCAAATTACTCTGGCTCAGTACCCTGGGCCAACGACGGACGATCGATCGGTTGTTAGGCTTTTTGACCCTGCTGATTGAAGAGTATGGGGAGCCTTCCGACGATGGCTATTGCCTGCCCTTCCCCCTGACCCACGCCCAAATTGGCAGTGCGATCGGCTCCACTCGGGTAACCGTCACCCGTCTCATGGGTAAACTGCGCCAGCGGGGCATGATCCGTACCCAGGGGGATAACCTGCTTTGCATTCCCACGGATTCCAGCCTCAATCGAAGCAATGGCTAATTCAGGCTAGCAGAACCCCATAGTTCTGAGCGTCGATCGTTGCAATCAAGCTCAAGAAAAAGCAGGCCGTTATGGCCTGCTTGAGAATTAGCCTTCTGTTATCTGCCAGACTCAGGATCACAAATTAGTTACAACCAGACGTTTAATTTTTGAAAGCACAGGTTTCCGTGCTTTCAAAAATTAGTTCCGGGGTTACTAAATTGTCGATCCTTAGCGATCGACGGAACCCATAATGATATCGATGCTGCCCAGGATGGCCACGATATCGGCCACCTTCATGCCCTTGAGCAGGAACGGCAACACCTGGAGGTTAACAAAGTCGGGCATGCGAATCTTCCAGCGCCAGGGGAAGGGGGTATCGTTACCTACGATGTAAATCCCCATTTCGCCCTTGCCGCTTTCCAGTCGAACATAGTGTTCGCCCTTGGGAATCTTGAAAGTAGGAGCGATTTTCTTACCAATAAACTGGTAGTCAAACTCATTCCACTCAGATTTAGGGCCGGCCGCCATCCGCTTGGCTTCCAGATTCTCGAAGGGCCCTCCCGGCAGACCCTTGAGCGCCTGCCGCAGAATCTTTACGGACTCACGCATCTCCCGGATGCGGACAATGTAGCGGGCGAAGCAGTCTCCTGCGGTTTCCCACTGCACATCCCAGTCAAAATCGTCGTAACACTCGTAGTGATCGACTTTTCGCAGATCCCACTTGACCCCCGAAGCCCGCAACATTGGCCCCGATAGACCCCAGTTAATGGCATCTTCCCGGCTGATCGTACCAATGCCTTCCACCCGACGACGGAAAATTGGGTTGTCGGTGATCAGCTTCTCGTACTCGTCGATTTTTGGCTCCATGTAATCGCAGAAGTCTTCGCACTTGTCTACCCAACCGTAGGGCAGGTCTGCGGCGACTCCGCCGATCCGAAAATAGTTGTTGTTGACCATGCGATAACCGGTGGCGGCTTCCCACAGGTCGTAGATCAATTCCCGTTCCCGGAAAATGTAGAAGAAGGGAGTTTGGGCTCCCACATCCGCCAGAAATGGCCCCAACCAGAGCAGGTGGTTGGCGATCCGGTTCAGTTCTAGCATGATCACCCGAATGTAGCTGGCCCGTTTGGGGACAGGAATCCCGGCCAGTTTTTCGGGGGCGTTGACCGTAATCGCCTCATTGAACATCCCTTCAGCGTAGTCCCAGCGGCTGACGTAGGGGACGTACATAATGTTCGTCCGATTTTCGGCGATCTTTTCCATGCCCCGGTGCAGATAGCCAATGACGGGTTCGCAATCGACTACGTTTTCCCCATCAAGAGTGACAATCAACCTCAACACCCCATGCATCGAAGGATGGTGAGGACCCATGTTGAGAACCATGGGTTCGGTTTTAGTTTCGATCATTGCCATAGATGAACAGCCTCTCCGTGCGATTGCGCTTGCAGGTGTTGAGTGTCAAGAGTATCAGGATTATTGCACTTCATTAATTATAGGGATGGATGGCCTGGAAAGCAGACTTGCTGGTAGTGAAGTGATCATCAACCTTCAAACAGGGAAATATAGACCCACCTCGATTCCAGGGTCAAACCAGCTCAACCCGGGTAAGCTTAAGAAGATCGTTCTGGTTGAGCGATCGCTCATTGTTCGGCCTTAACTCCATCCATGACCAATCCTTCTCCTGTTGATTCGGCAACGATTCCTTTTGCCCATATTCCCGTCCTTCTTCAGGAGGTGATCGCAGGTCTGGCCGTGCAGTCTGGTGGTCATTACCTGGATGCTACGGTGGGGGGAGGGGGCCATAGTGAACAAATTCTGGCCATGCCAGGGGTGCATTTGACGGCCCTGGATCAGGATGAACAGGCCCTCAGGGCGGCCCAGACCAGGTTAGCTCAGTTTGCCGATCGGGTGCAGTGGCAGCGCACCAACTTTGCCAGTTATGACCCCAGAACAGAGAAATTTGACGGTATTCTGGCGGATCTGGGGGTGAGTTCGGCCCAGTTTGACACCCCCGATCGGGGCTTTAGTTTCCGACTGGAGGCTCCTCTGGATATGCGGATGGATCAGCGCCAGGAACTGACGGCGGCCAGGATCATCAACGAGTGGGAAGAAAAAAAACTGGCGGATACCTTCTACCTCTATGGCGAAGAGCGGTTGTCTCGCCAGATTGCCCGTCGTCTCGTAGAAAAACGGCCGTTTGAGACGACTACCCAACTGGCGGAGGCGATCGCCTACGCGGTTCCTAAAGCCTATCGCTATGGCCGAATCCATCCCGCTACCCGTGTCTTTCAGGCGTTACGCATCGCCGTTAACCGGGAGTTAGAAGTGCTGGAAACCTTCCTTGAGCGGGCTCCTCTCTGGCTCAAGCCCGGGGGCCGGATTGTCCTGATCAGTTTTCACAGCTTAGAAGACCGAATCGTCAAACATCGGCTGAAGGATTCTCCTCTGCTCAAGGTGCTGACGAAAAAGCCAATTTTGCCTACGGAGGCCGAGATGGAGCAAAACCCTCGCTCCCGATCGGCCAAGCTACGGATCGCCGAGCGCCAATCCGATGATTAGGGCTACCCTGACCCAGTCAGGCCATCACTTCATGTCGTAACCAAACAGGTTGGGGTTCACCTGATCCAGGTTCAGATCGGTCAGCCCATACTCGGCCCAGCGACGATCGACCATGGCGGCCGTTTCCCGATCGGACTCCAGGGGCTCGGCCCAGTCGCGGTCGGTTTCAGGGTAGACCTTCGTGGTAGCATCGATGCCCATTCTGCCTCCCAGGCCTTTCTTTTCCGTAGCAAAGTCGAGGGAGTCAAAGGGGGTGTCGGGCAGAATAAATACATCGCGGGCCGGGTCAACTTTAGAGGCAATCGCCCAGACTACGGCCCTGGGGTCACGAATGTTGATCTCGCGATCGACGACAATCACAAACTTGGTGTAATTGAACTGGGGCAGGGCACTCCAGAAGGCCAGGGCTGCCCGTCTTGCCTGACCGGGGTAGGTCTTATCGATGGAAATAACAGCCGTTTTGTAGCTGAGGGTTTCCATGGGCAGGAAGAAATCGACAATTTCCGGCACCTGCTGCCGCAGGATGGGGGTATAGATCCGGTTCAGGGCCAGGGCCATCATGGCATCTTCCTTGGGCGGGCGACCACTAAAGGTCGTCATATAGATCGGGTCTTTGCGATGGGTGATGCAGTGGAAGCGGATCAGGGGGGCCTGCTGATTCACCCCGCCGTAAAAACCCATGTGGTCGCCCGCTGGCCCATCTACACCGACCTCCCCGGGGGTAATCGTGCCTTCCAGGACAATTTCGGCATCCGCCGGAACTTCTAAATCGACGGTTTTACACTTGGCCAGATGGACTCCTTTACCGGCATAAAGTCCGGCAAATAGCCACTCTGACAGATCGATCGGTAGCGGGGTGGCGGCGGCCATAATCAGCAGGGGATCTACCCCCAGGGCGATCGCTACTTCTAATTTCTGGCCCCGTTCTGCGGCTTTCCGCAGATGACGCGTCGCTCCGCGAATCGAGAGCCACTGCACCGTCATCGTATTTTTAGATTGCAACTGCAGCCGATATACTCCGACATTGATCGTTTTGTTCTCGCAGTCTTTTGTGATCATCAGGCCCAGGGTGACCACCTTATTGGCATCACCGGGGTAAACCCGTAACAGGGGAAGTTTGGTCAGATCGACCGCATCGTCTTTTAAGACAACCTGCTGACAGACGGGAAACAGATCCCGATCGGGCTTGGCTTTAATTACGTCAAACAGCGCCTGTCCCAGCTCTACGGCCTGGGAGAAGGTCTTGGGTGGGCGGGGCTGGTATAGAAGGGCCAGTTTTTTCCCCAGGGTTTCTAACTCGGCGGGCTGTTCCATGTTCATGGCCCAACAGACCCGCTCTACCGTACCCAGGATGTTAATGGCGACCGGGTAGGGGGAGCCTTTGACATTCTCAAATAGCAGGGCAGGGCCGCCCGATTGCAGCATACGATTGGCAATTTCGGCAATTTCCAGGTCGGGATCAACCGGGGCTGAAATCCGTCGCAGTTGTCCCCGTTCTTCCAGTAGTTTGATGAATCCCCGCAGATCTCGTGCCATGTGAAGTGATGTAAAGCGTCTTCTTCCATTATGAAGCGGAATGGAGCGTCTCCCGGGCGATCGCAGATTCCATCTCTCTATTTAGTTAGATCAGGGATTTCAGAGGAAATTACTTTCACGAAAGATTTACTCCTTTCGTTGGATGTTTTGATCTGGGTTTCCCCTATACTCTGGGGACGAAATGGAAACCAGTATTTATAACTACCCTGTTCATTAACACCAGGAGAATAAAATATGAGAATTGCCCAGATTGCTCCCCTGTGGGAACAGGTGCCTCCTGTAACGTATGGTGGTACCGAACTGGTCGTTAGTCTTCTGACAGAAGAGTTAGTCAGGCGCGGCCATCAGGTCACTTTGTTTGCTTCGGGCGATTCCACGACGACGGCTGAATTAGAAGCCGTTCATCCTACGGCGCTCCGTCTCGATCGGAGCATTAAAGAATATCCCATCTACGAAATGCTGCAACTCAGTCAGGTGTACGAACGGGCCAGCGAATTCGATATCATTCATTCCCATGTGGGTTGTGCAGCCCTGCCCTACACAAAGCTGGTGAAAACCCCAACGGTGCATACCCTGCACGGCATATTCACTCCCGATAATGCCAAATTGTTTGTCCACGCACGGCAGCAGCCTTATATCAGCATTTCTAACACCCAGCGCAACACCCGTTTTGGGTTGAACTATGTGGCAACGGTCTATAACGGTATCGACACTGACAGCTACGAGTTTTATCCTCAACCTCAGACTCCTCCCTACCTGGCCTTTTTGGGCCGGATTTCGCCAGAAAAAGGCACCCACCACGCGATCGCCATTGCCAAAGCTGTAGGAATGAAGCTGAAGATTGCTGGCAAGGTCGATCGCGTGGATGTGGAGTATTACGAGTCTGAGATCAAACCTCACATTGATGGCCACCAGATCGAGTACCTGGGAGAAGCCAACCACCGTCAGAAAAATGTCTTGATGGGGAACGCCATTGCCACGCTGTTTCCAATTACCTGGCGCGAACCCTTCGGGCTGGTGATGGTAGAGTCTATGGCCAGTGGCACTCCCGTCATTGCCATGAACTTAGGGTCAACTTCCGAGGTGATTGTTCCTGGCAAGAGTGGTTTTCTCTGTAGCACAGTAGAAGAATGTATTGCCGCGGTCGCCCAGATTCCTCAGATCGATCGGCAAGACTGCCGGGATCATGTGGTTGCTAACTTCAGTGCTAAACGTATGACCGATGGTTATGAAGCAGTCTATCAGCAACTGGTGACCGAGCAGTTCAAGCGGAACGGTCGTTTAGCTGCGGTAAGCCCTTCCCTGAATAAGCAGGTCTAGATTCAGGCAATTTTCGGCTGGTAGCGAAGCTCTGATTGCCAACGAAAATTGCCTGAAATGATTGTTATTACAGGATCTCCTCCAGGGATACTCCCAGCCAGCCAGCAAAGTTTTGCTCTTGCTGGCGAGAGGGGTGTTCAATGGCCACAATCTGGTAGCGGGTCGGACGAGGCGGGGCCAGGGTCAGGCTGGTCGATCGCAACTCATCTTGATGGAAGAAGGTTACTTCCAGACTGTTGCCCACGGCAAAATCTCGCAGGCGATCGTTGAGTTGTTCCGCTGTCACCCGAATCCCATTCAAGGCCAGTAGTTCATCCCCAGCATCGAGGCCAGCTTTCTGGGCGGGAGAGCCAGCTTCTACGAATTTCACCATTTCTCGTCCGGCTTCAGTTTTCACCATCAGACCAGTGTAGGGCACTCCATCTTCCCCGGCCCCATCGGCCTGGAGCTTCAAGCCAAAGGGGGCCAGGTACTGATCAAAGGGCAGTTCATCGGTGCCATGGAGATAGAGATTAAAGAACTCGGTCAGGTCAGTACCGGCGACAGATTCAACCACGGCTTCTAAATCCTGAGGGGTAAAGCCAATCTCTTCTTTGCCGTACTGCTCCCACATCTGCCGCATCACGTCATCTAAAGAACGGCGGTTGTCGTGCCTGGCCCGAATCAGTAAGTCTAACAAGAGTGAAACCATTTCTCCTTTCAGGTAGTAGGAGATCTGGGAATTGCTGCTGTTGGCGTCGGGACGATAGAGCTTAATCCAGGCATCAAAGCTAGACTCGCTCAGGGGTTGTACCCGGCGACCGGGGGTAGACATATACCGGGAAATTTCTCGGCTTAAGGCATTCAGATAGGTGCCGATACTATAGATTTTGGCCCGGTAGGGAATAATCAGGTCATAAAAACTGGTGGTGCCTTCACTGAACCAGAGGGAAGGGGTGTAGTTTTCGTTGTCGTAGTCAAAGACTTCTAAGGCTTTTGGCCGAATCCGCTTGACGTTCCAGAGGTGGAAGAACTCATGGGCCACCAGTTGCATGAAGCGATCGTAGCGGTCTTTGATCCGAAACCCAAACCGCTGGTAAATCAGGGAACAGGAGAATTTATGCTCTAAACCACCAAAACCCTGACCGGCCAGGTGCAACAGAAACAAATAGCGATCGTAGGGTAGCCCCCCAAACAATTTGGCTTCTACCTCAATGATCCGTTGCATATCGGCTATCACCCGATCGGCTTCCAGGTTACCCTGACCCCAGACGGCCAGACTGTGAGGTTTACCCAGAACATTAAAGTGGTAGAGCTGGTGTTCGCCAATCTCAAAGGGACTGTCTACCAGGGTGTCAAAATCTTCTGCCTGAAAGGTATTGCTTGCTTCGGCAACCGGAGGCAGGGGGGTAAAGACCTGCCAGTTGGGGTTGGGGGTGACGATCGTGATGGTAATCGGCTGTTTTTCATACTCAGGAACGTAGAAAAACAGGGCGGCTCCATTGAAGTAGCCGTGGGTGCTATCGAGGTGGTTGGTTCGGACGGTCAATTCGTTAGCATACACCTGATAACGCAGGGTCAGCTCTGTCCGACCCCGGGGGTCGATCTGCCAGTGATTTTTACTCACCTTCCAGCAATCTAGAGGCGCACCCGTAGCGTCGATGGCTCGAAGGTTCTGGACATGGCGGGCATACTCCCGTACCAGGTAAGAGCCGGGAGTCCAAACCGGCATCTTGATATCCAGGGGGGCTTCGGCTAATTCTGGATGCCAGTTCCGAATCTGGAGAGTCACCTCAAACAGGTGGGCCTCGGGTTCCGGCATTTCTACCTGATAGTGCAATTGCAGGGAAGACTTGGGCAACTCCCGAGAGGGCGTTTTGGGACTGGTAATTGGTTGCTCATCAAAAAAAACGCCCGTCTGTGGTTCTAATTCCAGATCTTCCTGGTTCATTCCCTGACTCCACTGGTAACAACTTATATACTGATACAGGTCAGTTTAACCGCTCCAGGTCAGCCTGACCGTGATCGTCCAGGGATCCGGCGGCTGTTCTGTTAACCATTCCTAACCTCAGCTCTCTCTATTATTCTCGCGGTGTCGCTATTTGGAGCTGTTAACCTGTACTTTGCCCGCCAGGTGAGTCAGTTGCTTCATATTAATCAGATAAAGAGCATGGTTGCCGGGGTCCACCTTAATCCAGCCTTTGCTTTCCAGCTTTTCCATAATTTTGCTGGCTTCCTCTACACCAATATCGGTAACGTCCGCCAGATCCTTCGCTGGAATGTTGTAGATTTCTATGCCGTTAGGAGATTCATGGCCGTAATTTTCACCCAGAGCCACCAGGGTGTTAGCCAGTTTAACCGCTGGGGGTTGGTGACGTAGTTGGAAGCGAAGATTGGTTTGACGCAACCGGCGCACCATCAGTTGCAGCATCCGGTGGTGCAACTGGGGATCTTTGAATAGGGTTTGAATAAAGCGTTGAGCGGAGATGCTGATCAGTTTAACGGCGGACAGGGCAATCACATCCGTCGATCGAGGAGACTCATCTAAAATTGCCATTTCTCCGAAAAAGTCTCCCCGGCCCAGAACGGCCAGGGTCACGACATCTTCCCCGGAACCAGACAGGCGGCGGACTTTCACCCAACCGGACACGACAAAGTAGACGGCATTTCCCCAGGCATCTTCCATTAAAACCGCGCGATTCGCTGGGTACTCATGTTCAACCGCCACAGAAAGGAGCCACTCCAGGGTTTCGGGGTTGGCGGCGGTCAAAAGTGGAAAAAGCTCACTAAAGGCTTCGATCTGCATGAAAACTCGTTGGCTTAAGAATCTAAATAACTCACAGGAAAGACCATCTGAGTCAGGAAATCTGGTCTTTCTCTTTCATAATGGCAGGCTTTCCGGGGTTCCCTGCAGGGAGAATCTACGGATTCGCCTGCCAGAGCCACGAATTCTGTCGGATATGTCAAAAATACTAGCAAGCCTGGTATCGGTGTGAACGAATGCCAGCACCGGTATCAATGACCCGTCAGTAGCCCTTTTAGACTTCATGGGGCTGAACTTGCTTTTCGGAGGTGTCAATCTTCAAGAGAAGTCTCTAGTATAGACAGTCTGACCGCACCTGTAACGCTCAATCTTCAGATACGGCTTCCACGGCCAGTCTCAATTTGGGTAGTAACAGGTCTACGTATTTAGACCACCCTACTACGATCGTCTGACGATGGGCCAGGCTATCCGGGTCAATATCTCTGGACGCAAAGCTCAAGGATCGACCCTCAAGATCGCAGCAGACTAAGCCGGCGGCTCTGGCCAGGGCCAGAGGCCCCGCCGTATCCCACACCTTGACCCGCCGGTTCAGGTAGAGATATAACCCGGCATGGCCCAGAATCACTTCCATGACTTTCAGGCCAAAGCTACCCAGGGAGTGAAATTGCACTTCCGGGATGGCATGGGTAATGGCATCGCCAAATTTAATCTGATCTCGATGACCAATAATCACCGGGCAAAAGTAAGGGTTTGGAGGAGCGGGCTCTGCCACGGGCAGCCGAATTGGAGCGTAGTTGGCGATGGCCTGAAACAAGCCCCAATCTTTGCCACCATAGTAGAGCCGATCGTGGGCCGGGGCATAGATCCAGCCTGCGGTCGGTTGATAATTCTGAAGCAGGCCAACCATCACGGCATAGTCTCGCTTGCCGTGAATAAAATCTTCGGTTCCATCCACGGGGTCGATGCACCAGAGCCGGGAATAACCACCATGAAACTTCTGCCGGGAAGGAGCATTTTCTTCGGTAATCACCCCGTCTCCCGGGAAAAAACTGGCAAAGGCGGCAGAGAGTTGTCGATCGAGGGCAGCATCGATCGTAGTCACATAGTCATCCGGCCCTTTTTGAAACACTTCAAAATGTTCCGTTGCCATCTGTTCTGCCTGCTGACCACACTGGCGAATTGTCTGTCTAATGCGGTGATCTAAGTCCGAAGAAATCAGGGTCATGCAGGTAAGAAAAATGAATAAAGAGGGAGAAGTTGCCCTCAATAGCCTAACGTAATTTGACCTCAGACAAAAAACGGGTTAGCCATCGTTGACTAACCCGCTAAGTTTGGGAACGCGTAGAGAAACTACTTTTGTACGACCAGCTTGACGTTGGCGTTTTGCAGACCAGGGCGCTTCACTTCAGCCAGGGTCTTATTAACGGCATACTTCTGGTTGATCGAATTGATCAGCTCGGTCTGGTTGTGCTTCTTGGCAACACCCCAGAGGTCAGCGATCAGGTCAAAGGAACCATCGGCATTGCGAGACCAGCCCAGATCGTATTCGCCTTCCAGAACTGCAACGATATCAGAGCGAACGCGCTGACCATTGTAGCCCCGGACATCAGCATCGGTCTTAACGGAAATACCCAGATCCCGCAGAGAAGCTTTCAGGATTTCAGAATCGGTGATCTTGGTACGCAGGGTGCTAAAGTGAGACATTTGGGTTTCCTCCTGTGGAGACTTGAGAACAACGTGTTTTTTAGGTGGGTGGCCTGAATGCTGAACCTTGAACTAATCCCTAGCTCAACTCTCGACATTCAAAACCGTGGTGTCAACTGCTAGCTTGGGAGGCTAGCCTTTCCTCCTGTTGGGAGCAGGAGAAAGCTTTTAGAACTCAAGACGCTGATATTCAGCGACTGAGGATGCCGCAGGTCGCGCTCGCTGCCTTGCCCAATCGCGTAGGGCAGTTACCTGTTCGGTCATGGTCTTCGAAAGTGGCAACGTTGATTTGATTGCAGCAATAATGTCTAACTGAGTAAATTCGCGCTCCTGGGCGAAAGCCTCGTACATAGCTGCAACCAGTGCCTGTTCAATCTCGGCTCCAGAATAGCCCTCACAGACGTTTGCTAACTGGTCGAGATCAAAGCGGGCAATTTCCCGCCGCCGCTTCGAGAGATGAATCTTGAAAATTTCCTGGCGTTCTTCGGCGTTAGGTAGATCGACAAAGAAGATCTCGTCGAATCGGCCTTTGCGAAGGAATTCTCCGGGCAATCGCTCAACCCGGTTGGCTGTCGCCATAACAAATACAGGAGAGGTCTTTTCCTGCATCCAGGTCAGGAAGGAACCAAAAATACGACTGGAAGTACCACCATCGGAGTCTGCTGAACCGGCAGTGCCGGCGAAAGCCTTATCTAACTCATCAATGAACAGAATTGCTGGAGAGATGGATTCAGCGGTTTTGAGGGCATTACGCAGGTTGGCTTCCGATCGCCCAACCATAGAACCATCATAAACCCGTCCCATATCTAACCGGAGCAGAGGCAGACTCCACAATCGGGAAGTCGTTTTGGCGATCAGGGACTTACCACAACCGGGTACTCCCAGAATCAACATCCCCTTGGGCTGGGGTAACCCATACTCCCTGGCCCGCTCAGTAAAAGCATTAGAGCGTTGCTTCAACCAGCGCTTGAGCTCTTCTAAACCACCAACCGATTCGATCGTTTCATCTTCTTCGATATACTCCAGAATGCCATTGCGCTTGATCAGCTGCTTCTTTTCAGAAAGCACAACCCCGACTTCTTCCTCAGTCAACCGCCCTGCGGTAACTTGAGCTTTGCGATATACCTTCTCGGCTTCATCGTGGGTTAAACCCAGAGCTGCCTTCAGCAGTTTCTCTCTGGCCTCGGTAGTAATTCGCCGACCCCGCACCTGCTCCAACTGTTGGGAGAGTACATTGTTAAGTTCTGCCATATCAGGCATGGGGAAGTCGAGAACCGCAACCTCTTTCTCCAGCTCAATCGGAATTTCTTGAACCGGAGACATCAGAATGATAGTTTTCTGAGTCCCTTTGAAGCTGGCGATGGCATCCCGCAGCCAACGAATCACTGGAGCGGAATAAAAAGGATGCAAATCCTTAAATACGAACAAGCCTGGTTCCCGCTGGCGAGTTACCCACTCGATCGCGGCCTCTGGTGAAACCGTGTTGTGCTGGGTTACATTGCGTGGCTGCCCATACTCAACGATGCCGTGAGTCACAGTCCAGATGTATAACCGGCGCTGGGGCTTCCCCTGGGCAATGGTTGAAATTACCTGCTCAACCCGTTCTTCCTCCGAAGTAACGAGGTAGATGAGGGGGTACTGAGCTTGTATTAGTATGCTGAGTTCTTCCTGCATAACACATTGACCCACTAGAGACAGCGCATACACCCAATTTGAACCGAAGACCTTCTACCTCGTAGAACCGGCGATCCAAATTCAGTCAGATTTGCTTAAACAGAACCCAAGAGTGATTCAGTAGAGTAGAACCTGAACTAGCAGGGAACTAACTCTCCCTCTCCCTGGGAATCGGCATTCATAGAGCCAACCTTGGCAGGCTTCTCTATGGGTAAACCTTCTTCAACAATCACCCCTGCCTGGGAGCGTAAGGAAACTACGTCACCGTTACGCAGAGCGATGGGGGAAGAACAGTCGGGACATTCATACACCCGATGGGTTTGACCGTGAATTGACTCATACTGCTCAACTACTTCCGGGTGGGACAGATAGAAAACAATTGCTTTCTGAGCCAGATCAGTCATCGTTTCGGAGTCAAGAACCGCCTTAATTTTTAGTTGGCGATGCAGTTCGGGTGGGAGATATAAGGTAACTTTCTGCTTATCTTGCATAGAACTCTCAGTTTTGGTACCCGGGTATGAATGTCAGAATATTCACAGAATCCGAAGCTGTCAAGACGGTAGGACGGTTTGACGGCAATATCGTTACAATCCTTAACAAATCAGGTGGCGAAGCCTCGGAGTTTGGCTCAGGCGATATCTGGTGGAATGGGCGACTGGGGCTGCTCGTAGAGGTGAGCTTGAATCAGGCGGGCTACTTCTTCCCGTTGAATTTCTGTACCGGTCATGACATTGCCCGGGGTCTCAAAAAAGATCGTGCTGTGGATGGCTTCGATCGTCATCATCTGAAACAAGATCTGAATCGTTGGGACGGGCAGGGCAATCATGGAGGGGTCTTGCATGGGATAGGGGCCATTGGCCACATCCTTAAGGCTGGCAAAGGCGTAAACAACATTTTTCTCCAGGTCGGGTTGGAGGCGATTGCCGAGGGTCGTGATGGCCCAATCCTGATCCAGGGTTTGCACAATGTAATACTGCAAGTGGCGTAACTGATTGGCCAGTTGGCGCAAAACCGGGGCGATCGCGGCAACCAGCTGGGGGGTGCTACCATCCTGGGGAGCATCGTCAATTAATGTTTGAATTTGTTCTTCTAAATTCATGGTTTTGAGTTTGGTCAGGGGCTGTATATCTTTGCCTGGAATTGCATCTCCGGCAAGAATTTATTTGCAATTTGTTAATTGAACTCAGATTAGCGGTCTAACTAGATCTGGACGCAGGGGCATCTACTTGCCACAATTGAAATACATCAAAACGCTACAACTTTGCTATTGTTAAACGTTAGCTAGTATGGGGGATGTCTGCCAGAGCGTGGAGGCAATTTTTCAACTGTTGTTAGATGAGCTTAAGTCAGCCACCAACGCTTCTAGGCAGAATTGCCAGGATGTGGCAGATCGTCTTTCCCAGGAAATTGGCCGAATTTGTTCTGAAAGTAAGCGCATTCAAGCCTCCGGCGAGATCGAATCCTGGGCTACGGCCCTAGCCAAACATCGGTTGCAGCAATGTCTGCACTATTACAAGTTGGGCTCCCGGCGGGGTCGGGTAGAGCTCCACAGTACCTTGAGTGCAGTAGTTTACCGTTACATTACTCCACCCCAGGCCCAGTCTAGCTACCAGGCCCGCCTCACGCTGATTGAAGATTTCCTTCAGGGCTTTTACATGGAGGCACTCAACGCCTTTCGGCGGGAGACTCAGTTGCCTCCTACTTACCAGCCCCGGACGTTGCTAGAGCTGGCAGAATACATGGCGTTTACCGAACGCTATGGTAAGCGGCGTATTCCCCTGCCGGGGCACCGCAACCAGCAATTAGTGATTCTGCGGGCTCAGACCTTTTCCCAGCAACAACCTTCTGAGACTCCGGTTGACATTGAACGGGCTGCCGAAGGGATGTCCGGCGAAAATGACAACCAGTGGAACGCGGCTTCGATTCAGCAGGTGCGGGAGCAGATGGTGGCCCAGGAGGTGGAACCTGCGGAAGATACTCTGCGTCAAACGGTGATCGCCGAGCTGACGGCCTACCTGGAAGAACGGAAACAGAGTGATTGTGCCGACTACTTTGCCCTGCGGCTGCAGGATTTGCCGGCCAATGAGATTGAAGCGATTTTGGGCCTGACTCCCCGGGAGCGAGACTATTTACAACAACGATTTAAGTATCATTTAATTCGGTTTGCCCTATCCCACCGCTGGGAACTGGTGCACCAGTGGTTAGAAGCGGATCTGGAGCGGAATTTGGGTCTGACTCCGTTTCAGTGGCAGGAGTTTTTATCTCAGCTTGACGATCAGCAGAAAAAGCTTCTGGAGTTAAAACAGCAACGGCTTCCCGATGCCGCGATCGCTCAGTCTTTAGGCTGTACAGTCACCCAGACCCGGAAACAGTGGTTTAAGCTACTGGAACAAGCCTGGGGAATTCGTAATTATTTAATATCCGGAGCAGGGTCTTCTACCGATGAATAGGAGTTTATAAACATGGATCAGGATTCGGAGGCTCTCCAACAAAGTCTGCTCATGATTCTTCAAGAATTTCTCCCTGAACTGGCCGCAGGCGAAGCTGAAGCGATTAGCCAGGAGTTGGGGCAGAATAATGAATTTATGGGCGTAAGCGTGGGCTACCCACCAGACTCAGAAAATTTGCAGGATGCCAGTTCTACACCCTCCGATCGTCAAGATCCTGAGCATGTCACCCGATTACGGGAAACTTTACTCAATGGAGATATACCTGCTGTGCAAGACCGTTTTCAAGCTCTGTTGAAACACCGATTACAAGCTGAGATTCAACGGAATCCACCGCTGTTCCCCTGGGAAACAGAAATTCATGATTATGAGGCTGACCCTGTGGGTGTGGCCAGGGCAGGGGTCAGTGCTACCCCCGAAAAAATTCCTGCGCTGGTGTGGATGAATCATCTCAAAGAATTTAGCCTACCGGTACCGCTTCCGGAAAATATTTTGGCGCAATTGTTAGAGCGTTGCCAGGATATTGTCCAGTCTTCCCTGCTGGAAGGGGCTAAACTCGTGCGGGCAGTGGAAGATTTGTTCCCCGGCCAGGCTCCTGCTTTAAACCAATTAGCTGGAATGGTAATGGCGGCTCCTGCTCGATCGGGGCGATCGGGGACGACTAACCCGCCACCGGGAGTCAACTATCCAACCAACTACGAGGCTGCGGTTCCGGCTCAGCAAATGGTTCTGTCGTTGTTAGCTGCCCGGGAAATCATTGGGGTTCTCACCATCACCGTTTCTTCCCAGCAACCCAGGGTAGAGCGGCAGTGGATGACCGAATTGGGGGCTCTGACCCTGACCACGCTCTACGAACCCGACAGCGGGTTGCGGATTCTGGGTAAGTTACCCTTTGCCGGGAGTCTGACCCTCAAAGGAGAGGGGGTTCAAGCCATGGCCGAGCGCTCTAGCGCCGGGGGTTTGAATGTAGAATTGGTCGAGCATAATCCTGGCCAGGGTTATGCTCTGGAGGTGCGATTCCTGGGGGCAGAACAACCACCCCTGGTCTTCACGATTCGTATCGCAGATTAGAGCGCGGTCGGGGCAAGCAAGGTTCCTGCAGCAATTCAGGGATGATGACGCTAGGCTAGTGCTTGTAACTCTTCCTTCGATCGCCTATGTCTGGTGTGTCCAGAGTTCCCCGTCCTAATTTTTTGTTTCAACGCTGGCAGCGGAAATTGGCAGAACTGCCACCGCCTGAGGTTGAAAATTCTCTGTTGTTGCGAGTCCTGGCCCAGATGATGGTGCTGGTAGGGATCGGCGCAACCGATGTGGCTGCTTCTACCCAGATGAGCGTTTGGGCAATTCCCTTGAGTATTGCCGGAGCTTGCTGGAGCTGGCAGCAACGGCGCAAGCATAATATTGCTGCAAAATTTTGTATTGCGATCGGAATGCTGCTGGCCCTGGCAGCATTTTTTGTGGGACTGCGGGCAGAGCTGAATGATACCCGTCTGGTGCTGGCGGAGTTGCTGGTGCAACTGCAGGTTTTACATAGTTTTGACCTGCCCCGACGGAAGGACCTGGGGTATTCCATGGTGATCGGGCTGATTTTGATTGGGGTAGCCAGTACACTCAGTCAAACCATGGTGTTTGGTGGCCTGTTGCTGTTGTTTCTGACGATCGCTCTCCCCGTTCTGGTCTTAGACTATCGCTCTCGTCTGGGGTTGGGCGAGATTTCCAGAAATACGCCGCTAAAGCAGGTGGGGCTTTCTCCCCGGCGGCTGAGCTGGTTTTTGTTGCTGATTTTGATTTTAGGGCTGACAATTTTTGCCTTTTTGCCCCGCTTGCCGGGTTATCAACTGCGGACTTTTCCGGTCAGCGCCCAGATACAACGGGAATTTCAGAATAATGCGGAAATTATCAACCCCGGTTATGTTCGGCAGGGCGATGCTTCCCGGGGGGGGCGACAGGGCATGGGAACCGGTGCCGGGGAAGGCATGGGGGCCGGCCAGATGGACGAAAACATCTACTACGGGTTCAATAGCCGGATCAACCAGAACCTGCGAGGACAACTCAAACCCAGAGTGGTGATGCGTGTTCGATCGCAGGCGGAAGGGTTCTGGCGAGTATTATCTTTTGACCGTTACCTGGGCCAGGGTTGGGAGATCTCGCGGAACAGCGAAACGCGGACGATCCGGCGGCCTTCCTGGTCTTACCAGTTTTTCCTACCTCGCCCGATCAACCTGGGTCGTACCAAAGAGATTGTTCAGACTTACACGGTGGTGTCAGAGCTGCCCAATCTGATTCCGGCCATGACCCAACCTCGGGAGTTATATTTTCCTACCGAGCAGGTGGCGATCGACCCGGAGGGTAATATTCGGTCTCCCCTGGAACTGCTGGAAGGGTTGACCTATACGGTGGTTTCCGATGTACCTTACCGCGATCGGGGCCGCTTGCAGACGGCTTCTACCCGCTATCCGGCTTCTATTCGCAAAAGTTACCTGGAAGTGCCACCGGCCATTTTAGGTAAAGTTCGGCAGCAAACGGAAGAACTGCTGGCCACTTCTGCCAAACCCCTGACTTCCGCCTACGAAAAGTCGTTGTTCCTGGCTCAGGCGCTGAAGCAACGCTACTCGATTCAGCCCGATTTACCCTCCCTGGGGCCAGAGGATGATCTGGTGGAAGCCTTTTTGTTTACCTACAAAGGCGGCTACCCCGATCACTTTTCTACCACCCTGACGATGATGTTGCGCTCAATTGGGATTCCGGCCCGCCTGTCCGTGGGCTTTGGGCCAGGTCAGTTCAATCCTTTCACTGGGTTGTATATTGTGCAAAACACCGATGCCTATGCCCTGACGGAAGTATTTTTTCCCCGCTATGGCTGGTTTGCGTTTGACCCGATTCCCGGTCATGAACTGTTTCCCCCTTCGATTGAAGAAGTCCAGACCTTCTCGGTTTTGCAACACTTCTGGAAATGGGTGGCGGGCTGGTTACCCTCTCCCTTGACCAGTGGCCTGAGCCGCCTTACCAGCACGATTATTGGCTGGTTGATGGTTGCGATCGGAGCCTTGCTGGGATTGTTTTCTCAGGGGTGGATGGGCCTGTTTGCCGGGTTGATTTTAGCGATCGGTCTGGGGTTTGTCGGCTGGTTGAGCTGGCGGGGCTGGCAGACCTGGCGGTACCAGCGGTTGCTGGCCAAATTGCCCCCGATGGAACGGTTATACCGGCAAATGTTAGATTGGTTAGCCAGTCAGGGATTTCGTAAGCATCCGGCCCAAACCCCCCTGGAATACGCTTGCCAGTCGCAGCAAATCCAGGCCCCGGAAGTCACCAGGGTGATCGACGAAATTTCCCAGGCTTACGTAGGCTGGCGTTACGGCCACCAAAGGCCCAACCTGGATCAGCTACAACAGCGGTTGCGTGATTTGAAGAAATATCATCGACGCAACACAAAAATCTGACCTGTCCCTGCCAACAATTCGTCTATGCCCCCAGAAATTGTTGAGATTTTATCTGCTGATGAAGTTCGCCGGACTGTAAACCGACTGGCTTCGGAAATTGTGGAGCGATCGCCGGATCTATCCCGCCTGGTGTTGCTCGGCATCTACACCCGAGGAGTCAATCTGGCCCAGGTGCTGGCCCGCCAGATCGAGGCTCTGGAACAGGTCGCGGTGCCCGTAGGGGCCCTCGACATTACCTTCTATCGAGACGATCTGGATCGCATCGGCTTACGCACCCCGGCTAAAACCGAAGTGCCCTTCGATCTGGCCGGAACCACGGTCGTGCTGGTAGATGACGTGATTTTTAAGGGGCGCACCATTCGAGCTGCCCTCAATGCCGTCAATGACTATGGCCGACCGGAAGTGATTCGGCTGGCAGTTCTGGTCGATCGCGGCCACCGGGAAGTGCCGATTCACCCAGATTTTGTTGGTAAACAGTTGCCTACGGCCAAGGAAGAACAGGTGAAAGTTTATCTCCAGGAGTTAGATGGGCGAGATGGGGTGGAACTGATGCGGGTACAGGGGTAGATAGAATGTTAGGTTTGCAGAAGAAGGATGCCGTCAACCCCGTCTGAAGCAAAACTAGCAGTATGGAAACGCAAAACCGCAAAGCCGACCATCTCCGGATCTGTCTGGATCAAGATATTCAATCGCAGCAAGTCAGGAATGGCCTGGATCGTTACCGCTTTACCCATTGTTGTTTGCCAGAACTGAACCTGGCCGACCTTGACCTGACCACCCGATTTCTGGGTAAATCCCTGAAACTGCCCCTGTTAATTTCCTCGATGACCGGAGGCACGGAGCAGGCCAAGCAAATTAACTATCGGCTGGCGGCGATCGCCCAGGAATATGGGCTGGCCATGGGAGTAGGTTCTCAACGAGTCGCCATTGAGACTCCGGCCGTGGCAGATTCCTTTGCGCTTCGCTCGATCGCCCCCGATGCCCTGCTATTTGCCAACCTGGGAGCTGTTCAACTCAATTACCGCTATGGCCTGGATGAGTGTCGTCAGGCCGTAGATTTACTGCAAGCAGATGCCCTGATTTTGCATATCAATCCCCTGCAGGAAGCGGTGCAGACCGGCGGCGATACCAATTTTCTCGGTTTATTCGATAAAATTGCCGATCTCTGTCAACGGCTCCCTGTGCCCGTAATCGCTAAGGAAGTGGGCAATGGGATTTCTGGGTCGATGGCGCTCCGATTGCTGGAAGTGGGGGTGACAGCGATCGATGTGGCTGGTGCCGGTGGTACTTCCTGGGCTTTAGTCGAAAGTGAACGGGCCAGGGATGCCAGGCAACGGCGCTTAGGCCGAACCTTTGGAGACTGGGGTATCCCAACGGCGGAATGTCTCGTTGAAGTTCGCTCGGTGGCTCCCACCGTTCCCCTGATTGCCTCTGGAGGACTGCGTAATGGGCTGGAAGCGGCCAAGGCGATCGCCCTGGGGGCAGACCTGGCGGGAATGGCCCTGCCCTTTTTGCAGGCCGCTAATGAGTCAGAAGCAGCCCTGAAAGAACTGGTGGAAATTTTCAGGGCAGAGCTGGCTACGGCCATGTTTTGTACGGGCTGTTCCCACCTGAGGGCTCTGCGATCGCCGGGAATCCTGCAAAAAAATTAGGGACTTTGGGTCTGGAATTTAGGTTAATGGCCAGAGAGGTTGGCCTCAATGATCTGGCTACCAGATTCGTCCGTGGCTTCCGGTTGGTCAACTGCCAGCTCGGGTTCCCGCTCGGTGCCTGACTCCGGAGCTTCAGTTATATCATCTTCCGCCTGCAACCCTTCCAGGGGCTTGTCTCTGGCGGCTTTCAGTTCCGAGGGGTTGGGGGTGTGGAATAGATTGTCTGGCTCGGGGTTGGTGGGAGGCATAGGATCGACTGCGCTAGGCTTTACCTCTCTAGTTTTGAACGGAAATCAGGGGCCTGCGTCCATCTGGGGGCACAGCCAGGGGGCAGAATTGGCAGAAATTCAAAATACTGCGTTGTGTGCTTGTTCATTGACAAACCGGCAAAATTCCATGCGCGGCAATGGGTAGCTGGGGTATTCTTACTATGTCAAGCAGAAATGGTTTTGGAAAGCATGAAACTGGCGGCACGAGTTGGGCAGGTCACCCCTTCACTGACACTGGCGATCGACTCTAAAGCAAAGGCAATGAAGGCCGAGGGCATCGATATCTGTAGTTTTAGTGCCGGGGAGCCAGATTTTCCTACACCTGCCCATATCTGCGCTGCCGCCGAGCAGGCGATCGCCCAGGGTAAAACCCGTTATGGCCCTGCCGCCGGTGAACCAAAGTTAAGAGATGCGATCGCTAAAAAGCTGCAAACAGAAAATTTGCTCTGCTACGGGCCAGAAAATATTCTGGTCACCAATGGCGGTAAACATTCCCTGTTTAACCTGATGCTGGCTCTGATTGAGCCGGGGGATGAAGTCATTATTCCTGCCCCTTACTGGCTCAGCTACCCGGAAATGGTGAAATTGGCCGGGGGGACTCCGGTAATTGTCAACACTGAGGCCAGCAGTGGGTTTAAAATTACCCCCGAGCAGTTGCGTCAGGCAATTACGGCTAAAACCCGTCTGTTTATCTTAAACTCTCCCTCCAATCCCACGGGCATGATCTACAGCCCCGATGAGATCCGGGCCCTGGCGGAGGTCGTGGTAGAGAGCGACATCTATGTTGCTTCCGATGAGATTTACGAGAAGCTGCGCTACGACGGAGCTGAACATCTGAGTATTGGGGCGGTGAATCCAGAGATCTTTGAACGAACCATCGTCAGCAGTGGGTTTGCCAAGGCTTACTCCATGACAGGCTGGCGAGTCGGATTTTTAGCCGGGCCGGTAGACCTGATTCGGGCTGCAATCACCATCCAGGGCCACAGTACTTCTAATGTCTGTACCTTTGCCCAGTATGGGGCGATCGCCGCTCTGGAAGGTTCCCAGGACTGTGTAGAAGAGATGCGACTGGCCTTCGCCGATCGACGGCAGGTGATGCTGGACTGGATCAATTCCATACCTGGTCTGTCCTGTGCCAAGCCTGACGGTGCTTTCTATCTGTTTCCCAGTATTGAAAAAACCGGGCTCAAATCCCTGGCTTTCTGTGATGCCCTGCTCAGTCAGGAACAGGTAGCCGTGATTCCGGGCATTGCCTTTGGTGCCGATAATCATATCCGACTGTCCTACGCCACCGATATGGATACGATTAAACGCGGCCTGGAGCGGTTAGAGAAATTTGTTCGCTCTCAGGTCTAAAACAGGCCCAGGGTGGCACTGGCGCTCACCCCCAAAATTAACCCATCAAAATCAATGAAGGATAGGGAGGAGTTGCCGAAGCTATAACCGGCATAGAGGTTGAGTTGGGTGTTACGGGTGGCTGTATAGGTGAGTCGCAGGTTAACCTGCTGATAGACATCAGTGCGAGACACCTGAGTAAAGTTAGCCAGAGAAAACTGGTAATCCAGAGCCGCCTGAAGGTTAGGTTGAAAATCGTAACTGAGCGAAGCCACGAAGGAATTGATAATGCGGGAGCGATCGCTGGGGTTGGCAAAGCCGATACGCAACTGATAAAAAGTGCCCAGACTCAGTTTGGGGGTGAGTTGATCCCGGCGGCTCAGTTCCAGGCGCAGGCCATTGTCGTTCAAAAACCGTTCTCCGACGGAGAAGCCAGGCAGGTCATAACCAGCAACAAACAACTGCTGATTGCCCCAGCCAATTTCGCCAAACATCGTTGGCGAAAGGCGCTGCAACACACCGGCCCGAAACCTTAACTCGTTGTAATTGAATTGGGCCTGGGTGGAATAGCGCACCAGATTGGCATCGAAGGAGGCAACCAGGTAGGTGTTGGGGCCAATGGCTGGCGCAGTAAACAGGGAAATTCCCGGTCTGACCAGGGCACTGTCGATCGGGTCGAGGTTAGAGGAAAAAATATTACTGCTACGGAAATAGTCTAACCGGGCAATCAGATATACGTTGGGCTGGGGTTTAGGGGATGCTGCCGGGGTAGCGGGGGCGGCCGGAGGATTCACATAAATACAGCCTAATTCTGGGTCACAGTTAGACAGATTAACCGATGGTGTTGGGGAAGTGGGAGGCGTGATGAATATGCACCCTAACTCCGGATCACAACTGGACAGGTCAGCGGGGGGCGGCGGGGCTGGTCGATCGGGGAGGGCAGTGGCGGGCTCGGGTTGGGAGGGCGAAACCTCTACACCTTTCAGGTTGGTGGTTTCGTCAGTTTTTGACCTGGAAGAGGCCGGAGTGAGGGAAACTGGTTTGGTTCGGGTCGGGTCGGTGGCAGGCTGCTCCAGGCTGGCGTTACGACTGATGGGAGAGAACTCGATCGCCGACAGGGGCAGCAACTCGACGGCTCCTGTCCGGGTTCCTGCGTTGGTCGGCAGCCTGGGGGGTAGGGGAACCGTTTTCCCGGGCTGCCGTTCTGGATTATTTAAGGAGGGGAGGGAGGGCTGAACGGCAATGGGTTCAGCTTTGACATTGGTCGTTGCCACCGTTAGTAGCAGGGCAATAGCGCAGGTAGAACTGTGAACCAGTGTTTCACTCCAACCTCCAGGCTGCTGCTCTGGCGCAGGTGGTAAGGGGAGACGGGCAAGGTTAGAAAAATGATTGGACAATTCAGGAACCGTAAATTTACTGAGATTCTGGCATAGTCTGGAACAAGCTGGCATTCCCTTTTTCCGGTTTCCCTGGGGGCTGGTCTTAAAGGTTTATCTGTTATTAGGGAGAGAAAAAAGGCCGATTACTATCCCCCAAATTGGGGATTTTTGGAAATTGCGGGTGACACTACAACGTGAGAGCGACTAAGCTGTGTAAGTAGGGCTACGTAAACTGTTAACCTGGCCGGTAAGCAAAACCATAGTCGATCAGTAGAAGGATAGTTTATTCTCTGGTTGCTTAAAACCTTCATCAGGAGGGGTGTGATCGCCAAACAAGTTGTTAGCTGCAATCGTTCGCGGGGATGGGAGTCTTTATGTCCAGCCGATTTTTCCTAGTCGTTACCCTGAGTTTATTCACTACCGGATCCCTCTGGTTTGCTCAGCCGGTCAAGGCGCAAACAAAGTTGACCCAGGCCGTGATTGAAAGTTTACGCAACCAGGCACGATTAATCCTGAAAAATCAGGCAGCCCGGCCAGCCCGTGTCACCGATCGCATGACCCCCGGTGATTCCCTGGTGACTCAGCAAAAATCCCTGGCTGAATTGCGCTTTAACGATCGCTCTCTCGCTCGTATTGGCGAACGTTCTCTGTTTCGGTTTGAGCCTAATACCCGGACGTTTCACCTGAGCAACGGAACAATGCTGCTGTTGATTCCACCAGGACAGGGAAGAACCCGCGTTCGCACCCCGAATGCAACTGCAGGCATTCGCGGTTCGGCTTTATTTGTGCGGTTTAATCCAGAAACCGCTACTACGGTCGTTGGAGCCTTAACTGATAGCCAGATTGAAGTGATTAACCAGAATGGCAATCAGAGTCAGGTGTTGCAGGCCGGCCAAATGGCGGTATTTATTCAAGACCAGCTGACCCAGGTTTACAATTTTTCCCTCGATCGCTTTTATCAAACCAGCCCTCTGGTCAATGGCCTGGATTTACCCGCTCAGAGTGGTACAACGAACGCTGATCCGGCCCTGGCCGCAGTACAGGCAGAGACTTCCGATGCCCTGAAGCGGCAGCCCTCGGTAAGTGGTGGCCAGGCTGTCCTGATCAATCCAGATTTTATTCGACTGGCCACAACTCCAACGGTTACACCAGGGCCAGAAACTGGCGTTAATCCCCTCAATACAGCGGTACAACGCGATCGTGTGCCTGATTTTCCGACTACGATCAGCAACCCTGCCACCGATGGGCGGGTGCCTCCCAGGGATTCAGTGGCTCAACCCGGTGTCTCTAACCCCGTGGTACCTCCCTCAGGGTCACCGGCAACTCCAGTGCCTCCCGTAATCACGGAGAACCCCGTCTCTCCCCAGCCTCCCACGACGGGCCGACCGGTAACTCCTCCCTCCGTAGCCCCTGGCCCTGGTGAAGGGCCTGCGACTCCTGCGATTCCCGCGACTCCGAATCCCGGCGGTGGGCCTGCGACTCCTGCGACCCCTGCGACTCCGAATCCCGGCGGTGGGCCTGCGACTCCTGCGACCCCTGCGACTCCGA
>ERZ1066137.20-NODE-20-length-231986-cov-31.322436_pt1 | contig 231986 bp, 224 predicted proteins | sample MGYA00382784_ERZ1066137 | MGnify/ENA primary metagenome ERZ1066137 (study PRJEB33369, sample SAMEA5778367) | biofilm metagenome | biome: Industrial cooling water; feature: Water cooling tower basin; material: Biofilm | place: United Arab Emirates | collected... | reverse complement strand
CCGTGCCCGGGTTAAAGGTATTGTCGAGTGTGCCATCCGCATTCAGGCGGGCAATGCTATTTCGGGAAGTGCCGTTGTAGCTGGTGAATGCTCCCCCGATGAGCACCTTCCCGTCCGGTTGAAGGGCAAGGGCCAAGACTCCGCCACTCGCCCCCGTGCCCGGGTTAAAGGTATTGTCGAGTGTGCCATCCGCATTCAGGCGGGCAATTCGGTTTCGGGAAGTGCCGTTGTAGCTGGTGAAAAATCCCCCGATGATCACCTTCCCATCCGGTTGAAGGGCAAGGGTCCAGACTGTGCTACTCGCCCCCGTGCCCGGGTTGAAGGTGTTGTCAAGTGTGCCGTCCGCATTCAGGCGGGCAATGCTGTTTCGGGAAGTGCCGTTGTAGGTGGCGAAATCCCCCCCGATGATCACCTTCCCGTCCGGTTGAAGGGCAAGGGTCTGGACTGTGCTATTCGGTCCATCCCCAAGGCCAAATCCAACATCATTAGGGTTGAAGGAAGTGTCCAGCGCGCCAGGTGTTTGGGCTTTGACACTAAACGCAAACACTAATGTTACGATAAAGAATAAGATATGTACACGGCTGGCTTTGGTCGCTCTTTGAATACGTTGAATTGCAGGAGTGAGTGTCGAGAGAGCCTTCATGGTTTATGGGGTGTTAAATGGTTCAGCAATAAATTAATTCACCAGTTTTTTGATGTTAACTTCGTCCGTTCAGCGATGTTTCTCATAAAATCGAGAGCGAAAATGGATGTTAGACTATAGACGAAAGGTAAAGAAACCTGCGGCAACCGCCCAACACAGAAGAAAAAAAACAGTGTTAACCAACCCCACCAAAAGTAAGATCGGTATAAGCTACCTGGCGCGATTTGTGATCTGTGATTTGTGATTTTGGATTAGTGATTGGCGATTTGATCTGCTCGACCAAAGTTGGTTGTAACTACTTCAACACCACCACCGTAATCCCCGCGCCACCACGCTCTACGTGCTCGTCTGCAAACGAGGCTACATGCTTGTTCCGCTTCAACACATCGCGAACCACTTGCCGAAGTACGCCCTCGCCCTTGCCGTGCAGAATGCGTAATTCGCCATGACTTAATAAGATTGCATCGTCCAGGAACTGCGTAAGCTGAGGCAATACTTCTTCTACACGTTTGCCGCGTACATCCAGTGTAGTGCTGAACATGGCTTGCTTTTGCCGGATGTCCAACCCCACCGACCGCGCTATTTTCACGACCGGATCATCGGCTGCCTGGTCGCTACGTACCAACTGCTCCAGCTTGGCCACCGTGCGAATCTCGCCAAATCGCACCACGGTTTGCTTGCCATTAATTTCCAACAACGTGCCCGTTACCTCTTGCCCGCGAATGCGCACCTTGTCGCCTACCTTAAGCTGCACTGGCTCCGGTTTTTCGTTTGGAGCCGCCACTTTCGTATTCAGCTCCCGCAGCGATTCGCGCACTTTTTTGGTCTCTTTCTTCTCCGCCTTGTTCTCCTTAATGTGGCGGATGGTTTTCTCGATCTCGCGGTTGGTTTCCTTCAGCAAACTGGCTGCCTCCAACTTCGCGCGATCTATGATTTCCTTTTTACGGGCATCCAATTCGGTCGCTAGTTTTTGATAGCGCGCCTGGAGGGTGGCGAGCTCTTCCTCGCGTTGCGTAATCAACCGGGTTTTACGCTGCACCTCCTGCTGTTCTTCCGCCACTTTTTTCATCAGTCGCTCCAAGCCGGCCACATCTTTACCGATGATTTCTTCGGCTTGCTGGATCAGCGTTTCAGGAAAACCAATCTTCTGGGCAATCTCCAAAGCAAATGAACTTCCCGGTTTGCCCACCTCAAGTAAATACAGCGGTTGTAGCCTTGCCGTATCGAACAGCATGGCGCCGTTTAGAATTCCGGGTGTGTTGCTGGCAAACACTTTTAAGTTGTAATAGTGCGTAGTGGCTACGCCCCAGCTCTTCTTCGCCACCAGCGTAGCCAACACGGCTTGTGCAATGCCGCCACCAAAGTTTGGATCTGTACCGCCGCCCAACTCATCGAGCAAAATCATCGTCTCATGATCTGCTGATTCAGAGAACAACTTCATGTTGCGCAGGTGCGAGCTGTATGTGCTTAAGTCATTTTCAATCGACTGCTGATCGCCAATGTCCACAAGTATGTTCGTAAACAAACCCATACGCGAGTGGCCCGCCATCGGGACCAGTAAGCCGCATTGCAACATGTATTGAATTAGACCCACGGTCTTTAGGCATACCGACTTTCCACCCGCATTAGGCCCGGATACCAACAAGAAACGGTCGTTGCCATCTAACACCAGATTCAGCGGCACCACCGGGCGCTTACCTTTCAGGTTCAGCACCAGCAACGGATGCCGCGCATTTTGCCACTCGAATACCGGTGGCTGCTGAAGTTGTGGTAGATCGGCTTCCAGTTCGCGTGCGAGTCGGGCTTTTGCATTTGTAAAATCGGCTACAGCCAAAAAAGCATAGCCCGCACGCAGATCGGCCATGTTCGCCCGCAGCAGATCAGTCAGGGCCCGAAGCACGCGAATAATTTCTCTGCGCTCCGCCAACTGCAAATCGCGGATTTCGTTGTTTGCCTCCAAAACCTCCACGGGTTCCATAAAAACCGTTTGCCCCGTATTGGACTCATCCACCACAAATCCTTTCAGCTTCCGCTTATGCTCTGCCAGAATCGGAATCACCAACCGGCCATCGCGCACCGTGGCAGAGATTCCATCTGGCACCCAACCCGAATCTGCGGCCTGGCGAAACAACCGATCGGTAAGCCGCCGCATGTTGCTTTCTTCCTCACGCAGGCGCCTGCGTACGCGGGCCAGTTCGGGCGTGGCATTGTCGGCAAGCTTGCCCTGATCATCAAAGTAGCCCGCCATGGTTTGTAACAACTTGGTTGGTACCTGCAGCGAAACAATGAGTTGGTACAAGGCTGGAAAATCAGCTTTGTTTTTGTCGATGGCGGTGATCAATTCCCGAAGCGTGCGTAGCGACTGCAAGATGTGGTAGATATCTTCAGCTTCCAGAAATGCGCCTTCCACTGCAATTACCGTCCACCACGGTTCCGGATTTTCATGGGCCATGAGTGGAAAGGCATCGCCCCGCTCCAACCACTGTTTAAGTTCACGGGTTTGTTGCAAACGTGGCTGTAGCTGTTCAACCCGGCTCTCGAATTGCATGCGTTGCACCAACTGCTTGCCGGGTTCGCTCACACAATGGCTTTCTAACCAGGCCCGAAGTACATCAAAACCGAGCCGCTGTTCCAAGTCGGGCGGATACAACATGCTTTACCTGGGTGCGGGCGTGCTGGCTGCTTTTTGCAGGCGCAGGTTAAGGGAATCCACCACGGCAGCATACACGCGTTCAAACTGCTCTGGACGATCGAGATAATATTCATACGACTTGCGCAGTACCGAATCAGAAAGTGCGTGAGCGCGCAGCAGTGAATCCTCAAATGGCACAAAATATTTATACCCCGAATCTTTCGGTACGTTTTGTAACGCGATGCGCGACTCTGCCAAATACAGGTCAATCAGCAGCGTAACCATCTGCTGTTGATCAAGCACTTCCGGAGGCCTTGCATCGCGCGTACAGGCCAGCATGAAGATACCCAATACAAAGGTTAAGAGTCCATATTTCTTCACTCGCAACATCGGGGTGCCAAAATACTATAATTCGACTAAATTTGACCCGCTAAAATAGTGCCGGAGTGAGAGACCTGCTGAAAAAGCTGCGCAAATACGAAATTCAGATCCGCAAAGCCATTAATAGCCAGATGATGGGCGACTTTCACTCCATCTTCAAAGGCTCGGGGCTGGAGTTTGATGACGTGCGCCCCTACCAGTATGGCGATGACATCCGCACGATCGACTGGAACGTAACCGCTAAAGGGCACGGCACGTTTGTAAAAACCTTTAAAGAAGAAAAGGAGCAAACCATTTACTTCATTTTGGATGTGAGCGCCTCGCAAACCATCGGTACCGCGGGCAACACCAAATTGGATATTGCGAAAGAGATTTGCGGAGTACTTTCGTTGGCTGGCGCAAAAGAATCAAGTCAAATTGGTTTAATCTGCTACAGCGATGCACGCGAAGAGTTTGTAAAGCCAGCGAAGGGCATGCAACAGGCGTACGAAGTCGTAGCACGGCTGATTCGACTAAAGCCAAGTTCGATGAAAACAAACTTGAAAAAGGGAATTGCTTTTGCATTGAACTCCATCAAGCGGCGAAGCGTGATCATCATGATTTCGGATTTTATCGATGAGGGCTTTTACCCCAACCTGAAATCACTTGCCCGGAAACATGATCTGGTGGTGATTCAAATTCACGATGCGCGCGAAACTCAGCTCCCGAAGCTGGGTATTATTCCGGTACTGGATAAAGAATCTAATCAAACCATCTGGATTAACACTTCTTTTGGCGACTTCCGCGAGCGGCTCGTGCAACACCACACGCAACGCGTAGACGAGTTATCTCAGTTCTGCAAAAAGCACCAGGTTAATTTTTTGCGGGTAGATACCAATGAAGACTACGTGCCCAAACTGCTGCGCTTGTTTAAAGTACGAAACAAATCGTTAAAGAGTGCGTAGCATTTTGATTTGGATTTTCGCCTTCCTGCTGGTGGCCACCCATGCCCGTGCGCAAAGCGTACGGGTTGAAGGCCGTTTCGTGGCCGATAGTTTGAAAATCGGTATGCCCACGCCCTTTGTACTTACCGCGCGCTACCCGCAAGAAGCCACGGTACTCTTTCCGGACACCACGTTTACCTTTACCCCGTTTGAATTTGCCCGGCGCACGTATTTTCCCACCCGTACCCGCAATGGCGAAAGCCTGGACTCAGTAGTGTACGAACTTACCTCGTTTGAGGTAGACAGCATTCAATACCTGCAGTTGCCAGTGTTTCTTGTGGCCGCCCAAGACTGTACCGTGTGGCAAAGCCCACGCGATTCCATTTTTCTTGCTGCGCTGGTGGCGCAGGTTCCAGACTCTGTGCAGACCACTGCCCTGCCGATGAAAATCAACACTTCCTACCAGTTTGTATCGAAGCTGTTGAACTACCCGGTGCTGCTGCTTTTTGTTGGTATAGCGGTTGTTGTAGCAATTGTTGTGGCGCTTGTATTCGGCAAACGAATCCGCAAGTATTTCCAAAAACGCGCGCTACGAAAACGGCATGTGCAGTTTCTTGCCGCCTTTCAGAACGAAGTGGAAAAGCTGGAGCAAAATTTTTCGGCTTCAAAAGCCGAGGCATGCCTGGTGATCTGGAAAGGTTATATGGAACAGCTTTTACAGCATCCGATCACAAAACTTACAAGTCGTGAAATCATTCAACAATTGTCGGACAACAGCTTAAAGACCACGCTCGCTGAAATCGACCGGATGATTTATGCACATACCCGGGACTGGGCACGCGAGCCGTTTTATGCCCTGAAGGAGCAGGGGCAAAAAGCATTTGAACGAAAACTGGAGGAGGTAACGTATGGATAACCTCGACCCCTGGTACGCGCCCGTATGGTTCATGCCCGCTACGTTTCGGCAATACAGCTGGGAAAACCCTGTTTTTCTTTGGCTACTGCTGGCCATTCCTTTCTTATTTGTTGGTCGCTGGTTGATTCGCTTTTTTACCAACCAGAAACTGGCCGTTGCCCTGGTGAAAAGCGACCTGAAGCGCTCGCCACTAACATTGATCCGTTTCATACCCGAACTACTGCTCATGGTAATGTTGGGTCTGATTGTTATTGCATTGGCCCGGCCGCAAAAAAGTAATGAAAAAGTAGAGCAGTACACGGAAGGTATTGATATCATGCTGGCGATGGACATCTCCCAGTCGATGCAACTGGAGGATTTTAACCCCAACCGACTGGAGGCTGCCAAAGAAGTTGCCCGTAATTTTATTAAAGGACGAAAGCAAGACCGCATTGGTATTGTCGTGTTTTCGGGCGATGCATTTTCGCTGGCGCCGCTTACTACCGACTACGATTTGCTTAACTCGTACATCAACGAAATGGGCTTTGATATGATCGAAAACCGAGGCACTGCCATTGGCAGCGCACTGTCTGTGGTGATCAACCGGATGCGCGAGTCCGAATCGAAATCCAAGGTATGCATTCTACTTAGCGATGGCGAAAGCAACGCGGGCAACATCGACCCGATAACCGCAGCCGAACTGGCGAGCGCATACGGCATCACGATCTATACCATTATCGTGGGTAAAGAAGGCCTTGTACCTTTTGGCAAAGACTTCTTTGGACGACCACAAATGGTAGAAAACGAAATTGACGAGAGCAGCATGCGAAAGATTGCCGAAATCGGCCGTGGCGAATTTTTTCGCGCAGAAGATGACGAGGCACTGAAAACGGTGTTTGCAAAAATCGATCAGTATGAAAAAGCTGAAATCAAAGAATCGCGATACAAAGACACTTCGGATTACTACTTTATCTACCTGCGCTGGGCAATTTTACTGTTCGTTGTGTGGCTGCTGCTTAAATCCACCTTTATAAGCAACGTGCTGCAAGACTAGAACGCAACGGAGGAGTAAGCAGCGCGTCTGAAAAAAAATCAACGCAGAAGCGCGGTCAAATACGCCGGAAATTTGCTGGCGTTTTGAGATGAGCGCTAAATAAAGTCAGCGCCTACAAATAAAAGGCGAATACCAAAAAGCATCAAGGCAATGCCCACCACAATATGCACCACGGAGAGTATCCGCGGCTGAATCAACTTACGCAGGCGACCGGCCAGATAGGCTTTCAATATATCGGTGGCCAGCACCGTACCGAGCAAGGCAGTGAAGAAAATCAAGTATTCCCGGTGGGTAGCGTAACCAAAGTTAACCGAAGCGGCACTGATCGTGGCCAGCCAAAAGACCAATACCATGGGGCTAAGTCCGTTAATGATAAATCCTTTGATGACGTAGCGCACGTGACCTGTACCAGCCACAGACTCCTTCAGCATCAGCTGCTTTCTGCTTTTAACAAAAAGATGGTAAACACCGAAGCCGATCAGCACCACACCCCCAACAAAGGCCAGATACTTTTTCGCCATGGGTTGTTGCAAGATTTGCGCTAATCCAAAATAGCACACCGCAACGTACAACATGTCGCTAAGCGACACTCCAAGCGAAACCAATACACCTTTCGAAAAACCTTTCTCCAGGCTGGTTTGAATAATCGTAAAAAACACAGGCCCGATTAGAAATGCGAGCACAACGCCCAACTCAATGCCTTGCTTTACGATTTGCATTAATTCGCGTTAGCCAGATATTTTTTCCAATCTTCCAATTGGGTTTTATTCATTACGCGCGGAAACTTATTCTGGCCACCTTGTTTTCCCTTCGACTTCATCCAGCCGTAGAACTTCTCTACCGGTAACACATCCACCACCACTTCCCGTAAGGCAGCTGTTCGTTCTACCGCGTAATCGTCATTCAGATCTTTTAGATGAAAATCCAGTCGATCGCGCAACTTATCCGCATCTACATTGTGATCTGTTCCTACAAACCAATGATGGGCGAAGAGCGAACCGTGCGGCACGCCGCTCACCGTAAACTCATTGATTTCCACATTCAATTCGGACGACACGAGCTCAATGGCTTTGTTCATGTTATCCACCGAAAGGTGCTCTCCGCACAAGCTTAAAAAGTGTTTCGTGCGGCCGGTTATTACGATTTCAGACTCTTCGAGTGAAGTAAACTTGATCACATCCCCGATCAGGTAGCGCCACGCGCCGGCACATGTGGAGAGCAAAAGCGCATACTCGGCACCCTCTTGCACTTGATCGATCAGCAGCGTTTCCGCATCAGGTTTGATTTCCCCCGTGGGCAGGAAATTGCGCTCGTTAAAGGGCACAAACTCATAAAATATCCCGTTATTCAATACCAGGCGCATTGTCTTTCTTTTTGGCAATGCCTGGTAAGCAATAAAACCTTCGGAGGCGAGATACGTCTCGATATATTCAATGGGTCGGCCCATTAGCTTTTCAAAACTTTTTCGATACGGATCTAACGAAACGCCCCCGTGTACATACACTTGTAAATTGGGCCAGATCTGATGGATGTGCTCTACCTTGTGGTACTCGATAATGCGCTCCAGCAAAATTTGCAGCCACGCGGGCACGCCAACAATAATCCCAATGTCCCACTGGCGTGCATTCACGGTAATTTCATTCAACTTGCGTTCCCAATCGCGCGTGCGCGCAATCTTTTTACCTGGCTTGTAAAAATGCTGAAACCAGAACGGCAGCCGTGCCGCCTGAATGCCGGATAAGTCGCCTTCAAAGTAATGGCCCCGTTTGTTTAAATGAGTGCTACCCCCGATCATTAAAATGCCCTTGCCAAAAAATTCGTCCGGGAGATCGTATTTGGATAAGCTTAGAATTTGACGAATGCTGGTGCGCTGAATGGCTTTCGTCATCTCTTTCGTTACCGGAATGTACTTGGATGACGCTTCGGAAGTGCCCGAACTCAGCGCGAAATACTTGATGCGCCCTGGCCAGCACACATTCTTGGCCCCCTTTTGGGCCAAATGCCACCACTCTTTGTAGATCTTGTTGTAATCGTGAATGGGCACGCGCGCCTTAAAAGCATTGTAAAACTGTTGGTTACCCTGCCGAAAGTGCTGCAAGATTTCGTGAAAGTTGTAATACTTACCGAATTCGGTGGCGTTGGCTTCGATCAGGAGTTTTTTTAACTCCAGCTTTTGTAACTCCATGGGCGCGGAATACTCCTGCTCCAGGATTTCGCGAAGTTTTATTCCCTTCTTTAATAAAGTACCCAGTATGGCCATATTTTTGCGCTCGGTAAGAAACCGTCAAATTTATACAATGAGCATCAAAACTAACATTGAATTGTTGAACGGGGAACTGAGTGCAAAGGGTGCGCGGCTGGTGGCGGTAAGCAAAACCTACCCGGTGGAACTCATTCGCGAAGCCTACCAGGCCGGGCATCGGATTTTTGGCGAAAACCGGGTGCAAGAGCTTGTGCCCAAATTTGAAGAACTACCCAAAGACATCGCCTGGCACCTCATCGGCCACTTGCAAACCAATAAAGTAAAATACATTGCACCTTTTGTAAGCCTCATCCATTCTGTAGACAGCCTGAAGTTGCTCCAGGAAATCAACAAACAGGGGCAAAAAATAGGTCGGGTTATTCCCTGCCTGTTGCAGGTCTACATCGCAAAAGAAGAAACGAAATTTGGGTGGGATCGAGACGAACTGCTGGCCGCGGTTACACAAAAAGGTTTTGACGAGTTTGCATTTGTGAAAATTGATGGACTTATGGGTGTGGCCTCGCTCACCGACAATACTGCGCAAATTCATGCCGAAATGCAGGCACTGGAAGATCTTTTTCTACTACTCAAAACCATGCCGCTGCCGCCCAACATGGAAATGAAAGAACTCTCCCTGGGCATGAGTTCGGATTACCGCATTGCATTGCAGCACGGCACCACACTTGTTCGTATTGGCACAACCATTTTTGGAAACCGTAACTATCAAAAAGCATGACCACGCGTGTAACCTGGATTGCTGCCGCCTGCCTGGGTCTTTCCGGCGTTGCCTTAGGTGCATTCGGGGCACACGCACTCAAGCCAATGCTTACCGCGAATGGTCGGGTGGAAACGTACGAGCTTGCCGTGCGGTACATCATGTTTCATGCACTTGCGCTTTTTGCGATCGGATTTCTTCATGAAAAATTTCCGGGTGTACGCATTCGGCTGGCGGGATTGCTGCTACTCTCCGGTGTGCTGGTGTTTAGCGGCAGCCTTTTGTTGTTGGCACTGCTGAACTGGCGCAGCATGGCTTTTTTCACGCCGTTTGGTGGCGTACTCATGCTTTCCGGCTGGGGTTTGCTAGTTTACGTAATTGCAACCACCCGAAAAGGCCTGTAAAGCACATCGTCTGCGTGAAGCAACCCCGAGACGGTTACTTCCAATTGGCCGGATCCAGCCGCCAGCTTTTTATGTAAATCAAGTCATTCTCAGAAACGTAGTTCATCGCCACGGCTGTTTCCAGCAAACTGGTGAAATCCGAGAGGCAAATCAAAGGAATTTTAGCGGCTGCAAATGCCTGATCCGCGGTAGCAAACCCGTACGTAAAAATGGCCACCATACCAATCACGTCAAAGCCGGCATCGCGCAGCGCCTCAGCCGCCTTTAATGAACTGCCGCCGGTAGAAATCAAATCTTCCACCAATACCACCCGTTGGCCTTTCGTAATTTTTCCCTCGATTAAATTACCCATGCCATGATCTTTTGGCTTGGGGCGCACATACACATACGGAAGCGCAAGGGCATCGGCAATCAGCGCGCCTTGCGGCACACCCGCCGTAGCCACGCCTGCGATGCACTCCGCGCCCGGGAAGTACTTTTTAACCGAAGCGGCCAACGCGTCTTTTATTGATGTGCGAATGTTTGGGTAAGATAGCGCAAGCCGGTTATCGCAGTAAATGGGCGACTTCCAGCCGGAACTCCAGGTAAATGGTTGCTTGTAATTGATGCGAATGGCTTCTATTTGCAACAAGTGGCGGGCCACTGCGCTGGCAGTATCCGCATTAACGGTAATGAATGACATGATGGGCCGAAATTATCGGTAAAAAACCCAAAATTCCATTTGACCCTTTCGGAATAATTTATGTTTTTGCACTACGGGTTTCATGAACTTATTCATCAACGACATCCCGATCAGGATATTACGCCCCGGTGTGCAACCGGAAGCTGGTCATTACAACTACCTGATTGACGCCCGAAAAGAATCGATCACAAAGGCCGGGCTAATTCATCATGTTTGGGTTAACCATGCAGACACCTACCATGTAGATGTGATTCTTGATCTGATCAACTCAAAAGTACCTACCCACCTGTTATCCCTCTTTATTACCGCCGAGGATTACGAGTTTATCAAGGTCTATTTAAAGAGGAAGTTTAAAGTGGTGAAGGCCGCGGGCGGGTTGATTCAGAAGAAAGACCGGTTTTTGATGATTTACCGGATGAAGAAGTGGGATTTGCCTAAAGGCAAAAAAGATGCGGGCGAGAAAGCCGTACAAACCGCTGCCCGCGAGGTACAGGAAGAATGCAACGTATCCGTTAAGGTGGGTAAGAAACTCTGCACCACCTGGCACACATACACCATGAATAAAAATGTGATGCTCAAGCAAACCAAGTGGTTTTTAATGGAGCTAACGGACGACTCAAAAATGAAACCCAGCATTGAGGAAGACATTGAAGAACTACGCTGGATGACGCGCAAGGAAGTTTACCACGCCCTGGAAAACTCATACAAATCCATCCAGTTTGTATTTGAGGAATTCTACCGTAAAACCGACACGGTAAAGGGATAATTTACTCGCGCCGCCCGAAGCCGGGCAAACAACTAAAGTGTATACGGCAGGTAACCGCTTACATCGCCACCATACCGGTGCACTTCCCGCACGATGGACGAATTAATTGCGGCTAGTGTGGGCGAGGTAATCAAGAAAACCGACTCCATTTTTTTATTTAAATCGCGGTTTACCTGAGAAATAGTGTTTTCATACTCAAAGTCGGTGGTATTGCGCAGGCCGCGCAACAGGTAACTTGCACCTTTTTTTTGCGCAAACGTGGCCGTAAGTTCGGAATACGTCTCTACACTGATTTGCGGATAATTTTTAAACGTCTGGCGGATACAGCCCAACATCATCTCAATCTCAAAATACCGGGCGCTTTTTTTACTGTTGTAACCGATCGCAATCACAATTTCATCAAACAAGGAAAGGCCACGCAAAACGATGTCTTCATGCCCTTTGGTAAAGGGATCGAAAGATCCTGGAAAAAGTGCTACCCGTTTCAAGCGGCAAAGTAGTGAGCCGAGAAAAGATCGAAATAATGATGATCCTGCACTTCATCAAAAACATACCCGAATTTTAGTGAAGCAGGCCGGGTACCAAAAGAAACGTTCTTAATGTATTTGATGAACTCTTCGTAATGCGGAGAATTCTGCCCGATGTAACCCCACAACAAGATGCCGTTTTTCTGTTGATCCAGTCCCAATACGGACATCACCATCACAATGTACTTCACGTAATCAGAAAACTGCTTGATGGGAAACTGGTTGTAATACACCAGTTTGTGGTCTTGATGAAAAAGAACATGCAATTTGAACCGATCTACGTACAAAAAAACCGGCAGACCAGAAGTCGTTATGCCCGCGGTGCCGCGAATGAGTGCAGCGGATTGATGTACAAACCGAACGCCCGTGCGTTGATACGTTTTTTGAAAGAACGCCTGTAGGTCTTTTTGAATCGCAAATACGGTAACGATACCCTGCGACTGACAATGCGCATAGATTTCCGAACCCGGATCTAAACTGGCGTTGAGCGCGAGATATTCGGCCTTAGCGTCTTCAACAAAAAGACTCTCGGGCACTTGAACAAATTTATTGTGCTTAAAGCAAATGGTAACGGATTTCCAAAAACCAGCCGTAGCCAACGGGTGGGCCTCTAACAGGTCTTCCACAACTTTATTGTGCTGGGTTTGGCCCTCTACTTCAGAAAAAACGTAGTCCTCCAAAAGCAGTGCTCTGTTTTGCTGGTCTACCACTAAAAATTGTAAATCCCTCGCTCCGATTTGGAGAACGAGGGAATACGTATGTAACTGTTCTTCGTCTAGCAGGTCGTCTTTTACCTTCTTAATTAACTTATAGGTTGCGACCGCAGCTTGCACAGAATCGGCTTATTCCCAGTTTCCGGCCGTAGACACATCCGTTCTTGAGCCAAAACGCAGCGGCTTGCGTGCCTTTTGCTCATTGGTCTCTTTCCGGGTCGGATTATCCGGTTTGGGGTCGCGTACTTCAATTACCTGCACCATCAAACCTGACTTATCTACTTTACCCACAAAAATCTCCAGTTTGTCATCGCTATCGGGCTTAAAGCCGACACGAGAAAGATCTACGTCTGGGTTAAACTGGTACCGGGAATAGTTAATCAAAATTTTACCGCGGGTAACTTCAGTACCGGGAGCAACATCTGCCAGGTTATCAATTACGCCTTCCTCAGGAAAAGGAGGTTGCTTTTCGTTACCATCTACGCTAATGCGGTAGGCTTTCATGTTGCGAATCACATTGTCGCCCACCTTCACGTTGTAACCCAAAAATGTTCCGTTTTCAGCTGCGCTTAAGGTGAAGTTCTTCTTAAAAATCCGCTCTTTAGCCGACACAAAACCCAGTGTGTCGAAAGTAACTTTTACCTCTTCACCACCATATGCCTTTTGGATGATGGTTTCTTTCCGTTCGATAATCGGCACCTGACCATTTTGAATGAAATTGGCCAGCGAGTCCCAGTTGGCCGTGTAACGACCGTTTACTTCGTTAAACACGATTTGTGCCTCCCGAATCAGTTTCAATCGCTCAATTACTGCAGTTTCCTTGGATTCAATCGCTTTGCGGTCGTCAATCACTTTTTCAACGCTTGAATACAGGTACGCAAACATGCCGATGCTAATCGCCAGCAGAACAAACGTTAAAACTTTGGTTAAGGCATTCATTGTTGGGTTCAGGTTTAAGCCTGCAATAATACTTATTTTCAATAGTTCTAAACAACCCCCTACAAAGTAAAATAACCCCGTAAACCGATAATTTGGGCTGGATTTGAACAAAAACGAAAAGCCCCATGCATTTCGCTGGGCGGGTATTTCGCCAACTCGGGGAAGGGAATCCATTGCACGGTCTCCAAAACACCCAACGCGGGATTTTCCGGATCGTGGCCCACACGAAGCTGACCACCCGCACGTTTAACCTCAAAAAACAGCTCAATGGCATGGAGCGGCTCATGAACATACTCGCACGCAAACAAAAAACTGCCAACCTCTACGGTCAGATTGGTCTCCTCAGCAAACTCACGGGCCACCGCGTGGGCGGCGGTCTCACCGAAATTCACCCCACCGCCGGGTGGTGCCCAGAAGTTGCCGCTCCGAACCCCGCGGTGGTTAGCCAGCAGAATTGCACCGTTTTCAATACAGATACCGCAGCTGCGCACCCGCAGCCGATTTCCGTAAAATTGATGAACCTGGTGTTGATCTGCCACGTTAGAAAGGTAGGTATTTCACGTACGATGCGATTTTTTTTGATCTCGATTTTTTGCGTTGGAGTGGTCTCGGGCTGGGCCCAAGGCGCACTGATCCAGTGGGAAAATAGCAAACATGAGTTTGGCGATGTGGTGCAAGGCACCCGCGTGGAGCACACCTTCAAGTTTACGAACATTGGCACCAGTCCATTGATCATCACAAACGTGGAGGTTAGTTGCGGATGCACCACGCCAAAAGGGTGGCCGCGAGACCCGATCAAACCCGGCGAGAAGGGCGAAATACGGGTGGCTTTCAACAGTACGTCCAAATATGGGTTGCAGAACAAAGTAGTAACCATTGTCAGCAACGCGGGCAATCCAGATGCCCGCCAGTTGGTACTTACGGCAAACGTGGTAACGAAAGCGCAGGCACAGCGGTAAGTTTGGAGTTATCCGCTAATGGCGTCAGCGCTTCTGTGTTTGGCGGGCGTGAGGTTTAGCGGTAAACTAAATCACCAGCATAAAAAGAGGCCGCCCGATTGAGGCAGCCTCCCTTTGTTCACCGCAACTTATTCATCCGCCGCTGAAGATCCCTGCGCTTACAGGGGTACAACAGGGCGAAATATGCGATCGAGATTCTAAAATTTCCGGCCAGGAAAAAATGCAACATCGCCCAATTCTTCTTCGATGCGAATGAGTTGATTATACTTCGCCATCCGATCAGAACGGGAGGCAGATCCGGTTTTGATCTGTCCGGTATTCAGGGCCACGGCCAGGTCGGCAATGGTACTGTCTTCGGTTTCACCACTGCGGTGCGACATGATGCTCTTGTAACTGTTGCGCTTCGCCAAGTTTACGGCGTTAATGGTTTCGGTGAGCGAGCCAATCTGGTTTACCTTGATGAGAATGGAGTTGGCCACGCCCATGTCTATGCCTTTCTGTAAAAACTGTACGTTCGTCACGAACAAATCGTCACCCACCAGTTGTACTTTCTTGCCAATCTTTTCTGTTAGTTTTTTCCAGCCGGTCCAATCCCCCTCGGCCATGCCATCTTCTATAGAAATAATCGGGTACTTACCTGCCCAACTTGCCCAGTAATCCACCATCTCATCCGAAGAAATTTGCTTACCCGAGGATTTCTTGAATGTGTACACCCCTTTCTCTTCGTTGTAAAACTCCGATGTTGCCGCATCCATGGCAATGAAGATATCCTCCCCCGGCTTAAAGCCCGCTTTCTCAATCGCCTGAATCACCACTTCAATTGCTTCTTCATTAGAAGTAATGTTCGGAGCAAAACCACCCTCATCGCCCACGTTGGTCGAAAGCTTTTTATCGTGCAACACTTTCTTCAGCGTATGAAATACTTCTGTGCCCATCCGCAATGCTTCCGAGAACGTGTCGGCCTTCACCGGCATCACCATAAACTCCTGAAAATCGATGGAATTATCTGCATGGCTGCCACCATTAAGGATATTCATCATTGGTACAGGCAACGTGTTTGCGTTTACACCACCGATGTACCGATAGAGCGACTGGCCGGTTTCCATGGCCGCCGCTTTGGCAATGGCCAGCGAAGTTCCCAGAATGGCGTTAGCGCCCAGGTTACCTTTGTTGGGGGTGCCATCTAATTCAATCATTACTTTGTCGGCAACGTTTTGCTCCAACACAGAAAGCCCTACCAATTCTGCCGCAATCTTGTTGTTTACGTTCTCTACTGCCTTTAACACCCCTTTGCCCATAAAGCGTTTCTTATCGCCATCGCGCAATTCAATCGCTTCGTGTGTTCCGGTAGATGCCCCCGAAGGCACTGCCGCGCGGCCGAATGCCCCGCTCTCGGTCATCACGTCTACTTCAATGGTTGGGTTTCCGCGGCTATCCAGAATTTGTCTGGCGTGGATGGATTCGATTAAGCTCATACTGTTGATTTTAGTTTTGTTATTCGTTTTGTACTCACGCCCCCACTTTCTCGGACGCTCGGATCAGTTCAATGAACTGATCAAAAAGATAATTTGAGTCGTGCGGCCCGGGCGATGCCTCGGGGTGATACTGAACCGAGAATGCTTTCTTATTTTTCAGTCGCAGGCCCATGATCGTGTTGTCGTTCAGATGCCGGTGTGTAATCTCCACTTCGGCATGATTTTCCAGGCCTTCATCACTTACGGCAAACCCGTGGTTTTGCGATGTCATTTCGCCCAAACCCGTAATCAAATTCTTCACGGGGTGGTTTAAGCCGCGGTGCCCGTGATGCATTTTGTAGGTTTTTAAGCCATTGGCGAGGGCAAGGATTTGATGCCCCAGACAAATACCGAATAGCGGCTTATCGGCCTTTAGAATAGCGCGTACGGTGTCTACGGCATAAGGCATCACAGAAGGGTCTCCCGGGCCGTTGGATATGAAGTAGCCGTGAGGTTGCCATTGCGCCATCTCCGCATAGGTGGTTTTTGCCGGGAATACCTGTACATAGCAACCGCGGGCAGCGAGGTTGCGCAAGATGTTCTTCTTGATGCCGAGGTCTAAGGCTGCAATTCGAATGGGTGCCGCGGGCTGGCCAACAAAATAGGATGCACGCGTGCTTACCACAGAAGAAAGTTCCAGGCCATCCATTGCGGGTATTTTGCGCAACTCAGCTTTCATTTGATCAGGCGAAAGCTCAGAAGAGATGAGCGCGTTCTGGGCACCCGCCTTGCGAATGTGGCGTACCAGCAGCCGGGTGTCTACGTTGGCGATCCCCACCACCCCATGCTTGTTCAAGTAACTTTGCAAACTTTCAGTTGCCGTTTTACGGCTGAATTCCGAAGAAAACTCATTGATGACCACGCCTTGAATTTGCGGTTTGTCGGATTCTTGCTCGTCATCCTCTGTACCATAATTTCCGATGTGCGCGTTGGTTGTTACCACGATTTGGCCGGCGTAGGACGGATCCGTGTAAATTTCCTGATAGCCGGTCATGCCCGTATTAAAGCAAATTTCTCCGCCTGTAGTGCCTTTCCTGCCAATGGCATGGCCCTCGAGCAACAGGCCATCTTCTAGTAACAGATACGCTTTTTCGATCACAGTCCTTCGTGGTGGTTAATTCAACAAAAATACACGGGGCGAGGCGGAAAGCGCAGCCCGGGGCTGGATATTTTGCCCCGGCATCGCTGAACTGAGCGCCTCATATTAAACAAAAAAGGGACTGACTTGCGGTCAATCCCTTTCTTCACATTTGCTATCGTTTGCACCCTTATTCTTCTTTCTTGGCGCTCTTTTTTGCTTTCTTCGGCTTCTCTGCAACTTCGGCTGCAGGCGCCTCCGCGGCTACTTCTGCGCCCTCCGCTTTTTTTCCTTTGCGGCTTCTGCGCGTCTTGCCTTTTTTCGCTGCTTCTTTCGGCTTGTACACGTCGTTGAAGTCAACCAGCTCCATCAGGCACATCTCTGCGTTATCGCCCAGCCGTACTTCGCTTAATTTCACAATGCGCGTGTATCCGCCGTTTCGCTCCGCTATACGGCCCGCCACTTCTCCAAATAATGACTGAAGTGCTTCTTTGTTTTGGAGGTACGACATCACCGTTCTGCGCGAGTGGGTGGTATCTGCTTTCGCCTTGGTCAGCAGGGGTTCCACATACTTGCGTAACGCCTTTGCTTTTGCTACCGTAGTGGTAATGCGCTTGTTCAAAATCAGCGAGCTTGCCAGGTTGGAAAGCAACGCCTCACGATGGGCGGTTTTGCGACCCAGGTGATTTATTTTCTTACCGTGTCTCATTAGTCTTCTTCCAGTTTATACTTGGCCAGATCCATTCCAAAGGTCAGGTTCTTTTCTGCCACTAATTGTTCTAACTCTGCCAACGACTTCTTGCCGAAGTTGCGGAATTTCATCATATCGGAAATCTCCAACTGAACCAAGTCGCCCAACGTTTTTACATCAGCTGCCTTCAAACAGTTGTACGCACGAACAGAAAGATCCAAATCATGCAATTGCGTTTTCAACAACTTGCGCATGTGCAAGAACTCTTCGTCCACCTGTTCTACTTCTTTGTCTTTGCCGGTATCTAACTCGATCGACTTGTCGGAGAACAAACGGAAATGCTGGATTAGAATGAATGCCGCACCTTCCAGCGCCTTTTCAGGATGGATGGAACCGTCCGTTTCGATGTCAATCAAAAGTTTTTCGTAGTCAGTCTTCTGTTCTACGCGGGTGTTCTCCACGCTGTATTTCACATTTTTTACTGGCGTGAAAATCGCGTCAATCGGAATGAAGCCAAATACCTGCTCGTTCGGTTTGTTTTCCTCAGCAGGAAGATAGCCACGGCCTTTTTCAATAGTAAGTTCAATTTCAAAATGCGCTGATTCATCCAGATTGCAGATCACATGCTCCGGGTTCAGGATTTCGAATGCTGACGTAAACTTTGAAATATCGCCCGCCTTAAATTGCTTTTGGCGCTTAATGCTAACTGTTACTTTGGTATCAAAGCTGTCCGTAGACTTGCGAAAGCGTACCTGTTTCAGGTTTAAGATGATTTCTGCTACATCTTCCAATACGCCTTCAATGGTAGAAAACTCATGCAACACGCCCGGGATCTTAATACCGGTAATGGCGTACCCTTCCAGAGAAGACAATAGGATTCTGCGTAACGCATTACCAATCGTTACACCATAGCCTTTCTCCAGCGGCTTGAAGGTGAAGAGCCCCCGGAAATCATCCGATTTCTCCATCACCACTTTATCCGGCATTTGGAATGCTAATATTGACATAGGCAATTGTTGATTTACGTGAAAAAATTATTTCGAGTACAATTCAACGATCAGCTGCTCGTTGATGTTCTCCGGAATGTCGGCACGCACGGGCAGATGCACGAGTTTGCCGGCCATTTCGTTTGCATCCCACTCCAACCAGCTGTACTTCTTAGCGCCCTGAATGGAGAGGCTGTTGGTGATTGATTCGAGTGACTTGGCTTTCTCCCGCACACCAATTACATCGCCCGGCCGAAGGGTAAAGGACGGGATGTTTACGATGTCGCCATTCACAGTAATGTGTTTGTGGATGACCAACTGACGCGCAGCTCTACGCGTAGGCGCTATGCCCAGGCGGTACACCGTGTTATCCAAACGTGCCTCAAGCAATTGCAGCAATACCTCGCCGGTTACACCCTTTTTACGGGTGGCCTTATCAAAAGTATGTGCAAACTGGCGCTCCAATACTCCGTAGATGTACTTCGCCTTTTGCTTTTCCGCCAACTGCACGGCATATTCAGACTGCTTCCGCTTCTTGCCCTTGCCATGCTGGCCGGGCGCGTAGTTCTTTTTCTGCAATGCCTTGCTCTCGCCTAAAATCGGCTCGTTAAACTTCCTGGAGATTCTGGCCTTAGGACCGATATATCTTGCCATTTTCTATTGGTTGTTTTGGGATGATGGCCCTTGGGAGTTGCCCCGCACGCCACTTCTCATATTTATTTCCTTTTCAATCCGACTCAACACGTTACACTCTTCTCGACTTGGGCGGCCGACATCCGTTGTGCGGCAGCGGGGTAACATCGCGAATGGTGGTAATCTCGATGCCCGTTCCCTGAATTGTACGGATGGCCGACTCACGGCCAGAACCCGGACCCTTCACGAATACTTCCACCTTGCGCAACCCCAATTCAAAGGCCTTCGCAGCGCACTCCTGTGCCGCGGTTTGCGCAGCGTAAGGTGTGTTTTTCTTGGATCCCTTGAAACCCATCTTGCCAGCCGATGCCCACGCAATCACCTGGCCGGTGGAGTTGGTCATCGAGATGATGATGTTATTGAAGGTAGCATGAATGTGCGCCTGGCCTACGGCCTCCACATTAACCACGCGTTTCTTGCTCTTATCCTTCTTCTTTTCTACCGGTGCATTCGCCATACCGAAAAGTGTTTTTACTGTCTAATTAACCTTTAGTTGCTTTCTTTTTATTGGCTACCGTCTTACGCTTGCCCTTACGGGTACGCGCGTTGTTCTTGGTAGTCTGACCCCGAACCGGCAAGCCTTTGCGGTGGCGCAGCCCACGGTAGCAGCCAATATCCATCAATCGCTTGATGCTCAGCTGCGTCTCCGAGCGGAGCGAACCCTCAATGCGGAATTGCTCGGCAATAATCGCACGGATCGTGTTCGAATCTCCATCCGACCACTCCTTCACTTTTTTATCCTTATCCACTCCGGCCTGAGCGAGGATTTTTTGCGCTGATCTACGGCCAATGCCATAGATATACGTGAGGCTGATCTCGCCCCGCTTATTATCCGGAATGTCAACACCTGCGATACGTGCCATAATTATCCTTGTCTTTGTTTATACCTCGGGTTCTTCTTGTTGATTACATACAACTTGCCTTTGCGCCGGATGATCTTGCATTCCGCGCTGCGCTTTTTAATCGATGCTCTAACTTTCATGGTTCTTATATCTAAAAGTTATTCTCCCTTTGGTTAAGTCGTAGGGAGACATTTCCAATCTTACTCTATCCCCCGGCAACAAACGAATGTAGTTCATCCGCATCTTGCCGCTAATGTGTGCCAATACTTCGTGACCGTTTTCCAACTGCACGCGAAACATGGCATTCGATAATGCTTCCATTATCGTTCCGTCCTGCTCTAATGACCGTTGCTTCGCCACTTGTAGTTATATGTTTGTTCTATGTACTCATGCGTTGTAACGATCTCTGTTCGGTCCGGCCAAATCGCCACCATGTGTTCGAAGTGGGCCGATGGCTTCCGGTCTGAAGTGCGGATCGTCCAACCGTCCTTCTCCTGAACCACTTGGCGCGAACCCATGTTAATCATTGGTTCGATGGCGAACACCATGCCCGGCGCCAGCTTTACGCCTTTGCCGCGCTTGCCGTAATTGGGTACCTCCGGGTCTTCGTGCAGATTCTTACCCACACCATGACCAACCAACTCCCGCACAACGCCATACCCAAACTTCTCCACGTGGCTCTGAATCGCATTTCCCACATCGCCCATCCGGTTTCCCGCCCGGGCTTGTTCAATGCCCAGCAGTAACGATTCGTACGTGCGCTTCAGCAGGTTCAGCACCTCAGGTTTCACGCCCTCCAACGGGTACGTGTATGCCGAGTCGCTGTGATAACCCTGATAAAACACACCACAATCAATCGATACGATGTCGCCTTCCTTCAATTCATAATTTCCGGGCAACCCGTGCACTACCACCTCGTTTACGGAGATGCATAGTGAAGCAGGAAAACTGCCCCGATAATTCTTGAACGAAGGCACCGCCTGATGATCGCGGATAAATTCTTCCGCGATGCGATCGAGATCTTTCGTTTTCACACCGGGTTTAATGGCCCGTGCTACTTCCGCGTGAGTTCGGCCCAAAATCTGGGCACTTGCTTTTATGATCTCGACCTGTTCAGGCGTCTTGTAGTGAACCATTCAACTTCAAGCCGCAGCAAACTGAGAACGTCCTTTTACTCTACCGGACTTCATCATCCCCTCGTAATGGCGCATCAACAAATAACTCTCTACTTGCTGCAGTGTATCCAACACCACACCCACGAGAATTAACAGCGATGTTCCGCCAAAAAACTGGGCAAAATTCTGTGTGATTCCGGCCTTCACAGCAAATGCTGGAAGCACCGCGATCACTACCAGAAAGATGGCGCCCGGTAAAGTAATCTTTGATAGTATACTATCGATAAATTCTGCCGTTGGCTTGCCGGGTTTAATACCCGGTATGAAGCCTCCGTTTTTCTTTAAGTTCTCTGCGATGTCGTTCGAAGGCACGGTGATTGCGGTGTAGAAAAATGTAAACACCAGAATCAACAAACCAAACACCAGGTTGTATTGCCAAGAGGTAAAGTCAGCAAAGGTGGTGCCTACATATGCGCTGATATCGTTGTCGCGCCAGATGCTTGCCATCAGCGGCGGAATGAACATCAATGCCTGTGCAAAGATGATTGGCATCACGCCTGAAGAGTTGAGCTTCAGCGGAATGAAATCGCGTTTGCCGCCATACAGTTTGTTGCCTACCACCTGCTTCGCATATTGCACAGGAATTCTGCGCGTGGCTTGCACCAACGCAATGGTTCCCACAACTACAAAGAATAACGTGAATGCCTCAATGATCAGAAGGATAGCGCCGTTCATCCCTTTTGCATCCATCTCTTGGTAAATCGCAGCCGGGAAGCGGCTTACAATACCAATCATGATGAGCATGGAAATACCATTACCAATACCCTTGTCGGTAATACGTTCGCCCAACCACATACAGAACATGGTTCCTGCCACCAGGATCACAATCGAAGGGATGGTAAACGACCAGAACCCCGGATTTGCAATGGCCTCAGGATTAATCGTGGCGCGCAAGTAACCGTACGATTGAGCCGCCGTAATCACGATCGTTAACACGCGCGTGAATTGGTTCAACCGCTTGCGGCCGCTCTCGCCTTCCTTTTGCATCTTGGTGAAATAGGGCACTGCTACCGTGAGCAACTGCACCACGATGGATGCCGAGATGTAGGGCATAATGCCGAGGGCAAAAATGGAAGCGCGGCTGAAGGACCCGCCCAAAAAGGTATTGATCAAATCAAATAAACCACCTTGATTACCCGCCAACGCGTTGGCGTCAACGCCGGGTAAAACAATGTACGTACCCAAACGGAAGATGATCAGGAATCCGATCGTGTTCAGAATCCGCGTACGCAGCTCTTCAATTGCGAAAATGTTCCGTATGGTGGTGAAGAAACGCTTCATTTTTAAATCTTTGTAGCTGTACCCCCCGCTTGCTCAATGGCCTTTGTAGCCGTTTCAGAAAAGGCGTGTGCCTCAACTGTTACTTTTGATTTCAACTCGCCGCGGCCCAGGATTTTCACCTTATCGTTCTTGCCCACAATGCCGTTTTCAAACATGCTCTTCAGCGTAACGTTACCGTTCGTTCTCTGAGCAAGTGCTTCCAGCGCATCCAGATTAACGGCTTTGAAATAAATCTTGTCGTTATTCTTAAAACCGAACTTCGGCACACGTCTTTGCAGTGGCATCTGACCACCTTCAAAACCGATTTTCTTGTGGTAACCTGCACGCGACTGCGCACCTTTGTGCCCGCGGCCGGCTGTGCTTCCGCCTGACCCTTGGCCACGTCCTAAACGCTTGTTATTCTTCACCGATCCTTCGGCCGGCTTCAGTGTATGCAGTTTCATGTTAAATTGCAGTAACGGTTACTAAGTGTCCTACTTTTTTTACCATGCCCTGAATTTGCGGGGTATACTCAACCTCTACAGTAGCATGCAGCTTTCCTAATCCCAAAGACTGAATTGTACGCAATTGCGTTTCAGGTCTTTTAATCGTGCTCCGGATTTGGGTAATCTTAACCTTCGCCATAACTCTTATCCGTTAAAAACTTTCGTTAACTCCACTCCGCGGTTGCGGGCCACGGTGTATGCATCGCGCATGTTGGTAAGCGCCTTGAAGGTTGCCTTCACCACATTGTGCGGGTTGGAAGATCCTTTTGATTTTGCCAACACGTTATGCACACCCGCACTCTCCAAAACAGCGCGCATGGCACCACCGGCAATTACACCCGTACCGGGAGACGCGGGCTTTAATAGCACCAGGCCACCTCCAAATTTACCGAGCGACTCGTGCGGCACAGTACCTTTAATGATAGGTACTTTCACCAGATGCTTCTTGGCATCATCAATACCTTTGGTGATGGCATCCTGCACCTCGTTTGCTTTCCCTAAACCGTATCCTACTACGCCATTGCCATCACCCACGACTACGATGGCCGAGAAGCTAAAGCGTCTACCGCCTTTAACCACTTTGGCTACTCGTTGAATAGCAACAACTTTTTCTTTTAAGTCGATTTCGCTTGCCTTAACTGTGCTGACGTTGCTCTGTGTCATGCTCTTAGAATTTTAAACCTCCCTCTCTGGCGCCTTCGGCCAAAGCTTTAACATTACCGTGGTAGAGGTATCCGTTACGATCGAATACAATCTCTTCGATGCCGGCTGCTTTCGCTTTTTCGGCAATTTTCTGGCCTACCGTTTTGGATATCGCCAGGTTCACTCCGCCTTTCTTCTTGTCGAGTTCGAAGGACGAAGCGGCCGCTATGGTTACGCCTTTTGCATCATCAATCAATTGAACATAGATGGCTTTGTTGCTCCGGAAAACCGTTAAGCGCGGGCGGACAGTTGTTCCCTTTACCACTCTGCGGATTCCCATCTTAATCCGCTTTCTTCTGCCCTCTTTGGTCTTGATGTTCGACATGGCCTCAATTATTTAGCAGCTGCCTTACCAGCTTTTCTACGTACATACTCACCCACATAGCGAATACCCTTTCCTTTGTAAGGTTCAACTTTGCGGAGCGACTTGATCTTTGCAGCTACCTGACCGATCAGTTGCTTATCAATACCTTCCAGAATGATCATCGGGTTTTGACCCTTTTCTTGTACTGCTTGAACTTTCAATTCCGAAGGAATACCAAGAAAAACGTTGTGCGAATATCCCAAGCTCAGCTCAAGCACGTTGCTTTGTGCATTGGCTTTGTAACCCACACCCACCAATTCCATCTCGCGCTTATAGCCTTTGCTTACGCCTTCCACCATGTTGGCGATGAGGGCGCGATACAAACCATGCTTCGCTTTGTGATCTTTTTGATCAGACGGGCGTGCAATTTCGATGTGATCGCCCTCTACTTTCACTTGAAAACCAGACTCAATCGTCTGCTTTAATTCACCTTTCGGGCCCTTAACCGTAACTTGGTTTTCGCCCACTGTGCAGGTAACACCTTTGGGCAATGAAACGGGCAATCTTCCAATTCGTGACATGGCGCTGCAATTAATAAACGTAACACAATACTTCACCACCCACGTTCATCTGGCGGGCTTCCTTATCGGTAATTACACCCTTGGAGGTAGAGAGAATAGCAATTCCCAATCCGTTCAATACCTTCGGTAACTCGGTAGCCGGCTTGTATTGACGCAAACCGGGGGAACTGATGCGCTCCAGCTTGGTAATGGCCGACTCTTTTGTTTCGGTATTGTACTTCAAGGCGATTTTGATTTTGCCCTGCTTGTTCTCGGTATCCTCGAACCGGTAGTTCGTAATGTAGCCCTTCTCGAAGAGCACCTTGGTCATTTCCTTCTTCAAATTTGAAGCAGGCACCTCTACCACGCGGTGCTTCGCCTTAATCGCATTGCGAAGCCGGGTCAAATAATCTGCAATCGGATCAGTCGTTTTCATCTTCTTTCCTTAATAAAAAGCAAGCCCGCTTTTTTGAAACGGGCTGCAAAGATAGTTAACAATTTTTGTTATCCAAACTGTTACCTGGTTTCGGCTCCTGTTTCGGGATACCGACCTTGATACTCAGCAACCTATATTTTTCGGGCCCCTACTTTAGGAACCCGTTCACTTCTCCGTTACCAGCTAGCCTTGGTAAGCCCGGGGATTTTTCCCTCGTGCGCCATTTGGCGGAACTGGTTTCTGCAGATGCCAAACTTACGCATGTACCCACGGGGGCGGCCGGTAAGCTTGCAACGACTGCGCAAACGCACGGCCGAAGAGCTACGGGGCAGTTTATCCAAGCCGGCCCAGTCGCCCGCTTCTTTCAACGCCTTACGCTTCGCCGCGTACTTTTGCACCAATTCCAGTTTCTTCTGGGTTCTCGCTACGATTGATAGTTTCGCCATTCGTTCTCGCGATTAGTTGTTTTTGTTTGCAAACGGCATTCCGAATGCCTTCAATAATTCAAAACTTTCTTCATCTGTTTTGGCAGTGGTTACGAACGTAATATCCATACCACTGATTTTCGACACCTTATCGATGGAAATCTCGGGGAAGATAATCTGTTCTTTTACGCCCAGCGTGTAGTTACCCTGCCCATCAAAGCCTTTGTCGTTTATCCCGCGGAAATCGCGTACCCGCGGCAGCGCCACATTCATCAGGCGATCCAGGAATTCATACATCTTATCGCCACGCAACGTTACACGAGCGCCAATGGGCTGGTTTGCACGCAACTTAAAGTTGGAGATGTCCTTTTTCGAGCGCGTAGGTACTGCTTTCTGCCCCGTGATGGTGGTTAACTCCTCCACGCCGGCATCAATCAGCTTCTTATCCGCTACCGCAGCGCCAATACCTTTATTGATGCTGATTTTGGTGATTTTAGGAACCTGCATTACCGATTTGTACTGGAACTTGTCTTTCAAGCCAGGTACAATCTCCTTCAGGTATTTTTCTTTTAAACGAGGCGTTGCCATGTTACTTGATGAATTCTCCGGTTTTCTTTGAATAGCGTTGCAGCTTACCCTTTTCGTTTAGTTTCCTACCCGTGCGGGTAGGCTTTCCCGATGCAGGGTCAATCAACATCAGATTACTGATGTGAATGGTGCCCTCCACCTTCTTGATGCCACCTTCCGGCTTGCCGGCCGAAGGCTTCTGATGCTTGGTGATGATATTGCGGCCTTCTACCAGGGCGCGGTTTTTGGCAGGGAACACCTCCAACACCTTGCCTTCTTTGCCTTTGTCTTCGCCCGCAATCACCACCACGGTGTCGCCTTTGCGAATGTGCAACTTCGGTTGCTTGTTAAATTTTCTCTCCATGGCTTATAAAACTTCTGGGGCCAGCGATACAATCTTCATGAATTGCTTCTCGCGCAGCTCGCGTGCCACGGGTCCGAAAATCCGGGTGCCGCGGGGCTCATCTTGTGCATTGAGTAGCACAGCTGCGTTGTCTTCAAAGCGAATGTAAGAACCGTCTTTTCTGCGCACTTCCTTCTTCGTGCGCACAATTACGGCCTTCGATACGGTCCCTTTTTTGATCTGGCTGGTGGGGATAGCGGACTTTACAGTGACCACAATCTTGTCGCCCACCGAGGCGCTACCACGCTTGGAACCGCCCAACACGTGCATACAAAGAACTTCTTTCGCTCCGCTGTTATCAGCTACAGTTAATCGGCTTTCGGTACGGATCATGATTACTTCGCTTTTTCAATTACTTCCACCAATCTCCAACGCTTGTTCTTGCTTAACGGACGCGTTTCCATAATGCGAACAACATCGCCAATACCGGCTTCGTTCTTCTCATCATGCGCCATGAACTTGGTAGTTTTGTTCATGAACTTTCCATAAATCGGGTGCATCACCTTTCGGTCAACAGCAATCGTAATGGTCTTCTGCATTTTATTGCTTACCACCTTGCCGACTCTTTCTTTACGTAGGTTTCTTTCGATTTCCATACTGGCGTTACTTTTTGCTTTCGGATGCCGTAAGTGCCGTTTGGAGGCGGGCAATCAGTCTGCGTGTTTCTTTAATTTTCATCGGGTTTTCGATGGCCGAAATGCGGTGTGCAAATTTCACTTTACGCAACGCTTCTTTCTCGCTGACGATTTTTTCTTTCAGCTCGGTAACGTTCAAACCTCTGATTTCTTCGTTTGTCATACGTCTTATTGTTCTACGTAGTCTCTTCTTACCGTAAACTTCGTCTTGATCGGCAACTTGCCATCAGCCAGCGCCAACGCTTCTTTGGCCGTAGCCACATTCACGCCACCTGCTTCGAACAGGATCGTACCGGGTTTTACCACCGCCACCCAAAACTCGGGCGCACCCTTACCTTTACCCATACGTACTTCCGCAGGCTTTTTGGTTACCGGCTTATCAGGGAAGATGCGAATCCACACCTGGCCTTCGCGTTTCATGGCGCGGGTAACTGCCACACGGGCAGCCTCCAACTGGCGGGAAGTAATCCAACCACCCTCCATGGCCTTTAATGCAAATGAACCAAAAGCAATGGTATGTCCGCGTGTGGCCATGCCTTTCACGCGGCCTTTCTGCATTTTGCGAAACTTGGTTCTTTTGGGCTGTAACATACGTTTACAATCTTAAAGTGCTGCTTGCTTAGTTATTCTCTCTTCTTCTTCCACCGCGGTCGTTACGATCTCCGCCACGATCGCGATCTCTGTCGCGACCACCACCGCCACCACGTCTGCGGTCATTGCCGCCACCGGGCTGGCCACCTTTGGTGTCGCCTTGGTTAATCATACCGATGTTCGGAGACAGATCGCGCTTACCGTATACCTCGCCTTTAAAGATCCACACCTTAATGCCGATCTTGCCGTACACGGTCTGCGCTTCGCTAATTGCGTAGTCTACATCCGCACGCAAGGTGTGCAACGGAATACGGCCTTCTTTATACTGTTCTGTGCGAGCCATATCGGCACCAGCCAAACGACCCGACAACTTCACCTTAATTCCTTCAGCGCCCACGCGCATCGAAGAAGCAATCGCTTGCTTCATGGCTCTCCGGTAAGAAATCCGTGCTTCTAACTGTTGTGCGATGCTCTCGCCTACCAGACGCGCATCCAACTCCGGGCGCTTGATCTCAAAGATGTTGATTTGTACATCCTTGCCCGTGAGTTTCTTCAACTCTTCCTTGATTTTATCAACCTCGTTGCCGCCTTTGCCAATCACCACTCCCGGACGCGCCGTGTGAATGGTTAACGTAATGCGCTTCAGCGTGCGTTCGATCACTACTTTTGCGATACCGGCCTTGGGAATCCGTACATCGATGTACTTACGGATTTTCTGATCTTCAACAAGCTTATCGGAAAAGGTCTTGCCGCCAAACCAATTGGAATCCCAACCGCGAATTACTCCTAAACGTAAACCTACCGGGTTAATTTTTTGTCCCATGCTTCTCTCGTTTATTCAGCCGTTTTAGTTTCTGTTGCCTGCATGCGGTCGATCACCAACGTAACATGGTTCGAGCGCTTCCGCACGCGGTGCGCACGCCCCTGCGGCGCCGGACGGAGACGCTTCAAAATAGATCCGCCCCCAACATAAATATCCTTCACAAACAAATCGGCCTCTTCCAGTTTCACATCGCTGTTTTTGGCCTCCCAGTTTGAGATGGCCGACAGCAGCAGTTTCTCCAAACGAATCGAAGGGTGCTTGGCATCGTACTTCAGGATGTTGAGCGCATGATTCACGCGCTGACCGCGGATCATGTCTGCTACCAACCTCATCTTGCGGGGGGAGGTAGGTACATCTACGAGATGTGCGGTAACCGCCCCCGTTTTTGCGGCTTCTTTTACGGCCTGAATCTTGGCGCGCTTCTGTACCGATCGTTTAACTTTCTTTTCTGCCGTTTCCATATCCGGAGATGTTGTTCAGTGCTAATTATTTACCAGGCTCACTTTTGTTATTGCCGGAGTGGCCCTTGAACGTGCGCGTAGGCGCAAACTCGCCCAACTTGTGGCCTACCATATTCTCCGTAACATATACCGGGATGAACTTATTGCCGTTGTGCACAGCAAACGTATGCCCAATCATGTCGGGTGTGATAGTCGATCTGCGCGACCAGGTTTTGATAACTGACTTCTTACCGGATGTTTCCATCGCCTGCACCTTCTTTGCGAGGCGGGCGTCCAGGTAGGGTCCTTTTTTAATCGAGCGTCCCATTATTTCTTCCTTCTAGCGATAATTAAACCATCAGAGTATTTCTTCGGGTGACGGGTTTTCTTGCCCTTCGTGTACAAGCCCTTCCGTGATCTTGGGTGACCACCGGATGCCCGGCCTTCACCACCACCCATCGGGTGATCAACCGGGTTCATGGCCACACCACGGGTGCGGGGCCGAATACCTCTCCAACGCGAACGGCCCGCTTTACCCACACTTTCGTTCATGTGGTCTGCATTTGACACGGTGCCCACCGTAGCGATGCAGCGGCTTAACACGTTGCGCATCTCGCCCGAGGGCATTTTAAGTGTAGCATACTCGCCTTCGCGTGCTACCAATTGCACAAACGAACCAGCGCTACGCGCAATTGAACCACCCTTGCCCGGTTGGATTTCTACATTGTGTACGATAGTACCTACCGGAATTTTTGCCAGCGGCAGCGCATTGCCTACTTCGGGGGCAACGTCTTCGCCAGACATTAGCTTTTGGCCAACCTTAATACCCGCAGGTGCAAGGATGTACGCTTTGGCGCCATCGGCATAGTACAACTTGGCTAACCGCGCGCTGCGTGTAGGGTCGTACTCAATTGATTTTACAGTAGCCGGAACACCCGTTTTATCGCGCTTGAAATCAATCACACGCAATTTCTGTTTGTGGCCACCACCGATGTAACGCATGGTTAAGTGACCAACGTTGTTACGCCCACCGGTTTTCTTTAGCGGCGCGAGGAGTGATTTCTCCGGCTTACTTTCGGTAATGTCATCAAAACCCGGAGCCAAACGATGGCGGGTTCCTGCGGTTACCGGTTTTAGTTTCTTTAAGGCCATACAATCCGTCCTTAGATGTTGTTATAAAAGTCAATTACCTCGCCACTCGCCAGAGTAACAATGGCTTTTTTGTACGAGGGCTTATTTCCGGCCAACACGCCTGCTTTGGTATAGCGGCTCTTGCGCTTACCCATCACACGCATGGTGTTCACGGCTTCTACGTTCACGCCGTATTGCTTTTCTACAGCGTTTTTGATTTCAACTTTGTTGGCCTCCATCGAAACGATGAAGCCGTACTTGCCTTTTTCGTTAAGGGCGGAAACTTTTTCCGTAACCAGCGGTCGTTTTAAGATGCTCATCGCGATCAGGCTTTATTGAGGATGGAATCGATTTTTGTTAACGCGCTCTCCACCACAATCAACTGCTCAGCATTCAACACATCGTAGGTGTTGAGTTGTGCAGCGGTGATGACCTTTGTCTTGGGTAAATTACGACCTGAGAGCGATACCGAACTGTTTGCCTCCGGCAACACCAACAGCGTCTTTTTGTCGGCTACAGCCAAGGCCTTCAGCATCGACTGATATTGCTTCGTTTTTGGGGAAGCAAAAGAAAAGTCTTCGATTACCGCGATTTGGTTATCCTTTGCTTTGTAAGTAAGGGCCGATTTGCGGGCGAGATCTTTTACTTTTTTGTTGATCTTCATTCCGTAATCGCGCGGCACAGGACCGAAAATCCGGCCACCGCCTTTGAATTGCGGGTTCTTAATGTTACCCGCGCGGGCGCCACCAGTACCTTTTTGTTTCTTGATCTTTTTGCTGGAACCGGTGATTTCGTTCCGCTGCTTGGATTTGTGTGTTCCCTGGCGCTGGTTAGCGAGGATGTTCTTCACATCTAACCAAATGGCGTGGTCGTTCGGTTCGATACCGAAGGTCTGGGAGGACAACTCCACATTACGACCGGTTGTTTCGCCCGTATGTTTTACAACTGCTACGTTCATTACTTCTGCAGAATTATCGTTGAATTCTTAGCCCCTGGTACAGAGCCGCTCACCAGAATCAAATTCTGGTCGGCCATGATCTTTACCACCTGGAGATTGGTGGCCTTTACGCGCTCGCCACCCATACGGCCGGCCAGACGCTTTCCTTTAATTACACGCGACGCAAACGAAGCGTTACCCATGGAACCCGGTGCGCGCAAGCGGTTGTGCTGGCCGTGGGTTTGACCACCCACCCCGCTAAATCCGTGACGCTTCACTACCCCTTGGAAACCGCGGCCTTTTGAGGTGCCCACCGCATCCAGGAAATCGCCCTCTGCAAACACATCCGTTACCTTCAATTCCTTACCCAGTTCTGCAAATGCATCGAACTCCGCACCAAAATCGCGGAACTCTACAATATTGCGCTTCGGTGTGGTGTTTGCCTTTTTAAAATGCCCTTGTAACGGCTTGGTGGTGTTCTTCTCCTTCTTCTCACCGAAAGCCAGTTGAACGGCCTTGTAGCCATCGCTTTCCTGGGTCTTTACCTGAGTTACTACACAAGGGCCTGCTTCAATGACCGTAACGGCAACATTGTGCCCTGCTGCGTTAAAAACGCTGGTCATTCCTATCTTACGTCCGATGATTCCAGGCATGGTTAAAAACTGTTTTGCTTGTTTTTACATCATTTTGCGGGTTTCCTTCCGCAAAAAGGACTGCAAAGATAGGAACTAAAGTTTAGGTAACAAGTCGGGGTTTCAAAAAAACTGAGGAATTTGAAGGCATTCGGTTTACCGGATTTAACTCTTTGATTATCAAAGGAATTATTCGATTCCCGGCCATGGTGGCAAACTTGTAATCGCCACCCGCAAACCTTCTTAAAAAAGGTTCAACTTTGCCCGTTCATCACGATGCAGAAATCCGGAAAACCAATCCTTGCCCTGTCGCTTATCGCCTTGTTGGCCGTATTTCTCCTCAATGTGTCCGTAGGAAGTACATCCATCGCGTTAAGCGACATCATTTTAGCATTGCTACGCAGGGCCGATGCTGCCACCACATCTATCGTTTGGTTTTTTCGGCTGCCAAAGGCCATTACCTGCGTGTTGGTTGGGGCGGGCCTTGCCACAAGTGGGTTATTGATGCAGACGTTGTTTCGCAATCCTCTGGCGGGGCCGGATGTGTTAGGTCTTAGCTCGGGCGCGAGTCTGGCGGTGGCGGTGGTTATTCTCGCCGGCCGGGCGTTACTGCTACCCTTCACCGCACCTTGGGTAATTGCCACGGCTGCCAGTGTGGGTTGCGCAGCAATTTTTCTTTTGATGATGGCGGTTGCCAACCGCATGCAAAATGCCATTTCGTTATTGATTATTGGCCTAATGATATCCGCAGCCACCACTTCAGTTGTTGCCATATTGCAATACATCAGCCGGGCTGATGACTTGCAGGCGTATATCATCTGGACGATGGGGAGTGTGAGCGGAACGGGCTGGGCTGAAATTGCCGTGCTGTTGGGATTCTTCGCGCTGGGAGCCGCCTTAGCAGTAACGCAAATCAAGCCATTAAACAGTTGGATACTTGGGGAAGCGTACGCTAAAAGTCTGGGTATCTCAGTTACCCGCGCACGCATCCTGATCATGCTCGCCACAAGCTTAATTACGGGCGCGGTTACGGCATTCTGTGGGCCGATTTCATTTGTTGGGCTGGCCGTGCCGCACGTTGTGCGCATGGTGGCGCCCACGATGCAGCACCAACGTTTGTTGCCCCTGGTCATGATTGCCGGGGCTGCACTCTTGCTCCTGTGCGATTGGTTAGCTCAACTGCCAGGGGCCACGCAGGTATTACCGCTGAATGCCGTAACTGCGCTGCTGGGCGCCCCGGTGGTGGTATGGGTAGTGATCCGTTCGAAAAAAATTGCCTTTTAGAAAAAATGGCTGCGCTTACTTTTTCCAAACTTAGCATCGGGTATCGGGCAGGGCACGTAACCCACACCCTGTTCGAGCACCTGGACCTGAAGCTTGAACCGGGCACGCTGGTTTGCTTTATGGGGCCAAATGGCATCGGCAAGTCTACCTTGCTACGCACGTTGGCCGGTTTGCATCCCCCGCTCTCGGGCAACCTTCCCGCTGTTTCGCCCGAAACCATCGCCATTGTACTTACCGAAAAAATTCAATCGCCAAACCTCACGGTGCGGGAACTCATTACGTTTGGCCGGTATCCATTTCTGGATTGGCATGTTGCCTTACGGGATGAAGACGCAGCGATTGTGCAGCGATGTTTGGCGCAAGTACGCATGGAGGCATTGGCGAACACACGGCTATCCGAACTAAGCGATGGGCAGTTGCAGATGGCCATGATCGGCCGTGCGCTGGCGCAAACAACGCCTGTGTTATTACTGGACGAACCCACGGCCCACCTCGACTTGAACAACCGCGTGGAAATAATGAAACTTCTGCACGGGCTGGCCCGCAAAGAAGGAAAGGCCATTGTCGTGGCCACCCACGAGTTGGATCTTGCCCTCCAAACCGCTGACCGAATTTGGCTGGCCAACGGCAAAAATATCATTAGGGGCATTCCTGAAGATCTGGTACTGAACGGCGCATTCGATGAGGTTTTTCAACTGAAGGGTTTCGATTTAAAAACCGGAAAAGTACAGCACGAGCCCTTTCGCAACCGGCCACTCCAACTCATCGGCTCCGGGCACTATTACTTGTGGACAAAAAATGCGCTGGAGCGCGAAGGTTTTGAAATCCGCGAAAGCGCACAAGAAACGGTTCAAATCCGCGATGAAATTTGGGTTCGGTCGGCTGGCCAAACTTTTAGCCGATTAGAGGACTTGATCAGGTCATTCGCTTAGGCCGGGCGTTGATTTCAATACCGCAGCCCCAAAACAAGTGAGTGGTAATTGTATCCGAGCAAAGTTGCGCTTGTGCCTCCGTTGGTGCGCAGCCGAAATGTACTGATCGAGGCGACACCAGAGCTAGGTCAACGGTCTTTAGTTATCTGCGGATGCGCGCAACACCAAGTCCTGGTTGGTCTGAGCAATACATTACGCCCTCTTTTAAAATAAAGCCTCCCTGCACCTCATCACGACCTAAATCCAGGCTACCGTCTAAATCAATATACTTGGTATGGTTGCAGGCAAAAGCGGCATGCAGCGCTGCCGTAATGCTTACAATACTTTCATCATTGCAGCCCCAAAACAACTCTACGCCAGAAAGGGCCGCCACATCGGCAATGCGTAAGCCCGGGCTTACGCCACCACACTTCATTAACTTAATGTTGAAAATACCACTGGCGCGCGGCGGTTGCACCAACCGAAACCCATCGGCCGGAGTAATGAGCGATTCATCTGCGGCAATGATCTGCTTTATTTCATCGGGCAACTGTTTCATTTCTTCTACCGCTTTCGCGGGAAGGGGTTGCTCGATCAACTCAATTTCAAGGTGTTTGGTGCGATTGTAAAATGTAATGGTTTGCTGCGAAGTATAGCCTTGGTTCGCATCAATCCGAATGATGAATTTCTTGCCAAACCGCTCGCGCAGCTTCACCATGCGCTCAATATCTTCTTCCAAATCCCGGCCCAGCTTTACTTTCAGAATCCGAAAACCTTGCTTGCCGTAATCTTCGGCTTCTTTTAACGTTTCCTCCACGTTTTTGATGCCGATGGTATTGGAAGTGGGCATTGCCAGAATTTTCTGACCGAGGAACTTCACCAACGGCACGCCCAGGAATTTTGTAAACACATCGTGCAAAGCAATATCCAGTGCGGCACGGGCCGCGGGGTTTTTAGGAAACCGCTGCTGCACTTCGCTGGTAAGGGCGCCAAATTCGCGGATGTCGCGCCCGAGCAAAAACTCGAGGTTATTTTCTTGCAACGCATCCAACGTTTGGTTCAGGTTTTCGCCAACCACGTATTCGCTGGGGTTGCCCGAGCCAATGCCGGTTATTCCGTTGGCCAGGGTAATTTCCACAAACGCATTGCGTACCTGATCTACGGTCTTAAAAGCAATGGTATAGGGGCGTGTGTTGCCCAGATCGGCCGACCACACCTCGATGTTTTTGATCTTCATAGAACGTGTGCGTTATACCTGTGCAATGGATTTCTCAATCAATTCTTTAAACAACGGCACCAACCTGCCAACCCCGTCTTCCAACGGTAACACCACGGGAATACCGAGTTCATCTTCGTACTTTCTGGCCATGACTCTTGCTTCGGCCACCTGCATTTTTGCGGTGTTGAGTGTAATCGCCACCGTAGTTGCCCCATAGCGCCTGATGAGATCAATCTCATCTTTCAAGTCGGGAATGTACGCGGGGTAAAACTCAAGATCTTTGTATTGTTTGCGTACGGGGTGGTGTTGCAATACAACGGCGGTGGCATCGGCAGACACGATCCACTCTGAGCCGGCCGGACCGCTGGGATTGCGCAGGGACGACTGGCCCTCAATAAAAACGATCTCGGGTTTTGCCTCTTCCCAGCACTGCACGATTGCATGTTCCATCTCACCTGAGATAAAGTCGTTCAGCGTGCTATCAAACACAAAACCGTACCGCGCACCTTGCATCCAGCCGGTCTGCCCGGTGTAGATCATCTCCGCCCGGTGCCCGGCTTGCTGCATGGCCTGCGTTAAAAACCGCGTAGTGGTACGTTTCCCCAAGGCACAGTCGGTGCCCAGTACAGCAATTTTGGGGCAGCGTACCGACTTGATCTTGCCCGACCAAAAATGCAGGTCTTTAAATTTCTTGGGCTTGCGCACATCAATGATTTCCAACCCGCGCTGGTGGGCCAGGTTTACCAGCTCTGGGTGATCTGACACATAATCGTGGAGGCCGTTTACAATACTCAGGTCGTGCTCCAGCGCTTCTTGTAACATGGCCCGCAATGAATCCGGTATTACGCCGCCTTTGGTGGCTACACCAATCACACAATACTTAGCTATTTGTTTTGACTGCAAACGGAATTCGCTCAACGAGGCATACACCGGGATGTTGCGGTGGTGGCCATCCAGCACTTCGCCCGCGTCTTTACCCGCGTGCTTTGAATCGATCACGCCCAACACATTGAATCGTTCTGTTCCGCGAATAAGCCCGTGTGCGGTTTTTCCGTTGCTGGTATCCAAATAACCGGCTGTTAAGATAACGGCGTTACTTTTTTGCATGTTGTAAGAATGAAAGCGGCAAATTGACGGTTTCCTGCCAGATTTTCAAACCTTACCGGGGCCGTTCGTAGGATAATTTGAATCGCGATAAATCGGGTTTTCTGGCGCGTGCCCGCTTTTGTTCATGATCATACACCAGGCGGCCTAACTCCCGCATAAACGGAAAGCCCAATGTAGCGTATTCATATTTTCCATCGTTAAAAATACCATCGGTATTGGTATTGATCACTGCGGAGAGCATGAACTCCACACCACTTTCAAAATCTACGATATAGGCGTTATCGATCAAATAACCATACGCGTCTCCCACCTTGTTGAATATCCGCAGCCGATCGGGTATCCGCTCGCGCGCCTCACCGAACAAAAGGAATTTGCAATACGCATCGTATAGCGTACTGTCCTGAAAGTATGGCGGGTACTCGGTTTCGGCCGGGTACTGCGACATGTATTGAAATAGAAACGCACGGTCCTCTGGCGAAAGATCAAACTGCAGCTGTGGTGGAACTGTTTCCGGAAATAAAAGTGTGCGCAAAAAGCGTTGCTGCTCGTTGAGCGGGTAAAAATTTTTGTAGGTAAAATCAAATGGCTCAGCCACCAGCGAGTCGGCCCGGATATAACCATCACCCCGCAACACGGGTGTGGCTACGGCAATGGAATCGTTTACCAACATGGGTTGCGTGTAGACTTCGCGCTGCTGATCATCCAAAAAACGTACTGCTTCGGTGTGGCGATTCTGGTCTGGCGTGAGGGGCCGTTCCAACCGATGGAGTATTCGCGTTTGGTACCCGCGCGTACGTAAGGCCTCGTTCGTTTCACGCTGGCCCACAAATTCGTAGAGGCGGTTAAACGCATCGTTATCGCTCACCACCAGTATTTTTTTGGCATAATGCGCAATTGAGGGCCGGCCGTTGGGCGCCGTGCTATCTTGGTGGGCCGAAATCTGCCCGGAATAAACGGAATCCGAAACCATTGCCGTAAACTTGTTTACTCCCGGCACGTTGAGTTGATTCAATTTTTGAAAGGCCAATACCACCTGTGGCAGTTTTACGGTGGATGCGGGATAGAAATAGCGGGTGGAATCAAAATTAAAGTAATAGGATTTAAACGAAGGTCGGTTGGCGGAGTCACGATCGATCTGGGTGTAAATCACCTGAATTTCCCAATCGGCCCGATGGTTCAGATATTTTTCAAAAAAAGTGAGGTTAGTTTTCATCAGGCGCTCCAGCAGTTGCTCGTCTTCCTGAATCGCCGGTTTACATGTAGTAACCAGCCCCATGATCACAAAAAAAATAACGACTTGAAAAATTGCACGCATACAGCGAAGAACGCATTTCCGGTTTCCAAACGCAAATTCAAATCGCTCCCGACTTTTACGCTAACTTTGTGCCCAATGTATGGAAACAGCCGTTAAACGCGACATCCGAAAGCTAAAACCGGAAGACCTAAAAGAGTTTTTCGTAACCCATGGCGACAAAGCCTTCCGCGCGCAGCAGGTGCAGGAATGGCTGTGGCAGAAATCAGCCAAAGATTTCGACCAGATGAGTAATCTATCGAAAGAAACCCGCGAACTGCTTAAGCAACACTTTGTGATTAACCACATCCATGTTGACAACATGCAGCGGAGCGCGGACGGCACCATTAAAAACGCAGTAAAATTGCATGATGGTTTAATTGTTGAATCCGTGCTAATCCCCACCGAGAAGCGCATTACCGCCTGTGTTTCATCGCAAGTGGGCTGTAGTTTGGATTGTAAGTTTTGTGCTACCGCCCGCCTAAAGCGCATGCGGAATTTAAATGCCGATGAGATTTACGATCAGGTGGTCGCCATCCAACAACAAGCCGAAATGTTTTTCAACCGGCCGCTCACGAATGTGGTGTTCATGGGTATGGGCGAGCCACTACTGAATTACGCCAACGTGGTGGAAGCGATAGAAAAGATTACCTCGCAAAAGGGGCTAAACATGGCCAGCAAGCGCATCACGCTAAGTACCGTGGGCATTGCCAAGATGATTCGAAAAATGGCAGACGATGAGGTAAAGTTCAACCTGGCGGTGTCGCTGCATGCGGCCGTGAACGACACGCGATCGGGCATCATGCCAATTAACGAAACGAACTCGCTGGAAGAATTAGGCGATGCATTGGAATACTGGTACAAAAAACGGCGCAAAAAAGTGACGTACGAATACGTGGTCTGGCGCGGCATTAACGATTCGCCAGAACATGCCCAGGCTTTACTCAAGTTTTGCCAGCGTGTGCCATCTAAAGTTAACCTGATTGAGTATAACCCGATTGATGACGGAATTTTCCAACAGGCCTCCGAAAAAGCGATTGCGATGTATCAACACCTGCTCGAATCGCACGGAATCGTGACGCGCATTAGAAAGAGCCGCGGTAAAGATATTGACGCGGCCTGTGGCCAGTTGGCAAACAAATTCTAGAACCCTACAACTTTTACCTCTCGACCGGCATCCTCTGTAAAAACGATGGTACGGTGAAAGCCCTCGCATTATGGACGTGTGCGATTTGCCTGGGCGGAAGTTCGCTTCTTTACGGGCAAGAAATTGTATTGCACGGAACGGTAATCGACTCGGTTACCCGGCAGCCGCTGCCGTTTGTGGCGATTACGGCCAAGGGACGAAAAACATCAACGATCAGCATGGACGACGGCCACTTTCGTTACTCCTGTTTTTTCGGAGACACCGTGTTGTTTATGTGTTTAGGATATGAACAGCAGCGCGTCATAGCGAGGAACTCCGGCAACATTCGTGTGGAGCTAAAAGAAGTTCCGAAACTACTGGAATCGGTTACCATCTACAGCAGGTATAAACCTCAAGGCTATGAGCAATGGAAGTTGGCGGTAAATCTACCGCAGTTCCAAAACCCGGGTGCACAACCCACCAACAATTATATGCAAACGGTGGGTGTTGGTGGCGGCATGGGAGTGGACTTCGATTATTTCAGCAAAGAGAAACGCGAGAAGCGCAAACTGCAACGCGTACACGAGGAACTCGAAAAAACAAAGGTGTTCCGCGCCACAGTGCAAGACCCGGAAACCAAACGGTACCTTATGAATCTGTTTAAGTTATCGGAGGGGGAATACACCGCCAAACTTGCCGCCTTTAATCAACACATGCCGGAGGCACAACGAGCAAAAACAAAAGCAGAAGTAATTGATCTGTTGATCGGTTTTTTTGCGTTGAAATAAGAGGGGTACAGTTTTCGTCTTTTTGCGAGACAACCATCGTTAATTTGTGTCGTTTAAAGCACAGTATGAAGCCCATCTTAACCTTCCTTCTCCTCGGTTTTTTGCTCATATCGTTTACAACTCAAAACCCGGAACCACCTGCATTTGTATCTTTACTAAGTAAGTTTAGCGAGGAGTTTCCACAAGAGAAGGTTTACCTACACACCGACAAACCCTATTATCTCACCGGTGAAACGGTTTGGTTTCAAGCCTACGTAACGGCAGGAGCAATACACCAGTTATCGCCACTGAGCAAGACGTTATATGTAGAGTTAATTAATTCAAATCAAGAGTTTATTGGGCGATACCTTATTCGGGTTGAAAACGGCTTAGGACGAGGGCAAGTTCCACTGGCTCGTTATCTCGCCACAGGATCATACCAATTGCGCGCGTATACAAACTGGATGCGAAACTTTTCGGATGACTTTTTTTTTACGAAAGAGCTAAAAATCTGGAACGCGGACGAACCGGATGACGAAATCTCAAATTCGAACACCAATAACATTGACGTTCAATTTTTTCCTGAAGGTGGAAATCTGGTGGCCGGAATCAAAACAAATGTGGCGTTTAAAGCAATTGGAACTGATGGATTACATCGCGAAATGTCAGCGGCATTAATAAATGGCCGTGGCGAGCAGATTGGTGAAGTAAACAGTAACCATCTTGGCATGGGTGTATTTTCTTTAACCCCGCAAATGAATGAACAATATTTCTTGCGCGCAGCCGGCACAGACCACAAATACCCCCTACCGCAGGTACAGCAAACAGGCTTTGTGCTTACATTAATCCCCAAATTCGATAGTCCGGAGGTAACCATTAAGTTACAGAGTTCGCCAACTACGCCAAACCGCGAGTCGGTCACACTTGTCGTTCACAACCGTGGCATCCCTGCGTTTATTGCCCAAGCTAGCCTAAGCAATAACCTTTATTTCTTAAAAATTCCGAAAGCAAAACTGCAACACGGCCTTGCCCATTTTACGCTGTTTGATGGAGCTGGCCGACCACAAGCCAATCGATTATTTTTTACAAATTTGGCGAATCCGCTTCAGGTAGAAGTCACCACAGCAAAAAAGGAAGTTCAGTCCCGCGAGCTGACGGTAATCGAAATCCAAACCCGAGACGCCAAAAATCAACCGGTGCAGGCATTTGTATCCCTAACGGCTACAAATAACGATGAGGTTATTGTTGATAACGCGGCCACCACCATTGAGAACTACTTACTGCTCCAATCGGATTTAAAAGGTCATATCGAAAACCCCGGATACTATTTTGATGAAACAAAAACTGATCGATTAGAAAAACTTGACCTCTTACTGATGACCCAAGGTTGGGTACGATTTAATTGGTCAAATTTAATTGCAGACCAATGGCCACAGATTACCCATGGAATTGAGCAAGGGATAAACATTCAAGGGTCCATGAAAGATGATCTGAGTAAAAAAGGCGTGGAAGGTGGTAAAGTCACGTACGTGCCGATAGAGGGATCATCTGATATTGTGGTTGCGCCCACGGGTAAGGACGGTAGATTCATTTTCGATGCACTAACCTTTTACGATTCGGCCGCGATCGTTTTGCAAGGAACGAATAAAAAAGACAAGCCATTTGTTTTGCTTGAGGTTGACCCAATCTATCCCAGCCAAGCCACATCATTCACACCAACGCAAATCAGCAGTAGCAAAAGTGAGTTTGAGCGGTTTCTGATTCAGAAAGGATTAGAGCGCAATAAGATTAACGCAGCCTACGGCTTTGGAGAGAACGTGATCGTGTTGGATGAGGTGAAAATTGAGGCAACCAAGGTGGATGAGAGTAAAGAAAATCGGGTGTACACGGGAGCCAGTCGGTCAATTAAGGCCAGTTCGGTGCCCGGTGCGGCTTATCTCTTTCACCCATTAGAATTAATCCGGGGAGTGGCGGGCGTGCAATTGCGCCCGAACCCACCCGGATATGACGTAGTCATTCGTGGTGTGGGATCTATTGCTAGTGGTACTACCCCATTAATTTTGTTGGATAACGTGCCAATCACGATCACTTCACTTAACCAGATTGCGGTTGAATCAATCGAAAGCGTAGACGTCTTTAAGGGTACAGAAGCAGCAATATTTGGATCCCAAGGGGGCAATGGCGTAATCGCGTTCTTTTCTAAAAAAGGCTATTCCGGACAAGTAGATAGAAAAGGAGTTTTAAGTACTCGTGTGGGGGGCTATCAAGTGGCTCAAGAATTCTATGTGCCAAAATACGATGTAAGCAAACCAGAACATGTAAAACCAGATCGTAGAAGTACTGTTTTCTGGAGCCCCGCCATTCAAACAGACGTTAACGGATATGCGCGAATGGAGTATTACAACGGCGATGAAGCGATTTCCGTGCGAATTCAAGCAGAGGGCATAACCCCAGCGGGATTAATGGGTGTAGGGAGAAATTTCTATCGTGTAAAAAAGGGCAGTTGATTCCCTCATTTTTTACTCGCATTAAACAGCTTTTCTTTTTCTTCTTTAGATAGGCTTTCGTACCCGCGCTCAGAAATTTTATCCAGGATAGCATCGATTTCTTCCTGGGTGGCTTTGTTAAAGCCCGTGGCCGACTTTTTTGAATCGGTTTTTCGATACGTCACTTTCACTCGGGCCGAGGGCTGAAAGAGGCCTCTTACCCACTGGATGGTTGCGGTAATCCATCCACCCCAATTAACTCCTATCTGTAATTGCTTGATATACACAAATCCCATCAAAGCGCCACCCAGATGCGCCAAATTACCACCCGCGTTCGGGCCCACCGAACCCAAAAATGAGCCGACGATGAAAAACAGCGCGATGTATTTGATGCGTACCGGGCCAAAGAATAACAGAAAAAAGGTGTAATCGGGTAAAAGAGTTGCCGTAGCCACCATTACCGCATACACCGCAGCCGAAGCGCCCACCATGCCGGAAAATTCTGAGCGGTTAACAAAAAAAGGAATGGTATTGAACATCAACAGGTAAACTACACCGCCCGCAATCGCACCCAAAACATACAGCGCCACTAGCTTGTCGCTACCCAGGTATTCAATGAACAGCTTGCCGAACCAGTATAACGCCAGCATGTTGAATACGATGTGGAAGATGGCCTGCAAAGAATGAGCAAAACTGTAAGTTAAGATGGTCCAAGGACGCGCAAAAAATTCGATCAGGTTCGGAGGAATGGAAAATTGATTTTCGATCACCTCGAAAATGGGTTCAACCTCCGCAATTTTTGTAAAAACAAACACCACGCCCAAAACCAAAAAGATCACCACATTGATGATGATCAACTGTACATGCGCGTTGTTCGGCTTATCGAATGCGTTTTTGAATTCGCTAAACATACCCTACCGGATCCTCCCCCCGAATTGAATAAACAAAATGGCCATCACAATACCTCCCAGATGCGCAAAATGTGCCGTGTTGTCGCCGGGAGACGCATTAAATCCAGAAAACAAAGCAATACCGCCCAGAATCAGCACCAAATACTTTGCCTTGATTGGAATCGGTGGAATCAACAGCATAATTTCCATGTTTGGAAATAGAATGCCGAAGGCCGTAAGTACACCATACACCGCGCCCGAAGCACCCATCATCAATCCAAAAGTGCCCACGCCAAAAAACAGATCAATCAGTATATTAAAAATTCCGGCTCCGATACCCGTAATCACATAAAATGCAAGAAAGCGATTCTGTCCCCACACCGACTCAAGAATCGGGCCCATAAACGCCAGCGCCATCATATTAAATAAGATGTGAATGAAGCCCCCATGCATGAACATGTACGTAAACAGCTGATAGGGTTGAAACCCATCTGACTTGATATTCCAAAGCGAGAGCTTTTCTTCCAGCCGTAAGCCCGGCACGATGCTGCCCACAATAAATATGATGGCGTTGATCATAATAAGATTTCGCACTACCGGTGTTAAACGCATCATGGGTGTCTGTCTAAAGTCTTAGCGAGTAAAATAACGTTCTATAGTAGACGTTTCCAACTGAAAAAATGTTGGGTTTCCGTCGGGTGTGTAGGCAGGCTGTTTACAGGCAAAAAGTTGATGAACCACGGCATGCATTTCTTCGGAGGTAAGCTGCTTGGCCATATTTGCACTACCCCGTTTGGCAAGTGCGGCCGCCAGTTTTTCATTTAAGGGCAGATGTAGTTGGTGTTGGTGGTTTTTGAACTGCTCCAGCAACTCGCTTAATAACCGGGCTTCCTGGCCGCTCACTTCCGCAGGCACAGCCGTTACCAGCACGGTTTCTTTGCCAAAAGGCTCCAATTGAAACCCCAGCGCGCGTAATTCTCCCTCCAACTCCCACACCATCGCGAAGTCGGCTGGCGTCAGCGCTACCGTTACCGGAAACATCAACTGTTGTGCCAGGGCATGCTTGCTGTGCAACTGCCGCAAGAATTTTTCAAACAAAATACGCTCGTGCGCCGCTTGCTGATCCACTACGCGCACCGAATCGGCCATGGGAAAAAAGATGTATCGCCCACGAAATTGGAAAACCGGAACCGCAGTAGGCGGCACATCTTCCTGCGGCCCGGTAGGCAGCGGGTACAAGGGCTGTGTTGGCTGGTCGGTAAAAATACCACCCAGCGTAGGCCGGTTGTGTTCAAAAAGTTTTTCCCAGTTGCGCAGGTTGTTGTGGGCTAGCGATCCAAATTGCTCGTTGATGTATTGATCTTTGGAAATGCTGGTATTTTGAATCTTGGTTACCAGATTCACATCGGCCGCAAAATCGATCGCGGGCGCCAGATTACCCGATCCCAGCGCCTGACGGGCGGCTGCGCTGACTACTGCATATACAGCACGTTCATCATCAAATTTAATTTCCGTCTTGGTGGGATGTACGTTTACATCAATATGCTTCGGGTCGATATCAAGAAACAAAACGAAAAACGGGTGCGCATCAGTTGGAATCAATCCGGCAAACGCATCGCGTACCGCATAACTGAGATAATGGCTACGGATAAACCTGTTATTGACAAACAGAAACTGTTCATCTTTTTTCTTTCGCGCCGTTTCCGGCCGCCCAACATACCCGGTGATTTTCACCAGGCTGGTTTCTTCGCGGCAAGGGGTGAGCTGATGTTGGTAGGCTTTACCAAATAATGCAACAATGCGCTGACTTAACTTGGATGGCGGGAGATCATACAGCACTTCGTCATGATGCACAAGCTGAAACGCCTTGTCTGCGTGCGCCAGTGCCAGCCGGAAAAACTCATTCTGAATGTGCAACATTTCCACCGGGTTGCTCTTCAAAAAATTTCTTCGGGCCGGAATGTTATAAAACAAGTTCCTCACGGTAATGCTGGTACCGGTCTCGCAGGCCACGGGTTCCTGGCGCTTTACCTGCGAGGCCTCCACCTGAATGGCGGTTCCCAACTCGCGGGTGGCCATACGTGTGCGAATTTCTACCTGAGCTACGGCCGCAATAGACGCCAACGCTTCTCCGCGAAAACCCATTGTCCGGATGGTAAACAAATCTTCTGCTTTGCGGATCTTTGATGTTGCGTGCCGCTCAATACTGAGCCGCGCATCGGTATCGCTCATCCCGCTGCCATCGTCTATCACTTGAATGAAGCTCTTGCCCGCTTCGCGCAAGATCAACTGCACCCGGCGGGCGCCCGCATCAATCGCGTTCTCCATCAACTCTTTTACCACCGAAGCCGGCCGTTGCACTACTTCGCCAGCCGCGATTTGGTTGGCGATGGAATCCGGCAAGAGTTGGATGATATCGGGCATGCGGCAACTACCGGTTTCTAAATCGCAAAAAGAAATACACCGGAATAAACAAAAACAGACTGTATAAAACGGGCTTGCCCCACGTAATAAATGCGATAAGAAACACCGAAATAAACAACAGCGCACCCAGGCGGATCATAATTATAGTGCCACTTTGCGACGGGTTCGACCGCCTGCGGGCTGCTTGAAAAGCACCGGCAATCCGGGAACGATGCCCGCCCGCCTCTTCTACGGCTTGCCCCCGTTCGCGGGCCAACTCCGTGCGAATGCGGCTTTCGCGCTCCTCCATTTCTTCTTTCTGCGCATCGTAATAACGCGGTTTATATTGAAACCGCTGATGCTGAGGAGCCTTCGTAAATAGCGACAAAAATTTCATAGCTGGTAACGCAGGTTATCGTGCGATTCAATGTTTCCGAGTTGGGCAAAATTCACTTTATTAACGGGCAATTACAAAACCCTAACCCGCAGATGTTCAAAAAAGTTTTGCTGTTTTTTGTAGTCACGCTGCACGTTTCACTGGCCGGTGCGCAAACTGCGCGCGAGCGGTGGGTAGACAGCGTGATGGCCAAACTGGCTGCGCACGAAAAAATCGGGCAACTTTTTGTGTTACAAGCCCGGGTACCCGTTACCGCAGCCGACTGGGAAGACTTGGCCGAAAAAATAAAACGGTTTCATCCCGGCAGCGTAGAATTTGTAGGCAGCCCTTACGGGGATGTGAAAACCCTGATACAGCGCCTGCGCGGAATGACATCTGTGCCGCTGTTAATAGGATGGGACGAAAATCGGCTGCTGATTCAGGCCGACTCCGGCCACGCATTCCCCAGTCACCTGCAGTTGGCGGCCATTGCCAACGATTCGTTGGTAGGCAAAGTCAATGACCTGGCGGCAACATGGATCGCAGCGCAAGGTGTGGATTACACCACGGGCATGCGGGTAGACGCGCTGGACGTTGGCAGCACAACCTGGCAACACCAGCTTCGGCAAGTGGGTGGCGAGCCAGGACGCATCAAGGCAAACTTCGGGCGCTGGGCTGCGAGCCTGCAACGCTCCGGTGTTTTTGCCGTGCCAGAATTTGAAACACCGGACAGCCATTTGGATTGGACTAAAGGCGATTCACTACGGCTTAGTAAAACGGAAGATTTCTTCTTCTTGCGCGATACCCGCGTAAAAATTGTGCGCAGTACCGATTTTCATTTTCGCGTACGTACGAACGACCAAACCTACCCGGCAGCCCGATCTGGCCAGTTTATCCAACATGTTATTCGGAAACAGTTGCGCTACCCGGGATTATTAAACTACGTGGTCCCTGCCAACGAAAATGAGGATTACCTCAGTATCTTCCTGGCAGGAAATAACATCGTTACAACCGCCACCATCAACGCCCGGCAGCTCAGCGCAATCAACAAATCGTTCAGGAAAAACAAATTATTAAAAGTACATCTTGACCAATCGCTCCGACAGTTGCTCACACTCAAGTTTGATGTGATCACCGGTGGCACAAAAAATTCAATAAATACGTGGTGGTGGCATGCGCCCGAAAAGCGAATGCTGTTTCAACAGGTTTTCGAAAACAGCATCACGGTGGTTCAAAACAAATCGCAAACGCTGCCGATCCGAAATTTGGACTTGCAGAAACTCGCGCTCATTACCATCGGCCCAGACCAAAATCGCGCGTTCGAACTCCAAGCAAAAAGGTATGCGCCACTAATCAAAAAGAGCATACTCCAGAGCAACGATACCACGGCAGGCCGGGGATTTGAGGAAGCGTCAATCGTGATCGTGGCCGTGTACGATCCACACCTGGGTAGGGAGGTCATGTCCTGGCTAAAAAAGCACACCGCTACAAAACAGGTGGTAGTTTGCCATCTGGCCGGTATTTCAAATCTCGACCAATGGGCGGAATTTGATGCTCTTCTTGCCGGTTTTGCACCTGCTGCTGAGGTGACGAATGGCATAGTACAAACCCTTTTTGGTGTTGAGCCCGGCCAAGGCGTGTTACCCCTCGTCCCGAAGGGCAATGCCCCCGCTGTTCAGACCGTGGAGCCGCTTCCGAGGTTTGCATTCACGCAACCCGAGGCCGTGGAAATGGACTCCCATACATTGGCGAAAATCGAGCCGATTGTTCAAGAGGCCATAGCTGCGGGGGCCACGCCCGGCGCACAGATTGTTATCGCCCGAAAGGGAAAGATCGTCTACCAAAAAAGTTTTGGCACGCTAACGTATACAAGTACTGATCCCGTTACCGACTCCACGCTGTATGATTTGGCATCGGTAACAAAAGTGAGCGCAACATTGCAGGCGATTATGTTTTTGCACGAAAAGAAACTAATCGATCTCAACAAAAAGGCTTCGGCCTATTTGCCCGAGTTGAAGGGCACCAACAAAGAAGATATGGTGCTGCGCGATATCCTTACGCACCAAGCGGGCCTATGGCCTTTTTTGCCTTTTTGGGCCAGCACCATGAAAGACAGCGTGTGGCTGGCCGACTACTACCAACAGGCAACCTCGCCAGATTATCCGTGGCCCGTAGCCGAAAATCTGTATGCACGCCACACCATGAAAGACAGCTTGTGGAACTGGATCATCCAATCGAAAGTGCGTGAAAAACGGCTTCGCACCCCCTATGATTACCGGTATAGCGACATGGGTTTTTACATTCTGCACCGCCTGGCCGAAAAACTGCTCAATCAGCCAATAGACGAGTTTTTAGCCCAGAACCTGTATGAGCCTTTAGGGGCTTTCAGCCTGGGCTATCTACCCCGCGCCCGTTATTCGAAGGCACAAATAGCGCCCACGGAGCAAGACAAGTTATTCCGCAAAAGCCTGTTGGTTGGATACGTACACGATCAGGGCGCAGCCATGCACGGAGGCATTGCCGGCCACGCCGGACTTTTTGGCACCGCATTAGATTTGGCCAAGTTGGGGCAACTTTGGCTAAATGGGGGCACTTACGGAGACACGCGCTTTTTTCAACGGCAAACCGTTAACCTCTTTACCAGTCGCCAGTTTACCCCGAGCCGCCGGGGTCTCGGCTGGGACAAGCCGATACTAAACGACTGGAGTAGTCCCACGGCGTTAGCCGCTTCGCCATTTACTTTCGGGCATACCGGCTTTACAGGCACGTGCATATGGGTTGACCCCGCCTACGAGCTGGTGTACGTCTTTCTTTCCAACCGGGTTCATCCGGATATGAACAACAATAAACTATTAAACCTCAATATTCGTCCTCGAATTCAGGAGGTGGTGTATCAATCGGTTTTCAACTATATGTTATATCAACCCACCGCCCGAAACTAAAACGGCAGGAACAGAGTTAAACAGAAAAGAGCACGTTGGAAACAATTAACATCGGCATAGTTTGTTACCCCACATTTGGGGGTAGTGGCGTGGTAGCCACGGAGTTAGGTAAGGCGTTGGCAAAAGAAGGCCATAAGGTGCATTTCATTACCTACAGCCAACCTAGCCGGTTGGATTTCCTGAACGAGAATCTCTTTTACCACGAAGTTGAATTCCGTTCCTATCCGCTTTTTGAATATCCGCCTTACGAATTGGCCCTTGCCAGCAAAATGGTAAGCGTGGTGCGCAATGAAAAGTTGGATTTGTTGCACGTACACTATGCCATCCCACATGCTTCGGCTGCCTACATGGCCAAGCAAATCTTGAAAACCGAGGGCATTTACATCCCGGTGGTAACCACGCTCCATGGTACAGACATCACCTTGGTTGGCAAGGATGCCTCGTACGAACCCGTAGTAACGTTCAGCATCAACCAATCCGATGGCGTTACCGCCGTTTCGCGCGACCTCCGGAAGGAAACCTATGATTTTTTCCCCATCTCAAAAGAAATTGAGGTTATCCCCAACTTCATCGACCTCGAAAAATTTAAAAAGCAGAAAAAAGACCACTTCAAAAAAGCGATTTGCCCCAACGGGGAGGCTTTGGTGGTGCACATCTCCAATTTTCGAAAAGTGAAACGGATTGGCGATGTGATCCGGGTCTTTAATAACGTGCATGAGCAACGGCCAGCCAAGCTGTTGATGATTGGCGACGGGCCGGAACGCAGCAGTGCCGAACAACAATGCCGCGAGTTGGGTATTTTAGGTGATGTGCGTTTTTTGGGTAAACTGGAAGCGGTAGAAGAAGTGTTATCCGTGGCCGATTTGTTCCTGTTACCGTCTGAAAAAGAAAGTTTCGGGCTCTCGGCATTAGAAGCCATGGCCTGCGAGGTGCCGGTAATCTCATCAAACACCGGGGGTATTCCAGAGCTAAACGTGCAGGGCGTAACCGGATTTTTAAGTGAAGTAGGCGATGTAGACGATATGACCCAAAAATCGCTGTTTGTGCTCGATAAGGCGAACTTGCCGCGGTTTAAGGAAAATGCCTTAAAACGAGCAAAAGAGTTTGATATCTCAAACGTTTTGCCGTTGTACGAAGCCTATTACACACGCATCCGAAATCAAAATTTAACCCTTTCCGCTAATCTTTAATGTCCGTTTGCCCGTTGCATACAATCGAAATAAATTTGTAATGCCAGTGAAGTTGAATTGAGTATGGAAACACTTGAGATCAAACCACAGAACAAAGGCACAAAAAGGCTTTTCGACAATCCTGTTTTAGAAAAACTTACCCGCACCCACATTGCAGTGCCTTTAATTGTTTTCTTCTTTTACGCTGCAGCCTTGCTGGGTTGGAGTGTTTACACTACCCAGCTATCAGTAGCATTAACCAGTACCGTTTTCTTTTTGGGCTGGTTGGTGTTTTCGTGGGTGGAGTACAACGTGCATCGCTTTGTTTTTCACCTGGTGGGAAATACGCCCCGGAAGGCCAAGTTTCAATATACGATCCATGGGGTACACCACGAGTTCCCGAAAGACAAAGAGCGACTAGCCATGCCTCCCATCATGAGCGTAACCATTGCCACCATTTTATTGGGCGTTTTTCGGTTGGTTATGGGTGATTTCGCTTTTGCTTTTACCGCAGGCTTTATTGTAGGTTACAGCCTGTACCTGTGGGTGCATTACATGGTGCACGCCTACGCGCCACCAAAGAACTTTTTCCGGATACTATGGCTCAACCACAGTCTGCACCACTACAAAAACGGAAAAATGGTGTTTGGCGTAAGCAGCCCCCTGTGGGATTACATCTACGGAACAATGCCGAAAGGAACGCTGGCGAAGGCATAGCCGCCCAGCGCACAGCAACCCTAAATGCGGTGTGCTTTGGCGGGAGCGGGATTCGCCTTGGAGTACGTGGGACAGGTATAGTTCGCACAACTGGTGGCCACCAACCCCGCAAACGCTAACACAAACAACACTTTTTTCATAACGTCTTTTTTATTTTGAATTTTCTAACGTGGCAAACGTACGGTCGGTTTTGTTTCCGAATTTTTCTTTCAGCTACAAAACCTTACGTGCATCACGGCAAATAACACCCGGCCAAATAAACTGCTGAACTACTTGAACAGAATTGTTTACATCGGGGTTCTCCATCCGATGCCACGTTGTTTATATCTTTAAAACATGATAGGTCACCGCTTTACGCGATATTTTCCGCCGCCCGAGCAGCCGCAAACCGATTTCGATCGGCTCCTGAAGATATTTATGCAGCTTGCACTGATCACTTCCGGCAACCTTTCGGAGGCGTTGCAATGGATGACGGAGGTAGACCGCCAGCACCGCATTACAACCGAAAATTACGGGATGGGCGATTTTATTGAAGACCTGAAAAAAAACGGGTACATCACAGAAGATCCAACGTCGGGCGGGTTCAAGCTAAATGCCAAAAGCGAGCAGCGGCTGCGGCAAAGCGCCCTGGAAGAAATTTTCGGGAAACTAAAAAAATCGAAAGGGGGCGACCATAAAACTCCACCCCCGGGCCGGGGCGATGAAGCCACGACCGACCGCAGAGCATACGAATTTGGCGATACACTCGAACAGATTGCGATGACCGATTCGCTGCGCAACGCACAAATCCAGCATGGTTTGGAGGAGTTTCAAATGACAGAAAATGATTTGGAAGTGCTTGACAGTGAGTACAAAACCCAAACCAGCACGGTGTTAATGATCGATATTTCGCACTCCATGATTCTGTATGGCGAAGACCGCATCACGCCCGCCAAAAAAGTAGCGATGGCCTTGGCCGAGTTGATCACAAAAAAGTATCCCAAAGACACGCTGGATATCTTGGTATTTGGAGATGATGCCTGGCAGGTGGCCATTAAAGATCTTCCTTACCTGCAAGTTGGGCCGTTTCATACCAACACGGTAGCAGGGCTGGAGTTGGCGATGGATTTGCTGCGCAGACGCAAGAATGCGAACAAACAGATTTTCATGATCACCGATGGAAAACCTACGTGCATCAAACAAGGCATAAAGTATTACAAGAATAGTTTTGGCCTTGACCCAAAAATCCTGAACAAAACGCTCACCCTCGCCACCCAATTACGAAAGCTAAAAATTCCAGTTACCACGTTTATGATCGCCAGCGATCCGTACCTAAAAGCCTTTGTGCGCGAGTTTACGCAAGCCAACAACGGCAACGCGTATTACAGTGGGCTGCAAGGGCTTGGCAACCTGGTGTTCGAAGATTTCAAACGCAACCGAAGAAAAACGCTCTAATGAAAGACCTGCAAAAGATCAAAACACTCGCTCAGTTAAAGGGTGCTGGCTACCGGCATTTATCGATAAAAGAAGAAATCAGAAACAACCTGATTCGCAAATGGCAGAATAAAGAAAACGTCTTCGAGGGCATTTGGGGCTACGAAGAAACCGTAATACCCGACATTGAACGTGCTTTACTCGCGGGCCATGACATCAACCTGCTTGGGTTGCGGGGGCAAGCAAAAACCCGCCTTGCACGCATGATGGTGCACTTACTGGATGAATACATTCCTGTGATCGAGGGCTCGGAACTGAATGATGATCCATTGTTCCCTATATCTCGGTTTGGGCGAGATCTGGTGGCCGAATTAAAAGACGAAACGCCGGTGGCGTGGCTGCATCGCGATGAGCGCTACACCGAGAAACTGGCTACACCCGATGTATCGATTGCCGATTTGATTGGCGATGTCGATCCGATTAAAGCAGCGGCGCTAAAGTTACCGTATGCCGATGAGCGCGTCATCCATTTTGGTTTGATCCCGCGGTCGCACCGCTCCATTTTTGTGATTAACGAGTTACCCGATCTTCAGGCACGCATTCAGGTAGCCTTGTTCAATATTTTACAGGAGGGTGATATTCAAATTCGCGGCTTCAAACTCCGGTTGCCGTTGGATCTTCAATTTGTATTCACGGCAAATCCGGAAGATTACACAAACCGGGGATCTATCATTACCCCGCTGAAAGACCGAATCGATAGCCAGATTATCACCCATTATCCCAAAACGCTGGACATCGGCAAGCGCATTACCCAACAAGAAGCGCGCATCATTCCGGAGCAAAAAACACGCGTTATGCCAGTAGAGCTGGCGAAGGATCTGGTAGAGCAGATTGCAATTGAAGCCAGAAAGAGCGAGTTGGTAGACGCGAAAAGCGGGGTATCGGCCCGGCTAACGATTTCTGCTTACGAAAATCTGGTAGCCGCTGCCGAACGCAGATCGTTACTTAACAACGAGAAGATCACCTACATCCGCGTAGCCGACTTTGTAGGGGTGGTGCCCGCCATCACCGGCAAGGTAGAACTGGTGTATGAAGGCGAACAAGAAGGGCCTGCCATAGTAGCACAAAATCTCATGGGCAAAGCCATCCGGGCACAATTCGTAAACTACTTTCCAGACCCCGAAAAATTCCGAAAGCAAAAAGAAAAAAGCCCGTACAAAAAAATTGCCGATTGGTTTGGTGCGGGAAACGCTGTAGATGTACTGAACGATGCAACGCAGAGCGAATACGAGGCGGCGCTGCGCAAAGTGCCGGGATTACAAGCATTGGTAACAGAGTTTCAAAGCCAGGCAGACAGCGCCACACAGCTTTTTCTCATGGAATTTGCCTTGCACGGGCTGGCGGAATTCAGCTTGATTAGCAAGCACAACCTGGTGCGCGGCCTTCAGTTCAAAGACCTGTTAAGTTCGATGTTTACCATGCCAACACCGGGTGAGGGAGATGAAGACGAAGACGAGGCAGACGACTTTGACGCGCCAAGGGGCAAACGTTAACCAGCCGTGAAGCTTCAAACCGAGGCGCTTTTACCCCGTGCAGCTGACTTAACCCTGCTACGAAAGCAAGTAGCCGGTGGCGAAGGGCTGCAAATGGAATTTAAACGTAAAGTAGCGTACCCTGACAAGGTAGTTCGGGAGTTAATCGCGTTTGCCAATACCTTGGGCGGAGTTTTATTGATTGGCGTAGATGATGATGGCACACTGCCCGGGGTGCGTTATCCGGAAGAAGAAATCATTGACGTGAAACGGGCCTTACAGAAGCATGCCCAGCCGCGGGTGGGTATAAAAAGCGAGGTGCTTGCCCTCAACAAAAAAAAATTTGTTGTGCGATTAGTGGTTGCCCCCCATCCGCAGCGGCCGGTATTCTTTGTTCACCCGGATGGAAAAAAAGAATGCTATGTACGCCACAACGATCAAAGTATGAAAGCGAGCTACGAGATGCGCGAGATCATACGCCAGTCGAAATGGAAGAAAGATATTCAATTTACATTTGGAGAAGCCGAGAGCAAGTTGTTTTCCTACCTGCAAGCACATTCAAGCATTACTTTAAGTCAGTTTCGCGCGGCGGTACCGCTCTCGCGAAATGAGGCTTCGGCAAAACTGATTAAACTTGTTTTGGCAAACCTGTTGCGCATCACACCCTCCGATAAAGGCGATTTGTACTCGCGCGTGTAGCCAAGCACAACGCATAACAAAAGTTTATTATTGAATGCTTGCCTTGCACCCGGGCGTTGCTTAGCTTTATCCAACTGTAAAAGGAATTGGGAAGACACGTTTTGATACAAAGGCGATGCAGATCCGTTGTACAACCCGTGTCTTCTTTTTTTTGTGCTTTCTCCAACCACTACCCCGCGTTTATTTATGAGTAAAGTTGCCAGCAAAAAAGAAAAAAAAATTTTCGTATTAGATACCTCGGTAATCATCTACGAACACAACTCCATCCTGAATTTTGACGAACATGACATTGGTATACCGATTACCGTATTGGAAGAGCTGGACAACTTCAAGAAGGGCAACGACACCAAAAATTTTGAAGCGCGCGAGTTTATCCGGTTAATCGATAAGCTCGCCAAAGACCAGATGCTGCATCATTGGAATCCAATCAACGGCAAAGGCAAAGGCAACTTTAAGGTGATTATGGACACCGGTGGAAACGGACTGGTGGATGCCAATAAAGTGTACAATGAAGACAAGCCTGACCACCGGATACTAAACAGCGCCCTGCATCTACAAAAGGAAGAGAAAGGGCGTAAAGTGATTCTGGTTAGTAAAGACATTAATCTCCGCCTCAAAGCAAAAGCACTGGGGCTACAGGCGGAAGATTACACTACCGGTAAAATTCAAAACATTAACTCGTTGCACACCGGCCGCACGGTAGTAGACGAGGCCGACCCGGATGCGATCAACTTATTGTACGACAAAGGTTATTGCCCGCCCGCCGAGGTGCTGGGCAAAGAAAAGCCGATGAAAAACCATTACTACATCCTGAAAAGCGGCAAAAAATCCGTGCTGGCTTTTTATAATTCTGCCAATGGTATGGTAGAGCAAGTGGAAAAACGAACCGCCTACGGCATTAAGCCGCGCAATGCTGAACAAGCCTTTGCGATACACGCGGTTTTAAAACCAGAGATAAAGCTGGTATCCATGCAGGGTGTAGCCGGCACCGGAAAAACACTAATTGCACTGGCGGCCGCGCTTGAGCAAAAGCGAGAGTTTAAACAAATCTACCTGGCACGTCCAATTGTGCCCCTGAGTAACAAAGACATCGGATACTTGCCGGGCGACATAAAATCGAAACTCAACCCCTACATGGAGCCGCTGTGGGACAACCTGAAGTTTATTCAGAATCAATACAGCGAATCGGACAAAGAGTATTCCAAGATTACCGAGATGGTGCAAAACGAAAAACTCGTGATTACCCCATTGGCGTACATTCGCGGTCGAAGTCTTTCGAACATCTGTTTTATTGTAGACGAGGCTCAGAACTTAACGCCGCACGAAGTCAAAACCATCATTACCCGGGCAGGCGAAAACACAAAAATCATTTTCACGGGTGATATCTACCAGATTGATACGCCCTACCTGGATTCTCAATCTAACGGGCTCTCCTACCTGATCGATAGGTTAAAAGATCATGAGTTGTATGCCCATGTTACCCTTGAAAAAGGAGAGCGCTCGGAGTTGGCAAACCTTGCAAATGAGTTATTGTAAGGATTTTCTTGGGATGCAAGATTAGCAGCGCAAATTGATTTTTTCGCGCTCAAAACAGGAACAAAGCGGTTTCTAACGTTTGCTGCGGGTACCGCATTGGCGCATGAAACCATGATAAAGAAAGAATTTGTGGTTTTTCTGCCGAAACACCACTCCTTCTTATCTGGCCAAATTCCGGGCTATTTCGTTACGCGAAATCAAAGTCATTCCTTTGCCGCCGCAAAAAAACCAAAAAGGCACCATGTTCTTCCGACTTACATTCAAGCACTATTCTGAAGCTAGAAAAATAAAAGAGATTCGCGAGAATGGGATTTTGCTTGGCTCGCGTTCCGCCAACGGTCGCCAGGTATTTTTGTATATGATTCAAGACATCTTCGCGGAAGTACTCTACGCGGCTGATGATCTTGACGCTCAGCCAGAAAAAATTGAGGTTTTCGCCAATCTTGGCAGTTTAAACCATTACCTGGAAAAGGAGTTTAGAGCCGCCTTTTAAGCGGGGAATTGCTTACTTTTTTAATGCTTTCAACATCGTTTCTCCAATTAAGGCTGGAGATTCAACCACGTGTAGTCCGCATTCCCTCATCACTTTCATTTTCGCTTCTGCTGTATCTTCAGCTCCGCCAATGATCGCGCCAGCGTGGCCCATTCTGCGACCGGGAGGGGCCGTTTGACCAGCAATAAAACCCACGACGGGTTTCTTGTTTCCGTTTTCCTGAATCCAACGGGCAGCAACGGGCTCATAATTGCCGCCAATCTCGCCAATCATTACAATCGCGTCCGTTTCCGGATCATTCATCAAAAGTTCAACAGCATCTTTCGTAGGTGTACCGATGATTGGATCGCCACCAATTCCAATAGCGGTGCTAATGCCTAAACCCGCTTTCACAATCTGATCGGCCGCTTCGTACGTAAGTGTTCCCGATTTCGAAACGATCCCAATTCTTCCCTTCTTGAAAACAAAACCCGGCATAATTCCAACTTTCGCTTCGCCCGGCGTGATTACTCCGGGGCAGTTGGGCCCTACCAGCGTAGCGCCTTTTTCCTTTACGTACTGCTTGGCCGTCATCATGTCCTTCACCGGTATCCCTTCCGTAATCGTAACGATCACTTTGATTCCGCCCTCCGCGGCTTCCATGATCGAATCGGCAGCAAATGCCGGAGGCACAAAAATGATCGATACATCGGCACCAGTTTTAGCAACAGCTTCTTTAACCGTATTGAATACCGGACGATCGAGATGTTGCTGCCCACCCTTTCCGGGCGTAACTCCACCCACCACGTTAGTACCATATTCAATCATTTGGCTGGCGTGGAAAGTTCCTTCTGTGCCGGTAAAACCCTGCACGATCACCTTTGAATTTTTATTTACGAGAACACTCATGGAGTGGTTGGTTGATTACTGGTGGGCAAAAATACACGAATAAAATGCACAGCCAAATCGTGTGCGGTGGCTGTTTCTGGCGCAAATCAAAAAAAAGAGCCGCCCAAGCTGGGCGGCCCTTTGTTGATTTTTTGGCGTCCGTTACTTGTTGTCTTTGAGGCGATTTCTCAACAGAAAATCCTCGTAAGCCTCTTTGTAGGCGTCTACATCCGGGGCCATTTTAATTGCCACTTCGTACTCGCCAATGGCATCGATGAACAACTTTTGCTCTTCAAAGTAAGATGCCAACACAAAATGCTTCAGCGCGTTGTCTTCCTGGAAACCAGAATTCAAGTCGGCCAGGGATTTCTGAACCGTTTCACGATGCACCTTGCTTAAACGTTTTACCAGATACGAATCGCTTTGGTTGGCCGGATCGGACTTAGCATATACCAACACCAGTAAGTTGTCTTGCTTGGCAAACTCGGGGCGGCTCAAATCAAATTGTACAAACGCCTCTTGCGGCTCTTGTTTTGCAATTTCCTCGCCAAACATGTCGGTTACAGTTACGACATAAGGCCCACCAGACTTTGCCGGTTGCCATTTTACGGTTACTTTATCATTAAAAATATCGGAGTATTGGTTTTCAGGCAAATACACATCCAAGCCAAACCCGCGGTGCACCGCTCCGGTGGCACTGAGTTTGTTTTTCTTGCCTTCGGCATTGTTCGAAAGCATAAAATCGGCATACTTGTTCATGAGCGAAGATCCGCCGGCTACTTTCTGCGAAAGATCGGCCACTTTGTATACGCCCGCCTGCCGTACTTCCAGGCTTGAGCCTTTGGCGTGCATTAACCCCAGATAACCATTGTCTACGACCTTAATTTCGTCCGTAAGCTTAATTTGCATAAAGCCTTTGATGGGTTGCCAGGTATCGCCTGATTTCACCTCATTGGCACCTTTGGTGGCCATCACGCGAAAGGCAAAGTCCTGGGCCACCCCGGGAACTGCCAACAGTCCTGTCATTAAAATCGCAAAAACGAGCTTGTTTTTCATGTTTTCTTTTTTCTGTGAACCAAAATTATAAAAATTCAACCTTTCAGACGGCATTTTATACCCCTTGCACCCGTTTGGTAAGCAATTTATCCTTAAGCCACCGGAAAAAGGATTTTATGCCAGAATTGTAAATCTCAAAACACGTGCCAACCAGTGCAACCCCTGCCAAAGTGGTGGTTAAGTTGAGTTTAAAGTCGAACCAGTCAAAAAACTCGATCATCAGGAACGAGAGCAAAACCACCTGTGCAAGCTGCAGTATGATACTCAACGTATCGAACAAGACGGGCACCTTCCGGTTGATCCAATAAAACAACACAAGATTCAGGAACACAAACAGCGCCGCAATTAACAGTTCTTGCCAATATGCCAACTCGTTAATATAGTCTTCGTTCAGAATCATGGATACTATGTTGGCGTGAACCACTACACCATACATATCCGGCCGACTTTTACCCGCATAGTTTTTATTCAGGGGTGTAAAAAACTTATCGTCCCAACTGGTGTCGCGCAAATCGTTTCCAAGCGAACCAAGAATGATGATTTTACCGCGCAACATTTCCGGTACGAAAGACGTGGTATCCAACGCTTGTTCCCAATCCAGCACCATGTACCGGCCAGAAAAATTAGAGGCACCGTGCCAGTCGACAATATTGCCGCGATAGTTAATCACCTCAGAATACTTTTTCCGATCCAGAAACTTTTTGGTCTTTACCGAATCATACAACATCGCCATCATCACACCAAAGGCATAATGCTGCTCACCGCGTACCGTCATCACCGGGTTGAACCTTCGGCAGGACTTGAGATCTTCCTGGTGCGCCGCTTCCGTTTCCAGATTGGCATACCCCTCGAACGCCTGTTGGCGTAAATGCAGATCGGTGTGTTCCATCGAATCATACACATCGATATCGCCCGCTACTTGTAACAAGGAATCGGTTTGGGCCAGTCGCTTCACCAAAACCACATTTTTAAATCCGCGAATGGCCCGCGCAAACTTATTGTTGGCCGCTGTATCGTAAAACTGCGGGCAATTCACAGAATCATATAAACCATCACCACACGAAAAGATGATATCCAATCCAATCACTTTAGGATTGAATTTGCTGAGCAGCCGAATCTGTTCGCCAATACCACCGCGATCTAAAGGGCCAATGTTTACGATGATGATACTCGTGTCGAGTTCGGGTTCGGAACGCAATTGAGAGAACGCGATGTCGGTTAACTCCACATCTCCGATCGATTTTCCGATGGGATCAAAAGCGTTGAGGGCGTTAAGCCCGGCAATTTCACGAAGACCCAGCAGTGTCGCAAAAACAAACAGCGTTCCGAAGAAGCTGTCGATCAGTACTTTCTTCATCTTGTGCGATAGGCAGGTTTGGTACGACTTAAAGTTATAAATTTCACCCGGAACATGAGCGATAGAAAAAAAAGGTTTGAACCCACCCCGCGGGAGCTGGCCCTGGGCCTGCAGGCGGGAAACCGTACTTTTCTAAGCCGTGCCATTACGCTGGCCGAAAGCAAACGCGAAGAAGATCAGCATGCGTTTAACGAATTGCTTGCGGCATTACCCGCCCGGAACAACACCGTGCGCATCGGCATTTCCGGTGTACCGGGGGTTGGTAAAAGCACGTTTATTGAGGCCTTCGGCACGTTTTTAACTGAACAATCCAAACAGGTGGCTGTACTGGCCGTTGACCCTTCCAGCGAGCGAACAAAAGGCAGCATTCTGGGCGATAAAACCCGCATGGAAACGTTGGCAAAAAATCCGCGCGCGTTTATTCGGCCAACGCCTGCGGGCAGTACGCTGGGCGGCGTGGCCAATGGCACGCACAAAACCATCCGCCTTTGCGAAGCGGCGGGTTACGATGTTGTGCTTGTAGAAACCGTAGGGGTAGGTCAAAGCGAAACCACCGTGCGCCATTTGGTGGATTTCTTTTTGGTACTGATGCTTCCGGGTGCTGGCGATGAATTACAAGGCATTAAAAAAGGAATTCTCGAACTAGCCGATGCCTTGGTGATCAATAAAGCAGATGGCGACAATCTGAAAAAAGTGAACCTTGCGAAAGCGGAACTCCAACAAGCACTGCACTTCCTTTTGCCCAACGATTCCGGATGGACCGTGCCCGTGCTTACCTGCTCTGCGCTGGAAAACATAGGGGTAGCCCAAATCTGGACTACCGTAGAACAGTTTGTACATCACGCGCAGGCAAACGGCTATTTTCTTGCCAACCGGCAAGCACAACAGGTGCACCACTTCCAACACCTCGTGCAAGAGCACTTTCAAAGTCTGCTCGAAAAACCGCTGATACGAAAAAGCATGGACGCCCTGAAACAACAGGTAGCCGCCGGCACCCTCGCGCCAGACCAAGCGGCACAACAATTGTGGCAAAAGCTTGTTGACAGTATTTTCGATATAAAATAACGTACGCGTGACGAAACCTACCCGCACCATCGCTTTACACAACCGCCATTTCAACGGCTTAATTTCGGCAAGTCAAATCCAAAAAAAAGTACATGCCCTTGCCGACCAGATCAACGCAGACTACGCGAACAAAAAAGTGTTATTCGTTGCCATTCTGAACGGGAGCTTCATGTTTGCCAGCGATCTTTTAAAAGCCGTGCGCATGGAGTGCCGGGTTTCATTTGTCAAGGTCTCGTCTTACAGTGGTACGCTCAGTACCGGGCAGCTTAAATCGATTATTGGATTGGAGGAAAGCGTTTTTGCGCAACACGTGATTGTTGTGGAGGATATAGTAGACACTGGTTTAACGCTTCAAACGATCGTAGCTGAGTTGAAAGGGCTCGGGGCACAGTCGGTAGAAACCGTATCGCTATTGCGCAAAAAGCCGGCCCGCGAAAAAGGTGTTGAGGTAAAATACGTGGGCTTTGAGTTGGATGATGAGTTTGTTGTGGGCTATGGGTTGGATTATGATGGCCTGGGCAGAAATCTGGCTGAGATTTACCACACCGCGGTTTAAAAATCCGCGGTTGTTCTTTGCCTAATACCTCCTTAACTTGCGCGCCCGCCAAAAAACCCGGAGAAACCGGGTACTGGCGCACTAACACCTTTACCTATGCGAAATATGGTGATTTTTGGCCCTCCCGGCGCGGGCAAGGGCACACAAAGCGAAAGGCTGATTACGCGCTATGGCTTTGTGCACATCTCTACGGGCGACTTGTTTCGTTGGCACACCAAGAACGATACCCCGCTGGGTAAACGAGTGAAGGAAATCATGAACAGCGGCCAGTTGGTGTCGGACGACATCACCATTGCCATGCTTAAAGAAGAGCTTGACAAAACCCCGCAGGCCAAAGGTTTTTTATTCGATGGTTTTCCGCGTACTGTGGCTCAGGCCGAAGCACTTGACCAGTTTATGCAGAGCCGTGGTACAGCCATTCACCATGTAGTGGCTTTGGATGTAACCGAAGCGGAAGTCCGTGCGCGTATTGCCAAGCGCAAAACCATAGAAAATCGGGCAGACGATGAAGAAGAAAAGCTGAACAAGCGCATCACCGAATACTTTTCAAAGACCGTTCATGTACTACCCTTCTATAAGAAAGACGGCCGTTTAAAAAATATCCAAGGCATCGGCTCCATAGAGTCTATATTTGATGCTATCTGCGCCGTAGTGGGCAACCCCTGATTGTGTCAAATCCCAATTTCATTGATTATGTAAAGTTCATGTCGCGCTCCGGAAAAGGCGGAGCTGGATGTTTGCATTTTCATCGCGAAAAATTTATCGACAAAGGGGGCCCGGATGGTGGCGATGGCGGCCGCGGGGGCCATGTTATTCTGCGCGGCAACAAACAGCTCTGGACACTCCTCCACCTGAAATACCGCAAGCACATCATTGCACAGGCAGGCGAATTGGGCGAAGGGCAAAACCGCACCGGAGCGAGTGGCAAAGATGAAATTATTGAAGTGCCTTTGGGTACCGTAGCCAAAGTAGCGGATACCGATGAAGTACGGGTGGAAATAACCGAGGATGGCCAGGAGTTTATTCTCACCCCCGGTGGCCGTGGCGGTAAGGGTAATGCTTTTTTTGCCACCTCCACCAACCAGGCGCCCACGCATGCACAGCCAGGCGAGCCCGGCGTAGAAGAATGGATCGTTTTAGAACTGAAGCTGTTGGCGGATGTGGGCTTAGTTGGATTTCCAAATGCAGGTAAATCCACATTGCTCTCGGTGGTATCGGCTGCTAAACCTAAAATTGCCGATTATCCTTTTACTACACTCACCCCTAATTTGGGTGTGGTGGCTTACCGCGACAATCAATCGTTTGTGATGGCAGACATCCCCGGGATTATTGAGGGGGCGGCAGAAGGCAAAGGGTTGGGCATTCGGTTTTTACGCCACATCGAGCGAAATTCCCTGCTATTATTTATGGTGCCTGCAGACGCCAAGCACATCGCCAACGAGTACAACATCTTGTTAACTGAACTGCGCAAATACAATCCGGAATTGCTCGACAAAAAACGCGTGTTGGCGGTAAGCAAATGCGATTTGCTGGACCAAGAACTTACCGAAGAATTAAAAAAAGAGTTGCCGCCAGACGTGCCCACCGTGTTCATTTCTGCGGTAACCCAAACCGGCATTACTGCATTAAAAGACCTCCTCTGGCGCCAACTGCATTAGCTGTCTTAATGTCACAACAGGTGAATTGGCTAGTTTTTTGATTAATAACAGAAACCTGTTCTTCAATCCATGGAAAACACATCAAATAGCGATCAAAACAACCAGAATCCGTCCGAAAATACCTCGGAGGCGAAAGCACCCGTAGAAACGCCTAACGTTGAGGCCCAGAAATCGGAAACTGAGGGTAATTCAACCCCAAAACTGCAAGACGAATTGGCAGAAATGAAGGATAAGTATCTCCGCCTTTTCGCGGAATTTGAGAACTTTAGGAAACGAACGGCCAAAGAGCGGCTGGAACTCATTCAAACCGCCAGCGAAAAGGTTGTAAGAGAGTTATTGGCCGTGATGGATGATTTTGACCGCGCCGAGAAAGCATTCCGCGAAAAGAATGACAAAGAATCGGAAGGCTTTTTCCTGATTCAAAATAAATTCAAAAAAGTGCTCGATGCGCAGGGCGTAAAAGTGATGGATACCTCTTCGCTTGTGTTTGATCCAGACTTGCACGATGCCATCACACAGATTCCGGCACCGGGCGAGGAATTGAAAGGAAAAATTATTGATGTGGTGGAAAAGGGCTACCTATTGAATGAAAAGGTGATTCGCCACGCCAAAGTTGTTATCGGTAGCTAATCGAATCAAGCATGTCCACCAAACGAGATTATTACGAAATTCTGGGGGTAACCAAGAGCGCCACGGCAGAAGAGATAAAAAAAGCCTACCGCAAAGTAGCCATTCAATTCCATCCGGATAAAAACCCAGGCAACAAAGACGCAGAAGAGAAATTCAAAGAAGCGGCCGAAGCTTACGAAGTACTGAGCGATCCGGAAAAGCGGTCGCAATATGATCGCTTCGGGCATTCGCGTGGCAATGGCGGCTTCCGCGGCCATGACATGAACATGGACGATATCTTCAGTCAGTTTGGAGACATCTTCGGAGGCGGCAGCCCATTCGATAGTTTTTTTGGCGGCGGGGGCGGCGGTCGCACGCGGCAACGCAAAGGTTCTAACCTGCGCATCAAACTCAAGCTTACGCTGGATGAAATTGCCAATGGCGTTGAGAAAAAGATAAAAGTGAACCGCCTGGTGCGGGCAGAGGGCGTTACGTTCAAAACCTGCCCCGCCTGCCAGGGCAGTGGCCAGGTAAGAAAAGTGGTAAACACCATGTTGGGCCAAATGGTATCTGCTACCACCTGCAGCACGTGCAATGGCTCAGGTCAGATTCTAGATAAACGGCCACCGGGTGTAGACAGCTCAGGGCTGGTTTCCAAAGAAGATCTGCTTACGGTAAAAATCCCAGCCGGCGTTGGCGAAGGCATGCAGCTTTCCATGGCTGGAAAAGGGAACGAAGCCCCCGGAGGCGGTATTCCGGGCGATTTGTTAATCCTGATTGAAGAGCAAGAAGATCAGGATCTGAAACGAGATGGAAACAACCTCATCTACGAGCTGCACATTAGCTTCATTGACGCCACGCTGGGCACCTCTGTAGAGGTACCGTCGGTTGGTGGCAAAGTGCGTATTAAAATTGACCCTGGAACGCCAAGCGGCAAAATTCTGCCCTTACGCGGAAAAGGTCTACGCGATGTAAATGGCTATGGAGCGGGCGACCAACTAATTTATGTAAACGTTTGGATCCCCAAAAAATTAAACAGCGATGAGAAGGCCAAACTGGAGAGTCTGCGCCATTCGGCAAATTTCCAGCCACACCCGGATGCAAGCGACAAAGGATTTTTCGAGCGGATGAAGGAGTATTTTAGCTCCTGATGCCACCGTTAGAAAACAAAAAAACCCGGTAAGCCGGGTTTTTTTGTGCCGAAGGCGGGACTCGAACCCGCACAGCTTGCGCCACACGCCCCTGAAACGTGCGTGTCTACCAATTTCACCACTTCGGCTTCGTCACATCCGGTATCCGTCTTTCGCTGTAGAAAAACATGATACAGGCGTGTGCCCAGGACTGGACTCGAACCAGCACACCTTGCGGCACTACCCCCTCAAAGTAGCGTGTCTACCAATTTCACCACCTGGGCCGAAAGCAAGGGGTGCAAAAGTAATATTTTTAAAATGTGGAACAAAAGACTACTGCGTAGCCTTAGATCGTTTGAAAAAAATCACCGATCCGAAAAACACACCATAGAATACCATTAAAGAAACTGCAACCACTGTAACCATCATATCCTATGAGTTTGATTTAACGTTATTCAAAAATACCGGGTGGGTGTTTTCTGATTTCATCACAAAACGCTGCATTCTTTTAGGCGTAAGTTTTGGCCCGAAAATGGATACTTTTACCCCGTTTCGGGGCGGGTTAAGCCAGAGAATAACCAGTTACCCGGCAGTATTCAACCATTTACTCCGATGAAAAAAGTCAAATTATTACCCATGTTGCTGGTTTTGGCCATGAGCTCGTTTGCCCAGACACGTCCGGCATCCGTACCTACAAATTGGTTTTTGCTCGATCCCGCTACCGACTCCGTTCAGGGGATGAGCGTAGAAAAAGCATACGCGGAACTATTAAAAGGCAAGAAATCCGTGCCTGTAATTGTTGCCGTGATTGACTCTGGTGTGGACATAAACCACGAAGACTTGAAGGAGGTGATTTGGATAAATCCAAAAGAAATTCCGGGCAATGGTGTGGATGACGACGCAAACGGATATCCAGACGATGTACACGGCTGGAACTTCATTGGAGGCAAAGATGGGCGCAACGTGAACGAAGATACGTACGAACTTACACGCGAGTATATTCGCTTAAGCCAGCAGTTTAGCGGTAAAACAGAGAGCGCGGTTGCAAAAAAAGACCGCGAGGCTTTCCAGGACTTCAAAAAAATTGAGACCAAATTTGAAAAGCTGCGGGAAAAGAACACCGAGAAATACAACACATTCAAAAATCTGTATATCAACCTGCAATACAGCATTGATACGCTCAAAGCGTTCCTTAAAACCGATACGCTTACGCGTGATAACGTGTCGGGTGTGCAATCCGCCAACCCAACAATACTTTTCAGCAAAGGGTTAATTACGAATCTGCTTGATAATCTCGAAAATGAATACACCTCAATCGGGCAGGTGATGGCCGAACTGAAAGAAGCATACGACTATTACCGTGTGATTGTTGAGTATGGGTATAACACGGAGTTTAATTCGCGCGAGATTGTGGGCGACAATCCAAACAATCCCACCGAGCGCCACTATGGCAACCCAGATGTTACCGGGCCCGATGCGATGCATGGTACGCACGTAGCAGGTATCATTGCTGCGAAACGAAACAATAACGTTGGCATCAACGGCATTGCCGATAACGTACGCATCATGCCAATACGCGCAGTACCGAACGGCGATGAGCGCGACAAAGACGTGGCTAACGCCATTTACTACGCAGTAGATAACGGTGCGCAAATCATTAACATGAGCTTTGGAAAATCATTCTCTCCCCAAAAAGAACTGGTAGACAAAGCCGTACAGTACGCGGAGCGCAAAGGCGTGTTGCTGGTGCATGCCGCGGGTAACGACGGAGAAGATATTGATGCTGAAAAAAACTTCCCCACGCGCTTTTACCTGAACGGCAAAGAAGCCAGTAACTGGATAGAAGTGGGCGCATCCTCCTGGGGCTCAGGCGAAAATTTAGTGGCCGCGTTTTCCAACTACGGCAAAAAAAGCGTGGATCTCTTTTCCCCGGGTGTAGGCATTTACTCCACGGTGCCGGGCAGCAAGTATGAAGATGCGCAAGGTACCAGTATGGCAGCACCCGCCGTGGCGGGCGTGGCGGCGGTGTTGAAATCATACTTCCCACAACTAAACGCAGCGGAATTAAAGTTAATTCTTCGCACTTCAGGCCGTTTTTTTGGCGACTTGGAAGTGACAAAACCTGGCACAAACCAACGGATTGCCTTTGAAAGACTAAGCGCTTCCGGTGGCATTGTTAACCTGTACAATGCGATTGAAGCAGCCGCACGGCAGACCACCACAGTAAAAGACTAACGCAGTTTTCGGTTAACCTCAAAGGTGCGGAGCTGATGAACCCATTGGCCGTCGTCCGTAAATCCGGCCACGATCAATATCATTCTACCCACATCGTCACTGGCGGTAAACCGAAGTTCTGCATGTGGATTTGCCTGGGTTAGACGTACGTTTCCGTTCCAAAAGAGTGTGGCCCGAAAATCCGGATTACGTACATCAATGGGTACTAAGGGCCCGGCTAACCGTTTCGGCCGTGTAAGGCCCACCAGATTAACGTAGTGACTTTCTGGTAATGTTCGCTTCGTTCCTAAAGTTTTGGTCTGGATAAACAGAACTCCATTTTCGCCCAACTTGCCCAATTGGGCCAGCTTGTTTGGGTTGTTTAGCACTTTGATGTAGCTCACATCCATCGGCAACAGGCTTAAAAAATACTGAACATCGAATGTGAGCCGTCCATCAATAACCAACAATGGATTACCACCATAAAGGCGTGTTGAATTATTTGTGCGATAAGCGAGCCGTACCTGCCTTTCCTGCTTTCGCATCCGAACTTGTACAAAAGGAACTGCCTCTTTGATGAGGTCTTGCATGGTAGGAAATACCACATACTTTTCTACGTCTACCGTGTGGTCGGGCTCAAGAAACTCTTCTTCCAACAATTGATTGGGGTTCCGTACACTTTTTTGAAAACCACTTTGATCGGTATAAAAGCGATAGGAGTTTGCAGCCAACTTACTAAATAGCGCATATTCTCCGAATACCGAAGGCGCAGCCGTTACTGTTGTCGGCCACCGCTCGGTAAACACTAACGTATCCGTTTCAATTTCAATCCGATGTGTGGCATCCAAATTTTGTCGCTTGTTCTTAAGCGTAACAAAAACAGATTCGCTGCCCCAGAAATCAAGTAACGATGGAATCTCAAAGCGTCCACCTTTGGTGTAGGCTTCGTAGCCCATGGCGTTGTTCTGCAAAAACGCCAGCACCAGCGTAGAATCGGCCACCAGGTTGTTGGTTATTGTAGAGAATACCTTGCCACGAATGGCCAGATCGTCCCCGGTTTTACGTTGCGTCTGAATTTTCTTCACCCCGTAAAAGGGATCAGCAAAAGCGGCAATCACATGATTTACTTCGAGTGTACCACTGGTGGATGTTTCTGCCCAAAACTGATTCACCGCATGAAACGGTGTTTGCGGAAAACCTGCCACGATTCGTTTCGGATTGAAAAGCTTTTCTTGCACAACCCAAATCGAAAAATTACCCGCCTGGCTGGCAAATGTATTGGATTCGATACCCAAACGAACGCGAACCGAATCGCGTTGCGAAACAAGTGGTATGGAATCAACGCGAATGTGCGTTTGGAATTGTTGATGCACAACTTTACGGTGAGCGATTAGCGTGCCCTCACCATCAATAACATACAACTCAGTAAGGCCAGTATTCATACGCGAGAGTGGCAGGGTTACGCGTAAACGCTCATTTTCGAAAGTAATCGGTTTAGAATCAACAATTTGCCCTTGGCTAACGGCTACGCACGCCAATGGTTTGCCAATAAAACGACTCGCCTTATTGACCGACAGGTGAATTTGCTCCGTCTCCGCCTCGATCGCAACTCCATCAACTTGTACTTCCGGCAGTGCAATTCTGGCTTTTGTGTGCGGAAACTCCGCTACATAACGTTTTCCGAGTACAGGTTGCAGTGCTCGAAACGTGATGCCCGACTCGGGAAGAACAATTTTCTCAACCAAATCTTCGCCTTGCCATAACAAGGCCTCCTCACCGGCTATACCTGTAAAGAAAATTTTTGTTGCAAGACCTTGTATGAGCGTATGCCCTTCGGCATAGGAGCGCGCAGGCAGATCTTCAAACCACGCCCGCGGTGCTACTTTTTTATTTACTTCTATTTCCAACCACTGACTGCCGTAGATGTGCGGTTTTTCTGCAATCATTGAAGGCGTAAATGCAGCAATTTTATATCTGCCTGGCGGAATGCTTTCGCTCACTACAAGTTGTGTGGCGGCCCGCCCGTTTTTCAGTTTCACCTTTTGAAACTGTACCAATTCACCGTCGCCGCGATACACATTCATTTGCACTACGCGATCGCCGGGCCGCACCTGCTGACGTTCATCCAGCAACCAGATACTAATATAGGCGGTGTCGCCTGGCGAGTAACTGGGTTGATTTAAAACAAAATAAATTCTACCCGCGGTATTTTTATTTACGTTCTCCAACTGTTGTTGCACGTGAAGCACCCCGCGTTGCCCCCAAGCGCTTAAAACAAAAAAAAGAGAAGCAACGATAAACAGTTGCCACCATCGAAGGGATTTCATTGGTTCCAAAACGCAGGTCTTAGATTAGTTGAGTTAGGAAATTCAAGACAACTATCGCGAAAAGGCACCACCACCGCAGGAATAAGATTCACGTTTGGCACATCGTCTCGTGTAATAAAAACCCCTTTACTGGCCACAGCGGCAGCGTAAAATATTCCCTCCAGATTACCTTCTGGCCCGGCTCGTTGAATAAAATTTCGCGGTAATCGGCCAGAGATGGGTTGAAACAAACTGTTGGCGGCTTCCTTCTGATCTTTGATTGCCTTCCAAAAAAGAAATGCCCTTCGGGATAAGCTCCGTTGCTCTACACGTGCATAGACTTTATGTAGAAAAATCCATTGATTTAACGGAACAAATGCCGCATACATATCTTGAAATCGACCGCTCTGAACAAAACGGTTATCGCTCAAAATCGGTACGTCATTAAAAAAATCAACCCAACATGTACAGCAGGTGCAGGGGCCAACTTCTACTAAGTTTCCCTGATCTAAAATGAAACCGCTGCAGGGCCTGGGCCGGGGGCAACGCGACTCGCCGCAGGATACATCTGCCAACTCCGGATCTGTGTCTATTTGATACGTTCCAATAAAACGCCAGAGATAGTAGTTGTCAATTGCAGCGCCACCGCGCGCATCGAACGTTACGTCAAAACCGGGTGGTTGGGTAGTAGCGTTTCCCGAGATAAACCGATACTTTATTTCATCAACCTGTCCACTTGGGCGCAACGTATCGGGTATGGATTCGTAAATACGGCCATCTAATAACTCTACAATCACACGATAGGACCTGCCAATTACACCGCGAATTCCACCTGCACTTGTTCTGTACACTCCGGGCTCGGCCTCCTGCAGTCGTTCCTGATTGCCTAGGTTATCAAGAATCTCCATACGCCTAACAGAAAGTGGAGTTTTGGGTGTGTTTTTCGATTCAATATCAAATGCCCGATTAACCCGCACTTCATAGGGGCCGGGTTGATCGGTAATAAATCCATCCAAAGCCACTGGAAAAACCGATGGGGTTGTATCGAATTGAATCCGATCAACGCATTGCGAAAACAAGACTACCTGCAGAATAAAAACAAAAAGCGATCGCCACATAGCCAACAAACTAAAGCTTAAATGTATAAGAAACCGACGGAATAACCGTTCCTATTACCGACAATTGAAACGGTCTTAAAATACCAGGACGAACCTCTTGGAAAAACACGGCATAGGGATTTCGTCTGGCATAGGCGTTGTATAAACTAAATGTCCAGGTTCCATCCCAGAACTTTTTTCGCTTGTGGCTTCCTTCAATCACGAGCGCAATATCCAGGCGGTGGTAGTCAGGTACGCGGTACACATTTCGATCGGAAAAGGACGACACGTTAATATTCTCTACCGAAAACGCAATCAACGGAATAGTGATCGGGCGACCCGTATGGTAGGTGAAAGCACCTGTAAAAAAATATCTCCGCGAGATACCATACTTCCATGTGAGATTCACCGTATGCGGCTGATCAAAATTTGAGGGGAACTCGCGCCCATCATTGATTGACTCAAGCGGGTTGATACTCTTAATCGTTCTCAACGATCGGGCATAGGCGTAAGACACCATGCCCGTTAAACGTCCACTTACTTTCGTGAATTGTGTTTCCACCCCATACGCACGGGATACACCCTGCAACAAATCTGTTTCCAACTGTTGGTTCAAAATAAGTTCGGCACCATCTTTAAAATCCAAGACATTGTCCATTTGCTTGTAGTACGTTTCTACAAACCATTCAAAATTCTTTGCCGTATTCACCTTATAAAAACCAAGCGAATATTGATTTGCCGATTGAGGTTTAATATACGGGCTACTGGGGAGCCAAATGTCAACGGGTGTTACTGCCGTTGTATTTGTAATCAAATGCAAATACTGGTAAACCCTGTGATACCCACCTTTGAGATAGCCTTTTTCAGAGAGTTGAAACCTAAAAGAAACACGCGGTTCAGGATTAAAAAAAGAAGTGATCGTTTCGCCCGCACCAAAAGACAATGTATCAATCACGTTCACGGTTTCAATCGGGGTGTTTGGGCGATATTGAAGCACATCGCCCGGACCCAAGGCATGAAATGATGAGATACGAACCCCGGCATCCACCTGCAATCGAGAAGACACATCCCATTGGTCTGCCAGATAAACCCCGCCCTCGACTGCACGCTGGCGAGCCACCTCAAACCGGGTGATCCCCGAGTCACTAGAAAGCGGTTCAATCCGGCCAGGTTGAAAATGATAATCCGTGGCCTGAAATCCAAAACTAATTTTATGCTTAGGTAGTTGATAAATGAAATCGGTTTTCAGTGAAGGATGCCGAATACTATAGCCCAATCGAAAGCTATTGATGGGATCATCGTCTGTTACCTGATAACCGTACCTGCCGCTGCCTAATGTTGAGGAGAAAGAGAAACGGGGATTAAACACATGATCGATCTGCAACGCTTGCAGACTGGTTTGCCATTGGTATGTAGAGTCGTCCTGAAGTCTGAACCGATCTCCGCTTTGGTAAGCCGAAATTGCAATTTTTGTTTTCTGGCTGAACCGATGGGTAATCTTGGCGCTGCCATCAAAAAAAGCCACTGTACTATTTTGCAAGTCAACCAAATTACTGCGAATGGCACGGAGCGCCCAATCAGAATACGTTGAGCGTAGGGATGCCGTAAGGGCTGTTGTTCCTTTCTTGATTGGCCCGCTCACCAACAGGTTGCTGGAAATGATCCCAATACCTCCAACGGCGCCCCATTTTTCATAATCACCTTCCTTCGAGCGTATGTTCAACACGGACGAAATACGGCCACCAAATTCAGCTGGAATACCCCCGCGGTAAAAAGTTACATCGCGTATTGCTTCCGAATTGAAAGCTGAAAAAAAACCAAATGCATGAGAACTATTAAACACCGGCAGCCCATCGTAAAGAATCAGATTTTGATCAACGCTGCCGCCCCGTACATTAAATCCGGATGCGGCCTCGCTCACCGTTGCCACGCCCGGCATCATTTGCACTTGTTTGATCAAATCAACTTCCCCCAGAAGCGCAGGAGCACGTTTCAGGTCGCGCATGCTGATTTCAACCTGACCGGTGGAGGCCGCCTTTACATCGCGGCCGGCCTGAATAACAACCTCCTCCAACACGGCAGGAATTTCATTTAGCTGAATGTCCACAAATCCATCGGCAAAGAGACTCAGATCAATCACTTTCTCTTCATAGTTCACATATTTCACCTGCATCACGCGAAGGCCGCCCTCAGCACGAAAAGAAAAAGAACCATCGGACGCTGCTGTAATGGCAAGGTTTATATCTTGAATTTGAATAGATGCCCCCGCCAGGGGTTCTTTAGTTTCCCGGTCAATAATTCGACCAGTCACATTAAACACCCGACCCTTTGCACCGACACTGGAAGCTTCTCCCAATTCCACGCGCTCTACCTTTAGTCGATTTTGGGTTGCCTGTGCGAGTAACTGACTTCGTTTCAAAGCTTGCTGCGGATCTTTTAAAAAAACGACCATGTACTCCTCCCGGAGGGAATAACCAAGGTCGCTTCCGGTAACGAGCTCATCTAAGAACGTAAACAATGACTTCCCCACATCTTTATCGGTAATCGAGATTCCGGTAATCCACTCCTCGCGATAAAAAAAACGGTAGTTTGTCTGTGTCTCTATGCGGCGCAGAAAGTCCGCGAGCTGCACGTTAACGTCAGAACGTAAAATCTCAGGTGGTAACGATTGCGAATAGCTGCATTCTGCAAAACCGAAAAACAAAAGAGAAAGGATCAGATTTCGAAAAAAACAAAATCGCTTAGAAGAACGCCACATCTCAGAAAGTAACCGATCGAATAAAACAAATTTATAAAAGATAAAAAGAAGTAGCCGCCCAAAGTGGGCGGCTACTTTCAATATAGTAATACAAAATCTATTGTTTCTTCAAACTCCATAGGAAGCTATCAAGAAGATCACCAGTTGCTTTGGCGGTATAGGTGAAGTTGATCACCATTTCCTTTTTGCAGGAGTTGTACGTGCCGCTACCCTCAATCACACGTACTGCTCCACTACCCGTGGTAAACTCCTGTGGCGGCGCGGTAACAATTTGTGTAGCTACACTTGTAGACGGTGTAAAATCAAGAAAAATCGGAATACCCGAATCATACCAATTATCCGCATTGAAACGATTGGGGTTACCCGGACTTGCAGTGAAGTTAACATTATACGGACCGTAGCCACCAAAAAACTCTGATGTTTCTGTTGCTGAAAAAGTGCCAATCCAATCCAGTCGGTTGTAGTTACAGTAGTCTGTTACCGCAACATTCAGCCTTTGTGCCGGATAAAACTGATTACTCTGATACAAACCAGCAGCAACAAGTTCCGAAGCAAGCACCTTTGATCCATCCGTGAGATTGAGATCACTCTCAATCGTAATCCCTGTGGGATACAATGCGAGAATTCGATCTGCAAAATCGGTTGCCGCAGGATTCAACTGTAGAGCAGTTAAAATATTTCCAAACGGAATTGCAACCGAAACCCAAGGACGAAGGTAATCATCTGTTTGCTTGAACTGGGAAAACGGCACATTCAGCAACTGGACCCGCGTGGTAGGACCACCCACGGTGGTTCTCCGTAACACGAAGATGTCAAAACTGGCCAGCGTAGACGGGTCTTCCGCAAGGTACTCAGCATCAAAGTTAAAGGACTCTGTGCCGGTGTAGATTCTCGGAAAAATCTCGTAGCCGGGTTTACCATCAAAATAGATATTCTCTAGTTGTGTTCCCCGGAGGGCCAATAGGGATCCCTTTTTAACCTCACTAACGCGTAGCGGGTCAAGCGACTCATCTGCACATGCGGCAGCAATTACCAATGCAGTAACCGCATAGAATATTTTCAAAATACTTCTTTTCATAGTCTGTCCTTAGTTAATCGTAGTAGTATTGGTATCCCAGAAAACCCGGTTCGTGGAATTGAAGTCCTTCTGTTGCACGTTATCATTTAGATTCACGTGATTGGCCGGGAAAACATAAGAACGATAAAACGGACCAGGATTCGTCTGCAAGGTGGGCTGAAGATCTCCAGGAGCACCTGTTCTGCGCACACTGTTGTACGCCTCTACACCATTACCCCATGCAGCGATGTGAAATTCCTTGCCGATAACACTAAGCTTGTTGGCAGCTGCATCATAAAGCCCGCCCACCACAGTGGTGTACGCGGTAACAGATGGCTCTCGCCCGGCTGATAGCGTTTGAGACAAGCGAGTAGCAAAATTACGTACCTGCGTAATAGAGTTGTTTACACCATTCAGCATTGCGGTACGCGCTGCTGCATTATTTCCTCTGCGTGCCTCAATCTCGGCAACCAAAAAATTGGTATAAAACGACATCCAGATAGGTTGGATACCAGCGCCATTCCCACCATCACCTTCAGCGGTCGTTTGGAAATAGGTCGAGTTTGTAATTGACGTGTTATCAATCCTACCTCCAGCCGGGTACACACCTGCACAGGTAATTACAGGACCATCGGGGGGGATACCAAATCCGTCGCCGTGATCACGACCATAAAAGCCTGGGTCAAATACACAGAACATTCTCACAGCTTGGTCAATATAGTGCTGGGGAGGGGCACCTGGCGCGCAGCCCAATGACTTCGGGTCTACTGCAAGCGCTTGCGCAATACTGCCTACCTGACGATAGAAGTAATACCTCCAGCGAGGATCTTGCACGATCACGGTCGGATCAGCCAAATCGCGTTTTCCTTGGTACAATTCGTACAAGAAGTAGTTCGAGATATAGCCACCAGCCTGACCACGAATCGGCTGATAATACTGCCGATACAGCGGATGGCGTGACACCGGATTCGTAGCTGTTCCGTATTTGTAGGTGAAATTCTCGGCTTCAGTATCAATAATATCGGTGGCCAATAGTGCCGTGATACGTGCATCGGCTGCGGCTTGCCGGCTTGATACCATGCGGAGATTTGCTTGTGCTTTTAGTTCTAAGGTATTGGCCAGAGCGGTCCAACGAGCTCGGCTTCCACTATAGTAAATATCACGTGGAAGGGCAGCTCCTGCGGCAGCTCCGGTTTTCGCGAGCTCCGTACGGGCTTCGGTAAGTAACGTAATCGCATAGTCGTAGGTGGATTCCCCACCATCGGCCTTAGGATTGAAGTTTCCGGTTGTCCCCGCTAACGCCTCCGTTCTTGGCACATCACCGAAAATATCTACCAGCGTCAGGTACGTGTACGCCTTAAAAATTTTCGCCACCGCCACATGGGTCGTTAAATTCACCGGCTCTGCCAACTTGATAATCAGGTCTGCATTTACGAGAACGTCTTCGTAAGCCGAGCTCCAAACTCCATCGGCTCCTTGAGGAGTGTTGGCTGTTTGGTAACGGAAGCCACCCGTCATCGCCTCCTGGCGAATCAGCGGGTTAACCAACGATTGAGCTGATGCAAAGAAGTCAGCAAAATCCAATTGCACGCTATTCATGATTAGGTTAACATCTGCATTGTTAACCGTAATCAAATTCGGATTCTCCAAGTCGCTGTTCATATCGCACGCCGCGATCATGAACAGAAAGAGAAAACCCGTCTTTTTAAATATATCTTTCATTTTTGAATCGGGATTAGAAGGTGATTTTTAGATTAACTCCGTATCTGCGGGCCGAAGGGCCACCGAGATAGTCAAAACCGGCACCATTGTTTGCTCCAAAAGCCGTACGGTCGAAATCTGCACGCGCATACTTGGGTGCGTTGATCGCGCGGAACCAAAGGTTGTTACCCATGATCGATACATTAATTCCATTGACCTTAAGCTTAGACGTTACCGATTTGGGCAAGCTGTAACCCAAAGAGATTTCGCGGAACCGAACCCGGGTAGCATCAAAAACACCACGATCGTCAGGGCCGCCGCCAATAATGGTGTTACTGAAGAATACACCGGAGGTAGTGAGCGGGATGGTGTTAGGCGTATAGCCTGTAACGTTACCGCTACCATCGCGAATCTCCTGAACACCCGGCAGAACTAATGGCAGGGTGGGGTCAAAATTCTCCAAATCTCTAGCCACACCACGACCAATCATGGTTGCTGCTGTAAACGAATAAATCTGACCACCATGCACATAGTCCCACTGTGTGCCTAACGTCAAGCCTTTCCAGGAGATGTTTAGCATCGCGGAGCCAAGCCAATCCGGGTTGGGGTCAGCGATAATACCAATATCATTGGCCTGCTTATAATCACCAGCCTCGTTCACAATTAATTGGCCATCGGGAGACTTCTCAACAAAAGTTCCCTTGATCACATACAAGGGTTGCCCCTCAATAGCGAAATTGGCGAGATTGCTAAAACCGTTAATCAGGATTTCCTTTGACCCTTCGGGGAGCGAAACAACCTTGTTTCTGTTGCGGGTATAGTTAAAACCTACCTCTACGGTCAGCTCGCCGCGAACAGGGGTTACCCAAAGGGATGATTCAATCCCTTTGTTCTGAATCTCACCGGCGTTAATGAACGTTGACGAATAACCGGTTGAAGGGTCAAGGCTTCGTTGAATAATCTGATCACTAGCAGATCTGTTATACAGTGAAAAGTCAAGCTTCACACGGTTGTCCAGAAACTTTCCTTCAACACCAAACTCAGTTTCGCGCAGAAGCTCGGGACGAAGGTTAGGGTTCGCCAGCAAACTGGCGAGGCTAGATGTAACCACATTTCCGATACCGTCCACACGTGCCTGCGAGTTCAACGTCAGGTTCGGGCGGGTGCTGTACGGGAAACCAAAGTTTGCCGAGGTGCCATAAGCAACACGAAGCTTCAATTCGTCTAAAAATCCTACACCTAAATCAGGAAAAGCAGCGGTTGGAATGAATGAAATACTCGTTCCAGGGTAAAAAAGAGTACGGTTTTCTCGCTCTAGCGTTGTCGTCCAGTCGTTGCGGCCACGTAAATCAACAAAGAGCATATTTTTGTATCCAAAGTTTCCTTCAAAAAACACCCCCTGAATAGCGCTGCGTTGTTGAAAGTTTAAGTTGACTCCACGAATATCGCGCGGCAACGTGCTGGTAAAGTTTCTGTGTTCCAGCAGCCCGTACACCACTTGACCCAGACTTTCCAAGCCACTTTGGCGATACTCATCGCTCCTGTAGTTAAAGCCAAGTAGAGCACTGAAATCCCAATTTTCAGAAAACTGCTTTTTAATAGATGCCAAGAAGGAGTGGTCAACCACGCGGTTTGAACCCGATGTGCTGCGATAAGCCCCTGGAACCAATAACGCGGAGTAGCCAACACCACCTTTGTTCACCCAATAGGTTTGATCCTCGTTATAGGTATCGTAACCAAGTCGATAGGTAAGTTGCAGCCAGTCCGTAACATCATAGTTCAAACTGGAGCTTGAAAAAAAGCGGTTGGTTAAGTTGGTCTGACGTGTATTTTTCAACAGCCAGCGAGGATTGGGGATATCGTTTCCGTTGCGGTAATAGACACTAGCTTTTGTAACCGGATCTTCAAACGGCCAATTCATCAAATCGATATTGCGCGGCGTATAGAATAAGTTAGCAAACACCGAGGGACCACCGGCGGAATTGGAACCTAGACCCGCACCGGATGGCGGTGTTTCAAAATTGGTTCTAACAAAGTTGAAGCTGGAGGCGATGGTTAATTTCTTGGTTAGTTTAGTGTTACCACCCATCGAAAAATTATCGCGTACAAGATTGTTGTTGTCGATGAATCCTTTTTCATCCAAGTGGCTATAGGTGAAATTATAGCTACCGTTTTGGTTACTTGCGCCTAACGAAAGCGAGGTAGTTGCAGAACTACCGCGTTTGAAGAAGTCTTTTACGTTGTTCGGGGCTGCTACAGGTACATAGCCGCCATTGGTTGTAGCACTCGTTTGGAATTCAGGGAACTCAGGAAACGTGTTGCGATGTTCAAAATAAGGGTGACGCACACCCGTGGGATTGCCATCAAAAAGCGAACCCCAGTTACTGAAGAACTCACCATATGCACCATCAAATCCGTTTGCCCATTTGTTTTGGTACTCGGGCACGATCGCGTCCACAGCAAAATAAGACTGCGACACGGAACCCTGAAATTTGTTGAAGTTAGCCCTTGATCCCGTCTTGGTTGTCACTAAAATAACACCATTACGACCTTGTGATCCATAGGTGGTCGTTGCACTTAAGCCGCGAAGGATGCTAATCGACTCAATGTTATTTGGATCAATATCCAAAAAACGAGTCGGAGACACCTGTCCATCTACGAAGCTAGTGGCAATGTCGTTCGATTGTGTATTAATCGGTACGCCATCAACAACCCAAAGCGGTTGCGTTGCTCCGGTGATTGAGCTGATACCGCGGATGTTGATCCGGGAGCCGGAGCCTGCAAGACCTGAAGAGTTCAGCACTTGTAAGCCAGGAGTACGACCTTGCAACGCCCGCCCAATATCCGTCTCCGGTTTCTCCGCAAGAGATGCCGCCGTAATCGTAGTCGTAGCAAAACCGAGCGCTCTTTGTTCGCGCTTTACACCTTGACCTACTACTACAACCTCAGAGAGTTGCTGCACGTCTAAAGACAATGCAACGTCTATTGTGGTGCGTTCTCCAATCGGCACCTCAGCAGTCTGAAGACCAATAAACGAAAACACCAAACTACCACCGCCATTGGGCACACTAAGTTTGTAGTCTCCATTTCCGTCGGTCACGGTACCATTTGTTGTTCCTTTTAAAACAACGTTCACGCCTGGCAAAGCAGAGCCGTCCTCTGCGGCGGTTACTTTACCTGTAACCACCCGGTCTTGCGCCCATGTTACGGAGGCAATCCCGAGGGTCATACACAGAAGTAAAACTTTCCTCATAGAATTAGGGTTAGGTTAAAATCAGTTTGAAAATTAACCCACCGTTAACAGAAAGAAAAGAAATTTGTTAAAAAGTGTTTAACAATTCGCCAATGTTGCAAGTATTACTTCCTTTCTTGAAATGCCTACGTTTCAAAAACATGCATTTCAAACGTTATTGTTAAATCTGCCTAACGTTGATTTGGGAAAGACTGATTTAGCTGCTGACGCGTTTTCTGGGGTACCTGTTGTAGCGCTTCGCCGGTTACATGTCATTATTCGATTAACTCAAAAAGCTTGTTGAAGCTGCGTAATAAAAAAAGCCATCCCTGTTTGCAGAGATGGCTTTCCCACTTTTTCCGGCTCGTATTACCCGATCAGTACGCGTTTGAATTCGGCAACGGTTAAGCCTTTGCTCACGCCGTCAAGATACTGTGCAACGGTTTTGCTATTGTCCTTCACAAATGCCTGGTGCAACAGCGTGCTTTCCTTAAAGAACTTGTTGAGTTTACCCTGCGCAATTTTCTCTACCATGTTCTCGGGCTTGCCCTCGGCAAGAATTTGAGCTTTGGCAATCTCAAGTTCTTTTTCAATTACCGTTTTGTCCACCGATTTCTCATCAACCGCTACCGGATTCATAGCTGCAATCTGCATACCTACATCTTTTCCGGCCTCAACTACATCTTTACCATTAACACCTTTTAATGAAACAAGCACACCCAATTTGCTGCCCGCATGAATGTAGGGCACAACCGCCTCTCCTTTCATTTGAACATACTCGCTTACCTCAATCTTCTCACCAATCTTACCTACGAGTTCGGTTATTTTTTCCTGAAGCGTGAGTGCATCCGCTCGCTCTACCAGTAACGATTCTTTCGAAGCGGACTTTTTTGCAAACGCAGTCTCTGCAATCAACTTGCCCAGCTTCTGGAATTCATCATTCTTCGCAACGAAATCGGTCTCGCAATTCAGGGCAATTAACACTGCCTCCTTATGGTCCGCTGAGGTTTTCACAAACACTGCACCTTCTTTTGCATCTTTATCGCTGCGCGAAGCAGAAACTTTCTGGCCTTTTTTCCGGAGAATCTCAATTGCTTTTTCGAAGTCGCCCTCAGCCTCGGTTAATGCTTTTTTGCAATCCATCATGCCGGCACCGGTCATGGTGCGCAACTTATTTACTTCTTGTGCTGTAATTTCTGCCATATCGCTATTACTGTTTTATGAATTGTGATTTACTTTTTTAAGCCTGCCTTAAAAAAACTGAACACCGGCTTTCGACCGATGTTCAAGTTTCTCTACCATTAGCACATCGGCTAACTGGTTAAATTTATGCTTCTTGAACGGCCTCGTCTACCTTGCGTTTCTCGTCTTCGTCTTTCTTCATTCCGGCCTCTTCCTTATCTTTTTTGCGCTCCATCAAGCCCTCTTCGATCGACTTACCGATATACTTTGTAATAATCGAAATTGATTTGAATGCGTCATCGTTGGCTGGAATCGGAAAGTCGATATCCGATGGATCTGAATTGGTATCCACCATGGCAAACACAGGGATATTCAACTTTTGTGCTTCTGCCACCGCAATGTGTTCGCGCTTCACGTCAATCACAAACAACGCCGCAGGCAAACGATTCAAATCTGAAATACCGCCCAACTGCTTCTGCAGCTTGGTTTTTTCGCGGGTCAACATCAAGCGCTCCTTCTTCGTCAGGTTTTCGTAACCGTCTTCCTTCATCAGCTTCTCAATCTGCTGAAGCTTTTTAAGCGACTTGCGGATGGTAGCGAAGTTCGTGAGCATCCCACCCAGCCAACGTTCGGTAACAAACGGCATGTTCAGGCGGGTAGCTTCCTCAGAAATAATGTCTTTCGCCTGCTTTTTTGTCGCAACGAACATGATCTTACGCCCGGAGCGAACAATGTTTTTCATGGCATAAGCGGCTTCGTCCAAGCACTTCACCGTTTTGTTTAGGTCGATGATGTGGATGCCGTTGTTCTCCATGAAGATGTATTCGGCCATGCGGGGGTTCCACTTACGGGTAAGGTGACCAAAGTGCACCCCTGCTTCCATTAATTCCTGCGATGTGATTTTATCTGCCATGATGCTCAATTCTCGATTAACGCTTGCTGAACTGGAATCTCCTTCTTGCCTTTCTGCGGCCCGGTTTCTTTCTTTCCACCATGCGGGAATCGCGGGTTAAGAAACCTTCTTTCTTTAACGCAGGGCGATTTTCAGCATTGATTTTCACCAGCGCGCGGGCAATACCCAAGCGAACGGCCTCCGCCTGCCCCTTGATACCACCACCTTCTACGTTGATAGCAACATCGAAGTTAGTTACCTGGTTGGTGATGGTGAGCGGCTGTTTCACCAGTGTTTGGTGAATTTCCGATTGAAAGTAATCTTTCAGTTCCCGATCGTTTACAACGATCGTGCCTTTACCCGGCTTTACATAAACCCGGGCGATGGAGGTCTTTCTCCTACCGATGGTGTTGATCACTTCCATTGAATCAGAACTTTATTTCTTTTGGTTGTTGTGCCTCGTGCGGGTGTGCCGTGCCTGCGTATACGTGCAAGCTGCGGAATAACTGGCGCCCCATGCTGTTCTTTGGCAGCATGCCACGAACAGAATGCTCAATTAAACGCTCCGGATGCTTTGAGCGGATAAGCGTGGGCGTAAGCTCTTTCTGGCCTCCGGGATAACCTGAGTAGGTAAATATCACACGGTTCGTCCACTTCTTTCCCGTCATCTTTACCTTCTCGGCATTGATCACCACAACGTGGTCGCCCATGTCTACGTTGGGCGTGTACGTAGTTTTGTGCTTGCCGCGAAGAATGCGGGCTACCTGGCTGGCTACCCTGCCCAACACCTGATCTTTTGCATCCACCAAAACCCAATTCTTATCGGCCGAGGCCTTGTTGGCGTTTGTGGTTTTATAACTGTTATGATCCACAGCTGATTACGTTTATTCTTTCCGTTGTTCTTTTAACCCCTCGAAAAAGGGACACAAAAGTAGGTTCCTGAAACTGAATATGCAAGCGCGGCTCTGGATTTACCGCGTTTGCCGTTGAAGTTGATTTACCAATGCCCTAAAGTCCTTCGGATAGGGTGCAATAAACTCAGCTTTATTTCCATTAAAATGCTCAAATTCAATGGAATAGGCATGCAATGCCATGCGCTTCATCAGTGGCTCCTCCTCTGCCTGCTTCTTCAATTTAAAGCCGGATTTTAGTTGTGAAAGGTAAATTGGCTTACCGCCATACTGGGCATCTCCCGAAAGGGGCGCCTGTAAAAAAGCTGCATGAACGCGGATTTGGTGCATGCGGCCGGTAACGGGCTTGCACTCCAGCAAGGTGTGGAAGCGATAGGTTTCCAGCGTTTGGAAAATGGTTTGAGCGGGTTTGCCACCTGCTGCAAGGCGAACGGTGGCGTCTTTCTGCACAAGAATCGCCCGTTCTACCAAAACCTGTTCTAACCGGTGCAATCCATCCGCCACGGCATGATACGTTTTGGTAACCAGCCGTTTTTCGAATTGCATACTGATGTGCCGGTAGGCTTCCGGGTGGCGAGCTACAACTAAAACGCCCGAGGTGTCTTTGTCTAGGCGGTGCCCCACCTGCGCGCGCGGCTCCACCTGGCGAATGAGGGTGAGCATGTTCTGTGGGTCGTTCCGATCTTCCAGGGTGGCAATGCCGGATGGTTTGTTCAGCAGAATGAAATCGTCATCCTGATGTAAAATGAAATCTTGGATTGAATTCTTGGGCACGGGCGCAAAAGTAGCTAAAACAACGTGCGGGTGGCGGAACAAAGGGCCGTTACTCCTCTTGCTTCACGCGCGGCAGCTTAAAACTAAAGGTTGAACCTTTCCCCACCACGCTTTCTACCTCCGCTTTGGTGTTATGGCCCTCCAAAATATGTTTTACAATGGCAAGACCCAGCCCGGTACCGCCTTTCTCGCGGCTGCGACTTTTATCTACGCGGTAGAAACGCTCAAACACGCGCGGCAGGTGTTCTGCGGGGATGCCAAGACCCGTATCGCGGATGTGCGTGATTACCGATTTTTTAGTGATTTCAAACTGCACAATCACATCTCCGCTTTCGTGGTTGTAATTGATGGCGTTGGCAACCAGATTGGTTACCACTTGGGTAATTCGCTGCGCATCCGCCAATACGGTGCAATCTTTCTTTGTTTCCTCAAGGGTGAGCTTCACTTTTTTACGGGCGGCTTCTTCTTCCAGTTGATCGATGACTTCTCGGGTTACACGCAACAGGTCTACCGGCTCAAACTTCATCTTAATTTCACCTGTTTCAATTTGCGAAAGCATCAAAATATCCTGAACCAAATGATCCAGGCTATCCAGGCTTTTGGCTGCTTTTTTCAGAAAACGGCCTCTTACTTTATCGTCTTCAACGGCACCGTCAATCAACGTATGAATGAAACCCTGGGCAGCAAACAGCGGTGTTTTTAGTTCGTGCGATACGTTGGCAATAAAATCTCTGCGAAAAGTTTCCGCCTTTTTCAAGTCGTCTATCTCGCGCTCTTTGGTGCGCGTAAACGAAAACACTTCTTCATATACCCCCCGCATGGGGTTGAATAGCCCGGGGCGCTCCACCAAAAACACGGCTTCCCGATCTTTTTTCTTTTTCTTCTTGGAGAGCAGTTTATTGATCCGTTTTGCCTCGCGCAGTACCACAAGTTGAAAAAAGGCGTGCACCATCAGGAAGGCTACCCAAAACATCACTACCCCCGCAGCCACCAGCCGGGAGCGATCAAATTCATCCGCTAAAGAAAGAAGGTATACGCTGCCGCCGGTAATACAGACGGATACGAACATTGATAGAATCCAACCATCAAAGAATCCTGGTCTAAATCTCATTAAACTTATATCCCACGCCTTTCACCGTGGAAATATAATCATCTCCGATCTTTTCGCGCACTTTTCTAATGTGTACATCTACGGTGCGGGCCAGCACATAAACATCGGAGCCCCAAATGTTTTGCAATAAATCATCGCGACTAAAAACCTTATTGGGATGTTGTGCCAGGAAATACAACAGTTCAAACTCCTTCTTTGGCAAACTCACTTCTTTGTTATCCACCTTTACGGTATAGCTGGTGCGATCAATGGTAAGATTGCCCACCTTTATTTGTGTTTGCGATGATTTCTTTTTGGAATCTCTGCGGAACAACGCGCTAATACGACTAATCAGTGCCCGCGGCTTGATGGGCTTGGTGATATAATCGTCTGCGCCCACATCAAAAGCAGCTACTTCGGAGTATTCTTCGCTACGTGCTGTAAGAAACACGATAAAGGCATTTTGCATTTCCGGCATCGACCGCAATAACCTACATGCCTCTACCCCGTCCATCTTGGGCATCATGATATCCAACAGCACCAGATCGGGATGAAATTTTCGAGCGCTTTCCACAGCCGAACTTCCATCCGATGCGGTTTTTACCTCGTAGCCTTCTTTTTCCAGATTGTATTTAAGCAACTCCAAGATGGGCTCCTCATCATCAACCACCAGAACTTTATGCGAAGGCTTACCCATGGGAATGCATTTTGGTCAAAGGTATCCAGAAATTAAGCCAATGGAAAGCGAGTGTTATGGACTTAACAAATCCTTAATCCGTAGCGCGCACATGTAACGCGCACGTAAAGAAACCGTGAGTTTCAATTTATGGGATAACGTGCCTGCCATTGCAAAATGTACTGGCGCAGGTTGCCGTTTGCGTTCGCACTAAACTCCTCGCGAAACAGCGATTGCCGCGCCTGGTAAAAGCGGTAGGCCATGAAGTACGTATTGTTGGGTAAAGACTTTTCAAAACTCCGGGATGGCTGCGGCTGGTGGAGTTGCAACGTGTCCATATTCATCACCACCTGCCGAATAAAATCGTGTTTGCGCTTTCGCTTTATGGAGTCCGGTTCCGGCGCGATGGATCGATAGAGACTATCCAATAAACCGGTTGCCCGAAGTATATAGGTTGAGCGTTTCCGGTAGTCCTGGTCTTCATGCAGATACTGCGTGTATTCTGCTGAGGTTGCGCCAAACTTGTAGCGGAGGAAGGCATAAGCGGCAGTGTCGCCAATGAACGAAGCGATGTTCTCGTTCAACTCAACGCTATCGGGTACCCAAAAGGTGGTGTGTACCATTTCGTGAATGATCAGGCTGGCCAAATCGCCCGCACTCCGCTCAAGCATGCCGCTGAGAATGGGATCATTAAACCAGCCCAGGGTAGACCACCCGCCCGGGTTGCGAATGCTTACATCCCAGCCCTCCGCCTTTAGCCGCTGCGCTTCCGCCCGCGCTTTCGTTTCATTAAAAAAACCTTTGTACGGCACGGCGCCTACCACGGGAAACTTCCACAGGTGAGGTTCAAGTTCAAACTCCCGGCAGGCCGTAACCACCCACATGATTTCGCGGCCCTGTTGATCATACACTTTCTTATACACTTCCGTATCGCGCAGGCCGAGCGAATCAATGGCAAACTGCCGTACTTCCTGAATCAGCTGCAGCTTTAGTTTAAGTGAATCCGGAAAGCCTGGATCGGCCAACAACTCCTGAACCGGTTTGGCGTTCCACACGATTTTTAGCTGACCCCATCCCTGCTCAAGTCCATACAAAAGCAGGGAACGGAACACAACAGCCAGTACCACTACCAACACACCAGCGCCCCAAAGAAATTTTTTTACCATCCTAACGATTGATCCGAAAGTTAGGGATTTGATGGGCAAACCGCTTCCGCGAGCCCCACATCCCACGCATACCCCGGAAAAATCACGTTTTGGATTGCGCTGGAAACAGTAATTTTGGATTGCTAAAAAAATTAGCATTACTTTAGGGCCTTGAATCCGAAAAAATAAAAATGTAGAGATATGAGCGATGCAAAAGAAAAACTAAAGGCCCTGCAATTAACGATTGACAAGCTGGAAAAAACGTACGGCAAGGGCACCGTAATGAAACTCAGTGATGAGCGCGTAATTGATGTACCCGCTATTTCAACCGGCTCACTGGGGCTGGATATTGCTTTGGGTATTGGCGGTATTCCCCGCGGCCGGGTTACGGAAATCTACGGGCCAGAATCCTCGGGTAAAACCACACTTACCATGCACTGCATTGCCGAAGCCCAGAAAAAGGGTGGAATGGCGGCTTTTATTGATGCAGAACATGCGTTCGATAAAAGCTATGCTGAAAAACTGGGCATCGACACCGAAAACCTGCTCATCTCCCAACCCGACAACGGGGAACAGGCGCTGGAAATTGCAGAACATTTAATTCGCTCCGGCGCAATAGACATTATTGTGATTGACTCTGTAGCGGCGCTCGTGCCCAAGGGTGAATTGGAAGGCGAAATGGGCGAGAGCAAAATGGGTTTGCAAGCGCGCCTGATGAGCCAAGCGCTGCGTAAACTCACCGGTACCATCAGCAAAACAGGCTGCTCCTGTGTTTTCATCAACCAGTTGCGCGAAAAAATCGGGGTAATGTTCGGAAACCCGGAAACTACCACAGGCGGTAACGCTTTAAAGTTCTATGCTTCCGTGCGTTTAGACATCCGCAGAATCGGGCAGATTAAAGAATCTTCGGATGATATTACCGGAAACCGCGTTCGCGTAAAAGTGGTGAAGAACAAAGTAGCACCACCGTTTAAAGTTGTGGAGTTCGATATCATGTATGGCCGTGGCATTTCTAAATCTGGGGAGATCGTGGACCTGGGTGTGGAGTTGAATGTAATCCAAAAATCGGGTTCTTGGTTCTCGTACGATGGTAACAAACTCGGGCAAGGTCGCGATGCCGTAAAACAGTTAATTGAAGACAACCCGGAATTGGCGGACGATCTGGAAAAGAAAATCAAAGAAAAGCTCGCTGCGGGCGAAGCAACAAAAGAGAAGGAAGCGTAACGCTTCCTTTTTTTTTAAGGTATTTACCGTTGCATGTGCACATCGGCCTAAGCCGCATAAACCCAAGGCACCAACGTGATTGATGCCAGCCAAATAATGAGGATGCAGATCAAATCCAGCAACACGCCCGCACGTAACATCTCTGCCATTTTGATGTGCCCACTGGCAAAAACAATAGCGTTGGGTGGCGTGGCAATGGGAAACATAAATCCAATACTTGCGCTAAGCGTAACGGGCATGGCAAGCAAGATCGGATTCACCCCCAGCCCTGAAGCAATGCCAAAAACCACGGGCACAAAAATTTGAACTAACGCCACGTTGCTCATGAACTCGCTCAAAATCACACCGGCTACAATTAAAATCAGAATTAGCCACGCGTTCAGCGCAGATTGTGCGGCAATCCATTTTCCAATTTCCTGAATAATACCGGTGTTTTCCATGGCCTGAGCCAGACACAACCCACCGCCAAACAACAGCAAAATACCCCACGCCAGCTTGGTGGTATCACTCCAATCCAAAATCATCACCCCTTTTCGCCAATCGGCCGGCACCACAAACATCAACAGGCCACCGGTCATACCAATGTTTGTGTCATTCAGCACATCCTTACCAATTGCAAGATTAAGTGGCTGCTGAAAAATCCACAGCAATGAAGTGGTACAAAAAATAGCCAATACCCATTTTTCTACATTACGCATCCGGCCCAGTTCGCCTAGTCTTTTGGCGATCATCTCTTCCGAACCGTCAATCTTTTTTAATTGATTGGGATACAGTATTTGGGTTAGCACCACATACGTGGCGATTAGCGTAAGCACCATTACGGGAACACCCACCAGCATCCATTTACCGAAATCAAGCTTTTGTTGGTAGAACTGATCTAACAAACCTGCAAACACCACATTTGGTGGCGTACCGATAATGGTGGCCAATCCACCGAGCGTGGCTGCATAACCCACCATCAGCATTAAGCTAAGCGCAAAATTTCTTTCTTGGCGATTCATCTCGGCTTGCGGATCCGGCTTCAACAGCTTAATCACAGAAATAGCAATTGGCAACATCATCATCGCGGTAGCCGTGTTGCTTATCCACATGCTGATGAGGCCCGTGGCCAACATAAACCCAAAAATGATGCCGTTGCCCGAGGTACCGGTGATGCGAATCAGGTTTAATGCAATGCGCTCGTGCAGCCGGTGCTTTTCCAAAGCCAACGCAATCATGAATCCGCCCATGAACAAAAAGATAATTGGGTTGGCATACGGAGCCGCCGCGGCAGAAATTTTCATTACCCCCAGAAACGGAAAACCCACCAGCGGAATCAGGGCGGTAACCGGGCTCGGCACTGCCTCCAACACCCACCAACAGATCATCCAGACAGCCAGCGCCAGCACCTTATTTGCACCCGGTGAAATCCATTGATCGCTAACAGTAAGTAGCACCAACACAAACAATGCAGGCCCGGCCACGAAACCCGCAACGCGCAAAGAACTAAAAGAGGATTCGGTCATGAACAAAGGAAACGAAAAAAGCGGTGGTGGCCGCTTTGAAAAGGCCAAGCGACATAACGGCTACGCGGTTGGCGGCACGGCGGCGGCCTCTGGCGATTTCGGGTTAGACGGTTTTACAATAATTGTGCGTTCCTCCAAAACCGTCTCATTCAAAGCCGCAATCGCCTTCTTGGCCTCTTCGTCATTCGGCATCTCTACAAAACCGTAGCCTTTCGACCGGCCGGTTTCTTTGTCTTTAATAATTTTTGCTGAGGCTACCTCGCCAAATTTCGAAAATACCTCTTGCAGTGTTTCTTTCTTGGTTTTAAAGTTCAAACGGGCAACAAAAATGTTCATGGTAGTGAAACTTATATGTTGACGATCTTACTGGTTTGCGAACGAAACCATCACAAAATACAAAAATCCGGTAAAAAAGGAAACGCATTTAACGCCCCATGAGCTCGCGCGCATTTTGAATGGCCAATGTGCTGGGCTGCGCGCCGCCAATCATCTGGGCAATTTCGGCTACACGCTCAGTTTCATTCAACGGTTTAATTAGACTAATCGTCTTTTTTGCAGAGCTGTCCTTGTACACATAGTAATGTGCATCGCCCCGAGCTGCAATTTGCGGCAAGTGTGTAATGGTGAGGAGTTGGTGGCGGGTAGCCATTTCTTTCATTAGCGCACCCAGACGCAACGCAATTTCACCACTTACACCGGTATCAATCTCATCTAATACCAGCGTAGGCATGGAGCGCTTCTCTGCCATGATGTATTTAATCGCAAACATAAAGCGCGAAAACTCACCTCCGGAAGCTACCTCGCCCAATGGCCGGGGGGCGATGCCTTTGTTCGCGCTGAAGCGGATGTCTAGAAGATCACAACCTGTATGGTTTGGCTCCATCGGCTGCACGGCAATTTGAATTTTCGCATCCGGAATACCCAATTCGCGCAGCAAGCCCACTGCCTTTTTCTCCAACGCGGGCGTGGCTTTGGTGCGCGTGGCGGAGAGCTTCTTGCCCTCCGCCCGGAGTTGCTCAGTTGTCTGTGTAAGTTCCTTTTTCGCCTTTGCCAGATCAGCATCAAGATTTGTGATTTGATTGGCCTCCTGCTGTAGCCGATCGCGCAATGCTACCAGTTCAGTTACGGTTTGGGTGCGATGTTTCTTTTGGAGTTGGTATAGAAGACTTAGCCGGTCGTTTGTTGTTTGCGCTTCCGCGGGATCAAACTCCACGCGCTCCTCGTGCCGTTCCAGTTCTCCAGCCAAATCCGCCAACTCAATCCGCAGGCTTTCCAGCCGGGTAAGCATCTGCTGATAGTCCCCCGCGAGTGAAGCAATACTTTGTAGTTGGCTGCGCGCTTCCTGTAGAAGCGCCAGCACGTTGGTGTCGCCCTCGCGTAGCAGGTGGAGGCTCGCGGTAAGCCGTATCTTAATTTCTTCCGCGTGCGTTTGGATTTTCTGCTGCGTTTCCAAGCGCTCTTGTTCGCCCTCGTCCAAGTCGGCATCCACTAGCTCTTTTAACTGGAAAAGAATGAAATCCGATTCCTGTTTTAGTGTTGCCGCCCGCGCGTTGATATTTTCCCAGGCTGTTTTGGCCTTCTTAAATTGCTGCCAGGCTGCTTCGTAGCTTGCGCGTTCGTTCTCGTTTTGTGCAAACGCATCTACCAATTGCAACTGAAACACATTGTTATTCAGTTGTAGGGTTTCGTGTTGGGAATGAATGTCCATCAACCGTTCGCTAATGGTTCGCAGCGTATCAAGATTTACCGGTGTGTCGTTAATAAACGCCCGGCTCTTTCCTTGCGGTGAGATTTCTCTTCGAATGATGGTCTCCGGTTGATAGTCAAGGTCGTGAGCCTCAAAAACGGCACCAAGCCGGTAGGTGCCAACGTGAAACACACCTTCTACTACGCACTTCTCTGCTTCGTTCCAAAGCACCTTGGTATCTGCCCGGTTTCCTAACAGTAACCCAAGCGCCCCAAGCATGATGGACTTACCTGCGCCGGTTTCACCCGTGATCACGGTAAGATGCGGCGAGGGTGCCAGCTCCAACTGCCGGATGAGCGCATAATTCTGTATCGATAACTTAAAGAGCACGCGTGCAAAAAGTGTCGTGCAATATCCGCGAATAGACCAACCGATGCAAGACCTAATTGGCCATGATCTTCTGGTAGATGTCGCGTTTCGAGTCGATGGTACTTAAAATATCGAACGCCTCGCGCCTTACGGGCAAACTGCCGCCCGAAAAAACGTTCACGAGTTCGGGGGCTTTTGTATCGAAAAATGAAATCACCAGAATTGACGTAGGATTAATTTTAAAGGTTTTTTGCACTTCCTTTAGCGCGTCCAACGCAATCTGGCGACTCTCGTCTGGCTTTTTCGAAAAGTTATCGAGGCCAAGCCGATGGTAGCGATAAAGTGCCTTCCGCATTTCCGTGTTTTGAGGATTGGTAAGACTCTCAATCAATGCATACCGGGTGCGATTGCTTCCGAGCGGCTGCCAGCCCGGACGGTTTCCCGACTGTGCGTTGTTTACCACGAGCAAGGCTTTTTGAAAATGGGGGTTACCGCCCAACTCGCTAAAGGTATCGTAGTCGGTACCGATAATCACGTAGGCATAAAACGCCAACATGGAGGTAAGGTTGGTAATGAACGCGTTGTCGTTATACTCAAGCGGTAAGGACTCAATGTATTCAAAGTCCCAGTCGCGGTCAGCAAAATTAAAAAGTACAGATTGGTAATTCGAGCCAAAAACCGGACGCGCGGCCGTAACTTGAACACTGGCACGAAAATTTCCGATCGAGGGCATCTCGCTGATGTTGATGAACAAATTACAGCTGATCCGCTCGTGATCTTTAAAGGTGTCGTTCGTCCACTTGCGTGTATTTAAAAACTGCGCAAATGCTTTTTCCATGTCTGTAAAGATGCCGCGATCGGTAGTGGAAATACGATCTGCATTCACGGTAACCTTGCACAGCAGCTCCTGCCCAACTAAAGTTGTACTTACAAACGCCAAAGCTGCAAGCAACAAGAACTTACGCATACAATTCAACGATGGCTTGAACAATATCGCGGGCCACTTCTTTTTTGGATTTCAGTTCGAACGACTGCACGCGCTTATCTCTACTGATCATTTTTATTTTGTTCGTATCGCCTCCAAACCCTGCACCGGCATCCCGTAAGGAATTCAGCACGATCAAATCAAAGTTTTTGCGCTCCATTTTTTCCAAGGCGTGCGCTTCTTCATTCTCTGTTTCTAATGCAAAGCCTACGATCACCTGGTGTGGTTTCTTGCGTTTCCCCAGCTCGGCAGCAATATCAACTGTTTTTGTGAGCGTGAGCACCAATGCGGATTCGTTCTTTTTTATTTTCTGGTCGGCAGCTTTTAACGGCTTGTAATCCGCAACAGCAGCAGAAAGCACTGCCAAATCCACGTGCGCAAAATGTTTTTCGCAAGCCTGCCACATCTGTTCGGCAGACGTTACGCGTTCAACCGAAATCATCGGGTGCGCTACGTCTAACGTGGTAGGTCCGGACACAACATGTACTTGCGCTCCTGCACGTGCAAGTGCTTCGGCAACAGCATAGCCCATTTTTCCTGTGGAGTGGTTGGTTACATAACGCACCGGATCAATGGCTTCTTGTGTTGGGCCAGCCGTAAGCAGCACCTTTTTTCCCGCCAGGGCGGAGGTGGAGCTAATCGTATCTACAATAAACTGGTGGATTTCTTCAGGTTCGGCCATCCGGCCAAGACCTACCAGGCCACTGGCAAGCTCGCCAAATCGGGGCGCGATAAAACGCACCCCATCCTGCGAAAGCTGGCTGATGTTACGTTGAGTTGCCGCATGATGCCACATATCTAAATCCATGGCTGGCGAAACCGCTACGGGGCATCGGGCGGAGAGGTAAACAGCGGTAAGCAGATTATCGCAACTGCCGGCTGCCATTTTCGATAAGGTATTTGCACTGGCCGGTGCAATCACAAACAGATCGGCCCACAGGCCAAGCTCAACATGGTTGTTCCACTCGCCTGTGGAACCGGCCGTGAATTCGGTAAGTACGGGGTTCCGCGAAAGCGTAGCTAATGTTAACGGGGTAACAAAATCATGGGCGGAGCGCGACATTACCACGCGCACTTCGGCTCCGCTCTTCACGAGCAACCGCACCAAGGCTGCGCTTTTGTACGCGGCAATGCTGCCGGTGATGCCCAAAAGAATCTTTTTCCCCTGCACGTGGGGTAGCGATTATTCTTCGGTAGCTGCGGTTTCGCTGCGTCTGCGATACATCAGCTTTCCTTCCAGAAACTCTTCGGTGGCCGTGGTGGTAGGTTTTGCCATGCGCTCGTAAAAGCGTGAGATTTCGATCTGCTCGCGATTTTCAAAAACCTCTTCCAGATTGTCTACCGTAGTGGCAAACTCAGAGAGCTTACCGTTCAGTTCTTCTTTCAGGTTGGACGCAATTTGGCGCGCACGCTGCGAAATCACCACAATGGATTCGTACAAATTGCCGGTAGGCTCGTAGATTTTTTCCACATCGCGGGTAATGATAGAAGGTTGTGTTGCCATATTATGAGTTGGTCTTTTTTAATTGATTGATTTTATATAACGAATCGGAGTACATCCGTTCTACGTTCTTTATGTATTTGCTTCCGGGGTAGCTGTCCACCAGCTCCTGGTAGAATTCCACCACTTGCTTGAAGCGCTTTTCCTGCAAATTCTGAAAACTACGATCGGCCAGTTCATACTGAGCGATCACTTTCAGCGATGCGATTTCTTCCAAATACTTTGAGTCAGGATAGGCCTGACGAAAATTATCGAAGGCGATGATCGCAGCCTGATACATGCGCAGCTTGAGGTATTGTTTGGCGTTTTCATATCCTTTTTCCTCGAGCTTTTGCTGGCTTTCTTGAATTACCTGGGCGGCCTGTTCTACAAAACGGCTGGTAGGGTAGACGTTAATGAAGGCCTGCATGGCGTCCATCGCTTCAATGCTGCCGCGCTGGTCCAGGTTGGCTGGGGGCGAGGACTTGTACAGCGAATACGCATACATGAACTGCGCCTCCTCTGCTAACGTGCTTCTGCCGTACGTTTCGTAAAACGTTTTGAATTGGTTTGCTGCCAACAGATAGGTCTTCTCATAAAACTGGCAATAGGCCAGAAAGAACTCTACCTTTTCGCCTTCCGGCAAACCGCGCACAATGGCTTGAATTTCTTCAAAAAGAACGGCCGCGCGGTAATAGTCCTTCTTTTCGTAGTAATCAAAACCTGCCTCGTACTTCACGCGCCAATCGGCACTTTTCTGGATTGACCGAAACCGGCTGCACCCGGCCAGCACCAAAACCACCCCTAAACCAATTAGAACCTTACCCGACACTTTTTTCGAAAATAGCCTGCAAATATAGGTGTTATGATGATATGTGCCTTTGAATAGTTGTACCAGGCGCTACTTGCGCACCACCAACTTACGGGTAAGCACCCCCTCGTTATCCAGATAGATGGTATAAAAGTATACTCCGGGGGGCAAGGTTTCTGTGCCGATTTTTACCCGGTTCTCCTGATACGACAACGTGTGATCCACCAGGTGACTACCCAACACATTGTGAATCACCAGTTTGGCTTCCAGTTTTTCGTTGTGTAAGGTGTAGTCAACCATGGCGTGGTCAGTTGCGGGGTTGGGGTAAACATCATAAATGGTAATGTCTTTGGATTGATAAAAGAGTGCTTTTGCACCCCGTTCATCAGTAATAAGCAGTTTAACTGCGCGCGACTTGGCTTCTGCCATTGCACTGCGGCTGGCAACCTCAATGTGAAGTGAATTTTCGCCAGTAACCAAACCCGTTTCAATTACATACACCAGGTTTTCTAAGGCCTGCCCTGGGTCTAGCCGCCTGGAAAACTCGTCTACGCCTGGTTCCAGGCAGGTTTTATCCAAGCAGAAGTACCCCTTTTGGGTGCTGCCCAGATCGCTGGAATGCTTGCGGATAACAAAGATTTGGGCCTTTTCGCTGGTGTTTTTTACCTGAATCGGGATGCGGATGGTTTGGCCAATGGACGCGAAATAGGTTTCTCGCTGGTCTGGGAAATCAAAACTCTGCGCGGCAAGAAAACTTACCGAAAAGAGCCCAATAACCGCGAAAGTGAACCTGAACTTCATGGCGTGCTACAATTCGGAATAAAATATAAGGCGTTAGAAAACCAAAACCAACTTTCTACCAAAAAAATGGGGGTACCCCAAATAATAATGGCTACTTGTTTGCGTTTGGAGGTCGCTCGGGCCGTTTCACTACATCTTGCTTTGTGGGTTTTTCGCCCTCGCGCCACACAAAACCCTTGAGTTTTTCATCGTCCGGCTTCACTTCGTGGGGTGGATAAAACGAGGCATCGGGTTTTACGTAAGAGCTAACGTTATTGATTTTACCATCCTTGAAGTTGATCCGCATGTTGCTGCAAATCATTTTATTCATCCCCGTAAGGAAAGTGATCTTCACCAGGTAGGTAGCAGTATCGGTTTTGAGCGTGTCTTCCTTTTCCTGAAGCACGTAGTAAATACTTTCCCCGTTTCCTTCGATAACCACGTGGCCGATGGTTCCGTTTTTAAAGTAGGTGGTCATCTTGCGGCCCTTTACCTGATTGAAGTTATTGAGGGTATCGCGTGAAACGGCAAATGCGTTAGAAGTAAAATAGATCTTATCGATTGTTTTTTCGCGCAACTGCACGCGAATAGAATCTGCGGTAAGTTGATTGCCGGTCGTCCACAACACGGGTTTGTTGTAGAAGTAGAGCATGGAATCTTTGTTTACATACACCAGCGAATCGCACGCACCCTGCAAATCCGACTTAAAAATCTTCACGTGGTTAAATGCAATGAGGCGTTTTTTTGCTGGATCTTCATTTTCTATTGATAACAGGGTATCGGCAGAAATAAAAAGGGTGTCGCCATCCTCTCCCACCCGGGCGGCGTAGGCCTTATCGAACACGCGCGAGAGCCCGGTATTTTTGTTGTAGATGCTGCGCTGGCCGTAGATCACGAGATTTTCTTCTTTGCTCACCATCACTACATCGCCCCACGCTTTGTAAATTTTCTTCACATCGTCCAGATCATATTCATTCCCTTTCATTCGGTAGGATGGCGTTTCCATAACTCCGCTTTTCAACTCCGTTTTTTTCGATACCGTGTTGTACGTTCCCGAACGGTAAACTGCCTCCTTTCCCTCTTTGTCAACAATTCTCGTAAGGTCGTGAAAGAAGAACGTCTTACTCGCGGTATTGTACTGCAGCGTATCGCTGGTTACGGTATAATCCGGATTTACCGCCACCACATCTTTTTTAAATGAAGCCAGATTCGACCGCGTTTGGTAATAGCCTTTTTCGCTCGTGAGTGTATTTGCACTATCCACCAATTTGCCTTTATTGAAGTACTGCGCCTCGCCCCGGTTGCGGTAATAATCCAGAAAATCGGTGTAGAGCGTAGCGGTTGCTTTTTTTACAAATACCACATTTCCGCGCAAGTTTGCCACGCGGGTGTTGCCATTGTATTTCAATCGGTTAGCCGTAACGGTAATTGAATCGCCATCCAAAATCCGGATGTGACCGTAGGCGTCTACTGAATTAATCGATTTAATGAACTGCGCGCTGTCACAATAAATTGTCGTCTGGTTTTGGATAAAAATCACATTACCGATCACCCAATCCACCCGCGTACCGTCGCGCAAGCCGCCGCGTTGCACATCGGCCTGCTCCAGCTTGATTTTGGATTTTTTCTGAGCCGCCACCGACCCTACCCACATGGCAAAAACAATCCAAAAGAAATACTTCATGGCCGCGCAAAGGTAGTAGTTTTCAGTTTTGCCGAGCGGCCAGGCGCAACGGTTTTGACGAAGTACACGGTTTCGTTCATTTTTGTGGTGATGGAAACTCGCTTTACTTCGTTCGCCCGGCAGCACCGGTTGTGGCAACCCGATGACCGGATTGGCGTGGCGGTGAGCGGAGGTATCGACTCCATGGTGCTGCTCCACATTTTTTTAAAGGCGAATATTCCCGTTACCGTGTTGCATCTCAATTTTCAATTGCGGGGCGAGGAATCCGATCGAGACGAAGCCTTCGTAGAGAGTTTCTGCCAACGTCATCATCTGCCGTTCCGCGTGCAGCGGGTAAATACCAAATTGTATGCCAACGAACACGGTCTTTCCATTCAGGAGGCCGCGCGTGCCGTGCGGTATGCTTGGTTTGAAAAATGGTTGGAAGCAGAACTAACAAAAATTGCTACGGCACACCACCTGAATGACGCGGCCGAAACCTTTTTTCTTAATCTTTTGCGCGGCACCGGGATCACCGGTTTATCGGGCATTCCCGTTCACCAAAATGGCATTGTGCGCCCGCTGCTTTTTGCATCGCGCGAAGAGATTGAAAACTACGCGGCCAGCCATCAAATCGTATGGCGGGAGGATGCCACCAACCAAACAAACGATTACCGCAGAAATCAAATTCGCCACACGGTAATACCCCAGTTGCTTACGCTGAATCCCGGCTGGCTGGTAAACTTCGCATCCACGCAAGCCCGATTGCGGGCCGCGGCCGACTTCCTGAATCAGGGCGTTATGGAATGGAAATCCGATTGGCAGAGGAACGAGGCAGGCGATTGGCGAATACCCCTTGCCCGGGTGTTCGCTTTTACAGCGCCCGCTGCCACGCTTTGGGAGGCGGTAAAGGAGTTTGGATTTTCGTTTGCGGTTTGTGAGCAACTCGTGCGCGCGCTGGAAAATCCGCAGCCGGGCAAACGTTATGAGTCGGCCACGCACCAGTTGTGGGTCGATCGTGGGCAACTCATCTTATCCGCAAAAAAAACGAATGCTGCCGGCGCTGTGATGCTGCACGAATTGGCCAACACTTACAATGGCCCGCACGGCACCATGGACGTATGCCCGGAGCAAGAGCCACTTGCCGCACATCAATTCACGGCCCAATTGGACAGCGATTGCTTAACGTTTCCGTTGGTATGGCGCGCGTGGGAACCGGGCGATCAGTTTCGCCCGCTGAGCATGACGGGCTTTAAGAAAATAAGCGACTTTTTGATCGATCAAAAAGTGCCAATGAGTGAGAAAGCGCATGTAAGTGTGGTGGAAGCAGCGGGTGAAATTGTATGGGTGGTGGGCTTCCGGATAGACGATCGATTTAAGGTGACGGAAAAAACCACACAGCGCATCACCCTCAAGTGGAGCCGCTAAACATTTACCTTGTTGCGGCCGGCTTCCAGCACAGCGTAATGCTTGCACGCATTATAGGTTTGTTCATCTAGCGTGCCCGCCGCAGGGCCGGTGTGTTCGGGCGAGAAGTTTCCCTCATTTTCCCACCAGTTTTGTGCGAGTTTTTTCGCTTTTCCTTTATCGATATCAAAATAGCCAATAATGGAGTCGGACACGATCCAGGGCTTGGCCACGGTAGCATACTTCTCGAAAATCATCGATCGCATCTGGGTACCAGCGGGTTGGTTTTTGAAGTGCGATATGGTGTACGATAGCGTTTCGGGTTCCGTCATGATCATATCCCAATATCGTTTCGATGCAATCACCTCCGCCGTGGTAAGGAGGTAACCAAAACCCGGGTCGATGGGCTCCTTGGTAATCTGACAAACAGCTTTAAACTCCTTCTTTTTGGATCCGAAACTAAAAAAGCCCATGCGCGGTTGGTTTTCTTTGTTTAGATACTCGCCAACCCCAAAAAAGTTGCATGTGGCTGAAATTATTTACCCTTTACGTGCCCTTGCCGGGCGCTGCGGGCGGTTTGCGCACAAATTTTTCATAGTTCGCAAAGAAATTCTCGAAGTTCTCTACCGGTAGTTTACGGGCGATGATCTTTTTCTTTTCGTCTATGATGTAAACGGTGGGTGTGGTTTCTACCCAGTACAACTTATTGTAAGGGCCTACATAGGTGCGCGGTCCGTTTACGGTTACCCACGGGGTCTTCATCTCTTTAATAAAATTCCGCATCTTCACCATTGAAGTATCGATACTGATCGCAAATACTTCCAAATCGTATTTCACTTTATACTTGTTGTAAAACTCGATCAGTTTCGGGGTTTCTGTTTTGCAATGGCCGCACTCCGGATCAAAAAAGAACAGGATGGTGTACCTTTTCTTGATGTCGTACAAGGCACGGGGTTGAAAATTGCTATCCTGCATTTTTAAATCGGGGGCAACCTTGCCCATCATGTTCAGCCGGATTTTATCGGCATACTCTTTCAGATTTTTTTTGATGTCTTTCGTCACCCAAAAGTCCATTTCCCCGGATGCATAGTATTTGTCGTACAAGTCCACAAATACTTCATCCAGGCCCATGATCTTGGGCTGCTGGTAATGAATCAGGGCCTGAAATACGAGGTATTTGTAGGTTTCCTGATTAGATTTTACTCGCGTGGCGAGTTCTTGTATCGCCTTAAAAACGGAGTCGCGTTGTTGAGGTACCAGCCGGTCGAGATAGTCGTACAGTTTCTCGCGATAAATCGGTTTTTGCATCCGGATCAATGCGTCGTCTGTCAGGTTGAAGTTATCAAAAAAATGAGCCTTGTAGTATTTAAACTGAAACGTGCTGTCCACCGTTCCGTCTGCTTTCTGGGGTGGGTCGGGAACTTGAATGGGCTGCTGTGTGAGCAGGAGACGCGCGGTAAGCGTCTGCGGATGCTTTTCGATTAACTCCTTTTGATGTGCAAGCACACGTTCATTGATGGTTTTAAAGCCTTCGCGGGCTGTTTTTTTCTGATCCTCAGTTAGTGTGCTGTCTTTCAGGATTTTAACAAATGGCTCTGCTTCCGCATTCCGGGCCTTGTTGAAATTCATGTTCTGATAAAAGAGTTCGTTATCTACATCGCCACTGACTTTCATCGCTCCGATGTAATCCTCTTTTGATGTTTGAAGCGAGAACGTTTGATCCTGGCTCACCACCAAATCAAGAATAGGCGTTTGGGCTAATGCCACAAAGTACACGCCTTGGTTCAGCGGTTTGCCACCATCGAAGGTAAACGCACCTGCACTGTTTACTTTGGCGGTGTCGCGGAGGAAGGCTTGTTCTCCGTAGTAGTACCCTAAAAAGGCGGTGGTGTCTTTCAGGCCCTTTACCACAATATCGATCTTATACCCGGTTTGCGCGCTCGCCTGGATTGCCCCGGCTAACGCAAAAAGCACGAACAGTTTCTTCATAACATCAAACAACATACAGGCAAAGTTGGAAATAGTTTTGCAATGTTTTCATGCTTTAATCAGGAATCGTGCCAAGTGGTAAGCCCAATAACAACCTGTTAACAATTCCGGCACACCGATTTCCTGCCCGGCGCTGCATACCTTCCCAAATCAGATTTTGATTAATACTTTTGCACCGCTTAAAAAATGTCAATTCGGGTTCAGCATGTTACAAAGGTCTATGGCCGGCAAGTAGCCGTTCAGCACGTTTCCTTTGAGATAAAGCCCGGAGAAATCGTAGGATTTTTGGGCCCCAATGGCGCGGGCAAATCCACCACCATGAAAATGATTACCGGATACCTGCCAATTACATCCGGAGAAATCTACGTGAACGGCGTGTCCGTAGAAAAGCAACCGCAAGTGGTGCGCCAACACATTGGCTACCTGCCGGAGCACAACCCGCTTTACCTGGACTTGTACGTGCACGAGTACCTGGAATTTACCGGAGGATTTTACGGACTCCGCGGCAAGGCATTGAAAGAGCGGGTAAACCACATCATTCACGATTGTGGATTAACACGCGAACAGAATAAAAAAATCGAGGCACTCTCCAAAGGTTACCGCCAGCGAGTGGGGCTGGCACAGGCACTGATGCACGATCCACCCGTGCTTATTCTTGATGAGCCCACCACGGGTTTGGACCCCAACCAAATCATAGAAATCCGCGAGTTAATCCGCCGGGTAAGCCGTGAGAAAACGGTGATTTTCTCATCGCATATCATGCAGGAGGTACAAGCCCTTTGCCCGCGCGTGCTCATCATTCATCAAGGCGAACTGGTGGCCGACCGGTCGTTGCAACAGCTTCTGGGCGATACCGAAAGTGAACAATGGATTTCAATCGAGTTTCAGGAAACCGTTGATGCCGCCCTGTTGGAAGCGTTGCCGCCCGTACGTGCCGTTAAACGCCTGTCGGACCGTGTATTTTCAATATGTGCAGCACGAGACCACGATCTGCGCGCCACGCTATTTCACTTCGCTGCCGCGCAGGGTTTATCTCTAATAAGTTTGAAGCAAGAGCAAAATAACTTAGAAACGGTATTTCGTTTGCTCACGCAACCGGCAACGCCATGAAGCAAATTTTTGTAAAGGAGTTCACCGGCTTTTTCGGATCGCTCATTGCCTACATCGTAATGGCCGTATTCCTCATCACGGTGGGCTTGTTTACGTGGGTTTTCCCTGATCAGTCGGTACTGGCTTATGGATATGCCGACCTGGGTACCTTTTTTTCTGTAGGCCCGTATGTTTTTATCTTCCTGATTCCGGCGTTAACCATGCGCATGTTTGCGGAGGAACGTAAAATGGGAACCCTGGAACTTTTGCTTACCCGCCCGGTAACCGTGTGGCAAATTGTGCTGGGCAAGTACGGTGCTGTTTTAGCATTGGGTGCACTTACGCTGCTGCCCACGGGGCTCTACTATCTGGCGCTTTACCAATTGGGTAACCCGAAAGGAAATCTCGACAGCTCTGGCATCTTGGGTGCCTACATGGGATTAATGCTGATGGCCGCGCTGTTCAGTGCGATTGGCATCTGGGCTTCCGCACTAACCACCAACCAAATTGTTGCATTTCTTGTGGCGGCATTTGCATGTTTTGTTTTGTATGCCGGCATGGATTCGCTTTCAGGCTTGATTCAAGCCGGTAGTTGGAGCTTGAATTTGAAAGAAGTGGGCGCTTTGTACCACTACGAGGCCATGAGCCAGGCACTTGTTGACAGCCGCGATGTGATTTATTTTCTATCGCTCTCGTCACTATTTTTATTCTTCACCGTTCTGCGCATTCAACACAGCGTATGAACCAGCGCACACTTCGGTTTTGGCTTTTGGTGGCCAACGCACTGGCGCTGGTGGTGCTGATCAATCTGGCCGCTCAACACGTGTTTTTTCGGTGGGATCTTACGGAGGAGAAAAAATATTCCATCCAGCCCGCCACCCGCACTGTTTTGCAGTCGTTACGCCAGCCCGTTTTTGTTGAGGTTTTTTTGGCGGGCGATCTGAATGCCGGATTCACCCGGCTACAGAAATCCATCCGTGAGACGCTGCGCGAGTTTCAGGTGTATTCCAACAATCAGGTGCAGTTTATTTTTACCGACCCCCTGCAAGCCAAAAGCCGTCAGGCACAGAGTGAGTTCATCAGCGCATTGGCCGAGTACGGGATCAAGCCGATCAACATTGTTGAAAACAAAAATGGTCAGCGGATGGAACGGCTCACCTTCCCGGGTGCTACCATCACGATGAATGGCGTGGTAAGCGGGGTAAACCTGTTAAAAGGAAATCGGGCGCTAAGCTCGCAAGAAGTATTGAACCAATCGGTTGAAGGTGTTGAATTCGAACTTATCAATGCCATTTATAAAGTAGCGAACGAGCAACCCAAAAAAATTCTTTGGCTTACCGGGCACGGGGAACTAGAAGGTTTACCGGTAGCCGGTTTTACTGCGGCGCTGGAGGAGCAGTATGTAATGGAGCGGTTGAGTTTGGAAGATGTGGCGGCACTACCACCTGCAGATCTGGCCATTGTGGCTAAACCTACCCGGCCATTTTCTGAACGTGATGTTTTTAAGTTGGATCAATACATCATGCGTGGCGGAAAGATCCTTTGGCTGGTAGATGCACTGGACGCAAATATGGATAGCGCCACCTTCGAAAACTATTTTGCCATGCCCGTAACACTGGGTTTAGAAAATGCCTTTTTCAAATATGGCGTGCGGGTAAATTCCGATTTGGTTCAAGATCGGTTTTCAGCCATGTATCCCATCGTAACCGGCACGGTAAACGGACGTCCGCAAATGCAGCCCATTCCGTGGCCATTTTTCCCGCTGGTCAACAACTATTCCGATCACCCCATCACCCGTAATCTCGATGCGGTGTACACCCGCTTCATCAGTTCGATCGACACGGTAAAAGCAGAGGGCGTAAAGAAAACTGTTTTGTTTGCGTCAACTCCGTACTCAAGGAAATTAACTGCCCCCGTAAAGATCAATGCTAACGATTTACGAAAGCCCGGAGTAGATTCTGCTTTCCGTGCAGGCGTTATTCCGCTGGCCTATTTATTGGAAGGGCAATTTACTTCCGTATTCAAAAACCGATTCTTGCCGGACGGAGCCACCGGTCAGCATTTTTTAGATCAATCTAAACCCACAAAAATGGTAGTGATTGGTGATGGCGATATTTTTCGAAATCCTGTAAGAGATGGAAAGGCGCTGCCGCTAGGGCAAGATCCTTTTGCCGAGTACACCTTTGCCAACGAGCAACTGGCCATGAATATCGTAGCCTACCTTACCGATGAAAAAGGATTAATTCAGGCGCGCGGTAAGCAGGTAAAAATGCGGCCACTCGATCCGGCAAAAGTACAGGCCGATGGTTTATTCTGGCAGGTAGTGAATCTGGCCGGGCCCATTGTGTTTTGGTTGATGGCTGGCTTGGCCTTTCAATGGATTCGGAAACGGAAGTATGCATCATTTACCAGTCATGTAGCATGAGCCGGGAAAATAAAATATTGCTGCTTACGCTTACGCTGATGGTGGGGGCGAGTATCGGTTTACTGCTGATCAACCGGTCGTCCGACACGAGCGTTGATCCAGAAGCATTTCGCGTGAACGGCCAGGAGGAAATTGACCGGGTGCAACTCATTACTCCAACCGATACGATTGCGCTGCGCTACACTGGCGCCCGCTGGCAAGTGAATGAAACATTCGCGGCCGACCGCAGAATGGTTAAAGTATTCTTCGCCACGCTAGACCAGGTTCGGCCGGTGCGCACCGTTACCGGTGCTGAAGCGGATTCCGCCAAACGGTGGTTGCAGCAATGGGGCGTAACCACAACGCTATACAAGCAAGGTGAATCGGTTTTTCAATTCCAGGCAGGCGGTAATCCTAACAAAACGCTGGCCTATTTTCTTCATCCTACCGGTACCGTGTATGCCATGCACATTCCGGGTTACCGCGTATACGCGAGCGGCATTTTCGAAACCAATCTCAACACATGGCGTGAGAAACGCCTGTTCGATTTCAACTGGCAAAACTTCAAAGCGCTTGCACTCACATCCCGCGAAAGCGGCAATGAATTTGAAATCAGCTACAACGGAACAGCATTTGGAATTGCCAACACGGAAACCGACACCGCTCGACTAAACTCGTACCTGGATGAGGTTTCGCTGATGACGGCCGATGCATTCTACCAACCGGGCAGTGCTGCCACATGGGATAGCACCCTGCTAACCCCACCCGCCTTCGAAATGCGCGTGCAAGATGTGGGTAGCCGTGAGTACCGCCTGGAGGTTTTCGCGCCTGCACCGCGCGCAGAAGCCATTCTGGCGCGGTTGAATGGCGAGCCGCTGCTGTTGAGTCGCGAAAAAGCTGCCGCTCTGGCGAAAAAGAAAAGCTATTTTTTGCGCACCCGCAGCCGGTAAAAACGGCTGTTTTTGGCCGTGCAGGTTCGTTTTTAGGATACCATTTTCTTCCTATCTTTACCGCCTCTCTTTTTGGGAGTTGCTAACCACCAAACCAACATTTTGCAATGAAGTTTATCGTTAATTCTAGTTACCTACTCAAGCAACTGTCGCATATCAATGGGGTGATTACCACCAACCCGGTCGTACCGATTCTGGAAAACTTTCTTTTCGAGATCGAGAAAAACAAGCTTACCGTTACGGCCTCCGATCTGCAAACGTCCATGATTACCGAAGTACAGGTGGAGTCAAAGGAAAAAGGAAACATCGCGGTTCCCGCCCGCATCTTGCTGGATACGCTAAAGAACTTACCCGACCAGCCGGTGACATTTTCTGTAGATGAAACTTCATATAGCATTGAAATCAGTTCAGACAACGGTCGGTATAAGCTGGCCGGGGAAAACGCGACTGACTTTCCAAAGGTGCCGGCCGTATCAAACGACTTTAACGCGCTATTGAGTTCTGAAGTGTTGAGCCGCGCCATCAACAACACCATCTTCGCTACCAGCAGCGATGAGTTACGCCCCGCCATGACCGGCGTGTATGTTAACCTGGGCGAAAAAAACACCACGTTTGTAGCAACCGATGGACACCGGCTGGTGCGCTACCGCAGAACGGATATCAAATCGGATAACGGCAACACCATCATCATTCCGCGCAAAGCATTAAACCTGTTAAAGGCAACCTTGCCTACCGAAAATACAGATGTGAGCATTGATTTTAACGCCTCCAATGCGTTTTTCAAGTTTGGGAACATCCGGATGATTTGCCGCCTGATTGACGAGCGTTTCCCGGATTATGAAAATGTAATCCCGGCGCAGAACCCGATTAAAATGACGATCAACCGATCTGAGTTCCTGGGCTCGCTGAAACGGATTTCGATTTACGCCAACAAGACCACGCACCAGGTGCGATTGAAAATTACGGGCAGCGAACTGCAGGTATCAGCAGAAGATTTGGATTTCTCCAACGAAGCTAATGAGCGTCTTTCCTGCGAACACGAAGGCGAGGATATCGAGATCGGGTTCAACGCTCGGTTTCTGGTGGAAATGCTCACCAATCTTGATGCGGAGCAAATCCGCCTGAACATGAGCGCCCCCAACAAGGCCGGTGTGATTTTCCCTGCGGAAAAAGATAAAAACGAAGACATTCTCATGCTCGTCATGCCGGTTATGCTCAACCAGTACGTGTAGCGCGCAAAACATAAGTACCCCCGATAAAAAGCCTTTTGACCGCTCAAAAGGCTTTTTTTTGCCCGTTTATAAAATGGGGGTTACATTTTGCTTTGACGCCTCATCAAAATCAAATTATTTTCGCTGCGTTTACATTATTTATGGAATCATATACGGACTGGTGGAATAACTTGAGCGGAGTCTTGCGTGTGTATTGGGTGGTAGCTGTACCGTTTACCATTTTCTTTTTGCTGCAACTGGTAACCGCATTTCTTGGTACCGACTCGCCAGACGATTTGCCGGATGCAGAAATTGAGGCCGACCGCGGTATCGGTTTTCAGTTTTTTACACTCAAAAATCTGGTCGGATTCTTTATGGTTTTTGGCTGGACGGGCATTGCCTGTACCGAGTCCGGATTATCTCTGGCAGCAACGATTACCATTTCTATTCTAGCCGGATTAGCCATGATGGGAATAATGGCGGGCCTGTTTTACCTGTTAATGCAAGCCAACGCAGATGGCACGATGAAATTTCAAAAAGCGGAGGGCCAAACCGGCGAAGTGTATTTATCGATCCAGGCAAAACGGGGCGGAATTGGGAAGGTGCAGGTGCAGGTAATGGGTGTTTTGCGCACATTGGATGCGATTACAGACGATGGCGAAGACCTTAAAAACGGACAGTTGATTACCGTTTCAAAAGTTTTAAGTAACAATATTCTATTAGTTACAGGTAAGTAATACCTTTCTTTCAATAAATCACTTTTCATTATGGAATACCTACTTCCGGCAGTTGTCCTAACCGGGCTATTCATTTTCGTTATGATCACGACGGTGCTACGCAGGTACAAACGATGCCCGTCCGATCGGGTGTTGGTTGTGTATGGTAAAGTGGGCGGCGGCGGCTCAGCACGCTGTATCCACGGTGGCGCGGCTTTTATTTGGCCGGTGTTTCAGGATTATGCTTTCATGGACCTTACCCCCATCTCCATTGAAGTAAACCTGACCAACGCATTGAGTAAACAAAACATCCGTGTAGATGTACCGTCTAAGTTTACAGTGGGTATTTCCACCGAAACCGGCGTGATGGAAAATGCAGCCGAGCGCCTGCTCGGTTTGCAACGCCAGGATGTACATGCGCTGGCTCATGATATTATTGTTGGCCAGATGCGTTTGGTGGTAGCGATGATGGATATTGAAGAGATTAATACCAATCGCGACAAGTTCCTGCAGAATGTGGCCCACAACGTAGAGGCCGAGCTGAAAAAAATTGGTTTGAAGCTAATCAACGTAAACATTACCGATATCAAAGACGAAAGCGGCTACATCGCTGCGTTGGGTAAGGAAGCTGCTGCCAAGGCGATTAATGAAGCAAAAATTCGTGTGGCCGAGCAAGAGCGGTTGGGGGACATTGGTAAGACGGAAGCGGAAAAGGAACGCGATATAAAAGTGGCGGAAATGGTGCGCGACAGAGATACGCAGGTAGCCGTTACCATTAAAGACAAAGAAGTGTTGATTGCAGGCGCCAAGCGCGATGAGCAAATTGGTAAAGTTGAAGCCGAGCGCGACACCCGGATTAAATCGGCCGAGGCCAATGCATTGGCCGTGCGCGGTGAGAACACGTCTAAGATTGCGATTGCCAACTCAGATTCAGAGCGAAGAGAACGCGAGGCCGAAGCATTACGCAAAGCGATTGCCGCAGAAAAAGTGCAAAGCGCGAAGGCGTTGGAAGAAGCCTACACGGCCGAGCAACGCGCTGAACAGGCCCGTGCCGAGCGTGAACGGGCGTCTCAAAATGCCAACATTGTAGTGGCCGCAGAAATTCAAAAACAAAAGGCCATCATCGAAGCTCAGGCCCAGGCCGAACAGTTGCGCGAAAAAGCAAAAGGCGAGGCCGATGCCATTTTTGCCAAGCTAGAGGCGGAGGCGCGTGGTATGTTTGAAATTCTTACCAAACAAGCGCAGGGTTTACAGCAGATTGTAAAAGCTTCGGGCGACAACCCGCGCGATGCTGTATTGCTGTTGATTGTGGATAAACTTCCGGAATTGGTTCGTTTGCAGACCGAGGCAATCAAGAACATTAAAATTGATAAACTTACGGTTTGGGATGGTGGCACCAGCACCGGAGACGGAAAAACCTCAACCGCAAATTTTATTTCAGGCCTGTACAAATCTGTTCCGCCGCTTCAGGAGATTTTTAATATGGCAGGAATGGAGCTACCCGACTATTTAAAGGGGAAATCAGCGGAAGAACTAAAACAACTGGCGGAAGAAGTAAAACAACGCCAGGGCGGGGAAAGCAAAAAATAAATTCGGTTGCACAAAAAAAGGGCGAAGCCAAAAAGCTTCGCCCTTTTTCATTCGATCTTTCTCTATTTAATGGTGGAGAAATCGAAAGACGTCTCCAGAAATTTTGTGGTGAATTTACCAGAACGGAACGTTGCGTTATCCATCAACGCCAGGTGGAAAGGAATCGTGGTTTTGATTCCTTCAATCACAAACTCGCTTAATGCGCGCTTCATGCGCGTGATCACTTCTTCGCGCGATTGGCCACTCACAATTAACTTGGCAATCATCGAATCGTAATTGGGTGGAATGGTGTAGCCCGCATATACGTGGCTGTCTACGCGCACGCCATGGCCACCTGGTAAATGCAGATTTAGAATTTTTCCGGGCGATGGGCGGAAGCCATTGGCCGGATCTTCCGCATTGATGCGGCATTCCATCGCGAATAAATTCGGGAAATAGTTGCGGCCCGAAATTGGCACACCGGCAGCTACTTTGATCTGTTCTTTGATCAGATCATAATCGGTAACCTCCTCCGTGATGGGATGTTCCACCTGAATGCGGGTGTTCATTTCCATGAAGTAGAAGTCGCCATGTTTATCCACCAAAAACTCAATGGTGCCGGCACCTTCATAGTTAATCGCTTTCGCGCCCTTGATGGCCGCTTCGCCCATACGCTCGCGCAGTTCCTGGCTTACAATAGGCGATGGAGTTTCTTCCAGCAGCTTCTGATGCCGGCGTTGAATGGAGCAGTCGCGTTCAGAAAGGTGGCATACTTTTCCATACTGATCGCCTACTACCTGAATCTCGATATGCCGGGGTTCCTCCACGAATTTTTCAAGGTACAGCCCATCGTTTCCAAAGGCCGCTCCGGCTTCTCTTCGCGCATCGTCCCACGCTTTCTTAAACTCGCTTTCATCGTTAATGATGCGCATGCCCTTACCACCGCCACCTGCGGTAGCTTTGATGATAACGGGATACTTGATTTCCTTGGCAATCCGGATGCCCTCCTCCATCGAAGAAAGTAATCCGTCTGAGCCGGGAATGGTGGGCACCCCGGCTTTCTTCATCGTATCTTTTGCGGTGGACTTATCGCCCATGGCATTGATCATTTCGGGTGTTGGCCCGATGAATTTGATGCCGTATTCGTGGCAAACAGCCGAAAACTCGGCACGTTCCGACAGAAACCCGTAGCCCGGGTGAATCGCATCTGCATTGGTAATTTCTGCGGCAGAAATAATGCGCGGAATATTCAGGTAAGAATCTTTGCTGGGCGCATCGCCAATGCAAACTGCCTCATCTGCAAAACGCACGTGAAGACTTTCGCGGTCTGCCGTGGAATACACAGCTACCGTTTTGATGTCCATCTCCTTGCACGTGCGAATAACGCGTAGCGCAATTTCGCCTCGGTTAGCAATCAATATCTTCTTAAACATAGATTAAGAGTAAGGTTCAAAAAAATGGAAACACGTACACGTTAGGCCTTGGTTTCCCATCCGCGAAAGCGCAACTGCGGAAATCCAGAGCCGGGTGCTGATTAGTCGGGTTCAACCACGAACAGCACCTGATCGTACTCCACCGGTGATGCGTTCTCCACCATAACCTTTACGATTGTGCCTGATACTTCCGACTCAATCTCGTTGAACAACTTCATCGCCTCAATAATGCACACGGTTTGGCCTTTCGAAACTTTGTCGCCCACGGATACAAACGGGGGTGAATCAGGATTGGATGAACGATAAAACGTACCGATCATAGGCGACTTAATGTCGGTGGTTTTACGGCTCTCGCTGGCAGGCTTTTCTGTTTTTGCCGGGGTGGGCGCCGCAGGTGCCGCTACGGGCACGGGTGCGGCAACAACCGGTGCTGCAGGCATCGCTGCCACCACAGGCGCTGCTGCCTTCATCACTTTTTGATCGGGCTCACGCTTTACGTGCAACTTTAATTCTTTCGTCTCAACATTCACCTCATTCAGTCCGGATTGGGCTATGAAGTCAATCAGATCGCGGATTTCCGAAGTTTTCATTTCTGTTGGGTTAGGAGTTTTGTTTTCGGCAGGGCCGGTTTTCGCTGGTTTTTTTGCCATGTTACTCTTTTACACGTTCAACATACTCGCCTGTGGCGGTTTTAATTTTGATCAAATCGCCTGTGTTCACAAAAAGCGGCACACGCACTTCAGCGCCGGTTTCGATTGTAGCGGGCTTTAATGTTCGGGTAGCCGTGTCGCCTTGCACGCCCGGCTCCGTGTAGGTAACGGAAAACGTAACGTGCTGCGGCGCTTCCGCAGTAATGGGGTTAGAGCCATTTTCAAAGGCAATAAGCAATGTTACACCTTCTTTAATAAAGTTAACCGATTCGCCCAGCAACGCCTTATCGATGTACACCTGCTCGAACGTATCGTTATCCATCACGACCAGGCTATCACCATCGGCATACAAGTATTGATATTCTTTGGTTTCCACGCGAAGGATTTCAGCTTCATCGCCGGGGCGAAAGCGATTTTCGATGATTTTGCCCGTACGCACGCTGCGCATTTTTACCTGATAAAACGCGCGCAGGTTTCCGGGGGTGCGGTGTTGGAGTTCTTCTACTTGCACTACCTCGCCATTATAGCGCATGTAATTTCCTTTGCTGAGATCCGAGATGGTAGCCATAAATTTTAGAGAGTTGAATTTACAAATGAAATAGCGATTAACAATTAGTTATTGGTTTGGGTGGAGTGTACGGGCATTCCTCGCGGTTATTGCGGTGTGTTGTAGGCCCATTTTACAAATACGGAGCCCCACGTAAAGCCACCGCCAAATGCTGCCAAAATAATGTTATCGCCTTTGCGCAGTTGTTTTTCGTAATCCCACAACAGCAGCGGAATGGTGCCGGCCGTGGTGTTGCCGTATTTGGCGATGTTCATCATCACTTTTTCATCGGCCAGCCCCATGCGGTGGGCGGTGGCATCAATAATGCGCTTGTTTGCCTGGTGGGGTGCAAGCCATGCCACATCGTTTGATGTGAGGTGGTTGCGTTCCATGATTTCGCCAGCGACCTCCGCCATGTTGGTTACCGCAAACTTAAATACGGCAGAACCTTCCTGATAGACATAGTGCAGGCGCTTATCCACCGATTCATGAGAAGCCGGAATGCGGCTGCCCCCGGCTTTCATGTGTAGAAACTGCTCGCCGGTGCCATCGGCACGTAAAATAGAATCCATTACCCCCACGTCTTCGGTGGTGGGCTCGAGCAATACACAACCGGCGCCATCACCAAAAATGATGCACGTGGTGCGATCAGAATAATCCAGGATGGATGACATCTTATCGCCACCGATAACGATTACTTTTTTGTACATGCCCGACTCGATGTAGCGTGCGCCGGTAACGAGGGCATAGATGAAGCCCGAGCACGCGGCGCTGATATCATAGCCAAACGAATTGGTAGCACCTATGGCGGCCGCCACAACATTTGCCGATGCGGGGAAAACCATATCTGGAGTAACCGTGGCAAAAATGATGAGATCAATCTCTTTCGGGTCTGTTTTGGTGCGCGCCAGTAACTCTTTTACGGCCGCCACTCCCATCACCGATACGCCTTGATTTTCCCCTTTCAGGATGCGCCTTTCCTTAATGCCGGTGCGGGAGGTGATCCACTCATCTGTGGTCTCCACCATTTTTTCAAGTTCTTTGTTGGTCAACACATAGTCGGGCACGTAACCGCCCACCCCTGTTATTGCCGCCCTGAGTTTGCTCATTTGCTAAGGTTAGGAATGTAAAAAAGGCGGGCGGTTGCTTCCGCAACCGCCCGCCTGAGTATAAATAAATCAGTCACCCTTGTCGTGCCGACAAGCGTTCTTTTTCTTCCCCGTTTTGGCCGTGAATGCAGAAAAATGCATGGGCTTACGCCAACACTTCTTTCTCCATTACCACGTTACCCTTGTAATACAACTTGCCCTCGTGCCAATGCGCGCGGTGCGGCAAATGGTGCTCGCCCGTAGTAGCATCTACCATAAACTGTTTTGCAACGGCCTTGTAGTGCGTTCTTCTTTTGTCTCTGCGGGTCTTCGAGGTTTTACGTTTCGGATTTGGCATAACCTTCTATTTTTATTTTAACTTTTTCAATTTTTCCCAACGTGGGTCTATCGTTTCTTGTTGCTCATCGTTTTCGCTGGGCGCTGATTGGTATACCACGCGCCCCTCGCCCTCTAAATCATCCGTTCCGCCAAAACGCGGATGGATTTTTTTGATCGGAATTTCCAAACAGATAAACTCGTAGAGGTATTGCGCTACGGCCAACTGGTCGGTATCCCGGGCAATCACTACAATCTCCTCGCTTACCTCTTTGTTTTCTTCGCCATATTTGAAGATGAGGTTACGTTTGATCCGCATGTGCTGATCAAACGGCTCGAGCGAGCGATCGCAGATCAGGCGAGCCTGACCGGTGATTTCAAAATGAGCCTCAATGAACGTGGGGTGTTTATCCAACACCAAGTCAACATTAAACGCGCCGGTTTCCACAATCTGCCGCCCTTGCCACTCGAAAAACGAGTCGTTCAACTCAAAGCGGTAGGTGTGCTTTTTGTTGGATAAACCAACGATATTAATGTTAAAGTCTTTCACCCGTAAGGGCTTAAAAAACAGGCGGCAAATTTACCAGTATTTATGGGATTTGTAGCCCCTGCCGGGCAATTTTGACGAGTTAAGCCAAATAAACCGCAAAAACCTGCTCTTTTAAGGCATTTTCGGGCATTTGTGGATAGTTCTCTACCAGGTATTCTACCACGTTTTTCTTGAAACCCAGCTTAATGGCAATGCTCTTGCAGAAAATCAACTCGCGCTCAAAAACTTTATTATCGGCAAAGATGAGCCGGATGCAGGCCATTAAATACTCAAACTTGGTATTGGGCGAAAGTGCGCCCAAGGTCTCGATGGGTTCCGGTTTTCGAATTAACTCATGAACATCCGCCTCCGGAAAGTTGCGCTCCTTGGCGATCTGAAAAATCATGTCGCGTTCAATCTTCGCAAAGTGCTTATCCGCTTCAGCCAGTTGAATGAGAATGTTCAATTGCTTTTTCGTGATGATATCCATATCCAAAAGTAGCTAAAACGAATTCGTTAACTTGGGTAGATCAGCCGCCCTACGCGTTAGGAAACGACCACTTGCATCTGGCGATGCTGAATGATCGTATTTGCCAGATAAATGGCCTCGCGCAACGAGCTTTCATCGGCCTGGTTCTTACCCGCAATGCCATACGCGGTGCCATGATCGGGCGAGGTGCGCACAATCGGCAAACCTGCGGTAAAATTTACCCCGTTTTCAAAACAGAGCTGCTTAAACGGCACTAAACCCTGGTCGTGGTACATGGCCAAAATACCATCGTACTTGGTGTAGTTGCCCGTAGCAAAAAAGCCATCCGCCGGGAAAGGACCCATTACCAATTTTCCCTTGTTCTTTAGATCGTGAATCACCGGGCGGATGATCTCGTTTTCTTCGGAACCAATCAACCCTTCATCGCCCGCGTGCGGATTCAAACCCAAAACGGCAATTTTTGGTTTTTGAATTCCGAAGTCTTTCTTGAGCGAGAGTTCCAACAGCCGAATTTTCAATTCCACCCGCTCTTTGGTGATGTACTTGGGCACATCTTTAATTGGCACATGCTCGGTAACAACACCCACTTTTAGGTTGGGACCCACCATCAGCATCAGGCTCTCCATCGCTTGAAACGTCTGCGTGAGATACTCCGTATGGCCCCGGTAGGGAAACTCCGCGCTATGAATGGTGTTTTTATCAATTGGTGCAGTAACAAAACCATCAATTGCACCGGCTTGCACATCTTTCACGGCGTGTTGTAGCGCGATCAGCGCTGCGCGGGCCGTGGCGGTAGAGGGTTTGCCCGGCTGTAATTCGATAACATCCTCCCAACAATTCACCACATTTATTGCTTTGGGAAAAAACTGGCCCGGCGTTTTTACCTGGCTATAGTTAAATTCTTCCAGGTTCATGAGTTTGCGGTAATACGAGAGTACGCGGGTAGACCCGTACACCACGGGTGTGATGAGGTTCAAAATCCGATTGTCGGCCAGCGCTTTGATGATGATCTCCGGCCCAATGCCATTGAGATCGCCAATCGTAATACCGATGCGGGGTTTTTCGTTTTTGGTGGGATGCGCCATGAATTTAAAATGAACGGGCAAGATAAAATTAAAATCGGGTTTCGCGCCACAAACTGTATCTTGCTGGCTTAGTACACATGGTACGACCAAAAAAATTTCTGGGGCAGCATTTTCTGCATGACAAAGGCATTGCGCAGAAAATTGTGGATGCACTTCGCGTAGCCCCGGAAGCCACCGTATTGGAAATCGGGCCAGGCACCGGCGTGCTTACCCGTTTGCTGGAGCCGCAGCTGCCTGCGCTGCATTTGATTGAACTGGATCGCGAGTCCATCGCCTACTTGCATCAGCATTTTCCCCGACTTCGCATGGCAAACCAGATTCACGAGGGCGACTTTTTGGAAATGGATTTAACCCGGTTTGCTGCCCCGTTGCACATCATTGGTAATTTTCCTTACAACATTTCATCACAAATTTTTTTCCGGGTGTTGGAGCATCGCCAGCAGGTAGTGCAAACCGTATGCATGATTCAAAAAGAAGTGGCTGACCGTATTGCATCCCGCGAAGGCAACAAAACCTATGGAATCCTCAGCGTTTTGCTGCAGGCCTTTTACAACATCGAATATCTTTTTAAAGTGCCACCCGGCGTATTTACACCGCCGCCAAAAGTACAGTCGGCTGTAATTCGTTTGATCCGCAACGAGCGCACCGCGTTGCCGTGCAATGAAAAACTGTTTTACCGGGTAGTGAAACAAGCATTTCAAACCCGGCGCAAAACGTTGCGCAACGCACTTAAAAATTTAAATTTGCCACCTTCGCTGACGGCGCATGCGTGGATGGACAAACGTGCCGAACAGTTGTCAGTCGAAAACTTCATCGAACTAACGTTGCTGGTTGAACAACATGGAGCCGCTGGTACAATTTGATCTGACCAAAGAGTTTCGCGACCGCTTCCAGCAGGCCTTGGACGAACGGGATGAGCATTTCATTCGTCAAACCCTGGAGGACGTAAACGCAGCGGATATCACTACGCTGCTGTACGAATTCAACAGCGAAGAGTCAAAATACGTATTGGACCTGCTGCCGCTGGAAATCCGCTCGCAAATCATCAACGGGTTGGACAGCGATACCCGAAAGAATTTTTTAAAGATTTATTCCATTCAGGAAATCACCGCGCTGATTAACCAGTTAGACTCCGATGACGCGGCCGATATTTTGAACGAGTTACCCGTGCGCGAACGCGAAGAAATCATCGCGCAGATGGATGCCGTGCTGAGCAGCCAGGTGATTGACCTGCTCCGTTACGAAGAAAATGTGGCGGGCGGCATCATGGCAAAAGAACTGATCAAAGCCAACCAGAACTGGACGGTGGTTCAATGCATTGAAGAAATCCGTAAGCAGGCAGAAAATGTAACCAAGTTCTACGCGGTGTACGTAGTGGATGATCACGATAAACTGTTGGGCCGCGTGGCGCTGCAAAAGCTGATCCTGACCGACTCAAAAACACTGGTGAAAGATATTTTTGATGAAGACGCCATGGCCGTAGAAACCTACCTGGAGGATACAGAAGTGGCCGACATCATGAAAAAGTATGATTTGGAATCTGTGCCGGTAGTAAACGTGCAAGGCCAACTGGTAGGCCGCATTACCATTGATGATGTGGTAGACGTAATCACCGAGCAAGCCGAAGAAGAGCGCCAAATCATGGCGGGTATTTCCGAAAATGTGGAAGAAGACGACAGCGTTTGGCGCAACACCCGCGCACGCCTGCCGTGGCTGATTATTGGAATAGCCGGTGGGCTACTCAGTGCCCGATTTATGGGCTTGTTTGAAGCTGAAATTGAACGAATCGCGGCCATCGCGTTTTTCATTCCTTTAATTCAGGCCACCGGGGGCAATGTAGGCATTCAATCATCTTCGTTAGTGGTGCAAAGTCTGGTAAACCAAACCATGGCCGATGACGGCCTGTGGAAACGCCTCGGTAAAGTGTTTACCGTGGCCCTGTTGAACGGATTTGTACTTGCCCTGCTTGTATTTTTTGGCAATGCCATCATCTTCGGCTACGACAAACTGTCGGTGGTAGTATCACTGGCACTTTTTGCTGTAGTCATTTTTGCTTCGTTGATTGGCACCGCCACGCCGCTGATTTTGAATCGGTTTGGATTTAACCCCGCACTTGCCTCCGGGCCGTTTATTACCACCACCAACGACTTGTTAGGTTTGGCGCTGTATTTCCTTACCGTACACCTCTTTCTTTAAACAGTTTTTCTGTCTACCAACAGTATTCGTGAACGCGCACAGATGTAATATCTGCCTGTGGAACGAAGATTTTCCACCCAACCCCCCGCCTACTTTTGTTGAAAGCCGTCTCAAAAACATGAAAAGCGTGATTTCGAGGGAGGTACGACCGAGAAATCCTTGATTGCAGTGCTGCAAATCGGGATGTCTCATTTTCGTTCGACATGACGGGATATTTTTGAGATGGCTTCTAATCATTTTCGTATTTTTCACGCAGGTACGTAAAAGGCATGAGCGCACGGAGTAACTGGAAGAGCAAACTAACCGACAAACTCAATGATATCATTGAGAAACCAATACTTACCAGTTCGCTGGTGTTAGTGCTGGTGGCCATTTTGGTGCTGGCGTTGAGCGCCCGATATTATTTAAATGACTTTGATTCGTTCTGGGCACAGATTCTGGCCGAAGCGCATGGAATGATTTTCGATATTGCCGTGATCGGGATTTTGATTTTCTGGCTTAACCAAAACGGAGAAATGCGCCAACGCATCCGGATGTACAAAGACGAAATCGATGACTTCCGCTTGTGGGAATCCGAAGAAGCCGCCTTCCGTACCGTGGGAAATATCAAACGCTTAAACCGCCACAAAATCAACGAGATTAATCTGGTGAACAGCTATCTGGCAAAAACCAACCTGAACTACGTTAACTTGAAAGGGTCTAACCTCAACTCGGCCAACATTTCCAACTCTTCACTGATCGAAACAAATTTGGAAAACACGCGCCTGAATCAAACCAACTTCGAAAACTCAAACCTGAATCAAGCCAACTTGCGCGGGGCGTACGTCAGCGGCGCAAACCTGAAAGACGCCTATTTAATCAAAGCCGATTTCCAAGGGGCCTTCCTCATCAAAACCAACTTCAAAAACGCATACCTGATGGAGGCAAACCTGCAAAATAGTTATCTCATGGGAGCCGATTTCGAAAACTCCAGTTTGTACAAAGCAGATTTTCGCGGCGCAAAAGGATTAACCATTGAGCAACTCAGCAAAGCAAAAACATTATACCTCGCCAAGTTTGATGATGACCTGATGCAACAGGTAAAAACGCTGGTGCCTGAGTTGGTGGGCGCGTAAGGTTTGGAATTCGAACGGGAAAGGGCTTACTTTGTCATGTAAAACAACGGTTTCCTTTGCGAAGCCGTTGTTCTTTTTTTTAGGTAACGGGAAAGATTATGAGCAAGAAAGTATCGTACTATACAAAAGAAGGTCTCGAAAAACTCAAAACCGAGTTAAGCGAGTTGAAAACCAAAGGCCGGGCGGACATCGCCAGACAGATTGCGGAAGCGCGCGACAAAGGCGACCTGAGCGAAAATGCCGAGTACGATGCGGCCAAAGACGCACAAGGCCATCTGGAAGCAAAAATTGCACAGCTTGAAGATCTCCTTGCCAATGCACGCCTGTTGGATGAAACCAATATCGACATCAGCAAGGTTTCCATCCTCTCGCGCGTAACCATCAAAAACAAAAAGAACGGAGCCTCGGTAACGTATACACTGGTATCCGAAGAAGAGGCAGATTTAAAATCCGGAAAAATCAGCACCATGTCGCCCATCGGCAAGGGCTTACTCGGCAAAAAGAAAGGCGACCTGGCCACCATCAAGACGCCAGCGGGCGAAATGGAATTCGAAATCATCAACATCACTGCCTGATCCATGGCTACGATTTTCACGAAAATCATCAACCGGGAAATTCCCGGCCACATCATTGCCGAAGACGATCGTTTCATTGCGTTTTTGGATATCATGCCGTTGGTGTTGGGGCACGTGCTGGTAGTACCCAAAAAAGAAACAGATTATATTTTTGATTTGGATGATGCCACGCTGGCCGATCTGTATGTGTTTGCAAAAAAAATCGCGGTAGCCCAAAAAAAAGTAATTCCCTGCAAGCGCATCGGCATTGCCGTAATCGGTCTGGAAGTGCCACATACCCATGTGCACCTGGTACCGATGAATACCACGGGCGACATCAATTTTACGCGGCCCAAACTATCGCCCACGCCTGCCGAACTAAGTGCCGTGGCTGAGCAACTTCGCAACGCGCTCTAACCGTGGCGTGGCCACGCATTACCCGGCCCGCACTGTTGCTCGATGAAACAAAGTGTCGTGCCAACATCGCTCGCATCGCAGCAAAAGCCCGTGCAGGCGCAGTGCGCTTACGGCCGCATTTTAAAACCCATCAAGCCGCTACGGTAGCAGCATGGTATCGCGCGGAGGGCGTAACCCAATGTACAGTTTCCAGTGTGGCCATGGCCGAGTACTTTGCAAAACATGGGTGGCACAACATCAACATTGCGTTTCCGGTAAACCCGCTGGAAGGTGAACGCATAAACGAGCTGGCGGCCCACATTCAACTGCACGTGTGTGTAGAAAACAGGCACGCCATCCGTTTGCTGGCACCGCAACTTACCCACGCCGTGCATGTGTGGATTGAAATCGACACGGGCTACCACCGCACCGGTGTGCAACCCGATGATGACGAAACGATAGGCGGCCTGCTTTCCGAAATCAGCGCCCACCCGCAACTGCGCTTTCGCGGATTCCTGGCCCACGCTGGCCACACCTACCAATGCAGAAGTGCCGCCCACGTGCTGGAAACGTGTGCCGCAGCCGAAGCAAAACTGCATGCCGTGGGCGCACGGTACCAAACGGCCTATCCGGATTTAGAATTATCCACTGGCGATACACCCGGTTGCAGCCTCGCCACTTCGTTTGCACCCGCCACCGAAATCCGCCCGGGCAATCTTGTATTTTATGATCTGACACAACACGCCATTGGCGCCTGTGCGCCCGAGCAAATTGCACTGGCGGTTGCTTGCCCGGTGGTAGCCATCTATCCGGAACGCGAGGAAGTGTATGTGCACGGTGGTGCCGTGCACCTATCTAAAGACGCACTGCTGCTGCCCAATGGCGCAACCTCCTATGGGCAACCCGTGCAACTAAGCGAAACCGAATGGCGTTTCGCGTGGCCCGGCAGCTATGTAAAATCGCTCTCGCAAGAGCACGGAAAAATCCACTTGCCGCATCACCACCTGCGCGAGATTCAGGTAGGTGATGTTATCGGCATCGTGCCCGTGCACGCCTGCCTTACTGCAGACGCCATGCGCCAATACGTTACGGCTTCGGGCCAACACATCGAAATGATGCCCAAATAAATCAATCGGCTTCGTGCGCGCGGGCACCAAAACGCCTGGCCTTCCAAAGTTTTAACTCTGCCTGGCGCAACTGGATCTCCTCCTCAGTAGGTTGATAGGTCATGAGCCTGCGTAAATCAGGTTGGCCGCCATCCACCCACGCCGTGTACCACAAGTCGCCCAACGCTTTTACGCTGGCGCGCATCTGGCGCTCTACCATGCCCTGCAGCGCCGTGTGGTACGCCAACGCATAAGGTCGGGCAACCACGCGCTGGGTTTGGCGCCCCTTGGTTTCAAAACTGTATTTCGTCTCACCCCAGGTGGCCTGCATTTGTCGGTCGATGATCAGCACAGAATCCACCAGCGTGCGCGTGTGCGCCACAATTGCCCACGCCCGTAGCTGCACGTTCTCTACATAAGTGGCCCGGCCCACCCAAAAGCGATACTGATCAAAAAACAACTCGGGCAAGCGGCTTTCCCAAAGCGCATGGATTCCGGTTTGCCGGGTAAGTTGGCCATCATAATTTACGGTGGTATGCAACGGCACATGCGCATCAGCCACGTAGTGCCCCAACTCAGCCGAAAGGCGTAGAATCGCACCCGGATCGTTCACCAGAAACGCATCCCGCAGCCTGCTGTACATTGTAAAGACATGCCACGGCAAAGAACCGTGCGCCCGCATCGAATCCGCACCCAACTGTGCGCGTGCCTCCTGCTCGTAGCGCGGCAACTTCCACACTGCGCTATCGCCATACCCCTCCAAATCCAAGTAGTGCCGTGGCCCCTCTTCCGGCACCGCGTATCGCCTCCGGTCGGGGTTTACAGACGCCTCCTCCAGGTAGTCGGCATGCTTCTTATAAAATCCGGCCATCTCCGGCGGCAACGTAAACACGGCCAGCCGGTTAATCTGCCGGTGGCCAAAAAAACCCCAACGGGGCGCTTCAAAACCCATCAGCAGCCAACCTAATCCGATGAAAATGAGTGTTTTGCGCATCATTTAAAGATATTGAGGCTTGCCTTCATCACGAGCTTGGCAAATCCAAATCTTGCCCTTACATTTGCAGTCCTTTTTAAGAAAACTATGGCAAATCATAAGTCGGCTGAGAAAAGAAACCGCGCAAACGAAAAGAAGCGCGTACGCAACCGCTACCAGCACAAGTCTACCCGCACACTCGTGAAAAAGCTGGATGCAACCAAGAAGAAAGACGAGGCCGCAGAACTCTTCAAAGAAGTGTCTTCGATGCTCGACAAACTGGCGAAGAAGAACATTATCCATTGGAAAAAGGCCGCTAACCAGAAATCAAAGCTAGCAAAGCGCGTAAACGCGCTCGCGTAAAGCATACCACCATTTTTTTTCCCACCGCTCGCAAGGGCGGTGGGTTTTTTATTGCCGTTTTGTAGTTTCAACCATGCAATCGGCCAGCAGTACAAGTTTTTCTTTTGGGGGCCTGGCGCTGCCCACCCACGGTGCCCCGCAGCGCCACCGCGCTTTTCGCTACTACTCCGCCGCCACCGCGCACCGCCTGCCGCGGGCGGGGTATCCGCTGCAATCGCTGGCCCGGGTGGTGCACGCACACACTGTCCGGCCTGAATGCCAACGCGCGGGCGCGCCCCAAGCCCGAAAGGTCACGGCCGTTTGCCTGATCGAAGAACAAGGAAAAATCCCCACCCGATGGATGTAAATGAAGCCAAACCGTTAAGCATAAAAAGTTGGTCGCCCGAAGACCGGCCGCGCGAAAAGCTGCTTACCAAAGGTACTTCAGCCCTTTCCGATGCAGAACTTATCGCTATTCTTATCGGTTCTGGCACTGCATCGTTAAGTGCCGTAGAGGTAGCAAAAAAGTTACTGCAGCCCGTAAATCACAACCTAAACGAGTTGGCGCGGCTATCGGTAAAAGACCTGATGAAAACCAAAGGCATTGGCGAAGCAAAAGCCATTACCATCGTGGCTGCACTTGAACTGGGCCGCAGGCGCAAAGAACAAGATCCCGAAACCAAACCAAAAATCACCAGCTCAAAAGATGCCTTCCTGCTTCTTCAGGGCGACTTCATGGATTTGCCTATGGAAGAATTCTGGGTATTGCTCCTTAATCGCGCACACCGGGTGATCAAAAAACAACGCGTAAGTACGGGTGGTGTAAGCGGCACCGTGGCCGATCCAAAAATCATTTTCAAACTTGCGCTGGAAGAACTTGCCAGCGCGGTAATTGTTGCCCACAACCATCCCTCCGGAAACTTGCAGGCCAGCCAAAGCGATCTGGAATTAACGCGCAAGCTTAAAGAATCCGGAAAGTTTTTAGAAATCCAAGTGCTCGATCATCTAATCGTAGGCGGAAATCGCTACCTCAGTTTGGCCGATGAAGGAATGATGTAACTTGCGCGGATGCGCCCGGGGCTGGTTCTTATTTTTTTTCGCGGTAGCGCTGCTTACTGCAGCCGGTTTCTGGATGTGGACGGTAGTAAAAAAAGCGCGCCACGAAAATAGTGTAACAACATCCCACCAAGCGCCCACCCCAGAAAAAACACCGGAACCACGGCCTGAAATTTTCGTGAGCCCGGCAAACGAACCTTGGACGTTGGTGTTAACCGAATATGAGGCTTGGATTCGGGCCCAGCTGGAAAAAAACCTCGCACCGGGCATGGCCACTGCCATTGTGCAAGACACCAGCGTTTTGTTTTTGAAAGGCTTCGGCTATCGCAAAACCACTTCCCTCGATACGGTGGACACCCACACGGTGTTCCGGCTGGGATCGGTTTCGAAAAGCATCACCGGCACGCTGGCTGCGCGGCTTGTGCAAGAACGCATCATTCAGTGGGACGACCCCGTGAACAAGTATTTCCCGGGCTTTCAACTGCAATCGCCCGTGCAAACTTCGCAAACCACCCTGCGCCACCTGCTATCACACACGGTGGGTTTACCGTACCATGCGTTCACCGACCGCGTAGACGTGGGCGCCCCGATCGATACGTTAATCTACCACCTGCGCGATTTGCCGCTGGTTGGTACGGCGGGCAAAGTGTACAGCTACCAGAACGTGGCCTTTAGCGTGATGGGCAAAGTAGTGGAACAAGCCGCACAGCAACCTTTTGAAGCCGTGTTGGCAAGTAAGCTGTTTGCGCCTTTGCAAATGTGGGATGCGTCTGCCACGCAACACGCAATGGAAAGCAACGGCAACCATGCCGTGCCCCACCGGTACATGTTTCGCAAATGGATACCCATGCGGATTAGTCACACGTACTACAACGTGGCTCCTGCAGGCGGCGTAAATGCAAGCATCAGCGATATGGCCCAGTGGCTGCGCAGCCTCACCACCTCTCGTCCGGATTTTCTGGACTCCGCCACCAAAAGCCAAATGCTCGCGCCCTACGTTCGTGCCACCGCTCGTAACCGCTACTTCTCCAAATGGAAACGCAGTCGTAAATCTTACTACGGCATGGGCTGGCGGGTGCTTACATTTCCTGGGGACACCCTGTATTACCATGGCGGCTATGTAAATGGATTCCGTAGCGAAGTAGCCTACTATCCCAAAGAACGCATTGGCATTGCCGTATTGGTAAACGCACCCGGTGCTTTGGCCGACCATGCGCTGCCGGAATTTTTCTATCGTTACGAAAAACAGAAAACGCGTTCTTCGCGTTCGCTTGCAAAGTCTACATCACTATGAAAAAAAATGGGATTCTGATTGCTGTTGTTGTGATCGTGTTGATTGCGGTCATGATCTACTCCCTGCCCTCCGGCACACCAGACGCCGCCACCTACGCCGCCGCGATAGAAAAAGAGCGCCAAGAGAAAGATAACTTCATGCGCACGGGCGATGGCTCACCCTTCGCGGGCGACTCAGGCACATTTGCGGGCCTGCAGTATTTTCCGCCCGATTTGAAATTTAAAATTCAGGCACGCCTGGAGCCCATTCAAACCAAGGAAATCAGGGTGTTACAAACCAGCGATGGCAAAAACCAATCGTACCTGCCCTTTGCACACGCGGTGTTCGATTGGCAAGGTGTGGAAAACCGGTTGCTCATTCTCGAGGTGATGGACCCCGGCCCTTTTCGGGGCACGTTATTTCTCGCTTTCGCGGATGGCACGAGCGCCAACGAAACCTATGGCGCCGGCCGGTATCTGGATGTGAAGAAAGTAGCGGGCGCCACGCGCATCGAGCTAGACTTCAATAAAGCCTACAACCCGTATTGTGCATACGCAGATAATTTTTCGTGCCCGCTGCCGCCCAAAGAAAACCTGCTGACCCTGCGCATCGAAGCTGGCGAAAAAACCTACTGGCAGAAATAACCGAAGTGTTATTTTTGAAGCCCCATCCGCATATCGAATATGAAGATCTCCTATCGTTGGCTGCAACAGTACCTTCCCACGCAAGAAAGCCCCGAACAAACCGGCGCACGCCTTACCGGCACCGGGTTAGAAGTAGAAAGCATTGAACCCTTCGAAACCATTCGCGGCGGGTTGCGCGGCCTTGTTGTTGGCGAAGTACTTACCTGCGCCAAACACCCCAATGCCGACAAGCTTTCCGTAACTACGGTAGACGTTGGCGCGGAAAAACCTGCAGCCATTGTCTGCGGTGCTGCCAATGTAGCGGCGGGCCAAAAAGTGGTGGTGGCACTGCCGGGGGCTACGCTCTACCCCACAAAAGGCGAACCCTTTACCATAAAAGAAACCAAAATCCGGGGCGAAGTTTCGCAAGGCATGATCTGTGCCGAAGACGAAATCGGATTGGGCGATAACCATGACGGTATCCTGGTGCTTCATACCGACTTACCAAACGGAACGGCGGCGGCCGCCTACTTCAACATTGAATCCGATTTTGTTTTCGAAATCGGGCTTACCCCAAATCGCGCAGACGCAGCCTCGCACCTTGGCGTAGCCCGCGATTTGCGCGCAGTAACCGGCCTGCCCCTGCACTGTCCAGACATCAGTGCGTTTACCGTTAACAATCGCACACGCAGCATCCCTGTGGTGGTGGAAAATCACGAGGCGTGCATTCGCTACTCCGCAGTAACGATCTCCGGCGTTGTTGTAAAACCATCGCCCGAATGGTTACAAAACCGGCTCAAATCCATTGGCCTCTCGCCCATCAACAACATTGTAGATATCACCAACTTTGTGTTGCACGAAATGGGGCAGCCGTTGCACGCCTTTGATGCCGACCAGATTGCCGATCAAAAAGTAATCGTGAAAACGCTGCCGAAGGAAACCACGTTCGTTACGCTGGACGGCAAGGAGCGCAAGCTGGCAGCCAATGACTTGATGATTTGCAACGGACGTGGCGAAGGCATGTGCATAGCCGGTGTTTTCGGTGGCCTGCACTCGGGCGTAACGGCGGGCACAAAGAATATTTTTTTAGAAAGCGCATGCTTCTCGGCCGACTACATCCGCAAAACAGGCATGCATCACCAGCTAAAAACAGATGCCTCCTTCCGTTTTGAACGCGGCACAGACCCCAACAGTACAGTGGTGGCGTTGAAACGGGCTGCACTGCTAATTCAGCAGGTGGCCGGGGGCCAGATCAGCTCCGAAGTAGTGGATGTGTACCCGAAGCCCGTTGCCCATCGTACGCTGGTGGTAAAAGAAAAAAATATCGATCGCCTGATCGGAAAAAAAATTCCGCGCACGGAAATGATCTCCATTTTACAGCGGCTGGATATTGAGGTAACTCAAGAAGATGCCGAAACCTTTTCGGTTTCCATTCCCCCGTACCGGGTAGATGTGCTGCAAGAAGCCGACATCGCAGAAGAAATTCTGCGCATTTACGGCTTTAACAACATTGCGCTATCCGAAATCGCGGGCACTGATTTTCTGGCCAATTTTCCGGCCAAAGACATGAATCGCTTCCGCAAATGGATCGGTGAGTTGCTTACCGCGAATGGCTTTTTTGAAATTTTAACTAACTCCCTCACCAACCAGCACTATCAAAAAAAGAATCCGGTGGCTGCTGAAGGAGAAGCGATTGAAATTTTAAATAAGTTAAGCGAAGAACAAGGCATTTTGCGGCAAACCATGCTATTCACCGGGTTGGAAGTTTGTGCTTACAACATCAATCGCAAACAAAAAGATTTGAAGTTGTTTGAGTTTGGTAAAGTGTACTGGAAAGGCGCCAGTGGCTATAATGAAAAAGAGCAACTGGCATTGTACCTCACTGGAAATTTGCAAACCGAAAACTGGCAGTACCCGGCACGGGCAGTAAGCTACTATGATCTGGCGCAGCACGTGGCCCACGTGCTCAAGCGGGTAACCATTCCAACCACACCAACCGAGTGCAGCAACGATGACGTGCTGGAGTATGGCATGTTACTGACATGGCAAAGAAAGCCGATCGGTAAACTGGGAAAAGTGAAATCTGCCTTGGCTCGCGATTTTGGAGTGAAGCAGGATGTTTTCTATGCCGAACTGGATGTGGCGAGTCTTTTCGAAGCCTCGCAACCTGCATTCCGGTACCAGGAAGTACCCAAGTTTCCGGAGGTGCGGCGCGATCTATCGCTGGTGCTTGATCAGACCGTGACCTTTGCCATGATTGAAGCGTTGGTGAAAAAAACCGAACAGAAGCTGGTACGCGAAGTAATTGCGTTTGATGTGTACCAAGGCGATAAAATCCCGGCCGGAAAAAAAGCCTATGCCTTGGGATTCACCTTGTTGGACGAAACAAAAACGCTTACGGACGAGGAAATCGAAAAAACGATGGCCCGGCTGATGGCTGCATTTGAAAAAGACATGCAGGCGGTAATTCGAAAATAGTGCTGCGCCCGTAGGCCTAAATTTGGATGCAGCAGGAATTTATTATTACTTTTAGCGTTATCGCAAACCGAGATGAAAAGCCGCGCGTCGGCAACCAATAAACCATGGATCAAGAGCTTTTAAAAAGTAACTTAAACGGCCTGGAACGCAAGGTTTTGTTGCTGTTAAACGAACATAAAGGCCTGAAGGAGCAACTGCGCACGTTAAAATTAGAGAATGCCGAGCTGAAAGACAGCCTGCGTACGCGCGATGAGCAGCTGACGAATTTTAAGAATCAGATTAAAATCACTAAGATTGTAGACCAAATACACCCGGAAAACGGAAGTGTTTCGGAGTTGAAGAAGAAGGTAGACGAATACATCAAAGAAATTGATAAATGTATCGCCCACCTCAGTCGATAGGTAATCATTAACACGTTGATGGAGGATCTTTCCATAAAAATAAAAATTGCTGACCGCGAGTACCCGATGAAGGTAAAGCGCCATGAAGAGGAACGCGTGCGTGCAGCGGGGAAGCTCATCAACGAAAAATTAAAATATTACCGCGAGCAATTCGGCATAGATGATAAGCAAGACCTGTTGGCCATGGTGGCGTTTGATAGCCTGGTGCAAAAGCAGGCAACCGAACAAACCCATCAGGAAATAGACCAGGCGGTGTTCGAAAAAGTGAACCACATTCAACAGCTGGTTTCGCAGGGCTTGCACTAGTTCTTCGCTCCTTTACTTTTCGTGCGGGTACATGTTTCACTTAAAACCATGTACACATGGAAATATTCGTTGTTATTCTGATTAGTGCAGTGGCCACCGGCGGCTTTAGTTTCCTGATCGGCTCACTGCTATACAAGCGTAAGGTTCGAAAAAACGAAGAAGCGGCCCGCGAAAAAGCCACGCTGATTTTAAAGGAGGCCGAAATCCAATCGGAAAACCTCAAAAAAGACCGCATTCTTGAAGCGAAAGAAAAACTGCTGAAGATGAAGCAGGAGTTTGAAGAGGAAGCAAACAAGAAAAAGAACCTCATCATCTCCAACGAACAAAAAATCAAGCAGCGCGAATCGCAACTTGCAAAAGAACTGGAAACCCTGAAGCGCAAAGAGCAAGAGTTGGAGGAAGAACGCCAAAGCCTTGCGCACCAGCATGAACTCGTGCGCAAGCGTAAGGAAGAACTGGATAAGTTTAACCAGCAAAAAGTGACGCTGCTCGAAAATATTTCGAAGCTCACGGCCGATCAGGCCCGCGACCAGTTAATTGAGTCGATGAAAGAAGAAGCCCAAAGCCGCGCCAACTCGTACATCAAAGACATTGTTGAGCAGGCAAAACTAAGTGCCACAAAAGAAGCAAAGAAAATTGTGGTGCAAACCATTCAGCGCACAGCTACCGAACATGCCATTGAAAACTGTGTATCCGTGTTCAACATCGAGAGCGATGACATCAAGGGAAAAATCATTGGTAGGGAGGGCCGCAACATCCGCACGCTGGAAGCCGCTACGGGCGTGGAAATCATAGTAGACGATACCCCCGAGGCAATTATCATTTCCGGCTTTGACCCGGTACGCAGGGAGATTGCCCGGTTATCGTTGCACCGCCTTGTGCAGGATGGCCGCATTCACCCGGCGCGGATTGAAGAAATCGTTGCCAAAACATCAAAAAACATTGAAGATGAAATCGTAGAAATTGGCGAGCGCACCGTGATTGATCTGGGCATCCACGGTTTACACCCCGAACTTGTGAAGATGGTTGGGCGCATGCGGTTCCGCTCATCGTACGGGCAGAATTTGTTGCAACACTCCCGCGAGGTAGCCAACCTTTGCGCCATTATGGCCGCGGAGCTGGGGTTGAACGTAAAGCAAGCCAAACGGGCCGGTTTATTGCACGATATTGGAAAAGTGTGGCCGGAAGAATTAGAAAAGCCGCACGCCATTGTGGGCATGGAGTTGGCCCAGAAGTACAAAGAACACCCTGTCATCTGCAACGCCATAGGTGCACACCACGATGAAATTGAAATGACCAGCATCCTCTCGCCCATTATACAAGCGTGCGATGCCATTAGCGGGGCGCGCCCCGGTGCCCGACGCGAAGTGATGGAGCAATACATTAAACGCCTGAAAGAGTTGGAAAATCTGGGGATGAGCTTCGAGGGTGTAGAAAAGTGTTATGCCATTCAAGCGGGCCGCGAGCTGCGCGTAATTGTAGACGCAGAGAAAGCCACCGATGAGCGTGCCGGCCAACTGAGCTTTGCCATTTCGCAAAAGATTGAAAAAGACATGCAGTATCCCGGCCAAATAAAAGTTACCGTGATTCGCGAGATGCGCAGTGTGGCGTACGCAAAATAGGCCATTTAATAATGTTTATGTTAAGGGTTTCATTCGAAACCCTTTTTCTTTTCCGTGCTGCAATCGTTGCCACCAAAATTCAACTTTGATGTTTCCGCGCCAGTTGTTTACTTGAAGCTTTTGTACGTTTGTGAATTACTCCCGCATCGCAGTTAAGATCATTTTCTTTCTCAACGGATTTGTACATGCAAACCTGTTCTCACGTTTGCCGCGGGTGCAAGAGTTGTTTCAGCTCGACAATGGTTCGCTGGGCGTGGTGTTGTTATCCTCCTCCATTGGTGCATTGGGCGCAATGCCGTTTACCGGTTGGGTGATCATCCGCTTCGGAAGTCGAAAAATCACCATCTTCTCCGTATTTTTTTACTGCCTGCTGATTCCGTTGGTACCATGGGCCACGAACATGGTGGGTTTGCTTGCGCTCTTTTTTCTGATGGGCGTATCTGCCGGCATGTTGGATGTGTCTATGAACGCACAAGCGGTGATGGTAGAACAACGGCACGGTAAACCCATCATGACTTCATTTCATGCGCTCTTCAGCATCGGCATGATGTTGGGTGCAGGTGCTGGCTCCCTCTTTGCAAAAATGGATGCGATTCTCTTTGTGCACTTTGCCATCATCACCACGGGCAGTGTAATCATCGCCTTCTTTGCGCGCTATTATCTGATTCACGATGCGCCTCAGCCTAGAAAAGAAGGCCCGGCGTTCCAGCTACCTAACGCCGCCATGGTTAGCGTAGGCGTTATTGCATTTTGCAGCATGCTGGGCGAAGGCGCGATGGCCGACTGGAGTACCAACTATTTGGAAAATATTGCTTTCGCGGATGTGGCGGTTGCGCCGCTGGGGTTGTCGGCTTTTGCACTCGCCATGACCATCGGCCGGTTGTTGGGCGACGGTGCCCGGCTGCGCGTAGGGGATAAACGTTTAATGGTTTTTTGCGGATCAGTAGCCTGCATCGGTTTGGCTTTGGCCATTACTGTACCAACACCCCCGATGGTCATCAGCGGATTTTTTCTGGTGGGTATCGGGCTATCGGTTATCGTACCCATTGCCTACAGCATTGCCGGTAACACCCGCGACTTGCCGCCCGGTGTAGGTTTGGCCATGGTTACTACCGTTGGTTACTCCGGGTTTTTATTTGGGCCACCAATCATCGGCTTTTTGGCCGATTGGCAAACCCTGCGGTTTGCACTGGGTGTCGTCTTGTTTTTATTTTTGATCATGATCGGCCTTAGTGCCCGCTACCATGCAAATCGAACATCAGGAGAATAACGCGAAGGGATCATTCTACTTTGAACAAGCAGGAGCCCGGCTGGCCGAAATGACGTATTCACGGGCGGGAACCCACCTGATGATCATTGATCATACCGAAGTGTCGGACACCCTCCGTGGCAAGGGCGCTGGTAAGCAACTGGTGCAGGCAGCGGTGGAGTATGCCCGTGAGCATCAAATCAAAATTCTACCGCTTTGCCCCTTTGCGAAATCTGTTTTTGATCGCACAGCGGATTGGCATGATGTCTTGGATCGCTAACCATGCCGTTGCTCGTAGCTGATACGTATCGGGCCCCGGGTTACCTCTGGAACAGCCATGCGGAGACCATCGTGCCCAGTTTGTTCCGCAACGTGAATGGAATTCAATACACCCGCGAACGACTTGAGCTTACCGATGGCGATTTTTTGGATCTGGATTGGTTGTGCGGTGGCCATCGTAAACTGGTCATCATCTCGCATGGGCTGGAGGGCAGCAGCGAGCGGCACTACTGCAAGGGCGCAGCAAAATATTTTTTTCTTTGCGGGTGGGATGCACTGGCGTGGAATTGCCGCGGCTGCAGTGGTGAAATCAACCGCCTGCCGCGGTTCTATCATCACGGTGCTACCGATGACTTAAAGGCCGTGGTGGACTATGCGCTTACAAAAGCGTACGATTCCGTGGCGTTAATTGGTTTTAGCCTTGGCGGAAGCCTTACGATTAAATACATCGGAGAGAACAAGGGCAAACTACCAAGTGAGGTGCGTGCCGCAGCCACCTTCTCGGTACCGTGCGACCTGGGCTCCAGCGCCCGGCAACTCGATCTGCCCGGAGGTGCATTTTATCGGAAGCGGTTTTTAAACAAACTAAAAAAGAAAGTGGAAATGAAAGCCAGGCGCATGCCTGGGCAAATCACCGCAGCACATTTTCAGCACATCCGCACATTTGAAGACTTCGATAACTACTACACGGCGCCCCTCCATGGCTTTGCCGATGCACAGGATTTTTATGCGAAAGCCTCGTGCGGCAATTACTTGCCCGACGTATCCGTGCCATTGCTGTTGCTTAGTGCAGCGAACGATCCCTTCCTGCCGGAAGCGTGTTATCCCAAAGCCGTTGCGGCGGCCCATCCCTACGTGTACTTACAAATTACCCGTAAAGGTGGCCACGTGGGCTTTACCCTGCGGGGTACTGAGGCCAACTGGATGGAGTTGCGCGCCTTCGAATTTATTTCCGATCACATCCGATGAAGACGGCATTCGTCTTTTCGGTTGGCGTGCTGTTGCTCAGTTGCCGCACCCCAGATAGCCAAGCGGAACTATGGCTGGCGCCGGACAGCACTGCACTGGCATCATCCGACTCGTTGGTGCGATATGGACGCGAGTTAGTTGCAGCCACTGCTCGATACCTCGGGCCGCAAGGCCGCGTGGCACAAATAACAAACGGTATGAATTGCCAGAACTGCCACTTGAAAGCGGGCACGCAACCCTTTGGCAACAACTTCGGGTCGGTGTCATCCCTGTACCCGCGGTTTCGAGAGCGCTCGGGTGGGTTGGAGAGCATCGAAAAACGGGTGAACGACTGCTTACAACGAAGTCTCAACGGGCACCCAATCGACTCATTGTCGCACGAAATGCGCGCTTTTGTTGCCTACTTTCATTGGCTTGGTCAGCAGGTGCCCAAAGGCACGCGGGCAGCAGGTTCTGGCCTGGTGCCGTTAGCATTTCTACCCCGCGCCGCAGATACCGTACGGGGCAAAATCCATTTCCTGGCAAAGTGCAGCTCCTGTCACCAAGCGGATGGGCGCGGCACCCGCCATCCCGCGAAAGCGGAATTCATATACCCGCCGCTGTGGGGCGATTCAAGTTTCACTACCGCTGCAGGATTATACCGCCTCTCGAATTTCGCCCGTTATGTGTACGCCAACATGCCGCAAGGGGCTACCTACACCGCGCCACAACTTACACCCGAAGAGGCGTGGGACATTGCCGCTTATGTTTTGAGCAAACCGCGTGTGCAGAAAACATTTACGGAAGATTGGCCCGTGCTTGCTACAAAGCCGATCGACCACCCGTTCGCACCCTATGCCGATTCTTTTCCGCAAGTGCAGCACAAATACGGACCTTTTGGGCCCATCGAAAAGTACTATCAAGCGCAACCGAAGTAGTTGCGCCCCCGGGCGCAATACAATGCAGATAGGTGAAGCCAAGTAATTTGATGTGCCGGGCAATGATTATACCCGCGGCCACGATGGGCCTTCAGTACCTAAGAAAAGCAACAGGCGTACGTAAAGCGTTATTACTGTAGCAACAATGCTGCGCGTTTGTAGGCCTCATCCACGGACTGGCCATTCAGGATGTTTAAGCGCAGGGTTTCCACTAATTCTTTCACCCGTTCGCGGGTATAGCCAAATTTAATAGCAAACAGATTGCAGAGTTTTAACTCTTCCTCATGAATGTTCTTATCGATGGTCATCATGTGTACCAAGTCGTACAACTGACTAAACCGTTCGCGTGCGTCGGTTGGTACTTCAAACGAAATACCGGCCGGATTCTTCCGGATTTGCTCCAACTGTGCCGAGGAGACATTATTTCGCTTCGCAATTTGCCGAAGCAGATCAAATTCGATCTCTTCAAAATTTCCATCTACCGCGGCTACTTCAATCAAATTTTTCATGTGGCTGCGGGCGGTACCCTTTCCTTGACGAAAGAGTTGAAGAATATCCGAAAACTTCATAGCAAAACGCGAGTTGGTTTAAAACGAAGGTACATATTTTTTTAAGGGTACAAAGCCTTCGCGAAAAAACGTTTCCACCAAAAAGATAAACAATCTTGCCGGGCGCAAGTTTTACCCGTTATGCTGCATTATCAGGTCATCAACCGCGAAACTACTCGCCCGTGGGTGGTTTTTTTGCATGGTGCCGGTGGGGGCATCTCCTCCTGGCATTGGCAACGGCCTGCCTTTGAGGCAGCGTTTCGCATACTGTTGATTGACTTGCGCGATCACGGCCACTCGAAGGGCATTACACCGGCTTTTAACAGCTACACCTTCGATATCATCTGCACGGATATCTTCCGTGTACTTGAGGTAGAAAAAATTGGGCGCGCCCATTTCGTTACGCTATCGTTCGGCAGTGTGCTATTACAGGCACTGAGCCTACGCAAACCGGATTTGATCGAGAAAGCGGTGATTGCGGGTGGCATCTTTAAGGGCACAACTGCCATTGTTGCATTTACCAATCTGGCCCGGTGGCTGAATCCGTTTCTTTCTTATCCCACGATGTATCGGATTTTTTCTTATTTGTTGATGCCACGACCTAATCATGCCCGCGCGCGAAGAGCTTACCAGTTGCAGGCAAAAAATCTGTCGCGCGAGGAGTACCTGAAATGGGTGGCATTGTATGCCGAGTTCTTTGCACTGCTGAAAAAGTTCTATGAGTTGCCTCTGCCCTACCCAGCGCTGCTGATCATGGGCGCGGAAGACTACGTGTTTCTTGGGGGCGCCAAATCGTTTGTGCAGAAACACCCGCGCGCCGTGCTTCGGGTGTTGCCCCATGCTGGGCACATTTGCAATATTGATCGTCCGCAAGCCTTCAATGAGCTGGCACTCAATTTTCTGTTGGATACTCACCAATCGCAAACGCCTACCGGCGCGCGTCCGCATTTAGGTGAGGTGAGGGAAGGCTAAAAATGATTCCCGTGCTCACCACGGCCTACTCGCCATCCATTTCGTGCCCGTGCTGTTGCAGCAACTGGCGGGCATTTATCCGATGGGTGATCCACACGACTAGCGTGTGCGCCGCGCGAAACTGACGCTCACCCGTTTGCACGTACCGGTGCATATAACCCAACTGAACCTGCATCCGGCGCATTTGCAACCCACCCATGACGGACACCCGATTTTGGTCGAACGTGTTGTAAGTAATCGTTCTTCCGAAGTTAACGAGCAACTCGTTGTTGAGAGACACAAATGGGATCCACCCCTGATTGGTCGGGGGCATGTTTCGCCGGAAAGAGGTGAGAAAGCGCACCCGATGATTGAAGGTGTAGGCGTTTTCCACCAATTGCCCGAAGCTGACTTCTTGCCGAAAGCGCGCATCGTAGCGAATCCGGTGGGTAAACGAGTGCCGGGAATCGATCGGCAGCACGAACTGAACTTGCCCCCAAGGACGCCACTCCCACCGGTTTAGAACTTCTGTGCCGGGCGTTGGCAGCCATAAACGGGCAAAGCCCGCGGTTGCACTCCCCTTGGCAAAAGACCTTGTAGCACCCGTGCGCACCACGCCAAAGGCAGTGGGCACAAAATGAAAATCGTTCCACCAACTCCACTTTTCGGAAAACTGGATAGAGGTCATGTATCCCACCCAGAATTGCGGGCCGGACGTAACCTCTTTGGGCTGCCCGCTGGCCAGTACACAAGCACAGCAAAAACCGATCACAAGAGCCGGTCGCATTTCAAGCTTTCATCTGTTGAATGTATTGAAGCAGCGTGGCCTGGTCGAGATGCGGCCGAAACGCGGTGTAATCGATACCTGACTCCAGCAAGAACTCCGTGATCAGTGCCCGGGATATCTGTACGAGGTTTTCTTTCTTCCACGGCTTCTCGATATAGCGATGGATGGCGGCGCGATTGATGGCCTGAATGGTATCTTGATGCGTAGCCAGGCCAGTGAGCAGGATTTTACGTGTATGTTTGAAACGTGAATCCCGGTTTACGCGGATAAGGAAATCCACCCCGGTTTCCTTCGGCATCACATGATCGGACACGATTAGAGCAACCCGGTCGCCCTCGGCATCTGTTTTTTCCAACAATTCCCATGCCTCGTCTGCCGAGGTACACTCCTCCACTACAAAGGCGTCTTCAAAATCCTGTAAATCATTCGCGATGGCGCGCAACACTTCGCGTTGATCTTCCACTAAAACAATAAAAATTCTTTCCATAGTTAAAAACTTTTGGGTAATGATACCTTGAACGTGGTTTGTCCTGGCCGGCTCATTACCGTGATCTTCCCATCGTAACGCTCTATAATCCGTTTCACAATCGACAACCCCAGACCTAACCCAAAGGACAGGCCGCTGACTTTCGTTGTGAAACTGGGCTCAAAAATTTTCTTCATCACCTCATCGGAAATACCAATGCCATTATCGGTAAGGGAAACGTGATACCAGCTACTTTCCTCTGCCAGCTGAATGCGTAACTCCGGTTGAGCGGTTCGGGCCACATGCATCGCCTCGCAGGCATTTTTTATGAGATTAATCCACACTTGCACCAGATCTCCGGTACGCACGCACAGGTGCGCATCCGCGGGCACTTCCAGCGACACGTGTACCGGTTCCACAAGTTTTTTGGTGAGCGTTAACGCCTCTTCAATCGTTTCGCGTAACGATACCTGCGCTGGCTCGGTGGAAGGATTGGCACCCAGATCGCGTACCGAGCGAACAACATGGGCGGCATGCCGGGCGGCCAACTTCATGTCGCGCAGGACAAACGCCGCATTAGCTACAGCCTCAAGCGTTTCCAGCTCTTTCAGGTCGTGCTTCATCAATTGATCTACCTCCTGATCGGTGAGATTGATCCGTGCCAGTTGTTTGGCCACCTTTAACGGCAGCCGATACTTCTTTTCCAAACGATCGCGTTGGGCCCGCACCTGCTTGGTATCCAGCTCCTGCCCGCGGGTTAATCCCTTCTCAAAAACACCGAGCCATTTCTTATCGCGAAGAAAGCCAGCCAATTCCTCGGCCAGCCACTGCGTGTTGCTCTCCAAAATACCAATAGCATTGTTCAGCTCGTGTGCGAGACCCGCCGCCAACTGGCCAAGTGTTGCCATTTTCTCTGCTTCGCCCAACTTTTTCAACGCTTCGTGTCGCTCCCGGTTAAACTGGTGCGAGAGTACCTGCCTCAGGTAAATTTCGTTGATGAGAACCGGCAGGAAATCGAGTGCAAACTGGTCGGGGGTAGTAGGCAACTCATCACGATCGAGATACGCCACGCGTGTGGGTTGAGTGGCGATAAACGTCATGTAACTTATATGCTCGTTACTAAAAAAGCTGTACACCCCGACAAACATATCTTGATTGATATGCAAAGCTTCCCGCGGTTTCCCGCGATCGTCTTTGAGGTACCCCGTGAGTGCACCCTCCAGGATGAGATACAATCGATCGTTGTATTCTCCTTCTGAAATCAGGCATTCACCGGCTTGCACCGGGTAGATGCGTGCACGATCGGAAAAATATTTTTCCTTGATTTGCTGGATATCCTCCCGCACTTCAAGTTTGCGCTTCGCTGTCATACCAATACCTGCGTACTCCGCAGCACAAAGTTTAACAAAAGCATATACAAAAACCCCACCGCGCCCATCAGTAATCCGATCTTAACTAAATCCCGGGTTTGGACGGCGCCGGTGGCATGTGCCAGCGCATTGGGCGGTGTACTGATCGGGAGCGACATCGCCAGGGAGATCGAGAGCGTGGTAGTGAGAATAATCAGCGAACTGCCACCCACAGCCTCAAGTCCCGACACAGTTGTACCCAGCGCGGCAACCAACGGCAAAACCAAATTGGCCGTGGCGGTGTTCGACATAAAATTAGCCATGAACAGCCCAATACCAGCCGCACTTACCAAAACAAGCACCGGTGGAAAATTCTGAAAAGGAATATGCCGAATGAGGTTTACCGCGAGGCCGGTTTTTTCAAGTGCGAGGCCCAGCGCTATACCACCCGCTACGAGCCAAAGCACATCCCAGCTGATCAGCTTCAAATCTTCCTTGTTGATGATCCCTGCACCCAAAAAAACACCTACAGGCAAAAGCGCTACCACATAGGCATTCATCCCGTGGAGAAAATCAAAAATCCAAAGAAGAATAGTTATCATGAACGTGGCGTATACAATGTATGCTTTGGGCGAGCGCATGAATCGTGTTTCCATTTTCAAATCAATCCGCTGCGCGCGGATAGGCCAAAAAAAGTTCACCGCGTACCAACCAACCAGAGTGAGTATAACCACAGTTGGAATTCCAAAAGCCATCCATTCGCCAAATGAAATTTGCATGTCAGTCATGAATTTCAGCGCGATGGCATTTGGTGGCGTTCCTATAGGTGTTCCCATACCGCCAATGTTGGCCGCTACGGGAATGGCAACGACAAATGCAACGCGGGCTGGGTCATCTTTTTGAAAAATGGTCAACACTGGCATCAGCATTGACAACATCATCGCGGTGGTTGCCGTGTTACTCATGAACATGGAAAAGAAAGCGGTAATCGTCATGAGGCCAAGCAGTACCCAGCGCGGTTTTTTGCCAAACTTGGGTAGGAGAAATGCGGCCATGCTCTGGTCAAGTCGGTACTTGGTGGCTGCTACCGCTAGAAAAAATCCACCGAGGAACAACATGATCACCGGCGAGGCAAGTGTACCCATGATGTCTCGGTGAGACATCGGAGTTCCGTATTGCGGATCGTCACTTCGAAGTGCAATGAAGCTGCTGTCGGAGATCAATACCAGCTCCAGCACAATAATCAACATCGAAGTTGCATAAATCGGTATCGGCTCCAGAATCCAGAAAAGCGCCGCAAAAACGAAAAGCGCAATAACTCGGTGCTCAATGATGGTAACCGGAAAAGGCCATATCGACACGGGCAAAATCCAAATAAGAAGCGGCAAAAAAACGGCAACAGCTGGGCGAACCCAGCGAATTAGTTTTGTTCTCACATAAAAGAATTAAAGACGCCTAAAGGTAGGTCTTAACATCGCATGCTGGACCTGACTCCATACACATGATTAGATGATTTTAATCATGCGGATTGTTCCTCAACCACGATTGCAACCGGTTTCGGAGAAAAGCACAGTTCTTTTTCCCAAAGGCGCCACTACTATTCAAGCCGTTTGGAGTAGCCGACAAAAACTGAATTCAGGCGCATTCGCGCATCCATATACGCACTCGTAGAAAGGTCAATGCTTTCAAGCCGCGCCTGCACGAAAATTTTCTGGTTCTCCTTAAAGAAAAAGTCAAAACCAACAAGAGAAAAAGGACGAAATGCGCCGGTTGTATGATCGCCTTTCGATGAGCCAACGCCATCATTAAAGGGGACGAAAAAAGCAGGCGATGGGCCAAATGAGTCACTCCGGAGCGAGACCGGTTTTGTTAACAACTCCCGATCAACGACTATTCCGGCGTTTAACCCGACACCTAAATAGGGACGAAATGGTTTGCTCAGCGCAAACATCAGTTTTCCGTAGAAAGGGATCTCAATCATTCGATATGAAAAAGAGTACATCTCCGAGAGTCCGCTCCGTCCTGAGTAAATTAAATCCAGCCCAACTGCGACGTTAGGCGAACGTCCAACGCTAAAGTCGGTGGATAGCCCAAACGCAAAAGCGGCATAACTGTCTTTTTTTGAGGTATAGTTATCCAATATCGGGTAACCGGAGTACTGCGTACCCTGATTAACTACCGTAGCCAATCTGTTCAAATCGGTGAATCGAATACTGTAAAGGGAAAGTCCACCCATTACGCCAACATATATCCGTTGATTTCTGTTCATCCGAGGTCTAAAGTTTACGTCTTTGCATTTATTGTAGCTAATAGCAAATTCATTCAGATCATTTTTTCGGAAACGAACCGCAAATGGATCAGCCGCAGATTTGCAATCACCAAAAAATACATTTAGCACTCCCTTGTATTTTTCATCAACTTTACGATAGCTGGCGCCATCATCGCCTTTTATCACCTTCTGTTCCCGGATGAGTTGAAAAAACTTTCCACCCTGCCTCACGAAAAAAAAGTCTTTCTTGAATTTGCTCCGATAGGTGAATAATTCCATCGCACCCGACTGCATCGACTCTAAGAAAACAGGACCTTCGGTAGTCGTTCGGCCCGCCTCAGAAACGGTCAGCGAATCCTCCGCGATGAAAACACCGTAGTCATCGATCTTGAAGGCTTCAATATCTTTTGGGGTCAAATTATTGAATTGGCTTCCCTCGTTCCTTGAAAAACGAACACTTCGATTGATCTCCGCGAAATTGGACAAATCAAACACTCCGTAAACCGTGTCGCGTTTTATCACGATATACCCTTTCTTTTCACGCAAATTCCGCTGACTAACCGCGGGCGGAATCAAAAACAAAAAGACTAAAACAAATAAAACAAATGGCTTCTTCATATTTCACTACGTAACAGGCAACAGACTACACGCGCACCACTCGTTGCGTCATGACAAAAATCGTTTTTTTATTTTAAAAATTTACACCCTTGTGGGTTTTTTGAGATAATTTACTACAACGGATACTTAAAACTCGACTTCAACTCAATACGCTTGCCAGTTTGTTGCGAGGCGCGCGCCGCTTCAATTACCTCCAACACGTGCAGCGCGTGTTCTACGTTTATGCGCGGCTCCTGGCCGGTAGACAACGCTTCAGCAATAATTGATGCGCCTTGTTCCCACACGTACGTGCCCGTATCGGTTGCATGGCGCACTGTCTTTTCGTTTTCCAGCGTGGCCATCTCCACACCAAAGGGCGCCCAATCGTAACCAATTAAACTCAGGTTGCCGCGGCTGCCCCAAATGGAAATGGTGGGCTTATCCTGTCCCTCGCCTTCATGGCCATACGGATCGAAGTAATTAAATCCGCATTGCACGTGCGAAAGAATTCCGTTGCCGTGATCCATCAGCACCATCGCGTTATCCTCTACTGCTACTTTAATCTTTCCTTTATTGTCTACCGTGCGCTCTGGTGTAACGATACTCGTCATTGCCATTACCGCCTTTGCGGGCCCGAGTAATCCCGTAAGGGTAGCAAGATTGTACACACCCAAGTCGGGCAAACTACCGCCACCCTTTTCGTAGAAGAAGGCCGACCAATGTGGGCCAAGGTGGCCATAGTGTGCATGTGCAGCCGCTACTTTACCAATTTTTCCATCTTGAATGGCCTTCGCCATAAATGCAAACTGCGGACTGTTCACCACAGCAGGGGCGCCCCAAATGCGTACTCCTTGCTGCTGGGCCAGCGTGAGCAAGTCTCGCCCTTCGGCATACGTGTTGGCCATCGGTTTTTCGCTCCACACATTTCTGCGGGCCAACAATGCTTTCTTGTTCAACTCACCATGCACTTGCATGTCCGTCAGGTTCACCAGTAAATCAAACGCCTCGCCCTTCAGCAACGCGTCAATATTTGGATAATGTCGTGCAATCTTGTACTTCTCCGCGGCTGCTTTGGCCCTTTCGGGGATGATATCGCAGGTGGCCACTAACTCCACCAGTGGCGCTTTTGAGAGGTGCGGCAAATACATGTTGGATACGCTGCCGCAGCCAATGACGGCCACTTTGATCTTTCGATCAGCGGCAAATGGGAAAAGCAAATTTGGAGCTGCGGCGGCCGCGGCCAGCGCAACCCCTGTCTTGATGAATTGTTTGCGGTTGATGGTACTCATGCGCATTGCTGTTTACATTCAGTCCACTTGGACGAACAAAGGAAAGTTAACTGGCTTTTCCGGTTCTTTGCAATTCGGCTGCGTTTTTTTTACCACCGGTCGAATCCGTTCAACTCCTGCTACATTTGTGAGACCCGCCCCAGCCAGCGCCCATCCAACAAAAAAAGTAGCGATCCCAAAGTGGAATCGCTACCTGGTGATACCCGAACCAACCTTGCCGCCGCTAGTGCAATGGAATATCGCCTGGCTGCTCGCCAATCACCACCACTTTAGGCGGTAATAGTTTGTACATCACGGGCGTAACCAATCGCGAAAGCAACGTAGAACTGATGAGGCCGCCAATCAGTACCAGCGCCAATGGCGAGTACAAGGGATTGTTTTCAATCGCTAATGGAATTAAACCACCAATGGCCGTAAGCGACGTGAGCACAATCGGCACGAAGCGCACCTCGCCTGCTTTCTCTATTGCTTGTTGCAATGGCACGCCGCGTTCGCGCAACTGATTGGTAAAGTCCACCAACAAAATAGAGTTCTTCACCTCAATTCCGCCCAACGCAATCAGCCCCACTACCGCTACAAACGAGAGCGGATTGCCCGTGAGCAGCAGCATCACTACCGCACCAATAATACCCAGCGGAATAACCGATAACACAATGAGTGTACTTTTAAAGGTGCCAAACTCCAACACCAGCACCGCAATGAAACCAAAAATGGTAATGATGATGATTGTTCCAATGCCGCTAAACGATTCTTGCTTGTTTTCTACCTCGCCCGCAGGCACAAAGTAATAGCCCTCCGGAAACCGAAACGTCTCCAGCTGCTGAATTACCTTATTCGTTACTTCTTCATACAAGTAGCCACTCTTTACAAAAGATGTTACCGTGGCGTACCGCGACTTATCGTAATGCCGAATCAGATTCGGACTGGTTTCAAACTCTACCCGCGCCAGTTGCTTCAGTGGAATCGGCTGGCCACCCAGACTATACACATACACCTTATCAAACACATCGTATGTGGCATAGCGACCGCGCGGCAACGTAACGGTAATGTTAATTTCGTCTTCGCCCTCAGCCGGCGAGAAGGTGCCCACGTTTAAGCCGGCAATGGCCAACCGGATGGCCCGATCTATTTCCGCAATCGAAACACCAAGCAGGGCCGCTTTGTCTTTATTGATCTGCACCTTTAAATCCGTTTGCTGGCTGCTCAGCGGGTTGTTCACGTAAATCGTACCCTCGGTCTTGGCAATCATTTGTTCCACCTGCATGGATACTTTTCGCAGCGTGTCCAGGTTATCTCCAAAAATCCGGATGGCGATGGGTGCCTCCAGCGGCGGACCTTGTTCAAAATCCTTGACTTCAATTTTGGCGTTGGGGTAGCGCAAAAATTTCTCCCGCAGTTCATCAATCATCTCGGTTTTTTTATCCGGGCTCAAATCGTTCAGCTGAATAAAAAACTGCGCAAAGTTGGTGGTTTCGTTTCGCTGGATCACGTTGTAGTAGATGCGCGGGTTTCCCTTGCCTACGTTCGTGGTGAAATATTTGATTCGTTTATCATTCCGGATTTGATCTTCTACATAGCGCGCCACCCGATCGGTTTCATACACGCTGGTGCCAGTAGGCGTTTCGATGTTAATCAGAAACTGCGGCTTTTCCGAGCGCGGAAACAGGCTGAAACCTACCACCGGAAACAACATCAAACTGCCCACAAACAACAGCCCGGCAATTGAGAGTGTGATTACCGGATGGTCTAACGCCACATGCAGCCATTTACCGTAGGTGCCGTGAATACCTCTCTTCAACGCTCGCAGAAAGATGTTCCCTTCCGGGGATGCATGGCTCTTCAACAAACGGCTTGATAAGAACGGAACGATGGTGATGGAGACAAGCAACGAGGCCGATACCGTAGTGATCACCGCCATGGGAAGGCTTCGAATAAAATCACCCGCAGTTTCAGGAAGAAACACCAGCGGCAGAAACGCAAGAATCAATGTGGCCGTACAACCCACTACCGCCAACCCGATTTGTTTGGTAGCGTCAACAGCGGCCTGTTTTTTCGGCACACCGGCCCGCAAGTAGCGTTCTATGTTTTCAATGACTACAATCGAATCATCTACCAAAATGCCCAGCGCCACAATCAAGCCTACAATACTCAACTGATTGATGGAGAAACCCATTACGTCCAGCACAAATAAGCCGGTGAAAATGGAAAGTGGAATGGAGATCATGACTACCAGCGCCGCCCGGTTGCCCAGCGGCAATAGCGTAATCGAAACCAATAAAATCGCGATCAAAAAATCTTTGGCAAACCTTCCGAGGCGCGTGCGTACACTCTGCGATTGATCAAAGTTGCGCACCAGTTTCATGTCCGACGGCAGCTGTTTTTCAAAAGCATCTAACACCGGATTCATCTGATCGGCCACCTTAAAAATGTTTTGCCCGTCTTTCTGGCTGGCCGTAATCAATACTGCACGGTATCCGTTTAGCCGGGCCAGATGGGTTTCCTCGCCCGGCCGCTTTTCTACCGTGGCAATGTCCTTTAAATACACAATCTTGCCGTTGGCGCTGTACACAATGGTATTGCGTACCTCCTCTACCGACTGGTACTCGCCACTGGTTTTCACATTGAAACGCCGTGTATTTAATTGCACGCTGCCGCCCGGAATGTTTACGTTTTCGCTTTGTAGCGCACCCAATACTGCATTTACCGGAATGCGCTGCTGGGCCATTTTTTCCAGATTCAACGAAACCCGCACCTGCTGTTCGGGGTAGCCATGCGCTTCGATATTCTTGAGCGACTTTACTTTCGCCAAGTCTTCTTCCAGCTTTTCGACCTGTTTTTCCAGCTCGGCATAGGAAGCCGTTTCTGAAATTAACGCTGCTTGCAAAATGGCGACATCCGTAGAGTTAAACTTCAAAATCTTTATGGCGAAGATATCGGCCGGCAATTCCGTTTCCAGCGCATTGATTTCACGCACAACTTCCTGGTACTTTTCATCGGGGTCGGACTCATGTTTATATTCTACCCGGATCACCGCCAAACCATCGTTGATATCGGAAATCAATTTCTTGATGTCTTCCAATGCGTTGAAACGCTTCTCCATGGGATCTACCACCAGCTTTTCCATATCCGCCGGACTGGTGCCGGGATATACCACGATCACCGAAAAGGCGGGCGACTCCGTTTCCGGATCTTCGCCCCGCGGCATGTTGACCAACGAATTCAATCCCAACGCAATCAACAACACGAACATGATCAGTGTAAACTGATAGTTCTTCACCGAAAACTCTGCAATTTTCATAACGAACTTCGGGCTGTAGTTACTTCGAAATGGTAACGACCGAGTACTCCGTTAGAAAGGCAGCACCTTCGTGTACCACCTGGGCGATGCTTTCCAGGCCGCGCTGAATGTACGCGCTATCGCCTTGCAGAAACGCTACGCTTACCGGCCACTTCTTCACATGTGTACCCTGCGCATCGGGCACAAACACAAACGCATCCTGCCCTTGGCCTTCTACAATCGCCTCTATGGGAATACGCCACGCGGTTTGCTGTCGCTTCGGTTGAATGGTAACCCTTGCAAACATACCCGAAGCCAACTTGTTGGCGGCCGGCAACAGGCGCACTTCCACGAGATACAGTCCGTTAAACGGATCGGCACCCTCACTCACTGTACGCACTTCGCCTGCAAAAGAAACGCCGGGCCACGCGTCGGTCTGCACCGTCGCTCGGTCGCCCACCGCTATGTGCAGCCACTCGGCATCGGGAAGCCCAACTTTTACAATCCAATCCTGCGCCCCGGCCGTGTTTACTTGTAGCACGGGGGTGCCCGGTGCCACAAACTCGCCTTCATTCACAAATTTGCGGATCACTTTACCAGCAACACTTGCGCGGATGGTGGAGTATTGGCGATTGAATTCCGCGATGCGCACTGCCTGTTGTGCCACATCAAACGCGGTCTGCGCGTTTTGCTTTTGTTCCAGCGTAGCGGCAGAATCGGCATACAATCGTTGTACCCGATCCAAATCGCGTTTGGTTTTTTCCACATTGTTACGCGCCTGGCTTACCTGCGCATCAATTTCGGTAAGGTCTAATGCCGCCAACACCTGCCCAGCCGCCACCGTTGCCCCTTCTTTTACATAAATTTTTTGTACGATGCCGCCTACCTTAAATGATAAGCGCGACTCATTATCGGTGCTGATCAGTCCGGAGCTAACGATTGGCTTACTCCACATCACCTGCTGCACGGGGGCCAGCTTAATGGCAATGGCGGTGGCTTCGGCCTCGCGCGGAGTAGCTACTTCTTTTTCTTGTTTGCTGCATGAAAACAATGCGCCTGCCAGCACCACAGGCACACTTAGGCGGAATGCAGAACGAATCACTTTTTTGAAAGCGTGGGTAAAAATCATGATAAGAATATTAAAGGGTAGATAACGTTTTTTGCACTGCGGCCTGGGCCCGCAGCAATTCATATTGGGCCATGGTCACGCTGATTTGTGCCGTGGTTAATTTGTTTTGCGCGTCTAAAAATTCCAGTAAGATGGCTTGGCCCTCGCGGTACTTGCTTTGAATGATTTGAAACGATTTTTCTGCACTCGTTTTCCCGGCGTGGCTGGTTTGGTACGATTGCTCAGCCGCTTGCAGCGTGCGGTAGGCTTGAATTACCTGCCACTCAATCTGCTGCCGCGTCTGCGCCAGTTTGTTCTCCATCACCTGGTAATCGATGCGCGCCTGTTGCGTGCGGGCCCGTTTTTCGCCGCCTTTGAAAATGTCCCACGTCAGGCGAAACTGCACCAACCAATAGTCCTGCGTGTTATTGAACGTATAGCCAAAGCCCTGGTAGCCGGCATCGCCTACGGCCACCACCTTGGGCAGGGCTGCGCTGTTGCGGTTGAGCGCCAGCAGTTGCTCATTGGCGTGTAGTGCGTGCTGCAATTGCTTTACCTCTTGGCGTTGTTGCAACGCCTGCGCCTGCAGGGCCGTAATTTCTTGCCCGGCGGGCATTACCACGGCCATGGCCAGTGTATCCTTCAAGATCGGCTCGGTCAGCGGCCGGTTCAACAGAAAATTAAAATAGGCTTGTCCCACATCGCGGTTTTTCAGCATCTCCGCGTGTTGCTGCTGCAACTTGCTGATTTCGTACTCGGTGTTGTACACGGCATCACGGGTAGCTTTTTCAGTGTTAACCAAGGTTTGATTTACGCGTAACGCTTCCCGTAAAATGCGTTGCCCGTTTTCAATCACCTGCAACGCCTCTTCCGTTTGCCAGTATTGATAATAGGCAGCCAGAATATTGTACTTCAGCTCGTTTTCATAGGCCAGCTTCTGTGCCTGCTGCACCGTTACCAAATCGCGCTGCGCTTTATATCCAAAATAAATGTCGGGGTTAAAAATGGGTTGAATTACGCGCAGCGTAGTTTCATGGAAATTATTGGGCGCGAGTTGTTCGTTTACATTGCTAATCTGCGGAAACCGATCGCTGCCGGTGATTTGATTGAGCGTAGCGTACACCGGGTTTAACAAATCGCCCACAGGAAACTGCAAATTGCGTCCGCCACCGGCCAGCGTATAATTCGCATTCACCAGCAGGTTAGGCATAAAATAAGATCGCGCCAGGGCGAGACCCTCCACACTTCGTTGGTAGTTCAGCGTTTCCTGCTGCAGTTGCAAGTTCGATTGCACACCCTGCTTCAGGTATTGCTCTAATACCGACTGTGCCACCGTGGGCCCGGCTACCAGCAGCAAAATGATTTGGAAAAAATAGTTTTTCATGATCGTCATCGTTAGGGTAAGTATTATTTTTTCAAGTGGCGCAGCACCTGGTTAAAGACGTCAAACGTGGTTACCATTACCTCATCCAGGCTCAGGTTTTGATCGCGGGCCGGCTTCACATGGTTCATGTGGCCGCTAATGCGCAATGCGCAAATGCCGTGAATCGAACTCCAGATCATCATGGAAAGCGCCTGCGGATCGTAACCGGAAAAATATCCCTCTTGCTGGCACTGCATCACCGTATTTTTCAACGTGTCAAAAGCGCGGTCGCCTTCCTTCCACTCGTCTTGCAGGCATTGGCTAATGTGCTCAATCGGCTCGCCACGCATAAAAAGCAAATCGTACACCTGCGGGTGCGTGGTGGCAAAACGAATGTAAGCCTTGCCCATTTCCATCAACCGTTCAAAAGGCAACGCCACCTGCGCAAGGGGTTTAAAATACTCGTTTAGCAAACGGAAGCCATCCTGATGCAGGGCATGGATAATCTCATTCTTGTCTTTGAAGTACAAGTAGATCGTGGCCGGGCTGTATTCAATCGCTTCGGCAATGTTGCGAATGCTGATGTCATCAAAACCGCGATCGAGAAACAACTTGTGGGCCGAGTCCAGAATCCGGCCGCGCATTTCAAGTTTCTCGCGCTCTTTACGCTCTTTTACGCCCATAATTATTGCTTGTGTACGCAAAACTATAAACAGTGTTTAGTAAAATAACGATGTATTTTAAAATTTTATTAAAGTGCTGATTATCAATTTATTTATTTTGGAATGCCCCGCCTTTAAGGGCGGGGTCGGGCCACTTCGGGGTGCGCTTCGCTCCCGCCCCGCCCGTGGCGGGGCCAAGCCCTGCGTGTCCCTCATGCGGGTTCGTGCGTGTAGGAACGAGCGGGCGTTGTGCAAACCGGCGCCACTTTTTAAACCGGCATCTAACCAGAAAAAGCACCAAAAAAATCTGACAGGTCTCGAAGACCTGTCAGATTTTTACTTGCGCGTAAGGGAACGCCCGGCAAAGTTTATGGAATGCCGCGTTCTTGTGCTAAGTGAAATAAAAAACGGTTTGTGAAACGGTGGAGCAGATTACTCCGCCTCTGGTAAAACAATGCGCACTGTTGTGCCCACGCCCAGATCTGAATGCAGGTGGATTGTTCCCTTCAACTTTTCAAGCGATTCTTTTACAATGAATAATCCAAGACCCGAACCGGAGGAGGAGGTTGTTGCCCGGAAAAACATATCAAACACCTTGGGTTGAAATTCTGATGCAATGCCAATGCCGTTATCCGCCACCGAAATGCCAAAATTCCCCGGTTCACGCCAGGCGGAAATATGCACATACGGATTGAGCTTGGAATGATCCGCGTACTTCAACGCATTTGAAATGAGGTTGTTCAGGATAATCCGCAGCCGCAGAGGTTCAGAAAAAAAGACAAGGTCTTCGTTCACGTCAATTAAAAATTGAATCGGTCGGTTTCCCTGCGATCCGTCCAGTGTATCTACAATCTCTTTCACCAGCCGAAAGACCGCCACCTCTTCCTTTTTTACGGCCGCCCGCGCATTTCGGGAAAAGTCGGTAATATCCCCAATAAATTTTTTCATTACAGCTAGCCGGCCTTCAACTTTATCAAAGTAAGAAGTCTCGGTGGGTGCTGCGCGGAGCAGTGCAAGCAAGCCTGAAATGGAGTTCAGCGGCGCCCGTAAATCGTGCGACACGCTGTACACAAACCGATCCAACTCCACATTGGCCTGGTTTAATTCTTTATTCTTGTTGTACAACGCAAACTCCACATGGTAGTTTAACCGTAAGATTAACATTACCAGGTAAAGATTCATGGCCGCAAACACAACCACGTTCAAAATAAAAAAGATATTTCGCTGATCAATTTCAAACTCCCGGTAGGGAAAGATAGACACCCGAAAAAGGAAGGATGCGGTAAAGGCAAGAAACGCCAGCAAGGCATAGCTAATTCCCCAGTAACGTTCTTCGTAACCGAAAACAATCAGTGCAATAAACGCCCCGGTAATCAGGTGGAGATGAATGCCTGTAGCAAAGTTCTGACTGCCGCAGATATTGAACATGATAAAAATGTACAGCAACAGCCCCACATTTTTAGCAAGTTTGAAATACCCGGAAATACTGATAAACAGCACAACCAGGCACGAAATGAAGATGGAAATAAAAAATGCGTGTGTAACCTGCGTGTTTATCCAGTGGTCTACAAAGTAATAGACAAACGCCACCACCAAAGTGAGTAAAACAATGCGATTTGCTACTACCTGCCTTAACTGAAACGACAATACAATTTCCCGCTCGGGGAACTTAAACAACGAAGTAAAGTCCTTTTTCATGGGGTCTGATGGGTGAAAACGTACAATAATTTCCAGACTCGGCCAAATCTATTCAGAATCGGTATGTAGAGCAAATCTGACAGGTCTTGGAGACCTGTCAGATGTATTTGGCGAACATCCTCGTTCAATACTAACCAAAAACAGTTTCCATGTTGAATAGCCTGCGTAAATAAACCAGTGGTTATACGAATAGAGCAAATCTGACAGGTCTTGTAGACCTGTCAGATTTATTTGGCGAACATGCTCGGTCAATACTAACCAAAAACAGTTTCCATGTTGAATAGCCTGCGTAAGTAAACTAATAGTTGTACGAGTGGAGCAAATCTGACAGGTCTTGGAGACCTGTCAGATTTATTTGGCGAACATCCTCGTTCAATACTAACCAAAAATAGTTTCCATGTTGCACAGCCCGCGTAAGTAAACCAATAGTTGTACGAGTGGAGCAAATCTGACAGGTCTTGAAGACCTGTCAGATTTATCTTCTCTGAATATGCGTGAGCGATAGTAGCGGATACCCCGCAGGGGCCACGCCTCGGGGCCCCGAGGAGTAGCAGCGGATAGCGCGACCCCGCGGCGGTGCGGCGTGTGCTACTCCTTTGAGGTGTGGGACACGGGGGCGCCGCCGCGGGGGCACGCCCACTTATGCATGCTGCTGCGCGATTGCTTTGAGTATACGTTTTACAAACCCGGGCCCTTCGTACACAAAGCCCGTGTACACCTGCACCAGGTCGGCACCGGCGTTTAGTTTCTCCACGGCATCCGACGGGGTCATGATACCGCCCACTCCAATAATCGGAAACGCCGGGCCCAACCGCTGGCGGAGATAGCGAATGACTTCGTTGGCACGCGCGGCCAGCGGCCGGCCGCTTAAACCGCCCGCGCCTATGTGCGCCAATGTGGCCGCGGCGGTGTTTAAGCCCTCGCGCGAAATGGTGGTGTTGGTGGCAATTACGCCATCGGTTTGTGTGGACTTTAGGATTTCCACTACGTCATCCAATTGCTCGCGGGTTAGATCGGGGGCAATTTTTAAAAAAACCGGTTTGGGTGCTGGTTTGGCCAGGTTCAGCGCGCGCATGCGGTGCAACAAATCTTGCAGTGGCTCTTTTTCTTGCAGGGCACGCAGCCCGGGTGTGTTGGGCGAGCTTACGTTAACCACAAAATAATCTACCCACGGAAACAGCGCTTCAAAGCATGCGGCATAATCATCAAAGGCGTGCTCGTTGGGCGTAATTTTATTTTTACCAATGTTGCCGCCCACAAGCACGCTGGATTTACGCGCACGCAGTCGCTGCACGGCCGCAGCAACGCCATCGTTATTAAAACCCATGCGGTTGATGATGGCCCCATCTGCGGGCAAGCGAAACAGGCGAGGCATTTCGTTGCCGGGTTGTGCTTTGGGTGTAAGTGTACCGATTTCGATAAAGCCAAAACCCAAGGCCGCGAGCTCATCGATGAGCACCGCGTTTTTATCAAAGCCTGCAGCAAGGCCCACGGGATTTTGAAAGCGGAGACCGGCCACCGTGCGGGGCAACGCCGCGTGGCGATAACCAAACCAGGCGGCAAGCAGCGCCCGGCCGCCGGGCCAGCGGCCCACTGTTTTTAAAATGCGAAATGCAAAATGATGCACCTGTTCGGCATCGAAGCGGAACAGCAGCGGACGAATGACGGACGAATACATTTCGAATTACTTCTTGCGCTTTTGTTTTTTGGGCTGAATGGAAAATTTGCGGAATCCTTTCGCCACAAACTCATCAATCTGGCGGGCGGCATCGTTGGTGCTGGCGCTGGTTTCGCCATTTACACGCCAGATCAGGTTTCTAGAACGGTCGTTGAGGTCGATAATAAAACTGCTTAACGTGTAGTCGCGGCTCCACATGCGGGTGTCCTGGCCGGGGGTGCCACCCATGGGGCCCAGGTTTTGCATATCCAACCGTTGGGTTGAACCAATGGCATACGTTACCACCAGGTCCGCGGTGCTATCGGTTTCCACTAAGCCTTTCTCTTTAAACTCCTCGCGGATGGAGGCGGTAATCCATTGGTGCAGTTGCTTTTCGTCAAACACGCGCTGATCTTTAGGCGTAACCACCTGTCCCTCGCCCATGCGAAATGTTTTGTACCGGGTGAAGTCGCGGTTTTTGTCGTACTCCGCCTGGATGCTTTGCGCGTGTACACACACCGGCAAAAGGAAAAGGGCCCACAGGATTTTCATACCCGAAAGGTAGCAAGAACTCATGGTAAAAATACTTTTCGTGAAAATCCTTCAGACCTATTTTCGAGCGGCCTGAACGCGAGCGGGTAGTTTGGCGCAACGGCTAAGAGCAAAACTACGCCCGCGGATGAAACTCGCGCACTACTTGCTTCAGGTAATCGCGGTCGAGGTGAGTGTAGATTTCCGTTGTAGTGATGGATTCGTGGCCGAGCATTTCCTGCACGGCCCGCAAATCCGCGCCGCCCTCGATGAGATGAGTGGCAAACGAGTGGCGAAACGTGTGCGGACTAATCGACTTCTTCAGCCCGATTTTTTCGGCCAGCGCTTTGATCATTAAAAAAACAAATACGCGCGTCATCTTGCGGCCCCGGCGGTTTAAGAACACAATCGCTTCAAAGCCTTTCTGAGGGGCAATGTGTACCCGCACTTCTTCAATAAACAAGTACAGATACTTGATGGCATCGCTGCCTACAGGCACCAGGCGCTCTTTGTTGCCTTTGCCCAACACGCGCAGAAAACCTTCTGCTTTTAAAATCTGATTCAATTTTAAATTAACCAACTCAGACACCCGCAGCCCCGAACCATACAGCACCTCCAACATGGCGCGGTTGCGCATGCCTTCGGGTGTGGAAAGATCAATCGCGGCCAACAACTCCTCCACCTCATGGTAGTCCAGCGTGTCGGGCAACTTGCGGCCCAGCTTGGGGCCCTCCAGCAACTCGGTGGGGTCTTTGTCGATAACCTCTTCTGCCAGCAGGAATTTGTAAAAACTCTTCAACCCCGAGAGCAATCGCGCCTGGCTATGGGCGCTTAGGCCCAACTCGTTTACGTACACCAGAAATTCCTGTAGTTGTTGGTGCGAAACGTTTGTGGCGGAAAAGGTTTTTTTGCGCAGGCCCGCAAACTCTTTCAGTTTGGCCACATCGCGCAGGTAGGCCTCAATGGAGTTGGCCGAGAGCGAACGTTCCAGCCGGAGGTAGTTTCCAAAATCCTTCAGGTAGGTATCCCAACTCATCGGGGCAAATGTGCGAATTATTTTAACTTGCCGTATGAAGATTCAAATCATCAATGGCCCTAACCTGAACCTACTGGGCCAGCGGGAGCCCGGGGTCTATGGAAGCCAATCGTTTGACGATTATCTGCCGGTGTTACGTGCGCAATTTCCAACTACAGAACTGTTTTATTTTCAATCGAACATCGAAGGTGAGTTGGTATCAAAAATTCAGGAAGTGGGATTTTCGTTTGATGGGATTGTGTTAAACGCGGGCGGCTATACCCACACTTCCGTGGCCTTACATGATGCCCTTGGCGCGGTAAAAACACCTTGCCTGGAGGTACATATTTCGAATATCTACGCACGCGAGGAGTTTCGCCACAAGAGCATTATTACCGCCAAATGTGCCGGGCTGATTAGCGGCTTGGGGTTGGCGGGCTATGGGTTGGCCGTGCAATGGCTGCTCCAGCGGCACAAATAGCTCTGCTAAAATGGTATTCAACCGCTTTTTTGCACGTTCGTGGGCTCCGGAGGTTACCAAGCCGGGCCGGGGCCGATGCATGGCACTATTCTTGAAAGTTGAAAGCAAAAACTATAATTCCATGATCAAAAAATCTCTTTTTCTCACGTTTGTTAGCGCTTTTCTGTTTTTCGCCTCCTGCGAAGAGGAAATCACGCAGATCAACACCCAACAAAAAGATGCGGCCGAAGATCAGTCTATCGTAGACGGGTACTTTAATGAAGCGAACGATATGTCTACGCGGGCGTTTCAAACACCTTCGTCTTCTGATTTATCGGGGCGCGCTAACGGCAAAACCATTACCATTACCGTAACGGGCGACACCCGGTTTAACGGAGCTACCGTAACCCTGGAATCTACCACCACCAACGCTTTTGCACCGCAAGGAAAAATCACGGTGGACTTTGGCGCCGGAAAAACGGACCCAAATGGCGTTACGCGCAAAGGAAAAATGATCCTGACCTATAGCGGCCTTCGTTTTATACCCGAATCGTTTACTGAACTTACGTTCGATAACTATTTCATCAACAATGTAAAAATTGAAGGCAAGCGCAGAGTTACTACCACCGTGCTGGACAACACGGGCATTACTTTCAATGTGAAAGACACCGGCGGCAAAGCCACCTTTGCGGATGGCAAAATCATTACGCGCGAGGCAACACTAATTCAGAAGTTGACCATTGGCGGTGCCAACGGTCAGCCTTCATGGTCGGTTAGCGGAACTGCCAGCGGCACCACGCGCGAATCCAAGAACTATCAACTTGTAATTGAAAAAGCGCTGGTGTACAAAGCCCAGTGCATCGCGGCCAAAATTGTTGTGCCGGTAGAGGGCATCGCAATTTTAACTGTGGATGGGATTGTGCTCACCGTAGATTATGGTAACGGTGAATGCGACAATAAAGCGACGTTAACCGTGGCCGGCATCACGCAGGAAATCACGATTACAGAGTAATTTACTCCCGGATCCAAATAAAAACGGCTCGCCTTGGCGAGCCGTTTTTTTTTATACAAAAACACTACGATGAGCGATAGGCCATATCGTACACGGACCTGGAGTGTGGTCCCAGAAATGCACGTGCATAAATGCGGATAATGGCCAGCCCATCCACAATAAAACTCATGGCAGTAAAAAACGCCAGCACCACCTGTTCTTCATGAATATGACTGAAGATCAGATCTTCGCCTACGAAGGTTGGCGTAATTGGGAAACCGGTAGCGCACAAACAAGCAATCAGAAAAACAAAAGCGAGTTTAGGATGGTGATAGGAATGCCCATGAAACCGGTCGAGATCAATACTGCCTTCCAGTTTTTTGAGTCTGCGTAACGTAAAGTACCCCACCACCCCTGCGATGACGATACCACTCAGGTAAAGCAAGGTATGCGATGCCGTAAAGTGTTCGTTAAAGGAAATGGCCAGTGCTACCCAGAAGTGATTGAGAATAATCAACAGCCAGGCGAGCCGTGCATGAATGCGCTCCGTAAATGCTTTGAGCACCATGAGTAATCCGATTAACGAAAACACAATCGGCAGCGACTGATGAACCCCGCTGGGAATCTGCGGCTCAACATACAACAACACTAAACCCACTGCATATGCAGGCAGAAAAAACCAAAGTGCCACACGCGTGGTGAGGGTTTTAAACAGGTTCCCGATTTTCTTCACCGGGCTCCACAAAAACCGATACATCAATGAATCGAGATTCCATTCCTTCATGCAAAGAATATACAGCGAGTATTCCAGCCGTTTGGGTAGTGAATCTTCAAGCGTGTTTTGCTTCGGGGTAAATGTGTAGAACTGCTCGCGAATTAAATAGCTCACCACCGATGGCGATACCAGTAGCTGATAGGTGCGTAAAAATGCATTACCCGCAAAATGGATCAGCGCCAACTCATGCAGACCAAGTGCCACTTCAATGAAAATTAAGCCGATCTGCGCGATAGACGAATAGGCAATCTGACTCTTTACAGACGACTGCACGCGCGCCATGCCGGTAGCCAGCAGGCTGGTGAGCAAACCCACCAAGCCAATGAGGATTCGCACTGAAATCTGATGCTCCCAGAAGGGATAGGTGCGCAGCAGCAAAAACACGCCCATGTGTACAGACAGCGAGCCATAAAAAATTGCGGAAGACGGTGTAGGCCCTTCCATGGCGCGCGGCAGCCACGTGGAAAACGGAAGCTGTGCCGATTTGGCGGCAGCCGCGAGCAGTATCATCACCGAAATAAAGATTCCTACCCACGTGTGGCCTTGCAGTTGATGACTCACCAACTCGTAATTATTGAGTTTGATGAACGTAATATTTTCGTGCCACAGGTGGTGGCTCATCCACATGGCCAGAATAAGCCCCACATCACCCATCCGGTAAATCGAAAACACCTTCACGGCATTCTTCACCGGCAAATACCGGTCGCGATAAAATGCAATCAGCAAAAATGAAGAGATACCAAGAATCTCCCAGCCGATAAAGAGCGTTTCGAGATTACCGGAAAAAATCACCCACGTGTACCCGATGTAAAAAAACAGCACCGTATTAAAAAAACGTTTGTAGCCTTTTTCACGATGCAGGTAATACCGACTATAGAGCGTAACGAGAAAGGTGAGCAGCGATCCAACAAACAGGTACACGGCCGTAACCCGATCGAATGAAAAGTCAATAAAAAACTCATAGTCTGTACTTTTAAACAGTACAAGATCTTTCACATCAAGTAAAGGTGCGTCATTCCACAACCAATACACCAGGAAGATGTCGGTAATCAGGGCATGCAAACCTACGGATAGAAAAGCCGCACGCGAAATAAGCGTCTCCTCCCGGCCGGGAATAATTAAGCTCATCAAAAATCCGGCGATGGGCAAAGCCACGAGCATATGCAGAAAGTAGATCATGCAGGCTCGGTAATTAAGTAAACCGGGAAATTCTCCTGATGCGACTCGATCAGCGCAGTGACGTCCGGCACCACAGCCAGTGTGCTGAGCGGTTGGTAGCGTTGAAAAGCTTCATCGCTAAAACGAAAGACCTCGTGCGTTTCCGGATGAATAACTGCGAGATTCACCCATTCGTTTTTAAACCACTCGTACGTTTCTTCATGCCTTTGAATGGTTTTGAGCACCACTTCGGGGAAATGTTCTACAACGATGAGCAGCCGTACGGGGTCGTGTACTTCAATCATCTGGCTGGGCAAGCCGGGTCGCAAATCGCCATCAATGCCGTTTGCCACACCAAAGAGGCCCATCACATTGTGGGGCAGTTTAGTGCCGGCACCGAGTTTCTGATTATCTACACGCGAGAAATAGTATTCCAGGTTGATGCCTCCACACACTGGCGCAGCCGCCTTCAAGATGTTGAACAGGTATTTCCCGTCCGGATCATCCTGGTAACTAAACGAGTTGAGAAATGATCTCCGATCCAAAAACAAACCGCGGGTGAGTCCCCGGCGTCCGACAATGCAAAGTGCGTTTGTTGCATGATTAAGTTCCGGGCGGGGCTCAAACAACGATACCGACCGCACGCGCACCCGCTCGTGAATTTGCTGAGGGGTTTTGTGCGAATCAATCGACTCAAACCGGCGCGACCGTTCTTTGGCATTAAAATTTAAAGCCGTTTCAAAGACGCGTTCAATTGCCGTGTGCAGCGGGCGGAGTTCCAGCGGCAAGGTGTCTTCATCAAAAAACTGGATATCATCGCGTGTAGTATCGTGCAGTGCACCCACAAAACGCGTTTCGGTGGGGATGCTCACGCCCCGGAGCCCCAACTCCGCGCGCACCTCCGGATGGTTGGCCATAAAACAAATCACACGGGCGTTAACCGATCCGGCCCGACCTGAACATGCGCCACAATCGTACGCTGCATAATGCGGATTGTTTACCGAACTCGATCCGTGACCAACTACGTAGACCAACTTCGCAAAATTGCGTACCAACCCAATACTGCGAAGCAATGTCTCCACGCGGTCCGTCATTTCCGGCACACTAAAACCCACTTGCAATCCGTTCTCGCGCACAGCTGGGTTTCGGTTCTCAATGGTAAGCTGCGCAAACTTATCCATGTGCCGGAACGATGTGGCGGTGGCCGGACTCATGGAAGGCTTAAAAATATTGACAAACAGCCGCAAGGCAGACCAAAAGCCCAACGTTTGCGAAATGAGCCAACCACGAAAAAGTCCGTGACTTTGCTTTGCCAGGTGCAAGTCGCGCTCCCGCTTCGCTTTGGAGCCATATTCTTTAATCAGGTGTTTGGGGGTAACCGGGGCCGGACACAGCTTGGTGTAGAACTTGCCGCCATCCGGTTTGTAAAAAAACTCCACGCCAAAAAAACCGGGCGTACCAAAGGTTTCGCAACGCGGATCTTCCTTCTCCAAATAGCGCCTCAACGAGCATTCGCGATCGTCTATGCAAAATAAAGCCTGAAAACTTTTGGCTTCGCCCGTACGGTGTTGCGGCCGCTGTTGTTGTATTCCAGCCAGTACCTGATCGTAATAGGTCCACTCCAACGCCAATTGCCACAACTTCAATACTTCCTGCCGCTCTGTAGCAGGCACAACATCAAACAACGGTTGTACCGGTGCCTTTAAACTCGCCTGCAAAGGCTTCCAATCATCGCCCAGATAGGTAAACAGCACATCTAACTCCAAGAGGCACTCGAAAAAGATCAAATCATGCAAGGTAATCTTCCGGTGATTCAATAACGATTCCGGCTGTGCCTCAACCGTCGCCACCATGCCCGACCAGCCCTGATGGGCAAATTGCTGATCGAACAGATATTGTTCGAACAACTGCTCTTCGCCTACCAACTGTTGCAATAAATCCGTGAGTTGATGATGTGAATGCACCAGCAAGTGCCGCACGTGGTTTGATTTGAAGAGACTTGTGAAGCTGTTCTTTTCTAAATCCCGTAAGGAAGAAAGAAACCCTTTGTGCGACACCGGAAACGGCCACATGGAAATACCTTGGTCCAAATAGCTACATAACGTTCGAAAAAGAATCGGATGCACAAGCGAATCCATATCCAATTGATAATGCTTTTTCCATTGCGCACGAAGTGAGCCGATACGCGGCGGTGGATGTTTTTGGAAAGACTGGTGAACCAGTTTTTCTTTCCACTCTGGCCATGCAATTCCTTTAGCTTCTTTTAACACAGCTTCGAGCACGTGTTCGCTGATTTTTTTCTGTTGGAAAAATTGGCGGTACTCTTCCAGAGAGAGCGATACCCGGTAGCCGAAAATCTCGGACGCCTGCTGCAGGCCGTCAAAAAATCTTTGATTTTGAAACGCATGCAGGGTGTTGTGGTGAATAAAGTCTTTTAATGGCGCTTGTGCCGGCAGATAGTGTTTGATATGAACAAGCACCGCGGATGGATCAAATCCGTGTGGTGTTTTCATGAAGTAATCGTTTTTGAAGAGGTAGAAAATGGAACCAGGCGAGTAGTTCCGGCACTCAAATACGTAGAATCAAGTTACGCAGGTAGAGATTTGAATAGACGTGTACATGGCGTGATCCATCGCTGTAGATGGGCAATTGTGCCATGAAGCGGTACTGGCTATTTGCAAATGCTGATGCGCCCGTACTCCATGCAAACCCACCTTCCTCCTGGCCATCGCGCACTTCGTTTGCACACTCATCCTCGCCCACCGGCAGGCCATGGTCGTACCCAAAGGAAAACAATCGTTCGTGACTTCCGGAATCAACAACAGCAACACACAACTCAAAAGAAAATGCAAACAGCAAAAGCATTACTCCCACTTGCAGAAGTTTCACTATTGATGTTGTTCCTTTGTTTGGCATAATCACAAGCAAATGTATGAATTGTACGACAGCACCAAATAAATTTCAATAAAACGATGAAAGTTTCAAAAATTTGTTTTGACTTTTGCGCTGTGCGAATAGCGAAACGCCTTTGCTGTTTTTTGTTTGCGATTTTAGTTCTTGAAATCGCTAGTCCGCTATTGGCAGCAGTGGCAGAAAATTTCTCAGCCGAATATTCCGAATCCGGCTACCGCACCCTCTCACACGAAATGGTAAGTCTTTTCTTGTCGGACGAGTCGCTGGACGAGGAACGGGAGCGTTGGGAATCCTTCTCGCAACTAACGGAACTGCCGGTTTTTTCTTTGCCCGCGCTGCCGGAATTACCTGCAACACAAGGTGGAGTACCACCGTACCGCGCACCGCGCGCACCGCTCTTTATTCTACTCTCGGTATTTCGGATTTGATTGCTGACGAAGCATAAAGCACACGCATGTGCTGAGATCACTTCTTTTCGTCAACAAATAAAAATCTTCTTCATGAATTCAAATCAAATTCCATCCGATGGGTGGAACGGACTAAAAACATTTTGGAAATCCGATATGCTGGCCGGGTTTCTGGTATTCCTGCTGGCGCTTCCATTAAGTCTCGGCATCGCCAAAGCCAGCGAGTTTCCCCCTGCCATGGGTGTGCTAACCGCCATGATTGGCGGGCTCTTTGTTAGTTTTTTTGCGGGTTCGCGGCTAACCATTAAAGGCCCCGCTGCTGGTTTGATTACCATTTGCGCAGGCGCCGTTACGGAGTTGGGCGGTGGCGTAGCGGGTTGGCATTTGGCCCTCGGCGCAATTGTAGTTGCTGCCGGCATCCAAATCATTTTTGGCCTGCTCCGGTTTGGCTCGCTTAGCGACTTCTTTCCACACTCGGCCGTACACGGCATGCTCGCGGCCATTGGGCTGATTATTTTCTCCAAACAAATCCACGTGTTGCTCGGCATTGATCCCGCCACACTTAAAGGTCTTGAGCCGATTGAACTCTACGAACGCATTCCCCATTCGCTGGCCCATGCCGATCCACGTGTAACATTAGTGGGCATCGTAAGCCTGCTCATCATTTTTGGGATGCCCCTGATCAAAAGCCCAATCGTTAAAAAAGTACCCGCCCCGATGGTGGTCTTAATCATTACCATACCCATGGCCTGGATCATGGATTTTAAACACACCGAGCCCGCGTTTGATATGGTTAAGATTGGCGACTTCTGGACAAATGTAGGATGGAATGTGAGTTTTGCCGCGATTGGAACATGGGTGTTCTGGAAATACGTACTGATGTTTTTATTTATCAACAGCTTAGAGTCGTTACTCACCGTAAAAGCAATTGATGGACTGGATCCATGGAAACGTGAATCGAATTTTAATAAAGACCTGATGGCCGTAGGCGCGGGCAATGCGCTCTCGGGCATGCTCGGTGGACTCCCGATGATTTCGGAAGTAGCGCGTAGTTCGGCCAATGTAAACTTTGGCGGCCGAACGCGGTGGGCCAACTTCTTTCATGGCTTTTTTCTGCTGATCGCCATGCTGCTCTTCATTCCGGTGATTGAAATGATTCCCAACACTGCGCTGGCAGCGTTGCTCATTGCCGTGGGGTACCGCCTTGCCTCGCCAAACGAATTTTTTAAAACCTATAAGATCGGTGCAGAACAACTGGTGATCTTCGTTGTAACGATTATTGTTACCATCTCTACCGACCTGCTCATTGGCGTGGGCGCCGGCATTGTCATCAAATTCATCTTCCACATCATCAACGGCGTACCGGCCAAAAGCCTGTTCAAAGCCAACTACACATTGGTTGAAAAAAATGATACGTACTTTATCAAATTCAAAGAATCGGCAATTTTTTCGAACTTACTGGGCTTCAAAAGAGTATTGACCGCCGTGCAACCCCGAAAAAAAGTAGTACTTGATTTTACGGAATCAAAAATGATCGATCACACATTCATGGAGATGTTACATCACTTCGAAGAAAACTACCAGCACCAGGGTGGCACCGTGATGACCACCGGCTTTGAACGGTTCAAGCCTTTTTCTAACCACCCGCTGGCCGCACGCAAGTATTCGCCCGAAGCACAAACAAAAATCGAAATCAAACTTACACCGCGCCAACTGGCATTGCGCGACTGGGCCGAGCGCGAAGCGTATGTTTTCTATCCCAACCGGGTAAAAAACGGGCTGAAATACAAGGACTTCCCGATTCAACAGCGAGGCAAGATCATGCTCGAGGAAAATGTGCTCACGCGTTACGCGGAGCAAGGCAAATTAGAAGTGGCCGACATTACCCTGCAGCACGGTGCGTTGCACGAACAAAGCGAATTGAACATAACGGTTCTTCTGGCTTCCGATTTGGAATTACAACTCCCGGATTTTACCCTTGAGCCGGAGGGACTTTGGAATAAGTTTTCGGATTTGGTGTATGGTAACGATATCGATTTCCCGGAGAACCCGGCTTTTTCGCAACGGTATTATTTGCGAAGTAACGATGTAGATGCCGTGCGTGCGATGTTCCACCCGGAGGTGTTGGCCTTTCTTGCCAACCGCGAAGACATGCACATTGAGTGCCACCGCCACAAGCTACTATTTTTCAAAAAACGTGAGCTGATCGATCCGCCCGATGTAGTGTATCTGCAGCGCTTTGCATTAGATTTTATTGACGTTCTGGAAAACAAAGCCACGCCAACCCGCCACGCATGAACAAAAGTTTTTTCGTTACGATTTGCTTCATTGCCACCAGCAATCTGTGCGCCCAAAAGATTTTCTCAGATCAGCAACACGGGTGGATCATGTTTTTTGGTAATCACCGCCTGACGGATAAAATCAGCTTGCATACCGAGTACCAATGGCGCCGGGCAGAGGTGTTCGCCCGCTGGCAGCAGTCGCTCACCCGCGTGGGCGTGGATTACAAGTTGGCCGACAACGTTACGTTTACCATTGGCTATGGATACATTGTTACCTGGCCCTATGGCGACCAGCCAGTGCCCATGAAGTTTGATGAGCACCGGCTCTGGCAAACGCTTACACTCACGCAACGTACCGGTCGTTTCTATTTTAACCACCGGTTCCGGCTGGAACAGCGGTGGGTAGAAAACGTGGTGACGAACGCCAGCGGCCCGCCCGCGGCGGATGGCTATCTTTTCAAAGAGCGAATCCGCTACCGGTTTATGGTGAATGTGCCGCTTTCGAAAAAAAATATGGAACCCGGTGTGGTATTTTTAAGTGTGTACGATGAACCGTTCATTCAATTTGGGCAACACGTTGGCGCCAACTACCTTGATCAAAACCGTTTATATGGTGCTTTTGGTTACGTGGTAAATAACCACTGCCAGGTACAAGCCGGGTACATGCACCAAATGATCATCAAAAATGACGGCGTGCGTGCCGAACGTAATCACACCCTGCAACTGGCGCTTACCTACAATTTCGATTTTCGTACAGAAAAAAAATAATGCTTTTGCCCGCAGCAGCTGAAGCAGCCGCCAAATGCGCATAATCGCTTACCTTCGCGAAGAATTAATACTGCGTGTTATTTTACTCTATTGGTATTTACGTTTTGCAAGGCATTTACCGGTGTGCCGGATTTTTTAAAGCAAAGGCAAAACGCTTTAACGAGGGACGCAAGGGCCTGTGGGCGCGTTTAGAGGCAATCGATACCCGCGGCAGGTGGATATGGATCCACTGTGCCTCGCTGGGTGAGTTTGAGCAGGGACGCCCGGTAATTGAAGCCCTCCGCAATCAATTCCCCACACACAAAATCCTGCTCACGTTTTTTTCGCCTTCGGGATTTGAAGTGCGGAAAAACTACAATCAGGCACACCTGGTTACCTACCTGCCGTGGGACACACCCGCAAACGCCCGCCGGTTTGTAAACCTATTCAAGCCAGAGTTGGTCATTCTGGTAAAGTATGAGTTTTGGCTAAACTATTTGCAGGCCTTGCACACGCGGCACATCCCAGTGCTTTCTATATCCACGATCTTACGACCGAAACACGCAGTCTTCGCGTGGTACGGCAGCGTATTTCGGAAGGTACTGCGTACCGTGCGCTATTTTTTTGTACAGAACGACGAGACGGTGCGGTTGCTACAAACCATCGGCATAACACATGTGCAACGGGTGGGCGATACGCGGTTTGACCGTGTGATTGAAATTGCCCGGCAGGCCACGCCCGTTCCGCTTGCCGAGTTGTTTAAAAATGGTGAGCCTGTATTGGTGGCGGGAAGTTGCTGGCGTGAAGATATGGACGTGCTTTTGCCGTTCATTAACGAGCAGAAAATCAAATTCATTATCGCCCCCCATGAAATCAGTGAGGAGTTTCTTCGGTGGATTGAAAAATCGCTGCACGGAAAAACCGTGCGATATTCCCAGGCTGAAGTAATGACTACGTTACCAGAGGCACAGGTGCTGATGGTGGATCAAATTGGGTTGCTGGCACGCCTGTACCGGTATGGCGAATGGGCATACGTGGGCGGCGCTTTTGGTAACGGGCTCCATAATATTTTGGAAGCGGCTGCTTACGGTATTCCCGTATTTTTTGGAAACCGTAACTACACCAAATTTCAGGAAGCCGTTGATTTAACCCGACAAGGCGGTGCGTTTGCGATTGATGATTTTCACTCGCTAAAAAGCGAGTATCAGGCATTGCATCGGGTAGAAAACTACCAGGTAGCCTGCGAGGTGAATAAGGCCTACGTGGCCCATAATCAAGGCGCAACGGAGAAGATCGTGGCCTTTTGTAAAACCCTGCTCACACCATGAGGGGCCGGGTGTTAAAGTCCACGGGCTCGTGGTACGAAGTACTTACCGAAAAAAAAGACGTTGTGCTGGCGCGTGTGCGCGGCAAAATCAGATTGCAGGAGTTCCAGGAAACCAATCCGGTGGCCGTTGGCGATGAGGTGGAATTAGCCGACTGGCAAGGTGAATTGGTGATTGAGGAAATTCATGAAAGACGGAATCATATCCTACGCCAATCCGTAAAGAAAAAAGGCCACGCGCATGTACTGGCCGCAAATATTGACCTGGCGTTGATCATAGCCACACTAAAACAACCACGTACGTCCACCGGTTTTATCGATCGGTTTTTGGTGACCGCGGAGGCCTACCGGATTCCCCAATGTATTGTCATCAATAAAGTTGATTTACTGGATGCAGATGACCGGCTTGAGTTAGCTGCACTGCACCGCACGTATGCCCCGTTATCAATTCCGGTAATCGAGGTTTCGTTGTTGCAAGATGCTGACGTGAATCGCATCCACAACTTACTGGCCGGAAAAATTACACTTATTGCCGGGCACTCCGGCGTAGGTAAATCTACGCTGCTCAACCGGTTGGATCCCAACATCGGCCAGGCCACCAAAGCCATTTCGTCATACAATGAAAAAGGCACCCACAGCACCACGCATGCAGAAATGTTTGCGTTAAACTCAAACACATTTGTGATTGATACCCCGGGCATCAAAGAATGGGGTTTGATGGACATTGCACCCCAGGAGCTGTCGGACTACTTTCCGGAGCTGCGCGATTTGCGTAACCAGTGCAAGTTTGGCGCGCGTTGCCTGCACCTTACCGAACCCGGCTGTGCGGTACTAAAAGACGTGGAGGCAGGTGCGATTAGCGCGAGCCGCTACACAAATTACAAACGCATGGTGTCGGGCGAGGACAGCCGGAAGTAATTACGCCCACGCGCGGAGCCATAACCCGCCATAGCGGGCAAGCCAGGAAAGTTGACCGCGCTTAATACACTGCCAGGCCTCGTACATCAACCGGTATCGCACCGCACTTTTTTCTTCGCTTGTTGCCGCCAGCGCAAGTGCTTTACGGCACACGCAGAAAGTAGTTTGATTGTGCGCGGCCACACCGCGAAACTGCTGCACGGAAAGCGAACGCGATACAATTCGTTTCTTCACCAACACTTCGGGCAGATAATGAAACGGAAAGTCGCGCGCGGCACGAACCCAAAGATCAAAATCCTCGTAGCTCAGCGTTTCGTCATAGCCGCCCAGCTTTTCCAACACTTCCCGGCTCATCATCATGGTAGGACTGCAAATAAAATACCGCCTGAGTACATCGGTAAAAATGAATCCTTGCGGGATCGTTGCGTCTGCGAACCGGTCGGAATGCCTGGAAAGCACAGCCCCGTTTTCAGAAATATAAAGGGCATCGGTAAACTGAACACCGGCGCGGGGTGCTGTACCAAAAGCAGCAACTCCTTTTTCGATTCGTGTTGGCAGCAGGATGTCATCACCCGCGAGATCGATTACGTAGTTGCCCGAACACAATCGCCAACCCAAATTAAAGGCTTTACAATACCCGAGGTTCTGCGGGTTTACAATCAGTTTGGCCGTTGGATGATTTTCCACCCATGCTCGAAGAATGGCCGCGCTACCATCGGTACTTCCATCGTCCACGATAATCAGCTCTACCGACTTGTAAGTTTGAGCGGCTACCGACTCAAGCGCATCGAGCACAAAACGCGCATGTTGGTAACACACACACACAACCGATACTTTCGGGGACACCTTTAAAGAGTTTTTGTCAGTGTTACTTTTTGCATGGGTACAGCGCCCAATTGCAACTTGAATTGGAGCAGCGGTAGATTCGTTGTGCCGTTCAAAGTTGACGTTCCCAGATTAATCGCGCGCACACCCCTCACCTGGCAATCGGTATAAACAAAATCCAGCAGGAACACCATCGGACTGAGCGCATCGGTGGCAGCCGAATGTCCATAATAAAACGTGTACAGCACCTCCGGATGATCTTGCAAACCCAAAACGGCCGCGCACCATTGCCCTTCGTTGATTGCTACATACAATTGAACAGCTTCCGGACATGCGGCCGCAAGTTCTAAAATCTGCGTTTCGGTCATGCTCAATGCGGTACCTCGTTCCGCCCGGCAGGTTGCTAGAAATCGATAGACATCGGCCAATTGCTCACCTGACAATTTTTGGCACGTCACACCTTTTCGTTCGGCCTGTTGCAGTTTACGCAGCTCCCAGTCATGTAAGCCATCACGAAACGACCCAGGAACAATCTGCAGAACGGCGCAAAGTTCCGTGGTGGTTCGATTAAACCCGTCATCGTGCAACAGCGCCAAAACCAAATCACCAGAGCGCTGGTACGGTGCGGGCGGATGCACAAGTGTAATTAACGTGCAACCAAGTTCTTGTAGCGACTCGCTTACTCCCGAAATAAATTTTTTGATTTCCGTTAACGGTAGTTCAGGATCAAAACTGATCCCACCAAAGGGAGCAGCCGGGCGGGCGTGTGCATGTGTACCACGAATGCAAAAGTGAACTTCGGCAAGCACCCGCTTAATGTCTGCCCGAATCAAACAAAAGCTCTGCCAGTTAGGAAGTGCCGCAAGCCGGCGATGACGCGATTCCTGATAAATGGCTACCGGATAGTTGCGCAGGTAGCCCGTGGGAAGTTCGTGGTGAAGCGAATAAAGAGCCAATCGTTAGTACGGAATGCCTAGTTTACGGTAAATGAAATGCATCAGCCAGGCAGGGCCGATCAGCAGAAATTGCACGTCTTTCAAAAACGAGGGTTTTTTGCCTTCTACTTTGTGTCCGTAAAACTGCCCTACCCATGCAGCCACGAAAATTGCGAGCGACGTGGCCCACAGCGGATAGCCCGTACCTGCCAGCAACTGTACCACATACAAACACAACGCACTAAAAATCAGCATGCCCACACTGAGCGACACGGAAAGCGTAACGTAATAAAAAAACAATACCCCCAATAACACCGTAGCCCAGTGCGCAAACGCACTACCCTTTAAAAGCTGCTGTAAAACACCCGCCGGGATAGACGCAACCAAACCTACCACACTCAAAAAAATTAACGGCACACATACCCAGTGAATCGCCTTGTTTGTGGCATTCTGGTGGCTTTCGCCATACTCCAATAATAGTTGATCTAGTTTACGCATAATGATGCTGTTAACTGCAGAAAGTTACGGATTTACCCATTTGGAATGCAAAGGCCTTTCGATGGGCACTTTCCTTATAATTTCGTTTTTACTTTTTTCCAGTCCTTCAATTGCCAAAACACTTTGCCCGTGGTCAGGTGATTCCCCGCGAAATCGGTAATCTTCACCACACACGGCACCACCACCGCTTCCTGAGTTTGCAGCGGTCGCACGATCTCCGCCTGCAGCCACTCTTCTGAGATCGTAAATTCTGCATACGCATCGCGCTTCCCTTGAAAGTGGTAGTCCATCTCCAGCCTTTGCATGATGATGCGGTACTTATCGAAACCCAGGTTTGAAAGCAGCAATAAACCGGTAGTAAATTCAGAGAGCGTGGCCAAGCCACACGCATGTAACCCGCGGATGTGATTAAAGTTAAGTTTTTTGTAGGGGATGATCGTCTTGATGTGATACTTCCCCACCGTTGTGATTTTAAATCCGTGCGGCCGGTTAAACGGGATCATCCTACTCAACGCAAAGTTGAGTACGAACAGGTAAAAGCGCGAGGTATTCGCTTTTTGAATGAGTTGAATCGGGTCAAGCATAAGCTAAAGAATGTGGAAAGATAAGCGAAATCCGGCGAGTTTTTTTGCCCCCAATGTTCCCCTGCCCCCCTGCACTTCTCCCTTTTTTTTCGGTATTTGCAGACACTATATATGAAGAAGATCATTGTACTTGGCGCAGGGTTGGTAGGTAAAGTGATGGCGGCCGACCTGGCGAAAGACTTTAGTGTTACGTGTGCCGACCTGAGTGCCGATGCCCTTGCACAAGCGGCTTCCGCCGGATTACAAACCCTGCAAGCCGACCTCGCCAAGAAAGAAGTATTGCAAAAAACCATCGCGCCTTACGATCTTGTAGTTGGCGCGGTTCCCGGGTTCATGGGTTTTGAAACGGCACGTACCGTAATCGAATCCGGCAAGAACATGGTGGATATCTCCTTTTTCCCGGAAGATCCGTTTGAACTGGATGCGCTCGCAAAGAAAAATCAAGTCACAATTGTTACTGACTGTGGCGTGGCCCCCGGCATGGGCAACATTATTTTGGGCTACCATAACCAACGGATGCAAATCCAACGGTACGAGTGCCTTGTGGGTGGTTTGCCCGAAGTGCGCCAGTGGCCGTTGGAGTACAAGGCCGTGTTTAGCCCGATTGATGTGATTGAAGAGTACACCCGCCCGGCCCGGTACGTGCAAAATGGTGCGCTCGTGGTACGCGAGGCATTGTCCGACGCAGAACTCATCGACTTCCCCGGAGTGGGAACATTGGAATCCTGGAATTCTGACGGGCTGCGCTCACTCATTCGCACGATGCCCCACATCCCTAACATGATCGAAAAAACACTGCGCTACCCAGGTACGATTGAGTATTTGCGCGTGCTGCGCGAACTGGGGTTCTTCTCCTACAAACCGGTAGACGTTAAAGGCCAGGGCGTGCGCCCGATTGATGTAACCGCACAGCTACTGTTCCCCCAATGGAAACTGAAACCCGGCGAACGCGAGTTTACCGTGATGCGCATTGTGATGGAGGGCGTAGAAAATGGCAAGGCCAAAACCTATCAATACTACCTGCTCGACCGAACTGACGCCAACGGCACGCTGTCGATGGCGCGAACTACCGGCTACACGTGTACGGCCGTTGCCCATCTGGTGATTAACGGTGCATTTCAGCGCCCCGGCATTAACCCGCCCGAATTTTTGGGCGAGCAGGAAGCACACTTCCGGTTTGTGTTGGACTATTTGCAGCAGCGTGGGGTACAATACTCCGCCTCACACATTGAATAATTCTATCTCCTTACTGCTCAACCCTGGTTCATGACTCAAAAAAAGAATCCTTCGCTGCTACTTGCCTTTATACCCATTCTGGTGCTGGTTGTGCTGCTGACGGGTAATGTTGTGTTTTTTGGAGCCGATGCCACCGGAGGCCCAAACCAGATTGCCTTGATTTTTGGGGCCGCGGTTGCCGGCGTGATTGCCTGGCGGTTGGGTTATTCGTGGGTAGAGATTGAGCACAGCATAGTAAAAAGCATCAGCACGGCCATGGGCGCAATGCTGATTCTGTTGGTAATCGGCTCACTTTCGGGTACGTGGCTGATTAGCGGCATTGTGCCTGCCATGATTTACTACGGTCTAAAAATCCTCAATCCCACCATTTTCTTATTTGCGGCCTGCGTTGTTTGTTGTGTGGTGTCGTTGGCCACGGGCAGCTCGTGGAGCACGATTGCCACAGTGGGTATTGCCCTGTTGGGGATTGGCAAGACATTGGGCATTCACGAAGGTTGGATTGCCGGAGCGTTAATTTCAGGTGCATACTTTGGTGATAAGATGTCGCCCCTGTCCGACACTACCAATCTCGCGCCGGCCATGGCCGGCACTGATCTTTTCACGCACATTCGATATATGGTTTACACCACTGTACCCACGCTTCTCATTACACTACTGATTTATTTCGTATGGGGATTCGTGCAAGACACGAGTTCTGCTGCCGCTGACACGTCTGCCGTGCTACAGGCGATTGACACATCGTTTAATCTAAGCCCGGTGCTTTTTGTAGTGCCTGCCCTGGTCATTTTTATGATTGTGCGCAAGGTCCCGGCCATCCCGGCGCTGCTGGTAGGTACGGTGCTTGGTGGCGTTGCTGCCGTAATTTTTCAACCCGATATCGTAAACCAAGTATCCGGCATTGAAGGCGATTATGCACGATCCGTGGGCGTAACGTTAATGAAGGCGATGTCCACCAGCATCGCGGTGTCCACCGATAATGCCATGATCTCCGATTTGCTCTCTTCCGGCGGTATGGGTGGCATGCTCAATACCATTTGGTTGATTTTATGCGCCATGATTTTTGGCGGCGTAATGGAAAGTGCCGGACTATTAAAAGCCATCGCAGAGCGAATCATTCAGTTTGCACACTCCACGGGCTCGCTCGTAGCATCTACTGCGGCCACTTGTATTTTCTTCAACCTCACCGCCTCTGATCAATACATGGCCATAGCCGTTCCGGGCCGCATGTATTCCGATACGTACAAAAAGCGCGGCTATAAGCCCGAGTTATTGAGCCGCACGTTAGAGGATAGCGGCACGGTTACTTCTGTGCTCATCCCCTGGAACACCTGCGGGGCCACTCAATCCAAAGTATTGGGTGTTTCTACATGGGCGTATGCGCCCTTCTGCTTTTTTTGCATCATCAGCCCGCTCATGACGGTGGCGCAGGCCTACCTGCACTTCAAAATTGTACGAAACACCACGCCTCAAAACAACGACTGATCTGTGGAAGCAAAAGACATTACCAACGAAGCCATGCAACTATTGCCGTTGCGCGCCTTCGAAGGTAAGGTATCGGTAATCACCGAACCGGCTCAACTTACCCGTGCATTGCCTTACTTGCGCGATCAACCCGTGTTGGGTTTCGATACAGAAACACGGCCGAGCTTTAAAAAAGGCCAGTATTACCCGGTGTCGCTCATTCAATTTGCCACCCGCGAGCGGGCGTTTTTGGTACGCCTGAAAAATCTCGGTTTGGCCGAGGAATTGCTTCACCTGCTGGAAAACGAAAAACAAATCAAGGCAGGTGTGGCTTTGCATGATGATATCAAGGCCCTTCAAAAACTAAAGCCTTTTCGGGCGGGTGGATTCACGGATTTAGCCATGAGCGCGCGCCAGCAGGGGCTACAGGTAGAAAGTGTAAAAAAACTTACTGCGTTGCTCCTTGGCTTTCGGATTAGCAAAAGTGCACAAACCAGCAACTGGGATGACCCCACGCTAAACGAAAAGCAGATTTCGTATGCCGCTACTGATGCGTGGGTGTGCTGGGAAATTTACTATCGGTTATTTGGAGGAGTAAAATGATATCAGCTTACGGATTCAAAACACGGGTTACCAACAACGCGGCAAAGGGTTGTTTTCTGCTGAATACAGGATCTTGTTTCCAAATAAAAGATTCCGTAGTAACACTCACATAGCTCAACTGGATCGTGTTTGGATCAAAAGTAGTCTTTCCCCAGATGGCATTTATTGAATAGAATAGATGATCTGCTGTAAGGAATACCGGGTTTTTCCAATAATATCTAAAACTTACCGATAAAATCACCCACGAGTCGGAAACTCTAACTTCGAAAACATTTTCGCCAACACTTTCCCGGGTACACCTGACAATGTGTACTTCCGGAGATTCAACCTCGGATTGAACAAAGGAGAAGGTCCAATCTTCCAATTGTTCAAAGTTAAAAACCCCCGCCCGGCTGGTAAGAAAATCAAAATACCAAGGAGAAACTATGGAATCATAAGCCTCACGTTGAAACCGGCCCAGTACATCCGCAATTGACTGGCCGGAAGTTGGTTCACCCAAGCCAAGCGTATCAAGTTGAAATACACGCAGGGGTTCAAGTTTTTTTTGAATGCCGGTGCGTGCCTTCAAAGAATTGTGAACACATTTCAGAAAAAACTCTTTCGCAGTTAAAGAATGGATCGTTACGTTGGTGAGTGTATCTGCCAATGGCATCAATTCAAGGTAGGAAATACGCTCAATGCTATCTGCCGGAATTTTTACGCTTTTGAATCCAATGTGCGAAATGGTAACAAAGTCGGATGCTGAAAGTGCGTCTTTTCGGATCGAGTAATTACCGTTCAGATCGGTGATCGCAATTACCTGCTTTGAAACGGTTGAATAGATGTGCGCGCCGGCAACTGGCGATCCATGCAGGGCTTTTACATAGCCCTGCACTAAAAAATCGCGCTCCTGTGCCAACACAAAAATCTGGCTAAAAACTAGCTGCGCAAAAACAAAAAATCGACTAGCGTTCATCTGCCGGAAAACAGAACATGTACAAACCATGGTGTCTTCCGGCTTTGGTGAAGTCTGGGTATCTGCAAGAGCGAAAAAGACCACACTTTGTTACAAACTAGTTATGAACTCGATAAGTCCGGCTTGGCAAATGTCTACCCCACGCAACTCTGAAATCACCATTAGAAGCCATTAAAACCAATTCTTTATCTTTTTGCGGTTTGCGTTGTTGCGTTATTTCCAGACGCAGGTAGCTCGTGTAAGCGATAATAGAGATTTTAACTTTCACCTACCTGTATGTAAAAGAACTATTCAAAACAGATCGATTCAACATTTAGCCCCAAAACTTAGATCGCCCGCATCACCCAAACCGGGTACAATGTAGCACCGGGAGTCTAACTTTTCATCTTGTGCAAACGCCCAAACCGTGTGCGGCAGGGTAAGGGTGCGGTCGAGGTGCCGAAGACCTTCCGGCGCAGCCACCAACGCCACCACGTGAACATGGGCCGGCGTTCCGTTTCGGGTTAACACCTGCATCGCATCCGATACCGACTTGCCGGTAGCCAGCATCGGGTCGATCAAGATCACCACGCGATTTTGCAACCCCGGAGTGGCAACATAATCCAACTGAATGTTTACCTCGCCGGTGCCCTCTTGCCGGTACGCCCCAATAAACCCGCAGTCTGCTGCATCAAAATAATTGCGGAACCCTTCAAAGTATGGCAGCCCCGCCCGAAGAATGGTAAGCAACACGGGTTGCTGCACCAGCGTGTGTAATCGGGTTACACCCAGGGGCGTTACCACCTCCTGCTCGCGGTAGGGCAGCGTTTTTGAAATCTCTACCGCCATGATCTCGCCCAGGCGCTGTAGGTTTCTTCTAAACCGCATGCGATCTTTTTGAATTTCTTTGTCGCGCAACTCGCGCAGGAATTGATTCGCAATAGACGGGCCGCTCATGAGTTGTACCATAGCAAATTTTTTAATGCAGAAAATTTAAAATAAGTTGGCCTCGCATCCGCGCAAAGCGGAAAAAATAAATGGATTTATTGCGCCAACTCTGCGAAATACCCGGCCCGTCTGGCCACGAACGACCCGTACGCGATTTCCTGATCGCCTACATCCGTAAAGAAGGCAAGAAATGGAAGCACAAACCGGTGCTCATTGCTGGCGAAGAACTTCAGGATTGCCTGATTGTAAAGTTTGGAAAACCGCGCACGGCCATATTTGCACACATGGATACGGTGGGATTTTCCGTACGGTACTACAATCAACTGCTCAGCATTGGTAGCCCCGATGCAGAAATGGGCACGCAGCTGGTTGGCGTAGACCGGCAGGGACCAATCGTGTGTGCGTTGGAATACGATAAAGACCAGCATGCGTTTTACAAATTTGGCCGGCCGATTGAACGTGGAACTACGCTTACCTATCAAGTACAATTCACGCACGACCGCCATTTTATTCAATCCGCCTACCTGGATAACCGCCTCGGCATTTACAACGCGTTGAAGGTAGCCGAAACGCTGAAAGATGGTGTATTGATTTTTAGTTGCTGGGAGGAACACGGTGGCGGCGCTGTGCCGTATCTGGCTGACTATGTTTTTAAAAAATGGGGCGTGCGGCAAGCGCTAATCTCAGACATTACGTGGGTATCCGATGGCGTAGCGCTGGGCGAGGGCGTGGTGATCTCGCTACGCGACCGCCATGTGCCGCGAAAAGTTTTCATTGATCGGATTCGGGCACTGGCGCTCCGCAGCAAAATAAAGCACCAGCTTGAAGTGGAAGGGATGGGCAGTAGCGATGGTGGCGAGCTGCAGCGCGGGCCGCTGCCTTTTGACTGGTGTTTTATTGGAGCGCCGCAGCAAAACCCACACACGCCGCACGAGCGCGTTCATAAAAAAGATGTAGCGACCATGATCGCCCTGTACCAATACCTCATGCAAGAACTTTGAAACCAGTAAAAAGCAACTCACGCAAATTATCCCATGAAAACGTCTCGCAGAAAGTTTATTAAATCCGCAGCCTTTGCGGGCGCATCGGTATCCATTCTTCCGGCGCACACCGTGTTAGCCCACGCAAAAGAAGGGAAAGTACGGCTAGGCTTCATTGGCGTCGGCTTTCGCGGGCAAAGCCATCTGGAGCTCGCGCTCCGGCGTACTGATGTGGAAGTGGTAGCCCTGTGCGACATTCAGCAATCGATGATGGATATGAGTCTGAAACTCGTAACCGAAGCGGGTAAACCCAAACCACAGGTAATTCTGGACGGCCCCTACGGGTACCGCCGCATGCTCGAAAATAAAGACATTGATGCCGTGATTATTTCTACCCCGTGGGAATGGCACACGGTGCAATGCCTGGATGCCATGAATGCAAAAAAGTACGTGGGCTGCGAAGTAATTACCGGCATGACCTTGGAAGAGTGCTGGGAATTGGTGAATACCAGCGAGCGCACCGGCATGCCCCTCATGATGTTAGAAAACGTGTGCTACCGCAGAGATGTAATGGCCGCCATGAACATGGTGCGGCAGGGCGTTTTTGGAGAGTTAATTCATTTACAAGGCGGATACCAACACGATTTGCGGCAGGTGAAGTTTAACGATGGCAAAACCTCGCCCGGTGTGGGAGCCGAGTTTGGTGAGCGTGGTTTTAGCGAAGCACAGTGGCGCACGCAACACTCGGTGTACCGCAATGGCGACTTGTATCCCACCCACGGCATTGGGCCTGTGGCCATGATGGCTGATGTTAATCGCGGCAACCGGTTTACCAAACTTGTTTCCTACGCTTCAAAAGCCCGCGGCTTACACCAGTATGTTACGAAGGTAGGTGGCCCGGCCCACCCCAATACAAAAATCAATTTCAAGTTGGGCGATGTGGTAACGACCATGATCGAAACATTTAAAGGCGAGACAATTTTGTTACAACACGATACCAATCTGCCCCGGCCCTACTCGTTGGGCTTCCGGGTGCAGGGCACAGAGGGAATATGGATGGACGTGAACAACTCCGTTTACATTGAGGGAAAAAGTGAAAAACCCCACCAGTGGGATGCCGAAAAATCCTGGCTCGAAAAATACGATCACCCACTTTGGCAGAAATATGGCAAAGATGCCTCTGGCGCAGGCCATGGCGGTATGGATTGGTTTGTGCTCAACGCGTTTATTGAATCTGTAAAACGAAAAGTAAATACCCCGCAAGATGTGTACGATGCGGTAACATGGAGCGCAATCACGCCATTGAGCGAACAATCGATTGAGTTGGGTGGGGAATCCGTGGTGTTTCCCGATTTTACCAACGGCCAGTGGATGTTTCGTAAAAACAACTTTGCGTTGGACGACAGTTACTGATCGGCCCGCGCAGCCTTTGCCCCTTTTTTAAACTTCCACGGGCAGTGGCGGCAGCCCGATTGGCAGCAGTAGCCCCGCTGCAAATGGTATGCTTCGGTAAAAACGATCAGTCCGTTTTCCCAGTAATAGAGCTCCGTATCGGCAGGAGCCTCTTTTTTCTTTCGGATGGGCAACACAAATACAAAGTAACTCCTTACCATTGCGGTATGAGCATTTTGTTGAAGGCAATTTTATGCGCAGGAGCAGTCGTCCTTTTCGGGTGCCAAACCCGCGAACAACGCGCAGCGGAAACCACCAGCGTAACGTATGCCAAAGGTTTTTCCGTAACCGCTGGCGAAGGCTACACGCGCCTCACCGTGCAATACCCTTACCCCGGCGCCACGGAAGGCTACGAGTATTGGTTGGTGCCGCACGGTGCGGCCGTACCCGCGGCACCACCGCAGGTGCAAATCATCCGCACTCCGGTGGATAAAATGGTGTGCACATCCACTACCCACATTCCCCTGCTGGATTACTTAGACGAATCACCCGCATTGGTGGGTTTTCCTACCACCGATTACATCAGCTCGGAAAAAATGCGGGCGCGAATAGGCGCTGGCCATGTGGTGGATCTGGGTATTGATAAAGGGATGAATCTGGAGTTGCTGTTTTCCCTACAGCCCGAACTGGTGATGGGTTATACCATGACGCGCGACCTTGGTCAACTAAAAAAAATTCAGGAACTCGGCATTCCTGTTGTGATCAATGCCGAATACCTGGAAACCCACCCCCTTGGCCGGGCAGAATGGATTAAATTCATGGCGCTGTTTTTTCAAAAAGAGCAACAGGCCGATTCTGTTTTTCGATTTATTGAGCAGGAGTACCTGCGTACCCAGGCGGTAGCGCAACAAGCCACCTCGCGGCCCACTGTACTGAGCGGCATTGTGTATGGCGATGCGTGGTTCATGCCCGGTGGGAAAAATTACGCAGCCCGCCTGATGCACGATGCCGGTTTGAATTACCTCTGGAGTGATAACGAATCGCAGGATTTTCTTGAACTAAGTTTTGAAGCCGTATTTGCCAAAGCCGCCACGGCCAACATCTGGATTGGCGTTGGTGCGTTTACCACGCTGACAGAACTCACCCAATCCGAACCGCGGTATGCGCTCTTTGCGCCGGTTAAAAACAAAATGGTATTTACCTACAACGCGCGGCAAGGCGCCACGGGCGGAAGTGAATTTTTGGAATTGGGGTACTTGCGCCCCGATTTAATTTTGAAAGACCTCACGAAAATTGGGCACCCAGAATTACTGCCAGAGCACGCGCTCTTTTTCCATGCGCCACTCCGGTAACTACGGCAGATAAAAGTCAAAAACAATTCCGTTCATGCACTTGAAGTGCCCCTTCGGGCATTTTGCGTGCCCGATCTTCGAGCATGGCCTGCAACTTAACCGGTTGTTTTCCAACACCGTAAACTTCGTGCGGTAAGGATACATCCCAAAGGAAGGCACCGTGTTGCCCCAAATGCTGAATACCTCTTTTTTCAACGCAGCAGCAATATGCATTAAACCGGTGTCGTGGGTAAACACGTAGCGCGCCTGCCGCACCAAGCTGGCCGATTGATTGAGGTTGTAGAGGCCGCACGCGTTATAGATCACCGTTTTCTTGTTGAGCTCCGTAAGGCCTGCCTCCCAATCGCCTGCCGCGGGCCGGGCAAAAAACCGCGCAATTTCATCCCCTGCGGGTTGGTCTTCTTTGCCACCCAACAACACAATGGGTTTGTTTATTTTGTCGCACAATTCAATCATCCGCTTCACCGGCAATTTCTTGGTGTTGTGCTGGCCGCCAATGGCGTAGGCCACATAGCCTTGTTGAAATCCCGGTGGGAGCCAATCGAGCGGAACTTCATCCCGATCAGGAATAAAAAAATCCAGACCCAACGCATCCATCTTCACCCCCAACGCCTTAACCGTATCCATGTAGCGATCTACAATGTGGCGGTTAGGCAAACGGTTCATTTTCAGATTTACCAGCATCCATTTTTGCAGATTGAGCTTGTCAAAACTATGCGCCGGGCGGCCCAACGCGCGCTTGATTTGCCAGGTGCGCAGGTTATGGTGCAAATCAATCACCACATCAAACGCTTCCGCTTTCAGCTCCCGGATCAACTCCCTCAAACTTCCCGCCAAAACGTGCACACGGTCGATGTACGGATTGTTCTCCAACATCCCCCGAAAGGGCGGTTTTGTGGCATAGTGCACCTGCACATCGTCCAGCTGGGTTTTCAATGCACGCACCACGGGGGTGGTTAAAACGATGTCGCCAATAGAAGAAAAACGAAGAACAAGAACCTTCACAACACAGTACCGGATTAGTCTGAAAAATACACAACTGAAATCACTATTTTAGAAGCCATGATTGATTTGCTATGAACTATTGGCTTGTAAAAACAGAACCGGGTACGTTTTCGTGGAGCGATTTGCAAAAGGCGGGTAAGACCGTTTGGGATGGCGTGCGTAACTTTCAGGCACGCAATCATCTGAAAGCCATGAAGAAAGGCGATGTAGTGCTGATCTACCACAGTGGCGATGACAAGGCCGTGGTGGGGCTGGCCAAAGTAAGCAAAGAAGCCTACCCGGAACCGAAGGCCCCCGATTGGGTAGCCGTAGATCTGGAAGCAGGCGACACCTTAAAAAAGCCCGTTACCCTTGCCGAAATAAAAGCCAATAAAGAGTTGGCAGAAATGGTGCTGGTGCGGGCCTCGCGGCTCTCCGTGCAACCGGTAAAGGCCACCGAGTTGGATTTGATCTTGCGCATGAGTAAAAAATGAAACGGGGTTCGCTCATTGCCATTTCTTTGCTGCTGGGGCTGGGCATCGCGGCGCGCGCGCAATTGCAACAGCCGTATCGGTTTGAAATAGAACAGAAGCCCAGTAAGCCCGCGTTTTCCATCATCTCTTTGGGCCTGCAAGGGCTTGCACTCGTGCGCGATAAAGACGAATACCGCAGCGGCCAAAAGTTGTTTGAGCTGGTCTTGTTAGACACTGCCCTGAACAAAACCTGGGAAACCGAAATGGAACTTAACCCGCGCTTGTTGTTGGTGGGCTACGATTATGTCGATACCCACCTGTTCTTGCTCTTTCGGGAGGGCGAATCCATCCAAAGCGATTTCGAGTTGCTTACACTCCATGCAACCACCCATGCCACGCAACGCTACAAGATAAAACAGGATTTCAATTTTAAACTCACACACTTTAGCGCCACGCCGCATAACATCATCCTTGGCGGGTACCTCAGCAGCGAGCCATCGGTGCTGATCTACCGGCTGGCCGACAACCAAATGAAAGTGATGCCCGGATTTTTCCTTTCGGGGATGGAGTTGCTTGACGTTCGTGTAAACGAGAATTTCACATTCAATGTGTTGATCTCTTCGCGCGTGGGCAATAACGACCGAAAACTGATTCTCCGCACATTTGATGAGGATGGCGTGCAGCTTCTAGAAGATGAAATAGAATTGCCCTCTGGGTTCGTGCCGCTCTCCGGAATAACCAGCAGTCTCATCCGGCAAGATCTTGCCATCGTGGGCACATACGCGGTGGGTAAAAACCGCACCTCCACAGGCCTTTATTTTACAATGGCCGATCCGGAACAGAAACAACCACTGCACTTTATTGAATACGATCGCATTCCGCACTTTCTCGACTACCAAAACACACGGCGTGCAAACAAAATCAAACAGCAAGCCCAGAAGGCCCGACTGAAAGGCCGCACGAGTTCCTTTCGAACAAACGCCGTGCCTTTGCGCCTAAACGAAAATCAAAAAGGCTTTGCGCTGCTGCTAGAAGTGTTTAGCGCATCAAGCGCGATGAGCGTTAATCCCTACTCAAATGCTTTTTCTTGGGGGCCACCGACGGACCCTTATGCCGGGCCCGGTTGGATACCCTTTGCCAGCCGCTATTATTCCAACCCCTACTCCTTCGCTAATCATTACCCGAATTCGGTTGACTACAAGATGCAAGCGGCGCATGTCGCGGTGCTCAACGACAAAGGCGAGGTGATCGATGATTTGCAACTAAAACTGCATGACGAACCTAGGCCCGTGCTAGAGCAGACATCCGACTTTTTGTTTAACGATCAGGGTACTGGCATTTTGTACAAGAAAGAAAGTGATCTATTCAGCCACCTCAGCGCGGCAGCAAAAGAAAATTCCGTTCTGGACACCGTAAAGGTTGAACTATCTAAAGAAACGGAAGAAATCCGCAACGAATCCGAATTTGATGGGGGAGTGCGCTGGTGGTTTCAAAATACGTTTTACCTGTGGGGTTTACAGACCGTGCGCGACCGCGACAAACAAACGGAAGATCGCACACGTTATGTATTTTATATCAACCGGGTAAATGCCATTCCGTAACGCGTTTGCTTTTTTTGTCTTTATCAGTACCGCCGGGGTAGCCCAACTTCAGCATGAGGGGCGTTTTGAAATCCCGTTGCTGGACGAAGACCGGGTTGGGTACAGCGTTGCAGGAGCAGCCGAAGCAGGCGTGCTATTGTACAAATCGTATTATGGCGAAAAGAACGATCAACTTGAGCTTATTCGGCTGGATACCGCCTTCCAAAAAAAATGGGAAGGTTTTGTAACCGTTGATCGCGGGTACTCACCCTTTGCCACCTCCACCGTTAACGATCGCTGCTTTTTTTTAATGCGAGACGCGGCCAATCCGTTTGCCAGTTTTAAATTATTGAATCTGGATCTTGACAGTGGTGTTTACGTGCAACGCACCATTCGCAATACCATTCCGTTTACACCCATTGCATTCCTGGCCGTAGAGGGTGCCGTATTCATTGGCGGGTATTTCAACTACCGCCCATTGGTGCTGCATTACAGTTTTAAAACCGACCAGTCGCGGGTACTGCCCGGTTTCTTTTATGAGCAAGGCGAAATCACCCAAATGAAAGACGTGGGCAGTGGCGCTGTAGACATCATTGTGAGTGCGCGCTTTTTTGAAAAAAAGAAGTCGTTGTGGATCAGAAGCTACAGCTACGAGGGCGATCTTACCAAGACCATCATCTTGCAGGCCGAACCCGACAAGCATTTGTTGTTTGGGCGCACCATTGCGCTGGCCGATGGTTCTCAGCTGGTCAGCGGTGTGTACGGTCGCAATATTGAGTATTCGCGTGGGGTATTCGTTGCAAAAATTGATCCCACGGGCACTTACAACATCCGCTACTACAACTTTGCCGAACTGCAGCACTTCTTCAAATTCATGAAAGCAAAGCGCGAAGAACGGGTGAAGAAACGTATTGAACGCAGAAAAATCAAAGGCAAGAAAAACCGATTCAACTACCGCCTGATGGTGGACGACCTGATCATGGTGAATGGCGAGTACGTGATGCTGGGCGAAGCATTCTACCCCCGGTATGTGTATGCCAATCGAGGTATCTCGCTGGCTCCGGTAACTGGCATTTTCCTTGGAAACAACCTGGTGTTTGATGGCTTTTACTATACCCATGCGGTGGCCATCGGGTTTACCCCGGATGGAAAAATCAAATGGGACAACAGTTTTGAGATTAACGATGTGAAGAGCTACCAGCTGGAGCAGTTTGTAAAAGCCGTGCCCCGCTCCGATTACATGACACTGTTGTATTTATTTGGCAACGACATCCGAACCAAATCCATCATCGGCTCAGAGTTACTGGAAGGCAAAACAAAAATTGCGTTGCAACCCCTGCTCAAGGCAGATGTAGTGGTGGAAAAAAGTACGTTTCGCTCAAACCTGCAACGGTGGTACAATGATACCTTCTACGCATCCGGGGTACAACGCGTAAAAAACATGGCCGACGCGGGCGTGCCTTCCGAGCGAAAGGTGTTTTTTATCAATAAGGTAGTTTACAAATAGGGGGGTTTAGCTATCTTGCGCCGCAAGCCATGCGGAAGAAGCTCCTTTTCGACTCACGCCACCTCGACATTACGCTGAATCGGCTTTCGCAGCAATTAATCGAGAACCACCGCGATTTTGAAAATTCCGTTATCCTCGGTTTGCAACCTCGCGGCACGTTTTTGGCCGAGCTCATTTGCAAAAAACTTAATCAACTTACCCGCAAAAAAATTGCATTCGGCCTGTTAGACACCACGTTCCATCGGGATGATTTTCGCAGACGCGAGGTGCCGGCCAAAGCCAGCGAAACCCGAATTGATTTTGTTATTGAGGGTAAGGAAGTAATCTTGATTGATGATGTGCTTTACACCGGCCGCACCGTGCGGGCGGCCATGGATGCCATGCTCAGTTTCGGGCGACCGCAAAAGGTGGAGTTATTGGTGCTTGTTGACCGCAAACACACGCGCGATGTGCCGATTGAAGCGAATTACGTAGGCAAGTATGTGGATACGCTCGAAAGCCAAAAGGTATTGGTCGAGCTTGAAGCACAGGGCTTCGAACAAAATAAAATCTGGTTAGTGAATAAGGCGTAACCTATGTCTAAATTAAGCCAACGTCATCTGCTCGGAATCAAAAACATCACCCGTCAGGACATTGAGCTGATTCTGGAAACCGCCGGGAATTTTAAAGAAGTCATCAATCGGCCCATCAAAAAGGTACCTTCTTTACGGGATGTAACCATCGCCAACATTTTTTTCGAAAACTCCACCCGCACCCGGCTTTCGTTTGAGCTGGCACAGAAGCGCCTTTCGGCCGATGTGATCAACTTCGCGGCATCAAGCAGCTCAGTAAAAAAAGGCGAAACGCTGTTGGATACGGTGAACAATATTCTGGCGATGAAAGTGGACATGATTGTGATGCGGCACGCCAGCGTAGGAGCTCCACATTTCTTATCGAAGCACATTCAAGCCAACATCGTTAACGCCGGAGACGGTACCCACGAACATCCCACGCAGGCACTACTGGATGCGTTTTCGATTCAGGAAAAAATAGGCGCAGTAGCAGGAAAAAAAATAGCCCTGATTGGCGACATCCTACACTCGCGCGTAGCCTTGTCGAATATTTTTGCATTGAAGAAGCTAGGCGCACAAGTGATGGTCTGCGGGCCGCCCACTTTGCTGCCGCGGCACATTCGCAGTTTGGGCGTGGAGGTTGAATTAGACGTACAAAATGCCTTGCAATGGTGCGATGTGGCCAACGTGTTGCGTATTCAACTCGAGCGCCAGCAACTTAAATATTTTCCTTCCCTGCGCGAGTACACGCTCTACTACGGCATCACCAAAAGAATGCTCGACAATTTGAAGAAAGAAATCGTACTGATGCATCCGGGCCCGATTAACCGCGGCGTTGAGCTCAGCAGCGATGCCGCAGACTCCGGGCACTCCATCATTCTCGATCAGGTAGAAAACGGTGTAGCCGTGCGCATGGCCGTGTTATACTTGCTGGCAGGTGCCAGTTAGTCTGCAATCACCTCGATCTCTACGCGCACGTTGGTTTGCGCCTGGCTGTGCAGTTTATCATAAATCGGTTTCTTGCCACCCCACGCTTTCACCTCCAGTCGGTTGGCCGCAATACCCTCGCTTATGAGATAGCCTTTGATGATTTCTGCACGCTCCTCGCTAAGTTTTTTGGCTGATCCAAAGCTTTCTTTCGAATCCGCCAACGAAAAAAAGTTATCGTTTCCGGCCTGAATGATTTTTCCAGACGCATTTCCGTTGGTATGGCCATGGATCCGAATCTTCATGTTTGGATTCTCCTGTAGCATTTCCTTCAGCGCATTTACTTCATACCGTGATTCCGGCCGCATGATGGCCGCATCTTTAAAAAAGAACACCTGGTACATCACCTGAATATCACCCTTTTTTAACCGGACCAGCGCAAAGGGAACCCGCACGGCACCGTTTTCTTCGGTTACGCCCTCGGTTGCGGTTGGTTGATTAAAGTCAAGAATGTGGCCAAGCTTTCGGTAGCCGAACACCTCGCATACCAAAGAGATTTTGCCGGATTTGTTCACGGGACGCACCCGCACCGACTGGTTGCCTTTGTACGATGCTTTGCGTTTGTCTTGCTCCGCATCAATCACATCAACTTCGCCTTCGATCGCTTTTTCATTGCTCTGGCGATAAATATTGAAGACAAAGTTTTTTGCCCCTTCCGCATCGTCATCAACAGACGCTGCCAGTAAGGCTGCGGGTGTTTCTGCCACAAGCGCAGGCGTTGCGGCTGCGCTGCCGGCGGGTGGTTGGCTTTCTTGTGGTTCGGCCACGGCGGTCAGTGCCGGAAGAACAGCTTGAGGCTTTGGCGTAGGTTCATCTTTCGCTATCACGGGCACGGCCAAATCCGTTACCGGATTTACGTCTACTCCTTTTATCACCGGGCTTTGCGCATCTAAAGAGCCGTTGTACACCCACGTGTCGTGGTAAGGCGATTTTTCGCGCAGTGCACGCGCCTGCTCAAATGCCTCGCCCTTGTTAGCCGTTTTCAGCACATAGACGTAGTATAAGTTACGGTTGACGTTAAGTTGGCACTCGGCATGAAATTGCGCGCTGGCCTTCTTCACGAATTTTTGCGCGTTTTCCGGAATCGCGAACGCGCCAATCACCACGTAGTTGGAGACGGATGAATCTACCCGGTCTGGCATGGCGCTGGCCACCCGAACGGCCAGCAAAAAAGCGGTTAATAATGAAGCCTTCATAGACTTTTTTGTTTGTGGGGTACAAAAGTGAACTCAACTACGTGAAAGAATTTCCCGAAAAAGGTTGAAACCTTACACATCAAAGAGAACTATTTAAATTCAAATATCACAAAAAAGTATCATCTATTTGATAATCAGTTAAATATCATTTTGAAACAACCGTAAACCGGCTTTCCAGCAGGTTGCCTTCCTGGTCGGTTAACGTAATAACATGTTCCCCTTCGCCTGCCTGCAAAGGTAACTGGTGGGGATTACGGGTAGAGCCAATGTACTGGCCATCCAGATGCCAGAAGAGCAATTGGCCGGCCTGGCGGTGCGCGGCATGGAAAACCGTTTGCTCCGGCAAACCATCAAGGCCTCTTGGGATAAACACTTTCGTATTGGGTTTGGGATAGATAAAATCCATAGCCGCAATCGCAGCGGGATTGGCGCATCCCGGGCGGTAGGGCGGCAGCGCCTTGTAGCCCCAATGTTGTTGTTTAAAATAGTATTCCATCACAGGCGGAAGCACAAACCAGGCAGTAGCATGGATATGCTCCAGCGAAGCGCAACCGCTGTGAATCCGGTATTGATGATCGTGCGACAAGTGAACCAGCCGGTGGTAAGGGCATGGCAATGCATGTGCTTTACCGTGCACAGCAAGTTGTTGAACCCGCCGGCGGCAAAGGTCCGTTGCCGGATGGCCACTCTCTGCACAAACGGTGATTTCCTTTAACTCTGAATTTGGCCGTTGAAACCACAACGGATCCGCAGGCAAAGCAGAAAAAACAGAAAACATCAGCGGGGCGGCCGCGTCTGTGCCGGTAAGGCCGGGCCGCCCTTCGCCATCTGCATTGCCTACCCACACTCCCACCGCATATTGCGGGGTAACGCCCACCGCCCATCCATCGCGAAAGCCAATACTTGTTCCGGTTTTCCAGGCAATGGCACGAGCACTGCTAAAGTGTTTCCAGCCGGCTTCCTCGCTGGGTCGATTCACTTCACGCAGCGCCTGAAATGTTTGCCAAATAGCGGCTGCGGAAATCAGGCCAACCGGCTGTCCTTCATCGACTTTAACATTGGGGGCGGCACTAAACTGCGGCGGATGAATATCGGCTGCGGCATAGCGCTGGGCGTGCATGCGCAGAAAATAGTGGTTTAATGTGCGTGCCAGCGAAGCATACGCACCGGTGATGTCCCACAGGGTGCCTTCTGCGCCACCCAAGACAAGCGCCAACCCGTAATGATCGGCCGGCTGATGAAGCGTGGTGAGACCCATGCGGGTGAGCAGGTGATAAAATTTCTCATACCGGTAACTGCGCAGTTGGTGTACAGCAGGAATATTGAGCGACCGCGTGAGTGCCTCGTGCGCGGGCACAGCTCCATCATATTGCCGCGAAAAATTTTTGGGTGCAAAGCCGTTGATGATTGTGGGAACATCCGGCTGCAGCATGTTAGGCAGCAGTCTTCCTTCATCTAAAAGCGCCGCATACAAAAAGGGCTTTAAGATACTGCCGGTGCTTCGGGGCGCCTGAATAACATCTACGTGCTCGTTACGGCCGCCAACGGAAGTGGTATTGCCCACATAGGCCAGCACGTGCCCGGTGTTTACCTCCAACACAACCACAGCTGCATTGTGAATTTGCTTCTCGCGCAAACTGTGATGATGGTCGCTAACGATTTCACCAATGCGTTTTTGCAATGTCTCGTCAACGGTACTGGTAATCCGTTGCTGATCGTGACCGTGCGTGCGTGCCAGTTGCAGCAGATGCGGGGCAAGACGTGGCAACGGCAGGGGTGCATCCGGGATGGGCTCGGCCAGCGCCAAAGCATAATCGGTTTCGTCTAACTCACCTGTGGCAAGCAGCCGGGCAAGTAATTTGTTTCGTTTGGCCACCAGCGCCGCCCGGTTGCGCCCCGGATGAATCAGGGCCGGATGATTTGGTAATACCGCCAGCAGTGCGGCTTCGCCCCAACTCAATTCTTCTGAAGAGCGTTGAAAGTACCGCCAACAGGCTGCCTCCAGCCCCACCACATTGCCACCAAACGGCGCATGAGCAGCGTACAAACTGAGAATTTCCGCTTTGGAATACCGTAACTCAAGCCGCACCGCCAGCAGCGCTTCTTTCAGCTTCTGAAAAAAATGGCGCGGGGGTTGCCGATCGGCCAGCCGGATGATCTGCATCGAAAGTGTTGAGCCGCCATTCACCACCCGGCCAGCCGCGAGGTTATTTGCAGCCGCCCGCCCAATGGCCAGCAGATCTACGCCGGGATGGTAGTAAAACCGATGATCTTCAAATTCAAGAATTGCTTTCTCAAATTTCAACGGTACCTGCGCGTGCGCCGGAAAACGCCACTGCCCATCGGCTGCAATTGTGGCGCTAAGCAAACGCCCGTGTTTGTCTTCCAGCACGGTAGAATAGGGCGTATCAAAAAGTGGGTCGCGCAGGCTAAAGTAAAATGCTACCACCAGTGTTACTAGCACAATGCCGCCCGCAAGCCGAACCCGCTTCTTCACCATTACGGATTGCGATTGGCATGGCGCGAAACAAGCAGCCAACGCGCGCCACGTTTAAGATACACTTCGGTGTAACTAAGATCAATTACCAACGGATTGCCCGTCATTAACACCGTAAATTTTCCGCTACCGGTAACAATGGCCGTTTTGTGATACAACCGAACAGCAGCGGCTTTCACATCAATCGCCTGGTACACGAGTTTGCCCGAGCTTACATCCGCAAGAATTTCATCGCGGGTCTGAATCCACCCATTGGAGTGTATGTATTGCACACCAGGGTGGAGCACACCTTTCAATGAATCGAGCTGCCCGAAGGTGAGCCAGCGAAATTTATCGCTCGACAACTTCAATACTTTCGCCTCCACTTTGCTTTGCGCGATGAGCACGGGCGAACAAAACAAAAAACAAACGAAAAGCAGCAAACGCAGGTCTGCGTTCCAAACATTTAAAGAAGCGCAGTTCGTTAATCGACTTGACTTGTACATGGCTTTATTGATTTGGTGATTTACCTACCGCTACTTCATACCCCTTTTCGCGCGCATAGATCGTGCGATCGTACATGGCTTCGCATGTTACACCCGGCAGGTAGTAGTTACCTGCGTAGCTGGCAGTGAGCAATACTTTAAATGTTTTGGTTTGATTGGGATTCAAATCAAAGTAGGTGAATACCCGGTCATCACGGATATCCTGGTAGGTGGGTACATCCGCCTGCAGGCGATCGGCCGCCTCGTCTAGCCGGAGGTTATTGATTTCCCAACCGGGTGGAAAAATCTGCTGCAGCGCCAAATTACGATACGCGCCCCGCAATCCGGGGTTACTCACCCGCACCGAGGATACAAACTCTTGGCCCTGTTCCAACGATGCCGGGTTGAGCGGATTGCCATCCACATCCTGATAGGACACGAGCAAGTTTAAATTGTTTTCAGCCGCGGTCTCTTCACCACGGGCAGGCGTACCTTCGCGAATAACACGCACAAAAAGTACACCCTTGCCTTTATTTGCAAGCTTGAGCTCACGCAACTTGACACCATCTACCACCAAGGGCACCTGCGCTACTGCTAATTGGGTACTGGCAGTAGCTTCTTTGCCATTGTAAGAATAGGAAATCGCTAAGTCGCCCTTATCATTTGCACCGGCAAACAAACCCACCGATTTCAATGCCCATGCTGTGGCTTGCGTACTCAGCCAAACATTTGGGTTGCTGAGTTGCTCTGAGAGTTGCTGTACAATTTGAAACGCGCGCGCCCGGTCTTGCAAGGCAACCAGCGCCTCAAGCATGATGGCCTGGTCGCGCACGTCCGACCCATACGAATACGCCTGTTCTTGATAGGGTTTAACAACCAGCGGCAAGCGCTCAATGAGTTTCCGGGCGGCGTCTTCCTGCCCGGCTTTGGCATACGCCGTGGCCAACATCCACGCCGCGGTTACCGGCAGGTTGGGTTGCTCGCGCAACCGGTTCATCGCGCCCAGCTCCGCATCGTTTGCCAACACCAGCGTGTACAGGCGGTAGGCTTGGATCAGCTCGCTGCTGTAGGTTTCATTTGACTTGCGCCACGCTTGCGCCTGCCCGCGCTGAAATTTTTTCCAACGCTTAAGCATATCGGCCGGCACAAAAAATCCTTTCGCTTCTGCTTCAATCAAAAAATGCCCGACATACGAGGTGCTCCAACTGTCGTACCCGCCATCACCCGGCCAATACCCAAAGCCACCTTCGCGGTTCTGAAAAGCCTTCAATCGGTCTATACCCGCCTTTACATTTCGCTGCACGGTGGCCAACTCTTCGGCAGTGAGTGATTTCACCCGATCTACAAAAAGTTGTGGAAACACTGCTGAAGTAGTTTGCTCTACACATCCGTACGGGTATTGATACAAATAGCGCAACCGCTGCCCAAGGTTGATGGGCGGCAACGTAGACACTTCAAGCGTAGCGGAGTTTGTACCCACCATGCCTAAAGGCTCCACCGTATTTGCCCAGGTCTTACCTGCTTCTACGATGGCTTGCGCTACTTGTGTAGCCGGGGGGTTAGGATTACGCACCTCAATGGTGATGATTTCTGATGCACTTATTTTTCCAGCGGTTGCCACTACCTCTACTTTTGCCCAGCCGAGTTGTTCTTTTACTTGCAAAGGAAAGTTAACGGTAACCTGATCGCTCGTCAGATTGATGGTCTGTTTAGTATGTTCCATCGCCACGGGCCCGGTAAGTTTCACTTCTACGTTTGCATTCTTGATGTTTTTGTCCATGGTAAACAACGTTACCGGCAGCGTTACGTTTTCGCCGGGGCCCAACACCCGCGGCAGGGTAGCCAGCACCATCAGCGGTTTGCGCACGGGTGTAGTTTTCTCGGCATGACCGTACGCACCGTTATATCCGGCTACAACCATGGTCTTTACTGATCCGATATAGGCCGGCATTACGAAGGTGTGTTTGTTTGTACCCCCGTTCAGCGTAAACGGACCAAGATACTTTACCACTGGCTTGAAGCGATTGGATTTTGAGTCGTCTTCTTTGCTCATGAGTTCGGCATCGCCTCCCACCGCCAGCAGCCGCTCAAGCTGTCCACCAAATGAACCCATCACCTCATCGTAGACGTCCCACGTGCGCACCCCCAGTGCCTCGCGGGCGTAAAATCGCTTCCATGGATCGGGCGTTTGGTAGCGTGTGAGGTCGAGTAATCCTTCGTCTACCATTGCTATCGTGTAGGTCATTGGCCGTTTTGATTTTTCAGAAACGGTAAGCGTTACGGTTTGTCCCGGCTCAAGTACATCGGGTAACGTGAGTGTGGGTTGCAGGTGGGTATCCGGATCTTCCACCGGTACAGGAATAACGCCATACATGCGTATCGGCATGTCGTTGGCCGCCTGGCCATGTGGCTGTAAAAGCGACACGTGAACAAAAATGTTTGGTGCCATCTCGCTCGTAACACTAAACGAGTACGCGTTATCGCCTTTGGTAGTGTTAAGCCACTCGGTCTGCAATACACGGCTTCCATTCTCAATGCTGATCAACGCTCTGCCGTTTTCACTGCCGGGAATAACTATCGTAGCTTTTTCGTTGATGCGGTACACCGGCTTATCGGAGTTGAATGAAAGCATCGTAGCGCCTTCTGCTTCTTTGCGCGCCCGGCCGGCCCATCCGGGCCAATCGATGTACAGCGTTTGCGCGGTACGATGGCCCGATACCGGATCTTCGGCCACGATCAGAAACCGACCCCACTCCGGATACTTCACTTTAAAATTCCATGCCCCCCGACCGTCGCGCGTGTTGATCGTGCCTTGTGCAATGGGTTGCGAATAACTGCCCGACATGAAATTAACCTGACCCGCTTCGGACTGATCCCACCACCAGCGCCATTCAATTTTATACAAACTCAGGCGCACCCCATTGCGCGAAACCGGAGCACCATCCGCATCTACCGTAACGACATCTACGCGATGGGTGGTATCGGTAAGCAACATGCCGCGGGCAACATCCCCTTTCGGCAGCCGAATGCCGGTGTACGACACGTACGGATAATACGGAATGGTAAACCGATCGATACTAAAGTTACCGCTCTCCTCAAATACTTTTCCACGCACAATCGCATTGAGCACGCCCGGAGCAACGCTTTCTGTGGCGGGTATGGAAAGCTGAAAGTTGGCGGCACCTGTTTCATCGGTGCTACCTTCAAAAACTGAAAACGATTCGCTGGTAAAGTCGGCAGTAACATCGTCAAAGGTGAACTCTGGATACTTGTTAAAAGTGGTTTTTCCTTTGGCCAGCGTTACCTCAAACTGCGCCTGCAAGTGCTTGCCGGGTGCACCATGTAACCAGTTTACCTGCAAATCTGCGCGCACATTGTTGCGGCTGGCCGTAATCTTGTTTTCCTCCAATTGCAGATTAATCTTCAACCGGTTGGGCTTTACCGTTTCAATTTTGATGATCTGAGAAAATTCGGCCCCGCCAACTTTTACTTTCGCATTCCAGTTTCCGGTGGGTGCATCGGGGGCAGTGGCAGTAGCAAACGAATAGAAACCATTCTCGCCACCGGAGCGAACCAGCCGGTGAGTGAGCTGGCCCTGCGGATTTAAAAGTTCCAACACCACGGGATGCGCAGCCGGTAAGGTTTTGCTTTTGTCTTCCAACATGAACGTGAGGTAGAGCGAATCGCCCGGGCGCCAAACACCACGTTCGCCATAAATAAAACCTTTCAAGCCGCGCGATACGGCTTCGCCACCCACATCAAAATTACTCAGCGCTAATGCTTCACCCGCCTGCAACTTCAAATAGCCGCGCTGCAGACCGTTACGGGCAACTAGCGCAAAAGGCTTTTGCCGGGAAGAAATTTTTCCCTGACCCTGCGCATCGGTAGAAATTGTACCGAGCGTTTGCAACTGATAATCGAAGAGATCAACCTGTACCCCAGAGAGCGGCTTGGCTGTGTTGATATCCGTAACAAAAACGGTTGTAGTGCCGTCTTCGCCCGTCTTTGCGATAAGGCCAAGATCGGATGCAATGATGTTTCTACGCACTTTCCGGTTAGCAGAATAGTAAGAAGAGTGGCATGGATTATCGCGCTGTTCCCAATCGTATTCATCATCATAATAGTAATAATCTTCATACGAATCCCAATAGCTTTCTTCGCCTTCGGTGGCCCATTCTTCTTCCGATTCAAGTCGGGTCAAATCCGGCGCAGGTTCGCCTACGCAATCAAACGCAGAGAATTCCTTTTTAAAACCCAAGCGCACCTGATAAATCGCACCGGGTTCTGTTTTGATAATTGTGGCTAAATCCAGCGTGAAGCGGTTCCACTTGCCCAAATCGGCAACGCCCACATTCTCCAGAGAGATCACATGCTTGGCCACGGGCTTGCCCACGCGCCTGAGTTCGGAGTTGCCATTCCAATCGTTGATCTGAAAGAACTGCAATACGTTGGATTCGAAAATCCGAATGACTTGCACCTCTACGCGCTTCAGGTTAACGGCTTCAAACGGCAATACCAGGCCATTGCCCGAGGGAACGATATTGCCTTTGCCTGCAAAACGAACTGCCGGGTTTAACTGTTCAAAAACAACATCAAACGCATCGCCTTTGGCCATGCGGTAATCGTTGATGTTGCGAATACCCGGCGCTACCGTCAAATTCAGTGTTCCTTTTTGTCGCACGGCCGGAAAAACGCGCACCTGATTGTTTTCAATTTCAAAATCAAGACTGCCTGCGTTACCCAGCTGAATCAGTCCTTCCAGATTTTGGGCTTCGTTGAGCGGATCAGAAAACTGAACTACTACATGCTGGCTATTGCCCTGTTCTACGCGCACGTTTGTCACTTTAAAATCTGCCAGCGCCGGAATCTCCACGGCTTTGGTTTGTACCCGATCGGCACCAATGCGTTTGCCTTCCACTTCCAGCACTACTTCCAACGCCTGCTCACCACGGGCTACGTTACTCACTACAAAGTTGTGCACGCGGCCTTCATCAGTGTGGCTCCACGTCAGCGGTAGTTTTTGGCCACTTTGTGTTGCTGTAAGCATCTGTTCTACGGCAGTGCCATCTGCAACATCTGCGGTGGTGAGCACACCCTCAATCAGTTGCCGGGTAAGGTCGGTCTTCACCACCGGTCTGATGTTTTGAATATCCACCTCATAATTCTGGCGGATGACTTGAATGTTGAATTGAAATGTTTTTAAATCCGCCGGTAGGTTTTGTACTAATCGCGAGAGCAAAAATTCTACGTGATAAAGTTGCCCGGAACTCAATCGGTTATCTGGGCGGAACTCGATTGTTCGCAAATCCGTCCAGAAGGCTTTCCCCGGAATGGAGGGCGAAAAATCAAAGAGTTTGGCTACCGCCTCCTGACCAACGGCAAGTGAATCCACTGCGTTTTGGGCTAAGACTACGCGAATGGAGGCAGCGGCGCTTACCATCCCGGCGGTGTAGCCGGAGATGTGTTCTCCAAAGGCCGGGTTCACGGGCTGAGCCGCCAGATCACCCTTTGCCCGAAGCGGTTTTGTAAAGAATATTGCGATACCAATTGCTGCTGCGGCAAAGAGAACTATGCCGATGGTTTTCCAGGGCCACGTTTTCATAAACTGGGGTTAATGGGTTGCTTTAAAATTCCGGTAATAATTCTGAAAAAGGAATATGCGCTACACTTTTTTGTTTCAGGAATTCGTTACAAGCTAATCAACAGAAGATGAATAACTTTAAGTTGCTGGTTTTATTCATGCTCATGGGAACTTCCGAAACGCTACGTTTTAAAGAGGAACAACTGGCGCACCCGCGGGTGTTAGCCGCGTACCGTGATGCAAACCAGGCACTACTGCCCGAGTTGCAGCGCGCAACCGGCGGGAAGGGTTTTGATCTGTATGTACGGGCTTTCAAATCAGAACAGATCGTGGAAGTGTGGATTAAAACGGCAGGCAAAAACCAATACGAGGCTTTTCGCACGTACAACTTCTGTGCAACCAGCGGTACACTCGGCCCTAAACGACAAGAAGGCGACTTGCAGATTCCGGAGGGGTTCTACTCCATCAGGCATTTTAACCCGGTAAGTAACTTCTACTTATCGCTGGGAATTAACTATCCTAACCGATCTGATCAACTGCGAGGTCACCCCGTTTCGCCCGGCAGTGCGATCTACATTCATGGCGGATGCGCTACCATCGGCTGCATTCCCATTACGGATGAGAAAATCAAAGAACTTTACGTGATTGCGGTAGAGGCGCGGGCGCGGGGGCAACAGCATATACCCGTGCATATTTTCCCCATGCGTTTGAACAAAGCTGCGGATGCCGCCAGCCCACATTGTGATTTTTGGAATGAACTAATGCCCGTGTACCACTATTTTCAGCAGCAGCATAACCTACCGCAAATTACGATTGATAAAAACGGTACGTATATGATCAAGTAAACCGCCGGGCGATTTGGGTGCGCGCTTTATACCTTCTTTTCTACCTCGTGGCCTCCAAACTCATTACGGAGTGCAGCCACCAACTTACCGGAAAAAGTATCGTCCATTTGCGAGCGGTAGCGCATGAGTAACGCCATGGTAATGGCGGGCGTGGGCACACCCATTTCCAGTGCAGTTTCCACCGTCCATTTTCCTTCGCCCGACGAGTGCATGACGCCCCGAATGGACTCCAGATTTTTTTCTTTTTGCAGTACTTTTTCTGTCAGCTCCATTAACCAACTGCGCACGACAGAACCGTGATTCCACACCTTCGCTACCGCGGCCAAATCCAACTCCGGATATTGCTTGTGCAGCACTTCCATACCTTCTGCAATGGACTGCATCATGCCGTACTCAATGCCATTGTGGATCATCTTCGTGAAGTGGCCAGACCCTGATTTACCGGTGTACATGCTGCCGGCCGAAACGCTGATGGCTTTAAACAGCGTGGCACAATGCTGGTAGGCTTCGTGGGGGCCGCCCACCATGGTGCACACCCCGTGTAGCGCCCCCGTGGGGCCACCGCTGGTGCCGCAATCCAAAAAATGAACATTTATCTTCTCCAGTTCGCGGGCGCGCTGCTGCGTATCTTTGAAGTGCGAGTTACCACCATCAATGATGATATCGTTGGCTGCCAGATGGCTGCGCAGCGTATTTAAAATTACATCTACCGCATTGCCTGCCGGCACCATGATCCAGATTACCCGCCTGCCAGACAACATCTGGCACAGCTCGACTACCGAAGGGGCTGTGGCAATACCGTATTCTGCGATTTTTTGCATGGCCGATGCGCTTACATCAAAGGCAACCACTTTACATCCGTTGCGCTGCATGTTGAGCGCCAGATTGTAGCCCATCTTACCCAAACCAATCAGACCTACTTGCATGGTAAAGATTTAATTAAACAAAGTAATCCAGTACCAACACCCCTGCCAGGCCGAGCACCGAAACAATAGTTTCCATGAGCGTCCACGACAAAAAAGTCTGGCGAAGCGTCAAATTAAAATATTCTTTGAACATCCAGAAGCCGGTATCATTTACATGCGAGCACATCAGGCTGCCCGCGCCCACCGCCAGCACCATTAATTCCGGAGAAGTGCCCGGCACCAGAAGCAACGGCGCTACAATACCGGCAGCCGTGTTGCCCGCCACCGTGGCCGAACCGATCGAAACCCGCAACAGCGCGGCCATCGTCCAGGCGAACACCAGGGGCGAAAGCTCAAAGCCTGCGGCAAACGTTTTAACATAATCGCTGATTCCACTTTCGATGAGCACCTGTTTAAAACCACCGCCTGCCGCAATCACCAAAACCAAGATAAAGATTTCGCGGAGCGAGTGCCCCATTTGCTGTACCATTTGGCCGGACGTGCGGCCACGCTGGTAGCCCAAAAACCACACGGCACAGGCTACCGCCAAGGCCAACGCGATTTCCGGTTTACCCGCCCATTGAACTACGGGGTTCGGGGCAAACAAAATACCCCAACCTGCAGCAAACGCCATTAACAACACCGGCAACAGGGCAATGCCGAAACTACGGCCCTTGGGCGGCAGCGCTTGTGTGGATTGACTGTGCAGTTGGGTACGCTCGGGTGGGATGGCCGCATCAATCCGCGTAAGCGTTCGGGCAAACAGTGGGCCTGCCACGGCCGCAATAGGTAACGCCAGCAGCAGTCCAAACAGAAGCGTACGGCCAAGATCGGCATGAAACAGCGCCGCAATCGCCACCGGACCGGGATGCGGGGGCAGAAATCCGTGGGTAACCGACAACGATGCCGCCATGGGAATACCCACGCGCAGGATCGGAATGCGGGCAGCAATCGCAATCGAAAAGACAAGCGGAATCAGAATCACGAAACCCGCATTGTAAAAAAGTGGAATCCCCACCATAAAGCCGGTGGCCATCACTGCCCACTGAATGTTTTTGCTGCCGAACCGTTGGATTAACGTTTCGGTAATTTGCCGCGCGGCCCCGCTGGATTCAATAAGCCCGCCGAAAATGGCGCCCAAGCACAACACCAGCGCCATGCCTTGCAGCGTACCAAAAATTCCGTTTGCCACCGCCATAACTGTTCCCCATAGGGAGAGCCCCTGGCCCAGACCTACACAGACCGAAGCAAATAACAATGCGGGTAATGGCTTGACTTTCGCCAGAATTAGGCCAAACAATAAAAGAATACCGCCAGCAAGAATCAGTAAAGGCATCAGTAAAAATGGCTGGACGATAAAAACAATGGCTCCACGCTTTTGTACAACGATTGATGAGCATGGAATTGATCCGTGTACACCGCTTTCGTGCGAACATCGGGCTGATAAATTTCTGGCTCGGTAACCGCCCACGAAACGTGTACGCCCAACGCGGAGAAGCCAAGTATTGCCGCACCGCGGGCTGAGGCCTCCACGGTGGGGTGAACTTCTACAGGCCGTTGAAGAATGTTGGCCAGCAGTTGCACCAGAACAGTAGACCGCGCAAAACCGCCATTCAACCGGAGGATGTAATGCCCGTGCGGATCAACTTGATTTACGATTGACCTCACCGCAAAACAAACGCCTTCGGCTACCGCCCGTTGAAAATGGGCTTGCGTGTGTGCCGATGTAATTCCAAAAAATGCTCCCTTGGCGTGCGGGTGATAATGCGGAGCGCGCTCGCCCAGTAAGTACGGCAAAAACAACAGGCCGTGCGCCCCGGCGGGCACGGCATCTAATCGGGTGGCAAAATCAACAAGCGAAGAAGTGCCCGGCGAAAATGTATTTTGAAACCAGTCGATGGCGGAAGTGCCATTGTTAGACGCGCCGCCACGCACAAATTGACCTTCGTTCAGGTAGTAACAAAACAATCTGCCATGGTCAGACAATTGGTAGGTTGGCACCATCTCCCGCACGGCCGAGCTTGTGCCGATGGTAATCGAGAGCACGCCCGGCGCAGTGGCACCCGAGCCCAATTGTGCCAGGCAACCATCGCTCGCCCCGTGAATCAACGGAATGCCGCGCCATTCGGCACCCAGCCAATCTGTCTGGATGATTGATTGCTGTGTGGTGGGCACGGGTTTAGACAGCTTTTGTGCGTTTATTCCTGCCAGTCGAAGCGCATCGTCATTCCAGCGCAGCCGCGTGGTAAAAAAAAGTGCGGTGGCAGATGCCAGTGAGTAATCGATTTCCCATACGCCGGTTAACTGAAAATTGAGATACTCCTTGATTGACACAAACTTGTGGGCGGCCCGAAACAACTCAGGGGCTTCTTGCCGTAGCCACATCAGTTTGCAAAGGGGCGCCATCGGGTGAATGGGGGTGCCGCCCGCCCGAAATACGGCTTCCGCTTCGCGACTACGCAGCAGCTCTTGCGCCTGCGGTGTACTCCGAAGATCAGCCCAGGTAATCAGTGGCGTAAGTGGCTCGTTTCGGGCATCAATCGCCATGATGCCGTGCATGGCACTGCTCCAGCAAATGGCCAGCGGCGGTTTATTGCACGCCCTACGCACCGCTTGAATCACCTTACGCGTATGCAATAGCAGCTCGTGCGGTTGCTGTTCGGCAAACCCGGGCCGCGGATGCAGCAGTGCATAGGGCTGCCACGCATGTTGGGTGATGGTACCGGCCACGCTGATGGCCAGGGCCTTCACTCCGGAAGTGCCCACGTCCACGGCCAAGAGGTAATCGTCTGTCATTTCTGCTCCGAAGCAGAAAAGATAAAGAAAGCAACGCGGCTAAAAAAAGTGCAGCGCTAGCGTTTCAAAAACTTATAGGTGCTTTTGGTATGGGTTTGCTCATCGCGCAAAGCAAGAAAATAGTAGCCGGCAGGCAAATCTTTCACACGTAACCGCACTTCGTGCTCATCAATCACTTCCATTTCAATGGTAAGCACATTACCCACAATGTTGTGCACCATTAACTGCACGGCACGCGCGTGGGGTTCGTCAAACTTAACAGAAAGATAGTCGGTAGCGGGATTTGGAAACAGGCTAACGGATTTTACGCTAAATCGATCCGGCTGGGATAACTCCTCCTTGGGCTGGGCTACCGCAAGCGTAACCGCCAAAAAAGCCAGACAAAAGAGAAGTAAAGCGCGCATAACGGTTTCGAACGAATATTATTACAATTTAGATGCCATAGGTAATCGAAAAGTTTAAAAGAAGTCACCAAAATGTTAATGATGACCCTTTTGCCAACCTATTCCGTTATTTTTTTCAAGGCACTGGGTAGATATTCAACCAAATCCGATGCAATGAGCGAATATTCGCCCAACACATCGGCCGCCAGATCGCCCGCCAGGCCATGCCAATAAACCCCAAAGATTGCGGCTTCCGTAGCGGAATATCCCTGCGCGCGCAAGCCTGCCAGTATGCCCGCAAGCACATCGCCACTGCCGGCCGTGGCCATACCCGGATTTCCGGTGGAGTTGAAATACACGTTTCCATCGGGAGTGGCCGTGCTGGTGTAGGCGCCCTTCACCATCACTACCGATTGAAGTTGCCGTGCCATTTTTATTTGAAGCGCTAACCGATCGAAACTGTTTTTGCTTGCACCCGCAAGCCGCTCAAATTCTTTAGGGTGTGGGGTGAGTATGCTTTCTGGTGGCACAAGGTGGAGCAAGGCGGGGTGTTCGCCAAGCATGTTCAACGCATCCGCGTCAAGAACCAACGGCTTGCCGCTGGTCAACACCTGCTCAAGGACTTTCACCGTTTCGCGCGCTTTACCCAAACCCGGACCGATGGCGATGGCGGACGCAAAATCGACATCGGGCAGTTGGCTGATGAAATCATCTGCGCGATCAAGCAAAGTCATGGCTTCGGGCACGGCCGTTTGAATGATCGCGTTTCCGTGCTTCGGCACATGTGCCGTTACCAATCCTGCACCCGCACGCAGCGCTGCTTTTGTGGCCAACGCGCACGCGCCCATTTTGCCGGTGCTGCCCGCGAGTACCAGCGCGTGACCAAATACACCTTTGTGGCTGAACTGCCCACGCGGCTTCACCCATTTGCGCACGCCCTTTTTCGTAACGAAGTAGTAGGGAGTGGCCAGTTGTTTAAGATAATGCTTGTCCAGCCCAATGTCTACCACTTGCCAACGTCCGACAAACGGGGCAGCTTCTGCAAAGAAAAACGGCAACTTGGGCGCCTGAAACGTGGCCGTGCAATCGGCACGAAAAATAGTGCCCACCGAAGGCTGATCCAGTTGTAAACCCGAAGGCACATCCACAGCTACACGAGCGGCATCCAGTTGGTTCAATTGGGTAATTACACTTTCGTGGATGCCGGCCAAAGGGCGCGAGAGCCCGGATCCAAACAAGGCATCAATTACTACTCGAGCGTTGGAACCCGATGGAAGCTGATCGCGAATCTCGATGCGCTTAATTCTACCGGGCAATCGGTTCAGGTTGGTGATGAAATCGGGCGACTCAGGCGTTCCGCGTACGATCCACACCTGCACGCGGTAGCTCCACTCGTGCAACATGCGCGCAATGCCCAACCCATCACCTCCATTGTTGCCCGTACCACAAACCACCAACACCGGCAGCGTGGCATCGTAACGCACCACAAACCAATCCACAAAAGCACGACACGCACGCTCCATGAGTTCAATTGAAGCTATTGGCTCGTGTTGAATGGTATGCGCATCCCACTCGTTAAGTTGTTGCGCATTTGGGATTTTTATCACGCTAAAAGATTTATCCGAAGGTAAACATAAAATTTTTCGCTAGTTTTTGTTTCCGAAACAAACCACAAACCGCGCATGAAAAAAACATTAATCACCTTAGTGCTGATGCTCAGCACATGGCATGCATTCGCTCAGTTTGATTCTGCTTCGTTTGCAGCCTACTACGAGAAGGAAACGGTTTACTTCCGCGGCAATGGCCTGTTGTACAATGGCGTAAAGATCAAGCCAACGCCCATGCTTTTTGACTTCTCGCCCGCGGGGCTGGCCGAGTACAGAAAAAGCGTACGGAGCCGGCGGCAATTTCTTGCCTCTTACGCTGCTACGCTGGGCTTCCTGGCCGGAAGTTTCATTTCGCGAAACGAGCGCAACTCGGCACTGCTTCTCACTGGCAGCGTTGTTTCTTTGTCGTTCAGCTTTCATTTTCTGGGTCGTTCCGCCAACCAATATCAAAGGGCTGTGTGGCTCCGCAACCGGGATGCGCTAAAACGAAAGTTTTGACTACCGGTCCACTTCGCCCAATACAATATCAATGGAGCCAAGAATGGCTACGAGATCGGCAATAAGCACGCCGCGGGAGATCTCCGGCAAAATGGAAAGATTAACAAAGCTTGGGCCACGCGCCTTGCAGCGGAAGGGGATGTCGGATTTGCCATCGGCACGGAAGTAGAAACCCAATTCGCCTTTCGGGTTTTCGGCCCGCACGTACAACTCCTGTGCTTTTGGTCTGATTTTTTTCGGAACAAGTGCCTGCGGGTCGAAGTCGCGGGTGCGCTTGTGGTTATTCAGCAACTGCACACAACACTGTTCAATAATTTTTATGCTTTCGCGGATTTCGGCCAACCGTACCCACGTGCGATCCCAACAGTCGCCCACCTGCCCCATTTGCCCCGTGCCGATGGGCACATCAAAATCCAGTTCGGGATAAACGGAATACGCATCCACTCTCCGCAAGTCGAAACGCAAACCCGACGCCCGCAACATCGGGCCGGTAATGCCACCGTTAATGGCGAGCGCGAGTGGCAGTACACCTACGTTTGCGGTGCGGTCGATAAAAATTTTATTGTTCACCAACAGCGTCTCCAGTTCATCTACTTTAGGCCGGAAGTAGTTTAAAAATTCCTGGCAGCGTTCTTCAAAACCGATCGGTGTATCGTAAAAAAGTCCGCCAATCCAAATGTAATTGTAAAGCAAGCGCGCGCCGCAGGTCCATTCCAGCAAACGCAGAATATGTTCGCGGTCGCGCATCACCCAAAAGAAAGGTGTCATTGCGCCAATGTCCATGCCATAGGTGCCAATGGCAATCAAATGGGAAGCAATGCGATTTAACTCCGCCACCAGCACGCGGATGTATTCAATGCGTTTAGGCAACTGCCCTTCGAGGCCCAGCATTTTTTCCACACCCATGGCAAAGGCGTGTTCGGAGTTCATGGCCGCCACATAATCCATGCGATCGACAAAAGGGATGATCTGGTTGTACGGAAGGTTTTCTGCGTGCTTTTCAAAACAGCGATGCAGGTAGCCAATGTGTGGAACTACGTCTTTCACCAACTCACCATCACTCAGTACCTCCAAACGCAAAACCCCGTGGGTAGACGGATGTTGAGGCCCCAGGTTAATGATCATCTCTTCCGGGCGTAGCGATGCCGCCTCGAACTTATTCGGCTCGGAGAGATCAAAATTGGCCGGGTGGTAGTGGTACGTCTGCCTCACTCGTACAGCTTTTCGCGATCGTACTTCACGGTAATGCCGCGGTACGAGGTTTGTTCCTGGTAATCTTTTCGCAGCGGGTGGCCCTCCCAATCCGCAGGCATTAAAATTCTGCGTAAGTCCGGATGGTTACTGAAACGAATGCCCAGCAGATCGAATGCTTCGCGCTCATGCCAATTGGCCGTGCGCCAGATGTGTGCCACCGACGGTACCACCGGATTTTCGCGCGGCACAATCACTTTTATGGCGAGCGACTGATTGAACGGAATGGAGTAGAGATGATAGATCACCTCCAGGGTGTTCGCCTCCGGGCCGTTGTCGATGCCGGTAAGGCAGGAGAGCTGGTCGAAAAAAAAGGCAGGCTGGGTGTGAAGCTCAGTTAGGACTTCCAGCAAATGATCAGCTGGTAAAATAAATGTGGCCGGCTGGCAGTTTGGCACCACAGCACCGGAGAGATTGTTTGCTTCCAGCCATTGTTGAATTGGTGTCTCCATCAACTACGCGAAGTAAGTATACTCTCGCCCCGAATTTTATCATGCAGTTTCATAATGCCGCCCAGCAGCGCCTCCGGCCGCGGCGGACAGCCCGGCACGTACACATCTACCGGAATAATCTGATCCACGCCTTTCACCACGTGGTAGCCGTGTTGCCAATAGGGGCCGCCACAGTTCGCGCACGAGCCCATCGAAATCACGTACCGCGGCTCGGCCATTTGTTCATACAGTCTGCGCACCCGGTCGGCCATCTTAAACGTAACTGTACCGGCAATAATCATTACATCACTTTGGCGCGGGGTTGCGCGCGGCGCCATGCCAAACCGGTCCATATCATACGGTGTGGAGCCGGTGCTCATAAACTCAATCGCACAACACGCCAGCCCGAACGTCATCGGGAATAATGATGACAACCGCGACCAATTCAGCAAGTCGTCTAGTTTGGCAATTATTACTCCGCCATTGCCGAGCGATTCTTTATAGACCCAGCTATCGTTTTGCGTAGCGCTCATTCAATTGTTCGTAAAGCGTCTTTGGAACCGGCGAGGTGTAGTCGCGCACCTCCGGTTTTGGTTTTACCCAGTCGAGGTGCCCATGTACCCACGCATACGCCAGCCCGAGCACCAGCAATAACACAAACACGGCCATCGCACCGAAGGCATACATACCCCAGTAGCCGTTGGTTTGTGCCATCAGCTGGGGATCAGCAAAGAGCGTAGCCCAGGGCAGCATGAAGACAATCTCAATCTCGAAAAGCAAAAAAATCAATGCCAGAATATAAAACCGCACATTCATCTGCACCCACGCGTGGCCTTTCGGTTCCTCGCCACTCTCGTACGCGGTGTTTTTCTCTGCATTGGGCTTGTGCGGACGCAGCAGGCGCGACACCAAGAGCGCCACCACCACAAACGCGCAGCCGCCAATCAAAAACAACAACACTTCACTCCAGGCCGATGTAGGCTGACTTATTTGCATTAGGCAAAGATAACAACGTTTGGGTGGGTTTAGGTTACGGAATAAGTTGCCATTCCTTACCCTTTTGAATGGCCTGGGTTCTGCGGCTCACGCCCAACTTGCTGAATATATTAGAGGTATGCGTCTTTACTGTGTTGAGCGAAACAAAAAGGCGATCGGCAATCTCCTGGTTGGAATGCCCCTGAGCAAGAAGTTCCAGCACCTCCAGCTCGCGTTTGCTTAACTCCAATTGTTGCACCTTGCGGCTATCGCGTTGAAAGGGTGCAGCAACCGTTACCGGCTTACGGGTAAGGCGCAGCCCCACCCAAACACCCAACGCGGTAAACAACACCGCCAGCAAGCCCACATACACTTCCACCGAAACATCGCGCACAAAAAAGCGGAACTCTAACCACTTGAGCAGGAACACCAGCCCACCCAGCGCCAAGGCGTAGAACAAAATGGTCTTTTGCATGCCGTTGCTCCGGGTCATGCCAGCGGACGTTTTTTGATCATCCCACCTTTTATATCATTCACGCTGTTTTCTACCACAAAAGCGTTCTCATCAATTTTGGCGATTTCGGTTTTTAGTTTTTGCAACTCCAGCCGTGTGATGACCGAAAAAATCACTTCCAGCTCTTTTTCCTGTCGGCCGCGCTTACCATAGCCCCCGGTACCTTTTAACACCGTTACCCCACGCCCCATCGTTTCAACAATCGCCTTTTGTATTTCCTGGCTCCGGTCGGAAATGATCATCACGCTGGTGTATTCTTCAATACCATGCACCACAAAATCCACCGTTTTTGATGCCACCAGATACGTGAGAATGGCATACAGCGCCGTTTCCAGATTGATTAAATAGGCCGCTACCGAGAAAATCAGAATATTGAGAACAAGAATCACATCGCCAACGGTAAGTGTGGTTTTTCGGCTGGAGTAGATGGCCAGCACTTCTGTGCCATCGATCACGCTGCCCCCGCGAATAGAAAGCCCGATGCCTGCACCCAAAAAGAAACCACCAAAAACAGAAATCAATAGTTTATCATTAGTGATGGTGGGGAAATCAATAAATGCCAGCACAACCGCCAGGGCAGCTACCGCTACCAATGTTTTTAGCGCAAACATGCGCGATACCTGCGTGTACCCGATGAAAATAAAGGGCAGGTTGATGAGCACCACGAGCAGCGGCAAGGAAACGCCCGACACAAAATTTACCAACAGCGAAATACCCATGACCCCGCCATCCAAAAACTGGTTGGGCAACAAGAACCCCTTTAATCCAAAACTGGCTGCAAAGACCCCGGCTGTGATAAACACCACATCTTTGACTCTCCGGATCCATTCGATGCGTTGGCTGCGGAGTTGGCGAAGTGTGGCAAGGCGTGAAGTGGTGGACATAGCTACCCAATAATACACATTCGCGGAGGCAAAAGGCAAAAAAAATCTTTGGCACTACCCCGCCCACCCGTCGCGGTCGAGACTGCGGTATTGAATGGCTTCCGCCAGATGTTCAATGCGGATGTCGTCTGCATCTGCCAGATCAGCTATCGTGCGCGATACCTTTAAAATCCGGTCGTACGCCCGTGCCGAAAGGCCCAGCCGCTCCATGGCCGTCTTCAACAGGTTGCGCCCGGCCTCGTTAATGGCGCACACTTCCTTTACCTGGTTGGAGGGCATCATGGCATTGGTATAAATCCCCGAAAGGGACTTAAAGCGTTCCAATTGGCGATCGCGCGCCTTGACCACCCGTGCGCGAATGTCGGCCGAGCTTTCTGTTTTGCGTTGCGCGGTCATTTCATCAAACGTTACGGGCACAACTTCCACGTGCAAATCAATCCGATCCAACAGCGGCCCGCTGATTTTGCTGAGGTAGCGTTGCACCACACCCGGCGCACATACACATTCTTTTTCAGGATGGTTGTAGTACCCGCACGGGCAAGGATTCATGCTGGCCACGAGCATAAAGTTGGCCGGGTAATCAATGGAAATCCGTGCGCGCGAAATCGTAACCCGTCGTTCTTCCATGGGTTGGCGCATTACCTCTAACACGGTGCGTTTAAACTCGGGCAGTTCATCCAAAAACAAAACGCCGTTATGCGCAAGTGAAATTTCGCCTGGTTGCGGATGACCGCCCCCGCCCACTAAGGCAACATCGGATATCGTGTGGTGCGGAGAGCGGAACGGCCGGGTGGTAAGCAGCGCAGCATGCGCACCCAACTTCCCGGCTACCGAATGGATCTTGGTGGTTTCCAGTGCTTCGTTGAGCGTGAGTGGCGGCAGAATACCTGGCAACCGTTTGGCCAGCATGGTTTTGCCCGCGCCGGGCGGGCCGATCATAATCGCGTTATGGCCACCGGCTGCGGCAATTTCCAACGCGCGCTTAATATTTTCCTGCCCTTGCACATCGCGAAAATCAAAATCGTAATGATTGGCTTTGGATTGGAACACCTCGCGCGTGTCCACCACCAACGGCGCAATTTTTTTCTCGCCATTAAAAAAGTGAATTGCATCGGTGAGCGTTTCCACGCCAATCACGTCTAACTGGTTAACGATGGCCGCCTCGCGTGCGTTCTCCAAGGGTAACACCACCCCTTTAAGTTTTTCTTTGCGGGCCTGTATAGCGATGGGTAACACGCCTTTAATCGGCCGGAGAATCCCGTCTAAAGACAACTCGCCCATGATCAAATAGTGATCAAGTTCCTCCGCGGTAATTTGGCCCGACGCTTTTAGAATAGAAAGTGCAATGGGCAAATCATAGGCGCTGCCCTCTTTGCGCAAATCGGCCGGTGCCAGGTTTACCACCACCTTGGTGCGGGGCATAAAATAGTTCAGGCTCTTGAATGACGACTCGATGCGATGTTCGCTTTCTTTTACGGCTGCATCGGGCAAACCGGTGAGAAAAAAATGCTGGCCCTGCGTTACGTTTACTTCCACCGTAATCGTACGCGCATCTACACCAATTACCGCCGCACCAAAGGTTTTTGAAACCATGCGCTAAATATAAAAGGGAAACGCGGCAAATCAGCGCACCTGCCGTTCGATGAGGAGTATGAGCAAGTGAATGATTTTGATATGGATTTCCTGAATCCGATCGGCATACCCGGAAAAAGGCACGCGGATTTCCAGATCGGCCAGCGCCGCCAGCGGGCCCCCGTCTTTACCGGTAAGGGCCACCACCTTCATGCCTTTATCGCGCGCGGCTTCGGCTGCTTTTAACACGTTGGGCGATTTTCCGCTGGTGCTAATGGCCAGCAACACATCGCCCGGGTTTCCCAGCCCATCAATGAAGCGCGCAAATACATAGTCGAAGCCAAAATCGTTGGCTACGCACGTCAGGTGGCTCACATCAGAAATGCAAATGGCGGGCAGCGCCTTGCGGTTTTCGCGGTAGCGCCCGGTTAGCTCCTCGGCAAAATGCATGGCATCGCAATGCGAGCCGCCATTGCCACACGAAATAATTTTATTACCGTTATCAATAGCGGCTGCCATCCAATGTGCAGCCTGCTCAATCGCACGCAGATTCGCCTGCTGGTCCATGAAATCTGCCAGCACCCGGGCGGCCTGCTCCAGTTCTTTTTGAATAAGTGCCTGCGCCTCCATGGTATTTCGCTACTGGTTCGCAACCGATTTACCGGGCTGCTGCAAATCGTACACCCGCGCCTTCAACGTGTTGTTTTCGTGGCGCATCACCTCTTTATCTTTGGAGTGGGCGCGGTGGGTGCGCATCATCCAGAAAAAATCCACCATAAAAAGAATCAGCCCAAGAAAAGCGCCGTACTTAAACCACGAGATGTACGGCACAAGGCTGAAGAGCAGATTGGTGTTTGAATCAATCACTACGGTAAATACAAAAACAATCAATTGATACACTCCGAAGGCGGTATAAAAAATGTAGCGATTCCGATTCATGGGATTTTATTAAAGAACAAACTTAGGCCATTTGGCGGCAAACAAAAATGAAATTTCGGTTAAAACCTTGCACGCTGCTTACCGGTCTACCCGCTGAATTTCGGTGAGCTTGCGGTATAAACCGTTGTTCTGCATCAGTTGCTCGTGGGTACCTTGCTCGGTAATCTCGCCCTGCTGCATCACTAAAATATGATCGGCATGCTGAATCGTACTGAGCCGGTGCGCAATAACAATAGACGTGCGGTTCTTCATCAACTTAAAGAGTGCATCTTGTACAAGTTTCTCGGATTCCGAATCCAGCGCGGAAGTGGCTTCATCCAAAATTAAAATCGGAGGATTCTTCAACACGGCGCGTGCAATGCTCAGCCGTTGGCGCTGCCCACCAGAGAGTTTCGAGCCACGTTCGCCAATGCGCGTATCGTAGCCATGTTCGGTCTGCATAATGAATTCATGCGCGTTCGCAATGCGTGCCGCTTCCTGCACGGCCGCCAGGCTGGCGTTCGGCATCCCAAAAGCAATGTTGTTGAAAATCGTGTCGTTGAATAGAATCGACTCTTGCGCAACCACACCAATCTGCCTGCGGAGCGAATCGATATTGTAGTCGGTAATGGCTCTGCCATCAATGCATACTTCCCCTGCGGTGGGATCGTAGAACCGGGGTACCAAATCTGCCAGCGTGGATTTACCTCCGCCCGATGGGCCCACCAGTGCGATGGTTTTTCCTTTTGGGATGGTGAGGTTGATATCCTTTAGCACCATTTCTTTATCGTAGGCAAAGCGCACCTGCCGAAACTCAATGGCGTGTTGAAATTGTTCCAGCACCACGGCATTGGGTTTGTTTTCGATCACGGGCTTCTGATCGATCAGCTCAAAGATGCGTTTTGCCGAGGCGGTGCCTTTCTGCAGCGAGGTAATGCCATTTGAGAAATTTTTTGCGGGTTGAATGATCATGGAAAACACCGCCAGAAAACCGAGAAACGCCTCTGGCTCCAGCGAAGACTGTTCGCTCAGCACCAGATTTCCACCGAAGAAAATAATGCCGGCAATGATCATCACGCCCAGAATTTCTGATACCGGCGAGGCCAGCTCATTTTTGTACGCCATGGATTTATTTACCTGCCGATAGTAGGCGGCTTCTTCCTCCAGTTTGTTCATCACAAAACCGCGTGCATTAAAAGCTTTTACCACGCGCATGCCGCTAAAGGTTTCATCCAGCAGATTAACAATGCGCCCGAGCGATTCCTGACTAAGGGTAGCCTGCCGTTTGAGACGTTTGATGATTTCGGCAATAACGCCACCCGTGATGGGCAACACCAGTAACGTAAACAGGGTAAGCTGAGGCGAAATGGTGAACAACACAAAAAAATAAACGATGATGGTGATCGGCTCCTTTAACACCGCTTTGAGGCTGCTCATCACAGCATTTTCTACTTCCATCACATCATTTGTAAACCGCGACAACAAATCGCCCTTCCGGTTTGAGTTAAAATAGCCGATGTGGAATAACGACACATTCTCGAAAATTGCCCGGCGGATGTTCTTGACCAGATCTACCCGGATTTTGGTGGCAATGACGCGCTCGAGATATCGGAATAAATTTGCCAGTACCACACAGATTACAATTAAGGCGCACACAAAAAGCAGTGCATTGAGCCGACCGTAATCGCGAATGATCAGCAAAAAGAAATGCTGAAACACATCAATAATATACGAACTGGAAAACGAGAACCTGGGAAGCGCGGGGATTTCCGTCACGACACTACTTTTGAACAATACGCTCAGCATGGGCATCACCAGCACAATATTAAAAGCACCGAAAATGATACCGAGTATGGAATAGAAAAAGAAAAAGAAAAGCCTGCGGGGAATACCCGGGGCGTACGACAACGTGCGAAAAAAAGTCTTCATCAAAAATTAGAAATCATACTGGCGTTGTGCCAGATTCAACCGCAAAGCTAACGAAGTTATTTGCGTGCGCGTGTTAAAAGAAGTTAAGTCGCACATGGTATTGTGATTTTATGGTGTCGGGACGCAGAACGTGCATTCGCTGGTTTAACAGAAGGCGTAAAAGTCGGGAAAATAGTCTAAAGAATGCTATTAACACGGGCATCTAACTTGCGCGGCTGGCCACGCCCATAACCACAACTTAAATGGCAGTCCGCGCTTGTACTTCCGTGCGACTACAATCTGCCCACAGAAAACAAAATCAGGACAGCGCACCCCGAAGCACGACCGCGCTTGGGCGGCGTGCTTGTGGTCAAGAAAACAGAAGCCATCCGGGATTTCTCGGTAGTGCCTCCCTCGAACTGACGTTTTCGATCTTTTTTAGATGGCTTCTACTCGATCTTTAGAACGATAAAATGTAAAGCGGACAAGGGCGCGGCTCAAAAAAGCTCCTTGGCTAGAAATCATACTGGCGTTGTGCCAGGTTCAACCGCAAAGCTAACGAAGTGATTTGCGTGCGCGTGTTAAAAGAAGTTAAGTCACTTTGGCTATCGCGATAGATGAATTTCGCATCCAAAAACAAATTATGCTTCACCATGTAAGAAGCTGTAAAATCGGCCAGCAAAATATTTGTGGCGGCGCCCTGGCCTATGGTATTTCCAAACTCTTGCTGGCGGGTGTTGCTGATTTTGAGAATATCAGAACCCCAATTTTCGCCCGGCTGGTCTTTGCCTGTACGGATGGCAAACACGCGGGCCGACAGATTTACCCTCGGCACAGGCTGATAGCGGGCAATGCCCACCACCTCGGTAAAGTTAGCGCCCAGCGGATGAGCGAACGCCTGGTTGTAATTTGAGTAGCTGCCAAACCGAGTGTTGTGCGAGTAGGTGTACGGGCGCACGATGTTGATTTCGCCCTGCAGATCAAGGTTACTGATTTTAAAGGCATCGATATACTTTCCGCCCAGTTGAACGGCAAACTTGTTGGCCCACCAACCATTTTGCGCGCGAATGTTATCAATCACAAACTCATCCAACACAAACTGCCCATAGAACGAAATACCTTTGAACGCATTCCACTTGAAGTCCGCCCCGAGAATCACGTTGTCGCTGCTGCCAAACTGCTGCTCAATGGCCCGATAGAAAATAATCGGGTTAAGGTAGTTCAACTCAAACGAGTTGTTCGCCACCGCGTTGTCTGCCGGACTAAAAATCACCGACTCAAAAAATCCCACATTCAACTTTTTGCCGATGTTGATGCTGGCATGATGAAACGCCACATACTTCTCCGGATACTTGCCCGCGCGCGAGCCTGCCAACGTGGTGTTGGGCTCCGCCACCATGCGGTTGATTTGAAACAGATAATTCAGCTTCCACACTTTTACGTTTGTGCGCCAGAATAAAGACGGTGGCGCGAAGTCGGAAAAAATCAGCGAGCGCACCCCGTTGCCGATGAACGTGCGGTCGTGGCCAAATTGCATCCAAATGCTTTTGGAAACATTCCAGTCGATGTAGGCGCGCGCCTGAAAGAAATCTACGCCGCCGGTTTTAAACTCTTTCCAGAATCCCTCGTGCGGCACCACCGGGTTGCGCCCCAATTCGTCCTGCACGTAGGAAGGTAACCGCATTTGATTTTCGATGAGAAACGTATAGAACCCGATTTTGCGGTCCACCATGCCGCGAATCTCCACACCCCGCGTGTTGGTGTAGAGCGGATCGGTCAGCCGGCTGTCGCGCCCGGCGGCCAACAGCAGCACGGGATTCACGTGCAAATCCAGCTCCGGAAGATCAACATGCGCAAAATCCGACTGCTTGCGGTAGATGCGTTTCCAGAGCGGCTTTCGGGAGTCCGCGGTTGCACTGCGGCTCCACTCCCAGTTATCGTTGCGAAAATAATCGCGGTTGAACTGATCGGCCCGGCTGGTGAAGACGTGGTAGCGCTTTTCCAGCGAATCCACATACGCTACCAGGGCACTTCGCTTGTAGGGCTTTACGGTAGTGAATAACTCAGGCGCAATCCGGCCGCTCTTCACCTCGTAGCGGTCCAGCAAATGGTAATAGTCTTCGTTAAGCGAGGCGTTGGTGGACTGGGCCAGCGGCTGCTGTAAAAAAAGCGAAAAAGCGAAAAGCGTTAAAAGTACTCTCATACCGCCTTTTGATTTAGATAAACCTCCGGATGGACCGCCACGTTCGGAAATGCCCGAAGGAGTTGTTGATCGAACGTGACCAGTTCTACTTGCAACTCATTTGCCAAGGCTACAAACTCGCAATCGTAGGCACTGCATGGCGACTGATTCACCAAATCCATCACCCGGTAGGGCGAAACCGAGAACTCCAACTGGCCGATCGTACGCTGCGCAAATTCGATCACTTCGAGGGCATCGGTGTACCCAATCGCTTTCCTGCGGAGATACGCTCCCACCACCTGATTAAATTCACTGCGCCACAACAGCGGCGCGGCCCAGATGGGGTCGCGCTCGTACACCCGGTCGGCAAGATGGCTGTGTACGGTATCGAAATACAGGTAGCTGATCAGGGTTGTGTCCGCCACAATCATGGGCGCCCGTGGTTGATCGCAAGCTCAATGTCCTCTGGAGAAAGCCCTGACTGAGTACGTTGGCGAAAAAGACGTGCCTGCGCGCGAAGTTCGGCCGGATCAACATTGTCTACGCCCAGCGCGCGTTGGATCGTTACAATGATTTGGTTGTTCAGGCTGCGTTGATTCCGCTTCGCCTGGGTTTGAAGCTCCCGATAAAGCTTATCCGGAAGGTTTTTGATGGTTAAGTTAGCCATTTGGAACCGTTTTGGAGGCAAAATACAACCATTTTAGCATCCGTAAAATATTTGCGAGACCCTTGGCTTGCCAGAAAAGGCAAAACCCTTACTTTTGCAGTCCCTTATCGGAAAAGCTATGAAAAAAGACATTCACCCTACCTATAAAGACGTTATTTTTTGGGATACCTCCAGCGATTTCAAGTTTATGAGCCGCTCCACGAACGTGCCCAAGGAAACCATCAAATGGACGGATGGTAAGGATTACCCGGTGATTAAGGTGGAAGTGAGCTCTGCTTCGCATCCGTTCTTTACCGGCAAGAAGCTGTTTGTGGACACCGCCGGCCGTGTGGAGAAGTTCCAAAAGAAGTACGGGAAGAAGTAATTCAAGATTTTGTTCTTAGCGGTTTGAAGAGGCCCCGTTCTGGGGCCTCTTTGTTTTTTGGGACTTCAGATTTCCGCCCGTGCAGTCTATTTTTACGCCCATGAATCTGGTGTTATTCGATGAGCCCACCGTGCGGCAGGATTTGCTGCCGTTTACCTTTACGCGCCCCGTGGCTGGCCTGCGGGTGGGCATTCTCACCATCGCGGAAAAATGGCAGCGGTACCTGGGTTTAACGCCATCGTTTGATGCCCCGGAATACCTTCGAAAGAAGTTTCCGCTCACGGTTTCTACCGATAACCTCTGGATTCACGGCGCACTTTGCCCCAACCCGGCTTTGGTGGCGCGCATCCAAACGCTGAAACCCGGTGAGGGCTTGCGGCAAGGTGCAACCGTGCTGGCCTTGCGTACGCCAGAAGATGAAGTACCAGAAGTAATTTCAGGCCCGATGCACGAATACACCGAGCCGGTAACACTCATCAATCAGGTTTGGAAAATCTTCAGACTCAACGGCCAGGAAATCCGTGCCGACTTTGCGTTGATCACCAAAGGCCGTACGTCTGCCCCCATCACCGATGAGCACACTCGCGTGTATCAGCGTGATCAGATTTTCCTGGAAGAAGGGGTTACGATTCGGGCCGCTCTACTTAACGCAGAAAACGGCCCCATCTATCTTGGAAAAAATGCCGTGGTGCAAGAAGGCGCGCTCATCCGCGGGCCGTTTGCCATGGGCGAAGGCGCACACATCAACATGGGTGCGAAAATCCGGGGCGATGTTACCCTTGGTCCGTACTGCAAAGTGGGCGGTGAAGTCAGCAACTCCATCTTCATCGGCTACAGCAACAAAGCGCACGATGGCTTTTTGGGTAACTCGGTCATTGGCGAGTGGTGCAACTTCGGGGCCGACTCCAACACCAGCAATCTGAAAAACAACTACGAAAACATAAAGATCTGGAGTTACCGCAAAGGCGGATTTGCAGACACCGGACTGATGTTTTGCGGCCTGATGATGGGCGACCACAGCAAATGTGGCATTAACACGATGTTTAATACCGGCACTGTAATTGGCGTGAGTGCAAACGTATTTGGTGATGGATTTCCACGCACCTTTATCCCTTCGTTTGCGTGGGGTGGCGCTGCCGGGTTTTCAACCTACCAAATAAAAAAGGCTCTGGAAGCTTCAGCTAAAGCCATGGAGCGAAGAAACAAACAACTAGACGATACCGAACGCGGCATCTTGGAATACTTGTTTAACGAAAGCGCGCGCGAACGCGTTTGGGAGAAACCGTAGCGCATGCTGTTCCAATCCATTCCAGGTTTAGTTTCCATTAAAGAAAAACTAATTCGCTCGGTACAAGCGGGCAAAATACCGCATGCTCAGCTGTTTATGGGCAAGGAAGGCGCACTCACGCTGCCCCTGGCGCTGGCGTACGCAACCTATATTCACTGCCAGAACAAGGGCGAGGCCGATGCATGCGGTGTGTGTGCCGCGTGTTCCAAAAATCTCAAATACATCCATCCGGATACGTCGTTCGTTTTTCCGGTGGGCAATGTAAAAAGCGATAAAGATGAAGACCGCTTCCGTGCCGATATGCTCAAAAACTGGCGCGCATTTTTGCTGGAGCAACCGTTTGGTACGCTGGCCGACTGGACCAACTTTTATGGCGGCGAAGACAAGCAGGCGCTGATTTCGCGCGAAGAGAGCCGCGAGATTATCCGAACACTTTCGTTGAAGCCGTTTGAAAGTGCTTTTAAAGTAATGATCATCTGGCAACCGGAAACCATGCACTCGAGCGCAGCCAACGGCATTCTGAAAATTCTGGAGGAGCCGCCGCCCAACACGTTTTTTATTCTGGTATCGAACTCGCCCGAACGTTTGTTGCCCACCATTCTCTCTCGCACGCAACGCACGCAAGTGCCCATGTTAGACGATGAAGACCTGGCGCGCTTCCTTCAAAATCATTTTCCAGCGGCGAAGGCCCGAATCGGCACGGTGGTGCAACTGGCCGATGGAAATCTTCCCTTGGCCCACGAACTAATGGACGCCGAGCAAGACGAGCAGCACGACCAGTTCGTTACCTGGATGCGTGCCTGTTACGGTCAAAAATTCGATCAACTGGTGCCCTTGGCCGATGCGTTCCATGATTTGGATCGACTACGGCAACAACACTGGATGAGCTATTCTTTGGCCATGATGCGCGAGGGGTTGCTGCAACTGGCGGGGGCACCTGAAATTCAGCGCGTCACGGGCGCGGAACTGAGCTTTATCCAGAATTTCAGCCGCCAGTTGACCGTGACTCGCATCGAAAAAATTCAAAAACAGCTCACGGAGGCCGCCTACTATTTAGAGCGAAACGGCAGCGCCAAAATGATCTTCCTGGATTTATCCATTCAAATCGGGCAGATTCTGCGAAGTTAAACCGGTACGCTACGCACAAAGAATTTCGTGCCACGAGGGAAGTTTTTATTTTTGCCCGCCAAAACTTATGCTTACGATGAAACCCCGCACAATTGTGATCTTCTTTGTGGCTGCCTCCATGATGCTGGCCAGCAGCTGCGCACAATCAAAAAAAGATTATGTGGTAACGATCAAAACCAGCTATGGCGACATGGTAGCCATTTTGTACGATGAAACCCCCAAGCACAAAGAGAACTTCATTAAACTGGCGAAAGAAAAGTTTTACGATAGCCTGCTTTTTCACCGGGTTATTTCCGGATTCATGATTCAGGGCGGAGACCCCGACTCCAAAAAAGCAGTGGCGGGCCAGCCGCTCGGTCGTGGTGGCCCCGGCTACACGGTAGATGCCGAAATCAACCCGAAGTTCTTCCACGAAAAAGGCGCCCTTTCGGCCGCTCGGCTGGGCGATCAGGTTAATCCTACGAAAGCCTCCAGCGGCAGCCAGTTTTATATCGTGCAGGGGTCCGTCATCCCAAAAGAAAGCATTAATGATTTGAAGATCGATCAAGGTAAGTTCAACTCGGCATTCCGGCAGTGGCTTACCAACGCCGCCAATAAGCCCACCATCGACTCGCTCAACACGATTTATATGAGTGGCGACATGGCGGGCTACCAAAAGCGGCTGTTCGAACTGGTACCCCGGGTAGAAAAAGAAACCGGCATCACCGTAACCAAGGAATTATCGCAAGAAAAAATAAATGCCTACACCACGGTGGGCGGCGCCCCACACCTGGATGGCGAGTACACCGTGTTTGGCAAAGTGATTAAAGGCCTGGAGGTAATCGATAAAATAGCAACTGTCGCGAAAGACGGTAGCGATCGGCCAGTGGAAGATTTGCGAATGACCGTAACGGTGGAAGAACTACCGCGGAAGAAAATTACGGCTACGTACGGTTATCAATACCCAGCCGAAAAATAAATGAGCCATAGTGCACATGGGCGTGTCCCCGCCCACAAAAATGCAGGGCGGGGTCGGGCTTTCTGCTACAAGTCCTCGCGGCCGCCACGCCCGTGGCGCGGCGGCCGCTGTGGGCTTTCCGCGTCAATCCCTCACGCAAATTCAGCCAACACCACTTACCCCGTTTTACCATGCGCATTTTAGTTACCGGCGCAAACGGCCTGTTGGGCCAAAAACTAGTTGCGCGTTTAATGTACGATCCCGCCGTAGAAGTAATTGCCACCGCCCGCAAGCCGATTTCGTTTTTCATGCCCCGTGGTTTTTTTGCCACGCTGGATATTGGCGATGCAACGCAGACAAAAGAAACACTGCTCCGCTACCGGCCGGATGTGGTAATCAACACCGCGGCCATGACGCAGGTGGACCAATGCGAAACCGACCGCGAGGCGTGCTGGCGTGCAAATGTAGATTCGATGACGTACCTGGTAGCCGCCTGCGAAGCCGTAGGTGCACACCTGATTCACGTTTCTACGGATTTTATTTTTGACGGCACGCACGGCCCGCTGGACGAGCATGCACAACCAGCGCCCGTAAACTTTTATGGCGAGAGCAAATTGGCGGGCGAGAAGATTGTACAACAAAGCCCGATAAAATGGGCCATTCTACGCACCGTGCTGGTGTACGGCATCACCGCAGACATGAGCCGAACCAACATTGTGCTTTGGGTAAAGAACAGTTTGCAGGCCGGTAAAAAAATTCAGGTGGTAAACGATCAGTGGCGCACCCCAACCTTGGCCGAAGACCTGGCCCAAGGGTGCCACCTGGCCGCAACAAAAAAAGCTACGGGCATCTATCACATCTCCGGCGAGGAAATGATGACGCCGCACGACATTGCCTTAGCCACCGCGCGCTTTTTTAAGTTAGATGCAGGCCTGGTTGAAGCTACCGACTCCACCCGCTTCACCCAACCTGCAAAACGCCCCATGAAAACGGGCTTCATTATCGACAAAGCAAAACGTGAACTGGGCTACCGCCCGCACACCTTTGCCCAGGGCCTGGCCGTGGTGGCCAGCCAAATAAAAGGGTAGTTGCGCCACTTCTACGGTAAACTGCGGCAAGCCGCCATCCATCCGCTATCGGTTTTTTTATTCACCCGTTATTTTAAATCTTCGGGTCTTTAACCGAAACGAATGAGCACAGCACGCGGACAATGGGGATCTAAATTTGGTTTCATTATGGCAGCAGCGGGTTCTGCCGTGGGGCTGGGTAACATCTGGCGGTTTCCCTACCTCACGGGCGAAAACGGCGGTGCTGCTTTTGTGCTGGTGTACATTTGCTGCGTGGTGCTGGTGGGCGCCCCGATGTTAATCAACGAAATTGCCTTGGGCCGTTTAACCGGCAAGAACCCCGTAAGCGCATTTCAAAGTCTGCAGGCAAACAAGCTCTGGGTTTTTCTGGCAGGCGTGCTCCCGCTGTTGGTAACGTTTGTTGTGTTAAGCTATTACAGCATCATTGCCGGCTGGACCGTAGGCTACATTTTCACATCGCTGTTTTCAATCGGCACCTCGTTCACCAACTTTATCGCAAATCCTGCTGTTGTTTTGCCACTCGGCGCATTTGTGATTGTGGCCACCGTGCTGATTGTACTGGGTGGAGTTTCCGGCGGTATTGAAAAAGCTACAAAGATCATGATGCCCGCGCTTTTTGTGTTGTTACTCGTGGTGATTCTACGCAGCATCACGCTACCGGGGGCATCGAAAGGCATTGAGTATTACCTGATTCCGGATTTTTCTAAGATTAATGGGATGGTGATCTTAAAAGCACTAACCCAAGCATTTTTCTCACTGGGCGTCGGTTGGGGCATGATGATCACCTACGGCTCATACTTGCCAAAAAATCAAAACATCGTTACCTCAAGCTTGTGGGTGGGTGTAATGGATACCAGCATTGCGTTGCTGGCCGGCTTAATGGTGTTCCCCGCAGTGTTTGCCTATAACATGAAGCCAGACGAAGGCGTCACCCTCGTTTTCAGTGTACTTGCCAACATCTTTCAAGAAATGCCTCTCGGCAACATTGCCGGCGCGCTATTTTTTCTTCTTTTGTTTTTAGCAGCCATCACCTCCACCATCTCCATGCTGGAAGCCCCGGCTGCGTATTTCATGGATACCCGGAAATGGTCGCGCAAGAAAGCCGCATGGACCGTGGCCATCGTAGCTTTTGTATTCGGAATTCCATCAGCATTATCGAACGGTGCGGCTGATGTATTTACCGCTTTGGATGTGAATATTTTAGGAACCGTGAAGCACGGATTTATGGACATTATGGATTATCTGTTCGGCACGTTGTTTATGATGGTGGTGGTGTTGGCCACCTGTTTATACACGGGCTGGTTTATGAAAACGGATTTGCTCGTGAGCGAGATTGAAGCCGGTGCCCCCGGATTTAGAAAGCCAATTGCATTTGGATTGGCGCCCGCCACGATCTGGAAATTTGCGTTGCGGTTTTTGTGCCCGGTAATTATTCTGCTGGTGATTTTGAATTTGTTTCACGCCTTTGACGGTTGAGTTATCATTTCGTTCGTTGCTTTCGGCTGAAGAAGGAAAAAATATTCGTTGTAACACATATGAGTCGATGTAATATCCTCATTTGATTTGTTACTTCGTGGGTTCATTAATTTCTATCAGCATGAAAAAATTACGGGCCACCTAAGATTTTGCGAATATTGAATTGAAAAATGGAAGAAATTTATTGATCCACTCGATAAAAGCACTGTCAGATATCCATGTAAGTTTTATGTCATTTTTTATTTGGAAAAAAAAGGGGGGGCAGCCGTAACTTAGGATAAACCAAAAAATAAAAAAATATGAAACGCTCAAAAAAATTCCTCGCAGGGCTTGCATTTACAGTCTTAGGGCTACTAGGTGTCTTTATTCCCACAAAAAGCTCGGCTTGGGTGTGTGATGACAAATGTTGTTATGACCACTCAAGCGTGTGCCCAGCCGGCTGGGGATCTTGTTGTTATGGGGGTGGCACTACGTGTATAGTCAGCGTTTGTGACTGGCCAACCCAATGAGAGAAAAGTGAAGCTCACGGGCAAAACTAGTGGGCTTCTCTTTACCTTTTTTGCCAAAAGCCTTGGACTGAACAATACCTGAAGTGAAGCTAATTTGCACTTAGTTGAAAAAAACTCTTTTTTTTGTCGGGATCTATTTTTTTGTGCCGTTGTTGATTCAGTGTGATTCTAACAGGGTATCAACAAAAGAGATAAATTATCGTTATGGTTTGAAAACCTTGACTGCCACCCTCGACTTTCAAATTGACGATTCTACCTCGTACGAAAACAATAATCTCCAGTCCGGGTATTTTGAGACAACCGAAGTTTTGCTAGTCGAAAGTAAGCACAAAAATAGTATTCAATACTACTCAATCGAGTCAGGCCAAAAAATTCACGAGATAAGGCTCCCGAAGATTGGACCAAATAGCATTGGAGAAATACAAGGCTTTTTGTCAATCAGTGAAGATTCAATAATTGTTTTTGATAAATGGCGACCAAGAGCAATGCTGATTGATTCGAAAGGTAAATTGTTAAATTACATTCCACTTTCCGATACGCGAGCCCTCAATCATGCTTCGATGACCCGATTACCAAATGTTTTTATTGACGGTAAAATTTGTCTCTTTATTTTTCCAGACATTGCAAAAGATGATCCAAGTTTTTTTGAAGGTCATATTTTTTTTGAATTGATCGTTGATATTTCTACCGGAGAGAATCGATTTTTACCTTTTTCATGGCCGGAAGTTTACAAGGGAAGACACTGGACATTTTACCACACGTTTCCCTCTCGCATTTTGGGTAAAAACAATAAATTAGTCTACTCGTTTGGCGCGGATCATCGTCTTTACACTGTCAGTCTTGACGGGATTGTGGAATCCCGCGACGCAAAAAGCGACCACATCAAAGATATCCTATGGCTAAAAAGCGGAGCGGACGAGCATGAAACATTCATGTCCAGTGGCATTTATGCAATGATCATCTACGACAAATATCGAGATGTTTATTATAGAATCGCCGGACTTGAAACAGATCCACTTCTCCCAGATGGTAAATTTAAGTCCGTTAACCTCAAACCTTACTCCATTCTATTACTTGACAGTAGCTTCGCAAAAATCGGAGAGACAATTTTATTTCCCAAGGAGAGCTACCTGATAAAAGACTGGTTTGTTTGCAGTAAAGGGCTTTGTATTTCCACAGCAAATCCAGAGAAGAGGAACATTAATGAAGATGAGATGCAATTCAATGTGCTGGTAATCGATACAATAAAATCCGCTACCGTTCCAAAGAAATCCATTCAACCATGAGAAAATTCCGGCCACAGCTTTTCACAATTATTGCCTGGTTGTTTCTTTCACTGAGTTGTTCGAAGTCCTACGACCAAAAGACTCAATACGACATTACGGCCTACCTAAAAAAAGTAATCGGCACGTCAGCGCACCGCCCGCCACAATCCATTTACATGGTCATTCCGGATGATATTTGCCCTCCATGTATTAAGAAGTATCAGCAGTTCATCCAAAAAACACCCGACCCTCGCGTTCAGTTCGTGTTGACGGGCACTGGCCGGAAGAAAATTGCTTTAACTTTCGGACGAGAACTACTTACACGCAAAAATGTTCATATCGAAGCCGAAGGGCTTTGGCTCGCAAGCGGCTTGCATAACGACTTGGCACAGGTTTTTTATTTTGAAAATGAGCACCTGCAGCGTGCGGTAAGCATCACCCCGGCTTCGTTACCCGATGAACTGGAACGCATCATTACTTACTTCCCTGATGCCCCCTCTTTTGCCGATCCCGCAGTTTCTGATAGCTTGCGCCTTGTAGAGCAGCAGATGTTAGACGGCTTTTTGGCATCTCATACCAAATTTGCCCAAGAAATGGGGTTAAAATTAGTTGGGAAAAGTCTCGAACGTATTACCGGGCTGACCGTGGCTGGCGGATCATTCGATTCATATCAAAGCAGGGGAAAGGTACTGGTGTTGAATTTCTGGATTTTTCGCTGTGGCCCATGCATGGAGGAAATACCCGATCTGAATCAAATAAACGCAGACACAAAAAACGAGGATTTTATCTTCGTATCCATTTGCGCAGACACTAATCAGGAAATCGAAAAAATGCTCAGTTCAACTCAAAAAAAATCATTGATAATCAAAGGCATGGAAAAACGGCCAATCTATTTTCCGGTGGTTGGCAACGGTAAAGCAATCGCAACAAAAAATAACATCCGATCGTACCCTCTAACTTTGGTCGTAAACCGACAAGGGGTTGTTCAGTACGTCGTCCTTTATGCCAAAAATTTTGAGGGGCGTCCGCTGACGTACAAACTGGTAAAACGAGCAATCGATCTGGCTTCGTGAGTTTTTTATTCAAAAATCTCTTTTATCGCGATTCCGGTGGCGCCACTGGGAATCCGAATATTCAACAAGAGCGCTAGCGTAGGTGCAATGTCGGTGATTTCATACGGCGCGGCACTCGTCCCTTTTTTTACACCCGCACCATAAAAAATTATCGGCACATGCGTGTCGTAGCTGTACCCGGAGCCGTGCGTTGATCCCGTAACACCACCCCACGCCAACCATCCCGACTCCAGCACAAACATCAAATCGCCACTCCGCTTCGGATGATACCCGCGCACCACCTTGCCCTTCATGCCGCGCTCTTCAAAAGCCGACTGCTGCAAAACGCTACGGGTAAAGACCTGTGCTACGCCTTCGGTGTTCAATAAAAACTGCTCAATTAATTGCGTGGCAATGAGTAAATCCACTCCGGCTGAACGCGGCTCGGCATCAAATGCCTCATGATTCATGTACACTTGCTCGGTGGAGAGCGACTCAATAATTTTTTTCCCAGGAAAATACTTCGCCAAAAAGTCGTTCAGATTCGCCTCAACAAACGAAGGCCGGAAGTAGCCCCCGGGCATTTTAATGTCTTTCATGTACTGGGGTACTTCCGCAACGCCATGATCGGCCGTAAGAAACACGAGGTATTCGCCTTTGCCCACGTGCTCATCCAAGAAACGAAGCAGATCAGCCAGTTGCCGATCTAGCCGCAAGTAGGTGTCTTCAATCTCCACGGAATTCGGGCCCATGGCATGACCAATCCGATCGGTGCTTGAGAAAGAAATCGCCAGAAAATCGGTGATGTTATCCTGCCCCATGTGCTCACCCGCCAATGCCGCTTTGGCCATCTCGGCTACGAGGTCGTTTCCAAAGGGCGTGTTCAACAACATTTCGTACTCCCCGTTTAATTTGCGCAGTTCAGCCAGTTTATACGGAAAGTTGCTGCGCTCTTTGCCTTTCAGTCGGTTTTCGTAAGGCGCATCGTCCGGGCCTGATTCTTTGTATTGTTCTACGGGCAGCAGCGTGGTCCACTCCTGCTGCACATATTGCTCCGCCAGCCTGCGCGCGTTAAACTGATCTACCCACGTAGGCAACGCCGCCTTGTAGTAAGTGCTCGTTACAAAGTTTCCGCTTTTTGTATCAAACCAGTAGGCACCATCGGGGTTATGACCGGCGGGCAAGACCGCACCCCGATCTTTAATGGATACCCCCACCACCTTCGCCCTGCGTTGGGTAAACATCTCCAATTCATCTGTGATGGTAGTTGTAGCCAGCCGATGGGGCGACACCGCGCCACCCGTGGTGGTACCGATTGGTTTTTGGATGGGATCGCCCACACAGTTCACTTCTTTTTTTAAGGCTTTATCGTGCCAATCGTTAGCAATGATGCCGTGCATGGCGGGTGTAGTGCCCGTATAAATCGATGCGTGGCCGGGCCCGGTTTCCGTAGGCACATAATTGTAATGGGCATTTTTCAGCATAAACCCCTCGCCCGTGAGGCGCTTGAGGCCGTCTGCGCCAAATTTGTTATCAAACCGATAGAGGTATTCCTGCCGCATTTGATCCACCACGATGCCCACCACCAGCCGGGGCGACTTCGACTGCGCCCGGACGCCTACACTGCACAAAACGAAAAGAGCCAGAATTACGCGCTGCATTCAATCACGAATTAAAGTGGAAAGTTAGGAAATTCTGTACCGCGGTGATGCCGGGTGCGTGAATTAGGTACATCACAAATTGACGGAGTCGCAACGGTTCGCCCATTTTTACCTCACCCTATCCAAAAGCCTGCCTGACGCACGATTTCTGCTCCCCTCTCCATTGGAGAGGGGACGCGACGCCTTGGCACGCGGCACTCAATCATTTGGGGTGAGGTCAAGAACGCGCCACGTTGCTATGCACCCTATGAATTCTGACCCACTTAATCGTCTTCGCAGATCAGTTGTTCTAACTCATCATTTTCGTAGGCGTGCCGCCGCACCAGCGTGCCGCGCTGATCGAAATAAGCCACCACCACAATGCCCGCCTCTTTCACATTCTTTGCGGCCAGATACAGCGGGGTACGCTCATCGCCCAAATAGAGCACCTCCGAAAAAGTGGGCGGAATGATTTCGCCCCGCAAGCTGCTGAACACCCCTTCCCCACCCTCGCGCTTAACAAGCACACAAACTTCCTGCGCAGACTCAAACAGCGGTTGAAACATCCGCACCCGATCGTACACAACCCGATTTGTACGCCAATCCACCAGCTGCCAGCCTTGGCTTTTTTTCACCCAAAGCAAACTATCGGTCCACTGCCGCACGTCCTCCCATTCAAAAGGCATAACTACCTGGCCCGAACGTTGCACAACGCCTTTTTTTCCGGCCTGGCCGGTCAGCAGCAAATCCGAAGTCAGGAACTGCACGTTTCGATCGTACACCGGCTTAACCAGTTTTTTCTGGTCTACATCGTACCAACCAAATGCTTTGTTCTTCACCAGCGAGAAGAGTGCCGGCGGTTGAAAGACAATTTCATCATACTCCGGTGGCAGCACGGGCTTCCCTTTCTCATCCCACAGTGCGCGTTTGCCGTTTATTGTAACGATGAATATGCCTGCGGCTTGTTGAATCTTGTCAAACGTGGCGGAAAAACGTTTTTGCCCCGTGGCAAGGTCATACACCGTTTTCTTGTTTTTTTCAAGCAAAAAAAAGGAACGCACCGAATCGGCTGACGAAATAAACTCCAGTGCGGTGCCTTCCGGGTATGATGCAACAACTCGGGTGGCGGAGAAAAGAAAGGTGGTATCACCGCGCAGCGCCCATGCGTTCTTGCCTGAAAACCACACCGAGTCCAATCCTTCGGCCAGATATTTTTGGGTTGGAATGCTGAACAAACCACGTGCGGTGGCGCGGGAGACTACCAGCCAGGGCTCGGCCACGGCTACCCGCAGGAATTGTTGCCCCGACAGCGCTGCGCCCAACCCGGCTACTGCGGTGCGCCCTTCCGCTGTTTGCAGATAACCAAATGAGGTGCGCACCAGCCGTTGGCGCGCCAGCGGAAGCACAAACTCCAGCCGTTCGTTGAGCACGCCCTCCAGCGAACCGTTTTTTACCCAGAGCTGCCCGTTATTCCATGCCTTTACATCATCGTACACACGCTCCAGATGGAGACGTGCCCCCGCAGCGAGCGGCGGCAGGTCCTGCAACCCCACCAGTACACGTTTGCCATTGCGTTGAAACACCACCACGGTGCCGATGGATTGCACGTCTTCAAACTCCGGCGCCACCAACACCACACCGTTGATTGAAGAAATACCCCAACGGCCGCGCTGCTTCACCGCCAGATATTGGCCACCAAGCCATTTAGCCGCCTCAACGTCCGACAAAAAAGTAAATCCGGTTTTATGTACGATGCGTTTGCTCCCCGCCAGGTGCATCAAAACGAATCCACCGCCCACTTCGTCCACCTGCGTAACGGCTTCCGCTGCCAGCCGTTTGCCGTTGCGTAGAAATACCTGACCATCCGCCGTGATAAAATCACTGCTGATGGGGTCACAGCGATACGCCATGGGGATGGTGGCAAACCGTTCGCTCATCGCCACTTCGCCCTGCGCATTCAGGAATCCAAACTTCCCGCTGCGAAAAAAGGGCACCCAGTAGCCGGTATTCAATTCTTGCAGGCGAAGTAATGAATCGGGGAAAAGTTTTTTGTTCTTCTGTTGCGTAGAGTCAACATAAAACAGCAGCGCGGCTGCCCGGCGGGCGAGCTCCGTGCCTTGATAGGTCTGGACAAACGCCTGCAAGTCGGCTGCGCGGCCGGAAACGGTCTGAAGCCGGTAGATCTTTTCCAGGGCGGCGCCGCGAAAACTGCTTGCCGGATGCGCCCGGTAAAACTGCTGAAATGCAGACAGCGTACCGGCACTCGTTTCGTGCTCAAATTCCAATCGGTCGAGGCGTGCGCGCGCTTCGTTGGCGCGGGGCGTTTCCGGATAGCGCTGTAAATACACCCCGTAACTTTCAATGGTGTTTTGCTTGAGTGCTTGCAAAAAACTTGCTTCTGCCGCCAGTTCTGCAGCCCGCGCAAATTGGGCTGCTTCCGGAAACTGGTGCATAAAAAGCCGATAGGCATCTTCGGTGTTCGCTTTGCGTGCACGTTCAAACGCCAGGCTATCGATGCGCTGGCTGAGTGCGGCCAAACGCCCGCTGTCAATGGGAAACCGGGCTAACTCCGCGCGGCGGCTTTCGTCTAAGCCGTTCCATGCCGCGCGGGCGCGGTTGTGATAGGCATGCGCAGAGTCGATTTCGAAATCAGCATGTTCAGTACGGCTGAAGTAGTACGCCCACGTGTAGTAGTGGGGCACTCCTACCTCCTTGCGCATTGATTTCGCCAACTGCTGGCGCGCGGCCGCATACTCGCCTTTTTGGATTCGCCCAAAGGCGGCCTTTGCTGTACTGACCTGGCCCGTTGCCAACAGCACCGAAAACATGGCCAGAATAAAAAATGCTAATCGCATGCGGTTGCAAAATACCAAAGTTAGCTTTTGTACAGGTGCCGGTTCGCTCAACGCGCGCCAGCCATCGGCCAACTGCTTATTCTTCTCCGGCTTCGCGCAGCGTACGCTCTAAAAAAAGCCGCTGCAGTTTATCGAACAACCCTTCCTCGTAGGTATAGCCGGTAATCTTGATTAGTTCCCTGCTGTGGGTTTGCGTGGTTACCGGTGGCGACATGAAACTCACGTTCATGCCTGCGCGTTGCATGGCCAGAATTCGATTTGAAAAACGATTATCGTTACTCTCTTTGCCACACACCTCGTAGGTGCGGGCGGTGTCATCGCGAACGATCATCCAAAATTTTGTGATCATGGAAACGAAGGTACTGGGTTAAGGATTGCACAAAAAATAAAAAGGCAACTTTGATGTTGCCTTTTGTCGGGGTGAGACGATTCGAACGTCCGACCTCCACGTCCCTAATCACGCTGATGGCGTGACGCTAACCGGGCTGCAAATCCCTTGGTCACTCAAAAATCGCTTAGCACCACGCTTCTTGATCTTCCTTTCCAGGATCATCGCTTCCTTTCGATTCGCGACCTGGTGATGCCAAACTAGCAACCACGGCTGTTCTTTTCTGGTATGACCCGCAAGCTCGCTGTTATGCTCCGCCAAACGCTTAGTCAGATCTTGGGTCTGACCAACGTAAAACCGTCCCGTACGTTGGCTGCGCAAAATGTACACCGTGCACATAACTTAAAAAAAAACCCTCCGAATAAATCAGAGGGTAGTCGGGGTGAGACGATTCGAACGTCCGACCTCCACGTCCCTAATCACGCTGATGGCGTGACGCTAACCGGGCTGCAAATCCCTTGGTCACTCAAAAATCGCTTAGCACCACGCTTCTTGATCTTCCTTTCCAGGATCATCGCTTCCTTTCGATTCGCGACCTGGTGATGCCAAACTAGCAACCACGGCTGTTCTTTTCTGGTATGACCCGCAAGCTCGCTGTTATGCTCCGCCAAACGCTTAGTCAGATCTTGGGTCTGACCAACGTAAAACCGTCCCGTACGTTGGCTGCGCAAAATGTACACCGTGCACATAACTTAAAAAAAAACCCTCCGAATAAATCAGAGGGTAGTCGGGGTGAGACGATTCGAACGTCCGACCTCCACGTCCCTAACGTGATGCGCTAACCGGGCTGCGCTACACCCCGAAACCTTTTTTTGAGGTCGCAATAATACTAAAAATCGTGGAAACGGATTATTTCTTTTTATTCTGCTTGAGATCGCGAAAGAACCGCGCCCAATTGAAAGGGTTCAAAAACGGATTCGTGCGCGGCATAAACCGGTCGTTTACCGATCCGGAGTACTGGTCGATATAGTACCTGTAATTCAGGTTGCCATCCATAGGGGTGGTTTGCATCATGAGCGCGAGGAGTTCGGCATTTAGGTTGCGCCTGTCGTAGGCATTGTTATCCAACGGTAGATTCAATGCCAAAACCGCCTGCTTAAACACCTCCTCGGTGGGAAATGGGGTGATGGTAACCTCGCGCAGAAAGGTGATGTCTTCTACCATCTCCACCACGAGCGTAAGAAAATCAGAAGGGTGATTGGGCACGATGTAATGCTGTTTGATAAAGCCCACCGAGCTAAACACCACGCTATCGCCTGCCAACACCGGCATCGAAAAATAACCCATGCGGTTCGACACCGTGCCACGCATGGCTTTGGGCACCCACACGTGCACGCCCGGCACGGACGTAGCACTATCCGCGGCAAGAATCACACCCGAAAGCTGAATGACTCTGCGCTGGTGTTGCGTCTGGGCGCTCACTGCTCCGGCCAGCCCTATCCAAAAGATCAAACCGATTAGCTGCTTCAACACATCCAAATTTGCCAAATATAGAGATTAAACCCGATAGCCGAACGAATGTTAACCTACCAGCGGTTTTAGCTACTTTTACACGGATAGGCGGGTATGCGACTGAAACACTTTAACCTGGACTTGGGTAGCCAGATTTTTCTGGCCTGTTCTGATACGGCCCGGCTGCGCTTGCTTACGCTGATCCTTACCAATGGTGAAATGTGTATTACCGATCTGGAGCGGATTCTGGATTTTACGCAAACCAAAACATCGCGGCATCTGATCTACCTCAAGAATGCCGGCATTCTCACCTTCCGGAAACACAACCAATGGGTGTTTTATTCGATTAAAGACGAAGTTTTTGATTTCGTAGAGAAATTGCTGCAATACGTAAAGCGCGACCCAGTGCTGCAACAAGACCAGCAAACGTTTCTTACGCTTTACAACAATCGCGAGCTTACCCTCAACCGCTTGCAGATGAAGCCGCTGAGTGCCGTGCGCAGTGCTTAACCATGAAAAAATACAAAGGAATTCTCTTCGATTTAGACCACACGCTGTGGGATTACGAAACCAACGCAGCCGAAACATTGCACGAGCTTTTTCACGAGCACCTCACCGACCAAACGGCCGCGCCTTTTGCGCACTTCCACCAGCACTTTGTACGCATCAACACCCAGCTGTGGTTGGATTACGACCGTGGCCTGATTGCACGCGAGGTCATCCGCGAACAGCGCTTCCACCGGGTATTTCAGGAAGTGGGCATTGACAACTACCCGCTATCGTTACTATTCTCGGATGCCTACGTGCGCGAATCGCCCAAGAAAAGCAACTTACTTCCGCATGCGAAAGAAGTGCTCCAACACTTACACGCGCGGTATCCGCTCGTGATTGTAACCAACGGTTTTGAAGAGATTCAAACCGTAAAAGTAGATTCCGCCGGATTGCGGCCCTACTTTACTTCCGTCATTACCTCGGAGCGTGCCCAATCTAAAAAACCGGAACCCGGTATTTTTGCGCTCGCCCTCCAACACCTGGGCGTAACCGCAAGCGATGCACTCATGATTGGCGATAATCTGCTCACCGATATTGCCGGGGCCCGCGAAGCCGGAATTGACCAGGTGTTTTACAATCCGCAGGGCGCAACGCATGAGGCTGCGTGCACGTATGAGATTCGCGAATTGAACGAACTGCTTGCGTTTCTGTAGGCCCGCAAATTCTCTAACTTGCGCGCATAAAAAATTTCTACACCCATGGCTACTGGTTTTTTTCACGTTCCTTATCCTAAAAATGAACCCGTTCTAAGCTACGCGGCAGGCAGCAAAGAACGCAAAGCACTGCAACAAGCGCTGGCCGAAGCCCGCAGCCGCCAGGTTGATGTGCCGATGTTTATTGGCGGACAAGAAGTGCGCACCGGCCAAACCAAAAAGTTGTCGCCCCCACACGACCATCAACATGTACTGGGCTACTACCACGAAGGCGACAAAGGCCATGTAGAACAGGCCATTCAGGCGGCCCTGGCCGGTCGGGAATTGTGGGCCAACCTTTCGTGGGAGCACCGCGCCAGCATTTTTCTAAAGGCAGCCGATTTATTGGCCGGGCCCTACCGCTACAAGATGAACGCCGCCACCATGTTGGGGCAATCTAAAAATGCGTTTCAGGCCGAGATTGATGCGGCGTGTGAGCTGATCGACTTCCTGCGCTTCAACGTGTATTTCATGTCGGAGATTTACAACGAACAGCCGCAGTCTTCGCCCGGCATTTGGAACCGGATGGAATACCGGCCGTTGGAAGGATTCACGTTTGCCCTCACCCCGTTTAACTTTACTGCCATTGGCGGCAACCTACCCACCAGTATGGCGCTGATGGGCAATACGGTAGTGTGGAAACCGGCACATACCCAGATTTATTCGGCCCACGTGTTTATGGAAATTTTGCGCGAGGCCGGATTGCCCGAAGGTGTGATTAACCTGGTTTTTGTAGCCGGAGCCGCCACGGGCGAAGTGGTTTTTAACCACCGCGATTTTGCGGGCATACACTTCACCGGCAGTACGGGTGTTTTTCAAGGCATGTGGAAAACAATTGGCAATAACATCGCCAAATACAAAAGCTACCCGCGCATTGTGGGCGAAACAGGGGGCAAAGACTTTATTTTAGCACACAAAAGCGCAGCGGCCAAAGAAGTAGCCGTGGCCATTGCCCGGGGCGCGTTTGAATACCAGGGGCAAAAATGTTCGGCTGCCTCGCGCTGTTATATTCCGTCTAATTTGTGGGACGATGTAAAAAAGTACCTGCTGGCCGACCTCGCCACGATGAAGATGGGCGGGCCCGAAGACTTCACGAATTTTGTGAATGCGGTAATTGACGAAAAAGCGTTCGACTCCATCACCGGGTACATTGAGCAAGCCCGCAAGAACCCGATGAACGAAATCATTGCCGGTGGCAAATACGATAAATCGAAAGGCTACTTTATTGAGCCGACGGTAATTGTAACGCAAGACGCCTCGTCTGTAACGATGTGCGAAGAAATCTTTGGGCCTGTGGTAACCATTTATGTGTACCACAGCGAGAACTTTGAGCAGACCCTGGAGTTGGTAGACCAAACCTCGCCGTATGCGCTGACGGGCTCCATCTTCTCGCGCGACCGGTACGCCATTGAACTGGCCACTAAAAAACTGGAGAATGCCGCCGGCAACTTTTACATTAACGATAAACCTACGGGTGCCGTAGTGGGCCAACAACCCTTTGGCGGTGCCCGTGGGTCTGGCACAAACGATAAGGCGGGGGCGAAAGTAAACTTGCTGCGCTGGGTATCGATGCGATCTGTAAAAGAAACACTGGTGCCGCCCACCGACTACCGCTATCCGTTTTTAGAGCAAGACTAACCGCTGCAGCGATTTCTGCTTCGGTGTGCGTACGGGTGAGGGACTGAGTGGGTTTGTTTGAGCCCGTGGGAGCCTGTGCGCGGGCATGGCGAGCCACGAAGGCCCGACCCCGCGGCGGGGCTTTGGGGGCAGGGCCGCGGGGGCACCCCCAAAAGATCAGGAAACTTCTTAACTAACGGTAGCGCCCGGGTTTACGGGTTGATTGGGTTGCAGCAGCCGCAGTTTGCCCTCGGCATCTTCGGCCGTGAGCACCATGCCTTGGGACTCAACGCCCATCATTTTGCGGGGGGCCAGGTTGGCAATAAACGTAACTTGCTTGCCCACCATTTCCTCGGCCGTGTAGTGCTTGGCAATACCGCTGAGGATGGTGCGCGTGTGGAGGCCATCGTTAATGGAGAGTTTCAACAGCTTGTCTGACTTCTCCATTTTCGCGGCTGCGGTTACTGTGCCCACGCGGATATCTAGCTTGGAAAAATCATCGAACACAATTTCAGGTTTTAGCGGTGCAACCGTGGCCGCGGGGGCCGTTTCGTTTTTGGTGTCCATAAGTTTTTTAATCTGCTTATCGATGATGGCGTCTTCCAGTTTTTCGAATAACAGGGTAGCCTGGCCCAGCGCGTGGCCATCGGGCAACAGGCGGTCTTGCCCGGCCTCCGCCCACGTGTGTTGGCGCATGTGCAACATGTTGCGCAGTTTTTTGGCGCTGAACGGGAGAAAGGGTTCGGCCACAATGGCCAGATTGGCGGCTATCTGCAGGGCGATGTTCAGTACTGTGCCCACGCGGGCGAGATCTGTTTTTGCCAGCTTCCACGGCTCGGTATCGGCCAGGTATTTATTTCCCACACGGGCCAGGTCCATGAAGGCTGCCGTGGCTTCGCGAAAGCGATACGCTTCAATGGCAGCGGCTATGGTAGCGGGCGCCGCGGCCAGATTGGCCAAAGCCTTTTCATCCAGCGGGGTGAGCGTACCGCGGGGGGGCATCTGGTTATCAAAGTACTTTTGCGTAAGCACCAGTGCCCGGTTTACAAAGTTGCCGAAGATGGCCACCAGCTCGTTATTGTTTTTGGCCTGGTAGTCTTTCCAGGTAAACTCACTGTCTTTGGTTTCGGGCAGGTTGGTGAGCAGGGCATACCGCAGGATGTCTGGCTTATCGGGAAATTCCGCGAGGTAATCGTGCATCTCGATCGACCAGCCGCGGCTGGTGCTCATCTTGTCGCCCTCAAGGTTCATGAATTCGTTGGCAGGTACGTTGGCAGGTACAATAAACCGATCGGACGCATGCAACATGATCGGGAAGATGATGCAATGGAACACGATGTTGTCTTTACCGATGAAGTGCACCAATTGGGTGTCGGGCGACTCCCAATATGCCTTCCAATCGTTTTCAGTCACGGCCGGGAATTCGCGCTGGGGGGTGGCGTAGGTTTTCTGGCCGGTGCTGAGTTCCTGAAACAACGCGCGTGTGGCCGAAATGTAGCCAATGGGGGCATCGAACCACACGTACAACACTTTGCCGGCCGCATCGGGTAACGGCACCTGAATACCCCAGTCCAGATCGCGCGTCATGGCGCGGGGTTGCAGGCCGGCCTCGATCCACGATTTGCATTGGCCATACACGTTGGGTTTCCAATCGCGTTCGTGGCTTTTCAAAATCCATTCGCGCAGCCACGGCTCGTGGTTTTGCAACGGCAGATACCAATGGCGCGTGGGCCGCAGCACCGGCGGTTGGCCGGACAACGTGGAGCGGGGGTTGATCAGCTCGCTGGGGCTAAGTGTAGACCCGCATTTTTCGCACTGGTCGCCATAGGCGTTGGTGTGGCCACACTTGGGGCAAGTGCCCACAATGTAGCGATCGGCCAGAAACGTATTGGCCTGTTCATCAAAATACTGCTCGCTGGTTTCTTCCGTGAGCAAGCCCTTGTTATACAGTGTAAGAAAGAACTCCTGCGAGGTTTCGTGATGCAGTTTTTCGCTGGTGCGATGGTAGATGTCGAACGAAATGCCCAGTTGCTGGAAGCAATCGCGAATAAGGGCGTGATACTTATCGATAATTGCCCGGGGCGTGGTTTTTTCTTTTAGTGCCTGGTTGGGGATGGCCGTGCCGTGCTCATCGCTGCCACACACAAAGATTACATCGCGCTGTTGCAACCGCAGGTAGCGCACGTACACATCGGCCGGAATGTAGGCACCCGCCAAATGGCCAATATGTTTGGGGCCGTTGGCATAAGGAAGCGCGGCCGTTACCGTATATCGTTTTACTGAGGAACTCATTGAGGAAAAATCTGCCCAAAAAAAGACGTGCAAAGATGCGAATTGTTGTGGACTTACGGCAGCCTTAGAGCACCTCGTCGGAGAGGGCCTGCACCCGGGCGCGGATGAGTGCTTCTTGCTTTGACTTCTCCTCGCGGAGCTGCTGCACCTGCGCCAGCCGCTGCTGCAGGTTGGGATGAAGCAGCAAGGTAAAGACCGTGTGGCCCTGCTCGTTTTTGGAGTAGCTTAACTTGCCAAAAATGCGGGTGGCGCTAAGCTTGGCAAGGTAAAGGCCAATGCCCCCGGTTTCCGAGCGCTCGGAGGCGCGCACAAACATGCGGAAAAGCTGCTCTTGCGGCATTTCAGGGATGCCGATGCCATTATCGATTACGCGCACCAACACAGCGTGCATTTTTTGTTCGACCTGGATGTTTACAAACGGTTGAATACGCACGCTTTCTGAGCGGTATTTAATTGCGTTACTCACCAGGTTCTCGAGGCAGGTCTCAATCAGGGCCGCATCAGAAATCAGTTGCACATCACCAACCATGTCGATAGACACCTCTACTCTGCCTGGCGGCAGTTGCGCAGTTTGGCGCGCGATAATGGCGTTGAGAACGGCTTGCAAATCCACCCGGGTAGGCTGAAGTTCACCGCGGCTGATTTGGTTGATCTTAGCCATTTTCGACAGGACCACGTTAAGTTTGGAGGCCGTGCCATCGATTTGGTGCAGATAATTACTGGCCACGGGCTCCGTCACCTCCAGTTTACCGAGGTGAGCCAGCCCGAGCAGGCTGGCCAACGGCCCGCGAATGTCGTGCGAGGTTTTGTAAATAAAGTAATCCAGCTCTTCGTTGGTGCTAACGAGCGATTGGTTGATCTCGGCCAGATCTTTGGTGCGCTCTTCCACTAATTGATCCAACTCGCGGTTTACCTTACGGAGGGCGTTCTGCACTTCGTACAACTGTTTGTTTTTTACAGACAAGTCGGTGCGCTTGCGTTGCAACTCACGCGAAAACCGGAAGAGCAGATAAGTAAGCGCAATGCCCAGGCAGGCGATAATGGTGATGAAAATGGTTTGCAGGCGCTGGCGCTGGATAACTTCTTCTTTGAGTTGGAGGACTTGATCTTGCTCTCGAATAGTTTTTAGATTTTCACGTTCTTCAAACTCTGCTTTTACATCGGCAAGGTTATTTATTAGCTCGTCACTATAAATACTGTCCTTGAGATGAATGTATCTCGCCTGATAAATGGCTGCATTCTTGTATTCATTAAGTGAGTAATAAATACGTGACTTGTTTTTAAAAACCTGAATCAGCAAATCCGGGTACTGTGCTGTGGCTGCAACATCTTCTGCCTCGTCTAAAAAAATTAATGCGTCGGCATATTCCTGCCTGCGGATGTTAATCTGTGCCAAACTAATTAATGACTCAGTAGTGAACCTATTTTCATTTAGATTTTTTGAAATACGATAGGCTTCCCTAAAATGAATAATTGCCTGGGTGTCGTTTCTCCTTTCCAAAAAAGACATGCCTAATCCAAGCTCTGCTTCAAGTCGAATCGGAGGGTCACAATTTTCCCCGCAAAGACGTAACCCTTTGACAATATAATTTTCAGCTTGCTCGTAGTTCTTTAGCTGATTTTCGCATAATGCGAGGTTAATTAGCAGTCGGTCAACATCGAAAGTACTTTGAATCGAGTCTTTGATATGCAGTGAACGAACATAAAACGAGCGCGCTTCCTGGTAGTTTTTCAACTTGAAATAGACGAAGCCGATGTTGTTCAATGTAATGCTCACATCTTCTTTAGTCCCTTTTTGTTCATTGAATTCGAGCGATTTGAAGTGAATAGATAAAGCATTCGCGTACTTCCCGGAAAATGTGTATGCAATTGCTAACGAGTTATATATGCGACCAAGGTCCGAACTGAATTGATTTCGCTCACCAATTCGCATTGCTCGGTTAAGTAACTCAATCGATTCGGGGAGTCGATTTTGCCTTCGAAGAATAAAGCCCTGCGCAAAATACGTTTTAACCATTCGGAGACTGTCGCCCGATTGTTCAGATAGTGCAACTGCTGATTTCGATAAGCGAAAGGCTTCATCTAAATCCGAATTGATTAGCTCACGCATCAATTCCATCAACAAATCAACTTTAATCAAACGATCCGTTGAAGATTCCAATTCCCTTTGCAAAGAATCCAACCTTTCAACGTTCAATTGTCCAAAAAGGGCATTGGCTGTCAGCCCGAACAACAACACTAAGAATAGTCTATTCATCTAAAAATGATTGGAAAAATAACTCATGCAAGCATCCAAACAAAATCCTACGCTTTGTATCGAAACCATACCTCAATTTTGTCCTCGAACAGAAAGCCGAATGAAGATTACGAGCATGACGCTAAGAGTTCAAACTACGATGCTACCAGTTGTAAGTTTTAAAAGACAATGTGAAAACAAATAAACCAAACTAAAAAGTAAATCCTATGAAAAAAACAATTCAGATCGCAGCGGTATTAACCCTGGTATTAACCCTCGCCGTTGGCTGTACGGAAGAGAATGTAACTCCTCAAACTGGAAACAGCACCGGAGGAAATGTTTCTGAAAAAGGTTTCT